>SCPO01000029.1_pt1 | contig 475008 bp, 479 predicted proteins | sample 6106821 | NCBI WGS metagenome assembly SCPO01 (sample SAMN10720448, study PRJNA508395) | human gut metagenome | isolation source: Participant 2 stool, 0 month | host: Homo sapiens | collected 2017
GTCCAGGATGATGGCTTCTACAGTGGATTTTCCAGTTTCAGCAGTTGCTCAATGCCGTGGCAACGGTTTTCGTCTACCGCTACCCGTGCATTGGGGAATTTATTTTAATTTGATACGGCTCGTCACCTATTTGGCGTACATTGCTCTTGTCATCGGCCAATACATAGCCTCGGCTTTACGCTTGTAAACCCGACTGAGGGTGGCTACATTTACTCCGTTTTTGTAATAGCTTTATCAGATATTCGGTATGTGGCGTCTTGCCAGTTCCGCCCACAGCAAGATTGCCCACGCATTACTGGAACAAAAAACTCTTTGACCGGAGCCAGCCCCAGTCAAAGAGTTTATTTCGCAAGCATACCCCTATCCCATAAAGCCATAGGGATATAGCCAATGATATATCTTGATAAAGTTTTCCTCCATTTATTGAATATTCAGTTCAAAGGGTACACGTGCTTGTATACGGTCACATTTGTCAAAATTCTCCAGGACGCTGAACTGCTGGTATATCTCGCCCATTGTGCCTTTCAGCATACGTGCTTTGATGTAGTTACCCGGATTGGTGTTCATCAGACTTTCAAAGAAACTTTCCTTTTTTCACGGTATAGGCATCTACTCCGGCCTTTGCAATGGCAATGTCCAAAGCTTTGTCCAAACCACCCAATTCGTCGACTAGTCCTAGTTCCTTGGCCTTGCTTCCGGTCCATACACGGCCTTGGGCAATTTTATCCAGGTCTTCCTTGCTGATGCCTCGGCCATCGAGCAGCGGGTGAGGAAGAGGTCATATCCGTTGTTCACATTTGCATCAGCCCTTTTCTCCGTCATTCATCGGGCGTGTCAGCATGCCGAAGTCTGCGTATTTATTGGTTTTCACTACATCAAAATTTACCCCGATTTTATCAGTCAGCCCCTTTGCGTTGGGGAACATGCCGAAGATGCCGATAGAACCCGTCAGTGTGGTAGGCTCGGCCACGATGGTGTCTGCATTACAAGAAATGTAGTAACCTCCTGAAGCTGCATAGTCACCCATGGAAACAATGACTGGTTTCTCTTTCTTCAATTCGCTGACGGCATACCATATCTGTTCTGAACCATAGGCGCTTCCGCCCGGTGAGTTTACGCGTAATTACAGCTTTACATCTTCGTCATCTTTCAGCTTGCGCAGGTCTTTAATCACCTTTTTAGAGTCGATGCCTTCTTCGCTGGAGGCAGAAGATGAACCACCGTCAATTTCTCCATAGGCATAGTATACGGCAATCACATTTCCACTTTGTCTTTGGGAACATTCTTCTTTACGTTAATCATGCAAACCAAGTACGGGCATGCGGTCGTCTTTGTCGATGCCTACCATCGCTTTCAGGTAGTTGCGTACATCATTCTTATATATTAATGTATCGACCAGTCCGCATTGCACACTTTCTTCTGCGGGATAGAACATCAACATGCGGTCGGCAATGGCGTTCAGTGAGTCTACAGATATTTTGCGTGATTCTGCAACATCATTGGTCACTTGTCCCCAGATGGAGGTCAGGTAAGCGTCGATTTGTTCACGGTTGGCAGGGCTCATTTCGGTAGAGATGAAAGGCTCTACAGCCGATTTGTAGGTACCTTACTTATCTGCATTTCTACTCCGATTTTGGCCAGCAAATCCTTGAAGAACATGGGGTAGCGGCCAAGCCCCTCCACTCGACCATACCTTGCGGGTTCAGCAACACCTTGTCGGCTATACTTGACAGATAATAAAGACCTTGGGAATAGCTGTCACCATAAGCCACGATGAATTTTCCCGATTCCTTGAAATCCTTCAATGCATTGCGTATTTCGCGTGAAGCAAATCCTGCACCCAGCGAAGTCGCTTCTATATAGATACCTTTAATGTCGTCATTCTCTTTTGCTTTTTGATAGAGAGGATATCATCCAGGCCATAAGTCTTATAATTGTCTCCCATAAGGGCATCGAACGGATTCTTGGCTGCGTTCAGCCAGTGCACCATTCAAATCCAGCATCATAATGGAGTTTTTGCGTACTTGCGTTTCTGACCCGAAGATACCATGCTGAAAACCACCAAAATACTGATGAAAACTAAAACAACGACTGATACGATGATGCCGGTAATGGTGGCAAACGTAAATTTCAGAAAATCTTTCATTGCACTTTATTGTTTTTAGTATGCTAACTTTTAAAAGCTAACAAAGATAAATATTAGGTTGATATTTACCCTATCTGTCGCTGAGTTTTCGGTTTGTCACAGTATTGTGGGAGATTTCATTCCTCTCTTTTATCTTGAGTATTTCATTTCGTTCTTTATGGATAGTTAGTTTCAAATGCCAGATATAATTGCTATCTCTTTTACTTTCTGAGTCTGTTTCTCTAAAAACTAGTCTTTCCACAGCAATGTTCTTTTCTTACCACAGCTGTGGAAAGAAAGAAACGCGTGTGGTAAGAAAGAAACATATCTGTGGTGAGAAAAGTTGTTCAGTAGTTCTCGTTTAGTATCCGGGCTTTCCGGATGTAGCCTTTCGCAGGTTTATTGTCAGTTCTCTTTGGGCTCCTCAAGCGTGGTGCCGGCCGTTCAGTGGTCTATGTCAAGGGGTGAACTTAGTATATTCCGATGCGCGCGTATATATATAATGTGTCCCCTTCCTTCCTGCCTTTCTTTCCCTTTAAAAAATATGCTTTAAAACATATCTATCAATCAGCTAGTTATGAAAAAGTTCACGTAAACCCTCAAAAAAAGCTTGTATATATTTTGCAGATGTCCGTAAAGCCCTACTTTTGCATCCGCTTTCGGGAACGAAGGCGGCGATGTTTTGACATTCTGACAGTAAAACGGAGCGGTAAGCTTCCATTTTTCTCTTCTTCTTTGCCATACTTTTCGGAACTTCGGCCTTGAAAAGAAAATGAAAAAAAAACTTCCGAAACATTTGGAAGTTATGCTTTAAAGTCCTTACCTTTGCACCCGCTTTTGAAAACGAAAGCAGCGCGAGTTGACATTCTTTTTAAAGAAACGGTGCCTGGTCCTTCTTCCTTTTTCTTTTTGCCTCCCTTTCGACAAGAGAGACGACGAGGAAAGAGAAAAAAGAAAAATGAAAAAAAACTTCCGAAAATATTTGGAAGATATGCTTTAAAGTTCTTACCTTTGCATCCGCTTTCTGAAAAGAACAGCAATCGTGAAACGAGCGATCTTTGAACAGATTTACATAAACAATACAAGTAGTACAAGAGCAGGTGCTTCGCAAATTAATAATTGGAAACTAATGATTAAGGCGCGTCGTACCTGGGTAAAACAAAAGAACCGTCAATACTTATTCTATATAGATAGGTAAAGATAGACTTTTTGAATTCGAGCGTCCTGGACAGATAATTAAGCTGCCGCACTTTAATTTTTAATTTGCGCAGTCAATTTTTTACAATGAAGAGTTTGATCCTGGCTCAGGATGAACGCTAGCTACAGGCTTAACACATGCAAGTCGAGGGGCAGCATGAACTTAGCTTGCTAAGTTTGATGGCGACCGGCGCACGGGTGAGTAACACGTATCCAACCTGCCGATGACTCGGGGATAGCCTTTCGAAAGATTAATACCCGATGGCATAGTTCTTCCGCATGGTGGAACTATTAAAGAATTTCGGTCATCGATGGGGATGCGTTCCATTAGGTTGTTGGCGGGTAACGGCCCACCAAGCCTTCGATGGATAGGGTTCTGAGAGGAAGGTCCCCACATTGGAACTGAGACACGGTCCAAACTCCTACGGAGGCAGCAGTGAGGAATATTGGTCAATGGACGAGAGTCTGAACCAAGTAGCGTGGAGGAAGACGGCCCTACGGGTTGTAAACTCCTTTTACGGGAATAAAGTGAGGCACGTGTGCCTTTTTGTATGTACCGTATGAATAAGGATCGGCTAACTCCGTGCCAGCAGCCGCGGTAATACGGAGGATCCGAGCGTTATCCGGATTTATTGGGTTTAAAGGGAGCGTAGGCGGACGCTTAAGTCAGTTGTGAAAGTTTGCGGCTCAACCGTAAAATTGCAGTTGATACTGTGTCTTGAGTACAGTAGAGGCAGGCGGAATTCGTGGTGTAGCGGTGAAATGCTTAGATATCACGCAGAACTCCGATTGCGAAGGCAGCTTGCTGGACTGTAACTGACGCTGATGCTCGAAAGTGTGGGTATCAAACAGGATTAGATACCCTGGTAGTCCACACAGTAAACGATGAATACTAGCTGTTTGCGATATACAGTAAGCGGCCAAGCGAAAGCGTTAAGTATTCCACCTGGGGAGTACGCCGGCAACGGTGAAACTCAAAGGAATTGACGGGGGCCCGCACAAGCGGAGGAACATGTGGTTTAATTCGATGATACGCGAGGAACCTTACCCGGGCTTGAATTGCAACTGAATGATGTGGAGACATGTCAGCCGCAAGGCAGTTGTGAAGGTGCTGCATGGTTGTCGTCAGCTCGTGCCGTGAGGTGTCGGCTTAAGTGCCATAACGAGCGCAACCCTTATCGATAGTTACCATCAGGTTATGCTGGGGACTCTGTCGAGACTGCCGTCGTAAGATGTGAGGAAGGTGGGGATGACGTCAAATCAGCACGGCCCTTACGTCCGGGGCTACACACGTGTTACAATGGGGGGTACAGAAGGCAGCTACACGGCGACGTGATGCTAATCCCTAAAGCCTCTCTCAGTTCGGATTGAGTCTGCAACCCGACTCCGTGAAGCTGGATTCGCTAGTAATCGCGCATCAGCCACGGCGCGGTGAATACGTTCCCGGGCCTTGTACACACCGCCCGTCAAGCCATGAAAGCCGGGGGTACCTGAAGTGCGTAACCGCAAGGAGCGCCCTAGGGTAAAACTGGTGATTGGGGCTAAGTCGTAACAAGGTAGCCGTACCGGAAGGTGCGGCTGGAACACCTCCTTTCTGGAGTGACGTCTCGACTCGATCGTTGGTTCTTGAAGTTATGCTTCCATAAGAACCTCTTGTACTGCGCGTACTTGTTTATTAAAATATACGAGAAAAGTAGAAGCCGAGCCGTAAGGCGAGGGTTTGACTGACAGTCCTATAGCTCAGTTGGTTAGAGCGCTACACTGATAATGTAGAGGTCGGCAGTTCAACTCTGCCTGGGACTACTTCAAAGTTGAAAACTGAAAATTGAGAAATGAAAATCGGGAACTCTCCGGATTTTCCACTTTCCACTTTCCGTTTTCCACTTATAAGAAGGGGGATTAGCTCAGCTGGCTAGAGCACCTGCTTTGCACGCAGGGGGTCAACGGTTCGAATCCGTTATTCTCCACTCCGTTTTGATTATTGTTTTATAATTGAAACACCGTTCTTTGACATGATGTGACCAAAAAAAAGTAAAGTTAAAAGCTGAAAGTATATATCGACCATACGTGATCGGTAAGACAAAAAGTAAGTAAGGGCACATGGCGGATGCCTTGGCTCTCGGAGGCGATGAAGGACGTGATAAGCTGCGATAAGCTGCGGGTAGGTGCAAATGACCTTTGATCCGCGGATTTCCGAATGGGACAACCCGGTACTTTGAAGAGGTACCATTCCACAATGTGGAAGGCTAACGCAGGGAACTGAAACATCTTAGTACCTGCAGGAAAAGAAAATAAACAATGATTCCCCCAGTAGTGGCGAGCGAACGGGGAACAGCCCAAACCACCCATGTTACGGCATGTGTGGGGTTGTAGGACCACGTCGTGGCAAGAAAGTTGGTGAGCAGAATGTTCTGGAAAGTACAGCCATAGAGCATGACAGCTGCGTATGCGAAGCCAAGCGAAGCCTAGTGGTATCCTGAGTAGCGCGGAGCACGAGGAATTCTGCGTGAATCTGCCGGGACCATCCGGTAAGGCTAAATACTCCCGAGAGACCGATAGTGAACCAGTACTGTGAAGGAAAGGTGAAAAGCACTTCGAACAGAAGAGTGAAATAGTTCCTGAAACCATGTGCCTACAAGCGGTCGGAGCACCTTCTGGTGTGACGGCGTGCCTTTTGCATAATGAACCTACGAGTTACTTTTTCCGGCGAGGTTAAGGATTTCAGATCTGCAGCCGAAGCGAAAGCGAGTCTGAAGAGGGCGTCTAGTCGGGAGGAGTAGACGCGAAACCAAGTGATCTACCCTTGGGCAGGTTGAAGGATGGGTAACACCATCTGGAGGACCGAACCAATAAGCGTTGAAAAGCTTCTGGATGACCTGAGGGTGGGGTGAAAGGCTAATCAAGCTGGGAAATAGCTCGTACTCCCCGAAATGCATTTAGGTGCAGCCTTGACTTATACTGGCATGAGGTAGAGCGACTGATAAGATGCGAGGGCTTCACCGCCTATCAAGTCCTGACAAACTCCGAATGCGTGTCAGTTCTATGTCAGGAGTGAGGGCATGGGTGCTAAGGTCCATGTCCTAAAGGAGAACAATCCGGACCAACAGCTAAGGTCGAAATGAATACTAAGTTGAACTAACGAAGTCAGATTGCTAAGACAGCTAGGATGTTGGCTTGGAAGCAGCCATTCATTTAAAGAGTGCGTAACAGCTCACTAGTCGAGGAGTTTGGCGTGGATAATAATCGGGCATAAGTATTCTACCGAAGCTTTGGGATGAGAAATCATCGGTAGGGAGCATTCCACTCGGCGTCGAAGGTGAAGCGCGAGCTTTGCTGGAGCGTGTGGAAAAGCAAATGTAGGTATAAGTAACGATAAAGGGGTGGAAACCCCTCGCCGAAAGACTAAGTTTCCTGATCAACGCTAATCGGATCAGGGTGAGTCGGGACCTAAGGCTCAGCCGAACGGCGAGGCCGATGGCAGAACCGGTTAATATTCCGGTACTACCTGTGGGAGTGACGTGGAGACGGAGTCGTGACAGCGCCGCGGACTGACGGAATAGTCCGTTGAAGGGTGTAGATGCTGATTATCCCAGGCAAATCCGGGTAAGAGTCGAACCTGACAGTATGGAGCGTTCTTAGAACAATCCATAGTGCGTGTAATCATACTTCCAAGAAAATCCGCTAAACTTATCCAGGTACCCGTACCGCAAACGGACACACGTAGTCGGGTTGAATATACTAAGGCGCTTGAGTGATTCACGGTTAAGGAACTAGGCAAATTGACCCTGTAACTTCGGGATAAAGGGTCCTCGTCGTAAGGCGAGGCGCAGAGAATAGGTCCAGGCAACTGTTTAACAAAAACACATGGCTGTGCTAAATGGAAACATGATGTATACAGCCTGACACCTGCCCGGTGCTGGAAGGTTAAGAGGAGATGTCATCGCGAGAGAAGCGTTGAATTGAAGCCCCAGTAAACGGCGGCCGTAACTATAACGGTCCTAAGGTAGCGAAATTCCTTGTCGGGTAAGTTCCGACCTGCACGAATGGTGTAATGATCTGGACGCTGTCTCAACCGTGAGCTCAGTGAAATTGTAGTATCGGTGAAGATGCCGATTACCCGCGATGGGACGAAAAGACCCCGTGAACCTTTACTATAGCTTAACATTGAATTTGGGCAATTGATGTGTAGGATAGGCCGGAGGCTTTGAAGGGGGCACGCCAGTATCCTTGGAGCCGCCGTTGAAATACGGCCCTTCGGTTGTTTGAGTTCTAACCCGTGGTGCGGGGACACTGTTTGGTGGGTAGTTTGACTGGGGTGGTCGCCTCCAAAAATAGTAACGGAGGCTTCTAAAGGTGCCCTCACGACGATTGGTAACCGTCGGCAGAGTGTAATGGCATAAGGGCGCTTGACTGGGAGAGATACAACTCGATCAGGTAGGAAACTAGAGCATAGTGATCCGGTGTTTCTGTATGGAAAGGACATCGCTCAAAGGATAAAAGGTACTCCGGGGATAACAGGCTGATCCCTCCCAAGAGCTCATATCGACGGAGGGGTTTGGCACCTCGATGTCGGCTCGTCACATCCTGGGGCTGGAGAAGGTCCCAAGGGTTGGGCTGTTCGCCCATTAAAGTGGCACGCGAGCTGGGTTCAGAACGTCGTGAGACAGTTCGGTCTCTATCTATCGTGGGCGCATGAAATTTGCGTGGCTCTGACACTAGTACGAGAGGACCGTGTTGGACTGACCTCTGGTTTACCGGTTGTGCCGCCAGGTGCATTGCCGGGTATCTAAGTCGGGATTGGATAAGTGCTGAAAGCATCTAAGTACGAAGCCAGCCACAAGATTAGATTTCTCAGGGTCGTTGTAGACTACAACGTTGATAGGATGCAGGTGTACAGGCAGCGATGTCATAGCCGAGCATTACTAATTGCCCGTCCACTTTTTGCCTTCCGTGTATGGAGGTATATACGTTCAGCAATATATGGACACTTTACTTTTTTCTCATCATGTCTGCCTTATTCAGGTGACTACAGCACCGGGGTTCCACCTCTTCCCATTCCGAACAGAGAAGTTAAGCCCGGTCACGCCGATGGTACTGCGTAACAGTGGGAGAGTAGGTAGTCGCCGTTTTCAGAAGAAGCCTCCGTGTCTGATAAGGATACGGAGGCTTTGTTCGTTTTTGGCGGTCTCATAAACTTTCACTATATTTGCGCCGAACTAATTTTATATCAACGTTTAAAGCAAATTGAAAGTATGAAGACTAAAGTTTTATTGGCTGCCGTTGCGGTAGCGTTTTCTTTCGCAGTGACATCTTGTGGCAACAAAAAGGCTGCAGATTCTAATGCAACTGAGGCAGATTCTTGCTGTGCTGCAAAACAGAACAAGTATGTGACTCTGCAAAGGCATGTTGCCAGGCTGCTGATTCAGCAGCGTGTCCTAAGGCTGCATGTGATGGTGCCAAGTGTGACAAACCTTGTGAGAAGAAGTAATTCAGAACTTGTATTGAACTGAAGAATAAGGAAAGGCGTACCTTGAGGTACGCCTTTTGTGATATATTTCAGCGATAAATGAATACAAACTTATAAAATGATATTTTTATCGGAAAAAGTAACGAATTTGTTTGTGTGGTACGAAATAATATCTACCTTGCAACGTCAAAACAAAAAGAAGATGATTCAGAACTTTACATATATTCTACTGTGTGGTATTATTATTCTACTGGCAAAGTTTAGTGGAAGTGAGTGCTGTGCGTGAATATATATGTAAGATGCAATGATATATGAAGCCTTCTCACTTCCAAGTGTGAAAGGCTTTTATGGAACATAAATTAAATACAATAAAGCAATGAGTGACAAATTATTTATTTTCGACACAACGCTCCGCGATGGCGAGCAGGTTCCGGATGCCAATTGAATACAGTGGAAAAGATTCAGGTAGCCAGACAACTGGAAGCCCTGGGGTGGACGTGATTGAAGCCGGATTCCGATTTCAAGTCCGGGAGATTTCAATTCGGTCATTGAGATATCAAAGCTGTGACATGGCCCACCATCTGTGCCTTCACGTGCCGTACAGAAAGATATTGATGTGGCGGCAGAGGCTTTGCAGTTTGCCAAGCATAAACGTATCCATACTGGTATCGGTACATCTGACTCGCACATTAAATATAAATTTAATTCCAATCGCGAGGAAATAATAGAGCGTGCAGTGGCTGCCGTAAAGTATGCACGTAAGTATGTGGATGATGTAGAGTTCTATGCCGAAGATGCAGGCCGAACGGATAATGAATATTTGGCACGGGTGGTAGAAGCTGTTATCAAGGCAGGTGCGACTGTGGTGAATATTCCCGATACAACGGGGTATTGCTTGCCTGATGAGTATGGCGCGAAGATAAGATATCTGATGGAACATGTCAACGGTATTCATAATGCCATTATTTCTACTCATTGCCACAATGACTTGGGCATGGCTACTGCCAATACAATGGCTGGCGTACTGAATGGTGCCCGCCAGGTGGAGGTAACCATCAATGGTATTGGTGAACGTGCCGGCAATACTTCTCTTGAGGAAGTGGCGATGATTATCAAATGTCACAAGGACATAGAAATCGAGACCAACATCAATACACAGAAGATTTATCCAACCAGCCGTATGGTGTCCAGTCTGATGAACATGCCGGTGCAGCCCAACAAGGCTATTGTAGGTCGCAATGCTTTTGCCCATTCGTCGGGTATCCACCAGGATGGTGTGTTGAAGAATGTACAGACTTACGAAATCATTGACCCGCATGATGTGGGTATTGATGATAATTCCATCGTATTGACAGCCCGTAGCGGACGTGCAGCCTTGAAGAATCGTTTGTCGATATTGGGAGTACAACTGGATCAGGAGAAGTTGGACAAAGTGTATGAAGAGTTCTTGAAACTTGCCGATAAGAAGAAGGATATCAACGATGATGATATGCTGGTATTGGCAGGGGCAAACCGTACGCAGAACCACCGTATCAAACTGGAATATCTTCAGGTGACCAGTGGGGTGGGGGTTCGTTCGGTTGCCAGCTTGGGATTGAACATCTCTGGCGAGAAGTTTGAAGCCGCCGCCAGTGGAAACGGTCCGGTAGACGCTGCTATCAAGGCTTTGAAGAAGATTATTGACCGCCATATGACATTGAAGGAATTCACTATCCAGGCTATCAGCAAGGGTAGCGACGATATGGGTAAGGTACATATGCAGGTGGAATACGATAATCATATTTATTATGGGTTCGGTGCCAATACGGATATTATCGCGGCATCAGTGGAAGCGTACATCGACTGTATCAATAAGTTCAAGATGTGATTTTAATCGTAAATTGTAAATAGCTAAATTGTACATAAAGAGATGAATACATTATTTGATAAAATCTGGGATGCCCATGTGGTACAGAAAGTGGAAGACGGTCCCACACAGCTTTATATTGACCGGCTTTATTGTCATGAAGTAACCAGCCCGCAAGCCTTTTCAGGATTGCGCGAACGTGGAATCAAGTGTTTCCGTCCGGAAAAGATTTTCTGTATGCCCGACCATAACACGCCGACGCATGACCAGGACAAGCCGATTGAAGACCCGGTTTCAAAGACTCAGGTAGATACATTGGCCAAGAATGCGGAAGAGTTTGGATTGGCCCATTTCGGCATGATGGACAAGAAGAACGGAATTATCCATGTAGTAGGTCCGGAACGCGGGCTGACCCTGCCTGGCATGACCATTGTCTGCGGTGACTCGCATACTTCCACCCACGGGGCGATGGGAGCAGTGGCTTTCGGTATCGGTACGAGTGAGGTGGAAATGGTAATGGCCTCGCAATGTATCCTTCAGACCCGTCCTAAGACAATGCGCATCACTGTCGACGGCAAACTTGGCAAGGGAGTGACGGCAAAAGATGTAGCATTGTATATGATGTCGAAGATGACGACCAGCGGCGCTACGGGATATTTCGTGGAATATGCCGGAGAAGCTGTGCGCAGTCTGACTATGGAAGGGCGTCTGACCTTGTGCAATCTGAGTATAGAGATGGGTGCCCGCGGCGGTATGGTTGCTCCGGATGAGACCACTTTCGAGTATATTAAAGGACGCGAATATGCTCCGAAGGGTGAGGCATGGGACAAGGCATTGGCCTATTGGAAAACATTGAAGAGTGATGAGGATGCAGTGTTCGACAAGGAAGTTCGTTTTGCTGCCGAAGATATTGAACCGATGATTACATACGGTACCAATCCGGGCATGGGTATGGGTATCACACAACATATTCCTACTACCGAAGGCATGGGAGAAGCTGCCCGGACCTCTTTCATGAAGTCTATGAGCTATATGGGTTTCCAACCGGGAGAACCTTTGCTGGGTAAGAAGGTTGACTATGTGTTTTTGGGTGCCTGCACCAATGGACGCATTGAGGATTTCCGTGCATTTGCCTCCATTGTGAAAGGCCGTCGGAAAGCCGAGAATGTAGTGGCATGGCTGGTTCCGGGCTCCTGGATGGTAGATGCACAGATTCGCGAAGAGGGACTGGACAAGATTTTGGAAGAGGCCGGTTTTGCCATTCGCCAACCGGGTTGTTCTGCTTGCCTGGCAATGAACGACGATAAGGTGCCTGCCGGAAAGTATGCAGTGTCTACCAGTAACCGTAATTTTGAAGGACGCCAAGGACCGGGTTCCCGAACACTGCTTGCCAGCCCGCTTGTAGCTGCAGCAGCGGCAGTGACTGGAGTAATTACTGACCCGAGAACGCTGATTTGATGTACGATTGGACGATTTACGATTAAAATTACTTCGTAAATCAAACATCGTTCAACAAAGGTAAATCAAGAGTATTTTCAATCGTAAATTGTAAATCGTAAATACAAAGATGAAGACAAAATTTGATATAATAACCAGTACTTGTGTGCCTCTTCCATTAGAGAATGTGGATACAGACCAGATAATCCCTGCACGTTTTCTGAAAGCTACTACCCGTGAGGAAAAGTTCTTCGGAGATAATTTATTCCGCGATTGGCGCTATCATCCGGACGGTTCTCTGAACAAGGACTTTGTTTTGAACAATCCCACTTACGGTGGACAGATTCTGGTGGCGGGAAAGAACTTCGGTTCCGGTTCCAGCCGTGAGCATGCTGCATGGGCCATTGCCGGTTACGGTTTCCGCGTGGTGGTATCGAGTTTCTTTGCCGATATACACAAGAACAATGAACTGAACAACTTTGTGCTTCCGGTGGTGGTAAGTGAGCCGTTCCTGAAAGAGTTGTTCGACTCTATCTCTGCCAATCCGAAGATGGAAGTGGAAGTGAATCTGCCCGAACAGACCATCACCAACAAAGCTACGGGCAAGATCGAACATTTTGAAATCAATGCCTACAAGAAACATTGCCTGATGAATGGCTTGGATGACATCGATTTTCTGGTTGAGAATAAAGATAAGATAGAAGCTTGGGAGAATAAAAATGAAGCATAATCATCCGAAGATAGAAATCATGGACACTACGCTCCGCGACGGTGAACAGACCAGCGGAGTCTCCTTTGTGCCCCATGAGAAGCTGATGATTGCCCGTTTGTTACTGGAGGAATTGAAGGTAGACCGGGTGGAGGTGGCTTCTGCGCGGGTATCCGAAGGAGAGTTTGATGCCGTAAAAATGATTTGTGACTGGGCGGCACGCCGTAATCTGTTGCCAAGAGTAGAAGTGCTTGGCTTTGTAGATGGCCACACGTCGGTGGACTGGATACATGCGACCGGTTGCCGTGTCATCAATCTGCTGTGCAAAGGCTCGCTGAAGCATTGCACCTACCAGTTGAAGAAGACTCCCGAAGAGCATATCGAGGATATTCTGTCCGTAGTGGATTACGCCAACGAGCAGGATATGGTAGTGAATGTCTATCTGGAAGACTGGAGCAACGGCATGAAAGATTCTCCGGAATATGTGTTCCGTCTGATGGACGCCTTGGAGCAGACCAATATCCGCCGCTATATGTTGCCTGACACGTTGGGCGTATTGAACCCGCTGCAGGTCATCGAGTTCATGCGCAAGATGGTGAAACGCTATCCGCATGCCCATTTTGACTTCCATGCCCACAATGACTATGACCTTGCCGTGAGCAATGTGCTTGCCGCCGTACTTAGCGGTTGCAAGGGACTGCATACTACCATTAACGGCCTGGGCGAACGCGCCGGCAATGCTCCGCTTGCCAGTGTGCAGGCTATCCTGAAAGACCACTTCAATGCCATTACCAACATTGACGAAAGCCGCCTGAACGACGTAAGCCGTGTGGTGGAGTCCTACTCGGGCATCGTCATTCCCGCCAATAAACCGATTGTTGGCGAGAATGTATTTACCCAAGTGGCAGGCGTCCATGCCGACGGTGACAATAAAAGTAACCTCTACTGCAACGACCTCCTGCCCGAACGCTTTGGTCGCAAGCGAGAGTATGCCCTGGGCAAGAACAGCGGTAAAGCCAATATCCGGAAGAATCTGGAGGACTTGGGGTTACAACTGGATGAAGATGCCATGCGCAAAGTGACCGAACGCATCATTGAGTTGGGCGACAAGAAAGAGCTGGTGACGCAAGAAGACCTGCCCTATATCGTTTCGGACGTACTGAAGCACGGAATGGCAGAAGAACGCGTCAGCCTTAAGAGCTATATTGTGAATCTGGCGTATGGATTGAAGCCGATGGCTACGTTGAAGATAGAAATTAACGGAAAGGAATATGAGGAAAGTTCCAGTGGAGATGGCCAGTATGATGCTTTTGTGCGCGCCTTGCGCAAGATATATAAAGTGACACTGGGTCGTAAGTTCCCGATGCTGACGAACTATGCCGTGACTATTCCTCCCGGTGGGCGTACCGATGCCTTTGTGCAGACGGTTATTACCTGGAGTTTTGAAGATACGATATTCCGTACACGCGGATTGGACGCAGACCAGACGGAAGCAGCCATCAAGGCGACGGTGAAGATGCTGAATATCATAGAAGACGAATACGAATCATAAAAAATGGATCTCATGGAGAAAAAGAAATCGTTTTTTGAGAGGCGTCCTTATGTATGCTATGCGTTGTATGCAGGCTTGCTTTTTGCTTTCAACCTCTTTCTGCGTTGGTGGAGCGGCGAGTTGGATGCGGACGAGTATCTTATGTCAGCCATCAATACCCTTATATTGACAGCTGGTTTTGTGTGGGGTGACCGGTATCGCCGCAAGAATCTTGCAAACAAAAAGAAGATAGATGAACTTTTAAATAATAAAGAAAACAATGGATTTTAAAATTGCAGTGTTGGCCGGTGACGGTATCGGCCCCGAAATCTCTACCGTAGGCGTGGATGTGATGACTGCCGTGTGTGAGAAGTTCGGACATAAAGTGAACTATGAATATGCCATCTGCGGTGCAGACGCGATAGACAAGGTGGGTGACCCGTTTCCTGAAGCCACTTATGAGGCTTGTAAAAATGCGGATGCTGTATTGTTCTCTGCCGTAGGTGACCCGAAATTCGACAATGACCCTACTGCCAAAGTGCGTCCCGAGCAGGGCTTGCTGGCTATGCGCAAGAAACTGGGACTGTTTGCCAACATCCGTCCCGTGCAGACCTTCAAATGTCTGCTCCATAAGTCTCCCCTTCGTGCGGAACTGGTGGATGGTGCCGATTTCCTTTGTATCCGCGAACTGACCGGTGGCATGTACTTCGGTGAGAAATACCAGGACAATGACAAGGCGTATGATACGAACATGTATACCCGTCCTGAGATTGAGCGTATCCTGAAAGTCGGATTTGAATATGCCATGAAACGCAGCAAACATCTTACGGTGGTGGATAAAGCCAATGTGCTTGCCTCTTCCCGTCTTTGGAGACAGATTGCCCAGGAGATGGCACCGCAGTACCCCGAGGTGACAACCGACTATATGTTTGTGGACAACGCCGCCATGAAGATGATTCAAGAGCCGAAATTCTTTGACGTAATGGTTACGGAAAATACGTTTGGTGATATTTTGACGGACGAGGGTTCCTGCATCAGTGGCTCTATGGGATTGCTGCCTTCTGCTTCTACGGGAGAGAGCACGCCGGTATTCGAACCTATCCATGGTTCCTGGCCGCAGGCGAAAGGCTTGAATATAGCCAATCCGCTGGCGCAAATTTTGTCTGTAGCCATGCTTTTCGAATACTTCGACCTGAAAGAGGAGGGGGGGGTGATTCGTAAGGCAGTTGATGCTTCACTCGATGCGAATGTACGTACACCGGAGATTCAAGTAGAAGGTGGCGACAAATACGGTACCAAGGAAGTGGGCGCGTGGATTGTAGACTATCTTAAGAAGTCTTGATAACAGTGTCTCATTACCGTTCTGTTCATCAGTAACTTCTCACTGCAAAGTTCTGCAAACCTTTTGCAGTGTCACTGCAAAGCTGTTACAGTTGCACTGCAAAGCAGTTGCAGTACCACTGCAAACCTATTTGCAGTAACGCTGCAGCTCGTTTGCAGTACTACTGCAAAAAGCATGCACCATCTTTGCAGTGGGAAGTCGCTGATTGTCAGATATGGTTCTTCCTCCTCATCCTGCCTTCTTCAATCGTTTCATATCCTTTCATCCTCTTTATTCGTGTTAAGCTTTGATAGATGGCAGTATAATCTTTCCTTTCCCGCACGGTTTATTTCTTGGAATTTCCATATCTTTGTCAGCATATCCATGTTACATAAGTGTGTACGGGAAGAATGTATTAGACAGTGAGATTATGGCGAAAATTGCAAAGAACCTGACGGAGTTGATTGGGCATACTCCTTTGATGGAATTGGCTGAATACAGCCGTAAATACGGATTGAAAAGAAATATTGTGGCTAAGCTGGAATCTTTTAATCCGGTGGGAAGCGTGAAGGACCGTGTGGCATTTGCCATGATTGAGGATGCCGAGGCACGTGGGGCTTTGAAACCCGGAGCCACGATTATTGAACCTACCAGTGGCAATACCGGCGTGGGACTGGCGATGGTGGCAACCATCAAGGGATATCATTTGATATTGACCATGCCGGAGACCATGAGTGTGGAACGCCGTAATCTGTTGAAAGCCTTGGGTGCGGAGATTGTACTGACCGACGGACTGGCAGGTATGGCCGGCTCCATTGCCAAAGCGAAAGAATTGCGGGATGCGATACCTGGTGCGGTTATTCTGCAGCAGTTTGAGAATCCCTCCAATGCCAAGGCTCATGAACATACTACGGGGGAAGAAATCTGGACGGACACGGATGGTAAAGTGACTGTTTTTGTTGCCGGTGTGGGCACGGGCGGTACGGTCTGTGGAGTGGCGCGTGCCTTGAAGAAACATAATCCGGATGTCTATGTTGTGGCTGTAGAACCGGCCTCCTCTCCGGTTCTGGAAGGAGGGGAAGATGCACCGCACCGCATCCAGGGGATTGGGGCCAATTTTATTCCTTCCATTTATGATGCTTCTGTAGTAGACGAGATTATTCCGGTGCCCGATGACGAGGCCATTCGTGGAGGACGAGAGCTGGCTTCTACGGAAGGCTTGCTGGCTGGCATCTCATCCGGTGCGGCGGTATATGCGGCACGGTTGCTGGCCGAACGCCCTGAATTTGCGGATAAAATGATTGTTGCCCTACTGCCCGATACGGGGGAACGCTATTTGTCAACAGAACTGTTCGCTTTCGATACCTATCCTTTGGAATAAATACTGAACTATTATATGAAGAAACTTATTTTTTCTTTCTTCTTGTGTGGAGCCACGATGTTCCCTGCCTTTTCACAAACCTATCAGGAACTGAGCGAACGTGCGGTTGCAGCCACGGAGCAAGACAGCTTGTCATTGGCCGAAAAATACATTGAACAAGCTTTGAAAATGGAGCCCGCCAATCCTCATAACGCTTTGCTGTTCTCCAACTTGGGTACGATACAACGTCGGCAGCACCGGTATGAGCAGGCCCTTGACTCGTATACTCTGGCATTGAACATTGCTCCGCGTGCCATACCTGCCCTGATGAATCGTGCCGCTCTTTACCTTGAGTTGGGGAAGGATGATTTGGCCCGGATAGACTATTCTTTGGTGCTGGATATAGAAAGCGATAATCAGGAAGCCTTGCTGATGCGTGCCTATATCTATATGCGGCAGCGCAACTATAATTTTGCAAAGTCTGATTATGAACGTCTGCTGAAACTTGCCCCCCAGAGTTACAATGGCCGTCTGGGGTTGGCTACACTGGAGCAGAAGGAGGGCAAATATGAAGCGGCGCTTTCGATATTGAATGCCATGATTGCAGAAAAAGGAGGAGAAGCTACCCGGCTGACTACCCAGCAATATGCCGTACTTTACGTAGCACGTGCGGGTGTAGAGCAGGATATGAAACATGTGGACCTGGCCATGATGGACTTGGAAGAAGCCATCAAGCTGGATGCTTCGCAGACAGAAGCCTACTTGATACGGGGGCAAATTTACCTTTCTCAAAAGAAAAAGGAGTTGGCAAAACGTGACTTCGAAAAGGCCATTTCACTTGGCGTGCCGCAAGGTGACCTCAGGGATTTACTGTTACAGTGTAAATAATATTCAACTGTATTTCCGTATCAGTTCCACAAACTCTTTTCCGTATTTCTTCTTTTTATATTCACCGATACCGCTGATATTACCAAATTCTTCTATGGTAGTGGGGCGGGAGGCGCTGAGTAGGTGGAGCACTTTGTCGGACAGTACGATATAGGCAGGAAGTGCTTCCTGGTCGGCAAGGCGTTTGCGGAGAGTGCGGAGAGCCTCGAAAAGTTCCCCACTTTCTGTATTGGGCAATCCCAATGGCAATTCTTTGGTTGGAACTGTAGCCTTGCGTTTACGGCCTCTTGTAGCTTGTACAGCTTCCTCGCGGCGGATGGTGACAAGCAGGGCGCGTGCTCTGCCAAACAAGACATCTGTTCCGCTTTGAGTGATTTTCAGGTGGTTGTTTTCATTGTAGGCTATTTCGAAATAACCGAGCTGTAACATTTGCAGCAGGTAGTCATGCCAATCTCTGGGGGGGACTTCGCGCCCGGCTCCAAAGGTCTTGAGTCGATGGTATCCTCTTTCTGTAACTTCAGAACTCATGTTTCCTCGGAGGATGTCCACTAAAATACCGGTTCCTATCTGTTGCTCGGAACGCGCGATTGCACTAAGTGCCTTTTGTACGATTATTGTACCATCGAAACGTTCGGGGGGATTTTTGCATACATCACAGTTTCCACAGTCGCAGGTCGTATTTTCACCGAAATAACTTAACAGAATGCGACGGCGGCAGATATCTGCTTCCGCATATTGCTGCATACGTTGCAGCTTTTCCAGGTTGATGCTTTGTTGCCCGCTGTCTGTTGCGAATTTAGTGAGCAGAATGAGGTCGGCCAGTGAATAGAACAAAAGGGTGTCACTGGGCATTCCGTCTCGTCCGGCACGTCCTATTTCCTGATAGAAACTTTCAATGCTTTTGGGCAAATTGTAATGAATTACCCAGCGCACATTGCTTTTGTCAATTCCCATTCCAAAGGCAATGGTGGCGCATACCACTTGCACGCGGTCATTGATGAAGTCGTCTTGTGCTTCATCTCTTCGTGCCGGCGACAGTCCTGCATGATAGACCGCCGACTTTATCCCTTGTTTTTGAAGCATTTGTGCCACTGTTTCAGCCTTGCTGCGGCTCATGCAATAAATGATGCCGCTCTCTCCCGGATGGCGGGCGATGAAGTCGAGGATGGCTTTGCTTTTTTCCTTCTGCTGGTAACCTCTTTTTACGGTGAGACTCAGGTTGGGACGGTCGAAAGATGAAATGAAAATTCTCGGTTGGTTGAGGTGTAGCTGTTTAATAATATCTTCACGGGTTATTTTATCGGCTGTGGCAGTAAGTGCAATGATGGGAACCTGGGGAAACAGTTGGTGAAGGATGCCCATCTGTGTATATTCCGGACGGAAATCGTGTCCCCATTGTGAGATGCAGTGAGCTTCATCAATGGCGAAAAGGGAAATATGCATATCCCTTAACAGATAGTTGGCTTCCGCCAATAATTTTTCAGGAGAAATATATAGCAGTTTCAGCTTGCCTTCCATGCATGCACGTCGTAGGGAAGCATTCTCTGTTTCATCATTATTGCTGTTCAGTGCACCGGCCGCGATACCGTTTGCACAGAGCGTTTCCACTTGGTCCTTCATCAAGGAAATGAGCGGAGAAACCACTACCGCCGTGCCTTCACTCAATAGGGCGGGAAGTTGGTAGCAGATGGACTTTCCACCTCCCGTAGGCATCAGTACCAATGCGTCTTTACGGTCCATCAGATGGCGTATGATGTCTTCTTGTAAGGGGCGGAAACTGTCGTAACCGAAATATGTCTTGAGCGTTTGTAGCATAATCTGGCAGTATGGATTTCTTCCGGCAAAGGTACACTAATTATTGCATATACTACAAATGGAAAGTCATCAAGATTTTGTATCATATGAGTTTCTGCAAAAGGTTAAAGTTTCTTATTAATGGCTGAATTGACCTACTTTTCAACCTTTTTCGTTGTTTATTTATCAAAAATATATACGGGAAAAGTTGTGTATTAAAAAAAAATGTCTGACTTTTGTAAAGTCTAAGGGGCTAACCCTTTGGCTTTTCCGATTTTAAACAACCCTAACCAGTTAATTCAATGAGTGATTTAGAAAACAATGCCCAGGAAAAAGGAACGAAGAAACGTCCTTACAACCTGCGCGAAAAGAAAGAAAAGGATGCTGCCTACCGTTCTTTGATAAGGCCGGAATTGGCAGATGAGTTGTATGACAAGATATTGAATATCGTTGTTGTACAAAAGAAGTACAGAGATGCTGATTATTCCGCTAAGGATTTGGCGAAAGAATTGCAGACCAATACTCGCTATTTGTCTGCAGTGGTGAATTCACGCTTCGGCATGAACTATTCTTGCCTGCTGAATGAATATAGAGTAAAAGAAGCGCAGCATTTGTTGACAGACAAAAGATATGCTGACAAGAATGTAGAGGAGATCAGTACGATGGTCGGCTTTGCAAACCGTCAGTCTTTTTATGCTGCTTTCTATAAAAATGTAGGTGAGACTCCTAATGGATATCGTAAAAGACACGCAGAAAAAGAAGCTAAGAAGAAATAATTCTGTATGACTGAATGAATAAAAAGGAAATATTCCGGAACAGTTGTTTCGGGATACTTCCTTTTCTTCTTTTTTAATACCAATCTATATACTCCCGACACATGAAGAAACAACTAATTTCTATGGTGACTGCCCTTTCTCTATTGACGGCTTGTGGCGGAAATCCGAAAACAACTGCTGAGGCAGAAAAAATTGACTATACAGTGGAACAATTTGCAGATTTACAGATTTTACGTTACCGCGTACCAGGTTTTGAGGATTTGTCCCTCAAACAAAAAGAATTGGTTTATTATTTGACGGAAGCGGCTTTGCAGGGCAGAGACATTCTTTTCGACCAGAATGGCAAGTATAACCTGACGATTCGCCGGATGCTGGAAGCTGTCTATACCGGCTATAAGGGAGATAAGAATACTCCTGATTTCAAGGCTATGGAAGTGTACCTCAAGCGGGTATGGTTCTCTAACGGCATTCATCATCACTATGGCAGCGAAAAGTTCGTTCCGGGATTTACTCCCGAATTCTTCAGGCAGGCTGTACAGAGTGTGGATGCAGCTACGTTGCCGCTTGCCGAAGGACAGACTGTGGAACAACTGTGCGAGGAAGTGTTCCCCGTTATTTTCGACCCCACGGTGATGCCCAAACGGGTGAACCAAGCTGCCGGTGAAGATTTGGTTTTGACTTCCGCATGCAATTATTACGATGGCGTGACGCAGCAGGAGGCCGAAGATTTCTATAATGCCTTGAAGAATCCGCAGGATGAAACTCCCGTTTCCTATGGTTTGAATAGCCGTTTGGTGAAAGAGGATGGCAAGATTCAGGAGAAAGTATGGAAAGTGGGGGGCTTGTATGGACAGGCACTTGAAAAGATTGTCTACTGGCTGAAGAAGGCAGAAGGAGTTGCCGAGACTCCCGAGCAGAAGGCGGTGATAGCCAAACTGATGGAATTCTATGAAACCGGCGATTTGAAGACATTCGATGAATATGCCATTTTGTGGGTGAAGGATTTGAACTCACGCATTGACTTTGTGAACGGTTTTACCGAAAGTTATGGTGACCCGCTCGGCATGAAGGCAAGCTGGGAATCTCTGGTGAATTTTAAAGATTTGGAAGCTACCCAGCGTACAGAGTTGATAAGCGGCAATGCACAGTGGTTTGAGGACCATTCGCCGGTAGACGGACAATTCAAGAAGGAGAAAGTGAAAGGGGTGTCTGCCAAGGTAATCACGGCGGCTATTCTGGCCGGTGACTTGTATCCTGCAACTGCTATCGGCATCAACCTGCCCAATGCCAACTGGATACGTAGCCATCATGGTTCGAAATCCGTTACAATCGGTAACATTACAGATGCTTATAATAAGGCAGCTCATGGCAACGGGTTCAATGAGGAGTTTGTGTACAGTGATGCAGAGCTTCAACTGATTGATAAGTACGCAGATGTGACAGATGAACTGCATACTGACCTGCATGAATGTTTGGGACATGGTTCCGGTAAATTGCTCCCGGGTGTGGACCCGGATGCGTTGAAGGCATATGGTTCTACTATCGAAGAAGCGCGCGCCGACTTGTTCGGACTCTACTACGTGGCCGACCCGAAGCTGGTGGAACTGGGGCTTACTCCAAGTGCGGATGCTTATAAGGCTCAATACTACACCTATCTGATGAATGGTTTGATGACACAGCTTGTACGTATCGAGCCGGGTAACAATGTAGAAGAAGCCCATATGCGCAACCGTCAGCTCATAGCCCGCTGGGTGTACGAGAAAGGTGCGGCGGAGAAGGTTGTGGAATTGGTAAAGAAGGATGGGAAGACGTACGTCGTGATAAACGATTATGAGAAAGTGCGTGACTTGTTTGGCCGGTTGCTTGCCGAGATACAGCGTATCAAGTCCACCGGTGACTATGCCGGCGCCCATGATTTGGTGGAAGCCTATGCCGTGAAAGTCGATCCCGCTTTGCATGCCGAAGTGCTGGAACGCTACAAGAAGCTGAATCTTGCGCCGTATAAGGGGTTCGTCAATCCCAAGTATGAAGTGGTGACGGATGCCGACGGTACTATAACAGATGTGACAGTGACTTATGATGAAGGTTATGCGGAACAGATGTTGCGTTATAGCAAAGACTATTCTACATTGCCTTCTGTCAATAAATGATGAACTATGATAGATACTAAAGAGCAGCTGCATCAGCGGCTGAAAGATATAAAGACACAGCTCCGTCTCTCAATGAACGGGGCTGTGTCCCAAAGTATGCGTGAGAAAGGGCTGGTATATAAGCTGAACTTTGGCGTGGAGTTGCCCCGTATCAAGGGTATTGCTGCCGGTTACGAGAAGGACCACTCTCTGGCTCAGTCTTTGTGGAAAGAAGATATCAGAGAGTGCAAAATATTGGCGGGACTTTTACAGCCGGTAGAGAGTTTCCTGCCCGAGATAGCCGATATCTGGGTGGAAGATATCCGTAATATCGAGATTGCAGAACTTACCTGCATGAATTTATTCCAACATCTTCCTTATGCGCCTGCCAAGTCCTTCCATTGGATTGCAAGCGAGGACGAATACACGCAGGTTTGCGGCTTCCTCACCATAGCCCGTCTATTGATGAAGAAAGGGGATATGAACGAACGGGTTGAAAATGAGTTCCTCGACCAGGCAATAACGGCTTTTTTGTCGGGCTCCTATCATGTACGCAATGCAGCCATGACTGCTATCCGCCGCTTTATGCAGCAAAATGAGGAAAATTCTTTTCAAGTTTGCCGCAGAGTGGAGGGTATGGACAATTCTTCTTCTGATGTAGAACAATTACTATACAATCTTGTAAAAGAGGAGGTTTGTTAGATTAGTTCTATGGTTATAGAGACTGATGCGGTAAGGGAATATTTCCCTTATCGCAATTTTTATCTCTTTCTCGTTTGCTTTCCACAAAAAAGGATTAACTTTGTTGGCTGTAAAACTGCGCCGTCAAATGGAAAGTCAGAATGTGAAAGATACAGTTAGGCAGATATTCACTGAATATCTGAATGCGAACGGGCATCGGAAGACTCCCGAACGTTATGCTATACTTGACACCATTTACTCCATAGACGGTCATTTTGATATCGACACGCTCTATTCACTGATGGCCGACCAGGAGAACTTCCGCGTCAGCCGTGCAACGCTTTACAATACCATCATTTTGCTTATAAATGCTCGTCTGGTCATCAAGCATCAGTTCGGCAACTCTTCCCAATACGAAAAATGTTATAATCGCGATACGCACCATCACCAGATATGCACCCAGTGCGGAAAGGTGACCGAGTTTCAGAACGAGGAGTTGCAACATGCCATTGAGAATACCAAACTGAGCCGTTTTAATCTTACGCACTATTCCTTATATATGTATGGGTTGTGCAGCAAGTGTGACCGGGCCAATAAACGGAAGAAAAAGAATAATAACCATAAAAAAGAAAAATGAAAGTAGACGTATTATTAGGATTACAATGGGGCGACGAAGGCAAAGGCAAAGTCGTTGATGTGTTAACTCCGAGATACGATGTCGTAGCTCGTTTCCAGGGCGGACCGAATGCCGGACATACACTCGAGTTTGAAGGGCAGAAGTATGTGCTCCGTTCCATTCCGTCTGGAATATTCCAGGGAGACAAGGTGAATATCATCGGTAACGGAGTGGTGCTTGACCCGGCTCTCTTCAAAGCGGAAGCCGAATCATTGGAAGCGTCCGGCCATAACTTGAAGGAACGCTTGCACATTTCCAAGAAAGCACACCTCATTCTGCCGACTCACCGCATACTGGATGCTGCATACGAAGCAGCCAAAGGCGATGCAAAGGTAGGAACGACCGGAAAAGGCATCGGACCGACTTACACGGATAAAATCAGCCGTAACGGTGTGCGTGTAGGCGACATTCTGCATGACTTTGACAAGAAGTATGCAGCGGCCAAGGCCCGTCATGAGCAAATCTTGAAAGGCTTGAACTATGAGTATGACATTACCGAAATGGAGAAGGCATGGTTCGAAGGTATCGAATACTTGAAACAATTCCAGTTGGTGGATAGCGAACACGAGATGAACAATCTGCTGGCTGCCGGCAAGTCTGTATTGTGCGAAGGTGCGCAGGGGACAATGCTGGACATTGATTTCGGTTCTTATCCGTTTGTCACTTCTTCTAATACGGTCTGTGCAGGTGCTTGTACCGGTCTGGGTATTGCTCCCAACAAGATTGGTGAGGTATATGGTATTTTCAAGGCCTATTGTACGCGTGTAGGTGCCGGTCCGTTCCCGACGGAATTATTCGACAAGACCGGTGACCAGATTTGCACGCTGGGTCATGAGTTCGGTTCTGTGACAGGACGTAAGCGCCGTTGTGGCTGGATTGACCTGGTGGCATTGAAATATGCCATTATGGTAGACGGGGTTACCAAACTGATTATGATGAAGAGCGATGTGCTCGATTCTTTTGAAACCATTAAGGCTTGTGTAGCTTACAAGATGGATGAGGAAGAGATTGATTACTTCCGTTCGATATCAATGAGACTGTTGAACCGGTTTATGTAGAGCTACCCGGTTGGCAGACGGATATGACCAAGATGCAGAGTGAAGATGAGTTCCCGGAAGAATTCAATGCATATTTGTCATTCCTGGAAGAACAGCTTGGTGTGCCCATCAAGATTGTTTCTCTGGGACCGGACCGTGAGCAGACCATCGAACGGTATACAGAGGAATAATAAAACAAACAGATAACCTTAGACACGGATTACACGGATTTCGCGGCTTCATCTGAAGAACCGTGGGTGTCCGGATAATCCGTGCCTTTTATTTATTGCCATGAAAACACGTCTTTTGTCTTTTTTACTGTTGTTTCTTCTTGTGTGCTCCGCACAGTCGCAGACTTACCAGCCGACGGAGGAGAACCTGAAATCCCGTCAGGAGTTTCGGGACAATCGCTTCGGTATCTTCCTGCATTGGGGGATATACAGTATGCTGGCTACCGGAGAATGGACCATGACGAACAAGAACCTTAATTATAAGGAGTATGCCAAACTGGCGGGAGGTTTCTATCCTGCCAAATTCGATGCTGCCAGATGGGTGTCAGCCATTAAGGCGTCCGGGGCAAAGTATATCTGCTTTACATCCCGGCATCACGATGGCTTTTCTATGTTCCACACACGCTTTTCCGATTACAATATTGTGGATGCTACCCCTTTTAAGCGGGATATTCTGAAAGAATTGGCAGACGAGTGCCACAAGCAAGGTATTCGTCTGCATCTCTACTATTCGCACATCGACTGGTATCGCGAAGATGCTCCGTGGGGACGCACCGGACGTGGAACGGGACGACCGAATCCGAAGGGCGACTGGAACAGCTACTATAAATTCATGAACAACCAGCTGACCGAGTTGCTCACCAATTATGGAAAAATAGGTGCCATTTGGTTTGATGGCTGGTGGGACCAGGACCAGAATCCGGATTTTGACTGGCAACTGCCCGGGCAATATGCCATGATACACCGCCTGCAACCGGCTTGCTTGGTTGGGAACAACCATCATCAAGCACCGTTTGCCGGCGAGGACATCCAGATATTCGAGCGCGACCTGCCGGGAGAGAACCGTGCCGGCCTTTCCGGGCAGGATATCAGCGCCTTGCCCCTTGAAACCTGTGAGACGATGAATGGAATGTGGGGATATAAGATTACGGACCAGGATTATAAATCTACCAAAACGCTGATACATTACCTGGTGAAGGCTGCGGGTAAAGATGCCAATCTGCTGATGAATATCGGTCCTCAGCCGGACGGTGAGCTGCCTGCTGTTGCATTGGAGCGTCTGGCAGAAGTAGGGGAATGGATGAAGGTATACGGTGAAACCATCTACGGAACCCGTGGCGGCTGCATTGCTCCGCATCCTTGGGGAGTCACTACACAAAGAGAAAATAAATTATACGTGCATATTCTCGAATTGCAGGATAAGGCTCTCTTCCTGCCGTTGGAAGGCAAGAAAGTGAGGAAGGCAGTGGGGTATGCCGACCGTCTTCCAGTGAAGTTCCGTAAGTGTGAAGGAGGGGTGATGCTCTACTTGCCGGAGGTTCCGACGGATATTGATAAAGTGATAGAGGTGGAGATTGAAAAATAAATTATAAATCAGAAATCTTTAATTCTTCCTAAAAGATAAAGGAAACGCTGGCATTGCTCACCGTTTCCTTTTATTTTTGGCAGACTATTTGTTATACAATAAGAAACGACTGATTTATTCACAATTTAAAGAAAGAAAATTATGGGAACAGGAATGATAGGAATGCAATGGATTATTTTTATCGGTATTGCCGTCGTCAGTTGGCTGGTACAGATGAATCTTCAGAACAAGTTCAAGAAGTACTCTAAAATCCCTACCGGCAACGGAATGACGGGAGCGGACGTTGCTTTGAAGATGCTGCACGACAATGGCATCTACGATGTGACCGTGACGCATACTCCCGGACATCTGACCGACCATTATAATCCTGCCAATAAGACAGTAAACCTGAGTGAGAGTGTTTATAGCAGTAACAGCATCATGGCTGCTGCCGTTGCAGCCCACGAATGTGGTCACGCCGTGCAGCATGCACGCGCATACGCTCCGTTGACAATGCGCAGCAAACTGGTGCCGGTAGTCTCTTTTGCCTCACAGTGGATGACGTGGTTGCTGCTGGCAGGTATCTTGATGCTGAACTCCTTTCCGCAACTGTTGCTGGCGGGCATTATACTGTTTGCATTGACAACTTTATTCAGCTTCATCACCTTGCCGGTGGAAATCAATGCAAGTAAGCGTGCGCTGGTATGGCTTAGCAATTCCGGCATTACGAATTCATATAATCATGCGCAAGCGGAAGATGCACTCCGCTCGGCTGCCTATACGTATGTAGTGGCTGCTCTCGGTTCGCTTGCTACCCTGATTTATTATATCATGATATTCATGGGACGCAGAGATTAAACACATGATGCAGACATAAAAACAGACCATCTGTTCACCCGAAACAGATGGTCTGTTTACATTAAATAGATGATGTGTCTCTGCCGGATGCATCATCTGTTTTTATTCTTGATAGGGCGACTGCCAGAACCAGGCATCGTCATTGACCACGTACTTGGCTTGGAAGAAGTTTTCTGCATTAGGGTCTGAGGGGCAAAGCAGTACATCGTCTGCTTTTATGCTATAGAGATTCTTGGCCATATAGCTGTCTAAATAATATTCTTTGGTAATCTTCTGCTGGTTATTCCAGTTGGCTTCTTCATTTAGGATTACCGGACGACCGTCTCGCAGACGTTCGCGCACTTCTTGCACGCTTAGCATGATGCCGTTTTCATCCATCACCCAGGCATTGTTGGTGGGTCTACCCATATCCATTTATCCAAGGTATTGGAATAAACTACGTTAATGGAATGGCATTCACCAATGTATTTTTAATCCGCTGATGTGGCGTGCCTTAAATCCCATGGACAGATAACAATCCTTCAGTACATGGGCAAGACCTCCGCAACGCAGACCTCGCGCACCGCCTTTGCAAGCTTCTGCCCATTTTATGATGTTGCTGCCTGCCGGACTTTCATGGTTTCCGTCATGTTTTATGGTATTGTGTATATAAGTAAGTATGTTCTTTATTTTCGATAATTCGTCGCCTGCGCCTGCCACACTGTCTAACTTGAAGTATTGGCGTACCTCTACTAAATACTTGTTGTTGGGATTGATGTGTTCGAAGCGGGGAGTGTATCAGGGCGCTCATTGTGGGTGTATCCCGGTGTTTTTGAAGTATGTCGAGGTAGTCACCCACTTTCTTCACTTTGGCAAGCACTGCCTTGAACCGTTTATCGCTGCGCAGGTTGTCTAAGTCGGTATCATTCATCATGTGGTTGTAATCTTGAAATCCATTGTCGTAGGCCAGTTCTAAATTTTGATGGCTTCACCTTTTTCTTTAACAAGGATTGGAAGCAGGCTAAATTGTAGTAATAGGACTGTATGAGCCAGCTGTACTTTTCTGAGTGTTCTCGTCTTGTTCTTTGAACAGAGTTATCAAAGCCTTACCGTTCTTTTCGGCTTCTTTATAGTTTTTCTCATTGACGGCTTGTTGCAGCTTTTGTACGATGGCTTCTTCTTTGGTCGAAGTCTTTGGCGTTGCCGGATTGTGCCCGGCTAACACCGATGCCGCATAGCAACAACATGCAGAATAAAATCAGTCTCTCTTCATAAATGTGTAAGTTTGAAGTTTGTTTTGGTCGTTTTTATGCGACGGTAATGATACAAAGGTAAACATTCTCTTTTCTTAATCAATAAAATACTGTAACTTTGTCGTCCGATTTTTAAAATAATTGAACTGATTATGGCAGCAAAACCAAGTATTCCGAAAGGAACCCGTGACTTCTCGCCCGTAGAAATGGCGAAGCGTAACTATATATTCAATACGATTCGTGAGGTGTATCATCTCTATGGTTTTCAGCAGATAGAAACGCCCTCGATGGAAATGCTTTCTACCTTGATGGGGAAGTATGGTGAGGAAGGCGACAAGCTTTTGTTCAAGATACAGAACTCCGGTGATTACTTTTCCGGACTGACAGATGAAGAACTGTTGAGCCGTAATGCTCCGAGACTTGCCTGCAAGTTTTGCGAGAAAGGTTTGCGCTATGACCTCACAGTACCTTTTGCCCGCTACGTGGTGATGCACCGCGATGAAATAACTTTTCCTTTCAAACGTTATCAGATACAGCCCGTGTGGCGCGCCGACCGTCCGCAAAAAGGACGCTATCGTGAGTTCTATCAGTGCGATGCCGATGTGGTAGGCAGTGATTCCTTGCTGAATGAGGTGGAGCTGATGCAAATTGTCGATACGGTATTTACCCGCTTCGGCATCCGTGTTTGTATCAAGATTAACAACCGTAAGGTATTGAGTGGCATTGCCGAAATCATCGGTGAGTCTGACAAGATTGTTGATATTACTGTGGCCATTGATAAGTTGGATAAGATAGGTCTGGACAATGTCAATGCCGAGTTGAAAGAGAAAGGCATCAGTGACGAGGCTATCGCCAAACTGCAACCTATCATTTTGTTGAGCGGAAGTAATGAAGAGAAACTTGCGACTCTGAAGGAAGTTCTTGCTGTCAGCGAGACCGGACTGAAGGGCGTGGAGGAAAGTGAATTTATCCTTTCCACCTTAAAGAACCTTGGCTTGAAGAACGAAATCGAGCTGGATTTGACATTGGCCCGTGGCTTGAATTACTATACCGGTGCCATCTTCGAAGTAAAGGCGCTGGATGTGCAAATCGGCAGTATTACTGGTGGAGGACGCTATGACAACTTGACGGGTGTATTCGGTATGTCCGGTGTCAGTGGTGTCGGTATCTCGTTCGGTGCAGACCGTATCTTTGATGTGCTGAACCAGCTTGACCTTTATCCGAAAGAAGCGGTGAACGGTACTCAGTTACTGTTTATCAACTTTGGTGAGAAAGAGGCCGCATTCTCAATGAATGTATTGACTGAAGTGCGTGCGGCAGGCATCCGTGCCGAGATTTTCCCCGATGCAAGCAAGATGAAGAAACAGATGGGGTATGCGAACTCCAAAGCCATCCCGTTTGTGGCCCTGGTGGGTGAGAATGAAATGAATGAAGGTAAGGTGACATTGAAAAACATGGAGACCGGAGAGCAGAAAATGGTCACTCCCAAGAGCTGGTTAGCGAACTGAAATAATAAAACTGAAATACATTTAAAAGGAGCACAAAATTGCTCCTTTTTGTATATTTATGGCACAAATATAGGTATTTGTAATAGTGGCGTAGGAAAATGAAACATCCTGCATTTATCTTTGTACTGACAAAAGGAGGTTCTTATGGTTTCTGTTGAGCTTAAGCAAGAAAAACACAATGCCCTCGTCAGTTTCCTGATGATTGTCATAGCGGCATTGTTCCTGCTCTATATGGGCAGTTCATTGGTACATTCTACAAAAGCGTTCTGGGAAAATTATTCCATAGAAGAGCTGCTGGAATAGAAGGAATTCAAGTCAAATCACTACCTTTGTCGGCAAAACATATTGCCGATGATACTTTTATTTTACCGCAACCGGAAACTCACGCTGGATTGCAGAATTGCTTGCAGAGGCTATGCATGATACTGCCGTCAGCATTGTTGATTGCCTTAAGCAAGGCTCGATACCCGCAGGGCTGTCGACAGCTGACAGACTGGGTATTGTTTTTCCGGTACACTCATGGTATGCACCCCGTGTCTTGATTGATTTTTTGTCGCAGCTCCGGTTGCCGGACTGCTGTTACCGTTATGCCGTGTGTACATGCGGGGACGATATGGGAAAGGGAATGAACCGCCTGGCGGAACATTTTCCGTTGGATGCTGCCTGGTCTGTTGCAATGCCCAATACCTACGTACCGATGTTCAATTTGGACGATGGGGCGCTTTGCCGTAAGAGGATAGAGAACGCACGGCATGCTGTCGCTTCGATTGCCGAAGATGTCATTGCACGGAAGAGGGTCTGGAATGTGCATGAGGGCAGTGCTGCCTGGCTGAAAACGTATGTCGTGAATCCTTTGTTTGTCCGTTTTGTCATTGGTACAAGGAGTTTCCATGTAGATGAAGGCTGTATCTCTTGCGGAATATGCGGCAAATCTTGTCCGGTAGGTAATATCCGGTTGGTGGATGGGCATCCGGTGTGGGGAAAGCAGTGCATTCATTGTATGGCTTGTTTGCATTTTTGCCCCCGGAAAGTGATACAGTATGGAAAAGCGACACAGAAGAAGGGGAGATACCGGTTGGAAGATTATCTTTGCCGCTTCACCACTCCCACATAAATCAGCAGAATAACATTCATTACCAGTGCGTAGATAATGGCAGGTATTGCAATAATGTCATTGTTGAATACAAACGGACTACTGGCAACAGCAATTGCTTGTGCGGCATTCTGCATACCGATTTCTATAATGAGTGTACGTTGTTCTTTCCGGTTGAGGCGCATGGACTTCGATAGCACTACGCCGCCTCCCATAGCCAGCAGGATAAGAATGGAGATGCAGAGGCCCAGTTTGCCGAATTGGCCGGTGATGGTAGCATGGTGCTGTATGAAGAAGATGGTTGCCAGCAGGATAAGTGCGGGAAAGGCTGTCTTGGACAATATCTTATGAATCCTTTCTGCCATTTGCGGACGGTAGCGCTTCGTGAATATGCCGGCTACAATGGGAAGAAACATCAGAACCAGGTTCTGCATGATAAGGCTGCCTACGGGGAGATGGATATCTATGTCCAGATTGCTGTCTACAAAGTGTGTGGCGAATTCCATAATCACGGGGATAGTGAACAGCGTAATAATGCTGCTACATGCCGTCAGTGACACGGACAATGCTACGTCTCCTTTGGCTATCATGGAGAAGATGTTGGATGAGCTGCCGCCTGGCGAGCAGGCTATGAGTATGATGCCGATAAAGAACAGAGGTTCGAGCTGGAAGACATGTCCTAAAGCAAATGCCAGCATCGGCAGTAGGATGATTTGGCCTGCCAGCCCGGCAATAATGGGGCGGGGGCGTTTGCGGAACAGTTTAAAGTCTTCGGTTTGTAATGTCAGTCCCAGTTCAAACATCAATAAGGTAAGAATGGGGAGGACTATCCATATTGCGTTCATAAGTCAAATCATTTTTGAGGCTGCAAAGATAGCAAATATTGTTGTATACTTTGCCATTTTGTCAGCCTTTGTCTGCCAAACAATCAGCTTGTTCGTTTGGCACGGTTTTCGTAAGTTGTTTATCGCTTGTTTAAAGCAAAATTACCATTATAACAAATGTATAACATATAAAACAAAAAGATTATGAACATTAAACCATTAGCAGACAGAGTGCTGATACTCCCTGCACCTGCAGAAGAAAAGACAATTGGCGGTATCATTATTCCTGATACAGCGAAAGAGAAACCTTTGAAAGGTGAAGTTATTGCAGTAGGCAACGGAACAAAAGACGAAGAAATGGTGTTGAAGGTTGGTGACACAGTGCTGTATGGCAAGTATGCCGGTACTGAACTGGAAGTTGAAGGAACCAAGTACCTCATCATGCGTCAAAGCGATGTGCTCGCTGTTTTAGGTTAATTTGTAAATTGTAAATCGTTAAAATGTAAATATAGTTATGGCAAAAGAAATATTATTCAATATCGATGCCCGCGACCAATTGAAGAAAGGTATCGACACACTGGCAAATGCAGTAAAAGTAACCCTCGGCCCTAAAGGTCGTAACGTTATCATCGAAAAGAAATTCGGTGCTCCCCACATCACGAAAGATGGTGTAACGGTAGCTAAAGAAGTAGAGTTGGCAGACGCATATCAGAATACTGGCGCACAGCTGGTAAAGGAAGTTGCTTCCAAGACCGGCGACGATGCAGGTGACGGTACTACAACTGCTACTGTTTTGGCTCAGGCTATCGTAGCCGAAGGTCTGAAGAACGTGACTGCCGGTGCTAGCCCGATGGATATCAAACGCGGTATCGACAAGGCTGTTGCCAAAGTGGTTGATTCTATCAAAGGCCAGGCGGAAACAGTGGGTGACAATTATGACAAGATTGAGCAAGTTGCTTCCGTTTCTGCCAATAACGACCCCGTTATCGGCAAGCTGATTGCAGACGCTATGCGCAAAGTTTCCAAAGACGGTGTTATCACTATCGAAGAGGCAAAGGGTACTGATACTACTATCGGTGTGGTTGAAGGTATGCAGTTCGACCGTGGTTACCTCTCTGCTTACTTCGTTACCAATACGGAGAAGATGGAGTGCGAAATGGAAAAACCGTACATCCTGATTTATGATAAGAAGATTTCCAACCTGAAAGATTTCCTGCCTATCCTCGAACCGGCAGTACAGACCGGTCGTCCTTTGCTGGTTATTGCAGAAGATGTGGATAGCGAAGCGCTGACAACTTTGGTTGTAAACCGTCTGCGTTCTCAGTTGAAGATTTGTGCAGTGAAGGCTCCGGGCTTCGGTGACCGTCGCAAGGAAATGTTGGAAGATATTGCAGTGCTGACCGGTGGTGTTGTCATCAGCGAGGAAAAAGGTCTGAAGCTGGAACAAGCTACTATCGAAATGTTGGGTACTGCCGACAAGGTAACTGTTTCCAAGGATAATACAACTATTGTAAACGGTGCCGGTGATAAAGAAAACATCAAGGAACGTTGCGAGCAAATCAAGGCTCAGATTGTATCTACGAAATCTGATTATGACAAGGAAAAACTGCAGGAACGTTTGGCCAAGTTGTCTGGCGGTGTAGCTGTTCTTTATGTAGGTGCTGCTTCTGAGGTTGAAATGAAGGAAAAGAAAGACCGTGTAGACGATGCGCTTCGTGCTACCCGTGCCGCTATCGAAGAAGGTATTGTTCCAGGTGGTGGTGTAGCCTATATCCGTGCATTGGATGCTCTGGAAGGCTTTAAGGGTGACAATGTAGATGAAACAACCGGTATTGACATCATCAAACGTGCTATTGAAGAACCGTTGCGCCAGATTGTTGCCAACGCTGGTAAAGAAGGTGCTGTTGTTGTACAGAAAGTACGCGAAGGCAAGGCAGACTTCGGTTACAATGCCCGTACCGATGTTTATGAGAACCTGCATGCAGCCGGTGTGGTAGATCCTGCCAAGGTTACTCGTGTGGCTCTTGAAAATGCCGCTTCTATTGCCGGTATGTTCCTGACTACAGAATGTGTAATCGTAGAGAAGAAAGAAGATAAGCCTGAGATGCCGATGGGTGCTCCCGGAATGGGAGGCATGGGCGGAATGATGTAAGATCGTTTTCCCTGATTGCTTAATCAAATAGGAGAACCGCAGTGTCTTTTTGATAGATACTGCGGTTTTTTTGTTCTATTTACCTTCTTGATTATTAATAAAAAGCGTGTAATATTACAAAAGTGTTACAAAAATGATTAGTTTTCATATCTTTTGTTCGTTTTTGTTGTTAGCAAAATAAAAAATCATATCTTTACCCTTCGTAAAGATAACCTAATCAACAAGAACTATTAACCTTTTTAATTGAAGAGAAAATGAACAAAAGCGAAATTGGACTAAATGCTGGGAAAGTTTGGCAGTTGCTTAGCGATTATACCAGATGGAGCTACGGTTCTTTAAAGAGGAAGTCCGGACTGAAGGACAAGGAGTTGGGAGCCGCATTGGGGTGGCTTGCCCGTGAGGACAAGATTGAAATTCATCAGGAAGAAGATGAACTTTATGTTTCACTAGGGGTAAATGTTTATATCGGATAAAGGAAACCGATTGAATGGATTGATTGAGGAGCACAGATTTCTCAGTGCGGAAGCATTTTCCACCGGGGGATGAAATCTGTGCTCCTTGGTTTCTTCATGTTGCAGAATATTCTTTTCTTTGCACATTCTTTTCAATGAACAAAAACAGAAAGACTATGAGAAGTTTTGCTTCAGACAATAATTCAGGCGTACATCCGTTGGTAATGGAGGCGCTGAACCGGGCCAACCGTGACCATGCTATTGGTTATGGGGATGATCCTTGGACAGAGGAGGCTGTCCGTAAAATAAGGGAAGCGTTTACGCCGGATTGCGAACCGTTGTTCGTATTCAACGGTACGGGCAGTAATGCGGTGGTTTTGCAGCTGTGTACCCGCCCTTATAATTCCATTATTTGTGCAGAGACTGCACATATCTATGTCGATGAGTGCGGTGCGCCTGCCCGTATGACAGGTTGTCAGATTCGTCCTATAGCTACCCCTGACGGCAAGCTGACGCCCGATTTAGTCCGTCCTTATTTGTGCCATTTCGGCGAACAGCATCATTCGCAGCCCGGAGCCATCTATATTTCGCAATGTTCGGAGCTGGGCACTGTCTATAAGCCGGACGAGTTGCGGGCTTTGACGGATTTGGCCCATCGGCATGGCATGTATGTCCATATGGACGGAGCCCGTCTGGCAAATGCTTGTGCAGCCTTGAATCTTGGCTTTAGGGAACTGACAGTGGATTGCGGGATAGATATCCTCAGCTTCGGTGGTACGAAAAATGGACTGATGTTGGGAGAAAGCGTGGTTGTCTTTAACCCAGCTTTGAAGAAGGAAGCTTATTTTGTGCGCAAGCAGTCGGCACAGCTCGCATCCAAGCTCCGCTATCTGTCCTGCCAGTTCACTGCCTACCTGACGGACAGCCTTTGGTTGAAAAATGCCGCGCATGCCAATCGTATGGCAAAGATTCTTTACGACGGATTGAAGGAATTGCCAGGTGTGCATTTTACGCAGAAGGTGGAAAGTAACCAACTTTTCCTTACGATGCCCCGTCCGGTGATTGACGAGCTGTTGAAGGACTATTTCTTCTACTTCTGGGATGAGGCCATCCACGAAATCCGTTTTGTAACCTCTTTTGATACTACGGAAGAAGATATCGAGCAATTGCTGCAATCGGTAAAAAGGCTTCTCTGAAATATATAAAAGCTCCTAACCTTCACAGGCTGGGAGCTTACTTCGAAACTTTCCCCTCTTGGGGGTAGGGGAAGGTTTACTGAAAACAAACCGATTGAATATTTACCTTAAATACCTTTGCACGATAACCTTTTTAACTAACCTTTTCAATAAATCTTTGTTAGAGTATGCTTATATACCGACAGCCTCGCGGACCGGTACAAAAGTGTAGCCTTTTCGTTTCAGTGTCTTAATCATCTTGTCCAGATAGCCATTATAGAACTTGTCTGTGCGGCGGTCGTCCGTTCCGAAGTGCATCAGCATTAGGTGTCCGTTCAGACCTTCTTTCTTTTCCACCTCCATAATCTTGTCGTAGATGAATTTGCTGCTCCGGTACTTCTGTCCCATGTCCGGAGTGGTGTAGTCGGCATTGCTCATGGTACCAGGGGTATAGTTGATGACTTGAATACCCATATTCTTTGCCCAGGCGGATATTTCCTTGTTATAGTATTCGTAAGGGGGAATATAGACGGGAGCGTCTTTGTATTCGATACTTGCCTTGTGGAGGGTCTCGTAGCTTTTCATCATATCGTTCTCAAACTCTTCGCGGGTGACCAGCAGAGAATCACGGTCTTCCCAAGGCATGTACAACAGATGTCCGTAACTGTGGCTGCCTACAAAATGCCCTTCGTCGAGCAGGCGTTTCACTACATCGGGATAGAGTTCATAGAACTCTCCGGTAAAGAAGAAGCCACCTTTGATGCCATGCTTCTTCAAGGTGCTGATGATGGCATCGGCACCGTCTGCTTTGTCGGCGGCAGTGAATACGAGGGTGATTTGCTTTTTTGAGGGATCGGTGCGGATAATGCCTCCGTCCACATATACATTCTTGTCATTTGGGATACCGGCTTGCTTCATTCCATCCTTCTGCATGGCAGAGAGGTAGTACGTGAGGCAGGCGGTTCCGTCCATGGTAGGCTCATTGGTGGAATAGTCGTGGATGGCGTCGTGATATACCATCAGGTCTGGCTGGAAGCGTTCGTAGTCTTGTCCGGGAGTTCCGGGAATTCCCGTCATATTGACACCGCGCAGGCTTTCGAAGATGGTACGATAGACAGGACCGTCCACCAGTCCGCCGGTAGTATTGCCCACGCCTGCATTCAGCAGTGAGGAGTGGGGTTGCGAGGGATAGTCTCCGTAAAGGGGAAGTTCCACAATCATGCTGGTTCCCCAAGGGTTACAGCCGAACAGCCAGTCGCGCAGGGAGGCTTCCATTTCGGCGTATGTGTCATCGCCGGTGGTTTCACGGTACAGCCGGCATTGGGTCAGCATGGCGGTAGTCAGATTGTTGGAACACCAGATGTAGGGTATACCGTGCAGGAAGGGGCTTTCTACCGCTTTCTCGTACGTGCGTTCAATGCCCGTACGCATGTTGCGGATGAATTCCTTGCTGATGCGGCTGTTGTCCACTTTGGCAAGATGGTAGTGCCCCATGTTCATGAACGGATACCATTGGTAGTGGCGTGCACTGTCGGCGCCCATCCAAGGAGTCACCGGTTCGCGACGTCCGTATTCAAGGGCTTGGGCCAGGTATTTGTTGTCGCCGGTGGCTTTGTACAGTTCCATGGCTCCCAGTTCCATATCGTCCACCCAGTTGTCCTCTTCGTAAATGTGACAGAGGCTGTCTGGCATGCTCCCGGTTTCTTTACGCCTTCCTGATAGGCGGCATCGGCCTTGGCTTCGATTTCTGCTGCAAATTCAGGATAGTAGTCTTCAGTATCTTGGCGCCTAAAGCGAAGCAGGAGGCAAACTTGCCGGCAGTGCTTGCCACTCCGGTCGTTGCATTCTTGAACTCTCCACGTACTTGCGGTTCGCCACTGCAAAAGTAAACGGGGCGTCCTTTACCCGGTCCGTAGCCGTAATCCACCAGGTCTTTGTTAGGTAGGCGCATTCCGGCATGGTCACGGTCGTCGGCTATCTGGTTGTACAGCTCGCCTGGAGCAGGATTCATCCGGTTCAGCCAGTCCAGTCCCCACTTGATTTCGTCCACGATGTCGGAATGCCGTTGGCCCCGGATGTCCGGCTGCATCATAGGCGTCACCGAATGATTCCGGATTTTCCTGATAGGCAAACATCATCTGGTAGATGGCATTGGCGGAGGTGGTGGTGTATTGCAGATAGTCCGTAGCATCGTGCCAGCCTCCGCGGACGTCTATATGTTGTCCGGTTTTGTGGGATGATAGACGATGTAGCCGTCGTGCACGTGGCAGCTGTCTTCAGGAACGGATTATAGCCGCAGCGTTGCTGCCGCATGTAGTGCAGCAGGTAGTCTGCGGTACCGTTGTAGACTTGTGCATTGATGGGGAAACGGGGGAGACCGCTTTGCCTGCTTTCAGATAATACGTGCCCGGTTCTGTGAAATCACTGAAGTTCAACCGGTAGGTACTCTTTATGCCTCCCATCTTGCCGGTGGCCTTGGTTGTGTTGAAGGTACGCACCACCTTCCGGTGAAAGCGTCAATCAATGAATAATTTTCTACGTTTGTTCCTTCCTCGCTCATGAATACAGCGACTTTGACGGATTGCGGCAAATAGCCGAGTTGGTTGATTCTGATCCATTCGCCTGCTTTGCCCGGCAGGGCTACGAGAGCGAATATTACCGTTAGGCCAATAATTACTTTTTCATAATGGGGGTTTTAATCTAAGGTTGGGATTATATATAAAACAAATTTTCCTTATTACAAATAAAGCATTTTCTGTCAATTTTAGGAAGATTTAGGATGAATAATTAGACGATATTAGGGTGTTACACTATTTTGGTATTTTATAGACGTGAAATAAGTGTTTGGTTGAAACTAAATGTTTGTTTATCACGTAATTATTATGCTTGATGATGCTTTTAATTTTCGTTTACCTATTTTAATAATGCGTAAAACAAATTGGCGTGTTATTTGTTTTATGGTATTTAGACAATAAAACTAATAGACTATGGCTTATATTGATTACTATCAGGTCCTTGAGGGACAAAAGGCATCTCAGGATGACATCAAGAGAGCGTTCCGCAAGCTGGCGCGCAAGTACCATCCTGACTTGAATCCGAACGATGCTACGGCCAAGGATAAGTTTCAGGCTATCAACGAGGCGAATGAGGTGCTGAGTGATCCTGAAAAAGAAAGAAATATGATGAATATGGTGAACACTGGAAACATGCCGACGAGTTTGAAGCGCAGAAGCGGGCACAGCAGCAAGCCGGGGGCTTCGAGGATTTGGCGGTGCCGGTTTTGAGGTTCCGGTGCGGGATTTGGTACGGACGGAGGCGGTACGTATTGGTATTCTTCCGACGGCCAGGAATTTTCGGGCAGTAATGCCGGTGGTTTCAGACTTCTTCGAACAGATGTTCGGTCATCGTACGCGCGGAGGAGGCGGTGCCAATGCCGGTTTCCGCGGGCAGGATTATCATGCGGATTTGAACCTCTCGCTTCGTGAGGCTGCGAAGACCCATAAACAGATATTGACGGTGAATGGCAAGCAAGTGCGTATTACCATTCCGGCCGGTGTGGCCAACGGACAGGTCATCAAACTGAAAGGCTATGGTGGCGAGGGCATCAACGGAGGTCCTGCAGGTGACTTATACATCACGTTTGTGATTCCGGACGACTCGGTATTCAAGCGTTTGGGAGATGATTTGTATGTGGATGTGACCGTCGACCTTTATACAGCCCTGCTGGGTGGCGACCAGTTGGTGGATACTTTGGATGGTCAGGTGAAGCTGAAGGTGAAACCCGAAACTCAGAACGGGACTAAGGTACGTCTGAAGGGTAAGGGCTTCCCCGTATATAAGAAGGAGGGACAGTTTGGCGATCTCATCGTGACTTATTCCGTGAAGTTGCCGACAAACCTGACGGAACAGCAGAAAGAGATGTTCCGTAAAATTCAGAGTATGAACTAATGAAAGGAGAACGGATTATGCAGAACGAATGGATTGTCATCAGCGAATATTGTGACAGTGTCATATAGAGCCCACTTTATTGATATGCTGTGCGAAAGTGGACTGATAGATGTGGAGCAGGAAGGTGGAGAGCGTTATCTGCCTTTCTCCGAGTTGCCGGATGTGGAACGGTACAGCCGTATGTACTACGACCTTTCCATCAATATGGAAGGGATTGATGCCATCCACCATCTGCTGGCAAGGATGGAAGAGATGCAGCGGAGATACACCGCTGCGCGGCAGGCTGAGGCTGCACGGAGAGTATTAATTTTCCTTTCGTCTCTTTGAGAACTTTTGTCCTTTTAAGAAGGGCAAGCAGGAGGAAGTATTTCAGAACAAGCGGGCACCGGAGTAGCTAAACTCCGGTGCCCGCTATATTTGCCTTGTCCAAGCAATGCATTTATTTGCGGTAGCTTTCCAGCTCTTCTGCCTTGAACTTACGGATGAAGTTAAAGTGTTTTTCCACTTCAGCTTCTGCGTAGTTCACATACACCAGAGCCGACTTGCCGAACAGTTCGGGAGCCTTTGTCGCGTCCTGAATGATGAGGTGCGACATGATACATACCGCAGCCATCTCATAGAGGCGACGTGCCACGAAGTCCAGCAATTCCTGATTCTGTGCCTCTTTCACCGCATTGGTGCAGGCTTCGAACTTGTTGGTCATCTCTTTGATGCGGTCCATCAACGGTTGCATTTCTTCGCTGCACGGCACTTGCTCGTAGTCGCGCAAGGTGGCAGAGTATGAGCCGTTTGTTACATAGCGGATAGCAGCTACGGTCTGCAACTGAGTAGTACCTTCGTAGATAGAAGTGATACGTGCATCACGATAGATACGTTGCAAGCATACTCCAGCATGAAGCCCGAACCGCCGTGAATCTGGATGCTGTCGTAAGCATTCTGATTGGCATATTCAGAGTTCATACCTTTTGCCAGCGGAGTGAAGGCGTCGGCAAGTTTGGCATACTTCGTTCCTGGCGTTCTTCCGGAGTCAGTTTGCGTTCGCGAGCAATGTCGTCCAGCGCTTTGTAGATGTCAACGTAGCGGGAAGTCTGGTACAGCAAGGAGCGTCCTGCATCCAACTTGGCTTTCATAATAGCCAGCATGTCATATACAGCCGGGAATTCGATGATAGCCTTGCCGAACTGCTTGCGGTCTTTGGCATAAGCCAGACCTTCGTTGTAGGCAGCTTGTGAAAGGCCTACCGACTGTGCGGCAATACCCAGACGGGCACCGTTCATCAAAGCCATAACGTATTTAATCAAACCAAGCTTGCGGTCGCCGCAAAGTTCTGCCTTTGCATTCTTGTAAACCAGCTCGCAGGTGGGAGAGCCGTGGATACCCAGCTTGTTCTCGATGCGGCGCACGTCTACACCGCCTTCATTCTTATCGTAGATGAACATGGACAAGCCACGTCCGTCTTTGGTACCCTCTTCTGAACGTGCCAGTACGAGGTGGAGATTGGCGTCACCGTTAGTAATAAAACGCTTCACGCCGTTCAGGCGCCAGCAGTTGTTGGCCTCGTCATAGGTCGCTTTCAGCATTACGCTCTGCAAGTCGGAACCGGCATCCGGTTCTGTCAGGTCCATAGACATGGTCTCTCCGGCGCAGACACGCGGTATAAAACGGCTGTGCTGGTCTTCGTTACCGAATTCGTAGAGCGTTTCGATACAGTCTTGCAGTGACCAGATGTTACCGAAACCGGCATCGGCGGCGGCAACGATTTCCGCACACATGGTGTACGGAGTAATCGGGAAGTTCAAGCCACCGAAACGGCGCGGCATGGTCATACCGTTCAATCCGGCTTTTACCATGGCGTCGAGGTTCTGCTTGGTGCCGCTGGCATATTCCACACGGCCGTTGGCACAGTGGGGACCTTCTTCGTCCACGCCCTCGGCATTGGGAGCGATAATCTCTCCGGTAATCTCTCCGGTGATTTCAAGTACCTTGTCAAAAGAGTCCATAGCATCCGCATAGTCCTGCGGGGCATAGTCATACTTGTCTTTGTCTTGGTAACCGCGTTCTTTCAGTTCGCAGATACGTTCCATCATCGAGTTGTTCAGATGATACTTCAATTCGGGAACTTCGGTATAAAAATTTGCCATAATTTCTTGGTTATTTAGGTATTCTGAAGTATAGGGGTATGGTGAATTTCACTCGCTTGGCCTCTCCGTCCTGATAGCCGGGCGACCAGCGGTAGACGTCGGCAATGGCCTCGAAAGCGCGTATGGCTTCTTTGTCGATGTCATAGCGCACGGACTGGAGAATTTTGGGATGGGTCATCTTGCCTTCTTCGTCTACAACGAATCGCAGGATTACCCTTCCTTCCGCCTTTTGTTTCCAGGCGTCTTCCGGATATTTGGTAACATTGGCCACCAGTTTCATAAGGTTCTCTATTCCGCCGGGGAAGGATGGAAACACGAAATACGGCTGATGTTCCATTTCAGTTCCGTACTCGTCGAACATCTTTCCACCGGTACACTGATTCTCTGAATAGTGTTCCTCTCTACGGAGTTTCCCGTCGGGATAGTACTGCAGGAGTGTTCCGTCAAGTTTACCATCGCTGTAGCTCCGGGCCAGATGTATGGCACCGTCGGGATAATACACCATGGTCTGCCCCTCCAGGCGGTTGTCTCTATATACTTCTGTCAGGCTGTCCTTGCCATTTGCATAGAATGATGTATGCAGGCCTTCCCTTATCCTTTTGCGGGGATTGCTTTTGTATTCGGAGAAATGCCAGACATCCTTCTTTTGTCCTTCCAAAGCATACTCTTCCACCTTGATGCATTTCTTGTTTATCTTGGAAACAAGAGCATACTTGACTGCCTGGATGGAGTCGTCCGTCCATTGGTAATTCTTGTCCAACCAGAGCTTTTCTTGAGCGATAGCGGAAGATATACCTGAAAGAAGAACAAATATAAGAATCAGCCCTTTCATGATTACCTTTATTGTTATTTACTGTGTGATTTATAATATTTTATCATCTTCGGGATAACCTCTTCCACCGTACCGTTGATGACATAGTCGGCAATCGTATTGATGGGAGCGTTCTCGTCATTGTTGATGGAGATGATAATACCACTTTCCTGCATACCGGCAATGTGCTGGATTTGTCCGCTGATGCCGCAAGCAATATACAGTTTGGGGCGGACAGTGACACCGGTCTGGCCAATCTGGCGGTCATGGTCGGCATAACCGGCATCGACGGCAGCACGGCTGGCGCCTACCTCTGCATGGAGTTCTTTGGCAAGCTCGAACAACATGTCAAAACCTTCCTTGCTTCCCATGCCGTAGCCGCCGGCAATCACGATGGGAGCGCCTTTCAGGTTGTGTTTTGCCTTTTCTACGTGGCGGTCGATGACTTTTACCACATAATCCGTCTCGGGCACGTACTTGGCAACGTCGTGGTTGATGACTTCGCCCTTATAGTCAGCGTCCAGTATCTCTTTCTTCATCACGCCTTCGCGAACGGTTGCCATCTGCGGACGGTGCTCGGGATTCACAATCGTGGCAACGATGTTACCGCCGAATGCGGGACGGATTTGATACAGCAGGTTCTCGTAAACCTTGCCTTCCTTCTTGTCTTCGTGGTTGCCGATTTCCAGTGAGGTACAGTCGGCAGTCAGTCCGCTGGTCAAAGCGGAAGAAACGCGCGGGCCGAGGTCGCGACCGATAACGGTGGCGCCCATCAGGCAGATTTGCGGCTTTTCTTCTTTGAACAAATTGATGAGGACAGAGGAGTGGGGAAGGGAAGTATAGGGGAACAAGCCCGGAGCGTCGAATACGTGGAGTTTGTCTACTCCGAAGGGCAATACTTGTTTTTCAATGCCTGCCAGATTGTTGCCGGCAGCAACTGCCTCCAGTTGACAGCCCAACTGATTGGCTAATTTACGACCTTTGGTCAAGAGTTCGAGACTGACGTCGGCAACTGTTGTGCCTTCTATCTCTAAATATACAAATACATTATTCATAATCTTATCCTATCGTATGGTTAGCTAACAGTTCAACAATCAAATCTTCCACATCCTTGTCGCTGCCCGTCAGCGTTTTGCTTTCTTTGGCCTGGAATGAGATGTTCTGAATGGTCTTCACCTTGGTAGGCGAACCGCTCAGACCGCATTGTGCAAGGTCGCCGTTCACGTCGGCAACACTCCATTCCGTGATGTTCAGATAGGGATATTTCTCGTAGAGGCCGGCGTAGGCAAGCTCAGCGCCTTCCTTGGTGATGGCAGCTTTTTCCTGGGCACCGAGGGCGCGTTTGTACTTCTGCACCAGTTTGGCATTGCGCGGGCGGCAGGGAGCGGCACTTCCGTTTACGGTGATGACTATGGGCAGGGGAGCCTCAACGGTTTCCACACCACCGTCAATATGACGTTTCACGGTAATCTTCTTGGCGGCTTTATCCACGTTCAGAATCTCTTCTGCGTAGGTCACTTGCGTCAGCCCCAGCTTTTCGGCAACCTGCGGGCCTACTTGGGCGGTATCACCGTCGATGGCCTGGCGTCCGCCAATGATGACGTCATAGTCGCCTATCTTCTTGATGGCTGTGGCAAGGGCATACGAAGTGGCAAGCGTATCGGCACCTGCAAAGGCGCGGTCGGTCAGCAGATAGCCGTTGTCGGCACCACGGTAAAGTCCTTCACGAATAACTTCGGCTGCACGTCCCGGTCCCATGGTCAGGATGGTAACGGTGGAGCCCGGATGTTCATCTTTCAGTCGGAGAGCCTGTTCAAGAGCGTTCAGGTCCTCGGGGTTGAAGATGGCAGGGAGTGCCGCGCGGTTGATGGTTCCGTCGGCTTTCATGGCATCTTTCCCAACGTTGCGCGTGTCGGGAACTTGTTTTGCCAATACAACAATTTTCAAACTCATGCTATTAATTATTAGTATTAGTATTTCTTTGTATGTCAGTACCGGGAATAGGAGTAGTAGAATCCTGCTACTGAAATTGGCCGGTTAACTCATTATTAGCCTGCAAATTTACGGAAAGAGTTGGGTTTGACAAGAAAATGGGGTGAAAAATGCACAAGTTGAGGGATTTTGCGCAAATATCAGTTGGCTCTATATCTGTAAAAAAGGTAATAAAACCGGTAATTTATCTACCTTTCCGTTCCCGTTTCCTCTGTACTTTTGCAGCGTCTGGATGAGGTCTGCATAACGGGCAGCATCGGATAAACAAGCATTGCTACTTAAATGTTATTATAGAATATGTATATTGAAAAAGTAAATTCCCCTGCTGACGTGAAAAAGTTATCAGTCAGCGAAATGAACGGATTGGGTGGAGAAATCCGCCAGGTGTTGTTAAACAAGTTAAGCTCCCACGGAGGACACGTAGGTCCCAACCTGGGAATGGTAGAAGCCACCATAGCCCTGCATTACGTGTTCGATTCACCAACGGACAAGATAGTCTATGACGTGTCTCACCAAAGTTATACCCATAAGATATTGACAGGCCGCCGGGCAGCGTTTATGAATGCGGACGAGTATGACGAAGTCTCCGGATATTCCGAACCGTCGGAAAGCGAGCACGACTTCTTCGTCATTGGGCATACCTCTACCTCCGTCAGTCTGGCAAGCGGACTTGCCAAGGCGCGTGACCTGAAGGGGGAGGCGGGTAATGTGATTGCCGTCATCGGCGATGGCTCGTTGAGTGGAGGTGAAGCCTTCGAAGGATTGAATGTAGGTGCCGAACTGGGCACGAACTTCATCGTCATTGTCAACGATAACCAGATGTCCATTGCCGAGAATCATGGCGGGCTATACCGCAATCTGCAACAGTTACGCGAAACGGAGGGGCAGGCTCCCTGCAACTATTTTAAGGCAATGGGATATGATTATCTCTATGTGAAGGATGGCAATGACGTGGAGCAATTGATAGAGGCTTTCCGTGAAGTGAAGGACAAGAAGCATCCGGTTGTGGTACATATCAATACCTTGAAAGGTAAGGGATACAAATTGGCAGAAGAGCAAAAAGAACGTTTCCATTACAGTGTTCCGTTCGACCTTGAAACCGGCAATCTGACCGGTGAGTCTGGAGAGGGTGAAGACTATGCCGACCTTACCGCCGGTTATTTGTTGCAGGAGATGAAGAAAGACCCGACTGTGGTGGGCATCACCGCAGGTACACCTACGGTATTTGGCTTTACACCGGAGCGCCGCAAGGAGGCAGGGCGGCAGTTCATCGATATGGGCATTGCCGAAGAGCAGGCTGTTGCCATGGCTTCTGCCATTGCTGCCGGAGGTGGAAAACCGGTATTCGGGGTCTACAGCACCTTTATCCAGCGCGCCTACGACCAGTTGTCCCAGGATCTTTGCATCAACAATAATCCTGCACTGATTCTTGTCTTCTGGGGAAGCTTATCGAGTATGAATGATGTTACCCATCTTTGTCTTTTTGATATTCCGGTCATCGGTAATATTCCGAATATGGTTTATCTGGCACCTACTTGTCGTGAGGAGTATATGGCAATGCTGGAGTGGGGCATCCGTCAAACGGAACATCCGGTTGCCATTCGCGTGCCGGCCAATGGGGTTGTCCGCAGGAATGTAGAACCGGAGAAGGATTACGGCAAGACGCTGAACCGTTATGAGGTGTCCCATCGTGGAGAGAAGGTCGCCATATTGGGACTGGGCTCTTTCTATCAGTTGGGCGAAGCCGTGGCTGCCCGGTTGAAGGAAGAGAAAGGAGTGGATGCCACGCTTGTCAATCCTCGCTACATCACGGGTGTGGACGAGGCTTTGCTCGATGACCTGAAGCGCGACCATACACTGGTCATTACTCTTGAGGACGGAGTGCTGGACGGTGGCTTTGGCGAGAAGATTGCCCGTTATTACGGTCCGTCGGATATGAAGGTACTGAACTATGGTGTGAAGAAAGAGTTTATCGACCGTTACGATGTGGAGGAGCAGTTGAAGAAGAACCGGTTGACGGTTCCGCAGATTGTGGAAGATATCTGTAGGATTTGGTAAAATTGAAAAAGGAGATGCATCAAACTGCATCTCCTTCTTTATTTATTTAATACCCAGTTTCTTGGCAATATCCTTAGGCAGTGCATCCTTGTGCACAATGATGTTCATTGTTTTATAGCGCACGAAAGCTTTGGAAGCATACCACAGTCCTTTGTACTTTCCGGCTTCACCCCAAGAGTTCTTTACCATATAGTATTCGTTGCCTTCCTGGTCTTTGGCTATACCGTAAATCAGCATACCGTGGTCGTCAGTAGTTTCCCAGTTGTCGTATGCCAGCTGGCGCTCTTCTTGTGTGCACCACTTCTGCGGTTGAGGCTTGCTGTTCAGTTTCTTTTCTTCGGGTTTCATTTTCAGCCAGTGTGCCATGTCCGAACCGCTCAGTTCTTGCACCTTTTCTGCATCGGGCATTACGGCTATACCGTCGCGTGTGAAGCCTTGTTCGCTTACGTCACTACCCCATGCAATGGTGTAACCCTTATTGATAGCGTTGTCAAACACTTCCATCAACTCGTCGATAGGCAAGTTGTAGGAAGAAGCCCAACGCCAGTTGTCTTGTATTTCCAGGACGAACGGCTGGTAGAAGGGATGGTGGGTATAGGAAGTCAGTGAGATATAGTCATCTGCATTCAGTCCGGTAGATTCATAGAAAGACTTCGGAGTATATTCCTTGCCTTTGTAGGTGAACTTCTCGACGTTCGCCCAGATAGATGTCGTGGATGGCAGTGATGGCCTTCTTCCAAAGCGGGTTATTTTCCTTGTCTGCTTGCAGGCTACGGTGTCTTCCCTTGGCAATGGCTGCCACTACGGCATCAGATACGGCTGTCAATTCGGTGTGGTTGCTCAGCGTGTCGCCATACATAACGCCCGGACGCATTTCCTCTTCGGGCACCAGACCGAAAGTTTTCATACCATAAATTACATCGTAGAACGAACCGCCTTGTGAGAACGAAACGTCACCATGTGTACGCACTGCCTTGTCGGCACGGTCCAGATAGGTGTTGTGTACGATAAACATTTCAGAAAAGTCGTATTCGCCTTTGCCCATGCGGAGCAGTTCGGATTCGATGAATGCCAGTCCGGAATAGCACCAGCATGTACCGGCACGGTTTTGGTTCTTAACAGAAGTGATAGGATTTTCTTTACGGTTGTAAAATGAAACCTTCCTCTTTCGGAGTGTCTTGTGCTATTGTGTTTAAACTTAATAAACCCAATGCAGCCATCAGTATTGATTTCTTCATCATAATTAAAATGTTATAGATTTATAGTTGCAACTGCAAATATAGATAGAATATCGTAAACAAAAGCTATCTTTGGAGCGTTAATTCTGACACTTATGGAGAAAATAATACGTATCGACGACCATAGCGGTCTTGTTTTGGAGGGCGGCGGTATGCGCGGCGTCTTCACTTGCGGTGTGCTCGACAGCTTTATGGATCGTGGCATTCGCTTTCCCTATACCATCGGCGTCAGTGCCGGAGCCTGCAACGGACTTTCTTATATGTCCGGTCAGCGCGGGCGTGCCAAGTACAGCAATATCGACTTGCTGGAAAAATACAATTACATCGGATTGAAGTATCTGTTGAAGAAGCGGAATATCATGGATTTCGACTTGTTGTTCCAGGAGTTTCCGGAACACATACTTCCCTACGACTACGAGGCATACTTTCATTGTCCCGAACGCTATGTGATGGTAACTACCAACTGCGAGACGGGCGAAGCGAACTATTTTGAGGAGAAGCGGAGTAAAGAGCGCGTCATTGATATTGTGCGTGCTTCGAGCAGTCTGCCGTTTGTCTGTCCCATTACCTACGTGGACAACATCCCGATGCTGGATGGAGGTATTGTGGACAGTATCCCTTTGATGCGTGCCCGTCAGGATGGATTTACCAATAATGTGGTGGTGTTGACGCGCAATCATGGGTACCGTAAGGAAATTCAGGGAACGAAGGTTCCACCTTTTATATATAAGAAATATCCGCTATTGCGTGAAGCCATCAACCGCCGCAGCATTGTCTATAATCAACAGTTGGAGCAGGTGGAACGGATGGAAGCCGCCGGGGAAATCGTTGTGATCCGTCCACAAAAGCCGGTAGTGGTAGACCGCATCGAGCGTGACATCAAGAAGCTGACGGAGCTTTATGAAGAAGGATACCGGTGTGCGGAACAGTTTGCTTTTCGTTTTTGATTCTGATAGAGTATACTATGAGAGCTGGTGCAATTAGCATCTGCTCCCATATTGTTTTCATTCTTTTCTATTAATTTGCTGCTAAAGCTAAAGTTTATTTAACCTCAAATCCGCAACTAAGCTCTTCAGCGTCCTTCTTGCGTCTAAACGTCCTCTCATCACTGAATTAGCAGATAAATTGAGGCTGAAATACCCACTTCTGCCCACAATATCCCCTTGCCCCACTATGCGACTTGAGGCAATACGCAGTATCATACCCATAAGTTGTAGGCGTTATCCAAAATCAGTCTGAAAAATATCTGCGTAAGCATTATTACAGGTATAGATATTCAGCACATACCGCCTTGATGTTCTGATCCACTTGGCTGGTACAGAGACAAACCTGAAGACAAACGCTTTTATGCGACTTGTTGCATTGAGTCCGAACCTCTTTACGTCAAGTCTGTGGATAATGGCCTTGTAGAAATTACGGATAAGTGCCGTAAGAAGAAGGAACACAGTGTTCTCTGCCATGAAGGATTTGGGCAATCTGTCCCACCCGAAACCATTGTTCATATCATCGAAGATACGTTCCTTTCCTCCACGAAGGTTATAGAACTCGACAATTTCTCTTGTGGAAGATTCATAGTCGTTAGTCAGGATACAACGGTATGTGTATTCTCCTTCCCAAAGATCCAGCACACCGTCCATCCGTTTCTGTCTTTGAATCACAAGTCGGTATGCTTTACCCTTCCACTTCTCAACAAGAATAGAGTTCAATTCGAACTCAATGCCATTGATTTCCTCAGTCTTCCAGCCTCTAAGAGCAAAGATGTCATTGTAGAGCGAACTGCAGCGGTTTGCGCGGATATAGAAGGATTTGCTGTGTTTCTCTATTTCCTCCACGATTTCCTCGGAACATGATCCACAATCAGCTCTGAAACGATTGATTGTAAGTCCGTTCTGCTCAAATCTCTCAAAGAATCTCTTCAGCGTGTCCTTCTGATGAAAACGAACGTTGGTGTTACCATCGCTATTCTCAATGCCAACAATCAAGTCGTCAATAACCGCCACGCCAGGGCGATAACCAAGGAACTTCTTGTATGTAGGCTTTGCATCATACTTCTCAGTCTCTATGAACTGATGGTCGAAATCAACATCATACATCTCGCCCTCTTTCAGTTGGCCGGATGCAAACATACAATTGAGCAGTAAGGTATTGAGTGTGTCAGCCGTGTTGAAATCGTAGTTCTTACCCGTATCTGATGTGTATGAGATGTTTCCTTGCGTCAGTTCCTTTATCGCTCTGAGGATAGTATCAGAACTACAAGTACGAAGTGTCGGATGGAGCGAGAGATGGTTCATCAAATGAGTAGTGACATCCTCAATGCATGAGCCACCACAGAAGTAGATACTCATGAGGGAACGGACGATTTCACTGTACTGATAACCGAACGAGCTACACCTTAGACCGAGTGTCGAGTCGATTACAGATGACAATGTGGAGTCAAATTGCTCCATGATTGAAAATATTCCTCCAAAAGGAGTGAGCTTCTCGGATTTTATTTGTATTTTTGCCATGCCTGATGAGGTTTTGTTTGATTATTTTTTTGCAACACTAAGTTAAGTGAATCCTCTGACATGGCAAAATCCTGAGCAACTTTTTGTTGCTCAGGTACTTAAAAAAAATATTTTATAATAGTGTTGCGGAATTAAGGTTTAGCAAAAAACACGCGTAGAATACCTTTAGAAAGGGGATGTATCAAAAATACCACCTTTCGTAACATTTGTTATAGGTGCAAATCCTGGTTTCGCTTAATTTTGCTGACACAAAACTCAATTGCAGAATTGGTTTATTATTAACTTTAAATTAATAGATATGTTGAAAAGCATTAGTCTCAGGCTTTGCACACTAATTGTGCTTCTTTTTGTGGGCATTCTTTCCTTTGCCCAGCAAGTTCAGGTAAAAGGTACTGTCGTTGAAAAATCGAGTGGTGAATCCATTATCGGTGCTTCTGTCATGGAAGTAGGTTCCAACAGCAATGGAACAATTACGGATATTGATGGAAATTTCACGCTGTCTGTAACTTCCGGTGCCACATTGTCCGTATCCTATATAGGATATAAAACCGTTACAGTAAAGGCACAGCCCACTTTACGCATTGAGTTGACGGAAGATTCCCAGTTGATTGATGAAGTAGTGGTGACCGGCTATATGTCCGAGAAGAAGGCCAGTTTGACCGGTTCGGTGGCTGTGGTCAAGATGAAGGATGTAGCAGATATTCCTACGGGAAATGTGTTGTCGAGCTTGCAGGGACGTGTTGCCGGTATGAACATTACGACTGACGGCACACCGGGCGGTGGAAATACTTCTACATTGGTCCGTGGTAAGTCATCTTTCCGAAATGATGCCAATTCCCCGCTTTATGTCATTGACGGTGTGATGACCCGTGAGAACATCTCGTCTATCCTTTCTTCCAATGATGTAGAATCCATTCAGGTATTGAAGGATGCCGCTTCCGCTTCTATTTATGGTGCACAGGCTGCCAATGGTGTGATTATCATTACTACCAAACGTGCCAAGAAAGGGGAGACCCGTGTGGATTTTGATATGTCGTTGACTTTGCAGACCTATCAATGTGGCTTTGATATGTTGAATGCAGATGAGTGGGGCCAGGTTTATTGGTCGGCTTATAAGTATGCCAATAATGGAGCTACGCCAAGCAGCGAAATATATGGTAATGGTGCAACTCCCCAACTTCAAGACTATATCGGCCTGAATGGAGCTAAAGTACATGCCGTTGATACGGATTGGCGCGATGTGGTTTATCGCACTGCCTTGATGCAGAATTACAGTGCGACACTTTCAAAGGGCTCTGACAATGGTGCCTTCTCGTTAGCGTTGAACTATCTCGACCATGACGGTCTGGTAGAGAATACGAATTTCCAGCGTATCAATACCCGCATCAGTTCTAACTATCATTATCTTGACAATCGCTTGCGCATCGGCGAGAACGTTGCTATCAATCGTTGGACACAGACCCTCAGTCCGGCCGGTGTAGATGAGAATGCCATCAAACAGCATCCTGCCAAGACGGTTTATGATGAGAATGGCAATTATAACGATGTCATCAATGATGTTTTGGGTGATGCCCCCAATATGGCACGTTTGTTGGAGAATGAAAAACAGAACAAACATGATTACTGGCGTATCTTTGGTAATGCATTCCTTGAAATTGAACCGATTAAGAACCTGGTGCTGAAAACCAATTTCGGTATGAATTATTATGATGAAACCAACAAAACTTTTGAGCCGGCATGGGCACGCGATGAGGTCAATAAGCTGACTCAATCATCCAACAAAAGACTGGATTGGGTATGGACCAATACCGTGACTTATAGCAAAGCTTTTGGAAAGAACAATCTGACTGCACTTCTTGGTACAGAAGCCAAGAAGAACCATTCGAATCCATGTTCGGTTATGGTACGGGACTGGCTGTAGAAGATGAAGATTATATTTATCTCGACGGTGTGACTGCCGGTAAGAATGTAGGTGCCGGTGCTTCCAATTATGGCATGGTGTCTTACTTTGGTAAAGTGAATTATGATTATGAAGGACGGTATCTGGCTTCTGTTACGGTACGCCGTGATGCTTCTTCCCGCTTGGCAAAGGGTAATAATGTGGATTACTTCCCTTCAGTGTCGGCAGGCTGGCGCATTTCAAGTGAGAAGTTTATGGAAGCGACCAAGAATTGGTTGGCAGATTTGAAACTACGTGCTTCATGGGGTATCAATGGTAACGATATTATTGATAATGAGGCCCCTATACTAAATACTTGATTAGTCTGAAGGATGCAAGCTACAACATGAACGGTGATGGAACGACTTTGGCTCCCGGTGGTTACAAAGTGAGGTCTACCAATCCGATTTGAAGTGGGAGAGTACAAGACAACTCAATATTGGTGTGGACGCCGCTTTCCTGAATGGACGTCTGAGTGCTTCTCTCGATTATTTTGATAAGAAGACAAGTGATATGCTTGTAGAGAAACCGTATATTGCTGTCATTGGCGAGGGTGGTTACTGCTGGTATAATGGTGGTACGATGAACAATAAAGGTTTCGAGATGGCATTGACCTGGAATGATAAGGTGAAGGATTTCCAGTATAATGTAGCATTTAACCTTTCATATTACAAGAATGAAGTGACAGAGCTGTCGGAAGAAATTTACTATACTTATGGTGGCGGTAATGGTGTTGACAAGACCTTGGTTGGTCAACCGTTCGGTTCATGGATGGGCTTCAAGACAGATGGAGTGTTCCGTACCCAGCAGGAGGTGGATGAGTATAAATCAAATATAATGTACAGTTTGGCGCTCCCGGAGTAGGACGTATTAAATACGTGGATGCTGATGGTAACGGTACGATTGATACGAACGACCGTGTATGGTTGGGGTCTGACAATCCGAAAGTGATTGCAGGTCTGAATCTTGGGGCATCTTGGAAAGGCTTTGACCTCAGCATGTTCTTCAACGGTATGATTCGTGATGCCTATAACAACTCCAAATATTATACGGATTTGTTCCAATGCTGGACCGGTAATCATTCTACCCGCCTGCTCGATGCCATGCATGCCTACGAGAACTTTGAAAAGACGGGTGTTTACAATAGCAGTGTACCTGCTTTAACCACCCTTAACAGCAACAATGAGCACGAAGTTTCTGAGTTCTATATTGAAAATGGTTCGTATATCAAGCTGAAAAGCCTGACATTGGGTTATACGCTTCCTAAAGCAGCTCTCGACAAGATGAAGATGCGTCATGCGCGCATTTATTTCCAGGCTCAGAATTTGTTTACGATTACCGGTTATACGGGTGCCGACCCTGAAGGTCTGGGCTATCCTTATCCGTTGCCCCGTACGTTCTCTTTGGGATTATCATTTGGTTTCTAAACTTTAAAACTATACTATTATGAAATTGAAACATTTATATATGCTTGGCGCAGTAGCGCTGATGACTGCAAGCTGTAATGAAGACCGTTTCCTGGATTTGAAGCCCCAGGGTAGCTTGAACGAAGATATTATGACTTCTACAGAAGGTGCCGACCTTTTAGTGAATGCCGCGTATGCAGCTTTGGGTGGTCCCGAGGGACAGAGTTGGAGTGTATGGTGTCATCCTACTTCCAATTGGACTTATGGTGAGGTGCGTTCGGATAATGCCTATAAAGGCGGTGGTGGTGTCGGTGACCTTAATGAAGTGCACCGTATGGAGACATTTGATATGGATGCAACCAATGGATTCTTGGACAGCAAGTGGTATCATCTATATTGCAGTGTACAGCGTTGTAACTCTGCATTGCGCGTACTGAATGCTGCAACAGATGAGCAGGTAAACGGACGTGTATCCCGCATTGCGGAGATGAAAGTGCTTCGTGCCCATTATTATTTTGAATTAAGCCGCCTTTTCAACAAGATACCTTATTTTGATGAGAACGTTGAGATTTCCCAATATCCGGATATTCCGAACAATGAGTTTACCCGTGACGAGATTCTGAGTATGCTGGCCAAGGAGATGCTTGATGCCGCCGAACAGCTTCCTGCATCACAGCCGGAGGTAGGGCGTATTCATAAATACATAGCACTGGCCTATGCGGCTAAAATCAAGCTGTACCAGGCGTATCAGCAAGATGAGATTACGCATGCCGTAACTTCCATCAATAAAGAGCTGCTGAGGGAAGTCGTTTCGCTTTGCGACCAAGTGACTGCCAGCAACCGTTACGGTTTGCTTGACGATTTCCAGGATTGGATTTAGTAACTAATGAAAACGGTAAAGAATCTGTTTTGCCATTCAATATTCCATGAATGACGGTACCGAAAGTGCCGGCCGCATCAACTGGAGCAATCTGTTGAATTCTCCGGGTGGAGGCAGCCCTTACGGAGGTGACGGTTTCTTCCTGCCCAGTCAAGATCTGATAAATGCTTACCAGACAGATGCAAACGGTCTGCCCGATTTTAATTATCAGTCAAAGTCTGATTATAGTTGGGCGGTATTGAACAATGGGGTTTATACTTTACAAAACACGACTCCCAATGTAGACCCGCGTCTCGATTTTGTTGTGGGCCGTCCTACTATAACTTGAAAACTTATCCGGACAAGCCGTGTGAGGGATGGGTGCGTGATAAGGATACTTATGGCTATAATTGCGCGAAGCGCTTCTGGGTTTCTCCGGAAAGTAGTGATATGTTTAATGGCTGGCCTTGGGGGCTTCACAGTTGAACTGGCAGATTATACGTTACGCGGATATTCTTCTTTGGAAAGCTGAGGCTCTTATTGAACTCAATGAAGGCAATGGACTCGAAACTGCCCGTGATTTGATTAATCAGATACGCAATCGTGCCCGGAACAGCGCCTATGTAAAGGATTTCAACGACCATTCCAAATATGCGGCCAACTACCTTGTCAATCCTTATCCTGCTGATGTCTGGAATCAGGATTATGCCCGTCAGGCCCTCCGTTGGGAAACACGTCTGGAGAAGGCTTTGGAAGGTGAACGTTTCTTCGACCTAGTCCGTTGGGGCATAGTGGAAACAACCATGAACAAGTACATTACCGCGGAGTCGGACAATCGCATTTATTATGCCAATGCGCACTTTACGGGTGGAAAGGATGAGTATTATCCGGTTCCGAACAATCAATACGGATTTTCTGGAGGCAAGTATGTACAGAATCCCGGTTATGCTCCGTTCAACTAATTATATTTTGAAATAAAAAGGGAGGGGAAACGTTTGTTTCCTCTTTTCCTTTAAACAATCTTTTATTATGAAAAACTTTGCCTATTCTATATTAGGCTGTCTATTGCTTTCTTTGAATGCAGCTTTTGCTCAAAAACATGGTCGTTTGACGGGCAGGACCCTTACTTTCCTGTGACGGTAAGTCATTGTTGAATTTGTACACTATAAAGGAAATACCAGAATTTGTTACCGGAGTCGAAGGTAAAGCCCTTCGTACAGACGGGTATTCCACTTGGATGGATACAACCACGGAAGGAGATGTTTCGTCGTTGTCCGGATGGTTTGCTCTGGAATCTTATCCGACGGATACTGCTGCCTTTATGGGAATCAGAGACATGGCAGGAACATCTGTAGCGGTATGTGTAGACCGTTATGGTGAGCTGCTGTTGGGAATGGGGCAGAATGGCTCATACTCTTACTGTTCATTAAAGACAAAAGTCGACCGTTTCAAGTGGCTGCATGTGGTCCTTGATTTGAGTAATGAATCGGTTTGCTTGAATGGACAGAGGATGAGTGCAGAGGTATGGCCCCGGAACTTGCAGGATGGTGAAATGATGTTTCGGGTAGGTAAGGATTTCAGGGAAAAGAAGGTTTGATGTACGATGTTACGGCTATAAACGGGTTGATTGACGGGATAAGCCTCACTCCCTTTCCGATGATTCGTCTGCATGGAGAGACGAGATTGCCTTAGGATTGAAGAAGACTCCGGTTTTGGCTATTCCGGAAACCCGTTTTGCGAAGGACTTCAACCGTCCTCGCTATCATCTGTTGCCGGCTGCCAACTGGACGAATGAGACGCATGGTTTACTTCTTTATAAAGGTAAATATCATATATTCAATCAGAAGAATGCTTCTGCAATCTTCCTGGGACAGATAAATTGGGGACATTTCAGCAGTCCCGATATGCTTCATTGGACGGAGGAAAAGCCGGCTTTGACTCCTGATGCTGCTTATGACAAGAATGGAATATGGTCCGGGCATGCTGTTATCAATGATGACGGTATCCCCAGCTGATATACACAGCCGGTGGAGACAAGATGGGAGTGGGTATTGCTTTTCCAAAAGATACTGCGTTGATAGAATGGGAGAAATATGCGGGTAATCCGGTTATTGCCGAGAAGCCTGCCGGATATACCCGTACGGACATGCGTGACCAGTATGTTTGGAAAGAGGGTGATGTCTGGTATATGATTATCGGTTTCGGCATTGAGCAGACCGATACACCCCACGGGGCTTTGCTGCTTTATAAATCGGCGGACTTGAAGAGATGGGATTTTGTACATTTGCTGTTTGAGGGCAATCCGGAAGTGGATGACTCCGGTATTTTCTGGGAAATGCCGGTCTTTAAGAAGATGGGCGGCAAATATGTTCTTTTGGTGAATAGGGTTCCTCATAAAGGCATACCTGCGCGTTGCCAGTATTGGATAGGAGATTTCAAGAATGAAAAGTTTATACCGGACAACCCAGTCCCTCAAAATCTGAGGTCATCAATCGCTTGCTGTCCCCTCTGTTGTTGAGACTCCGGAAGGGATGTTGCTGCCATTGCCATTATACCCGATGAAATAGGAGGGAGGCCACTTATGAACAAGGATGGGCACATCTCTACAGTATGCCCAGAAGATGGCAGCTGAAAGATGGGAAACTATGCCAAACACCCCATCCCGTGATGAAACAATTGCGTGAACAACCGACGGTTTATTCCAGACAGGCATTGACTGCTGCGAAACCGTGCATTGTGAGCAGAAGGGAACATCAGCTTGAAGTCAAGGCGACTTTTTATCCCGGTGACGCAAAACGGTTTGGATTTACATTGTGTAAGAATCCGGATAATAGCGAATATAGCCTGATTTATTATGATGTGGAGAAGGAGGAACTTATTGTGGACCAGACGCATTCTTCCTTGCGTGCACACATTCCTTTGAAGATTCGTAGGATCATTATCGGTTGGATACTGCTAAACCGGTGGAGATTCGTTTGTTTATTGACGGTTCTGTAGTGGAAGGATTTATTAATAACGAAGATGCGTTCACTACAAGAATCTTCCCTTTGAAAGAAAATAGTACGCTATTGAGCTATTCTCTGATGGAAAAACAACGGAAGTTGCTGCCGAAGTTTGGAAACTGAAAGATGTAAAGGTAAAGATGAACTTTTAATGAAAATACAGAAAATGAAGATACCAGCTATATTGGGTGCACTTTTATTGGCAGGAACATTGTCTGCCGGTGCACAAATGAATTCAGACAGTTTATACAAAGAGCCGTATCGTCCTCAGTATCATTTCAGTCCGGAGAAGGGATGGATTGGTGATCCCTCGGGATTCATGTACTATCAGGGTAAATATCATATGTACTGGTGGGGCAAAGTCGAATCTACAGATTTGGTACATTACCAACAGATAACCCCTTATGCCATGACCGGAACGGATGACAATATCAGTTACTTCACCGGTTCTGCGGTCATAGACAAGAACAACACGGCCGGCTTCGGCAAGGGGGCTTATGTGGCGGCTTACACCGTTTTTGAGAAGGACTCCAAGAAACAGGCGCAGGGCATCTCTTTCAGTCATGACGGAAAGACATTTCATTATTATGAAGGTAACCCGGTTCTGGACCTTTGGAGTACGGAATTCAGGGACCCTACCGTCTTCTGGCACGAGCCGACCCAAAAATGGGTGATGGTTGTAGCCAAGGCCCTGGAGAAGAAAATAAAGTTTTATACCTCTCCTGATTTGAAGAGCTGGACTTGGACCAGTGATTTTGGCCCTGCCGGTGACAGTGAAAAGTCTTGGGAGTGCCCGGATTTATTCCAGTTGCCGGTTGACGGGGATTCTGACAAGAAAAGGTGGGTGATGGTCGTATCTGTAAACTGGGCGCAAGAACAATATTTTATAGGAGACTTCGACGGCACTTCTTTTAAGCTGATGGAGAACCATCCTGCAGAGCCTCTATATGTGGACAAAGGGCTGGACTTTATGCATCCCGCACATTTCAGGATTTTGACGGAACGTTGGATTCCAAAATTTCGATGGGCTGGGTTGCAACCTGGGACTATGCACCGGTAGCTCCATCGAAGTATGGGAAGGGCTTCTGGTCCATTCCCCGTAATCTGGAACTGAAGACATACAAGGAAGGCGTGAGGCTGGTGCAGAAACCGGTGGAACAGTTGCAAACACTTCGCCATAAGCCTGCATCGGTGAAACGTGCTTTATCGGTGGGAACACAGAGGTTACCCGGCTTTGTTCCCGATGAGAATGTCTACGAACTCGATGCTTCGTTTTCTACTGACGTATCCAACACCTTTGGCTTGAATTTGTGTGTGGGTGAAGGGCGCAAAGTGGTGGTCAGCTATGATACGGATTCACATAATCTGGTGATTGACCGCACCCATTGCTCCGATGTGCAGATTCCTAAATTCAGCCGTATGGCATATGCCAGGGTGGAACCGGTAGATAATAAGATACGTTTGCATATATTTGTAGACAAATCGAGTATTGAAATCTTTGCCAATGACGGGAAGGATGTATTCACATTATTAACCTATCCGGGCGAGGCTCAAACCGGTATCGAACTTTTGCGCAGAAGAAGGGGACGAAGATGGAGTTGGATGCCTGGATGCTTAAATCAATATGGAGATGAGGAATTTATTGTTTGCATTGCTGCTTTTGCCTTTGATGGCCTCTTGTGTGAAGGATACGGCACAAGTGACTTTGGACTCTTTGCTGGATGAAATGATATCTGTAGAAGAATCCGCACGTTATCCGCTGGTGCCATATCGTTGCCTGCAAGTCAGCAGTTATGACCGCTCCTCCGTGTCTCCCGATTCGCCGGGATGGTTTGCCAACAATGATGGCTATGGCATTGTCTGTACGGATACGGTTGATGGGAGAGTGGAACGTGTGATGTTCGATGAAAAGGGCCCTGAGCTATTACCCGTATCTGGATAACCACAGTTGACAAGCGTGGGACTTGGAGATTTTATTTTGATGGCGAAAGTACTCCCGGATGGATAGTTCCTGCCTATGATTTGATGCGTTTCGGAATACCCAGGTTGGGTAGGGGACTGCTTCAACCCCACACCAGCTATACTCGGACGGGAAAGGCGGCAATACTCTTTTCCTGCCCATCCCTTTGCCCGGAGTTGTAAAATTACATTTGAAGACGAACCGGGCATTGCGCCTACTCCCAAATACTATCACATCAATTATCGCAAGTATCCCGAAGGAACTTCTGTGGAAACCTTCTCTGCGGCATCCGTAGCCCGCGTCGGTAAAAGATTTCAGAGGTAGATGATGCCTTGCTGCATCCTGCATCCCGTTCCGGTTTGCAGGTGGACAAGAAGCGGCAGGTGCTCCAGCCGGGCGATTCTTTGTGGATTGACCTGCCGCAAGGGAAAATGCGGTTTATGAAATCAGTTTCCAGCTCGCGAATGCAGATTCTACGGCTTATGCCCAACTGATGCGCAATCTTATATTTAAGGCTGATTTTGACGGCCGGTCTACGGTTTGGGTTCCTCTTTCGGATTATTCGGGAGGGTATGGGTGCTCCGGCTGTTGATAGCTGGTTCTTGTCTGCAGACGGACAAGGCAAGGTGGTGAGCCGCTGGCTGATGCCCTACAAGACAGAAGGCAGACTATTGTTACAAAATATCTCCGCACACACTGCAGACGTGAGTATGGAAGTGGGAACGGCACCTTGCCATGGGGAGGGCGTTCCTCTATTTCCATGCTTCCTGGCGCCAGCAGACCGGACTTCCGGTTTATGAGCGTCCGGATGATGATGCAAATTGCCGGGAGTGGAACTTTGCCACATTGACCGGACGAGGCATATACAAAGGGGATGTCCTGACTCTGTATAACCATTCGCGTGCCTGGTACGGAGAAGGGATGAAAAGATATGGGTAGATGATGATGTTTTTCCATCGCATTTCGGTACCGGAACAGAAGATTACTACAATAGTTCGTGGGCTCCGGTCGTAATATTCCAAACGCCTTTTGGTGGCGCACCCCGTGCCGACCAGGCGAGTTCTCACGGTTATAATACATTCTTCCGTACAAGGAATTTGGACGGTATACCGTTTTCTTCATTATTGCGTTTCGACATTGAATTGTTGAGTTGGGTAAGGGAACTGTAGATTATGCAACTACCGTTTACTGGTATGGAGATATGGGGCGAAAGCTGTTGATACTTCAGGACTTGAGGAAGCAGCCCAAGACTTGCTACCCGTTCCCGGCGATTTATCTAAATATCGAAGAGAAAATAGCATAGAATTTGAGGAAACAACTCCAATAGCCTCTTCTCCATCCATTCATTTTGACAAGCAGAGTATGCTTGGTTTCGTTGACGGGCAATGGAGTGGAGGAACCCAACTCTTGTGTATTGGTGGAAAACCGGGTGATTCTGTAGAGTTTGAGTTCAATCAATTGGAAGACTGTCCTTATCAACTGGTGGTGTATGCCACGAAAGCTCCTGATTATGGCATAGTTTCTTTTTCCGTAAATGGACAAGATACACATATAAAGTGGGATGGATATGATACAAAGTTACTCTTTCTGACCCTATTTCTTTAGGATGCTATAGTCCGGTGCGTGGAGCATTGACTTTGAAAATATCTTTGTCAGGAGCTAACCCAAAAGCTGTTGAGGAGAAGAATTTGTTTGGATTAGATGCTATACAACTTATGAAAAACAATGATATTATGAAAGAGAGGATACTGATACTTTTACTACTGGCTACTGTTTGTAGTATGCAGGCACAAAATATTCACATGGCACTACGTCCGGATGATTTACTGATAGATAATTTTGAAGGAGATACTTTTGGAAACTGGATATTGGAAGGAAATGCTTTTGGCAATTCACCAGTTTCTATGGAACGTTTGTCAATATGGGGGATAATAGGTTTGAAGGAAATCGGATGGCTTCTAGCTTTGTCAATGGAGATGCCGGTACCGGTGTATTGAAGTCACCTCTTTTCAGGATAGAACGCAGATATGTTAATTTTCTGATAGGTGGGGGTGTTGATTATCAGCGGGAGTATGTAGCCCTTTGGATTGATGGAAAGGAGGTGAAAAGAAGTACGGGTATAATAGACGTGTCATGGAATATGAGTCTTGGGATGTTGCTGAATATATGGGAAAAATGCCCGGATTGTTTTAGTGGACCAATCAAAAGAGGGCTGGGGATTTATCAATGCCGACTGTTTCTACCAGTCTGATACCAAATTGGAAAAAGAAATTTTTGCGAAAAGAATGTTGGTAACTCACCGTTATTTGAATATTCCGGTAAAGATGGGAGCGGTTATAGAACAGATGGATATATGGATTGGTGATAAAATGGTACGTAATATGGAAGTGGAGCTTGGCGGCGATGAACCTGATTATTGGGTTACATTGGAGGTCAAGGATTGGATTGGGCAAGAATTACGGATAGAGGCGAGTAAGAGTCCTAATGTAGAGCAAGCTTTGAATCAATGCTTTTGTTCTGAAACTCCTAAGGAAGAGAACTTGTTTTATAAAGAACCGTTACGTCCTAAAGTACATTTTACTTCTCGCCGGGGATGGCTGAATGATCCGAATGGTCTGGTTTGGCATGAAGGGGAGTGGCATCTGTTTTATCAGCATAATCCCTATGGCTGTATTTGGGGTAATATGACATGGGGGCATGCTGTGAGCCGGGATTTGGCACATTGGACTGAGTTGGGGGATGTATTACATCCGGACTCGTTGGGACCTATTTTTTCCGGTTCGGTAGTTGTTGATAAAAAGAATACGCTGGGGTGTCAACAAAATGGAGATACAGTATTGGTTGCTGTTTATACTTCGGCAGGTGGATTCGGGTATCACACCCGGCATTTGCAACATTCACAAAGTATAGGATATAGTTTGGATAAGGGGCGTAATTGGGTTACTTTTTCCGGTAATCCGGTACTTCCCACGTTGGTCAGGTACAATCGTGATCCTAAGGTGACGTGGCATACGCCGACTGGCAGATGGATTATGGTATTGTACTTGGATAAGCAGGAGTATGCTATCTTTTCATCTCCCAATTTGATGGATTGGACTGAAACGGACCGTTTTAAATTAGAGGGGGCGGATGAGTGTCCCGACTTTTTTGAAATGTCCGTAACCAATGAACCTACTGTCCGGAAATGGGTCTTTACCGGGGCGAACAGTACCTATTTGGTTGGGAGTTTTGATGGATATCGTTTTCGGCCTGAGACGAAACCTGTAAAAATGGATAGTGGTACAAACTATTATGCGGTTCAAACATATAGTAATGCACCAGATGACCGAAGAATACAAATAGCATGGATGAACGGAAGTAATTTCCCGGATATGCCTTTCAATCAACAAATGTCCTTTCCGCGTGAATTAACATTACATCGGGTTGATAAAGGATATGTCTTAAAAAGTATGCCGGTAAATGAACTCGCTTTATTATATGGGAGAAAGTACATCTGGAAGAGTCTGGTAGTTGAAGAAAAGAATTGTTTCACGACAAAGTTGAATACTCCTGCCTTCTATCTGAAAACGGGTTTTGCTGTAGATAGTGTTGATGCGCAGATATTGGCTTTTGATATTAATGGTTTGAATTTGATTTACGATTCTGTCAAACAGATACTCACTGTTAAGAAAGAGAATGGGGAAACCTTGAAGCAGATGGTGCTAAAGCCCAATGAAGGAAGAATTGAATTGGATATATTGTCGGATATTGCTTCTGTAGAAATCTTCGTCAATCAAGGAGCACTGTCTGCTGCTTTCTATCATCTGATTGAAAAAAACACTCCTTCTGTCACCATATCAGTTGAAGGCGGACAAACAAAGTTGAAACAGTTGACAATTCATGAATTGAATTCTATGTATGTTCCCCAGTGACATACAGATACCTTTTTAAGGATGGAATGTAACATTTGTAGTATGCTTTGAAACAAAAAAGATAGTCTCCTGCTGCTTGGTGGCGTATCTTTGCATGCTAGAAAAACATAATTAATTTAATACCAACAGAAACATGATTCATTTAAAAGACTTTTGGCGGACAATCAGAAGGACGCTTACCGTATTTATATTAGGAACTACCGTGGCTGTCTTCACATGCCAGGCCATAAATCCTCCTTTCGTGATTAAACATCTGGGTGACGGACAGAGTATCGTCCAAATTGACGAGCAGAAGAAGTTTTTGCTGCTGCCGGTGGAAGAGGCTTCTCCGGAGGCAAAATTGTATATGATAGCGGACAATGATGTTGTACGCAGTATGAACGTGCGATTGGCAGTCAATAAGGTTGACTATTTTGTTCCGGTCGATTTGACCGGCTTCGATAATAAACATCTCTCTTTCAACTTCCAGCTTATTCCGGATTCGGCCTTATGCTGGGAAGAAATGAAACTGTCGGATGAATTCGATGTTTCGAACCGGGAGAAGTACCGTCCGGTGTATCATTTCAGCCCGGCTTACGGTTGGATGAATGATCCTAACGGAATGTTCTACAAAGACGGGGTCTACCATTTGTTCTACCAGCATAATCCCTACGGCTCCATGTGGGGGAACATGCATTGGGGACATGCCACCAGTACGGACCTCGTCACTTGGGAACATCACGGAGATGCTATTTCGCCCGATGCGCTGGGAACAATTTTCAGTGGCTCTTGTGTTGTCGACAAGGATAATACGGCCGGGTTCGGTGCCGGTGCCGTCATTGCCTTCTATACATCGGCAAGCGACCGTCAAGTGCAGAGCATGGCCTATAGCCTTGACAACGGAAAAACCTTCAAGAAGTATGCGCGAAATCCCATCCTGACTTCCACGCAGCGCGACTTCCGTGACCCTAAAGTCATCTGGCACGAAGATACCAAGAAATGGATCATGGTTCTTGCCGTAGGGCAGGAAATGGAAATATACTCTTCTGCCGACCTGAAGAGCTGGACGCTGGAGAGCAAATTCGGTGAAGGACAAGGTGCTCACGGCGGAGTCTGGGAGTGTCCCGACCTGCTTGAACTGCCGGTTGAAGGTACGGAACTGAAGAAGTGGGTACTCGTCTGTAACCTCAATCCGGGTGGACCGTTCGGTGGCTCTGCCACACAATATTTCGTGGGGACATTTGACGGAAAGAGATTCGTGAACGAGTCTCCCGCAGTGACGAAATGGATGGACTGGGGAAAAGACCATTATGCAACTGTCACTTGGAGCAATGCTCCTGCAGGACGTGCCATTGCATTGGCATGGATGAGCAACTGGCAATATGCCAACGATGTGCCCACCCGCCAATACCGTAGTGCCAACTCCGTGCCGCGCGACCTTTCGCTCTATACCTCGGAGGGTGAAACCTATGTAAAGGTAACCCCGTCTCCCGAATTGCTGAAACTGAGGGATAAAGGCAGCAAGAAGCGTGCTTTCAAGGTAGACCGCACGTATAATCTGGACAAACTGCTGAATGACAATTCCGGAACGTATGAAATCGAAATGACCATCAAGAACAAGGATGCGGATGTGATAGGATTCCAGCTCTTTAACTCGAAAGGCGAGGAGGTGGAGATGTACTATAACCTGGCGGAAAAGACGTTCACCATGGACCGTATCAAGAGTGGTGAGGTGTCGTTCAGCAAGGACTTCCCTGCAGTGACCGTGGCTCCTGTCGAGGGTGGCAATGAAATGAAACTCCGCTTGTTCGTAGACAAGTCGAGCATTGAAGCGTTTGGCAACGACGGACGTTTTGCCATGACAAATCTTGTATTCCCGTCGGAACCTTACAACCGCATCAGTTTCTATGCTAAAGGTGGAAGCTGCAATGTCACCTCGTTTATTGTGTACAAACTCGGATTAAAATAACAGATAATAATCTTCAGCATGGAAAATACTAAGAATTCTTCTTTGGCAAAGCTCTTTCCGGTCATGCTTTGCTTCTTCGCCATGGGCTTTGTAGATTTGGTGGGCATCGCCTCCAACTACGTGAAGGCCGACTTGAACCTGACCGACTCGCAAGCCAACATATTCCCGTCTCTGGTGTTCTTCTGGTTCCTCATCTTCTCCGTACCTACGGGTATGCTGATGAACCGCATCGGACGTAAGAAGACGGTGCTTCTCAGCCTTGTCATCACGTTTGCCTCTTTGCTTCTCCCGGTTTTCGGAGACGGCTACGTGCTGATGCTGCTCTCGTTCTCATTGCTGGGCATCGGCAATGCGCTGATGCAAACGTCGCTCAACCCGCTGCTTTCCAATATCGTAAGCGGCGAGCGGCTGGCAAGTTCGCTCACCTTCGGACAGTTTGTAAAAGCCATTGCTTCGTTTCTGGCTCCATACATCGCCATGTGGGGAGCTACGCAGGCCATTCCGTCTCTGGGCATGGGCTGGAGGGTGCTGTTCCCGGTCTATATGGTCATTGCGGTGATTGCCATTCTCTGGCTGAGCGGTACTTCCATCCGCGAGGAAAAGGAAGAGGGACGCCCTTCCACCTTCGGGGAGTGCCTCGCCCTGCTGGGCAAGCCGTTTATCTTTCTCTGCTTCCTGGGCATCATGTGTCATGTGGGCATTGATGTAGGTACGAATACCACAGCGCCCAAAATCCTGATGGAGCGTCTGGGCATGACGCTGGCCGATGCCGGCTTTGCCACCAGCCTTTACTTCATCTTCCGCACGGCGGGTTGCTTTCTCGGCGCCTTCATTCTTCAGAAGATGGCTCCCCGAACCTTCTTCGGCATCAGCGTGTTATGTATGTTGGCTGCGATGGTAGGGTTGTTCGTTTTCCATGAAAAGACAATGATATACATTTGCATTGCCCTTATCGGTTTCGGCAATTCGAACATCTTTCCGGTTATCTTCTCTCAGGCGTTGCTTGCTATGCCACAAAAGAAGAACGAGGTTTCCGGCTTGATGATTATGGGGCTCTTCGGCGGTACGGTATTTCCGATAGCAATGGGCTTGGCAAGTGATGCTGTAGGACAAAGCGGTGCCGTGGCTGTGATGACGGTAGGGGTAGTGTACTTGTTCTTCTATATGCTGCGTATGAAGCGGTAATCTTTGTTCGCAGGCTGCGGACACATATCCCAAGGCTGCGGATATCTGTCCCAAGGTTGCGGATGTCTATCCCAAGCCTTGGGATAGAGATAATCCTTAGTTCTTAGAGACTTTTTAATAGATAATTGGCAACTTTTCATTCTATAGTTAGGAACTTTTTTATTAGGTTTGCAGCGGGTAGGACATTGAGTTTGCCGTGAATAAAATATATCATTCATTAAACAATATAATATTATGAATAAGATAATAGTAGGTATGGGCGAGGCTCTGTGGGACTGCCTCCCCGAAGGAAAGAAGATAGGCGGTGCTCCGGCAAACTTTGCTTACCATGCATCGCAGTTTGGTTTCGACAGCCGTGTGGTCAGTGCCGTAGGTGCCGATGCGGATGGGGACGAGATTCTGGATGTGTTCGCCCGGAAGGGGCTGCGCACGCAGATTGAGCGCGTGCCTTACCCCACGGGAACGGTGCAGGTGACGCTCGATGCCGTGGGCGTGCCGTGCTATGAGATAAAAGAAGGCGTGGCCTGGGACAACATTCCCTTTACCGACGAACTGAAGCGTCTGGCACTGAACACGCGTGCCGTATGTTTCGGCTCTTTGGCGCAACGCAGTGAAACAAGCCGCATCACCATCAACCGCTTTCTCGACACGATGCCCGATGCGGAGGGACAACTGAAGATATTCGACATCAATCTCCGCCAAGGGTTCTATACCAAAGAGATACTCTGCGAATCCATGCGCCGCTGCAACATCCTCAAGATAAACGATGAGGAGCTGGTGACCATCAGCCGTATTTTCGGCTACCCGGGCATCGACTTGCAGGACAAATGCTGGATTCTGCTGGCCAAGTATAACCTGAAGATGCTTATCTTGACTTGTGGAACGAACGGCAGCTATGTGTTCACTCCGGGAGTGGTTTCCTTCCAGGAGACGCCCAAGGTACCGGTGGCGGACACCGTTGGAGCCGGTGACTCGTTCACGGCAGCCTTCACCGCTGCCATTCTCAGCGGGAAGCAGGTGCCCGATGCCCATAAACTGGCGGTGGAAGTCTCTGCCTATGTATGTACCCAGAGCGGTGCCATGCCGGAATTGCCGGACGCCTTGAAAGAAAGGCTGGCATAGATTTTTCTTATTCTTTTCACATTTTTCGTTATCTTTGCTCATCTGCAATCTTAAATCAGAGGAAAGTGAAGATGAGACAGCATAACCTTCGGATTTTATTCTTTCTGCTCGTGCTTTGGGGAGTGGCGGTTGCCTGCTCCCGGCGCGAGGCACGTTTCCGTATCGGCGTTTCCCAATGTAGCGAGGATGAATGGCGGCGCCAGATGAACAGTGAGATACTCCGTGAAGCCCATTTCTACGAAGATGTGGAGGTGGACATCCGTACTGCCGTCGACGATAATGACCGTCAGGCAAAAGACATTCGTGAACTGATAGCCGAAGGGGTGGACCTGCTGATTGTGGCCCCTAATGAAGCCACTCCGATAACTCCGGTTGTGGAGGAGGCATACAACCGGGGCATTCCGGTGATTGTAGTGGACCGTAAAATCCTTTCGGACAAATACACGGCCTACGTTGGTGCAGACAACTACGAGATAGGGAAAGCTGTGGGAGAGTATGTGGCCAATGTGCTGCACGGGCAGGGAGATGTGGTGGAAATCTCAGGTTTGGTGGGCTCCACACCTGCCGTAGACCGTCATCAAGGATTTGTGAAGGCTATATCCGCTTATCCCGGTATCCGGTTGCTGGCCGTTGAAGACGGTGCCTGGTTGCAACTCAAGGCCGGAGAGAAAATGGATACTCTGCTGAGCCGCTTTCCGCATATCGACCTGGTGTATGCGCAGAATGACCGTATGGCGGCCGGAGCCTATGCTGCCGCTGCCCGAGAGGGGCGGGAAAAGGATATGCGGTTCATCGGCATAGACGCCCTGTCCGGCAAAGACTATGGAGTGGAGAAAGTACTTGCCGGCGAACTGGATGCCACGTTTATATATCCTACCGGTGGCGACCGCGTGATGCAGATTGCCATGGATATTCTGAATAAGCGTGATTTCCCCCGTGAAACTATCCTGGGCACTTCCGTCGTCGACCGCGACAATGCTCTCATCATGAAGATGCAGACCGCCCACATCGGCACCCTGGATGGAAAGATAGAAACCCTGAACGGAAAGATAAACCAGTATTTGGCCAGTTATGCCACGCAGCAGGTTGTCTTGTACGGCAGTCTGTCTGCCCTATTGTTGCTGGTCGGCTTGTTGGTGGCTGTCTACCTCTCCTTGCGTGCCAAGAACCGGTTGAACCGTGAGCTGTCCATGCAGAAAAAGAAACTGGAGGAACAGAAAACCCAGTTGATACAGCAGAAGGAACTGTTGGAAGTGCAGAAGTCGCAGTTGGAACAGCTTTCCCATGAACTGGAGGAGGCTACGCATGCCAAGCTGGTGTTCTTCACGAATATTTCACACGATTTCCGTACTCCGCTGACGCTGATAGCCGATCCCATAGAGCAGCTTCTTGCCAACCGCACCCTCGACGGACAGCCGCGCCAGCTCCTCGAGCTGATGAAAAGAATGTGCATATCCTGCTTCGCCTGGTCAACCAAATGATTTCCGGAAGGTGGAGAACGGGCGCATGGAGCTCCATCTCGAACCTTTGATTTGCTCGACAGCTTCCGGGGCTGGAACGACTCTTTCCGCATGGCGTTGCTGAAGAAACATATTGCTTTCAGCTTTGAGGCATCTCCCGATACGGACTTCCGGATGATGGCGGATGCGGAGAAGATGGAGCGCATTTACTAATCTCTTCTCCAATGCCGTGAAGTATACGCCGGAGAACGGGAAAATCACCGTACGGTTGTTAAAGTCGGAACAGAACTACAGTCTGTCCGTCTTCAATTCCAGCTACATTTCTTCGACCGATGTGGAAGCCATCTTCGAGCGCTTCTATCAAGTGGACGGGCATCAAGCCGGTACCGGTATCGGACTGGCGCTGGTACGTGCGTAAGATGCATGGCGGTACTTTCATCGTTACTTTCCCGCAGCAGGATGTTTCGCAGTACCATCCCACCATAGTGACGTTGCCTGCCGAAGAGACGTGTCGTCCACCCTGATAGATACGGAAGTGAAGGCATGCGAAGAGGTGGTTGAGGCTGATTGTCCTACTGTGCTGGTAATTGACGATAATGCGGATATTCGCAACTATGTGAAGTCACTTCTGTCGAACGAGTTCCGTGTATTGGATGCTGCGGACGGACAGAGGGTATCCGGCTGGCCATGAAGTATGTGCCGGATGTGATTATCTCCGATGTAATGATGCCCGGTATGGATGGTGTGGAATGCTGCCGCCGCTTGAAGGGGGAGTTGCAGACATGCCATATACCGGTGATTCTGCTGACGGCCTGCTCGCTGGACGAACAGCGTATCCAGGGCTATGATGGCGGTGCCGATTCTTATATTTCCAAACCATTCAATTCGCAGTTGCTCTTGTCTCGTGTCCGTAATCTTATTGCAAACCGCCGTCAGTTGAGGCAGTTCTTCGGAGATAACCAGACTATCGAGAAGGAAGCCATCAGTGATTTGGATAAGGGTTTCGTCTCCCGCTTCAAATCGCTTGTCGAGGAGAGGATGAAAGATGCGGAACTCAATGTGGAGGATTTGGGACGGAATATGGGTATGAGCCGTGTGCAGCTTTACCGTAAGCTGAAATCGCTGACCAACTATTCGCCGAATGAGCTGCTGCGCCAGATGAGGTTGAAAAAGGCTGCCTCACTGCTTGCCTCCTCTGACATGACGGTAGCGGAGATTGCCTATGAAGTGGGCTTTTCGTCACCTTCCTATTTCACGAAATGCTATAAGGAACAGTTTGGGGAGAGTCCTACCGAGTTTCTGAAAGAAGGGATAGCTGTTGTCTATCCCCTTGTTCTTAATACACGTCTGTTTACTTCTGTAAATGATACTGGAACTTATTTCAGTATTTGAGGCAGGTTTTCCCTTCCCAGAAGTAGTAAACACAGATTCCAATCCAGCTTGTGAGCAGGATGATAATTGCAACTAATAGTTTCTTCACGCCGTCTACCGGCCACTTCATGATTTCAAGTACGGCTTTGACACACAGAACCACACCGATAATCCAAATGATAAATCAATCATAACCTGTGATATTTAGTATTGTTAATTAAAAACAAATAGAGACTACGCCTTATTCAGGAGCAGCCTCTATTCTTTATTTAGTAATCGGAATTACTCTGTAACTTCAGCGCCCCAATTTTCTTTGGAAAGACGCTTGTAGCTGTTGTAACGCCATTTAGCGTTTTCTTCAGCAGCCTTGAACAGCTCGTCGGCCTCCTGCGGATATTGCTTCATTACGGATGCGTAACGAACTTCACCCTTCAGGAAGTCTTGGAATCCGCTCCAATCCGGTTCCTTGCTATCCAGCGTGAACGGATTCTTGCCTTCTTCTTCCAAAGCGGGGTTGAAACGCCACAAGTGCCAGTAACCGCATTCTACAGCCTTAGCCTCTTCAGCCTGGCTCTTACCCATACCTGCCTTCAAACCGTGGTTGATACACGGAGCGTAAGCGATAACCAATGACGGACCGGGGTAAGCTTCTGCTTCACGAATAGCTTTCAAAGTCTGAGCTTGGTCAGCACCCATAGCAATCTGGGCAACATATACATAACCGTAAGTAGTAGCGATCATACCAAGGTCTTTCTTACGTACACGCTTACCTGAAGCGGCAAACTTAGCGATAGCACCCAGCGGAGTAGCCTTAGATGACTGACCACCGGTATTAGAGTAAACTTCAGTATCCAGTACGAGGATGTTGACATCCTTACCGCTTGCGATTACATGGTCGAGACCACCGTAACCGATATCGTAAGAAGCACCGTCACCACCGATAATCCATTGGCTGCGTTTTACCAGGTATTGAGACAGACTGGCGATAGTCTTGCAGCTGTCGCACTTGTCTTTGGCAGCTTCTACCATCGGAATAATCTTTTCAGCAGCAGCCTTGCTCTTGTCTGCATCGTACATGTTTTCAATCCAAGCCTGGAATGCTTCTTTGTATTCTGCCGGAGTTCCTTCTGCTGCGATGGCATCTTCCATAGCCTTCACGATACGAGCGCGCATCTTTTCGTTGGCAAGCTCCATACCTAAACCGAATTCGCAGAAATCTTCGAACAATGAGTTAGCCCAAGCAGGACCTTGACCCTTTTCGTTCTTAGTATAAGGAGTTGAAGGAACAGAACCGGAGTAGATAGAAGAACATCCGGTAGCGTTAGCAACCATTTCACGGTCACCGAATAACTGGGAAATCAGTTTCACATACGGAGTTTCACCACAACCTGAACAAGCTCCAGAGAATTCAAACAACGGAGTAGCGAACTGAGAGTTCTTCACATTGGCTTTGATATCTACCAAATGTTGTTTGCTTTTACGTTTTCAGCACAGTAAGTCCAGTTAGCAGCTTCCGGCAATTGGCTTTCCAAATGTTTCATTGTAAGAGCCTTGCCTCCCTTCTTCGGATTGCCCGGACAAACATCGGCACAGTTACCACAACCCAGACAGTCAAGCACGTCAACCTGGATGCGGAATGTCATTCCGTCAAATTGTTTACCTACAGCTTTCAGTTGTTCGAACTTAGCACCCTTCTGTTCTTCAGCGTCAAGTACGAACGGACGGATGGAAGCATGAGGACAAACATATGCACACTTGTTACACTGGATACAGTTTTCAGCATTCCATTCAGGTACGAATGCAGCTACACCACGTTTTTCGTATTGAGCAGTACCTTGTTCCCAAGTACCGTCTTCGATGCCTTTGAATGCAGATACCGGCAACAAGTCACCATCCTGAGCGTTGATAGGACGAACTACTTCGTTGATGAATGCAGGGTCGTTATTTTCAGCCTTGGCGTCGTCTGCCAGATTAGCCCAAGCCGGATCAACTGTCAATTGTTTGTATTCACCACCACGGTCTACGGCAGCATAGTTCTTGTTCACCACGTCTTCACCCTTCTTGCCATAAGACTTAACGATGAATTTCTTCATCTGTTCTACAGCCAAGTCAACAGGAATAACGCCTGTGATACGGAAGAATGCTGATTGCAGGATGGTATTGGTACGGTTGCCCAAACCGATTTCCTGAGCAATCTGAGTTGCATTGATGTAGTAAACAGTGATATTGTTCTGAGCGAAGTATTTCTTCACTTTGTTAGGCAGGTTCTTTGCCAGTTCTTCACCTTCCCAGATAGTGTTCAGCAAGAAAGAACCGTTCTTACGCAAACCACGGGTTACATCGTACATGTGCAGATAAGCCTGTACGTGGCAAGCTACGAAGTTCGGAGTATTTACCAAGTAAGTAGAACGGATAGGAGTATCACCGAAACGGAGGTGAGAGCAAGTGAAACCACCTGATTTCTTAGAGTCGTATGAGAAATAAGCCTGGCAGTGCTTGTCGGTGTTGTCACCAATAATCTTCACAGAGTTCTTGTTGGCACCTACAGTACCGTCAGCACCTAATCCGTAGAATTTAGCTTCGAACATGCCTTCACCGCCCAATGCGATTTCTTCTTCCTGGGGAAGAGAAGTGAAAGTTACATCGTCTACGATACCCACAGTGAAGTGGTTTTTCGGCATTGGCAGAGCCAAATTCTTGAATACAGCGATGATTTGAGCCGGAGTAGTATCTTTTGAACCTAAACCGTAACGACCGCCTACGATAACCGGGGCGTTTTCTGTTCCATAGAAGCAGTCTTTAACATCCAGATACAAAGGTTCACCGTTTGCTCCCGGTTCTTTAGTACGGTCCAGTACGGCAATCTTCTTGGCAGTCTTGGGAACGGCGGCAAGGAAGTGCTTGGCAGAGAACGGACGATACAAGTGAACGGCAACCAAACCAACCTTTTCGCCATTGGCAACGAGGTGGTCGATAGCTTCGCGGGCAGCTTCTGTAACAGAACCCATTGCGATAATTACGCGTTCAGCGTCTTCAGCACCATAGTAATCGAACAAACCATGAGGACGGCCTGTGATTTTGCTGATTTCGTTCATGTATTCTTCTACGATAGCCGGAACAGCTTCATAGAAGTTATTGCAAGATTCTCTGTGCTGGAAGAAGTGATCGGGGTTTTCAGCCATACCACGGGCAACCGGGTTCATCGGGTTCAATGCACGTGCGCGGAATTCAGCCAAAGCTTCCTGGTCGATAAGCGGAGCGAGGTCTTCGTTTTCCAGCATTTCAATCTTTTGGATTTCGTGAGAAGTACGGAAACCGTCGAAGAAGTTCATAAACGGAACACGGGCCTTGATGGTGGCTAGGTGGGCAACACCTGCCAAGTCCATAACTTCCTGTACAGAACCTTCGCACAACATGGCGAAACCTGTCTGGCGACAAGACATGACGTCCTGGTGGTCGCCGAAGATACACAATGCGTGTGAAGCCAATGTACGGGCCGATACGTGGAATACGCAAGGCAGGAATTCACCGGCAATTTTGTACATGTTGGGGATCATCAGCAACAGACCCTGAGATGCAGTGTAAGTGGTAGTCAACGCACCTGCCTGAAGAGAACCGTGAACAGCACCTGCCGCTCCGCCTTCTGACTGCATTTCCTGTACCAAAACTGTTTCGCCGAAGATGTTTTTACGACCTGCGGCAGCCCATTCGTCCACGTATTCAGCCATAGTAGACGACGGAGTGATGGGATAGATAGCAGCTACTTCAGAGAACATATACGAGATATGTGCTGCTGCCTGGTTACCATCACAAGTGATGAATTTTTTTTGTTTAGTCATAACTAAATTGAATTATTTATTTAAGTAAAAAAATCTCTCTCTTAATACAAGAAACCGAATAACCAGAGAGGTATTTGGTTGCCTCGGCCTATTTCTGCCTTATGCAGTACATAAGTAACTCCCGGATTATTCTTTATCTTTGTTCCTTCCGGACAAATCTTGAAAGGCATCACCTCATCTACCATGAACGAGATGTTCTTGTCGCCCTTGTTCACCTTGTGGTCCTTCCACATTGTGTTGGCAAAGAAAGTGTCCAGTACGTCTTGCTCTTCCACCTTGACGGGATAGATGGAATACATCAGATTTGAATTGTGCATCATTATCTTCGACGGCTTCTTGGGAAATTCCTCTCCCTTGGGATAAACCATATTGATAAGACGCGCATCTGCCAGATACTTAATGTAATTCATTACTGTGGCGCGGGAGGTCTGTATGTCGTTTGCCAGTTGGCTGACATTCGGCGCTTTCGGCCCGTCCACGGCCAACAAATATAGTAATTTTTTTATCTTTGAAAGATATTTCAGCTCAATTTGTTTGATAAGAAGTATATCTACTTCTATCATCATATTCATGGTTTTTAGCAGATTCTCCGAAAAGTTACGTTTTTCCAGAAAGAATGGGTAGAAACCGTGATGCAGATAGTCCTGCATGTAGTCCAATGGACGTACTTTGGAGAGGATGCCTTTGGCTATCTGTTCGTGGTTGCTCAGGATTTCTTCCAACGGATAGGCATGGAACTTCATGCCCGTCTGCAGATTCAGGTATTCGCGGAATGAGAAGCCGCGCAGGTTGTAGCTCTTCACGATGTCGCGCAACTCCATATTCTCCTCTTTCAGACGCATCACGGACGAGCCGGTGAACACGATTTTCAGGTTGGGGAAGCGGTCGTAGCACATACGCAGTTCCTTGCTCCATTCGGGATACTTGAACACTTGGTCTATCAACAAAACTTTTCCTCCGCGGCGCTGGAATTCGGCGGCGAACTCCACGATGCCATGTCCGGAGAAGTAAAAGTTGTTCATGTTGATGAAGAGGCAGGAGCGGTCTGTGCCGAATTTCTCTTTGGCATATTGCAGCAAGAAAGTAGTCTTACCTACGCCTCTTGTGCCTTTGATACCGATAAGACGGTCATTCCAGTCTATTTCGTCCATTAGGTCGCGGCGTACGGGGGCATTGGTATGCTCTACGAGATAAGCGTGTGTACGGTAAAATGCTTCCATGCTTTAAATTCGGTTTATCGGGCGACAAATATACGGCTTTTTTATAGATTTGCAAAGTAGAGATGGCAAAATATTATATAACTTTGCACTCTCATACAAAACGTGAGTAATTGGTTAACATTTGAAAGATGAAACTTTATGTGTTCAATCCTGATGCAGATATGGCATTGGGAAATAATGAAGAAAATTATATGGCGCCCGCTACCATCCGCCGTATGGCTGAAGACTTGGCTTTGTTGCCGATTTGGTATGCCCAGCCGGGTAGTGGGGTACTGGCCTCTTCCGCCTATAATGCAGATTATCTGAAACAGATGCAACAGTTGTTCCGGCTGGATGTGCATTTGGTGACAGAGCCGGAGCTGCCCGATTATGCTGATGTGCGGGTAATGCCTTGGGGATGGAACCCCGCTATCCGTAAACGGATGTTGAAAGGCGGTGTTCTGGAAAAAAATCTTCCTACGCCGGATGCTTTGGATAAATATCGTATGAAGGCTGTCCGTAGTAACGCTTTGGCTTTTCGCGCACTTTTCTATTTCAATAAAATAGATTATACTTGTGGTGACGGTTGTTGCTTGGTGGAGGCTGATGGTAGAATGACGGATATCTCTCCGGATATTGTTGATCGTTACAAGGAGGGATGTGTGTTCAAATCACTTTGGTCGGGAAGTGGAAAGGGATTGTGTTGGTGCCGTCATGGCTTTACGAAAAATGTTTCCGATTGGTGTAGTAGGGCGCTGAAAGAAAATAGAGGTTTTGTGATGGAGCCTATATTTGATAAGGTGGAAGACTTTGCCATGGAATTTTATTCGGATGGTCGGGGAAAGCTTCTTTTTGTCGGCTATTCCCGTTTTGTTACGGATGACAAAGGGGCATATCGTGGTAATATCCTTACTTCGGATGAGCAAGTGGAGGAATGGATTCAGCAATATGTACCCTTTGAAGCATTTGTACGCATACGCAATATGATGCAGAAAGCATTGGAAACGAGTTATGCTACATCTTATATGGGTTTCTTGGGTGTGGACATGATGGTCTGCCGTCAGAAGGAAGGGCATCCGTATGCCATCAACCCCCATGTCGAAATAAATCTACGGATGAATATGGGAATCGTTTCCCATGTGCTTAGTGATCATTTCATTGTCCCCAGTGGGGAGGGACGTTTCTCCATTGATTGTTTTCCGACCCATGAAGCTTTGATGGAGCGGCATGAGCAGGATATGCAAAGCTATCCGCTGGTGGTGAAGGACGGCAGGGTTGTTTCCGGCTATCTGCCTCTGGTACCGGTCACTCCGAAGAGCCGTTACCGGGCTTTTGTCTGTGTCACTGCTGCTGAATAGCTTCGCTTTCGTTTCCGCAACGGTCTATGGCTGTCACGGCAAAATATTTTCGGGCAGTCCACGGGCGGATGGGGGCATAGGTATATTCCGTGCCTTGTACTCGTTGTGCCAGGATATTCTCCGGATTGGAGGTGTCTACGGGATAGGTGTCCGAACCGTAGATTACATACATCGGAGCATTCCGCTTGTCATTGTCCGTGGCGGGTTGCCAGCTTAGTTTCCAATAGCCGTTTTCCGGTGTTTCCACCGTGAGTCCGGAGGGAGGTGTAGGAGCTACATTGTCTATCCACGGCATGGCGGGTTGCAGGGCCGGGGCGGTATAGAAGTCTTCTTCCAGCGCATCATAAAGCCCTTGCGTATTGTCCATCAGATACTTCACGCGGTAGTGTGCCTCGCCCGCCAGACCGTGGGCGCGGATAAAGTGCATCTGCCGTTCAATCTCGTCCAGCGTCCAGTTCCCTTCGCTGGGGTCGAGGAAGTAGATGCCCAGACCGGGAATGATTTGGCGTCCGTTACTTTGTTCCTGCCAGTCGAGGGCAAAGGGATAGAAATGATTGCCACGGAAATAGAGCATCGGATAAATCTGGTCCTGGATGCCCTCGCCCAGCCAACCCTGCACGTCTTGATAGACGGTGTGGAAGGCATTCCAGCCACGGGAGGGGTAGCGGGAAGTGTCTTTGTATTTTCCTACCGGGCAGGTGCTGACCTTTACCCAGGGTTTCATGGCTTTTACACCTTTATATATATAGCGTACTATTTCCGTCAGGTTGTCTCTGCGCCATTGGGCAAGGCTGCGTCCTTTGCTGTATTTGCGGTAGTCGTAGCTGTCGGGAAAACGGGGGGCGTTTTCCGGATAGCGCAGGTAGTCGAAGTGTATCCCGTCTACATCGTAGCGTTCCACCACTTCGCGGACAAGGCTCATCAGGTACTCTTTGGTTTGCGGATGTCCGGGATTCAGGAAGTATTCGCGTTTGTAGGGTACGCAGATGGCGCGTTTCTTTTTGGTGACGGACTCTTTACCGAGGGCGGCTACATGCTTGCGGTTGCCCAGAGGGATGGTCACCATCCAGGCATGGCACTCCATACCGCGCTTGTGGCATTCGGCTATGGCAAAAGCCAGCGGATCGTAGCCGGGGTCGCCGCCCACCTTTCCGGTCAGTATGGAGTTGTAGGGCTCGATGGCTGATTTGTAGAGGACATCTCCCCGTGTACGGGTCTGGAACAGTACTGTGTTGAAATTGGCGGCTTTCAGTCTGTCCAATATTTCAATCAGTTCGGCCTGTTGCTTGCGGATGCTTTCGCGCGAAGTGGCGCGTGTCCGCGGCCAGTCCAGCCCGTAGACAGCGGTTATCCAGGCGGCACGCACTTCGTGCTTGGGCGGTTGTGCGGCAAGCGGCAGCAGGACTGCCATATATAGTAAAATGGAAATAATCCGTTTCATTTTTCTCTTTTCTTCTTTATTTCTGTCATATTTCTCTGCGAAGATAAGCAAAACACCCGATTATTTTATGCTGTTTACTTGGAAACTGTTACATTTGCATACATTAAAGATATTAACACGCCATGATTACATTTACGCTTTGCCTGCTGGCGTTGATAGCCGGCTATTTTATCTACGGACGCTTCATAGAACGCGTCTTTGGTCCCGATGACCGCAAAACACCCGCCCTTACCAAAGCCGATGGTGTGGATTACATTCCACTGCCTACTTGGAAAATCTTTATGATACAGTTTCTCAATATTGCCGGGTTGGGACCTATTTTCGGTGCTATAATGGGAGCGAAGTTTGGTACGGCGTCTTATTTGTGGATTGTACTTGGCAGTATCTTTGCCGGTGCAGTGCACGACTATCTTGCCGGTATGCTCTCCTTGCGGCATGACGGGGAAAGCCTGCCGGAAATCATCGGACGCTATCTGGGGCTGACCACCAAGCAGGTGATGCGCGGCTTTACCGTCATCCTGATGATATTGGTGGGAGCTGTCTTTGTGGCAGGGCCGGCCGGACTGCTTGCCAAGTTGACCCCCGACAGCTTGGATACCACCTTCTGGATTATTGTTGTTTTCGCTTATTATATCTTTGCCACTTTGCTGCCGGTAGATAAGATTATCGGTAAGATATACCCACTGTTCGCCGTTGCCCTGCTGTTCATGGCGGTCGGTATTCTGGTAATGCTTTACGTCAACCATCCTGCATTGCCGGAGATATGGGACGGATTGCAGAACACGCATCCCGATGCGGTTGCATTGCCCATCTTCCCCATCATGTTCGTCAGTATTGCCTGCGGTGCCATCAGTGGCTTCCATGCCACGCAGAGTCCGCTGATGGCACGTTGCATGACAAGCGAGCGCCACGGACGCCCCGTTTTCTATGGGGCAATGATAACCGAAGGCATTGTAGCTCTGATATGGGCTGCCGCCGCCACTTATTTCTTCCACGAGAACGGGATGGGGGAGACGAATGCCTCTATCATTGTAGACGCCATTACAAAAGACTGGCTGGGTGCCGTAGGTGGCGTATTGGCCATTCTGGGTGTTATTGCCGCGCCTATTACCAGTGGCGACACGGCTTTCCGTTCAGCGCGCCTCATTGTGGCGGATTTCTTGGGAATGGAACAAAAATCCATGCGTCGCCGTTTATATATATGCATCCCGATGTTCCTGGTAGCCATTAGCTTGTTGCTTTACAGCCTGCGGGACAAGGATGGATTTGATATGATTTGGCGTTATTTTGCCTGGGCCAATCAGACTCTGTCCGTCTTTACGTTGTGGGCCATTACGGTCTATCTGGTACGCGAGAAGAAAGGACGTTATTATTACGTCACCTATTTCCCGGCATTATTCATGACGGCTGTGTGTACCACTTACATCTGCATTGCTCCCGAAGGTTTCGGGCTCGGTCCGAATTATGCGCTGGGCATAGCCTTGATAGCTGTTGTGCTGGCTGCTATTTGGTTTAATATTTGGTATTTTAAGACGACTAAAAAACTTTGGTAATGAAGAAAATCAAGAAATCTACCGGGCTCACGTTGGCCCTGCTTATTTACGTTTCTGCTACTGCCGCTTATTTCCTTCCCCGCAATACGGAAATCAGCGATACTGAGAAGTATGTCACCGTAGCTGCTTCGTACCTCATTGTATTTGTGCTGTGGCTGGTGCTTCGCAAGAAGGAGGCGCTGCAACGCAAGCGATTCGAAGAAGACAATAAACAACATTGATTATTTACTCAAAAAACAGAACAAGATGAAAAAACTGGCATTATTCGTTTGCTTGCTTGTTGTCACAGTGGCAGCTCAGGCACAGTTTGAAAAAGGTAAGTGGATTTTGAACCCGTCCATCACCGGTTTGGAATTTTCTCATGACACGGGAACCGACAAGACAAGTTTTGGCCTTGAAGCCAAGGGAGGTGCTTTCCTGCTCGACAACATCGCCTTGCTGGTGCATGCCGGGGCTGCTTGGAATACCGGAGGGTCTGACCTCGATGTCTATACGCTGGGTGTAGGTGGACGTTATTATTTCGACAAGATTGGCGTGTATCTGGGTGCCGATGTCAATGTGGACCGTTGGGATTGGGGACATGATTTGGATGATACCAAGTTCTCTTTCGGTCTGGAAGCCGGTTATGCGTTCTTCCTGACCCGCACGGTGACCATCGAACCTGCAGCTTACTGGAACGTCAATAGCGACCGTTCTAAATTCGGTCTGAAGGTAGGTTTCGGATTCTATTTCTAATCTTATTTTCCTGCTACTGCAAGTTTTTTTGCAGTGCCGCTGTAAATGTGTTGCAGTGGCACTGCATAAATGTTTGCAGCAGTACTGCAAAAGATATGCAGTGGTTTTGCAGTAACGTTTTGCTTAGAGCAATGCTGCATATTTTCTAACTTGTTTCAAGCGCTCCATGAGTGTTTGGTCACTTTCAGCCAATTGCATGTTATAGTCTAGCTGCATTCGCATCAGCAAGCCGGCACTGATTCCCAAGGCTGCTTCAAAGAGCAATGCTGTAGATGTTGTGAGGGGACGTCGACAGTTCAAGATGTCGTTTAGTACCTTATATGAGATGCCGGTTTGTGCAGCAAGCTTAGTTTGGGGTAATTTTCTATTTCCCACCTCTTCTTTGAGTAATTCACCCGGATGTATAGGGCGTTGGCATTTATAATTTCCCATATTCATAATCATTTATAGTGGTTCGATAATTCCAGGATATTACATATTGTCACTACGGTTTCAGATGTACTCTGCTTTACTGTGAATTCTATGCGGTATTGGTCATTTACTCTAATGGAAGAAATACCTGCTTTATCTCCTTTCAATACTTCGTAATGAAACGACCGAATGGCGTAAAGCTCTTCGATATTTTGAACGTATTCCAAGGTCTTTATGCGCAACTGATATCGTTTCACCATTTGAGGCTGAAAGCGATATTTCTTATCCTTTGTTTTTCCTTCCTCATATAGTTGTTGCAAGTATTCCTTATCAAAGTGTATTTCCATTGTTTTTAGATTGTTTTCATTGTGCAAAGGTAATGTATATCTCCAATATTCCACTATAAAAGTGGATATTTGTTGGTTGCCTGGATAACGTGAAACTTTTTATATGTTAATGAAAGTAGAGGCTGGTTTTGAACATTATAGCAAAAATCCTTATATTTATACTCGAAGTATGAATCCTAAAAGCAAAATGCCATGAATAGAGTTTGTATTACCTTATTACTTTGCTGCTTGTCATCTTGCCGAATGAATAAGACGGAACGCATGGAAATGTCTGAAGATTCCATAGATACAGTAAGGATAGACCAAGGGGTGGGAAAAAAAACAGTGAGCGATAGCCTCAAGATAGGGATTGCGGATGATGGTGACTACTTGCAAAGACAATTGCTTGCCATTCACGAAGAACTGAGAAAAAGATTGAATAATACACCATATACACACATTCAGAGGAATGTGACCGGATATGGGGTGGGGTTGCATTGCATCGATATAGATTTGATGGTGAATACTCCCGAGCGGCAGAAAGAGTTCCGGGAGAAGATAATGGACTCCCCCGTTTTCTGTTTTCATGGTGTAGAAGTCCCCGTCATCAACGAGAGAGTAGGCAGGAATCATATTCGTGGCATCCATATCCGTCCCGAATATCCAGTCTTTTCAACGAAAGCGCCTCATGCGACATTCATCCTCAGCAATCACAGTGGCGGAGATTTGACCTGCGGCGAGCATTACTACCTGACGTTCGAAGACGAAAAAGGTACCTGGCGGGAATTGCCGATAAACGCTGCCTTTTGGGACATCGCCTATGTGCTGCGGGATGGGGAGGAAAGGGTTATGAAAGCCTCTCTTTATCCGGATGTGCATCCCAACAAGCCGGGACGCTACCGTTACTTTTATGAGATAACCATCAAGAGGAAACCTGTCTTGATGATGGCTGAGTTCAGATTGACGGACAATGAGGAAGAATGGAGAACGGCGGAAAAGACATCTCTTCCCCCTTATATTTCGGATGCAGGGAAGGGCGGGAGCCCACAATTGATAACGGAAGAGCCAATGGAAGAACCGGTCTATAAAGTAGTGGAAGTGATGCCCGAGTTTCCGGGAGGTATGAAAGCCTTAATGGATTTTATTCAAAAGAATATCCGTTATCCGGAAGAAGTCCGTAAGAATGGCATTCAAGGAAGAGTTGCTGTCAGCGTGGTGATTGACGAGAATGGTCGTGTGACGGACCCCGTTATTATGCGCAGCAGGTATCCTGCCCTGGATGAGGAAGCATTACGGATTGTAGAATTGATGCCACAATGGAAACCGGGGATGCAGCAGGGTAAAGCCGTGAAGGTGGAATTTACTTTTCCGGTTACTTTTAAATTGGAGTAGTAGCACCCGGTAAGATTAAGCACAAAGACACGGAGGCATAGAGTTTTATTCTTTTTCCTTGAATTTAATATCTCTGTGTCTCCGTGCCTCTGTGTTCTATTTAAGGAAGCGAGGGGTGTAATTTCTCTTGCAAGAATTGTCCCGTATAACTTGCCGCACACTTCGCCACTTCCTCCGGTGTACCGGTAGCTACGATGTTTCCTCCTTTGTCCCCTCCTTCGGGCCCCAGGTCTATCACATGGTCCGCACACTTCACCACATCCAGATTATGTTCGATGATGACAATGCTGTGCCCGCGGCGTATCAGGGCATCGAAGGCTTCGAGCAGTTTCTTGATGTCATGGAAGTGTAGTCCGGTGGTCGGTTCATCGAAGATGAACATGGTCGGGTCCGCTTTCTCCTGGCTGAGGTAGAAGGCGAGTTTCACGCGCTGGTTCTCTCCACCGGAGAGGGTGGAGGAGGCTTGCCCCAGTTTGATATATCCCAAACCTACATCCTGCAAGGGTTGCAGCTTCTTCACAATCTTTTTCTGTCCGTGTTGCGTAAAGAATTCGATGGCTTGGTTTACGGTCATCTCCAATACGTCGTAGATATTCATGTCGTGGAACTTCACTTCCAGCGTGTCCGCCTTGAAGCGTTTGCCGTGGCAGGATTCGCATTCCAGTACAAGGTCTGCCATGAATTGCATCTCCACCGTGATGGTGCCTTCACCCTTGCATTCCTCGCAACGGCCGCCTTCGCTGTTGAAGCTGAAGTATCCGGCACTGTATCCCATCTGCTTGGCAAGCGGTTGGTCCGCCCATAGTTTACGGATTTCATCGTAGGCCTTGATGTAGGTCACGGGGTTACTTCTCGATGACTTCCCGATAGGATTCTGGTCAACAAACTCTACATTGCGCAGGTTCTGCAAGTCTCCTCCAATGGAAGTGAACTCGCCTGGACGTTCGTTGCATTCATCCAGCTCTCGTTTCAGGGCGCGGTAGAAGATGTCGCGTACCAGCGTACTCTTCCCCGAACCGCTGACACCGGTAACTACCGTCATTACATTCAGCGGGAACCGTGCCTCTACACCCTTCAGGTTGTTTTCACGCGCACCTTTTATTTCTATATAATTGTTCCACGGGCGGCGGTGTTCCGGCAGGGGGATGGTTTCTTCGCCCAGCAGATAGCGCACGGTATAGCTGTCACTGTCTTTCTGAAGGTCTTTCATATCTCCTTGGTAGACGACCTTCCCTCCCAGGCGGCCTGCCCGGGGACCGATATCAATGATATAATCGGCAGCACGGATTATTTCTTCATCATGTTCCACTACCACTACCGTATTGCCCAACTGTTGCAGCTGGCGGAGCACGTGTATCAGTTTGTCCGTATCGCGGCTATGCAGGCCGATGCTCGGTTCGTCAAGAATATACAGGCTGCCCACCAGACTACTTCCCAGCGAGGTGGCCAGATTGATGCGCTGGCTTTCACCGCCGGAGAGCGAGTTGCTGAGACGGTTCAGTGTAAGATATCCCAAACCCACATCCAATAGGAATTGGATGCGGCTGTTGATTTCTGTCAGGATGCGGCGGGCTATGTCGGCGTCATGTGGGTCTAGCTGCAGGTTGTCGAAGAAGAGCTTCAACTCAGTGATGGGCAAATCTACCAGTTCGGAGATGTTGCGTCCTCCCACGCGTACGTAGTTTGCTTCGGGCTTCAGGCGGGTACCGTGGCATTTGGGGCAGAGCGTCTTTCCGCGGTAGCGTGCCAGCATCACACGATATTGTATCTTGTACTGATTTTCCTGCACCATCTTGAAGAAGGCGTTGATGCCCTCAAAGTAGGGTGTCCCTTCCCACAGCATCCGGCGTTGCTCGTCGGTCAGTTCATAATAGGGAGTGAAGATGGGGAAGCCGGCTTTCTCGGCTCCGTGTATCACCATATCCCTCCATTCGCCCATCTTTTCGCCCCGCCAGCATACTACAGCGCCGTCATAGACGGACAAGGAGCGGTCGGGTATCACGAGATGCTCGTCGATGCCGATGACTTTCCCGAATCCCTCGCATACGGGGCATGCACCGATGGGAGAGTTGAAGGAGAACATCTGGTCGTTCGGTTCTTCGAAGGTGATGCCGTCTGCCTCGAACTTGGTGCTGAAACGATAGAGGCAGGTACTCCCGTCGGGCTGGTAGAAACGCAGCAGGCAGGCACCGTCTCCTTCATACATGGCTGTTTCGGCCGAGTCGGTGAGGCGGCTGACGGAATCCTTTTCTGAAGAGGCTGTCATACGGTCAATCAACAGAAAAACTGTGTCTCCGGCTTTCGGCTTGTATTCGTCGATGCGCATCATTTCACCGTTCACTTCCAGACGGGTGAAACCTTGCTTCATGTCTATCTCCAGTTGTTGTTGCAGCGTGCGGTCTTCGCGCAGCAATATCGGGGCGAGCACGGTATACTTGGTTCCTTCCGGATATTCCAGCATGCACTTCACGATATCTTCTGCCGAGTGTTTCTTCACTTCTTGTCCGCTGACCGGGCTGAAGGTCTTACCGACACGTGCGTAGAGCAACCGCAGATATTCGTATATTTCAGTGGAGGTACCCACGGTGGACCGTGGGTTACGGCTGCTTACTTTCTGCTCAATGGCAATGGCAGGTGGAATCCCTTTGATGAAATCGCATTCAGGCTTGCTCATACGTCCCAGAAACTGGCGGGCATAACTGCTCAAGCTCTCCACGTAGCGGCGCTGCCCCTCGGCATATAATGTATCGAAAGCAAGTGAGGATTTTCCGGAACCGGACAGTCCGGTGATGACTACGAGTTTGTTACGGGGAATCTCTACGTCAATGTTCTTGAGGTTATTGACACGGGCTCCCTTTATGATAATCGATGTATTTTCTGCCATATAAAAGTCACTTATGTGATTTAGGATTTGCAAAGATAATGCAAACCGGGGTAGAATAAAACGAACCTGCTGGAAAAATCGTATCAGATAGGCAAGGTTAAGATTTGTTATACTTTAGGATGACTGCTAATTTACATTAAATAAAAGCACTAAATTCGCATCCGACTCCTTTTAATGTCCGAACATGGTAAAGCGTAATATAAAATGGCTTCTTGTTGTGCTGGTGTTAGGTTTATGCCCCTCAATCCTGCATGCCGAAGACCCTTATGGAGAGATGAAAGCTCTGGCAGATAGTGCGCAGAAAGTGTTGGGACAAGACCGATTGCCTTCCATCAATGCCCGGTGGATAAAACTTGCCCGCGAACTGAACGATACGGTACAGATTAGCGATGCCCACAACAACTTGATTTCTCATTATTATCAGTTGGGGGACATTGACCAATTGAAAGCCGCAACCTATGAATATATGGACTGGTGCCGGAAATACCAACGGACACGAGACCGGTATATGGCGTGGCGGCAGTACATTCAGCGTATGACGGAGAAAGGTATGCAGGAGGAGGCGATGGCTGAAACCGTCAGGCTCCATCAGGATGCCGAGCAAGCCCGGGACAAATACGGATTGGCATGTGGCGAAATGTGCATCGGGTATAACCATCGGGTCTTTGGAAACAACGTAAAACTGTGTATAGAGAATTACAACAATGCACTGAAACTTTTCGAGGAAGGCAGCTATTATCGTGACGCATACGTGGTGTTGCTTAATATTATCCAGACTTATCTTTCACGCAGTGAGTATGCAGAGGCCGGCGAGTATCTGAGTAAATTGTCGCAACTGGAGGACAAACTGGACCGTAAACAAGTCAGCATAGACCCTTCCCTGCACCTGCGTTTCTGTGAATTCAGGGTTATAGGCTTATTGGCCAATGAAGGTAGAAAGGCTGCTGAGCCTTATATTGAGGAGACCGACCGCTTCTACCGTCAACATCCGGAGAGCTCGACGCCCGAAGCATGGTTTGGCTATAAGATAATGTGTTGCCGTATCCTCGGTGATTTGAAAGGTAACATTGCTTACGTGGATTCACTCATGGATTATCAGCATTCACTGGGGCTTTGCTATCCTTATAACCATTATATGAAAGGAGAACTGCAGGAACAGTTGGGCGATTATCGTGCGGCTTGCCGCAGTTATGCCAGATATGCCGCCGTGAGTGACTCCGTGCGTACGGCAGAAATGGATGACAAGCTAAGCAAATATACGGCACAGTTTGAGGTGGACCGGTTGAAGATGGAGAAGCTGGAGCTGAGTGCCAGATTGAACAAGGAACGACTGATGATAGCCTTGGCCGTTGGCGGACTGGTATTGTTGCTTTTGCTGCTCATTACTTATCTGTATATCCGCACCCTCTCCATGAACCGCAAGTTGGAAGCTGCACGCAGGGCGGTGGAAAAAATGAGCCAGGTCAAAAGTTCCTTTATACAGCATATCACCCATGAAATCCGTACTCCGTTGAATTCCATCGTCGGCTTTTCTACCTTGCTGGCTCAAGAGAAACTGGATGATGTGGAGAAACGCGAGTATGTTGAACAAGTGGAGGGCAACAATACATATCTGTTGAGTCTGATGGAGAACATACTCAATATTGCGGATATGGATTCGCGAGTGTGGGAGATGCCGCGGGAGGAGATAGAAGTGGATGCGTGTTGCAAGGAATGTATTGAGGGCTTCCGTCCGGAACTGAAGCCGGGAGTTGAACTGGAATATGTGCCTGCTTCCGGCATTATGGCCTTTTATGCAGCCCGGCAATGGCTGAAAATGGTGCTTGTGTCTTTGTTGGATAATGCGGTGAAGTTTACGGAAGAAGGTCATATACGCGTTTCCTGCGAGGAAGATAAGTCCCGGCATGTATTGCGCTTCGTGATAGAGGATACCGGTATAGGCATCAGGCCGGACGAATCGGACCGTATTTTCGAACGTTTTTATAAAGTGGACACGTTTACCAAAGGGTCCGGATTGGGGCTTGCCATAGCCAATGAGATAATGGAGTTGGTGGGAGGCCGGATTTATCTGGATGACACCTATTGCGGAGGATGCCGCTTTATTGTGGAATGGCCGATGAAGGACAAACCTTAATTATAAACTATTTTAAGTATTAAAAAGCTGTAATTAGAGAATGAGAGTAAAATCCCTTTTATGTGTATTCTTCTTGCTGCTAATGGCGGGAGGAGTATTTGCGCAAGTGCAGACCGGGTCTGCCTATCCTAAACGTGAATTTCGTGCAGCATGGATACAGTCAGTAAACGGACAGTTCCGTGGAATGCCGACCGAAAAACTGAAGCAGAATCTGATCGGGCAGTTGAATTCCTTGCAGAAGGCGGGAATCAACGCCATAATTTTCCAGGTACGTCCCGAAGCGGATGCTCTGTATGCTTCCAGACTGGAACCGTGGAGTCGTTTCCTTACCGGAGTGCAGGGTAAAGCGCCCGAACCCTATTGGGACCCGATGCAGTTCATGATTGATGAATGCCATAAGCGTGGAATGGAGTTCCATGCCTGGATTAATCCGTATCGCACGAAGACGACCTTGAAGAGTGAGTTGGCTCCCAATCATGTGTACAATATCCATCCGGAATGGTTTGTCACTTATGGCGACCAGTTGTATTTTGACCCGGCACTGCCTGAGAGCCGCCGGCACATCTGCATGGTGGTGAGCGACATCGTTACCCGTTATGATGTGGATGCCATTCATATGGATGATTATTTCTATCCTTATCCCATTAAGGGAAAGGATTTCCCTGACGATGCAAGTTTTGCACGTTTTGGCGGAGGTTTCAGCAATAAAGGAGACTGGCGCCGGAGCAACGTGAATGTGCTGATTAAGAAACTGCATGAAACAATTCGTGAAATCAAGCCGTGGGTGAAGTTCGGTGTTTCTCCTTTTGGCATTTACCGGAATGAAAGCAGTGACCCGCTTGGCAGTAAGACCAAAGGCCTGCAAAACTACGATGACCTTTATGCGGACGTGTTGCTGTGGGCCCGTGAAGGTTGGATAGACTATAATATTCCGCAGATTTATTGGCATATAGGACATCCGGTTGCCGACTATGAGACACTGGTGAAGTGGTGGGCCAGGAATACGGAAAACCGCCCCTTGTTTATTGGCCAGTCCGTGATGAACACCGTGCAGAATGCCGACCCCAAGAACCCGTCGATAAATCAGCTTCCTCGCAAAATGGCCTTGCAACGGGCCTATCAGACCATCGGTGGCAGTTGCCAGTGGCCTGCCAGTGCGGTTGTAGAGAATGCAGGCAAGTATCGCGATGCCCTGATTGCCGAATATCATAAGTATCCGGCGCTGCCTCCCGTTTTCGATTTCATGGATAACGAAGCCCCGGCAAAGGTACGTAAGATGAAACCGGTGTGGACGGAAGACGGATATATTCTTTTCTGGACAGCTCCCAAGTATAAAGAGGAAATGAACCGTGCCATCCAATATGTGGTCTATCGCTTTAATGACAAAGAGAAAGTGAATATAGATGACCCTTCCCATATTGTAGCCATCACGCGCGATAATTTCTATAAACTTCCTTATGAAGACGGAAAGACAAAGTACCGCTATGTGGTGACAGCCTTGGACCGTCTGCATAATGAATCGAAATCCGTTGGAAAGAAGATTAAACTTTAAAAATTAGGGATTAAGGATTAGGGATTAATCATTAACGTTTAATCCTTAATCCCTAATAAAGTATCAATCCTGCTATTCCACAAGCTACAATCATTCCTATCGGGTTCAGTTTATATTTCTTTGTGCCTATAAATGCCACGAGGAAGATGAGGCAGCTGATGACGAAGGAATATATGTCTTCTTTGGGAGAACTGAAGTTTTCCGAATTCATCAATACCAGCGCGGCTGAGGCCAGCAGACCGACTACTGCCGGGCGGAGCCCACTGAATACCACTTCCACGGAAGGATGTTTCTGGTATTTCAGAAAGAATTTGCTGATGGTCAGCATCAGTAGGAAAGAAGGAAGCACCACGGCAAACGTAGCAATAATAGAACCTAAAATACCATAGCTTGTACCGTAGCAATCAGCTATCGTAGTATAACCCACATAAGTTGCCGAATTGATTCCTATCGGACCGGGTGTCATCTGGCTGATTGCCACAATATCAGTAAATTCCTGCGCTGTAAGCCAACCGTAACGGGTAACTACTTCACCTTGTATCATAGACAACATGGCATATCCGCCACCAAAGCCGAAAAGCCCAATCTTAAAGAATGTATAGAATAACTGTAAGAAAACCATGATTAGTAATTAATGATAAATGGTTAGTGATTAATGTTGCTATCCTTTTTAATTCTTTAATTTTTAATTCTTCGGACGTTGAAAACGTCCGAAGCAGTATCCTCCTACACCTGCCGCAATGATAATCCAGATGGGAGAGAAGCCCAACAGCCAGATGAGCAGTGCTGAAACCACCGGTATCCATATGTTGTATCGGTTTATCCGGGCCGATTTAGCCATGCTGAATGTAGGGGCTGCAATCAATGCAACCACTGCCGGGCGAATACCTTTGAATATACGTTCCACAATGGTGTTGTCCTTGAAGTTGTGAAAGAACAACGCTATGGCGAGGATGATGAGAAACGAAGGAAGTATGGTTCCCAATGCAGTGATTATGCTCCCTCGTATTCCCCGTAGCCGGTACCCTATAAAAATGGATATATTGACGGCAAGGATGCCCGGAGCGGACTGTGATATAGCAAGCAGGTCAATGAAATCTTCTTTGGCTATCCAGTTTCGTTTGGTTACGATTTCGTTTTCTATCAGCGGTACCATAGCATAACCGCCGCCGATGGTAAAGGCTCCTATCTTAAAGAAAATGGAGAATGCTTCAAGATATATATTCATATTCAAAATGTTGTAATTTACTTTATTTCTTTATCATCTTTCCCTTCCTTCCCTCTCTTGGCATACTGGCTTGGGCTCATATTGAAATGTTTCTTGAATACTTCACGGAAATATTTCGCATCACTGAAACCGGTCAGCTCTGAAATCTCGGTGATGGTATGCTTTTGTTCTTTCAGAAGTTGGGCAGCATGTTTCAGTCGAATCAGCCGGATGTAGTCAGCCGGAGCTTGGTCGGTCAGTGCCTTTATCTTATTGTAGAAGCTGGTCCTACTCATATTCAGCAGGTTGCAGAGCACGTCGACGTTGAAGCTTGGGTTGTCCATATTGTCTTCGACGCTCTTTTTGACGGTTGCAATGAATTTCCAGTCCAAGTCGTTGGAGCAGTTGATGCAATCCGTATTGTTCTTCTCGTCGTTCAGGTCCAGGCTGGCATATTTGTGGCGCAACAGTGCCCGGTTAGTCAGCAGGTTGGCAATGTTTGCCCGCAATATACCGATATTGAAGGGTTTCACAATATATTCATCCGCTCCGCTTTGCAGCCCCTCGATGATATTCTTGTCGGTATTCAGTGCTGTGAGCAGGATGATGGGGATATGTGATGTCTCGATGTCGTTCTTCAGGATATGACACAATTCGTCTCCTCTCATTTCCGGCATCATGATGTCTGAAATGACGAGGTTGGGCATATACTCCTTGACAATGGTCAGTGCTTCTTTTCCATTGGAGCATACTTGTATGTTGTATTGTTCAGACAATGTTCTGCGCAGATATTCCCTTAATTCGTCATTGTCCTCTACAATAAGAATTTTCTGGTGGTTACTGTTGTTTTGTGACTGTTGCTGCGTCTTGTCGTAGATGCCACTGGAAGCAGGGGACGATGTAGTAGAGGCATTGATAGGCACTCCGGAGGCCGAATAAACAATCCGTTCGTTTTTGGGTTGAGGGCGTTGGATTGCTTTGCGGAAATGCTTGTTCCCTTTGGGGAACGTGATTTTGATGCAAGAGCCTTTCCCTTCCATGCTGCTGAAGTTGAGCTTTCCTTTATGTAAGCGTACAAGTTTCCCTACCAGAAGTAGTCCGATGCCGCTGCCGATAACTTTGGAATTGATAGCATTACTGCCACGGAAATGCATCTTGAACAGCTTTTTCTGTTCTGAAGCCGGAATTCCGATACCGGTATCTTTCACCTCAATACTCCAGGTATCTTCTGTCTCGGAAGTAAAGACATGTACATTGCCGCCGTCCGGTGTATATTTCAGTGCGTTGGATATGATATTTTTCAAAATGGAATCCATCTTGTCCTTATCTAACCATACGTTCAGATAACGGAAGCTGCTTTCGTAGGTTAGGTTGATGTGTTTTATGTTTGCGTATGAACGGAAAGCATCGATCGTCTCTTCCATATATGTGCTCAGTTCGTATTCGGATACGTATAGACTTCCGGAATAGGTGTCTGCGCGTTCGAAATTAATAAGGTTGGTGGTCAGGCGCAACAAGGCATTTACGTTTCGCAGGGCTGTATTGATGTTGCTCTGTCCGCTGGAAGTCAGTTGCTCGCGTTCGGTGATTTCTTCCAAGGGTGCTTTGATGAGCGTCAGTGGAGTACGTATATCATGCGCCGTATTGACGAAGAAGCGTATTTTCTCATCGGATTCTTTCCGCTGTTTTCTCAAGACTATTATTCGTAGAGTGATGCTTGCAATGGATATGATAATCACTGCATAGAGTATCAGCGCCCAGAAACTGAGCCAGAGGGGTTGCTCGATAATGATGTCCATACTGCGTTCCTCCAGGACAATACGACGGTCTTCGTTGGAGATGGCACGTACGCGGAGGGTATAGTTGCCCGGACTCAGGTTGGTAAAACGGATGACGTTTTCCTCTCCCGGACGGCTCCAACCCTCATAGAAGCCTTCCAGTTTCCAGGAGTACAGAATTAGGGAAGGATAGTCATAGTTGATGTCTGAGACCTGCAATGAGAAGATGTTCTGATTGTACTTCAAACGCAAGGTTTTTGTCTCGTCAATATCCAGAATAAGTGGAGAACCTTCATCCTTGGGATAAACGGTCTGATAGAATACCCGCAGGTCACTGAATACCATTTTGAACTTATAGTCGCGAGGCAGGATCATGTCTTTGTTGAATTCTATGGCTCCATCCGTACTGCCGAAAATGAAATTGCCGTTTTTCCTCAAGGTGCCTGAGGCTGCGTTGAAATGGTCAGACTTCAGTCCTTGTTCTTTGGTCCAGTTATGGAATGTCTCTTCGACAGGATAGAAGGTGGACAGACCGTGTTCTGTACTCAGAAAGATATTTCCTTTACCATCAGACAATAGTGTATAGATATTATTGGAAATCAAGGCGCAGTTGTCTCTATGATAATGTCTGAATGTGTTTTTGGTCGTATCATATACCAGTAAACCGGCATTGTTGGTACCGATATACAGCATTCCGTCGGAAGCTTGGCATAGGGAGTAGATGTAGTAGGATTCTACCGGCATCTGGATATAGGTATACTTACCGGTTGCTTTTTCCAACAGGTACAAGCCGGTGGAAGTGCCTATCCACATATGTGTGGAGTCTTTCTCTATGATGGCAGTGATACCATTCAAGCCCGGGAAATGGCGTATATTTTTTCTGGAATAATCTATTTCTTTTAAGTTATAATACCCTCCAGACCAGATGTTTCCTGAAGAATCTTTCATAATGGAACGGATATACTTGTCCGGCCGGATATTCAGATTACTGAATAAAGACGGAGTAAAGAACTCTGTGGACAGTAGTTTCTTGTTGATCTGGTAGATGCCGGAACTATATCCTCCGGCCCAGATGATGCCGGGCTCCACTTCGCACAATGAGATGAAGATATGGTTTTTACTATGGCTTGCGGTGTCGAAACTGCTGAGAAAAGAATGCCATTGTTTCGTCTTGCTATAATAAAGGCTGATGCCGTTATTGGTGGCAAACCATAAATCGCCGTCATGGTCTTCAATGATGGCATTTACCTGGTCATTGATGAGTGACTGTTTATTGCCGATAGAGTGTTTTATCCATTGATAATCGGCATATCGGTTGTTGCGTACAGTTATACCAATGGGATAATTAGCCATCCAGATGCGTTGTTCACTGTCAATGTAGATATCATTGATGGTATTTCCGTTCATTGAGTTGTACCGGTTATAGTCAGCAACAATGTATGGTATAGATTCATAGGTATCGGTATTCATTTTGTAGACACCGGCCCCGTCTGTAGCTATGAGGATTTCATTGTTATTGTAGGCACGGATACAGTTAATACTAACGTCCATCAGTCCGGATGGGATATGCATGACTTTGTGCTCATTCAGGTCATAGGTAAATATTCCCCGTTGGAAAGTACCGATAAAAACCTTGTGAGACGGTTTATGATAGTATAGTTCGTTGATTTGTATCTTCAAGGTGTCCAATTGGTTGCAGGGACTGAGGGTGAGGGTGTTGTTGGCCAGCTCAGCATAATGTATGCCGATGTCGGTCCCGATGAAGAAGTGGGTCGAATCAATCTGTGCGATATCAGTAATTCGTTCTCCTATTTCGTTTTGAATGAATGTCACCTTCTGGGTATTGCTGTCGTACAGATATAGAGCATCTTCATTGCAAAGCCATATTACGCTGTTGGCATCCACAAAACCGTAACTGATAGGGGTTGGACGTCCTTTCACTTCGCTTTCGGGTAGCTTGTATACCAGGACAAAACGGTCGTGTTTTGTATCATAGCGGAACACGCGTCCTTTCTTGCCAATTTCCCATATGGTTCCTTTGGAATCCACATAGAGCCAGTTCAGGTTCATCATGGAATTCACTTCCTCATCTCCATCCATCAGTTTGTACGGCTTGAATTCTTTTCCGTTGTATCGGTCGATGCCGTCGTGGGTAAGAAACCACATGTAACCTTTGGGTCCCTTTTGAATAGCATATACCCGTCTGTTGCTCAAACCGTCTTCCACACCGATGTATTTGTATGTTTGTGCAATGCCTATAATTGGCAATAATAGTAGTATGCAGAAAAAGAAGTACTTTTTCATAATTGTCGAGCGGTTTTTTTGAATGTTGTACTGAGGGAGAGTTGAAAATAAACACAAAAATAATGCTTTTGTTTGAGAAAAGCAAAAAAAGAAAGCGAAGAATAGAAATGTAACAAGCGCGGGTTATGAATAATCCCGCGCTTGTTACATTTCTATAAAAAAGGAAGTTCAGTTCATTTTTTATTGGCTTCCACCCACTTGCGTGCATTGACAAATGCTTCTACCCAAGGAGTGATTTGGTCGCTGTTTACGCGGTCTGCGGGGTAGCAACCGTTCTGCCAGGGGAAGATGGCACGTTCCAAGTGGGGCATCATGGCCAGATGACGTCCGTCGGCACTTGCCAATCCGGCTATGGAATAATCTGAGCCGTTGGGGTTGGAAGGGTATTCGTCGTATGAGTATTTCAGCACGACGTTGTATTTGTCCTCGTCGTATGGCAAGGAGAATTTTCCTTCACCGTGAGCTACCCAGATACCCAGTTTGCTTCCACTCAGTGAGCCGAGCATTACGCTGCGGTTGGTGGGGACAGTAACACCGAGGAATCTGGATTCAAACTTGTGTGAGTCGTTATGAAGCATCTTGCCGTTTTTCTTGTGCTCGGGATTGATAAGATTAAGTTCCATCATGAGCTGGCAGCCGTTGCAGACACCCAGTGAAAGCGTATCCTCGCGTGCATAATATTTGTCGAGCGCTTCTTTTGCTTTCGGATTGAAGAGGAAAGCACCGGCCCAACCCTTGGCAGAACCGAGGACGTCGGAGTTGGAGAAACCACCGCAGTAAACAATCATGTTTACATCTTCCAACGTTTCGCGACCGCTGATAAGGTCGGTCATGGTTACATCCTTCACATCAAATCCTGCCAAATAGAGCATGTAGGCCATTTCGCGTTCGCCATTGGTTCCTTTTTCACGGATGATGGCGGCGCGGATACCGGAAGGTGTGCGGCGGTCCGGGTCGATGCCGTATTGTGAGAACTTGCCTTTGAAGTCCGGCATGAAGGCGAATTCCACCGGTTGCATCTTGTAGTTCTCGAAACGTTTTTTGGCGCAGCCGTTCATGCTCTGCTTGCGGTCTAGCAAGTAAGAGGTAGAATACCATACATCGCGCAGATAGTCTATGCCGAACTGGTAAGTCGCATCGCCTTTTGATACAAGAATATGGCGTTCGTCTGTCGGTTTGCCGAGCTTCACGTAACCTACGCCTGCATCTTCCAGGATTTGTTTCACTGCTTCCTTATGCTTGTCGCTCACCTGGATAACGATACCCGGGTTCTCTGCAAACAAAATCTTGATAAGGTCTTGCTCCTTGATTTTATCCAAGTTGATTTCCATACCACCTTCCATATTCGAGAAGCACATTTCAAGCAGTGTAGTAATAAGACCACCGGCAGAAATATCGTGACCGGCAAGAATCAGTCCCTTGTTGACCAGCTCCTGCACGGCAAGGAAAGCATCGCGGAAGTATTCGGCATCTTGCACGCTGGGAACTTCGTCACCTACCTTGCCCAGGGTCTGAGCAAAGGCGGAACCGCCGAGTTTCAGGTTGTCGAAACTGAAGTCTATATGATAAATGGTAGTCTTTTCATTGTTAACCAGCACCGGAGATACGACTTTCTTGACGTCGGAAACTTCTCCACCGGCAGAAACAATTACCGTGCCCGGAGAAATAACTTTGCTGCCGTCGGGGTATTTCTGTGTCATGGAAAGAGAGTCTTTACCAGTCGGTACATTGATTTGCAGGGAACAGCAGAAGTCACTCAATGCCTTTACTGCCGTGTACAGGCGGGCGTCTTCACCTTCCTGTGCGCGGCATGGCCACATCCAGTTGGCAGACAAGGGAAATGCTGTCCAGACCTTCGGCAAGCGGTGCCCAAACCAAGTTGGTCAATGCTTCGCTGACGGAAAGAACGGAGCCGGCTGCCGGGTCGGCAAGTGCCGCCTGGGGAGCATGGCCTAGAGAAGTTGCTATACCTTTTTCTCCACGATAGTCGAGAGCTACTACACCACAATCGCTCAGAGGCAACTGAATTTCACCTTGACACTGTTGGCGGGCAATCTTGCCTGTTACAGAACGGTCTACCTTGTTTGTCAACCAGTCTTTACAAGCCACAGCTTCCAGTTGGAGCACATTGGTGAGGTATTCATGTAGTTGGGAAAGTTCGTATTGGGGCATTTCGTAGTGACGTTCCACGGTCTTGTCCACCATATAGGTCTTGGGGGAAGATCCGAACATCTGTTCTACGGCGAGGTCAAACGGACGTACACCATCAGCTTGCTGGAAGGCAAAGCGATGGTCACCGGTGGTTTCACCTACTACGTACATCGGAGCGCGTTCGCGTTCGGCTACCTTGCGTACATGTTCGATGGCCTCTTCCTGAATCAGCAAGCCCATGCGTTCCTGGCTTTCGTTGGCAATGATTTCCTTGGCAGACAGAGTCGTGTCACCGATGGGCAACTTGCTCATGTCAATTAAACCGCCGCATTCCTCTACCAATTCGGACAGACAGTTTACATGTCCGGCAGAGCCGTGGTCGTGGATGGAAACCACCGGATTGGTCTCTTCCTCACAAAGTGCGCGTACCACGTTGTAGGCGCGTTTCTGCATTTCGGCGTTGGCGCGTTGTACAGCATTCAGCTCGATGCCACTGCTGTAGCGTCCGGTATCTACGGAAGATACGGAGCCGCCGCCCAAACCGATGCGATAATTGTCTCCACCGATGACAACCACTTTGTTGCCGGCTTCCGGTGTACCTTTCAAACAGTCACGCTGGGTACCGTAGCCTACACCTCCGGCAAGCATAATCACTTTGTCATAGCCATAAACTTCTTCTTTTTCTTTATGTTCGAAAGTGAGCACGGAACCGCAGATTAGCGGTTGGCCGAATTTGTTCCCGAAATCACTGGCACCATTGGAGGCTTTGATTAGTATTTGTTCGGGAGTCTGATACAGCCATTTGCGTACCGGCAGAATCTCTTCCCAGGGACGTCCTTCTTCCGTACGGGGGTAGGAGGTCATATAAACGGCAGTACCAGCAATGGGCCATGAGCCCTTGCCACCGCCCATACGGTCACGGATCTCACCACCGGTACCGGTAGATGCACCGTTGAATGGTTCTACGGTTGTCGGGAAGTTATGTGTTTCGGCTTTCAGTGAGATAACAGTCTTGATGTCCTTTACTTGGAAATAGTCGGGCTTGGAGTGGTCTGCCGGAGCAAACTGTTCGATAACCGGACCTTCGGCAAAGGCCACATTGTCTTTGTAGGCAGAGATAATCTTGTTGGGATTCTCTTGTGTGGTCTTCTTTATCATTTGGAAGAGTGAAGATTCCTGTTCCACTCCATCGATGATGAATGTTCCGCCGAATATCTTATGGCGGCAATGCTCGGAATTGATCTGTGCGAAGCCGAATACTTCGGAGTCTGTCAGAGGGCGCCCGAGATCTTTCTCTACCTTCTTGAGGTAATCCATTTCCTCTTTGGAAAGTGCCAGACCTTCATTCTCATTGTATGCCTCCAGGTCTTCGATGTGTACAATCGGTTCCGGCTGCCGGTTGGTTGTAAATACATTCTGGTCCAGCCCCTTGTACATACGTTGCAGCATCGGGTCGTGGTCTGCGTTCTCATCTTTTACGGGGAAGTACTCTTCGATGCGTATGATGCCGTCCAGCCCCATGTTCTGAGTGATTTCTACAGCATTTGTACTCCAGGGAGTAATCATCTCACGGCGCGGGCCGACGAAATGTCCTTTCAGGTTGTCTTCACTTTCGGGGGTGGCTTCTCCAAAAAGCCAGCAGAGTTTGTCGCTGTCTGCCTGGGGGAGTTCATGATTACATTCTACGGCAATCACGCTCTTGGATGGGGTTCTGAAAAAAAGAATCATAGTTATATTTACGATTTTACGATTTACGATTTTACGATTGAAGTTACTTTTTTGAGTATCTTCATCTTTTCTTCTTGGGGACAAAGATACGCAAAATCGGTGGGGAGGAGAAAAAAAGAAAACAAAAAACGCATGCAATTTTACTTGCATGCGTTTTTTTGTTCTGTTTTATAAAGCCGGATACGTATTATTGTATGACGATTTCATCCGTAAATAAGAATTGCTTCTTCCCTTGTATGGCGTGGAAACGTACATACCGTGCTTCAGTAGGGGTGCCGGTCCAGCCGAAATCTCTGAAAATCACGTCTTTTCCGGCCTCCTCTTCACTGCAAGTATCACTGCCCAGCAGGGTGAATTCTTTGCCGTCCACTGATGCCCACACTTCTACTTTGGCTGGAAGAAAAACCTGTGGGGTACGGATTTGCATGAAGTTGGCCATGACCCGGTGTATAGCGGTCACTTCGCCCAAGTCGATGGTAGCATCCAAATCATTGGGGCAGAATCCCTGCCAACGTCCGTCCATATAGCTTTTACCGCCACGTAGTCCGTCAAGTAGTCCGGTATCGCCACCGCCTTTATACACATCTTTGTTCTGGTAGTATCCGCCATCCGGCGCATAGGTTATCTTTTTGCCTATGCCTTTGTGGTAGTCGGTGCGCAGCTCGAGGCTTTTGCCGAGTGGCTTATTTCCGTCGAAAAGACGGGCTGTCAGCAATATCGAATCTTTTACGGCAAATGGCTTTTTGTATAATTTGGAAGATGCGGTCGGTTCGGAGCCGTCTGTTGTATAGCGGATGTCAATCGGATATTTTTCAGAGGTGAGGGAGAGCATGATTCTCTTCTTGGCATAGTCAACGGTCTGGCTGGTCTGCACTAGTTCGGACAGGGTGAACGGGTTGTAGCCTTTTGCCTTGATATGGCGTATTTCGTTGTTGATACGTCTCTTGAAACTTTCCGGATGCTTGTTCTTTACGGGAGTCCAGCCTACTTCTGCCAGAGCGATGATGCGTGGGTATATCATATATTCGGCATGTTCGTAAGTGGGCAGATATTCAGCCCATACATTGCCTTGCACGCCTAATATGTATTTGCAGATATCACTTCCCAATGAATCGGGAGCCGGGTCGTAGGAGTAGGTCTGTCCGATGGGGATGCAGGCGCCAAACGCCAGCGGCTGTGTCTCAGGGTCATCCTGGTAGTGGTCCAGATAGCAGTGGCTCTCCGGTGTCATGATGGCGTAATGCCCCATGCGGGCGGCGGCAATGCCACCCTCCGTACCCCGCCACGACATGACGGTTGCATTGGGGGCCAGGCCTCCATCCAGTATCTCGTCCCAGCCGATGATTTCACGCCCTTTGTCGTTGAGGTACTTCTCTATGCGGGCTATCATATAGCTTTGCAGCTCACTTTCATCTTTGAGCCCTTCTTCCTTCATGCGCTTCTGGCATTTGGGGCATGCCTTCCAGTGGCGTCTGCTGGCTTCATCACCTCCAATATGGATATACCGGGAAGGGAACAGCCGTATCACTTCATCCAGCACATCTTCGAAGAACTTGAAGGTCTCTTCGTTTCCGATACAGACTTCACCGGATGTATAAGGCTTGCCGGTACAGGACAGCTGTGGATAGGCTGCCAGTACTTCTCCCGAGTGTCCCGGCATTTCTATTTCGGGGATAACGGTGACATGCCTCAAGCGGGCATATTCCAGAACCTCACGTACATCCGCTTCCGTATAGTAGCCTCCATAGGCTCCTTCTTCATCCTTCTCGCAGAAGTGATGGTCATATTTCCCCCAATCCTGCAGATTGGCGGCTTTTCTCCAGGCTGCGAATTCTGTCAGGCGGGGATAGCCCGGAATCTCCAGCCGCCATCCGGCACCGTCGGTCAGATGCCAATGCAGGCGGTTGATTTTGTAGGTGGCTACCAGGTCTATTTGTTTCTTGACATAGTCCGTGTTAAAGAAGTGTCTTGAAACATCCAGGTGCAGCCCACGATAGGGGAATCTGGGTTCGTCCTTGATGGTCGTGACTGGCAGTTTCTTCCCGTTACGGGCAAGTTGTGCCAGGGTTTGCAGTCCATAGAAGGCACCTGCAGCGGAGGAGGCCTGAATGTTTACACCTTGTTTGCTGACTGTCAGGTTGTAGCCTTCGGCAGTGATTGGATTATCCGTTGCGTCCGTTATTTCTATCGTTACAAAAGGGTTCTTGTCGACAAGCTTCATGGGGATGGCAAAGTCCGGCAGATAGGCCAGCAGGTCATTCATGTCGGATTTCGCCAGATTGGTCGAGAAGGTTACCGTAGATGGCAGTTCTACTGTTTTTGACGTTGTTTGGGCATACTGCGGATATGGAACCACACCGAGTTCCTTGGGGGCTTCGCATGCCGTCAGTAGTAAGACGGCCATGGAAACGAGTGTTAGAGTTTTTTTTATTCGTTTCATAAGGGGGTATTGTTAAGTTCGGAGGTAAATATACGGAATAATATGTAAAATGGATAATCTTTACTTCTTAAAATCCTTTTCCGTCGAAAAAACGTTAACACTATTCGTTCGTCTCATAAAAAAGTCCGATATTTGCAGCCATGATTCAGATAGAGACCATATTTGACATATTGTGGAAGGGGTTCATTATCGGCGTCATTGTGTCCGCGCCATTGGGTCCTGTAGGAGTATTGTGTATTCAGCGTACTTTGAATAAAGGACGGTGGTATGGTTTCGTAACGGGGATAGGAGCTTCGCTAAGCGATATTGCATATGCCTTGCTGACGGGCTACGGGATGAGTTTCGTTTTTGATTATGTCAACAAGAACATCTTTTACCTGCAGCTTTTCGGAAGCATTCTTCTGTTGGCATTTGGCATTTATACGTTCCGCAGCAATCCGGTACAGTCCATCCGGCCGGTATCCACCAATAAGGGTTCCTATTTCCATAACTTCATAACGGCATTTGCCGTCACACTTTCCAATCCACTGATTATTTTCCTTTTTGTAGGTCTTTTTGCTCGCTTCGCTTTTGTAAGTGAGGGTGTGCTGGTGTTCGAGGCCGTTACCGGATACCTGGCCATCGCATTGGGTGCTTTGGCTTGGTGGTTTGGCATAACCTTTTTTGTCAATAAGGTCCGTACACAATTCAACCTGCGAGGTATCTGGATACTGAACCGTATTATCGGGAGCATTGTCATTGTGGTGTCTGTGCTGGGACTGGTGTTTACGCTGATGGGTGAATCACTGTATTGAGTGGAAAGGTGAAAGTGGGAAGGTGAAAAATCATAATTCATACATTTTATCGTGAAGATTGCGCAACAACTGAAAGAAAAGAATATAGCCGAGTATCTTATATATATGTGGCAGATAGAGGATTTAATCCGTGCCAACGGCTGTGACATAGACCGGATACGCCAGAACATCATCTTGCGCTATCCGGAGGAGGAACGGCCTGCGCTGGAAGAATGGTATGGAAATCTGGCAGGTATGATGCGTGCGGAAGGCGTAACGGAAAAAGGGCATCTGCAAATCAACCGTAATGTCATTCTGAATCTGACGGAGCTGCATGGCGAATTGCTGGCTTCTACGAAATATCCGTTCTATAATGCGGCTTATTTCAAGGCACTGCCTTTTATCGTGGAGCTGCGCCAGAAGAGCGGCCGGAAAGAGGAGCCTGAACTGGAAACTTGTTTTGAGGCGCTTTATGGAGTGCTGCTGTTGCGCTTGCAGAAGAAGGAAATCAGTCAGGGCACGGCAAAGGCTATGGAGGCCATCAGCGGTTTCGTCTCGTTGCTTGCCAACTATTATGACAAGCAGAAGCGGGGAGAACTGGAGTTGATGGATAATTGATAGTGGATGATTGATAATTATGAAGGAAAATATTGTTCATCGTAACATTCTATATATAAGTGTAACTTTATTAAATGAATATTCTGATAACCGGTGCCAACGGTCAACTTGGCAATGAAATGCGAGTGTTGTCGAAAGAAAACGGACAACATGCTTATTTTTTCACTGACGTGCAGGAATTGGACATTTGCGACGAACAAGCTGTGCACGGGTTTGTGAAGGACAACCGGATAGATGTAATCGTGAATTGCGCCGCTTATACGGCTGTAGACAAGGCGGAAGACAATCAGGAGCTTTGCGACAAGCTGAACCATGTCGCTCCGGGCTATCTGGCTGCCGCTGCCGAAGCTTGCGGTGCTGCATTGATACAAGTGTCTACCGACTATGTTTTTGACGGAACCGGACACACCCCCTATACGGAAGAGGCGGCTACTTGTCCCAATTCAGTATATGGTTTTACCAAACTGGCGGGTGAGCAGGCGGTGATGAAGTATTGCAGCCGTGCCATGATCATCCGTACGGCGTGGCTCTATTCCATTTATGGAAATAATTTTGTGAAGACGATGCTCCGTTTGGGACGCGAGCGCGAGACGCTGGGAGTTGTATTCGACCAGATAGGTACGCCGACATACGCCAATGATTTGGCACGCGCCATCTTTGCGGCTATCAGCCAGGGAATCGTGCCCGGCATCTATCACTTCAGCAACGAGGGAGTCTGCTCGTGGTATGATTTTACGTTGGCTATCCATCGTCTGGCAGGTATCAAGAGCTGCAAGGTAAGTCCGCTGCATACGGACGAATTCCCTGCCAAGGCACCGCGTCCGCATTATTCTGTGTTGGACAAGACAAAGATAAAGAAGACATTCGGCATCGATATACCCCATTGGGAGGCGAGCCTTGCCGTCTGCATGAAGAATTTGGAAGAGTGATTATTACTGACTAATTGATATATGGCCAATAACAACGAAATAGAGAGACGGAGAACGTTTGCGATTATAGCGCATCCGGATGCCGGTAAGACATCATTGACCGAGAAGCTGTTGCTTTTTGGCGGACAGATACAGGTGGCCGGAGCCGTAAAGAGTAATAAGATAAAGAAGACCGCCACATCCGACTGGATGGACATTGAAAAAGCAGCGTGGTATTTCTGTGACCACTTCTGTGATGGAGTTCGACTACCATGACTACAAGGTCAACATCCTTGATACTCCGGGTCACCAGGACTTTGCTGAAGATACCTACCGCACGCTGACGGCTGTGGACAGTGTTATCATCGTGGTGGATGGTGCGAAAGGTGTGGAAACGCAGACACGTAAGCTGATGGAAGTATGCCGTATGCGTAATACTCCGGTAATCATATTTGTCAACAAGATGGACCGTGAGGCGAAAGATCCGTTTGATTTGTTGGATGAACTGGAGGAGGAACTGCACATCCACGTGCGTCCTTTGACGTGGCCTATCGAGAGCGGTGTCCGTTTCAAGGGTGTCTACAATATCTACGAGCATAACCTCAACCTCTACCAGCCCAGCAAGCAGGTAGTGACGGAGAAGGTGGAAGTAGACATCCATACCGAGGAGCTGGACAACCAGATTGGCGCCCAGCTGGCCGACAAGCTGCGCGGAGAACTGGAACTGGTTGACGGTGTTTACCCCGAATTCGATAAGGAGGAATACTTGAAAGGAGAGCTTGCTCCTGTATTTTTCGGGTCGGCATTGAATAACTTCGGTGTACAGGAACTGCTGGATACATTTGTGGAAATTGCTCCGAGCCCCCGTCCCGTGAAGGCGGAAGAACGTGAGGTGGAACCCGATGAACCGAAATTTACCGGATTTGTCTTTAAGATAACCGCCAATATCGACCCGAATCACCGTTCATGTATCGCTTTCTGCAAAATCTGCTCCGGGAAGTTTGTACGCAATGCCCCGTACTTGCATGTACGTCATGACAAGACGATGCGTTTTTCTTCTCCCACTCAGTTTATGGCACAGCGTAAAACAACAGTAGACGAGGCTTGGGCGGGAGATATCATCGGTTTGCCGGATAACGGAACGTTCAAGATCGGTGATACGCTGACTGAAGGCGAGGCGCTTCACTTCAAGGGGCTTCCGAGTTTCTCTCCGGAGATGTTCAAGTACATTGAGAATGCTGACCCTATGAAACAGAAACAGCTTGCCAAGGGTATTGACCAGTTGATGGATGAGGGTGTGGCACAGTTATTTATCAATCAGTTTAATGGACGTAAGATTATCGGTACGGTAGGGCAGTTGCAGTTTGAAGTGATCCAGTATCGTCTGGAAAATGAATATAATGCAAAATGCCGTTGGGAGCCGCTCAGTCTGTATAAGGCCTGCTGGATTGAGAGCGATGATGCGGCGGAGTTGGAAGCCTTCAAGAAGCGCAAATACCAGTACATGGCGAAAGACCGCGAGGGTAGGGATGTGTTCCTGGCCGACAGCGGATATGTGTTGCAGATGGCGCAGATGGACTTCAAGCATATTAAGTTCCATTTTACCAGTGAGTTCTAAGCTATATGATTTTTGCTGACTCACGGCTATAGATAATGCAGGTTGAAGAAAAAGAGGAGGTACAAAGTAATGAAAAACTTTGTACCTCTTTATTTATTGTGGGAAGAAAGTGTTACCTTTGTTTCTGCAACGATTAATATGCATTGATTATGAAAACTGTTGAAGTAAGCTCGTTCCTTACCGATTTTACACCTTACTTATTATAAACGCAAAATTTCAAGATGAAACATACCTTCCTTTTTCTCCTGCTGATTCTCCTTCTGGGGCTGACAGCCTGCTCGAAACCTGCCGATAGAACTTTGATGAACTACGAACAGTCCCTTTCTCATGCTGACTCGTTGGTGCAATGCGGTGTTGTCGACAGTGCCCGGGCCGTCCGCCTGATTTCCGGTTTGCACCGTGAGTATAATCAGATAAAGGAGCTTTCCGATGGCAGGCATGTGCGGCTGAAGCCGGTCAGTGGTTACGAACGTTTTTTCTGGGGAGTGTTTTCTGTGATTATGTTCAGCATTTCCGGTGCTATGCTGTTCAGCCTTATCCGTTTCAAGAAAGAACGTAGTCACCGTAACTATTTTGTCACCCTGAGTGAAAACGAACAGCGCTTGCGCAACAATGAACGCGAGCGCGAGGAACTGGAAGAGTGCCTGAAGGAGATGTCGCTGACCGACGAAGAGCGCGAAGAAGTGCATAGCTCGCTGATGAACCTCATGGAACATGGCAGCCGTCTGGATAAGGAAAACGAGTCACTCCGTGCCCGTCTCAAGGAGTATGAAGACAACCCTGTGCCTCGCGAACTGGAACTGTTGAGGAAAGAGGGCGAGCGTGTCCGGATGCTCGACGGGCAGGTGCAGGCGCTTGCTTCCGCCATGATAGATGCAGACGAAGTGGTGAAGCAGTTGCGCATCCAGCCCAAATTCCTTGCGGACAGCCAGTGGAACTACTTGCAGAAGCTTACTGACAGAGTATACAAGGGTGCTTCCAAACGCCTTGTCTTGCGCTTTCCCCAGCTTACGCCTGCCGACAGCCAGCTCTGCATGCTTATCCGCCTGCACTTCAGCAATGCACAGATTGCCACGCTCATTGCCGTATCTCCCGCTTCCGTGTCCCAGCAGAAGTTCCGCCTGAAGAAGCGGATGATGCAGGCGGATGGGAGGCTGTTTGCCGACGGAGAGACGCTGGAGGGAGTGATTGGAAGCTGCTGAGAATGATAGATTCTTCTTGATTCTTCAAGAATCTCGAAGAATCAAGAAGATTTTAGCTGCACTTTCATCGCCGAATCAGGTATAATCTCACTTGGTATTTCCCGATTTCCATAAACTGTTTTTTTGCCAACGCTTGTTCCGGATGTGGTTCTGTGGGTGGGAAATCTATACTGAGCCCTATTCAGTCGTATACTTAGATACCCTCAGTCGTATACTTAGGGTACCTCAGTCGTATAGTGAGATACCCCCACTTCAGAAGGTGTTTTGGGAGGGGGATGGGCTGTGGCGGCTTGATGGCTTGAAGCAGATGCTTTGGGGGGTTGAAATGTTGTTGCAAAATGAGATGAAAAACTGATTGGTGACTTAAAAAAATGTTATTCCTTGTTATTTCAATAGTTCGCTTTCCATCGGACTGCTAAAGTGTTGAATTGATTACGGATGAGAGCATAGAATCAAATTGCTCCATAATTGAAAATATCCCTCCAAAAGAAGTGAGTTTACCGGATTTTATGCTTATTTTTGTCATGCTTGTTGAAGATTTCTTATGTTTTTTTTGCAACACTAATTTAAGTGAATCTTCTGACATGGCAAAGTACTGGGCAATATTTTATTGCTCAGTACTTTAAATAATTGTTTTTGTAAAGTGTCGCGGAATTAAGGTTTAATAAAAACGAGGATGGAACATCCCAAATTAATAAACAATATAAGCGAGCGTGTAGTGGATGACATCAAAGGACGGTTATCCAAAGGCACTTTTGTGTCTATTGCTGCGGCTTCATTCTCCATCTATGCCTACGAAGCATTGAAAGAAGAATTGGAGCAAGTGGAGCAATTGCGTTTTATTTTCACGTCTCCTGCTTTCATCAAGGATAAATCAAAGAAAGAGAAACGGGAGTTTTTCATCCCTAAACTTAACCGGGAACGTAATTTATATGGCACAGACTTTGAACTTCGCCTTCGTAACCAATTATCACAAAAAGCAATTGCCAAAGAGTGTGCAGACTGGATTCGTAGAAAAGTGCAGTTCCGTTCCAATGCTTCGCAAGAACAGATGGGTGGATTTATGCACGTCAACAACGAAACTCAACGGGTTTACCTCCCGTTTAATGAGTTTACTACCACACAATTGGGCTGTGAACGTGGTGCTAATGTGTATAATGTGGTAAATGTATTGCCTTCACCGACAGCAAACGCATATCTGGAAATTTTCAATGAGCAATGGAATAACGATGAGAAATTTGAGGATGTAACGAAGCGTATATTGGAGTACATAGACATTGTATATCAAGAAAATGCACCGGAGTATGTCTACTTTATTGCTCTTCATAATATCTTTAATGAGTTTTTGGAAGACATCAGCGAAGATGTGTTGCCCAATGAACGCACGGGGTTCAAAACGAGTATTATTTGGAATAAACTCTATAATTTCCAACGTGATGCTGCGCTGGCTATCATTAACAAGTTGGAAAAATACAATGGTTGCATCCTTGCCGATTCAGTAGGTCTTGGCAAGACCTTTACGGCATTGGCGGTTATCAAGTATTACGAGAACCGTAATAAGTCGGTGCTTGTACTTTGCCCTAAAAAACTGAATGACAACTGGCAGACTTTCCGTGCCAATTACAAAAACAACCCCGTAGCTGCCGATCGGCTAAGGTATGACATCCTCTTCCACTCCGACCTTTCACGTGACCGTGGTTTGAGCAATGGCCTCGACTTGGAGCATGTGAATTGGGGAAACTATGACTTGATTGTGATTGACGAAAGCCACAACTTCCGCAATGGCGGTAATGTGGACGAAGAGGATGAAGCGGATTTTGATATGCTCGTAGAAACAGACCGCCACAAGGAGAACCGTTATCAGCGGTTGATGCGACGTGTCATCCGTCAGGGTGTGAAGACAAAAGTGCTCATGCTTTCAGCAACTCCGGTCAATAATCGGTTCGGTGATTTGAAGAACCAGTTACAACTGGCATACGAGGGGCGTGTGGAGAATATCAACGAAGCCCTTGAACTAGACCGCAACATTGACGACATATTCAAGTCTGCTCAGACTGCCTATAATCGTTGGGCTAAGTTGGAGCCAAGCGAACGGACTACGGAACGATTGCTGTCAAGTCTTCAGTTTGACTTTTTTCAGATGCTCGATGCCGTGACCATCGCACGTAGTCGTAGCCATATCATCAAGTATTACGACACGAAAGATATTGGCGAGTTTCCTAAGCGGCTTGCCCCCTTGTCTCGCCGTCCGCGTTTAACGGACTTGGGCGATGCCATCAATTTCAAGGACATTGCCGAACAGCTCAATGCCCTGAATCTTTCCATATACACCCCTTCGCTTTATCTCTTCGATTGTGCCCGTAACGGTTACAGTATTGACTACGATGGTGAAGGTCTGTCTATTGACGGGCGTGAAAAAGGCTTGCGCAAACTCATGGCCACCAACCTGTTGAAACGTCTGGAGAGTTCGGTCAATTCTTTCCGATTGACGCTTAACCGCATCCATGAGTACATTCGGCAGACAATGGAACTGATAGATGCATACGACAAGAAACATTCCGGTGCAACCATTGATGTATCTTCTTTCACTGATGATATGGATTCATCCGAAGGCGACACTGATCCGTTTGCCACCAAGAAGTCGAAGATTTCATTGGCAGACATGGACTATGTGAGTTGGCGACGCGATCTCGAAGCCGATTTTGAACGGTTAGACCTGCTCTTGCTGATGTTGAAGGACATTACGCCCGAACACGACAGCAAGTTACAGATGCTTATCGGGGATTTGAAACATAAGTTTAGTAACCCGATAAATGGAGAAAACAAGAAAGTGCTTATATTTACGGCATTTGCCGACACAGCCAATTATCTCTATGAGCAGTTATCCACGAAGATAAAGGAAACCTGCGGACTCGATACGGCTCTCATCACCGGCTCTACCGATGGCAGATGCACATTGCCGAAGTTTCCTATGTCGTTCAATAATGTGCTGACTTATTTTTCACCTTTGTCGAAAGACCGTTTAGCCCTCTTTCCCAATGCCACGGATGAGATTGATGTACTTATAGCTACTGATTGTATCAGCGAAGGCCAAAATTTGCAGGATTGCGACTACCTCATCAATTACGACATCCATTGGAATCCCGTACGCATCATCCAGCGTTTCGGGCGTATCGACCGTATCGGTAGCCGTAACAAACAAATCCAGCTTGTCAACTACTGGCCGGATATGGAACTTGACGACTATATTCAGCTCAAAGGACGTGTCGAAAGTCGAATGAAAGCTACTATCCTTACCGCAGCAGGTACCGGCAATCCGCTTTCTATGGGCGAAGAAGCCGATTTGGAATATCGCCTTGGACAACTAAAGAAGTTACAGAATGAAGTGGTGGATATTGAAGATATGGACACCGGTATCAACATCATGGATTTGGGATTGAACGAGTTTCGGCTTGACCTCTTGCAATATGTCAAGGAACATCCGGATATTGAACATGCACCTTTCGGATTGAATGCGGTGGTAGCCGGTTCCGAATTGGCGAAACCGGGCGTGATGTTTGTGTTGAAGAACCGCAACAATGCCGTTAATATTGACCGTAAGAATCAACTGCATCCGTTCTACATGGTCTATCTGGCAGACGATGGAGAGGTTATTTGCGACCATCTGCACCCTAAACAACTGCTCGACATCATGCGTGCGCTCTGTAAAAATCAAAACGATTATGACCGTGCGCTCTGTGCTGCGGTCAACCGTGAAACGCAAGACGGCCGCCGCATGACCAAGTACAACACGTTGCTCCAAATGGCTATTGACAGCATCGTAAGCATTAAGGAAGAAACAGACATTGAGAGCCTTTTCTCTGTGGGTGAGACAACAGCCTTGCATGGAGAAATTAAAGGTTTGGACGACTTTGAGTTGATAACCTTCTTAATAATTAAAGAGAAATGAAATTATCTGATATAGAAATAGGTACTATAGTCAACTTCTTAAATGAAGGAGGTTATGTCCTGGACTTTAGTACAGCTGATTTTGATGCTTTTACCTATAAAAGTATAGGCGTTCCACTTTGTGAAACATATAGACTTTCAAAAGGCAAATCTCTGATAGCATATATCAACGATGCAAAATATGAAGATAAAATGAAGCTACTTAGCGATTTAATCAGATATTACGAACTTTCTTCAATGAAGGAACATGATGAAGAAAATCGTAAAAGCCGTGCGGTTGCTTACAAAAAATGCCGTAGCATACTTGATAAAGCAGGTGGTACAATGGTTATGACCGCTACGGCTGAAACTTTAAAAGAAGCTTTTGACAGCGATTACATATCAGCCCAAATTGATTTAATGCTCAATCTGAAGGACGGAAATCCAACAGAAGCAATTGGTAAGGCTAAAGAACTAATTGAAAGTTGTTGTAAAACAATACTTGAATTTGAAGGCTGTACTGTAGATAAAGATTGGGAAGTTCCACGTCTTGTTGATGAAACTTTCAAACATTTTCATCTGATGCCTAAAAATATCTCTGATGATGTTAAAGGAGCTAAGTCTATAAAGGCTATTCTTGGTAATCTTAAAGCTATTGCACAAGGCGTTGCAGAACTGAGAAATCTGTATGGTAGCGGACATGGCAAGTCCAGTTCATATAAAGGGCTTGAATCTCGTCATGCTAGTTTAGCAATTGGAAGTAGTACAACTCTCGTGCGCTTTTTATGGGATTCGTATGAACGGCATCATAATAATGAGGTTAATTAGATGAGACAAAATGGACAATACCTTAATTCCGCAACACTATTATAAAATATTTTTTTTAAGTACCTGAGCAACAAAAAGTTGCTCAGGATTTTGCCATGTCAGAGGATTCACTTAACTTAGTGTTGCAAAAAAATAATCAAACAAAACCTCATCAGGCATGGCAAAAATACAAATAAAATCCGAGAAGCTCACTCCTTTTGGAGGAATATTTTCAATCATGGAGCAATTTGACTCCACATTGTCATCTGTAATCGACTCGACACTCGGTCTAAGGTGTAGCTCGTTCGGTTATCAGTACAGTGAAATCGTCCGTTCCCTCATGAGTATCTACTTCTGTGGTGGCTCATGCATTGAGGATGTCACTACTCATTTGATGAACCATCTCTCGCTCCATCCGACACTTCGTACTTGTAGTTCTGATACTATCCTCAGAGCGATAAAGGAACTGACGCAAGGAAACATCTCATACACATCAGATACGGGTAAGAACTACGATTTCAACACGGCTGACACACTCAATACCTTACTGCTCAATTGTATGTTTGCATCCGGCCAACTGAAAGAGGGCGAGATGTATGATGTTGATTTCGACCATCAGTTCATAGAGACTGAGAAGTATGATGCAAAGCCTACATACAAGAAGTTCCTTGGTTATCGCCCTGGCGTGGCGGTTATTGACGACTTGATTGTTGGCATTGAGAATAGCGATGGTAACACCAACGTTCGTTTTCATCAGAAGGACACGCTGAAGAGATTCTTTGAGAGATTTGAGCAGAACGGACTTACAATCAATCGTTTCAGAGCTGATTGTGGATCATGTTCCGAGGAAATCGTGGAGGAAATAGAGAAACACAGCAAATCCTTCTATATCCGCGCAAACCGCTGCAGTTCGCTCTACAATGACATCTTTGCTCTTAGAGGCTGGAAGACTGAGGAAATCAATGGCATTGAGTTCGAATTGAACTCTATTCTTGTTGAGAAGTGGAAGGGTAAAGCATACCGACTTGTGATTCAAAGACAGAAACGGATGGACGGTGTGCTGGATCTTTGGGAAGGAGAATACACATACCGTTGTATCCTGACTAACGACTATGAATCTTCCACAAGAGAAATTGTCGAGTTCTATAACCTTCGTGGAGGAAAGGAACGTATCTTCGATGATATGAACAATGGTTTCGGGTGGGACAGATTGCCCAAATCCTTCATGGCAGAGAACACTGTGTTCCTTCTTCTTACGGCACTTATCCGTAATTTCTACAAGGCCATTATCCACAGACTTGACGTAAAGAGGTTCGGACTCAATGCAACAAGTCGCATAAAAGCGTTTGTCTTCAGGTTTGTCTCTGTACCAGCCAAGTGGATCAGAACATCAAGGCGGTATGTGCTGAATATCTATACCTGTAATAATGCTTACGCAGATATTTTTCAGACTGATTTTGGATAACGCCTACAACTTATGGGTATGATACTGCGTATTGCCTCAAGTCGCATAGTGGGGCAAGGGGATATTGTGGGCAGAAGTGGGTATTTCAGCCTCAATTTATCTGCTAATTCAGTGATGAGAGGACGTTTAGACGCAAGAAGGACGCTGAAGAGCTTAGTTGCGGATTTGAGGCAATATACTTAACTTTCCTACCTCCACGCACGTGGACAGATTGGTACCCAAGACAGCCTTTTACAAGCATTTGGAGATTAACACACGCTTAAAGACGCGATTTGTGGAAGATGTGGAACGCATACAATGGCTCTATAAGTTGACTCCATCCACCATGAATGTGGACGAGGGTAAGGCGGTGCATGAAATTGTGGTGTTCTTGGTGACGCTCAAAGTGAAAGATACGCCGGATGATGTGTTTCTTGCCATCGACCGTCTGATGCCGCGCCATGTGGTGTTTGTGCTGCAATATGTCAATCGTGGTAGATTGTTGCTCAACTACAAGGAATGGACGGATGTGGATAAGACACGATTCAATATCTTGAAAACTTTCCACACAGAATGGATGCCGCAGGCGAATGTAAAGTTAAAATTGATAGGTTCATCACTGGATAACATATACGAAGCTTTTGCGGGGCAAATCTCCGGATTCGGTACTACCAATGCTACCGATACAAAACAGATTATGGCATTGCAAGATGAATTGGCCCGTAAGCGACGGGTAGCGGAAGCCTTGCAGAAGCGTGTACGGAATGAAAGGCAGTTTGCCAAACAGATGGAACTCAACAGTGAAGCCCGTGCCTTGAAGCGTGAGATTGCTAAGTTGGAAGAGGAACTTAAAACATTAGAAAACAATTAAGAAACAAAATATATGGCTGACATATTAAAACATTTGGACTTGAACTCCGCAGACGGAACGCAACTCAATCTTGATGCGCTCTATCAGATTGCACCTTCGGCATTTACCGAAGTACGTGATGACAAGACGGGTGAAATCTCTCGAAAGGTAAACTTCGAGGTGCTTCGCCGATTGCTTGGCGACCATGCCACAGATGGCGATGGCGAGATGTATCAGTTTACATGGGTCGGTAAGAACGCAGCTCGTGCGGAAGCTGCCAAACCAACCGATAAGACCTTGCGCCCGGTGGTGGAAAATTCCGTGGATTGGGACAACACAAAGAATATCTATATCGAGGGCGATAACCTTGAAGTGCTCAAACTTCTGCAACGCTCGTATATGGGTAAGGTGAAGATGATTTATATCGACCCGCCTTATAATACGGGTAATGACTTTGTGTATCACGATGATTTTGCCCGCACCGCCGCCGAGGAGGATATCGAAGCTGGCAATGTAGACGAATTAGGCTATCGCTTCAGGAGGAATACCGATACGAATGGTAAGTTTCATTCGGATTGGTGTTCAATGATTTATGCACGTTTATTGGTGGCTCGTTCTTTACTGACGGAGGATGGAGTTGTCTTTATTTCGATTGATGATAATGAGGTGCGCAATCTGAGAAATATTTGTGACGAAGTATTTGGGGAACATAATTTTGTAGCACAATTAGTGTGGGAAAGAGCTTTTTCTCCCAAGAACGATGCAAAGTATGTATCAAATAGCCATGATTATATCTTGATGTACGTCAAACAGATTGAAGATTTCACAATAGGCAGATTAGATCGAACAGAAGAAGCTAATTTACGGTATTCTAATCCAGACAATGATCCACGTGGAGTTTGGATGTCAAGTGACATTTCTGTAAAAACGTATAATGCTGCTTGTGATTATCCGATAACGACCCCTTCGGGGAAAATTGTAGAGCCTCCAGCAGGACGCTGCTGGAGTCTCTCTGCAAAAGCTTTTGCAGAGAGACTCCAAGACAACCGAATATGGTTTGGTCCTAATGGAGATAATACACCAAGAATAAAACGTTTTTTATCTGAATTGAAATATGAAGGTATGGCACCAACCTCAATTCTGTTTTATAAAGAAGTTGGTCATAGTCAAGAAGGAGCACAAGAAGTAGTATCTCTTTTTGGTGACAAAGGTGTATTTGACGGGCCAAAGCCTGTAAGATTGCTTCAACGTCTTATTACTTTAGCTAACTTGAAAGAAGATTCCATCGTATTAGATTTCTTTTCAGGTTCAGCAAGTACTGCACATGCTCTGATGAAAACAAATTCAGAAAAAGATAAGCATTGTCAATTTATTCTTGTTCAATTACCTGAAGAAGTAAGTGATTCAAAGAAAGACCAAGGTTATAAAAATATCTGCGAAATAGGAAAAGAACGCATCCGTCGTGCCGGTGCAAAAATCAAAGCTGATTTTCCGCTTACTACACAAAATCTCGATACCGGCTTCCGTGTCTATCGCCTTGATGAAAGCAACTACGAGAAAGTATCAATTTCGCCCAAGGAATACAAGCAAGATCAGCTCGACCTCTTTGCCAACAATATCAAGGCTGACCGTACCGACCTCGACCTGCTCTATGGCTCGATGTTAGCATGGGGTGTCCGCTTGGACTTGCCCTTGCAGACAGAAATCGTGGACGGTTGCACCATCTATACCGTCAATGAAGGTGATCTCGTGGCTTGCTTCTCCGAAGGTATTACCGATAAGGTAGTAGCTGCGATGGCCGGCAAAAGCCCCTTGCGTGTACTCTTCCGTGATGCTTGCTTCAAAGAAGATGCTCAGAAAATCAACATTTACGAACAGTTCAAGCAAGCCTTGGACTGGGCAGATAATGATGCGTTTAATAATATCAGAGTAATTTAACGTGTCCATGGAAGAGAACAATAAAATACTAATCTATACAGACAATGACGGTCTGACAAAGATAGATGTGAAACTTGAGGAAGATACCTTATGGCTTACTCAAGCGCAGATGTGCGAGCTGTATCAGACGAGTAAATCGAATGTAAGTGAGCATATTAAGCACATTTTCGAAGAAGGCGAACTACAAGAGGACTCAGTTGTTCGGAAATTCCGAACAACTGCCACAGATGGTAAGTCATACATGACAACCTTCTATAATCTTGACATGATTATCGCTTTACTTGATTTCGCAGAACGCCAAGCCGAGAAAGAGCAACCCATGACCATGAACGATTGGGCAAACTATCTGGATCGCATACTCACCTCAACTGGAGAACAACTCCTGCTGGATGGAGGCCGAGTATCCCATCAAGAAGCAATGGACCATGCCACTACTGAATATCGTAAATATAAACAACGCACACTCAGCGATGTGGAGCAAGATTATTTGAACGCTATCAAGGCGATTAGCGACAAAAGTAAGAAAGGAGGCAAAAAGTGAAAATAAGATATAAACATCAACGCTTTCAAGCGGAAGCCACCAAATGCGTGAGCGACGTATTTCAGGGACAACCCAAACACGACGGCAGCCGCACCTTCTTGAACAAGTTTGGTGCGCTCAGTTTCGACGGCTTCGGCAATCTGCCCCTTGTACTTGACAATGAAAGCATTTGCGAGAATGTGCGTGGTATACAGATGGCAGAAGGATTGAAGCCCGTGGAGCATCTGGAGGGCGACGGACGCACCTTTACCATCGAGATGGAAACAGGTACGGGTAAGACCTATACCTACATCAAGACCATGTACGAGCTGAACGCCCGCTATGGTTGGTCGAAATTTGTGATTGTAGTGCCCAGTATTGCCATCCGCGAAGGCGTGTTCAAGAGTTTTGAGAGTATGGCAGAACACTTTGCTGGAGAATATGGTAAGCGTATGCAATACTTCATCTACAATTCGAAGCAGCTTGCTAAGATTGATGCCTTTGCTTCGGATAACGGCATTCATGTAATGATTATCAATACGCAGGCTTTCAATGCTTCGCTTAACGAGGATAAAAACAAGGAAGGTCGCGCAGGTGATTCCGCTGCCCGTATCATCTTCTCACGCCGTGATGAGTTCGGTTCGCGAAAGCCTATTGACATCTTGGCAAAAACGAATCCCATCCTAATTATTGACGAGCCGCAAAGCGTGTTGGGAACGGATAAAAGTAATGCCACACGAAAGGGTATCAAACTGTTTAACCCACTCTTTACCTTGCTATACAGCGCCACACACCGTGAAATATTCAACCAAGTATATCGCCTCGATGCCATCGACGCTTATAACAAGAAGCTGGTGAAGAAGATAGAAGTACGCAGTGTACATCAAGTGGGTTCTACAGCCACCAATGGCTATGTTTATCTAGATGAAATCGTCATTAGTAAAGGCAATCCACAAGCTCGATTGGGCTTCGATGTCAAGACAACCAGTGGCACACGCCAGACCATTCGCTTGGTGAATGAGGGCTTCGACCTCAAAGAGCAAAGCGGCGGTTTGCAGGAATATGCCGATAACTTTAAAGTGGAACGTATAGACGGACTGACCAACACCGTGCATTTCCTCAACGGACTGACGCTTCATCCCGGTGAGGTGGTGGGCAGCGTGAATGAGGAGATTCTCCGCCGCAATCAGATACGAGAAACCATCAAAACCCATTTGGAGCGTGAACGCCAACTTTTCGCTCGCGGTATCAAAGTGCTGTCATTGTTCTTTATCGACCATGTGGACAGTTATCGCATCTACGATAAAGACAACGTGGAAAAGGGTAAGTTCGCAAAGATGTTTGAGGAGGAGTACCAACGTGCCTTGCAGGAGTTTATGCCTACCTTTACGGATGCCTCTTACACACGCTTTCTTTCCGACCCGAAGCATGCGCCCGAAAACATTCACGATGGTTACTTCTCTATCGATAAAAAAGGGAAGAGCGTGGAATCGAAGAATAAGGAAGGCGAAAACGAAGAACGTGGTTTCGACCTTATCATGAAGGATAAGGAGCGTTTACTTAGCCAAAGTTGCCCCGTTCGCTTCATCTTCTCTCACTCGGCCTTGAAGGAAGGTTGGGACAATCCTAATGTGTTCCAGATTTGTACGTTGAAAGACACCTCCAACGAAATCAAGAAACGTCAGGAGGTGGGACGTGGTATGCGCCTATGCGTCAACGATAAGGGCGAACGTCAAGATGCCGACGTATTGGGCGACCATGTGTTCGACACCAATATCCTGACTGTTATTGCCAGCGAGAGCTATGACGACTTTGCCAAGAAGCTGCAAACCGATATGGCAGAAGCCTGCGCCAACCGTCCGGCAGTGGTGACAGCCACACTGTTTGCCGACCAACTGGCACAGACACAAGATGGACACAGCATAAAGATTACGACCGAACAGGCCGTGGAAATCCACGAAGAACTGATAACCCAAGGTTACATCAAGAAAGGCAAGCTCACGCAAAAGTACTTTGACGAAAAGAAAGCCGATTCGCTCCAGTTTGGTGAGGTGGAAAATCTACATTCGTTTATCATCAAACAGTTGGATAAAGTGTTCAATCCCGATGCCTTCAAACCAGCCAATGGACGTAATAAAACGGAGGCTCACTTAGTTAAAGACAACTTCAACAAAAAAGAGTGGCAAGAGTTGTGGCGGCGCATCAATACACGTACCTACTATAACGTGAGTTTTGAAACGCCAAAACTCATCAAGAGTGCCATTGATGCACTCGACAAGCACCTGAATGTGACAGAAATCCGTATTGTAGTGGAGAGTGGCGGCATGGAAAGCATCCGTGACCGCGAAGAATTGGAAGCCGGAGCAGCCATGAGTGCCGCTACAGTGAAAACCATTCGGGTAACGGAAGTTATTGGAGCAGAAGTAACTTACGACTTGGTAGGTGAACTCGTGCAATCCACCGGTCTAACTCGCCGCACCATTGTAGAAATGCTGAAAGGCGTTAATCCTGCGACTTTCCATCAGTTCAAGCTGAATCCAGAAGAGTTCATCATCAAAGCCGGTCGCATCATCAACGATTGTAAGGCTATCTCGCTCATCCAACACATCCAGTATGAGAAACGTACTGGGACCTTTGGTACTGACATCTTTGAGGAAGCTACGCTGCGTGGTACACTTGGCAAGGACGCTATCGAAAGTTCCAAGTCGCTTTACGACCTTGTAGTGGTAGATAGTGAAGGTATAGAAAAGAGTTTTGCCGAGTCGCTGGAAGCTGAGGATGATGTGGTGGTATATAGCAAACTGCCCGGTGGATTCTACATCAACACCCCGATGGGCAAATATAATCCCGACTGGGCTGTAGCTTTTCGAGAAGATTCCGTGAAGCACGTTTATTTCGTGGCAGAAACCAAAGGCAACGACATCGAAGTATCACAACTTCGCCGTGCCGAGGATGCCAAGATAGAGTGTGCCCGTCGTCACTTTGCAGCTATCAGCACTGGCGATGTGGTGTATAGTGTGGTGAAAACCTATCAGGATTTGTATAATGCGGTAACAAAGTAAAATCAGCCAAACACGTAGAGAGGCACATTCTCTCTATGTGTTTATTCTTTCTTTTCACTGGCATAAACTCATAAATGATGTCATATTGCAAAGAATAACTTATAACAATTACCTTGTAGAGATAGGAAGATACAGGTGGCTTCATTATCAGGGGTTTGCGTGTGTCGCTTGTAGAGATTATCACCTTATTCCTCTTATTTAAGCTTTATTTCCCCCCTTCTTCTTGTAGAGATATGGTTTTTGTAATCCTTTGTTTTTAAGTGATTTATGAAAATCGGTTGTAGATGCCATTTTCTTGTTTTCCCTTGTTTCCTACCCTAACTTTGCAACATCGAATTTGAGAAAAGCAGACGGCTGAATCGTTGAGGCCTCACGATGAAAACTTCTGCTTCTCGGGTGAGACAAGAGAAATCAGATATACATTATTAATTAATCATTTAAAACATTACGATTATGGCATTTTTTAGAAGAATTCAGAAGAAAGTAAACGATTTGTGGTATCCTCAATCAGTAACCTGGGGCAAGGCGGTTACTACCCGTGAAGTGGCAGACGAGCTGTCTGTTCTTTCTACCGTGACCCGTGGTGACACGTATGCGGTGATGGAGAACTTGGGGCGTGTATTGAGCAATTTCATGGGGCAGGGACGTACTGTGAAGATAGACGGTGTAGGCACCTTCTACTATACTGCCACCTCTACTAAAAGAGGAGTGCCGACGGCTGCGGAGGTAAGCGCTTCGCTGATTAACGGAGTGCGCGTTCGTTTCCTACCCGAAGTGGAGCGTAATAGTGGCCGTCAAGTGACTACCCGTAGCATGGTGAATACGAAGATTGTTTGGGAAGAGTGGGGCAAGGCCTCTACCTCCACCGGTGGAAACATCGGCGGTGACGACAGTGGCAATCCCGGCGGCAACGACGGCGACCAGGGTGAGAATCCGTTGGGCTGATTCTCCTTCCTTGAAAGCAATTGATGACTGACACCGTTTTATGCTAAAAGTTTCCCGTACCGCCTCATTGGTTGTGCGGGAAGCTTTACTTTTTAGCATCTTTTATCATTCTTCTCTGCCTTTCTTTAATGGATTATCGTTAATTTCGAGCGATTTTTCGTAAATTCGGCTGAATAACTAATAATTTATAATATGGAAAACTTGAATACAGCACTTCTGCTGATGGTGGTAGGTATGGCAACAGTCTTCGCTATCCTGCTGATTGTTATTAACTTAGGAAAAGCTCTTATTGCACTGGTGAATAAATATGCGCCCGAAGAGGTGACACCGGCTAAAGCTGCGGCAAATGGTCCCGCACCTGTCCCCGGTAATATTCTGGCAGCTATCAGTGCAGCCGTAACAGTAGTGACACAAGGTAAGGGTAAAGTTGCTAAGGTAGAAAAAATCTGAAATAATAATCTTATATAAAAACACACCGAATAATTTAGTATGAAAAAGGAAATTAAGTTCAGTTTGGTATTCAGGGACATGTGGCAGAGTGCCGGAAAATATGTACCCCGTGTTGACCAACTGGTGAAAGTTGCTCCCGCCATCATTGAGATGGGTTGTTTTGCGCGCGTGGAAACCAATGGCGGAGGTTTTGAACAAGTAAATCTGCTGTTTGGGGAGAATCCGAATAAAGCCGTGCGCGAGTGGACGAAGCCGTTCCATGAAGCCGGTATCCAGACTCACATGTTGGACCGTGCCCTGAATGGCCTCCGCATGAGTCCCGTGCCCGCCGATGTGCGCAAGCTGTTCTATAAGGTAAAGAAAGCGCAGGGTACGGACATCACGCGTACTTTCTGCGGTTTGAACGATACCCGCAATATCATCCCTTCTATTGGCTATGCACACGATGCCGGAATGATTTCCCAATGCTCGCTCTGCATCACCCATTCACCCATCCATACCGTAGAATACTACACGGAGATGGCACTGAAGCTTATCAAGGCAGGTGCCGACGAAATCTGCATCAAGGATATGGCAGGTATCGGACGTCCGGTTTCTTTGGGCAAGATTGTGGCCAATATCAAGGCGGCGCATCCCGATATTCCTATCCAGTATCATAGTCATGCGGGTCCCGGTTTCAATATGGCAAGTATTCTTGAAGTGTGCGAAGCGGGTTGCGACTATATCGACGTAGGCATGGAGCCGCTTTCCTGGGGTACGGGACATGCCGACTTGCTCAGTGTGCAGGCCATGCTGAAGGATGCAGGCTTCCAGGTGCCCGAAGTCAATATGGAGGCATATATGAAGGTACGCGCACTCATCCAGGAGTTTATGGACGACTTCCTTGGCTTGTACATCAGCCCGCGCAACCGCCTGATGAACTCCCTGCTGATTGGTCCCGGACTGCCGGGTGGCATGATGGGCAGTCTGATGGCAGACTTGGAATCCAATCTGGAGTCCATCAACAAATACAAGGCAAAACGCAACCTGCCCTTCATGAAGCAGGATGAACTGCTCATCAAGTTGTTCAACGAAGTGGCATATGTTTGGCCGCGCGTGGGTTATCCCCGTTGGTGACTCCGTTCAGCCAGTACGTCAAGAACCTTTCCATGATGAACGTCATTGCTATGGAGAAAGGCAAGGAACGCTGGGGTATGATTGCTGACGACATCTGGGATATGCTGTTGGGCAAGGCAGGTAAGCTGCCGGGTCAGCTGGCTCCCGAAATCATAGAGAAGGCCGAACGCGAAGGACGCAAGTTCTTCACCGGCAATCCGCAGGACAACTATCCCGATGCTCTGGACAAGTACCGCAAGCTGATGAAGGAGAACAAGTGGGAACTGGGCGAGGACGACGAAGAGCTCTTCGAATACGCCATGCACCCGGCTCAATACGAGGCTTACAAGAGTGGCAAGGCCAAGCAGGACTTCCTGGAGGATGTGGAGAAACGCCGTGCCGAACGTGACAAGTCTCCGCTGGACGATGCCAAACCCAAGACGCTCACTGTGCAGGTGGACGGTCAGGCTTACCGCGTGACGGTGGCATACGGTGACATCGACCTGCCCGCTTCGGCCACCGAAAGGTGACAGCTCCCCGTAGGCGAAGGTCAGGACGTTCCGGCTCCGCTCGAAGGCAAGTTCTTCCTGACAAAGAATGCGCAGGAAACCCCGTTGAAAGTGGGTGACAAGGTGAAGAGTGGCGACCTCCTCTGCTATATCGAAGCTATGAAGACATACAATGCCATCCGCGCAGACTTTGATGGAACGGTTGTTGCCATCTGTGTCAATCCGGGTGACTCTGTTTCTGAAGATGATGTATTAATGAAGATAGGATAATGGAAGATATATTTGCAAAACTCTATGATATGACGGCCTTCAGTAACATCATTGCTGATCCGTCGTTCCTCGTGATGTATGCCATCGCTTTCATCCTGCTTTATTTAGGTATCAAGAAACACTATGAACCATTGTTGTTGGTACCCATCGCTTTCGGTGTGCTCATTGCCAACTTTCCCGGCGGCGAGATGGGGTGATTCAGGCAGATGAAAACGGAATGGTCATGGTAGGCGGGGTGATGAAGAATATTTGGGAGATGCCGTTGCACGAGATTGCGCACGACCTCGGACTGATGAACTTCATTTATTATATGCTGATTAAGACCGGCTTTCTGCCGCCTGTTATCTTTATGGGTGTGGGTGCGCTGACAGACTTCGGTCCGATGCTCCGTAACTTGCGTCTCTCCATATTCGGTGCGGCTGCGCAGTTAGGTATTTTCACCGTACTGCTTTGTGCTGTGATGATAGGGTTCACTCCGCAGGAAGCAGGTGCGTTGGGCATTATCGGTGGTGCCGATGGTCCTACGGCTATCTTTACTACCATCAAGCTGGCTCCCCACCTGTTGGGACCGATTGCCATTGCTGCTTATTCTTATATGGCGCTGGTACCGGTCATCATTCCGATGGTGGTGAAGCTGTTCTGTACCAAGAAGGAATTGATGATTAACATGAAGGAGCAGGAGAAGCTGTATCCTTCGAAAACCGAGATTAAGAATCTGCGTGTATTGAAGATTATCTTCCCGATTGCAGTGACTACGATTGTTGCTTTATTTGTGCCCACAGCAGTACCTTTGATTGGTATGTTGATGTTCGGTAACTTGATTAAGGAAATCGGTTCGGATACAAGCCGCTTGTTTGATGCTGCTGCTAATAGTATCATGAATGCAGCTACCATCTTCTTAGGATTGAGCGTTGGCGCCACGATGACCAGTGAGGCATTCCTGAATTGGACGACTATCGGTATTGTGATTGGTGGTTTCCTGGCATTTGCATTGTCCATTACGGGAGGTATTTTCTTTGTGAAGCTGTTCAACCTATTCAGCAAGAAGAAGATCAATCCGCTGATTGGTGCTACCGGCCTGAGTGCCGTACCCATGGCAAGCCGTGTCTGCAATGAAATAGCAACGAAGTATGACCCGAAAACCATGTGCTGAATTACTGTATGTCCAGTAATATCTCCGGCGTAATCGGCTCGGCTGTTGCGGCGGGTGTGCTGATTTCATTCCTGGGATAAACGGTCAGTAGGAAAAATAAAGAAACTCTGGTATGGCTTTGTAAAGCTATGCCGGAGTTTTTGTATGTTTTCTTTGAGGGCATTTCATTCACTAACCACCTTCCAATATTCAGCCATCGCCATCTTCTCCGCCAGATACGCATCAATCAGGTTGGTGTGTGCCTGCGTCCACGAGAGTTGTGCGGACAACACATCTGCCATGCTGGCTTTTCCTTCATTATAAGAGAAGGTGACAAGGCCCAGATTCTCTTCGGCGAGTATCATATTCTCGGGCCGTCTTGACTTGCTGTTCAGTTTCCGTCAGTTTTGTGGTGGCTGCGGAGAGCTCTTCCAGAATATTGTCCGTTACATAGCTTTGTTGCAGCTTCTGTATGCCGATATAGGCTTTCTGTTGGCGGTTTGTCTTGAAGCGGGCTCCCCAACGGAAGATGGGGATGCTGACGTTGACCCCTGCGACGGGAGTATGGGTACATCCTGCCCCATATAGGCGATTCCCGTATCCCAACCGGTGGCGAGGAACATGCTGACTTGTGGGTTGTAGCGGCTGAGGGCAGCATGCCGTTGCGCTTCACTGCGGGCGATGTTCACGGAGGTACTGGCATATTCTGCCCGGCGGGGCAGCACATCATCCAGGCCCAAAGGGATGATGGGAGCAGTCGGTATATCTATTTCGGCTATGCTGTCATGGGAGCGTCCGGTTCCGAGCCCATAAGGATATTCAGTTTTGCAGGGCAAGGGTATGGTTTTGGCGTGCCTTGATGTACTGCAATTCGGCTTCCTTACGTCGGGTGGAAATCATCAGCAAGTCTGTGCGGCTGATGGCACCGTCATCAAAGCGGTCTTGGATGATGTCGTACTGCTGTTGTACAATATCCTGAAAGGTAGCCGCGGCTTTCAGACCGGCACGGGCGGCAGAGGTATTCCAATAGACGGCGTCACTTTGATAGTGTATCTGGTCGAGGGTCAGCTCTGTGGTAAGTTGGTCCAGTGCCTCTTCGGCTTGCGCCACTTTCTTTGGGCTATTAGGGAACCTCCGGTATAAAGCGGCTGCGTCAGGTGGCAAGTGCCTGATAGGTATAAGGGTGGTAGTCTCCTTTCGGACTGTTCCATTGGTCCAGATGATTGAGATTGGCGGTACCCTCGGCGGTGATGTCAATCTGGGGCAGGAAACCGGTGGAGGCAATCTTGCGTGCCTCGGTACTGGCGAATGTTTTCAGATGCTGTTGTTTCAGAATCTGGCTGTATGCTTCTACCTTGTCGCGGTATTCTTCGCGGCTCAGATATGCTTGTTGTGCCCCGGCATTCAGTCCTGAGCACAGTAATGATAGAATAAGTATATTTGTTTTCATCATTCAATAGGTAAACTGTAAATTGTTGAATGTTCTCTCACTTGATTTTATGAATGGCGCAATAAGCCACCGGCAGCACGAATAGTGTCAATGCCGAGGCTACCAGCAAACCACCCATGATGGTTGCCGCCATGCCGCCGAACATGGCGTCGAACAATAACGGCAACATTCCCAGGATAGTGGTACCCGATGCCATGGCCACCGGGACAATACGGGTGGTCGTTGCACTGATAACGGCTTCACGCGGTGCTTTTCCGGCAGCGGTTTCCGTATCAATCTGGTCCACCAGCACGATGGCATTCTTGATATTCATTCCAATCAGCCCCAGCAAGCCGAGGATGGAGAAGAAGTCGAATGATTTCCAATACCACCAGTCCCAGTACAATACCTATAAAGATAAGCGGCAGCATCAGCAGGATAACAATCGGCTTCCGGTAGCTGCGGAACAGAAACAGCAAGGTGACGAACATAAGGAAGAATGTCAGCGGCAGGTTAGCTGCCAGTGCGGCATTGCTTTCTGCCTGGCTTTCCTGCTCTCCGAAGTATTTCATGGTGTAACCTTCGGGCACATCAATCTCTTCTTGCACTTGCTTCCATATACGGTTGAAGGCGGCAATGGCATTCACACCGCGGCGTGGGTCGGCCTGCGCCATCATCACCATCTGCCGGTTGTAGTCTTTCACATTGGAGAACTTGTACTGGAAGTCGAACCGGCTGACGACTTGTTCCAGAGTGGTTGTTTCGCGTGCAGTGCCGAATACGGGGAGTGTACGCAAGTCGTTGATGCGGAAAGAGTCGATAGTTTTATCCTTCAACAGAACGGGAAGTACCTGGTCTCCTTCCCTATATTCCGTGTCATGCCGTTCGTACCGATCTGGATACTCTGTGCCATGCTTTGACGGAGATACCCAACGGTTGTGCACGCCCTGACTGTAAACGGGATGCCATACCGGTATCTTATTGCCCCAGGAGTTGCGCACGTTGATAAGTTCGCCGTCACGGTGCATGATGTCCAGAGCCTTGTTGGTCAACATGACCAGCGTATCCGTGTTATTGCCGATGAACCCGATTTCAATGGCGGCATCTACAGCAGGAGAGAGTTTGAACAACATGGTACGGGTGATGGCATTGGGATAGTTGGCCTTCATGTAGGCATCAAGATTCTCTTCCTGCTTCTTGGTATATTTGCTGTCCGTTACTTCCACCAGGATATTGGCGAAGTTAGGTTTGGGGCCGACGGAAGTGGAGGCCAGATAGTAACGCAACGGTGTGCTGCCGAATGTGACGGATACCCGTTTCACTTCCGGCTGCTGCATCAGATGCGCTTCCACCTTTTTCATTTCGGTTTCTACTTCGCGGATGCTGTACCCGTCCGGATAGAATACATCTGCCCGAAAGTAGGGCTTGTCCAGAGAAGAAGTTCTGGGGCATCAGCCCCATGACGATGAGGGAGAGGATGAACAGTGCTGTAATGCTTCCAAGGGTCAACGCCTTCTTGCGTATCAGTGTGCTGAGGATGGAGGCGAATTTATGGTAGAAAGGCTTGTCGTATGGGTCCTTGCTACCATCTTTAGCCTTTGCTTTCAGTATGAAGTTGCCGAATGTAGTGGTTTGTGTCAACGCCAGCACCCAACTTAATCCCAGGAAATGGCCAACACTACGAATAGCGGTTTCACGATTTCGGCTACGGAAGAGGAGCCAGATACAGTGGCAGAAACGAACAGATGGCAATGAACGTTGCTCCCAGCAATCCCCATTGGGGACCGGTGGCACCGTCTATCAGCGCTCGGCGGTCGATGCCGCGGGCAATGGCAATTTGGGCATTATCTGTCACCACGATGGCATTGTCCACCAGCATTCCCATGGCTATGATGAATCCGGCGAGGGAGGTCCGGTTCAGACCTACGCCAAGAAACGACATAATGAGCAGTGTGCCTCCGATAGAGAATATAAGGGAAGAGCCAATCAGTACTCCTGCACGCATGCCCATCACCAGCATGATGATTACAATCACAATCAGGATGGATTCTATCAGATTGATGATGAACCCGTTGTTGGCTTCTTTGGCAATCACGTTTGGATACAGACTTTCCAGTTCCAGCCCCACGGGGATGAGGGGCATGAGTTCGGCAAGCCTCCGGTCTACCAGTTCACCGGTTTTACCACATCCTTTGTCGGGTCGGTGGAGATGCCGATACCGATGGCGCGCTTTCCGTTGACGTGCATGATATTGCCGGGAGGTTCCATGTATCCCTTTCAATGATGGCGATGTCACCCAGCTTGACTTGTCCGCCGGAGGTAGTGATAACCTGGTTGCGGATATCATCGACAGTCGTGTAGGTACCGTTGCCACAATGCGTAACTGTTGTTCTCCGGCGCTGATTTCACCCGTATTGATAATCTGGTTCTGCGATTGTAGCAGGCTGGCCAGCTGCTTGGGGTCGATACCCATTCCTGCCAGCTTGTTTACGGAGATGAATATATGGATGACCTCTGTCTGTGTACCGAAAAGGGCTACCTTCATCACACCGTCTGCCGTGATGACTTGTGTCTTGATTCGTTCCGCCCAGTTTCTCATTTCTTCATAAGAGAAACCGTCGTCACCCACCAGGCCGTAATAGATGCCGAAAACGTCTCCAAAATCATCCGAGACGGTCGGCACAGAAGAGCCTGCGGGCAGTTGGGGCTGTATGTTGAGCACTTTACGCCGCAGTTCGTCCCACTTCTGCGGAATGGATGCGGCAGAGAGTGACGGTTGCAGTTCGAAGGTTATCTTGGAGAGTCCGTACATAGACTCTGACTTTATCTTGTAGACGCCGCTCATCGACTGTATTTCTCGGGAGATGGGTTCGGTGACGAGCCGTTCCACTTCTGCCGGCTCCGCTCCCGGGTAGCGTGTCATGATGACTGCCGACTTGATGACGAAAGGTGCGTCTTCCTTCTTTCCCAACCTGCCGAATGACAGTATGCCGCCGATAAGCAGCACAGCCAGAAAGAAGTAGACTATCTTCGTGTTGTCTAATGAATATTTGGCTAGATTCATAATGAATATTTTTAGATAAATGGGGAATGTAATGTGCCAATGTGATTAATCACATTAGTACCTTTATTGCTTCTCCTTCTGTCAGCTGGTATACTCCGGCCGTCACAACGGTTTCTCCCGGTTCCAACCCTTTAGAGATAAGCAGGTTTGCCTCCCGTTGGAGAATAAACGGTCACTTCGCGGCGACTGACTTTATTACCTTCCACCACCCATACATACGTTTTCCGGTTTTCACTGTCGCCAAATACGGCGCTTAACGGTACATTCATCAGCTTTTCTTCCAGAAAGGGAGCGACATCCGATGCCAGCTTTATTTTGCATGTGAATCCCGGTTTTACGTCATAACGTGTACGGTCAAAGTGCGGGTCGTCAATTGTTATTGTCACCGGAATACCCGTCCCTGCTGTGGAGATGTCAAGATACTCTTCCAGTCTGGCATCGAAAGCCTCTGCAGGGTAACTGTCGAACACCACCTTGAACTTTACGTCCTTGGCACGGAGCAGATAGAGATAATCATCCGGTACGGTGAACTTGATTCGTAGCTTCTGTGTATTTACCAGCTGTACAACCCTTCTCCCGCATTGACACGCTGATAGTTCTCTACCAGCCGTTTTTCGATGGAACCCTCGAAAGGGCTGTCAGCCGCGTATCCCGCATATTGTTGCCGGACAACTCGTAAGTGGATTTTGCTTTCTGATAGTTGGCTACGCTGATTTCGTATTCCTGCACGGAGATAGCCTGGCGCCAAGCAGCCGTTTGTTACGTTCCACTTGTGCGGCAGGTTTCGTAGGCAGCCTTGTCGGCTGCATATTGCAGGAGATGTCGCGTGGGTCGATGGCGGCAATCAGTTGCCCCTTTTACCCGCTGTCCCTCTACAACCGGGAGGCTGATGATTTGTCCGCTGACGCGGAAGGCAAGTCTCACATATTCCACGGCTTCCACTATTCCGGAGAAGTCTTTGCGGATAACCGACTGTGAACTGACTTGCGCAGTCTTCACCGGTCGGATAAGGGTATTGCTACCCTTTTGTTTTGCCCGCACGACGTGATGAGCAACGTCGTAACCAGGGCGAAACATTTTTTCATTGGTAAACAAGTATATAGTTATTCGTTCAGGTATATATAAACATAAAACCGGGAAAACAACCAAATGTTCTCCCGGTTATAGGATAAATGATGATTTAATGTGCCAATGTGCTAATTGGCTGCGCAATGTTTATGCTGCGCTATCACGCCGCAGGTCATTGGCACATTGGCATATTAATTTTCAATTCCGTCCCCGTTCCAGCGTATATGGGTGTCCGTAGACTTGTATGTCCACTTTGCTGCCTGCTGTAAGCGAGATTTCGATTTCTTTTCCTACCCGTATGTGAAGTGTGTTTTCAGATAATTCACCTTGAATGAATAGCTGTCCCATTTTTGCGGTATGACAGGGGAGAAACACAACGTCTCCTTCAGCACCTGCATACCTGCAAATCCGCGTACAATGGCCAGCCAGCTGCCGGGCATACTGGTTATGTGCAGACCTTGGTCCGCTTCGTTGTTGTAGTCGTCCAGGTCAAGCGCGTGGCATGCAGGAAAAGCTGGTAAGCTTTTCCACTTTGCCGATGCGTGCAGCCAGGATGGAATGGATGTGGGGAGAAAGGGAGGATTCGTGTACGGTCATCGGCTCATAGAACTCGAAATTGCGGCAGACGGTTTCCGTGTCGAAATAGAAATAATAGAGGTAAAGTCCGAGCAACACGTCGCTCTGCTTGATGTAGCAAGAGCGCAGAATGCGGTCCCATGACCAATGTTGGTTGATGGGGCGTTCTTCGGCAGGAATGTTATCTGTACTTTCCAGTACTTTATCCATATAGCCGTCATTTTGGATAAAAATACCCCGTTCCTTGTCTTCCGGCAGATACATGTGTTCGATGATGTCTCCACCGGGCACTTTCCTTCACTTGGTCGAGATTGGTGATGCGGCGTATGTGGGCATATTCATCCGGATATTGCTGTGCCACCATTTCCAGAAAACGGAGGGTCATCTTGAGGCACTGTATACAGGAATAGTTAGTGTACCAGTTGTTGTCCACATTGTTTTCGTATTCATCCGGGCCGGTAACCCCAGTATGACATATTTCTGTTTGGGTTGGGAGAAGGATACCCGTTGTCTCCAGAAACGGCTGACGGCAATCATTACTTCCAGGCCATATTTAGCGATATAGTCCATATTGCCCGTCAGCGCTGCATGCTGAACGATGGCATAGACAATGATATTGTTACGGTGGATTTCCTCGAAGGTTATTTCCCATTCACTGTGGCATTCCTCTCCATTGTTGGTTACCTGCGGAAACAACGCTGCACCGTCCTTGAAACCCAGTTTACGGGCGTTTTCGATGGCTTTGGGAAGCTGGTTGTACCGATATGCCAGCAAGTTCTTTGCAATCTCTTTGGGAGTGGAGAGCAGAAAACGGTACACAACACAGTTCCGTGTTCCAATAAGTATTTCCGCCATATTTTTCTCCGGTGAATCCTTTGGGGCCGATGTTTAGGCGCGGATCATCTCCCCGGTAAGTCTGATACAGTTGGAATATGTTGTACCGGATACCTTGTTGCGCCGGGTCCCTTCGATGACGACATCCGTTTCGTCCCAGATTTCCTGCCAGGCCCTTCGATGCTCTTCTACCAGCGTATTCCAGCCTATGCTCTTGGCTTCGCGTGCCTCGGCCACGGAGTGTTCCACCAATTCACTCCGTTCGTGGTAGAGAGAAGAAGCGATGGCGGTGTATTTGATGAGTGTCACGTTGTTCCGGGTTTCACGTCGGCACCTACGCTGAAACCGGTCTGCTTTTCCTTTCTATCCGTATGGGGTTGGCAGTGGTTTCCTTGTTGTTTTTGAAGAATTGGTAAGTCATGGCGTAGCACACTTGTGCATCTTCCCGGCGGGTCTGTGTCCAGAGATAGGCACAGCTGCTGGTAGAACCGGAACGCAGTATGTTCCATATTTTCAGGTTTGGCAGATCGGCATCGTCTACTATATTCCCGTCAAGGATGGGCACGAGTGAGATTCTGCCGGTATAGTTGATGGAAGACACGCTGTACTTGATGAGACAGAGGTTGGGTCTTGCCATATTTGTGATATGCTCTACATGGATGCGGAGCTGGTTTCCGCGAGGAGACGTCACCTCCATGTCCCGGTAGGAGATACCTTCCTTCATATCCAGGCGGCGGTTGAAGCTATCGACATCCCAGCCTGCCAAATCGAGTTCCTCATCGATGAGGCGCAGGTTGATGCGGCTCCAGTCGGCAGCCTTGGTATACGGGTGTAATATGGTGGAAATCCGTTCTTCCACCATCCTACGCGGGTTTGTCCAGGAAAGTGATGCCGGCACAAATGAACCACGGTAACTGTCACTGCTGTAAGGCTCCTCAAAATACCCTCGTTGCCCGAAACGTCCGTTTCCGAGGCTGAATATACTTTCCGACATCCGTTGACGGTCGGGGTGGAATTGGTCTTCGATGATGTTCCATTCATCGGTCTTGAGGTATTTTTCATGGCGACGTGTTTTCTGTAGTTATCGCCGTAAAGATACGCAATATGCGGAAATAAAAGAGAAAAGTGAGGACAAAAATAGTGAAAGGGAAGGGAGGGATTAAAAGATAATATAGCACACAGATGACACAGATAAGGCAGATGAATACCGATTATTAGACAAACTTATCCGTGTTCATCTGCCTTATCTGTGTCATCTGTGTGCAGAAGTAGGAGCTTGATTCTATTTCTCTCCTTAGTCTCTTTAATTAAATATACACAGAAAGCACCTATTATCAGCATCACTCCTGCCAATACAAGCATATTGATTTCGGGGCAGTACTCCTTTGGGAGTAAACAAGGACAGAATACTGCCGCCCAAAGCTGCCGCAATAATCTGCGGAATACAGATGGTACCATTGAAAAGACCTAAGTAGGTACCCATGTGTCCTCCGCTCAGTGCGTTGGTCAGGATGGTGAACGGCAGTGCCAGCATGGCAGCCCATGCACAACCTATCAGCAAGAAGGAAATGAAGAGCATATAAGGGTCGTGTATGAAGTAGGTGGAAATGAAACCTATACCTCCCAGAACAAGGCTGAGTGAGTAGACCCGGCGACGGTCCTTGAACATCGGTATGCAGATGGCCCAAAGCACAGAGCCGATGGCGTACGGCAAACAGTACGCCTACCCAGTCGGCGGCATTCTGATATTGCAGGCTCTTGGTGTCGAGTACCACTTTGGTGACACCATCTACCAGGTGCTCTACTGTAGGAGCATCAAAGCATTGGCAGCGATGCTGCCGTTGGTATAGGTCCACATGAACATAAAAGCAAACCAGCAGAAGAACTGTACCAGTCCGATAGTCCAGAATGCTTTCGGAGCCTTGATGAGCAGCTTCAGCATGTTGGTCTTTTCATGTTCCTCTTCTTCGGTGATGCCGTGATACTCTGCATATTCGGCAGGCGGCATCTCTTTTACTTTGACCGAAGTGTAGATGACGCAGAAGATAAGGATGGCCGCTCCGATGTAGAATGAGTAAATCACCGAGTCGGGGATTACTCCTTGGGGAGCTGTATTGCTGATGCCAATCCATGCAAAGATGAACGGGAAGAGATATCCCACCAGGCTGCCTGCATTGCAGAGAAAACTCTGGATGGAGTAGGCGAGTCCTTTTTGTTTCTCATTCACCATGTCGCCCACCATCATTTTGAAGGGTTGCATGGCCATATTGATGGAGGTGTCGAGGAACATCAGCGATACCAGTCCGAAAATCATGGCTGTACTTACTGCCATGCCGAAGCTTCCGGCATTGGGTAGCAGGCACATGACGAGTACGGCCACCAACGAACCTATAAACAGATAAGGGATGCGCCGCCCGAAGCGTGTCCAGGTCTTGTCACTGGCGGCTCCCACGATGGGTTGTACAATGATACCTGCCAACGGCGGTAATATCCAGAAATAACTCAAATTATGCGGGTCTGCACCCAAAGTGGAAAAGATACGGCTGATGTTTGCACTCTGCAAAGCATATGCAATCTGTACGCCGAAAAAACCAAAGCTGATGTTCCACAGCTTCCAGAAACTTAAATCGGGTTTTACTTTCATGATGGTTTAATATGTTTTATTATTTCGTAGTTCCTCTTATCACCAGATTGGTACGTACTATCTTGTTGTTGCTTTTCTCTTCTCTCTCCAGCTTTCCGGTCAGAATGCTGAAAGCGCTTTTACCTACTTCCTCGCCATGCTGCTCCACGGTAGTCAGCTTCGGGTCGGTGCTTTGGGCAATGGCTCCGTCGGTGAATCCGCAGATGGATACTTCATCGGGAACTTTTACGCCGACCAGTTTGCAGGCATACAGTATGCCCGAAGCTGTCTCGTCGTTGATGGCAAAGAAACCGTCAGGGCGGTTTTCGCTTTCCAGCAGGTCGGGAGTGATGGAGATGGCGCGTTCACGGGTGTCGCACAACAGAATCATGCTGTCGTCCACCGGAATTTTGTACTTCTTCATGGCATCAGGTAGCCGTTCCGGCGATTCTTGGTAATCTCCAGGTGGGGAGCCGCACCATAGAAAAGGATACGCTTGCATCCGGTCTGTATCATGTATTCCACGGCTGCAAAGGAGCCGGCATAGTCGTCCACCACCACTCGCTCGGTTTTCAGCCCCGTACATATACGGTCGTAAAGACGATGGGAATATCGTTGTTCAGCAGCTCCTGGTAATGGTCGTATTGGGAAGTATCTTTGGCAAGTGAAGCGATAACTCCGCAGACACGGGCGGCAAGGAACGAATGTACAATTTTCACTTCCTGCTCGTACGATTCGCTGCTCTGCGCCACTATGATGTTATAACCGGCATCTGCCGCCGCTTTCTCAATTCCGCTCAATACGCAGGAAAAGAAGTGGTGTACCAGTTGGGGAACAATGACGCCGATGGTATTGCTGCGGCTTGCGCGGAGGTTTACAGCCAGTACATTGGGCTTGTAGTTATGTTCGCGCGCATAGGCATGTACAAGGTCACGAGTTTCCTTGCTGATGTCCGGATTGTCTTTCAGCGCTCTTGACACGGTGGAAGGGGAGACATTCAGCGCCCGGGCAATATCCTTGATGGTAATCTGCGGTTTATTCATGGTATAGTTTTGAGGACAAAGATAAGGTAAACTTCCCTAATCCGATTGCAAAAATAACGTAATATGGTAAATTGTGCTTATTCGTTGAGGTTTATCGGGTTGTAAGTTTGTGCAAACGATTGCGGACACCCGTATTTTGACAAATTAAGGTGATATGTAGTTCTATATTTCCTAAATGCTTATATTTGCAGTACGCAATTAATGATGATAACGCCATGAAACACATGAAGTTTTGACTTTCTTTTTATTGCCTTTGCCGTATTTGCATGTAGCAGCAATAATGAGACAGACCCCAACGCCGGTGGAATTCCCGATAAGGAGGAACCTCTGGCTACGGACTTTGCTAAAGGTGCCGACATCAGTTGGGTAACGGAGATGGAACATGGGTATGAAATTCTACCGGTGTGGAGACCGATTGTTTCCAGCTGATGAAGGATTTGGGCTTGAATGCGGTTCGACTCAGAGTATGGGTCGACCCCAAAGAACACGATAACTGGTGCGATACGGCCGATTTGGTGACGAAAGCCAAGCGTGCCGCAGAGCTGGGTATGGATGTAATGGTAGACTTCCATTACAGTGACTGGTGGGCCGACCCTGGACAGCAGCATAAGCCTGCTGCATGGAAAGGACTGAACTTGGCCGACTTGAAGAAAGCCATCGCCGACCATACTGCCGATGTACTTAATGCGCTGAAAGCGGCAGGAGTTACTCCCAAGTGGGTTCAGGTAGGTAATGAAATCCGTCCGGGGATGCTTTGGGATGAAGATGCTGCATTGAGTGGTGCGTCCTATGATGTGAGGGAATGTGATGTAAAGGGTTCCAACAGCACTTCCGAGAAAGTGAAATACCGTGAGAACTTTGCCAACCTGGCTGCTTTTATCAATGTAGGATACGATGCGGTAAAGTCCGTCTTCGACGATGCCATTGTCATCGTCCATCTGGACAATGGATATGACAACGAATTGTATACCTGGTTCTTTAATGAACTGAAAGCCAATGGCGGTAAGTGGGATATGATAGGCATGTCGCTCTATCCTTACTGGACGATGCTCGAGCACAAGGAATATACAGCTGATAGAACTATCACCGAGTGTATTGCCAATATTAATAGTGTAGCCCGGAAATACAACTGTGACGTGATGGTGGTGGAAACCGGCATGGAGTGTGCTGACGACAAAGGGAATCTGGCAAGTGCTTCCGTGCTGGCAGAAGGGAAACGCCAACTGGCACGTATCCTGAAAGAGTGCAAGGAGAATACCGCTGGACGCTGCAAGGGCGTGTTCTACTGGGAACCGGAATGCAGGCCGAACCAATATCGGCTGGGGCATTCACTGAAGACGGCCGCCCACTGTGATAATGGATGCTTTTAAATAATTATATTAACAAAATCTTTTAAAGAAGAATGAGAAAGACAATACTTATCTTTTCCTGCTGCGCTTTTTGCCTTGGCGGCAATGGCGCGGCGTACAGAAGCATTGTTGGAAAAGAACTGGAAGTTCACCAAGGGAGATGTTCCCGAAGCAACACAAACAAATTTCGACGACAGTAAGTGGGAAACAGTGACCATTCCTCATGATTGGGCCATCTTTGGTCCGTTCGACCGCAACAACGATTTGCAGGAGGTAGCGGTTACGCAAGACCTTGAAAACAAGCTTCCGTAAAGACCGGGCGTACCGGAGGGTTGCCTTATGTGGGTGTCGGTTGGTATCGTACGGCTTTTTGATGCTTCTGCAGACAAGCAGGTCACTCTGGTTTTCGATGGTGCAATGAGTGAGGCTCGGGTCTATGTCAATGGGAAAGAAGCTTGTTTCTGGCCTTCGGATATAACTCTTTCATTGCGATGTTACCGGTTTGCTGAATGCCGACGGTAAAACAATGTGCTGGCTGTCCGTCTGGAAAACAGACCCCAGTCCTCCGTTGGTATCCGGGGCGGGATTGTATCGCAATGTCCGCCTAGTTACTACGGAACGTGTCCATGTTCCGGTTTGGGGTACACAGCTCACCACACCGCATGTTTCTGCTGAATACGCTTCCGTGCGTCTGCGTACTACAATACGGAATGCCGGTGATGCGGATGTTCGTATTTCTACTGATATTATTGCGCCGGACGGTAAGATAGTAGCCCGTAAGGATAATAGCCGGAAAATTAATCACGGACAGCCATTTGAGCAGAATTTTCTGATAAATGCTCCGTCTCTGTGGTCCCCTGAGACACCTTATTTATATAAGGCAGTATCTAAGATTTATGTAGATGGCAAACAGACTGACGAATATACCACGCGTTTTGGTATCCGCAGCATTGAGATTATAGCTGATAAGGATTCTTCCTGAATGGTAAGCACCGTAAATTCCAGGGGTATGCAATCACCACGATTTGGGCCCGTTGGGTGCGGCTGTCAATGTGGCTGCTCTTCGCCGTCAGTTGACATTATTGAAGGATATGGGATGTGATGCAGTCCGTACCTCCCACAATATGCCTACACCCGAATTGGTGGAACTCTGTGACGAGATGGGCTTTATGATGATGTTGGAACCTTTCGATGAATGGGATATTGCCAAATGTGAGAATGGTTATCACCGCTATTTCAACGAATGGGCAGAAAAGGATATGGTAAACATGCTGCATCATTATCGGAACAATCCTTGTGTGGTAATGTGGAGTATAGGAAATGAGGTTCCTACCCAATGTAGTCCCGAGGGCTACAAAGTGGCTTCTTTCCTGCAGGATATTTGCCATCGCGAAGACCCTACACGCCCGTTACTTGCGGTATGGACCAGGTAACTTGCGTGCTTGCCAACGGGTTTGCGGCAATGATTGATGTACCCGGTCTTAATTATCGGGCTCACCGTTATGTGGAGTCTTATGAGACTCTTCCACAGAATATTGTGCTCGGTTCGGAGACGGCTTCCACTGTAAGTTCTCGTGGTGTCTATAAATTTCCCGTACAGAAGGGAGCCAGTGTGATGTACGATGACCATCAGTGCTCCGGTTATGATGTGGAGTGTTGTTCTGGTCGAATCTTCCCGATGAGGATTTTGCTTTGGCTGATGATTATGACTGGACAATCGGACAGTTCGTCTGACAGGTTTTGATTATTTGGGTGAGCCTTCTCCTTATAGTACGGATTCCTGGCCCAGCCACAGCTCCGTTTTCGGTATCATAGACTTGGCAGGCCTCCCCAAAGACCGTTTCTATCTGTACCGCAGCCTATGGAACAAGCAGGCAAATACCTTGCATGTCCTTCCGCACTGGACGTGGCCGGGCAGGGAAGGGAGAATACTCCGGTTTTGTTTACACCAGCTATCCCAGTGCCGAACTGTTCGTCAACGGAAAGAGTTATGGCAAACAACGGAAACTTACTGCTGATGAAAGCCGTGCTTTGGAAGGTCAGGACTCCCTTGCTTTGCAGCGTCGCTATCGCTTGATGTGGATGGATGTTCCTTATGAACCGGGCGAAGTGAAAGTGGTGGCTTATGATGCTTCCGGCAATCCTGCAGAAGAAAAGGTGATTCGTACCGCTGGCAAGCCCCATCATCTGGAGCTGGTTGCCGACCGCACCCACTTGTCTGCCGATGGTAAGGACCTGGCATATATCACAGTCCGTGTCGTGGATAAGGACGGTAACCTTTGTCCGGCAGACAGCCGCATGGTAAACTTCTCGGTGAAGGGTGCCGGAAAATATCGCGCTGCTGCCAATGGAGATGCTACCAGCCTCGATTTGTTCCATCTGCCCAAGATGCCGGCTTTCAGCGGTCAGCTGACGGCTATTGTGCAGAGTGGCGAGCAAGCCGGTGAGATTGTGTTTGAGGCAAGGGCTAAAGGATTGAAGTCCGGAAAGCTGGTACTTTATACTTCAGAGAAATAAATAGCACTATTTGCTTCCACTCTACCACACCTGCTCTGTAACCCTTTGTTCATCGGTGTTTGAGGTGCGGTGGAAGCAACAGAAAAGGTGGAAGCAAATTTTGCTTCCACCTCTGTTTTAGGGCCGATATGATGTTAACTTGTTGTAATGTAACAAGTTAATATCATGTCGGCCATTTTGTTAATATCGTGTTAATGGCATATTAATATTGTGCAGACACGTTATTCATATCCTGAAAGTATGTTGCTTGGTTCATACATGCATGGCATTTCTTCAGTAAAAGCTTTGTGTTTCTTTTGTTTTGTCTTGATGTTGTGTAGTACTTAACGGTCGTAAAGCGATTTGTTGACGGCCGTAAAGCGATCTGTCAACGGCCATCGACAAATCGCCTAACGGCCGTTAGGCGGTGAAAATCTCTGTACTTTAGCAGAATAAACATATATGTTATGTGCAAGAATGCCACATGTAGAGTGGAGAGAAGCGCTGTATTATGATATATCAAGTGATTTTTCTATCTTGTGCAACCGCATGCAATCGTTTGCACTGTTCGTTTTCCACATTTTACACTCTCTTTATACTTTACTAAAGTAATAAAGCATATTTTGTTGCGTCATGCTTTAGGTACTTGAAAGACGTTAGAAAGCGAAAGTACGAAAATTATTTTCGAATAATATATATAGGTAATTAATATTGTTAACTTTAATTTATTAAATGCATGAAGCAAGTTAATCTTAGAATCTGTCAAACGATTCTTACCCTAATGTTAGGGTTATTCTTGTCTGTAGGCGCTTATGCACAGAACATCACCGTGAAAGGGCATGTAAAAGATGCTTTGGGAGGAGTGATAGGCGCAAATGTAGTGGAAAAAGGAAATTCCACGAATGGTACAATCACTGACCTTGATGGTAATTTTACATTGACAGTTCCTCAGGGAGCTACGTTGGTCGTGTCTTTTATCGGATACAAGACGCAAGAAGTAGCTGCTGCTCCTTCAGTAATTATTACATTACAAGATGATGCGGAATTGTTGGGCGAGGTGGTCGTAATTGGTTACGGTACAGCCAAAAGAATGATTTGACTGGGTCTGTTACGGCTATTAGTGCAGATAAAATGGTAAAGGTGCTGTTACATCTGCTACTGATATGTTGGTTGGTAAAGCTGCCGGTGTAAGTGTGATTACTGACGGTGGTGCTCCGGGAGCTGGTGCTACAATTCGTGTGCGTGGCGGTTCTTCTATGTCTGCATCCAATAATCCGTTGATTGTTATTGACGGTGTGCCTGTAGATGACGGTGGTATTAATGGTATGTCAAATCCTTTGGCTACTGTCCATCCCAATGATATTGAGACTTTTACTATTTTGAAAGATGCTTCTGCAACAGCCATTTATGGTTCTCGTGCATCTAACGGTGTTATTATTATTAATACTAAAAAGGAAAGTCTGGACGTGTACAAGTTGGTTATAGCGGTACATTCTCTATTAATACAAGACCCAATAAAGTAGATGTAATGTCTGCAAATGAATTTAGAGAATTTGTGACTTCTAAATTCGGTGAATCAAGTGCTCAGTTTAAAGCATTAGGTCAGGCAAATACTGATTGGCAGGATGAAATATTCAAAACCTCTTTCAGTACAGACCACAATGTTAATGTTTCTGGTGCTATACCACACATGCCCTATCGTGTATCAGTTTCTTATACCAATGAAAATGGTATATTGAAGACTTCTAATATGGAGCGTTTGACTGGTGCTATTAGCTTGAATCCTAATTTCTTTGATAAGAAATTGAATATTCAGTTGAATGTGAAAGGTATTTATAATACAAACCGTTTTGCAGATACTGGTGCAATAGGTATGGCGACGCAATATGATCCGACACAGCCTATTTACATGGATGGAAATCCCTATGGTAACGGCTACTTTATGTATATGAAAAGTGGCAATAATCCTACACCGGTTGATATTGGTTTGGCTAATCCCGTTTCTATTTTAGATTCAAAGCATGACGAATCAACTGTTTATAGAAGTATTGGTAATGCACAAATTGACTATAAGTTTCATTTCCTGCCCGAATTGAGAGCAAACTTGAATTTAGGTTACGACGTGTCTAAGAGTGAAGGTGATGTTATTATAGAAGATAATGCTCCTATGACTTGGTGCCAAGGTAACTATAAAACTGGTTTTGGGAAAATAGCAGCTATTATCAATTGAAGCGGAATACATTGCTGGATTTCTATTTGAATTATGCTAAAGAGTTTGGTGCACATCATGTCGATGTTATGGGCGGTTATTCTTGGCAGCATTTCTATAATTCTACATGGACCAAATATCCTTATTCTACAGTAAAAGCTGAAGAAACTGGTAAGGAATTCTATAAGGATATGGAAGATTATTCAACTGAAAACTATCTTGTTTCTTTCTTTGGGCGTTTGAATTATACATTATTGAATCGTTATTTGGTGACATTTACCTTGCGTAATGATGGTTCTTCACGTTTCAATAAAGACAATCGTTGGGGATTATTTCCTTCAGTTGCTTTGGCATGGAAGATGAAAGAAGAGAATTTCTTGAAGGAGTGGATTGGCTTTCTGATTTGAAGTTGCGTTTGGGCTATGGTATTACTGGTCAGCAAAACCTGAATAATGGTGACTATCCTTATATGGCTCGCTATATGTATTCCAAAGCTGGAGCAAATTATTATTTTGGTAATAACAAGTATTCATTGATTGCTCCTCAAGCTTATGATGAAAACTTGAAATGGGAAGAAACTACAACTTACAATATTGGATTGATTTCGGTGTATTGAACAACAAATTGACAGGTACTCTTGATTTGTATTATCGTAAAACTGATGATTTGCTGAATACGGTTACAGCTCCTGCCGGTACAAACTTTAGTAACCAGTTGTTGACGAATGTAGGTACATTGGAGAATAAAGGTATTGAACTTACTTTGACGGCTCATCCTATCACGACAAAAGATTGGGACTGGACATTGAGTTATAACATCTCTTATAATAAAAATGAAATTACCAAATTGACATTTAATGATGACCCGGCTTATAAAGGTGTGATTCATACTGGTATTGATGGAGCAACCGGTTATAATATCATGATAAATGCTGTTGATCATCCTTATAATTCATTCTATGTATGGGAACAACTTTATGATAAGGCTGGAAATCCGATAGAAGGTGCTTATGTTGATCAAAATGGGGATAATAAAATAGACGAAGAAGATTTGGTCGCTTACAAAAGTCTGCTCCTGACGTATTTATGGGATTAACTTCTCAATTGTCTTATAAGAATTGGGATTTGTCATTTGCTTTGCGTGCAAGTATTGGAAACTATGCTTATAACAATGTACAATCCAATCGTGAGGCTTGGGATGGTTCACAAATGTATGACCAAACTGGTTTCTTGAAAAATCGTTTGACTTCTGCATGGAAAACAAATTTCAAGACAGGGCAATATCGTTCTAGTTACTATGTTCAGAATGCTTCTTTGTACGGATGGACAATATTTCATTAGGATACACTTTTAACAAGCTGTTCAATGATAAACAAAGTGCACGTGTTTATGTCACGGTACAGAATCCGTTTGTTATTACCAAATATGATGGTTTGGATCCTGAAATTAGCGGTAGTGGAGTTGATAATAATATCTATCCTCGCCCTCGTGTATTTATGTTAGGCTTGAATCTTAATTTTTAATCAATGAAGTTATGAAAATATTAAAATATAAATATATATTGTCGGCAGCCCTTTGAGTACGATGTTAGGGGTTACCTCTTGTGTGAACGATCTGGATACGGTTCCATTGGATAAGGATGAATTGGTTTCGGATGTCGTTTTGGAAAGGAGATAGGAGCTTATGAACAAAGTTTGGCTAAAATATATGCAGGTTTGGTAATAGGTGGTAATGCAGGTGGAGACTCAGACCAGGATGTTGTCGGCATTGACGGTGGTTCTCAGGCTTCATTTATTCGCGTATTGTGGAATATGCAGGAATTGGCTTCTGATATCGCTCATTGTTGCTGGAATGATCCTGGTATTCCAGACTTCAATCATATTTCTTGGGCTGCTTCAAGTCCATGGATCAAAGGAGCATATTATCGTTTGTATTATCAGATTAACTTGTCAAATGCGTTTTTACGTGAAACAACTGATGATAAACTTGCCTCACGAGGTTGTTCAGAGCAAGTAAAGGCTTCTATTAAAACTTTCCGTGCAGAAGCTCGTTTTATGCGTGCTTTGATGTATCTGTATGCTTTGGATTTGTATCGTAATGTTCCGTTTGTAGATGAAAACAGCCCTATTGGTAGCGTTCGTCCACAACAAATTATGAAAGATCAATTATTTGAATACATTGAAAGTGAAATGTTGGCATGTGAAAGTGATATGCTTGATCCTGTAGTTGGATTTAATGATAATTATGGACATGCTAATAAAGCTGCTCTGTGGGCTGCATTGTCTCGCTTGTATTTGAATGCAGACACGTATGTAGGTGTAAATAAATATACTGAATGTGTGACTTATTCTAAAAAGATTATTTCAGCAGGTTACCAATTGGAACCGGTTTATGGCGATATGTTCAAAGCTGATAATGACCAATCCAAAGAGATGATTTTCCCATTGAGATATGAAGGTGAAGATACAATGACCTGGGGAGGTATGACAGCTTTGTTATGCTGGGGTTCTGCTGATTTTCAAGAAGAAACGAATGCAAAGGGAGGTTGGCAAGGTGTTAGAGCTAAGTCGTCTTTATATAATATCTTTGAAAAAGAGGATAGCAGTGATAAGGATACTCGTAAAGCAATGTTGCGTACAGAAGCTACCACAAATATTGAGATCACAAATGAAGCTGATTTTGTCAATAATGGCATTCCCGTTACCAAGTTTTATAATGTGAATAAAGATGGAAGTAAACCTGCATCTGCGGAAGCTTGGACAGATTATCCATTATTCCGTTTAGGTGAAATCTATTTGAATTTAGCAGAAGCTGTTCTTCGTGGCGGACAAGGAGCAACAAAACAGAGGCTTTGGGATATGTAAATGATTTGCGTAAACGTGCATATTCAGACAAGGCGTCCGCACCTATTTCCGATAGTGATTTTACTTTGGACTTTATGATGGATGAACGCGCACGTGAGCTATTCTACGAAGCTCAAAGACGTACAGATTTGATTCGCTTCGGTAAATATACTTCTGCTGATTATGTTTGGCCATGGAAGGGTGGAGTTGCGGCAGGAAAATCTGTTGAAAGCTTTTATCAAGTGTTCCCCTTGCCTTCAGACGATGTTGGTTCTAATCAGAACCTGGTACAGAATGAAGGATACTAATATTAATGATTAAACATGAATGATATGAAGACAAAATATATTTATTTACTTTTGGCTGGAATCTTCGCATTGATGTCTTGTGAGGAGGATGCTACCCCATATTGGAATTGAAGACTGCTGCTGCATTGCATGCGCTTTCCCAAACAGACATTACTATTACTAAAGACAATAAGGATGCGCAATTTCCGGAAATAGCTTGGGATAAGGCAGATTATGGAGTTTCTGCAGTAGTTAATTATGTTGTAACTCTAACAAATACTTCTACCAATAAGAGTATTGTAATAGGAGAAACAGGGGATGCAAAACTGGCATTTACAAATAGTGAAATGAATTCTTTATTGGCTAAGGTAGGAGCATATCCGGGGCAAACGTATGATTTTACTGTTTCTTTGGTTTCTGAGGCATATGATGCTTATACTGATGCAGCTAGTAACTCAATAACTTTAAGGCTACACCTTATGACCCTAATGTAGATAATATTACATGGAAGTATGCTTATGTAGCTGTTGGCTATCCTGATTGGGACTACACTACTGCCTATTTGATAGGTGACCCTGACGGTGATGGCATTTATAGTGGTTATGCCAATTTTGATGGTGCTGCTTCTTATGCAATCATTGATGGTGCAGACCTTACGAAAGTATTGGCTAAAGATCAGCAAGTTACTGCTGATGGTAAAGGTTTCATTGAAATTACTTTAGATGCAGAAGGTAAGGTAACCCAATCAGAGAAAGGGCTGGTTTGGGGAGTAATTGGAGATGCTACGTCTAGTGGTTGGGACAAAGATACCCAGATGGAATACGATACCACTACTCGTCTTTGGACAGTGGTTACTCCGTTGCTCGATAAGGAATTCAAATTTAGAGCCAATAATGACTGGGGATTCAATTATGGAGCAGAAGAAGGTAAACTTTCTGAGTTGGCCGGTAACTTGGTTGCTGGAGGTCAAAATTTCAAAGTGGTAAAGGCAAGTCCTATATTATTACTTTAAATTTGACTAATGCAGGAAAATATACTTATAGTATGGAAGAAACAACGATTGAGCTTTCTAGCTCTGCAATGACATTGCCTGGTAGCTATCAGAGTGGTGATGGTTGGAAGCCGGAAGCTGATGATTGCTATAAGGTAGAATCTGCAGCTCGTGATTTCAAATATACTGGCACTCACTATTTCCCTGCCGATACAGAATTCAAGTTCTATGATTCTGGTACGTGGATTGGTGTTGTTGGAGATATTACTTGGAATGAGGCTAAGACATCAACTACGTTTGTTATCGGTGATGGCGGTAATGTTAAGATTGAGGCTGCCGGTTATTATCGAGTAGGTGCCGATACTAAGAAGATGGTTGCTACTTTGGATAAGACAGGTTGGGAGATTATTGGTGATGCTACTCCTGGTGGATGGGATAAAGGCACTTTAATGGATTATGATGCTGAAACGCAAAAGTGGTCGGTGACTGTTACATTAGGTGATGGTGAAATGAAATTCAGATGGGATGCAGCTTGGACTATAAACTTTGGTGGTAGTTTAGGTGCGCTGACGCAGGATGGTGGAAATATTAAAGTTTCAGCTGGAACATACACGATTGTATTGATCCAGAAGCTAAGAATGCTACAATGACAGCCAATTAAGGCTCTCTTATTTATAGAAAAAGGATTAAGGGGACCTTTAATCCTTTTTATTTGTCAGACCAATGAATTGTAAATAGATGAGGAATTTATTTTATACTATACTTGTATTATTGACAGTGTATGCTTGTGCCGGAAAACGCGAGATAGTTACTGAACAAAAGCAAGTATTACCTGCTGTAGAAGACGTTGTGATGTACGAAATCAATCCACGTGTTTTGCTCTGAAGAATGCATTTAATGTCATATCAAAACATCTTGATTCTATTCAGTTTTGGGTGTTAATGTTGTTTGGTTTATGCCAATCTATGAGATTGGTGAGGTAAATACGGTGAATTCTCCTTATTGTATCAAAGATTATAAAAGAATAAATCCTGAATTTGGAACAGTAGAAGAATTTAAGCGTTTAGTGGAATTATGCCATGAAAAGGAATAAGTGTAATTTTAGATTGGGTTGCTAATCATACATCTTGGGACCATGCTTGGATTAAAGAACATAAAGAGTGGTATACTCAGGATAGTATCGGAAATATAATTTCTCCTGCAGGAACGGGATGGAATGATGTGGCAGATTTGAACTACGATAATGCAGATATGTGCCTTGCAATGATTGATGCTATGAAATATTGGATACAAGAAGTTGGTGTAGATGGTTTTCGCTGTGATGCTGCTGATTATGTTCCATATACTTTCTGGAAGCAAGCTGTTGATTCTCTGAGGGCTATTCCAAATCGGAAATTGTTAATGTTGGCAGAAGGTAAGCGCAAAGATCATTTTGATGCAGGATTTGATATGAACTATGCTTGGGATTTGATGGAGGCGATGCGGGATGTTTTCGTTAATGATAGTAGTGCGGCACGCTTGTTGGAGGTGGATTGGAGCGAGTATGACTCAATTCCGGCAGGAAAAATGAAATTACGTTTTATTACCAATCATGATGAGGCTTCTAAAATGTCGCCAATTGTGGAGTTAGGAAGTGAAAGGGCAGCTATGGCTGCTTTTGTTGGAACAGTTTTTGCATGGTGGAGCATTGATTTATAGTTCACAAGAAATTGGACATGAGGCTCCTATTAATTTTTGCATATACATCCGTGGATTGGTCCGAATGTTCGGATATTTATCAAGAATATGGGTGTTTAATGGGATTGTATAATAAATATCCTGCACTTCGGAAAGGAATATTAACTGGGTATCCTGCTTCAGACGTCTTGATGTATCAGAAAAGTGATGGTAAAGATGCTTTTATGATATTGGTTAATGTGCGTAATAGAGATGTTTCTGTTATCTTACCGGAGGGTTGGAAGCATCATGTAGCTACTGATATTTACGAAAATAAACCTCTGGAATTGATGAATGAAATTAAACTGAATGCATTAGAGTATAGAATAATTAGATTCTGACGGCTGGATTTTAATAAAGAGGAGACCCTATACTATTATATTGTGTAAGGTCTCCTCTTTCTGTTTGATATGCAAACGTTTTCGTGATATTGTTCTCGTTTTCCTTTACGTTAATTGATTTGCCCTTTCTTTTCCGGTTATATTTGTGAAGTGATAACTTTAAATACTTCATATTATGAAAATTATCGTTCAACGTGAGAATCTTGTTTTATGGCATTTGATATGCTTCAGCGTGCTGCTGGCATTCACGGCATGTAGTGACAACAAAGAGGAGTTTCAGGAATATTTGACTCCTGCCTCCGGTAGTGAAGCTATTTTTGAACAAGGTTTTAGCTTTGCTGAAGCTGCTTCTTCACAAAGTGTCAGTTTGAGGCCGGATATCAATGGACTGCTGAGCTGAGTGGTGAGGATATTGGCTGGTGCAGTATCAATCCGGCAAAAGGCTTGTCAGGAAAAGCTACGATTATGGTTTCTGTTGCTAAAAATGAAACTGGAATAGCGCGTACAGCACAATTGAATATTATATCCGGTTCAAAAGGGAAGAAATATCCGTCACTCAAGCTGCCAATGCAATTGCAATTCCTGCTGGTCTGAGTTATACACCGGTGGTACCAGATGCTGATCAGTCTCTTGTCATTACGTTTAAAGCGGATACAAAGTCTGCCCTCTATGAGTATAAAGGAGATGTGTATGTACATATTGGTGTTGTCAGTGAAGGTCGTTGGCAATTCGTGCCTGCAGAGTGGGCAGAAAACAAAGATAAATGTAAGATGACTTTATCTGAGGCTAATATTTGGAGTATTACATTGAGTCCGAATATCCGGGAGTGGTTTGGGAGTGGAAAGACACCGGTGAACCAACTTGGAATAGTGATTCGTAGTGCGGATGGTAGTAAAAAGGAATAGATACTGATTCCTTTATAGCGGTAACTGATACAAAATATGAAGGATTTGTACCCGGTGAGATTAAAACTGCCGCTGTACCGGCTGATATGGTCGAAGGTATCAACATAATGGATAATTCTACAGTGACACTGGTACTTTATGATAAAGATGTGAATGGAAATCATAAGGATTTTGCACATGTTGTGGGTGACTTTAACAATTGGACCTTAAGTAATGACGAAAAGTCGCAGATGTATCGTGATGATGCTTCCGGATGTTGGTGGATTACGTTGGCGGGGTTAGATGCTGGTAAAGAGTATGCTTTCCAATACTATGTGGGTACAAAGGAAGGTGAAGTAATTCATTTGGCAGATGCTTATACTGAAAAATACTGGATCCTGATAATGATAAAGATATTTCAGCTTCTACCTATAATGAAAACCTGGTTTATCCTAAGGGAGGGTAGGAATCGTTTCGACCTTCAAGATACAGAAAGATAGTTATAACTGGAAGTATAATGATTTTAAAATAGCAAATCCTAAGCAATTAGTGATATATGAATTGCACTTGCGCGACTTTACGGCTACGAGTGACATTAACGGTGCGATGGGAAAGCTTTCTTACTTGAAAGAAATGGGTGTCAACGCTATTGAGTTGATGCCGGTGCAGGAGTTTGACGGCAATGACAGTTGGGGTATAATCCTTGTTTTTCTTTGCGATGGATAAAGCTTATGGGACAAAAACAATGTATAAGCAGTTCATTGATGCTTGTCATGAGGCTGGTATGGCAGTTATTCTGGATGTGGTTTATAATCATGCTACAGGAAATAATCCGCTGGCTAAACTCTATTGGGATGGTGATAAGACTGCAAAGAATAATCCATACTTCAATGTGGAAGCACCTCATCCTTATAGCGTGTTCCATGATTTCAATCATGAAAGCCCATTGGTGCGTAAGTTTGTGAAGCGTAATCTGCAATTCTTGTTGAAGGAATATAAGGTGGATGGCTTTCGTTTTGATTTGACGAAAGGGTTCACACAAACCTCTTGCACTGAAAGTACAGCATCCAATTACGATGCGGGTCGCATTGCCGTCCTAAAGGATTATAATGCGGCCATCAAGGAAGTGAAAAAGGACTCTTATGTTATCTTGGAGCATTTCTGTGATTCAAAGGAAGAAAATGAACTGGCAGCTGATGGTATGCACTTATGGCGTAACTTGAATAATGCCTATTGTCAGTCGGCTATGGGGTATGCTGAAAATAGTTCTTTTAGTAGCCTTTATGAGAAAAACACTGCATGGGTAGGTTTTATGGAAAGCCATGATGAAGAACGCACAGCTTACAAACAGTCGCAATGGGGTGATGGTGTGCTGAAAACCGACCTTGATGCCCGTATGAATCAGTTGGCACTAAATACAACTTTCTTCCTTACCGTTCCTGGTCCTAAGATGGTTTGGCAGTTCGGAGATGGGATATGACATCTCTATTGAAGAGAATGGCCGTACCGGTAGGAAGCCTTTGCATTGGGAATATTTAGATAACGCCGATCGTAAAGGGCTGCACGATGTTTATGCAGCTTTGATGAAGCTGCGCAATGCTCATCCGGAGTTGTTTGATGCAAATGCAACTTTGACATGGAAGGTGGAAACTTCTGATTGGGACAACGGTCGTACATTATTGGTAAAAGTATAACGGGTAAGCAACTGGTGGTGGTGGGTAACTTTACACATACCGCTACTGATATTGTTTTCCCTGCCACTCCTGGTAACTGGACCAATTACTTTACAGGAAAAGTGAAACCGTAAATAAACAGGTTAATGTACCGGCTCATGGATATGTGGTCTACACTAATTTCTGATTTCGGTAAGAATCATTCATACATCTTTATCAGCACCCGATTCAGCCAGTTCCAACGGAAACGGAACCAGCGTCGGGTGCTGCTTTGTTTTCCTCCAAAGCGGAGAACGAACTCACGGTAGCCATGTTTACGGAAGGAAGTCCCACGTCCATGAACTCTAAGTGGCGGTATCCGCGTTGTTTGGCATCATCCAGTGCTTTCCATACGGCAAGAATCCCCGGATATTGCAGGGCATAAGTCTTGCGCATGCCACCTGAGAACCATAGATAGGCGCTATCATCTGAATAAATGCATGCGCTGCCACCGATAATCTTCTCCTTATAAATGACGATGAAGATTTTGCTTTGCCTTTTGTCAACTGGTTTCGAGATGCTGAAAGAACTTGATGCTGGGAAGTGGCGCCGTATCTTGGAAGAATATACGTGGCGCAACATCTGGGCAAAACAGAGAATCTCCTCTTTGGTACGTGCTTCCCGTACTTGGGCGCCGTTTTGAGCCCTTTCTTTATTTGCCGGATACGTGACGGGCTGAAACGCTCTTCCACCTTTTCGACGCTGTGCAGCGAGTTTGCGCACCCGCAGCCAATTGATGGCGATGTATTGGTTGTCTCTGGAAAGATTTGTATCCGAACATGGCATTTTCCAGGTTGCGGAACTCGATGAGAAAGAATCGCGCAATGCTTCATTGGTAAGCCTTTGCAGCATGTCACTGAAGATAATCTCTTTGTCTGCCTCGTTATTGAAATATTCTCCGTACCGTACACCTCACATCTTTGATGATGCGGTGGAAAATGCGGACACTTTTACGTATGGCGGCAAGCAGTTTCGCAACGGGCTTGTCATCTTCGGATGCCACAATGAGTATGGGGGTATACCCCGGAGTTGCCTCGTAGATTCGGAACAACTCTGTGGAATGGAAGGTGTTGGTGCCTGGCAGGTCAGGAACCTTGCTCCCACGGTAATATGTAGTGAGTTTCAAAGGCATGGCCTGCAAATTTAAAAAATAATCTCGTATCTTTGCAGAAATTATTGTTAATGTGTCGATGTTAGCATATTAGCACATAAAATCATTATGGAAAGTTTCCAGTGAATTGATAAAGCACGCCGCAGCATGCGGAAGTTTACAAAGAAGAATTGACACAAGAACAAGTCGTCACTTTGATGAAAGCAGCCCTGATGGCACCCACGTCGAAACGCAGCAATGCATGGCAGTTCATAGTGGTGGACGAGAAGGATAAATTGAAGGAATTGTCCTATTGCAAGGAGCAGGCATCGCAGTTATTGCCGATGCGGCACTCAGTAGTGGTTGTTGCCGACCCGCTGGCAAGCGACGTGTGGATAGAAGATGCCTCCATTGCTTCCATCTACCTGCAACTTCAGGCCGAAGATATGGGGCTGGGAAGCTGCTGGGTGCAGGTGCGCGAACGTTTTACGGCTTCCGGTATGCCTTCCGGCGAGTATGTGCACGAGGTGTTGGACATTCCTTTACCTGCAGGTGCTTAGTGTTATTGCTATCGGCCATAAGGGATGGAGCGCAAGCCTTTCAACGAAGACAATCTGCAGTGGAAAGATACATATCAATAAGTACGGAGGAAAGTAACAGTGAGTGCAGCAAAGCAAACAATAACCGTGATACATATAAGGCCACTGCCATCACACTGATTGTATTCGGCATTCTTTACTTGGTGGACAAATTGGTGCATTTTTCTGCAATCGGCTTGCCGTGGGTGATGAATAAGGATAATTTTCATTGTATACCGCAGTGATTTTTCTGCTGTTCAAGCATGACAAGTCAGTGGGATTGGTATTGATAGGTTTGTGGCTGATATTGAACTTCGGGTTGATAACTGCCTTACTCGGTACGATGTCCGCTTATCTGCTGCCGTTGGCGTTGCTGGCATTAGGGCTATTCTGTATTGGTTGGCAACAAGATAAGCGTATGGCAGGAAGAAGTATAGAAGATATGTCCATTGCCTTTATCGGTGCCGGAAATCTAGCTACTAATCTGGCAAAAGCTCTTTATCGGAAAGGGTTTCGTATTGTGCAGGTCTACAGCCGTACAAAAGAATCGGCGCAGGGATTGGCACAGACGGTGGAAGCTGCATATACCACGGAGCTGCAGGCGGTTACGAAGGAGGCGCAGCTTTATATCGTTTCGCTGAAGGACGCGGCTTTTGTAGAATTATTACCCCAGATTGTTTCTGGAAAGGAGAATGCTTTATGGGTGCATACAGCCGGCAGTATTCCTATGAATATTTGGCAGGCATGTTGCGCGTTATGGAGTGCTTTATCCGATGCAGACTTTCAGTAAGCAGCGTGAAGTGGATTTTGGACAGATACCGTGTTTTGTGGAAAGCAACTCGGAAGAGGATGTGCAGCTTCTGAAGGACATTGCTTCCGCCCTATCGGAAAAAGTGTATGAAGCAAGTTCTGAGCAGCGCAAAAGTTTGCATCTGGCGGCTGTGTTTACGTGCAATTTTACCAATCACATGTATGTGTTGGCTGCTGAACTGCTGAAAAGTACGGGTTGCCGTTCGAGGCAATGCTCCCCTTGATAGACGAGACGGCCCGCAAGGTGCATGAGCTGGAACCGCTTGCCGCACAGACAGGACCGGCTGTGCGCTATGATGAGAATGTCATTGACGAGCATCTGCGGATGCTTGCCGATGAGCCGCAAATGCTGGAACTATATCGGGAGATTAGCGAGAATATACATCGGTTGGCAATAAGATAACCGGATGCCGATGCTTGCCTCTTTGAACTAATGTTTTGCTGCATATAGGTATATTATAATGAACAAGAAAAAGTGCAATGAGTACCATAAACTATGATTTGAAAAGATAAAAGCCCTTGTTTTGATGTGGACGGTGTGCTGAGTGCCAATGTTATCCCTATGAGTTCGGAGGGTGAACCTCTGCGTACGGTCAACATAAAGGATGGTTATTCCTGCATCTGGCCGCTAAGCAAGGTGTGTTGCTGGGTATAATTACGGGTGGACGTACAGAAGCAGTCCGCAAGCGTTTTACTTCTTTAGGTTTTGAGGATGGAAATATCTATATGGGTTCTTCTGTTAAAATCCATGATTACCATGACTTCCGTGACCGTCATGGCTTGAAGGACGAGGAAATATTGTATGTAGGTGATGATATTCCCGACTTGGAGGTGATGCGTGAGTGTGGTTTGCCGTGTTGTCCTAAGGATGCTGTGCCTGAGGTAAAGGCTGTGGCTCGCTATATTTCGTATGCAGAAGGCGGTTATGGCTGTGGTCGCGACATTGTGGAACAGGTATTGAAAGTGCAAGGGCTTTGATGGCAGATGAAAAGCTTTTGGTTGGTAGTTGTTTCAATCGTTAAATTGTAAATCGTCAAATCGTAAATGATATGATGTTAGATAATCTGAAGAAATATAAGGTGATTCTTGCCTCTAACTCTCCGCGAAGGAAAGAATTGCTGGCTGGTTTGGGAGTGGAATATGAAGTAAGAACTTTGCCCGATGTGGACGAGTCTTATCCCGAAACGTTGCGGGAGCGGATATTCCTCTACATATCCAGGGAAAAGGCAGATGCCTACCGTGATATGATGCATCCGGACGAATTGATGATTACAGCAGATACCATTGTCTGGCTGGATGGACAAGTTCTCGGAAAACCCAAGAATAGGGAAGAAGCTATGCAGATGTTGCGCGACATGTCCGGACGTACCCATGAAGTGTTTACCGGTGTATGCATCACTACCACTGAGTGGCAACGCAGTTTTGCGGCGGCAACAGAAGTGCGTTTTGCCAAACTGAACGAAGAGGAAATTGCCTATTATGTGGACAAATACCACCCCATGGATAAAGCCGGAGCTTATGGTGTACAAGAGTGGATTGATTCATCGGGGTGGAAAACATATCCGGGAGTTACTATAATATATGGGGCTCCCCGTACAGAGGCTGTACAGGAGTTGTTGGAGGTCTAAACCAGATCCATCATTAGAGGGATATCTTTTCACTGATTCCTTGTCTGACAAGTGTTTCTTTGTCTTTACCGAACATTTCTCTAAAAATCTCCTGCCCGCCATATTCCAAAGCTGCTTTACTGTAAAGTTCTGCAGCTTTTCTATTGCCCGTTCTCCAAGCAACATGTCCGGCATTGAGATAGTCTGCTGCGAGTGGTTTGGAGGCGAGTATCTTTCGTAATACTTCATTGCTTGCTCATACTTGCCGTTGACAAACGAACACCAGCCTATAGCACGCCATGCTTTGATACAATTGCTTTCGATGAAATCAAGCTTGAAGAAATATTGCAGAGCCTCTTCATATCTTTCCAGTTCGGCAAGGCAGCTTCCGGCGTAGAAAGGATATTATGGTTTTCCGGCTGGATTGCCTCCACTTTCTTGTAGTATTCCAGTGCAGAGGCAAAGTCCCTTATCTGCCTGTAGCACGTAGCGAGATGGCGGATTGTCCAGACATGGTCGGGCTTTAGTACATCGGCTTTCAGGTAGGCGTCTATCGCTTCCTTATACCTCTTTTCCTTTTGCAGGCAATAGCCAGCCTTTTGGAAAATGTCTGCATTTGCATGGTTCAAGGCTATCAATTCCTTATAAAGCTCAATGCTTCTGCCGGGTGTTCTTTGCGGAAGTGGAAATCGGCGATGGTAATCAGCAGCTCGGGTTTGCACAGAATATCTTTGAGTGCCGGGATACGGTGCAGGGCAATCTCTTCCTTGAAGATGTCACGGAACTCGTGTCTGCGCTGGCTTAACTTGAAGAAACGGTATAAGTCGTGGACATACTGGTTGCTGATGACATCCGGTCGTTCGGCATACTGCCGTAAAGCGGAAGATTTGCTTTCGTCCATGAGTGCATCCAAATCCTGGGAAGTCATCTGGCTGAGCATCATCGTACGCTGTGACTGTGGTATATGTGCCATTGTAAAGCAAAGGGAATACTTGTCACTATTGCAGAAGAAACCGGATTGGAGGATAAGGGAGAGGATGGCATTGTCTCCGGTAGGCTTGAATCCGAATTCCTTGATGATGCTGGAGTGATGCATGTCGAACGGATAGAACCAGTTGTACGGTTCCTTAAAGAACGGATAAGTCTTGAGTTGTGCAAACGTACTCATATAGACGTCAGCGCCTTCCAGCTGTAATTCGTTCATCTCCCGTATCTTGTCTCCCAGTCCGGAACTTTCAAAAGCTTTCTCCCAATCCGGATTAAGATCGTTTTCCTCAGGGTTCTCTTCAAAACCGAACTTCATGTTGCGCATGATGTTCACATTCCTCATCATCTCCGGAATGATTTCTTCACGCATCTTCTTGTCTATCTTTTCCGTTTCCTGGCTACGGAGCAGCTCGATGTAAATACGGTTCAGTTGCTTGCCGAAACTGCCGTCTTCGTTGAGCAGGGAAAGGCGGGCTGTCAATTCGGGATAAAGCGACAGACGGGTGGGATGAAAAAGAAGTGCGAAAGCGATACCTACCAAAGCCCGTTGGTTTACTTGCGTATTTGCATGCGTTACGGCGTCTAGCAACCATGAGAATTTGCGGGTATCGAAGCATTCCATCAGACTGAGCATGACGGCACTGGTGAACAGGCACAAATCATTGACGGGAAGCATTTCTGATTCCAGTAATCCTTTGGCTTGCTGTTCGTCTTCTGCAGACCAGTCACTGTTACTCCATGTGGAAAGGAAAAGAACCTGGGCGGTTTGTTCGTGCCGTTGCAGTACGGCGTCCATGCCTTGGTTATCCGGCATCAGCTGACAAACGGCCAGGTCATCAGGGAAAGATTCCAATACCTTCTGCAGTGCGGCAATATTGTATTCTTTGGGGAGGCGTTCCCGGTTATTGCGCAGGGAATGGTAATAGTGCGTGGAAACTCCGTCAAGGAGAGACAGACGTGCCTGGTCAGCGACTTCCCAAGTTTCGGTCAGAATCTGGCGATATAGTTTCTGTCGTTCAGGATCGTCGATTCCCTGGCGCATGTATTGCAGCATGTACTGATAGGATGTCTGAGCTTGTTCCAAGCGGTTGCGGAGTGTCCAGTCACCGCTGTTCCAAAGAAAGGCTTCCAGTTGGGATTGTGCTTCCTTCAGCCGTTGCTGCTTGAGTAGAGTAACGATATGCTGATATTGTTCTTGTATGGCTTGTTCGTTCATAAATCAGTCTCTTTTGGGTATGTATCTTATAAAACTACAAAAGGATGCCAAAAGTTCATAAATTTCCATTTCCCCAGCTCAGAAACGAACTTGCAACTGTGCTTGAAGCAGGTTTGAGTTTTCTCCTTTATGGCGGTTACAGTATGTATACTGGGCTTGCAGACGGCATTTGGGATAGAACCAATACTGTACACCTGCTACATAATTGGTCTGTTTATCGGAAATAGTTTTATTTTTGTTGAAATAGTCATAAGAGGCTATTACGTCAAATTTGGGAAGCACATGGGCAGATACGGTTGCATAGTAACCGTCACTTTTAACGTGTCCGTCTTTTCCGGCCAAGTATTCTGTACGTACATCTACGGATTTTGTTTTGATGGTGGCACCTGCCGACCAGCGGTTTCGGGTGTAATTCTCTCCTATGGCTATGTCTGGATTAATGGAAGAAACGGCTACGGCGCATCCTTTCCCTTTAACAAAGGAACCGCCGACGGACAACCATTTCAATGGATGTACCATAAGGCTGCCTACAATATCTTTCTGATTGTTTTTATCTTTTAGGTTGATGCCTTGTCCGTTCATGATGGCAAGGTTATAAGTCATCAAAGAGTCGAACAAGTCTCCATAAATTAACAATCCCATATCACGACCGCTTGCAGAGCCATACAACGGATCACTGCCATTGATACCGGCCAGGTAATTGACGGCTTGAGAATAACAGTTTATTAATTCGACAAAGCAGGGAGACATCGGGTTCTCAATGGTATACATGGTTTTGAACTGTCCGATACGTGCTGTGAGTTGAGGGAGAAAGCGGTATTCCGTGTAGGCTTCCAGAATTTTTCCGGTATTGGCAAAGCTGTACATGAAGTAAGCCGACCATTTATCGGTGATTTTACCGCGCGCCATAAAGATAACTCTCTTTATATCGAAAGTATTGCTGGTACCTTCGCCCGCATCATCGTATGTATATCCCACTTGGGCATAGCCGGAGAGTGAAATGCGGTCTTTTAAAGTGTTGACTACATCATTCAGACAAGCATCTTGTGCTTTCAGGATGCATGTGGCTGATAAAAGGATGCAGGATAGTAGAATTCGTCTCATTATAGGGATGGATAGTAGTAAAAAAGGCAACCCTTTTTCAAAGAGCTGCCTTTGGGTGTTATTTTGCTTGTTTTATTCGTTGATAGCAGCGATACCCGGAAGGATTTTTCCTTCGATTGCTTCAAGCAATGCACCGCCACCGGTAGATACGTAAGACACGCCGCTTGCCAAGCCGAACTTGTTGACACAAGCTACAGAGTCACCGCCACCTACGAGTGAGAAAGCACCGTTCTTGGTAGCTTCTACGATAGCTTCGCCTACAGCGCGTGAACCGTGAGTGAAGTTCTCGAATTCGAATACACCCGTCGGACCGTTCCAAAGGATAGTCTTGGAGTTCTTGATGACATCTGCAAAGATCTTTTCAGTCTCAGGACCGATATCAAGACCTTCCCAGCCATCAGGAATTTCGTCAACCGGGCAGAACTTGGTGTTGGCATCGTTGGAGAAAGAATCGGCAATCTTGGCATCAACAGCCAAAACAAGGTTTACGCCTTTTCTTTTGCTTTCTTCACCAGGTCAAGAGCCAAATCCAGTTTGTCATCTTCGCAGATAGAAATACCGATTTTGCCGCCCATGGCTTTGGTGAAAGTATAAGTCATACCGCCGGCAATAATCAGGTTGTCTACCTTGTTCAGCAGGTTTTCAATGATTTCAATCTTGGAAGAAACTTTGGAACCACCCATGATGGCAGTAAACGGACGTTGGATATCGTTCAAAACTTTATCAACAGCCTTTACTTCTTTTCCATCAGGTAACCGAACATTTTGTTGTCCTTGTCGAAATATTTAGCGATCAATGCAGTAGAAGCGTGTGCACGGTGAGCGGTACCGAAAGCGTCGTTTACATAGCAATCTGCATAAGAAGCCAATTTCTTGGTGAATTCTTTCTGGCTTTCCTTAACAGCAGCTTTGGCAGCCTTCTTTCTTCGTCTGTAGCATCTTCAGCCAAACCGCGGGTTTGCCTTCCTCTTCAGCGTAGAAACGGAGGTTCTCGAGCAACAACACTTCACCCGGTTGCAGAGCAGCAGCCTTTACGGCAGCTTCTTCGCCCATACAGTCGTTAGCAAATTGCACCTCAACACCCAACAACTCTTCGAGATGCTTCAGAATGTGCTTCAAGGAGAACTTGTCAGCCGGGCCTTTCGGACGACCGAGGTGAGAACCGATAATTACACTACCGCCATCGGCCAAAATCTTCTTCAATGTAGGAAGAGCGGCACGCATACGGGTATCATCTGTAATGTTGAAGTTTTCGTCCAAGGGTACGTTGAAGTCCACACGAACGAATGCCTTTTTCCGGCAAAGTTAAATTGATCAATTGTCATAATACTCTATTTTATTTAAAAGTGTTACTAATTTCTTTTAGTGAGCGCAAAGTTAGCATTTATTTCTTTTGCTATGAAACCGTTGTTTATTCTTTGTCTTTGCCGCTCTCTTTGCTAACTTTATATTTCTGGCAGTAATATTTGCACATTAATTGCAAACCGCAGGTATCACATTGTGGAGTACGTGCCTGGCATACATAGCGACCGTGCAGGATAAGCCAGTGGTGAGCTATGGGGATGTCTGTTTCCGGTATATGTTTTACCAATTCTTTTCGACACTGAACGGAGTTGTACATTTATCTGATACGAGACCCAGGCGATGGCTGACGCGGAACACGTGTGTGTCTACTGCCATAGCCGCTTTATTGAAAACAACGGATTGGATGACATTGGCTGTTTTGGGCCTACGCCGGGCAGTTTTACCAGTTCTTCAAGGGTATCGGGTACCTCACTGTTGAATTCTTTCACCAACATCTGTGCCATGCCTACAAGATGTTTAGCTTTGTTGTTGATAGGAGACGCTGCGGATATACTCGTATACCACGTCGGGAGTAGTAGCGGCGAGTGCTTCGGGAGTAGGGAAGTCCCGGTAAAGGGCGGGGTAATCATATTGACGCGTTTGTCCGTACATTGTGCAGAGAATAACTGCTATCAACAGCTCGAACGGATTGTCATAATGCAACTCTGTTTCGGCTACGGGAACGTTCTCCTAAACCAAGCAAGGATTTTTCATAACGCTCTTTCTTTCTCATCTTAATTTGTTTTATGATAGTGAGGAGATACTTTCAGATTGAAATAGAAGATGGAGATAACCGTGAGGCAGGCTCCGAAAAATATGCCATATCGAATGAGGTAATCTGTGCGATATAACCTCCTGCTGTCAGACCTATACCAATGCCTACATCCCATGAAGTCAGGTAGGTAGAGGTGGCTGTTCCGCGCTGGTTGTTGGGGCCAGGTTTACGAACAGCGTATTGAAGGCGGGGAACATCGTCCCGAAGCCTACTCCCAATAGGAGGGCAACCATAAAAACAATATGTTTGTCAGTTCCGGGACGGTCTTCATCAGTAGTCCGCAAGCGGACAATATGAAGAAACAGCTACATACCAGATATAGTCCTAAAGTTATGACTTGGGTGATACGTCCTTTATCCACTTGTTTGCCGGAGAACATACGGGACACTGCCATGCCGACGGCCATAAAGTAAAAACAATCCGGAATTCAAGGTAATTCCTATTTCTTTGGCATACATGGCTACATAAGTGCTTGTCATGCCATATGGTATGGAGAGCAATAGCAGTGCGATTCCTGCCGGGATACCTTTCAGCAGCACAAAGCGGTCCAATGAGATAGGTTCTCGTTTGACTGGTTGTTTGGGTGGGTCTTGACGAGGCATGCGGCAACAAAACCGATAGTTCCTGATATGAGCGAGCAGGCAAAATCGTTTCAAAGGAATATATGTCATGCATGAAAAGACCAATCATCGGGCCGAAGCTCATGGCTGTATTGTTCATCAGTCCATAATATCCTACGGCTTCGCCGCGACGGGACGAAGGGGTAATGTCAATCACAATTGTATTTCCCGCTACGGTCACCATTCCAAATGCAAGGCCGTGGACAACCCGCAACATGATGAATAAAGATAGGACTCCCGCTAACATGTAACCTGCGAAAATGGTGATAAAGATGAAGTATGCCACCAGATAAAGAGGCTTGCGGGCTAGCGTGTCGAGCAGGTATCCCGAAAACGGGCGTATGCAGAGCGAGGCAATGGTGTAGCATGACAAGATGACACCTACTGCTGCATTTCCGGTATGGAATACCTCAGTCAGGTAGAATGGAAGAACCGGTAGTATCAGATAAAAGGCAAAATACAAAAGGAAATTGGCAGCCAGGATAAGGCAATAGCCGGAAGTTACAAGTTTGTCTTTGCCATAGCGAAAATAGTGGTTAGCGATGAGTGGTTAGCGATGAGTGATTAATGATATGCTGAAAATGCGCAACTTATTAATCACTAATCACTAGCCGTTATTCACTATATTTAGTAAGCGCTCTCGAATTCTTTCAGGAAGCGTGTGTCATTTTCAGAGAACATACGAAGGTCTTTCACCTGGTATTTCAAGTTGGTGATGCGTTCTATACCCATACCCAGGGCATACCCGCTATACACTTTACTGTCTATTCCGTTCAGCTCCAATACATTCGGATCTACCATACCGCATCCCAGAATTTCTACCCAACCCGTATGTTTGCAGAAAGGACAACCCTTGCCGCCGCAGATGTTACAGCTGATGTCCATTTCGGCACTCGGCTCGGTGAAGGGAAGTAGGAAGGACGCAGACGAATCTTGGTGTCACTGCCGAACATCTCTTGAGCAAAGAGCAATAAGGCCTGCTTCAAGTCAGTGAAAGACACATTGCGGTCTACGTATAAGGCTTCTACCTGATGGAAGAATGCGTGTGCACGGTAGCTGATGGCTTCATTACGGTATACACGTCCCGGACAAAGCACGCGGATAGGAGGTTGTGTAGTCTCCATAACACGGCTTTGCACGCTGGATGTGTGTGTGCGAAGAATGATGCTGTGCGATACGTTTTCTGTATCATTTCGATGAAGAATGTATCCTGCATGTCGCGTGCCGGATGGTCTTCGGCAAAATTCATGGAGGAGAATACGTGCCAGTCGTCTTCCATTTCCGGTCCATCGGCGATATTGAATCCCATACGGGCAAATATATCGATGATTTCGTTTCTCACGATGGAGAGCGGATGGCGGGTTCCTAATTCTATCGGGTAGGCTGAACGGGTCAAGTCAATATCGTCACAGCCGGTATCTTGGCTTTCGAACTGTTCTTTCAAAGCGGCAATCTTTTCTTGTGCTTTGTTTTCAGTTCGTTCAAGCGCATACCCACCTCTTTTTCTGTTCGGCGGCTACATTGCGGAAATCTGCCATCAAGTCATTGATGGCTCCTTTTACTGAGGTACTTGATGCGGAGTGCCTCTAATTCCTCGGCGTTAGCGGCTTTCAGCGCCTCTACTTCCTGCAGAAGCTGATTGATTTTAGCTATCATATCGTTGTTATCTTATTTATTTTCTAAGTTAAAAACGGTGCAAAGATACAATATTATCATTGTTTTGCCTCCACTTGGGAAGATAATTTGGTATCAGTGGTACAAAATTTTATGTGAAGAAGAAATGATAGAGGATGGGAGAAAAATGATATATATGTAAAAGTCTTCATATTGTTTATGGAAAACATAAATGAGCGTTGTTTAGTGACTTTTAAAATATACTTTTCGTATCTTTGCGCCCCGTTTACTGTTCTATGGAGGTAGAACAAACTGGCGGTTGGTATTTATTAACATACGTCAAAGAGAGTTAACGGAGTAATTGTTGCATTAAAGTTAGAGTTTGAATTGATGAAATTGAAGACAATCCTGCCAGTCGTGGCAGTTGCGGGAGTACTCATGTGTGAGCCTGCCGTATTGTTGCATGCCGGTACATCTGATTTTGCTTCTCCCGAAGCTATGGGATGGTTCCGTAAGAAAAAGAAGAGTGAAACCAAGGACAGCGTTCAATCCAAGAGCGACTACGAAAAATTGACTGGTTCCGATGCTATTGCCCGCAAGGGAATGTTCAATGTTTACCAGAAGAAGAGCGATTATTACTTTGAAGTGCCGGCAAGGCTGTTGGGACGTGATATGCTGGTAGTAAATAAATTACAACGTGTGCCTTCCGAACTGAATGAGGCGGGTGTGAACCGTGGTACGAATTACGAAAATCAGATGGTGCGTTTTGAATTGGACAAGGCTGCCAACAAGCTGTTGGTACGTCAGAGCCGTCCTCTTCCGTTGGCACCGGACGAGGATGCCATACGGCAGTCCGTACTGGATAATTATATTTCTCCGCTGATAGCCGGCTTCAAGATAGAGGCATTCAATAATGACTCTACCATGATAGTGGTCAAGGTCAACGATATTTATGATGGTACGGAGACGAGTATCAATAATGTCTTTACGAATATCAACCTGGGAACTTCGGCCATCAAGAATCTCTCCCGCATTTTATCTATCAAAGCTTTTGAGAACAATGTGGTAGCTACTTCCGAGCTGACAACTAAGGTGACTGAGGGAACAACGACTGTGTTTGTTACGGTCGAAGTCAGTTCCTCTCTGTTGCTGTTGCCGGAGAAACCGATGATGGGACGTCTGGATAGTCCGCGTGTAGGTTATTTTACTAATCCGTTATTAAATTACAGTGACGGTCAGCAGCGTGTAGACAAGAAACCGTTCATCACCCGCTGGCGTCTGGAACCGAAACCGGAAGACCGGGAGCGTTACCTTCGCGGTGAATTGGTGGAACCGGCCAAACCGATTGTGTTCTACATCGAGAACTCCACTCCCAGTCGTTGGCGGAAATATATCAAGCAGGGAATCGAGGATTGGCAGGCTGCTTTTGAACGTGCCGGATTCAAGAATGCCATCGTTGCAAGGGAGTTGACGGACAGCATGAATGTGGATAAGGATGACGTGAACTACTCCGTGCTGACCTATGCCGCCTCCACCAAAGCCAATGCCATGGGCCCCTCTATCCTCGACCCCCGTTCGGGTGAGATATTGGAAGCGGACATCATGTGGTGGCATAATGTGCTGGGCATGCTTCAGGAATGGATTACAGTGCAAACCGGTGTCGTACGTCCCGAAGCAAGAGGAGTAAGGCTGCCGGATGAACTGATGGGTGATGCCATGCGTTTTGTGGCATGCCATGAAGTGGGTCACTCGCTGGGCTTGCGTCACAATATGATTGCTTCCTGGACTTTTCCGACAGATTCCCTGCGTTCCAAAACATTTACGGACCGTATGAATACCACTTCCTCCTCTATTATGGACTATGCACGTTTCAATTATGTGGCACAGCCGGGTGACGGCGTTACGGCACTTTCTCCCCATATAGGCCCGTATGATATGTTTGCCATAGAATACGGTTATCGTTGGTATGGTAAAGAAACCCCAGAAGCAGAGAAGGACTTGCTTGCCGACTTTCTGAGCCGTCATGCAGACCGTTTATATAAATATAGTGAGGCGCAGGATGTACGTGATGCCGTAGACCCGCGTGCGCAGAATGAAGATTTGGGCGATGATGCTGTCCGCTCGTCTCTGCTGGGTATTGAGAACTTGAAGCGTATTGTTCCTCAAATCATCCAATGGACTACTACCGGCGAGAAAGGACAGACTTATGAAGAAGCTTCCCGCCTATACTATGCGGTTATCAACCAATGGAACAATTATCTTTATCATGTATTGGCAAATATCGGTGGTATCTATATAGAGAACACGGTTGTGGGAGACGGACAGAAAACCTATACCTTTGTGGAGAAAGAGAAGCAGCAAGCAGCCTTGAAGTTCCTGCTGGATGAAGTGCTGACCTATCCCAAATGGCTGTTCGACACAGAAGTGGGAGAGTACACCTACTTGCTGCGCAACACTCCGCTGGGCGTAGTGGAAAATGCACCGACACAAGTGTTGAAGAATGCCCAATCCTATATCCTTTGGGATTTGCTGGGCAACAACCGCCTGATGCGTATGTTGGAGAACGAATCGGTGAACGGCAAAAAGGCTTTCACGGTGGTAGAGCTGATGGATGGCCTGCATCGCAACATCTTTGCCACTACGGAACGCGGTGCCTTGCCGGACGTCATGACACGCGCCTTGCAGAAGAACTTCGTAGATGCACTGATTACAGCAGCTGCCGAAAGCGAAGGAGTGAAAATAAACAAAAAACTGATGGACAACCACTTCTTGCTGGACCATCAGACTGCCCTTTGCAGCTGTGACGAGCATGCCGGTAAGACTTTGGATGCCGACCGTATGGGTGCACACCGCGAACTGAACTTCTACGGTTCGCAGATAAACCGCGTATCTGATGTCATCTCCGTGAAGCGTGGTGAGTTGCTTCGCATCAAAGAATTGCTCCAAAATCGTCTGGGTGCATCGGATATAGCCACTAAATATCATTATAAGGATTTGATTTTGCGTATCAATACTGCATTAGGAGTAAAGTGATTTTTCTTTTCAATAGAGTATTAATTAATTTTATATGTAACGCATGAAAAACGTGTATTAATCGTTTTGCTATGCTTTGTAGGAGCTTTGTCATCTGCTTTGCTGCAGAGAAAAAGTCCAGGGCGTAGTAATATCTTCAGAGGATAACCTACCGCTTATCGGTGCTTCCGTTTATGTGACTGCGGAAGACTTGAAAAGGCGGGGAGTGCTCAGACTACAATGGGGGTCATCACTGATGTGGATGGTCAGTTCTCTATCGCTATACCTGCGGGGATAACCCGTTTCTTTGTAGCTACGTGGGATATGACGTATTGGAAGTGAAGCTTGTTCCGGAAAGGAACATTATGAAATAACACTTCATGCATCTTCCCAAATGCTCGATGCCGTTGTTGTGACGGGTTACCAGACAGTGGAGCGCCGCAAGCTGACGGCAGCGGTATCCAAACTGGATATATCGGACGAGACCATCGGTGCAGTAAAAGTATCGACCAGGCACTTGCCGGACAAATTGCCGGACTTTCTGTCAGCCCGACTTCCGGTGCTCCGGGTGCTCCGGCAAAGATACGCATTCGCGGTACTGCTTCATTGAATGGTACACAAGACCCTTTGTGGGTGCTGGACGGCATTCCTTTGGAGGGAACGGATGTTCCCGAACCGGATGAGCTGAATGACATCACCAACATGAAGCAATCTTCCATTGCAGGCCTGAATCCGGCAGATATTGAGAATATCACCATCCTGAAGGATGCGGCAGCCACTGCCATCTATGGTGCGAGGGCAGCCAATGGCGTCATTGTGATTACAACAAAGAAGGGTAAGGTCGGTAAACCGGTTATCAATTTCTCGTCCCGGTTTACCTATACTCCTACATTGAGCCTTGACCGGTTGAACTTGCTGAACTCAGCGGAGAAAGTAGGATTGGAAATGGATATGATCCGTAATAACTATTCTCCGGACAATCATAAAGGAGGCGTATATAATATTCTTTCCAATTACAATGAGTTGTCTGCTTTTCAGAATGGAGGATGGGATGCCTTGAGCAGTGATACACAAGCTGCCATCAACCGTTTGAAGAGTGTTAATACAAACTGGGGAGATATCCTTTTCCGCGATGCTTTCAGCCAGGAATATAACTTGAGCCTTTCCGGCGGTACGGAAAGGGTTACGTATTATACCTCTTTCGGCTATTATAAAGAGGATGGAAATGTGGACGGTGTGGGTATGGACCGTTTCAACTTGGTAGGAAAGACTTCCTATAAGGTGAACAGTATACTGAAAGTGGGTGCCTCCATGTTTGCCAACCGTCGCAAAATACCAATTATCTGACAGATGCATACGGTATGTCGAATCCCGTGTTCTATTCACGCAAGGCTAATCCGTATTTTGAACTTTATGACAAGAATGGCAACTATAATTACGACTACGATATTCAGAACAACACTGATAAGGATTTAGGATTCAACATCTTTGAAGAACGGCAGAACACGTCTAATGAAAGCGTGGTGAATTCTTTTCATCTATATTTGATGCGGAGCTACGGTTCAATGACAAGTGGAAGCTGACTTCCCAGTTTGGCTATCAGTTGGAAAAGACTTCCAGAGAAGAAATAGCGGACTGGGAAAGCTATGCCATGCGCTATTACTATAAGTTGAGCGAATACTCCCAGGGCGGAGAAACCAAACACTTCCTGCCCGAAGGAGGTATGCAGAAGTCTTATGAAAACTCCAATTCACAGATTACTTGGAAGGCGATGGGAGAATATCGCGACAGTTTCAATGATATTCATGAACTGGAAGTGATGGCGGGTACCGAGCTGCGCAAGACCTGGTATGAAACCTTGTTCTCGGCAGGGTATGGCTTCGACCGCAAGACGTTGACGACCAAACCGGTGATTTTCCCCAACGAAAGTTACGCCACGTCTTTCCCGCTCCATCAGACAACGTATAAGGAGAATGCTTATGTATCTTTCTACTCTACGGCCTCTTACTCTTTGTTGAACCGCTACACGGTGGGAGGAAGTATCCGCTTTGACGGTTCCGACCTTTCGGTGTGGATAAGAAGTACCGCTATCTTCCTCTTTATTCTGTCAGTGCCTTGTGGCGTCTGTCACAAGAACCGTTTATGCAGCAGGCCAAGTGGGTGGATAACCTGGTGTTCCGTGCATCTTACGGTCTGCAGGGAAATATTGACAAGAATACTTCTCCGTTCCTGTTGGGTACATATCGGTCGGAAAGTATTTTGCCCGGAGTATCGGAAGATGTAATTATTATTAATTCCGCTCCCAACAAGAAGTTGCGTTGGGAAAAGACGCAGTCTGTCAATGCCGGCTTTGATTTTTCTGTATTGAACCAGGCTATCAATCTGAGCGTGGACTATTATTATCGTAAGGGTACCGATTTGATAGCTTTGCGCATGCTTCCTCTGGAGACGGGCTTTACTTCAATGAACGTCAACTGGGCAAGTATGGAGAACAAAGGTGTGGAAATCAGCTTGTCTACCCGTAACATAACGACAAAAAACTTCTCCTGGTACACAAATTTCAATTTTGCCTATAACGGTAATAAGGTATTGCAGGAAAACATACCGGAGCAGCAGACCACTCCGGGACGTGAAGGCTATCCCGTAGGGGCAATTTTCGCACTGAAGACTGCGGGAGTGAATAAGGAAACCGGTAATATGATGTTCTATAATCCGGAGGGAGAGAAAGTGACCTTGAAGGAGCTTTACCGCCTGAAGGACGAGTGGGGGATAGGTATTGCCTCTTCCGATGTAACTGCAGCCGAAGAGAGAACCTTTTATTCGTATATCGGGAGTAGCGATGCTCCTTATACGGGAGGTTTGATTAATACCTTCAGCTATAAAAACTGGGAGCTGAATGTCAATTTCTCTTTGACGTTTGGCGGGTACGTACGTACGCAGCCCTCTTATGACATCATTAATCCGGATTATGGCAAGAACTATAATGCGGATGTGCTGAACCGCTGGACTCCGGAAAACCCGAATGCGGAGCTTCCGGCATTTATGCTGAGTGCTTCCAACCCGGAAGAGTACTCCTGGTATGATTCTAAAACCATCTGGAGGGATTTGGATATCTGGGTGAAGAAGCTGAACTACGTACGTTTGCAGAATCTGCGTCTGGGTTACCGTATCCCTGAGCTCCTGACAAAGCGTTTGGGAATGAACTCGGCAACGGTATCTATTGAAGGACGCAATCTCTTCGTGTTTGGTTCGGGATATAATAACTACATGGATCCGGAGTCGATGTACAATCCTTATGCAACTCCCGTACCCAAGTCGGTTACATTCAGTTTGAACTTGAATTTCTAACTTCAAAAGCAGAAAGAAAATGAAGAAAACAATAAGTCTGATGATAATGGCCTGCATGCTTCTGCTTGCGGCATGCGACAACTATCTGGATATACAGCCTACCGGTAGTGTCATTCCCAATTCTTTGGCTGAGTATAGAGCGTTGCTTGCCCGTTCTTATAAGGACGTGAGTAAATTCAGTGACCGGGGAATGGCTTGTTTCCGTTCCGACGAGATGCAGGTTCGGGATAATGAATATGACCAAAATTATTATATGGATATAGAGCGCTGGAACGACCTTGCTCCCAATGCCTATACCTCATCGTTTGAATGGGCCAAGTATTACAATGTGCTTTTTATTGCCAATCACGTTATTGAGAGCAGAAGTGATATTAAGGAAGGCACTGAGGAAGAGATAAATCAGCTTGTAGGAGAAGCGTATATGCTCCGTGCTTATGTACATTTCTTATTGGTAAATCTTTATGGACAGCCCTATACTAAGGAGGGAGCTTTGGATACCAAATCGGTACCGCTGAAATTGGATACGGATTTAGAGAAAGTCCTGAAACGCAATACGGTGGAAGAAGTTTATACTTCCATCCAAGCAGATATTGACGAGGCACGCAAACTGGTCATGAAGGCAGAATGGGAACAGAGATATTCATATCGTTTCAATGCGGCTTCGGTAGAGGCGTTTCAATCACGCGTATCCCTTTATAAGGGCGAGTGGCAGGCGGCTTGGGATGCTGCTGAGGCAGTGCTTGCCGTGAAGTCTGTATTGGTAGATTTGAATGATGCCGCTGCAACTCTTCCTAACAGTTATAATTCCGTGGAAAATATTACTCCACTGGAGACACCTCTGAGCAGTACAATCAATGGGGCTGCTCTGGCTACTCCGGTTTTTCTCTCCCTTTATGCTGAGAACGACCTTCGGCTGGACAAATATTTTGCTGAAACGGATGAAAAAGGTTTCCGGAAGAATAAGAAGGCGGGAAGCAATAACTACTTGTGTACTTTCCGTGTGGGTGAAATATATCTGACGGCTGCTGAGGCTGCTGCCCGACTTGGAGAACTGTCTCAAGCACGTACTCGCCTGCTGGAACTGATGCGGAAACGTTATGCACCGGAGGCCTACGAAGCGAAATCCGTTGTTGTCAATGCCATGGATAAGGAAGCGTTGGTACAGGAAATATTAGATGAACGTGCCCGTGAACTTGCTTTTGAAGGACATCGCTGGTTTGACCTTCGTCGTTCCACCCGTCCGCGTTTGGAGAAAGTGCTTGATGGTACGCGTTATGTACTCGAAGAGAATGATGCCCGCTATACATTGGCCATTCCGAAAGAAGCCATAGAAGCCAATCCGGGATTGCTGAACTGATAAAGATAAAACTCCCCGATTCTGTATTGACGAGAATCGGGGAGTTTTGTCTTTATGTGGATTGGATATGTATTTTTTACGTACCTTTGCACCGTTTTTTGTAATAGACAGTATAAGATGATACAGAATCAGAGACCTCCTATCCGTAGAATTGCTTTTCCTATTCTTATAGCATTGAGTATTTCGCATTGTTTGAACGATATGCTGCAATCGGTTATTTCGGCAGTATACCCTTTGTTCAAGGAGGATTTATCCTTGAGTTTTGCCCAGATTGGTCTGATTACGTTAGTGTATCAGATGTCGGCGTCCGTGTTTCAGCCTCTAATGGGATTGTTCTTTGATAAGCGCCCCATTGCCTGGTCATTGCCGATAGGTATGGGCTTTACTTTGGTCGGTATCATGAATCTGGCTTTTGCTACTAATCTGTATTGGTTGCTGGCTTCGGTATTCATTGTGGGTATCGGTTCGTCTGTACTCCATCCGGAGGCGTCACGTATTACTTTTCTGGCTTCCGGCGGAAAACGCGGACTGGCGCAGTCTCTATTTCAGGTGGGCGGGAATTTGGGTGGCTCGCTTGGACCGTTACTGGTGGCTTTGCTGGTAGCTCCTTACGGGAGGCATCACATTGCCTTGTTCACGGTTTTTGCCTTGATTGCCATCGTGGTGATGATTCCTATATGTCGTTGGTTCCGTTCCTACTTGAATCATATCAAGAAACGCCCGATGCTTGTGGCAGGAAAGATAGAACGTCCCCTTTCCTCAAAGATGACGGTGTTTGCCATAAGTATTCTGCTGATACTTATCTTCTCCAAATATATCTATATGGCAAGTTTGACGAGCTACTATACATTCTATCTGATCCATAAATTTGGTGTTACTGTTCAGGCTTCACAGCTTTTCTTGTTTGTCTTCCTGGTAGCCACTGCCATCGGAACATTGGTGGGAGGTCCCGTAGGTGACAGGGTAGGACGTAAATATGTCATCTGGGCTTCCATTCTTGGAACGGCTCCATTTAGTATGATGATGCCTCACGTAGGGCTTGCATGGACAGTAGTGCTGAGCTTCTGTGTCGGTCTGATGCTTTCTTCCGCTTTTCCTGCCATATTGCTGTACGCCCAGGAATTGCTACCCAATAAGCTGGGGTTGATTTCCGGGTTGTTCTTTGGTTTCGCTTTTGGAATTGCCGGTATTGCTTCGGCTGTATTGGGAGGCATGGCTGATAAATATGGTATAGAGGCTGTTTATAATGTATGTGCCTTTATGCCTTTGTTGGGGTTGGTGGCTTGCTTTCTGCCTAATTTGAAGAGGAGATAAAGTTTTTTTATTCCCATTGTCAGCCATACGGAAAGAACGAAAGGTGCGGTCAATGTAATAATTCCCCAACTCATTCCCACAATTTGCAATACAACAGAGAGTAAAACGGAACATACAGCCCATATAAGCTCATCCAGCTTTTACCTCCTAAAGCAATGGCACACAATACGCCATTATATCCCATCAGGCCTATATTCAAAGCTTCGGAATCTGCTCCCAATAATATGGCTAGGGGGAGGGGGAGAAGTACCCCCAATATGGTATATACTGCTGCATTCCGAGAATTCACGAGAATGCCTGCAAGGAAAAATAGTCCGGTCATTATGTTTCCTTGAAACATCACCTGGCCTATACTCATACTGAAACATTGTAAGTAATTTATGGAGGAAGAAGCAGGTGTTTCTGTATCAGAGACGAGTAGCATGTCAGGCATCAGCCAACTGCACAATCCCAGCAGCATCCATACAGAAAGGATAAAAAGGGTAGTGAATCCGGGCAACATGCGTTGCATGTTGAAAAACCGTGCAATGTAGGTAGATGCACACGAGGCAATAGCCATCAGCATCAAGGAACTTACAGTCAGAAGCATAAAGACCCCTACGGCTATTCCTACCAGTGTACCGTTAAAACCATATAATCCATTTTTTATATCATCACAGTCATATCCTGAGATACGGGCTGTCAACGTACTTATTATGTTGCCACTTACAGCCAATAGGCCCATTTGCCATGAATTCAAAAAGATTCCAATCAACATCAATAATCCGGACAATGCATTGTTTTGGAACATGACTTGCCCTATGCCACGTCCTAAAATAAGTAATGACTTGCGTATAAAAGCTTCTTTCATGAGTTGTCGAATGAAAATGGACTATATGTAAATTTATAGCTCGTTAATGCGTACAAAAAAAACGATTAGACTAATCTAACCGTTTTAATTTTCGTGGAGCGTATGAGACTCGAACTCATCACCTCGACACTGCCAGTGTCGCGCTCTAGCCAGATGAGCTAACGCCCCGTTGCCAACGTTTGCAGGCTTGCTTTCGTTTTTGATGGTGCAAATATAATGCATTATTCTGAAATAATTGCTATGTTTGCGAAAGAATTTGAAAAAATAAGTTATGCTGATATATAATACCACTTATCATGTAGAGGAAGGAGAAGACAAAAACTTCCTGATATGGATGCAGGAACACTATCTTCCCGAGGTAGAAAAGAACGGAACATTGTATGCTCCACGTATAGCCCGTATCTTGAGTCATATTGAAGAAGGAAGCATCTGCTATTCTGTTCAGTTTGAGGTGGAAAACTCTGCCAAACTGCATCGTTGGCATCAAGAGCAAGGAGTGAAACTGAACGAGGAATTACTGAATATCTTTAAAGATAAAGTGATTGGCTTTCCTACATTGATGGAGGTAATAGTGTGATACAACCGGTCAAAGAGAAAATTATATTGGGTATAGACCCTGGTACCACCATTATGGGGTATGGAGTATTGCGTGTGGCAGGTGTCAAGCCGGAAATGATAGCCATGGGAATTATCGACCTCCGCAAATTTGGAGATCACTATCTGAAGTTACGCCATATTCATGAACGGGTACTGAGTATCATAGAGAGTTATTTGCCTGACGAGCTCGCTATTGAGGCCCCTTTCTTCGGAAAGAATGTACAGTCCATGTTGAAGTTGGGGCGTGCGCAAGGCGTAGCAATGGCAGCTGCTTTGAGCAGGGATATTCCCATTACGGAATATGCTCCTTTAAAAATAAAGATGGCCATCACCGGAAACGGACAAGCATCCAAGGAACAGGTGGCAGACATGTTGCAGCGTATGCTGCATTTTCCTAAAGAGGATATGCCTACTTTTATGGATGCAACGGACGGGCTTGCTGCTGCCTATTGTCACTTTCTGCAGATGGGGCGTCCCACGGTGGAGAAAGGCTATCATGGCTGGAAAGACTTTATTGCCAAAAATCCGGATAAGGTGAAGAAGTGATAAGAATTGAAATGTAGAATCTAAAAATAATATCATGAAATTGAATGAACTTGCTATCATTGGAGTGGCTGCAACGACGGTTGTAAGCTGCACTCCCGCGAAGACGGAGTATGCTTCGTACGAACTTTACCCTGTCCGTTCGGGTAGTCTGACAGAGATGGAATATACACCTGCTGCCACGCAATTCACATTGTGGGCACCTACGGCAGATGAAGTTCGCCTGATGTTGTTCGAAGCAGGAGACGGAGGGCATGCCTATGAAACTATTTCAATGGAACCCTCTGAAGAAGGAACTTGGAAAACTAAAGTTGAAAAGGACTTGATGGGTAAATTCTACACATTCAATGTGAAAATCAATGATAAGTGGCTGGGGGACACTCCGGGTATCAATGCCAAAGCTGTAGGGGTGAATGGAAAACGTGCCGCCATCATCGACATGAAATCCACGGACCCCGAAGGATGGGTAGATGATAAACGTCCGGCATTGGCCTCTCCTGCCGATGTGATTCTTTATGAAATGCACCATCGTGATATGTCCATCGATCCGTCGTCGGGCATTGAGCATAAAGGAAAGTTCCTGGCACTGACAGAACAAGGAACGGTAAGTCCCGACAAGCTGGCAACCGGCATTGACCATCTGAAAGAATTGGGGGTGACACATGTACATCTCCTTCCGTCTTATGACTATGCCTCCGTTGATGAGACAAAGCTGGACGAGAACAAGTATAATTGGGGATATGATCCGCAGAATTACAATGTGCCTGATGGCTCTTATTCTACCGACCCCTACAAACCGGATGTTCGTATCCGGGAATTCAAGCAGATGGTGCAGGCTTTGCACAAAGCAGGTATCCGTGTTGTTCTGGATGTGGTGTATAACCATACTTTCAATACATCCGACAGTAATTTTGAACGTACAGTGCCGGGATACTTTTACCGTCAGCGACCGGACGGAACGTATGCAGACGGTTCGGCTTGTGGCAATGAAACTGCCAGCAACCGTCCGATGATGCGTAAATACATGATAGAGTCTGTATTACATTGGATTAATGAATATCACATTGACGGATTCCGTTTTGACCTGATGGGTATTCATGACATCGAGACAATGAACGAAATCCGTAAGGCGGCAACGTCTGTAGATCCGACTATATTTATATATGGTGAAGGATGGGCGGCATCGGCTCCACAGATGGCGGAAGATTCTCTGGCAATGAAAGCCAATACTTATAAGATGCCGGGTGTTGCTGCTTTCTCTGACGAAATGCGTGATGCTTTGCGCGGTCCGTTCAATGATAATCATCAAGGTGCTTTCCTTGCCGGATTGCCGGGAGGAGAGGAGAGCATAAAGTTTGGTATTGTAGGAGCCATCAGGCATCCGCAAGTAAATAATGACTCTGTGAATTATAGTAAGGATCCGTGGGCGGAACAACCTACACAGATGATCAGCTATGTTTCCTGCCATGATGATATGTGCTTGGTGGATAGGCTGAAAGCAAGTATCCCGGGTATTACTCCCGTAGAATTGGCAAAGCTTGACAAACTGGCGCAAACAGCCGTATTCACTTCCCAAGGTGTACCGTTTATTTATGCCGGTGAGGAAGTGATGCGTGACAAGAAGGGAGTACACAATAGTTTTGAGAGTCCCGATTCCATCAATGCGATTGATTGGAGACGAAAGGCGGAGCATGCAGATGTATTTGCTTATTATAAAGGGTTGATACAGCTTCGTAAGAAGCATCCGGCTTTCCGTATGGGTGATGCGGATTTGGTGCGTAAGCATTTGGAATTTCTACCGGTTGACGGCAGCAATGTGGTGGTTTACCGTCTGAAAGAAAATGCCAACGGTGATGCATGGGGAGATATTATACTAGTCTTGAATGCCCGTAAGGAGCCTGCCAAACTTACCGTACCCGAAGGTAAATATACAGTGGTCTGCAAGGATGGCTTTATCAATGAACAAGGTTTGGGCACACTGTACGGCCCCGAAGTTGTTGTTCCGGCCCAATCGGCACTGATTATGTATAAATGATGATTGGATGATGCAACAACATACAATACACATAGCGGGGGGCGTAGTACGCAACCCGCTTGTTCGTTTGACAGAGCCTGTCACCCTTGATTTCCTGGCAGGAGAACACATTGCCATTGTAGGACCGAACGGAGCCGGAAAGAGCCTCCTGGTGGATATGCTGACGGAAAAGTATCCTTTGCGTGATGGTGAGCTTACCTATGATTTCTCTCCCTCCCTCACGAAAACTGCCTATGACAATATCAAATACATTGCTTTCCGTGATACTTACGGTTCTGCCGATGCCAATTATTACTATCAACAGCGTTGGAATGCCCACGACCAGGAGGATGCTCCGCTAGTACGCGAAGTGCTGGGAGAGGTAAAAGACGATATCTTGAGGCGGCAGCTATTTGAACTTTTCAGCATAGAGCCGATGCTTGACAAGAAAATCATTCTTCTCAGCAGTGGGGAGCTGCGCAGGTTTCAGTTGACTAAAGCTTTACTGACTGTTCCCCGAATTCTTATCATGGACAATCCTTTCATAGGGCTGGATGCGCCTACCCGTGAACTGCTTTTTAATTTGCTGGAGCGGCTTACCCGGCTGGGCGAGTTGCAGATTGTCCTTGTGCTTTCCATGTTGGATGACATACCTTCATTTATTACACATGTTGTGCCGGTAGAGGACATGAAGGTGGGCGAAAAGATGGAACGTGAGGAGTATGTGCAGGCATTCTGTGCGGGCAATCAGATGCGTATTCAGGAAGAGGCCGGAGCGTTGGAGGAATTGCAGCGGCGTATTCTCGATTTGCCCTACGAACATGCGAATTTCACTTCGGACGAAGTGGTGAAATTGAACGGGGTTAGCATCCGTTACGATGACCGTACCATTCTGAAGGAGCTGGATTGGACAGTGATGCGTGGTGAGAAGTGGGCGCTGAGTGGCGAGAACGGTGCCGGCAAGTCTACCTTGCTTAGTTTGGTTTGTGCGGATAATCCGCAGTCATACGCCTGCGATATCAGTCTTTTCGGACGGAAGCGCGGAACGGGGGAGAGTATTTGGGAAATCAAGAAACACATCGGTTATGTCAGTCCGGAAATGCATCGTGCTTATCTGAAGAATCTGCCTGCCATAGAGATTGTCGCTTCCGGTCTGCACGACAGCATCGGATTGTATAAACGTCCTCATGCCGAACAGATGTCGGTATGTGAGTGGTGGATGGAGATTTTCGGTATTGCCGCCTTGAAAGACAGTCCTTTTCTGCAACTCTCCAGCGGGGAACAGCGTCTGGCATTATTGGCACGTGCTTTTGTCAAGGACCCGGAACTGCTGATATTGGATGAACCGCTTCATGGACTCGATACATACAACCGCCGTCGGGTCAAGAAGATTATAGAGGCATTCTGCCATCGTCGGGATAAAACGATGATTATGGTAACCCACTATGAGAATGAATTGCCGCAAACAATTACTAACCGTTTATTCTTGAAGCGAAACCGCTGACCAGATAATAATTAGTCAAGCAAAGATAATAAAGGACTGGCGGGAACCATTTATGGTGTAAATCGTTATATTTGTAATATCAACCATCTAAACATTTATATCATGAAGTTTTTTATTGATACGGCAAATTTAGAACAGATTCGGGAGGCCTATGACTTGGGCGTACTCGACGGAGTTACCACTAATCCTTCGCTTATGGCAAAAGAAGGTATCAAAGGAGTGGAGAACCAGCGTAAGCACTATGTGGACATCTGTAATATTGTGCAAGGCGATGTGAGTGCCGAGGTGATAGCTACCGACTATGAAGGCATGATTAAAGAGGGTGAAGAATTGGCAGCCTTGAATCCGCATATCGTAGTGAAGGTGCCTTGCATTGCAGAAGGTATCAAGGCCGTTAAATACTTCTCGGGCAAAGGTATCCGTACAAATTGTACTCTGGTATTTTCTGTCGGTCAGGCATTGCTTGCAGCCAAGGCAGGTGCAACGTATGTTTCTCCGTTTGTGGGGCGTCTCGATGACATCTGTGAGGATGGCATTGCATTGGTTGCGAAGATTGTAGAGATGTACCGTTATTATGGATATACCACCCAGGTACTTGCCGCCTCTATCCGTCATACGGCACATATCATGCAGTGTATAGAGGTGGGTGCTGATGTGGCTACTTGTCCGCTTTCGGCCATTAAGGGTTTACTTAATCATCCGCTGACCGATTCCGGTCTGAAGAAGTTCCTTGAAGATTACAAACGCGTGAACGGATAAACTTAAAATATCCTATAAGCCTATCTTTCAATGTAATTATTGACTAATATTGGTGAGAAATAGAATAAAAAGATTTATTTTTGCACCTTATATTTAGATATACAATAAGGCACCGATGAAAGATAGGCTCATAGGATTTATTAAGACATACTGCTTGTTTGTCTGCATTTTTGTGTTGCAGAAACCACTATTTATGCTGTTTTACAAATCGCTGTATCCGGATGCCTCGTGTGCGGACTGGTTCAGTGTCATTTGGCATGGGTTACCTTTAGACCTATCTCTGGCTGGTTATCTGACAGCTATTCCCGGTTTTCTTTTCATAACCTCTGTATGGACACTTTCTAAATCCCTTCATCGCATCTGGTGCGGCTATTTCCTCTTCATTTCAGTACTTATCTCCATAATTTTTACTGTCGATTTAGGATTATACGAGTATTGGGGGTTCCGTTTGGATGCTACTCCGTTATTCTATTTCTTTTCCTCCCCTAAAGACGCAGTGGCCAGTGTCAGCATTTGGATGGTGCTGGGGGGAATTGTGGCAATGGCTGTTTATGCTGTCGTGCTGTATGCTGTTTTCTACGGCATCTTGCTGCAGAAGAAGCTGTTGCTGCGGATGAAACTGCCTTATCGTCGCCTGAAGGTGTCAGGTATATTGTTGCTGATGACGGGGTTACTGTTTATTCCTATCCGTGGAGGCTTTACAGTATCTACCATGAATGTGGGGAAAGTCTATTTCAGTGCCGAGCAGCGTCTGAACCATGCAGCTATCAACCCTGCATTCAGTCTGATGGAATCTCTTGCCAAGCAGAAGGACTTCAGCAAGCAGTACCGTTTTATGGAAGCTGCGGAGGCCGACCGGCTTTTTAAAGACATGCTTGAACCCGCAGGTGCCGGTGGTCAAACGGAAGAGACAGATTCTGTGCTGCAACCTGCCGATTCACTGCATACTTTATTCAATACTCAGCGTCCCGATGTACTCTTTGTGATTCTTGAGAGTTTTTCCTCCAGGTTGATGACAGCTTTGGGAGGTGAGCCGAATATTGCCGTCCATCTGGATAGCTTGAGTAAGGAAGGGGTGCTCTTTACGAACTTCTACGCCAACAGTTTCCGTACGGACCGTGGGCTGGTGGCTATCTTGAGTGGCTATCCTGCCCAGCCCACTACTAGTATTATGAAGTATCCCCGTAAAACGCAGTCCATTCCTGCCATTGCAGGCAGCTTGCGGAAGGCGGGTTATGGTACCAAGTATTATTATGGCGGTGATGCCGACTTTACCAATATGCGTTCCTACCTGATGTCATCAGGCTTTGAAGACATTGTTTCCGACCAGGATTTTCCCGTAACGGAACGTTTAAGTAAGTGGGGGGCGCACGACCATCTCGTATTCAACCGTCTGCTGGAAGACTTGAAAGCCGAAGCTGCCGAAGGAACTGCCGAAGAGAAAACTCCTCATTTCCGTGTCTTGCAGACCTCCAGCAGCCACGAGCCTTTTGAAGTACCTTTCCGTCGTCTGGAGAATGACCGGCTGAACGCCTTTGCCTATACGGATAGTTGTGCAGGCGATTTTGTAAGACAGTTCCGTGAGCTTCCCCAGTGGAAGAATACGGTGATTGTGTTTGTTCCAGACCACTTGGGAGCTTATCCCGAACATATCGACAATTTGTCGGTAGAACGCTACCGGATACCTCTGTTGATGGTGGGCGGTGCTGTCCGAGAGCCGAGGCGCATTGACGTCTATGGCTCGCAACATGATATTGCAGCCACGTTGCTGGCTCAATTGGCGCTGCCCCATGATGAGTTTGTTTTCAGTAAAGATATGCTTAATCCCGCTTCCCCTCATTTCGCGTTCTTTACCGTACCCGATGCTTTCGGTATGGTGACAGCGGACAATCAAGTGATATTCAATTGCCAGGCGGGTACTGTGGTAGTGGATGAGGGCACAGCAAAAGGGAAGAACCTGCCGTTGGGCAAAGCCTATTTGCAAAAATTATATGATGATATAGCCAAAAGATAACGTATGACAGCACTTATGGACGCCTTGCAAGGGGCAATAGATGTAGACACAAACATATTTTTTTCCATCAATCGGATGCACAACATGTATTTCGATTATTTTATGAGCGCTTATAGCGGTAAGTGGGTTTGGATTCCCATGTATGCTGCCATCTGGTATGTGATGTTGCGCAATTTTCATTGGAAGGTCACACTGTTTTGCATGATAGGCCTTGCGCTCACCATTACTTTTGCCGACCAGGCATGTGCCACTTGGATACGTCCCTATGTGGAGCGTATGCGTCCTTCTAATCTGAATAATCCCATTTCGGAGATGGTGCATATCGTCAACAATCATCGTGGAGGGCGTTATGGTTTTCCTTCGTGTCATGCCGCCAATACCTTCGGATTGGCGTTTTTCCTGTTCTTTCTATTCCGCAAGCGGTGGCTTACTCTTTTCATTATGGCCTGGGCGTTGCTGACGTGCTATTCGCGCGTATATCTCGGTGTGCATTATCCGGGTGATTTGTTGGCAGGGACTATTGTGGGGCTGATTGGTGCCTGGCTGATTTACCGCTTGTTTGTGAAGGTTAGCGGATATAAGCGTGTCGAGCATGTCACTCATGTCTATGCTCCTATATGGGTAGGGTTGCTGACGATAGCGGGGATGCTGGTTTATGCCGGAATACGGACATTGTTGTAGATGACAGTCTTTAGAACTGATAACCGGCAGTCACCATAACCTCCCGTGGACGGATATTCAACCGTGAAGTATAGCTTTGTGTGGCCGAGTAGGTAGTATAGGCATACTCTTTCTTGTTGAACAGATTGCTGAGGCTGGCTTCCACTCTCCATTTCCTTGTCTTATAAATGAGTGATGCGTCTACAAACAGTGTGTTGAGATGCGTATCGCTGTTTAAATCGTTCCGGTAATGTTCTCCGGAAAGGCAGAGGTCGACGTGTCCGATGCTGAATGTGAGGTGCATACGCTGTACGAAGTCCAGTAGAGGAGCAAGGTGCGTGTCGTTCCCTATTTTACTGCCGCCATAGTTGATTGTGGCATGATATTCGGCTTCGAAAGCTTCGGCGGGCGACCATATCAGTTTGGGTTCCATCTTAAGATAGTCATAACGGTATTTTTGAGGCGGGCCGTTTCCGGCTGTTTCCGTTTGTGGAGTGAGGGCGTCTGTATCTGAAACCCGTGTCAACTGCCAGCCGGTATTGCGGCTCAGTTGTAAGTCAAGTGAGGTTTTCAGATTCCAGTCGAAAAATCCCTTGGAGAGAGTGCTGAGCAGGAACCAACTTTGTGTACTGTTGGAATGTAGGCGAAGGGTGTGGACAATGCGGTTTTCAGAGATACTCTGTTCATTCAAGGTGTTGTAGTGTACATGCCGGTAGGACAAAGTGGCGGTGGCGAAAAATTCCTGCACGGTATTCTTGTATTCTCCATAAAGGTTGTATTGTTGGCGTGTACTGACGGGGAAGAGGCCGTCAGTGTTTTTCCAGGTACGGTAGTCTGTCCGATAGGTAAAAGGGCAGAGGTCTGTGACATCTCCTGCTGAGCGGTGTAAACTGCCGTAGAGGGAAATTTTCCAATGGTAGTCCGGCTGATAGCGCAGATAGAGCGACGGATTGAAAAAGAGAAAAGAGCGCTGTTGCGAGAAGTAGCGCTTATAGCTGAGAGGGAGTGACAGACTTCCCTGCCACTTGCCTTGCTCCAACTGGAAGTAGGGGGAGAGGTAGGGAGAAAAACTGGATGCGCCAAATGTTTCCATCCGGGTGGAATGGTGCTTTACCGATGCCCATTCGCCCTTTATACCGGCGGTGTATTGCCGGGTGAAACCGTTGTGTTTTCTTAGGTGGCTGGCCTTATTGTCGTTGTAAAGGCTGTGCTGGATGAATTTGTCTTTCCCGTCGTGTAGTGACAAGGAGGAGGGTAGATAGGCATACTGTGTGGCAGAATTGAACTTCCATGTGCTTTTCTCTCCATTGCGGATAAGGCTGAAGAAATTCTTTGCCGTAAACTGGGAGGTGCGCATCGTTTGCTGCAACTCGTGGGAGGTGCCGCGGTTCGTTTCACTTTCTGCCAGGAAGCGGTTCGACAGATAGTGGATGGTCTTGTTATCCTCATAGTGCATTTCCATATGGGCGGCATCGTTCTGCAGGCAGTAGTGGTAGGCTTCATCCATGCGTATGGTGTCATCGGGCTGGTAGTAGACTTGCGAGTTGCCCCGTTGCTGGGTAATCCGGTTATGGGTATATCCGGCTTGCAGGCGCAGGGAACGTTCGTCGTTCCATTTATACATGCGGTTGGCGTTCAGTGTATGGGTTTCGTTGAAGAGCAGCCGTTGCTTGTCGAGGGGAGCGCTGATGCCCGGTTGTACCAGAAAGCCGTGCAGGGGAATCTGTTGGGATGTGTTGTTTGTCAGTATATGTTGCTCACGGCTAAGGTCGGTACCGTTGTTGTTGCTCTTGTAGCCGTAGATGCTTTGCTTGCCTTTACCCAGTTGGAGGGCATTGGCGGCGTTTTCCCAAAGAAGCGTTCCTTTGTCCCTCTTCGTTTGTGCCGTTCCGGTCGTTTCTTGTGTTCCATCGCTCCAGCCTGTCCCCAGGGTACCGTTGACAATCCATTGGTTGCGTGCCTGTGGGTCGAGTTTCAGGTTCAGGGCTATTTCATCCGAACTGAGTTTTCCTTTCAATGCCTTGACCGATTGGTAGTTCTCCATAATTTCTGCCGATTTTACGGCTTTGGCACTGAGGTTGTTGTTGATTTGGCTGTAGCGTCCACCCGTCACGTCCATACCCTCCACAAAATAGTGGTCGATGGCTTTACCTTTATATTTCACCTGCCCGTTGTCGTCAATATCCACACCGGGGAGCTTTTTCAGAACATCCTTGATGTGTACGTCCTTGGAAGAGGCAAACTCTGCCAGATTATACCTTACGGTATCTTTCCTGCCATGAATGCGGCCGGGACGTATTTGGACTTCTTTTAGTGCAATGGCTTCGGGATGCAGACGAATATGGAGTGTTCCTGCTGCCGATATGTTGCGTATTTCCCGTCTATAGCCCAGCAGTGATACGCTGACTTGCAGGTTGCCGTTGTATTTCCATGGCAGGGAATATCTCCCCCGGGCATCGGTCAGGGCGTAATCTATCATGGTGCCGTTTCGCAGCACACTAATCATTACGGCTTCCAGCGGTTGTCCGGTTTCTTCGTCCGTTACCAAGCCACTGAGAGACTGTGCATGCGCTGTCATTGCAAACAAGGCAAGGATTGGCAGCAAGAGTTTCTTGAAGTGTATATCCATTGGAGTTCGATGGGATGAATCAGTCAAGTTCCAGCGGATTGTGGGCTATATTCTTCGGCTTCCTGGCTTCATTGCCCTGGTTGTCGCGTATGGTGATACGTACGTTAGGCGTGTTGCCCATAATGAATCCTACCGGGTCGGCATAGTATCTTTCGTGGATTTTGTTGTACGCCTTGCGGTTTACGGGTTCATAATCTTTTCCGTTGAAGAGGATAGGTCGGTAGGAATGGCATTGCTCCATACCGGTGCAGGTAAAGAGATAATGCCCCCTGTTGTCTTCTGCTTTCAGTATCAGTCCGGGCAGTCCGAACAGCTTCCACGGCCCTTCGCTGGAGGAAATCTCCGGACTGTACCAGACAATCCATCTGCGTCCCTTAAACACGCATTCTGCTTTTTGGCAGAGATACGAGAGGATGGTTGCCGTGTCTGTCTGCAGCGTCCACTGTGGGCACTCTTCCGGTTCCTCGCACCGGAGTCTGTTGATGTCTCCGGCAATTTCATCCAGTGTGGTCACTTTGCCTACGGGGTATCTCTTGTAGGTCTGTTCGTTCAGCTTGCTTTTTCCGAACTGTTTGGCGTGTTCAATCATCGTTTCTTGCGAGGCGTTATTGGCAATGTCGGCAGCAAATACCGAGTCGCCCACATACTTTGTGTAACTGTAGAACTTGGAGCATTTCTTGCCGATTTCCAACATCATGGTTTCCTGGAAACGCTCTTCCGACAGTGTGTCCGTACAGCCGTCCACTTCATACTGCACCATGAGTACAGTCTGGTCTATGGTATCTTTTCTGAACGTCTTGCCGGAGCCGATTTTGATGTTAAACTGTGCGCAGGCGGTTGTGGTGGTTATCAACAGCATGGCGGTGAGTAGAATCTGCTTTTTCATACTTTTTCGTTGTTAGGAATTACTGTTTCGAGGACGTGTCATGTGTCCTGTCGTCGCAAATCTATGCGGAATTTGTCTTTCCGGAGTGAGAAAGTTATTACTGAAATGTTACTCAAATGAGAATAGCCGCCTCGCGCGTACCTCTGATTGGAGGAAACCCTTACCTTTGTATAGTATAAAAGAAGAACAGACTCTGAGATGGAAAAACGAATCAGAATAGTATGGGCATTGTCACTGATATCCATGCTGCTACTTGTAGCAGGGCAGGGATATTGGTTGTGGAACCAGTATCAGTATAAGAATGAGGAATATGAAGAAGAGATACACCGCCTTGTCATGGATGCCGTGGCAGTGAACGACTCTATCCGGCGTGAACAGCCGAAGAAAGTGTTCAACAAGCCTAATATATCCTTTTTCAACACCAATGTGGACATGCATACGGATAGGGATTCATTGACCAACAAGCTCAAAGAGCGCTATACGCGTACGTTTGTGGTGGGGGCCATGGCAGATAAATCCGTTCTATCCACGGCAATGAAGGATAGTATTGTCTATAAGGACAAGATTGTGATACATGGCGAAGACAAGCTGCTTTTCAACATGAGCTTCAGCGAGGCGATAGTTGCTTATCAGTTGCAGATAGATGTCCCTTTTACGTTGCAGCGCTTCGATTCGGTGCTGGCGACTAAACTGGACGGCATGTCTTTCACTACCGGACTAGTCACGCCGCGCGACAGCCTCTATCAATGGGTGGAAACCGTAGAACGGCTGGGGAGTGATTTGCATCCGGTCATCCGTCTGGTTTATCCTTACAATCCGCTGAAGCGGGAGTTGGTACAAGTGGATGTGCAGGTGATGCCGCATACTCTTTTGCTCCGTATGGGCTGGCAACTTCTGGGCAGCTTGGTATTGATTCTTCTGCTGTCTGTCTGTCTGCTGTTCCAGATAAAGACCATTTTGAAGCAGCACCGTGTGGACGAGTTGCGGAAAAGCTTTGTCAACACCATGATACACGAGTTGAAACGTCCCGTGCAGGCCTTGAAGATGTGCGTCTCTTTTCTCAATGACAAAACAATGCGTACCGACGAGCAGGCCATGGATGAAGTGGTGCGTGATTCCGTTTCCGAGCTGGACAACCTTTCCGCCTACCTCCGGAAGCTGCGCGACATGACCCGTGCTGACGATGAGCAGACACAACTTTCCCTCAGTACTTTCGATTTGAAACCGGTTGTGGAGAAGTTGATACGCCTGCAGCATGCTCCTGGAGGAAAACAAGTATCTTTCGAGACACATTTCACGGACAACCTGCTGGTTACGGCCGACCCCGTGCACATGGCAAATATCATCAGTAATCTGATGGAAAATGCCGTGAAATATTCGGGAAGCTCCGTCAGTATCCGGGTAGAATGCCGCCTGCATGGCCACGAGCTCACATTGAAAGTTTCCGATGACGGCATTGGTATCCCTGTTTCCGAGCAGGGACGGGTATTCGATAAGTTTTACCGTAGCAGCAACTTGCCTGACCGTTCCTTGCCGGGCATCGGTTTGGGGTTGAGTTATGTCAAGTTGTTGGTTGAGGCTCATAGGGGAACCGTCTTTCTGACCAGTCAGATTGGGAGGGGGACGACGGTGGAAATAACCATTCCACAATAATCTGCACAGATGGATATCGAGAATATAAATAGCAACTCATGAAACCACTGAAAATTCTTTTGCTGACGATGACCTGAAGTATTCCATGCTTCTGAAACGCTTCCTGGAGAAAGAGGGTTATGAAGTGACCTATGCCGGAAATGGCCTTATCGCCCTCGACCAGTTTCCTCTTGTCAAACCGGACCTTGTCTTGCTTGACATCAATATGCCCGGGCTCAATGGTTTTGAAGTGGCAGAACGAATCCGGGAGGCGGACAAGCATGTCCTCATCTTTTTCTTTCCGACCGCAGCGACAAGGCTGACCGCCTGCAAGGATTCCAACTGAAGGCGAACGATTACCTTGCCAAACCTTTCTATCCGGAAGAGCTTACGGCGCGTATCCGCGAGCGTTTCACTTCGCAGTTGTCCGGCGTGGCAGAGGATGAGATGTATGCTTTCGGCCATTCCGTATTCAATTACAGTACGAACGAGATTCGTACGGGAAATAGTAAGGTGCTGATTACTTCCCGTCAAGCCGATATTCTTCGCTTGCTGGCGCTGAATGTGAATAAGACTGTCAGTCGCGATACGTTACTGGATGCTGTGTGGGGCACTGCCTCATATGCCAACTCCCTTGCCTTGAATGTACAGATGTCCTATCTGCGGCGGTCGCTAAAAACGACCCGAGCGTGAGGATTGAGTCGTTGATGAAAAAGGGTATATGCTTGCCGTTCTCTGAAAACATCTTTATCTTTGGATTGTTATACAAACAAGACACTTCAAAAAAGAGAGCTTATGATGAGTTTAGGAGGATGGATGAATAAAATCTTGATAGGTTGGGGATAGACCCGAAGTTTGCCGATATGTTTGACGAGACGATTATTGCACTGCTGATGGTGGGGCTTTCGATAGGGCTGGACTATTTGTGCCAGGCAATCTTCGTTGGCGGTATGAAGCATTATACCCGACGCTCTCCCATCAGTGGAATACGTTGCTGATGAAACGCAGGGTGATACACCATTTGATACATATTCTGCCGGGAATCCTCATCTACTACCTGCTGCCCATGGCCTTTGTGCGTGGAAAGGAGATGCTTGAGTTCTCACAAAAGGTGTGTGCTGTCTATATCATTGTGGCGGTGCTGCTTACTATTAACGGCTTGTTGCTGGTACTGCTCGATGTTTATAACATGAAGGACAAGCAGAAGAACCGTCCGCTGAAAGGCTTCGTGCAGGTATTGCAAGTGCTGCTGTTTTTATCGGAGGTATCATAGTGGTTTCAGTGCTGATAGGCAAGTCTCCTATGACCTTGTTTGCCGGTCTGGGCGCATCTGCAGCTGTACTGATGCTGGTATTTAAGGACAGCATTCTGGGGTTTGTGGCCGGCGTGCAGCTCTCTGCCAACGACATGTTGCGGATAGGGGACTGGATAGCGCTGCCGGTGGCGTTGCCAATGGAGTTGTAGAGGAGATTACGCTGAACACGGTCAAGATACGCAACTGGGACGAAACCATCTCGACCGTACCACCGTATACCCTGGTGAACAACTCTTTTCAGAACTGGCGCGGCATGCAGGAAAGTGGCGGGCGACGGGTAAACAAGAATATCTTTCTGGATATGACTACCCTGAAGTTCTGCACTCCGGAAATGCTGGATAATATCCGCAAGGAAGTCCCCTTGATGGCCGACTATCAGCCAGCAGAAGAAGAGGTGCCAACCAATGCGCAGCTCTACCGTATCTACATCGAACGCTATTTGTGCAGCCTGCCGGTGGTGAACCAGGAGATGGACTTGATTATCAGCCAGAAGGAACCCACGACGTATGGGGTACCCATCCAGGTATATTTCTTCTCTCGCAACAAGGTATGGAAAGAGTACGAGCGCATTCAGTCCGACATCTTCGACCACTTGCTGGTGATGGTACAGAAGTTTGACTTGAAACTGTATCAGTATTCCGACTAATATATCAACCGGAACTCCGCATATACAGGCAAGTGGTCGCTGTATCCTCCTTGATACTTCATCCCGTAGTAGGTGCGGAAGGGTTGCTGCCCTCCGTATTTCTTGTCTCTTGTCAGTAGGAAGGGCAGGCAGAATACGTCTGCCTTTGCTTCCTCTGTATATAGCGGTGCGTGTTCTTGCAGCAACGTACCCGATACGATGATGTGGTCCAGTAGTCCCCATTCTCCTTGATACTTGTAGCTGCCGAAGTGCTTGCGTGTTTTGGCTTTTCCTGCCAGTAGATGGTAAAGTTTTTGTGGACGTAGAGAGTCTTGCAATGTTGACGGTGCTGCTGCCTCCAACACCTCCTTTACCGATTTATTCTCCGGATAATCGTTGAAATCCCTAAAAGGACAATTTGCGGATGTCGGCGTATCGTGTATAGGCTGTCTATGGCATGCTTCACCTTTCGGGCAGCCAGTAGCCGGTAAGGTTCAGACTCTCTTGCCCCTCCCGAACGGGATGGGAAGTGAGCTACCAGTACATCAAGCGTATCCCGGTTCAGCAACAATCCGCTGACGTGAAGAATGTCCGTGTGGGACGGCTATTCTTCCGGGGCTTGTCTACGGGGAGGCTCTGATAGGAAAGCAGTTTGAAAGATTACGTTGATACAACAGCGCTACGTCGATGCCGCGTTTGTCGGGAGATTGTGTCATCACATACCGGTAGTCTGCTTCGCGCAAGGCAGAGTAGCGGGTAAGGTCGCGCATCACACTGTCATTCTCCACCTCACACAAGGCAACAAGGGCGGGCGGCGTCCATCCTCCGGTGGCGATGATGACGCGGGCTATATTATCCAGTTTCTTTCTGTATTTAGAGTAATTCCAATGCCGGGTGGCATCCGGCAGGAACTCGTAGTCATTCTTTAGTGTGTCATGTCGGGAGTCGAATAGGTTTTCTACATTGTAGCTTACTATCCGAAACGTGAGGTATCTTTTCCTTCTTGCCCGTACAGACTGATGTACGGGCAGAGAAGAGTATAACTCCTATCTTATGGATAACGTTCATACAAACGATTCCCGTTCCCCTTTAAGGAACGCGGGATATTTATTTCACCGGAATGTGCTTCAGTATATCCAGCAGATGTTCCCAGAACTTCTGTACGGTAGGAATCAGCATCCGTTCGTCGGGAGAGTGCACACCCTGCAGGGTAGGTCCGAAGGAAATCATGTCCAGTGCCGGGTATTTGTCAAGGAACAGTCCGCATTCCAAACCTGCATGGATAGCTTTTACCTTGGCATCTACACCGAACAAACGTTTGTAGGACTCAACAGCCACTTCCAGGATTTCTGAATGCGGGTTGGGCTTCCAGCCCGGATATCCGTCGCCGAAAGATACGGCTGCTCCACCCATTTCGAATACAGTACGCACCATATTGGCAATGTCTTGTTTGGAGGAGGCGGTAGAGCTGCGCTGGCTGGTCTCGATACGGATGATATGGCCGGGTTTCATCTTTACGGAGGCCAGATTGGTGGAGGTTTCCACCAGCCCGGAATGTCTTGGCTCATGGCATACACACCGTGGTGTGGCATAGATGGTTTGCAGCAAGCGCTTGGCGGTATCTTTGTCAATGGCTTTGGGACGGGCTGCTTCCGATTCAAGCACGAATTGGAGGTCCGGGTCAACGACGGCATATTCTGCCTCCACTTCGGCGGCAAAGACATTCAAGTCTGTGCGCAGGGCATGCTTGTCGGCATCGGGTATGGCAATTACCGCGTGTGCTTCGCGGGCAATGGCGTTGCGCAGGTTACCACCGTCTATTTCGCAAAGGTACATGTCGTACTTCTGGGATGCCTGGCTCAGGAAGCGGTTCAGCAGTTTGTTGGCATTGCCGCGCCCCAGGTGTATGTCGCCGCCGGGTGTCCGCCTTTCAGCCCCTTTACCTGCACTTTGCAGCAGAAATACCCTGCCGGTACGTCCACTTCCCGGTAGGTGAATTCGGCAACGGAATCTATACCGCCTGCACAGCCGATGAAGAGCTCGCCTTCATCCTCGGAATCGAGGTTCAACAGAATGTCTCCGTTCATGAAGCCTTCTTTCAGGGCGAAGGCACCGGTCAGTCCGGTCTCCTCGTCCACGGTGAAGAGGCATTCGATAGGACCGTGCTCGATGCTGTCGTCAGCCAGAATAGCCAGCTCGGTAGCTACACCGATACCGTTGTCGGCTCCGAGGGTTGTGCCTTTGGCTTTCAGCCATTCACCGTCAATTTCGGTTTCGATAGGGTCGGTCAGGAAGTCGTGCTTCACGTCGTTGTTCTTTTCACATACCATGTCGATGTGCGATTGAAGTACGACAGTCTTGCGGTTTTCCATACCCGGAGTAGCGGGTTTCTTTATCAGAACGTTTCCGGCTTCGTCCACCTTCGTTTCCAACTTATGTTTTTCTCCGAATGCTTTTAAGTAAGCAATGATTTTCTCTTCCTTCTTCGAAGGGCGCGGCACTTGGCAGATTTCCTCAAAATAGTGAAATACACCAGCCGGTTTCAAGTCTTTTTCCATAATTATCTGAATTAGCGGCTGCCTTACATGTGTTTATGCAGCCTTCATTATCAATTGTCAAATATCAATTCTCCATTAAATTAACCACTTATTGCTAAATATGGTTAAATTGATTGACTATTTTATTCCCTTCTCTTTTTAGAGTAAAAGGCGAGTTAGTCCAACCAAAGCCCTATATTTGCACCCACAAAAATAGTAAAAACACTATTTTCATGTAACAAAATTAATGGAAATGCTTGATACAATATTGATAACTCTGTTAATAGTTGCTATTTGCATTGTTTTATTGGGTGTAAAGGTCTTTTTGTGAAAGGCGGCAGGTTCCCTAACGGGCATGTCAGTGGCAATAAGGCAATGCGCGATAGAGGTATCGGCTGTGTGCAGTCGCAGGATAGGGAAGCACAACGCAAGTCCCGTTTTCCATTGATGAACTGGAAAAAGCCTTAAACGATAGTATGAACTAATTTTAAAAAACAATATTTATCAATTATGAAGAGATTAAACTACCTCATGAACGGTCTGGCAGCTCTCGCACTGATCGTTTTATTTGCTCAATGTGCCGGCAATACTGATAAACAGACGACAAGCGCTCCTGCACAAGCCGGCGGATTATCGGAAATGAAAATTGCTTATGTTGAAATAGATACGCTTTTGGCAAAATACAACTATTGCATAGACTTGAATGAGGCTATGGTGAAGAAGGGCGAGAATGTCCGTCTGACATTGAACCAGAAAGCCAGCGAACTGGAGAAGCAGAAGCAGGAATTCCAGACAAAGTATCAGAACAACGCTTATCTTTCTCAGGAGAGAGCACAGCAGGAATACAACCGCATTGCAAAGTTGGAGCAGGATTTGCAGAACCTGAGCAACAAGCTGCAGTCTGAGCTGATGAGTGAGAATGAAAAGAACAGCCTGCAACTGCGTGATTCTATCAATGCTTTCCTGAAGGAGTACAATAAGACAAAAGGTTACAGCATGATTATCAGCAATACGGGTTTTGACAACCTGCTCTATGCAGACAGTGTCTACAACATCACCCGTGAGATTCTGGATGGTCTGAATGCAAGATACTCTTCTCCGGTGAAGAAATAATATTTATCCTATGATATAAAAAAGGATGTGCTGAAAAGTACATCCTTTTTATAGGCCTCTCCTCGCCCCCCCCGTAGGGAGGGGAGTTTTGAAGTGTTTGTATTTTGTAGGACTATCTCTGTCCCCCTCCTACGGGGAGGGGCTAGGGAGAGGCTTTTAATGCTCCGATTGTACGCTTTACCCGCTCCGCAGTAGTGATGGTGTGTGTGTATTCATCAATATGTACCGTTCCTCCCATAGAGACGGCGGAATTGTGATAGAGCATGGAGCTTTCGATATTTTCCTGGCGGAGAAATGAAACTCGCGGATACCGGTTTCTCGGGCAATGTGGGCTATGTTGGCTTCATTCACCCCACAGCCTGCCAATAGAATGATTCGGCCTGATGCTTGTTGTTGGAGCTCTTTCAAAGGGGAATGCCTTGCTCTGCTGTAGATTGCTGTCGGAAGTTAGGATGCGGTTGCATCCTAATGCGATAATATCTTCTATTGCTTTTTGTGGATTTCTGCATACATCGAAAGCACGGTGGAAGGTGACGGACATCCCTTGTGAGGCTTTCATAAGCTGCTCCATCAATGGAATGTCTACATCTCCTTCTGCCGTCAGGCAACCGAACACGACTCCGATCCTAGGCGGCGGGCATTCTCTATGTCTTTCAGCATGATGCGCTGTTCGGTGGAGGAGTAAAGGAAGTCTCCTCCACGGGGACGGACAATGATATGCAATTTGGTCTGCTGCAATACTTCCCGTGCGATGAGGATATCGCCGTATGAGGGGTTGTTCCTCCCTCGGGGATGCCTGCGCATAGTTCCACCCGGTCTGCTCCGCCGGCTTGTGCGGCAATACAACTCTCTACGGAGTTGGCACAAACTTCAAACTGATAATCTTTCATTTTGTAAAGTTATGGTTGTGGTGCAAAAATAAGAAAAGGGTGAATACGAATTCACCCTTTTCTGCATTTATTTTCTTTTCTGATGTTACTTTGCGTAGCTCACCGCACGTGTCTCACGGATAACGGTAATCTTCACCTGACCCGGATAAGTCATTTCGTCCTGAATCTTCTTGGCGATTTCACCGGAAAGGTTCTCCGTCTGCTTGTCGTCAATCTTGTCTGCACCGACAATGACACGCAACTCACGGCCTGCCTGGATGGCATATGTCTTTGTCACTCCCGGATAGGACATGGCCAGTTGCTCAAGGTCGTTCAGGCGCTTGATGTATGCTTCTACAATTTCGCGGCGTGCTCCCGGGCGTGCTCCTGAAATGGCATCGCATACTTGTACGATGGGGGCCAGCAGGCTGGTCATTTCCACTTCGTCGTGGTGGGCACCGATGGCGTTGCAGATGTCTGGCTTTTCCTTGAACTTTTCTGCCAGCTTCATACCATAGAGTGCATGCGGCAATTCCGGTTCCTCATCGGGTACCTTACCTATATCATGCAGCAGTCCGGCACGTTTTGCTTTCTTCGGGTTGAGTCCCAGCTCTGATGCCATCACAGCGCAAAGATTGGCTGTCTCGCGTGCATGCTGCAAAGGTTCTGGCCGTATGAAGAACGGTATTTCATCTTACCGATAATGCGGATAAGTTCCGGATGCAGACCGTGGATGCCCAGGTCGATAGTAGTGCGTTTACCGGTTTCGATGATTTCCTCTTCTACCTGCTTGCGTACTTTGGCAACTACCTCTTCGATGCGTGCTGGGTGGATACGTCCGTCTGTTACTAACTGGTGCAATGCCAGACGTGCAATCTCACGGCGAACCGGGTCGAAAGCTGACAATACGATAGCTTCCGGAGTATCGTCTACCACAATTTCCACACCGGTGGCAGCTTCCAGGGCGCGGATGTTGCGGCCTTCGCGACCGATGATACGTCCCTTGATTTCATCTGATTCGATGTGGAATACGGTTACTGAGTTTTCAATGGCTGTTTCCGTAGCCACACGTTGGATGCTCTGTATCACGATGCGCTTGGCCTCTTTGCTTGCCGTCAGCTTGGCGTCGTCCATGATGTCGTTGATGTAGGACTGGGCTTGCGTTTTGGCTTCTTCCTTCAGGGATTCCACCATGCGCTCTTTGGCTTCTTCGGCAGAAAGTCCGGAAATGGCTTCCAGCTTTTCTATTTCCTGGCGCTGCATGTGCTCCAGTTCTTCTTTCTTCTTGTCTACGATGGACAGTTGGGCTTCCAGATTTCTTTCACGGCTTCTGCTTCCATCTTCTTGCGCTGGATTTCTTCCTGGCGTTGGTTCAGTACCAATTCACGTTGTTTCAGCTTGTTTTCTGCCTGCTGTATCTTTTGGTTACGTTGGGCCACTTCTTTTCCAAGTCTGCCTTCTTGTTCAGGAATTTTTCCTTTACTTCCAGCAACTTATTCTTCTTAATCACTTCCGCTTCCGCTTCCGCATCTCTCAGGATACCGTCGTATTTGTTTTCAGCCCGTGCTTGAAGAACAAGTACGAGGCAAACCCTCCGACAATGAAGCAGGCAATGGATAATACTATTGTAACTACTGTCATTTTATTAATTTGTTTTAGTATATAAATAAAAGCACTGCATAAAAGCTTGCTTTGATGAAGGGCAAACTTTGTACAGTGCGCGAATTTCTCTCTTTACCGACCCGACGGAGGGATTGCAGCTTATTGTTCCTTGAAATAGGTCTCCAATACCTCTGTCAGTTCCTTTATTTTAGCTGTATAGGGTTCAGTATCATTACGGTCCTTCAACTGAAGGTTTTCTAAAGCGAACTGATAGGCCACCATGGCTATAATTCTCTCTAGAGACACATTCTGATAATGCTCCCGATACGCATTGAGCCTGATATCTACCTGCTTGGCGGCTTCTCTTACCATTTCCTCGTCCTCACGGTTGATTGTGAGAGGGTAGGAGGCTCCTGCCATCTGCAGGTTTATCTTTATCTTATCGTTCATACATCCTCTTCTCTTTATTCATTCAACAAAGCGATGCATTTATCGACTTCACGCACTAATTTGGACAATCGCAGTTTCGTCTCTTTCACGTCACTGCCGTTAAGGCTGATTGTCGTAGCTGTTTTAGGTTCGTGTAGTTAAGTTCCAGTTCCCGGTATTCAGCTTGTACCTTCCCGTATTCCTCCTCTTTGGCTTCAAGAAGTTGCTTTAGCTCAGCATTTTCGCGTTTTAATTCATCGTGCAGATAGATTAAATGCCGCAGTCTCTTCAAAGGTACTTAATAGCTTCTTCGTCTGTCATCACTACACCAAAATTGTACACAAAAATACAATTTACTTGGAGATTACAAAACTTTTCGGGGAAAATATGCTGTAGAAGTGCCGAAATAACCGAAGTGGCCTATGAAGTACTGGTTTTGAGGGATTGAAAAGGGTGGCGGAGGCTGGCTTTTCAAGAGATGTGGATAGGTATGGAACAATTTGCTTTTAGAAGGATTTTATTTCTTGCTTTTCGAAAGCTTAGTATCTCCGTTACTAAATAGTAATCGTCCGACGCTTGTTTAATTATCGTCCGACAGTTGTTGGACGATAATTAAACAGATGTTGGACGATAATTGAACGGTTGTTGGACGATTACTGTTTAGTAAGGCCGAAATTACTTTTGCTGTTTTAGGCACTACTCTTTAGGTGCGGTTGGAATAGTATGTAGTAAAGGAAGGAGGAGATGCTAAGAAATAAATAAAATAATTTATATAATAATTTGGTTTATAAAATAAACCTTTTATCTTTGTATCGGAGTTCGAACCCGAAATGTGATTTTGGTATGTATAACTTAAAGAGAATGATTATGAAAACGATTGTTTGTAGAAGTATGGCGGCAGCTCTTCTTTGTGTATTTGCATTGGGGGTGTCTGCGCAAGATGTTCTGAAAGTGAAGGTGATGAACATACCTTCTGCTGTGGAAAGATAATGATTGCCACTGACAAGGGGCAGTATGGTATGGTAGATGCCAAGGGCACGGAGGCGGTACTGGAACTGAAAGATGTGACAGTGGGTAAATATAAGCTTTATGTCTATCATGATGAAAACAACAATTATCAGTTGGATAGGGAAGACGGAATTCCATCTGAGTATTGCGCGATAGCGGATGTGGAGGTGAGCGCCGACACGAAGCAGGTGGAGATAGCACTTAAGCGGGTATTAAAAGGAAGCAACAAATAAGGCGGCAGGAAAATGGAAGAAAGAAAATTGAATGAGAAAGAGAGTTTAGAACTCATCACTCGGATGATACAGAACACGAAGGACAGAATGGCGGAAAATCAGGGACACCTTTTTGCTGTGGGGATATGTAACGGTAATTATCTCGTTGCTGGTTTGGTTTCTATTGAAGGAAACGGGCAATAACAATTGGCAATTCCTATGGTTCCTGCTTCCAGTCATAGCCTTTCCTGCTACGTTGTGGAGTCAGCGGAAGGCTCGGAAAATGTTGAAGACCTACATAGACCGTGTTGTGGATTATGTGTGGACGGTATTTGGACTGGGTGCTTTCTTGGTATCGTGTACCGCCATATTTGTATGGAAGATTCCTATTCTGTTTGTCATTTTGCTGATGATGGGGATGGGAACTGCCCTGACGGGACTGATTGTGAACACGAAAGTGGTTACGATGGGAGTGCTGGGAGCCTTGCTCTCGTTGGGATGTTTCTATATGCCCGGCATAGACCAGATACTGTTTTTGCATTGGCGTTCGTCTTTATGATGGTGATTCCCGGACATTACATGAACAGTGTGGCGAAGCGTCACAAACAATAAAAGAAGAGGATGATATATGTTTAAAGAACTGAACCCTTTGCGCGAACTGCGGCTTGCGGTGATGTCGTTGCTTATTAGTGTCGAGGCGGACTTTGTCTATATCCGCCAGCAGACCAAAGCTACGGCAGGAAACCTGAGCGTGCAGATAGACAAACTCAGCAAGGCGGGATATGTGGAGGTGACAAAGACTTTAAAGGAAAGATGCCTTGTACGATTTGTAAGATCACTCCGCAAGGAGTAGACGCATTTGAGGAATATGTAGAGTCATTGAAATCTTATCTGGCAGGGAGTGTGAGTGTGGGTGACTTTACATTTATGGGGTAAAGATGGAAATCTTCTGAAAAAGGTTTCTATCTTTGCCTTTTCATGAGAAGGAGGAGGGTGTGTCATCAACCGTTTTGCCACCCTCATGCCGGACAAAATTTAAACAGACTCTAAAAAGATAGAATGATATGAGAATTTTAGTCACTTATGCCGTACAAGGCGAATTTACGGAATTGAAATTTCCCGGACTGATAGGGAGGAAGAGGCAGATAGGCTATCTCCGTACCGGTGTGGAAAGGTGAAATCGGCTTTTTATCTTTCTGAAGCGATAAGCCATGCGCAACCGGACTTGGTGGTCAATGTAGGTACGGCAGGGACTATCCGTCATCGGGTAGGAGATATTTTCGTATGCCGTCATTTTGTAGACCGTGATATGCAGAAGCTGGTGGAGCTTGGTATGGAGTATGAGATTGATTCAATGGATTTGTTGTCCCAAAAGGATATTGTTTACACTGGCCGGCAGGCGGTGTATGCAATACGGGGATACTTTCTTGACAGAACTCTCGGATGTGTCCGGTGATGTTGTGGATATGGAAGCCTATGCCCAGGCTTTGGTATGCCGTGCCAAGAATGTTCCTTTCATTTCGGTGAAGTACGTGACGGATATTATCGGGCAGAACTCCGTGAAACATTGGGAAGACAAGCTTGCCGATGCTCGGAAGGGTTGGGAGAATTCTTCGAAAATGGAAGGAGTTTGATTAATGTGCTAATATGCCAATGTGCTAATTGGCTGCGCTATGTGTATATTAGACTCTCACACCGCAGGTCATTGGCACATTAGCACATTAACCACATTAGCACATCATTTATCTCAACGTCTTGAATGACAGTATATGCCAAGTCACCCCCACAGCGACAAGGAACAATACTGTCTTTATTTCTGTTAGTGGAATCAGGAAGAAGATGCAGTAAACCATTGTTCCCCACATCAGCAGTAGGGAGATGATTTTGGCACGTAGAGGGATGGCTTTGTTCTCGCGGAAGCTGCGGATGTAGGGACCGAGGCATTTGTGGTTCAGCAACCATTGGTACAGTCTGGGTGAGCCTCTGAAGTAGAGTGCTGCCGTGAGCAGCAGGAAAGGCGTGGTGGGCAGCAACGGCAGGAAGATGCCGATGATGCCGAGTGCCAAAGAAACTGTTCCCAAAATGATGCAGACGGTTTTCATGCGGCAAATGTAGGAAAAATAATAATATAGATAATATGTATGCGAATAAAGTAAAGAAGGTTGTTGCCGTCCACGACTTGTCGGGAGTCGGACGGGTGTCTCTGACGGTGGTCATTCCCATCCTTTCGTCTATGGGCTTTCAGGTGTGTCCGTTGCCTACAGCCGTATTGTCGAGCCATACCCAGTATCCGGAGTTCTCTTTTCTGGACTTGACGGATGAAATGCCGAAGATTATTTCCGAGTGGAAGAAGCTGGAAGTACAGTTTGATGCCTTTTATACCGGCTATCTGGGTTCTCCGCGGCAGATACATATTGTTTCTGACTTTATTGATGACTTCCGCCGACCGGACGGTCTGGTTGTGGTAGACCCGGTGTTGGGTGATAACGGACGGCTTTATGCGAACTTCCACGAGTCCATGATTGATGAAATGAAACATCTCATCACCAAGGCCGATGTCGTTACTCCCAATCTGACGGAGCTGTTCTATCTGCTGGGTATTCCTTATAAGGAGATGAATACGGATGAGGAATTGAAGTCATACCTTCGCCGGCTTTCCGATTGTGGTCCCGAAGTGGTGATTATTACCAGTGTGCCCGTACGGGATGATAAGCATAAGACGTCCGTGTATGCCTATAACCGGAACGGTAACCGCTACTGGAAGGTTACGTGTCCTTACCTGCCGGCCCATTATCCCGGAACGGGGGATACGTTTACCAGTGTCATCACCGGAGCACTGTTGCAAGGCGACAGTTTGCCCATTGCCCTGGACCGTGCCACGCAGTTCATTCTGCAAGGTATCCGTGCTACTTTCGGATACGAGTACGACAACCGTGAAGGTATACAGCTTGAAAAGGTGTTGCATAATCTCGACATGCCGATTCAAATCTGCAGCTATGAATTAATTTAAACCAATCCCATCTATTCTATATGAAAAAGAAAATATTCCTGGCAGTGTTTCTCTGTTGCGGCATGTTTGCAGCAATGGCGCAGACTGCTGCCGACTCTCTTGCCATCGTTTCTGCCGATTGGCAGACTGAGCCCCTGCAGAAAGGGATGCTTTATAAAAAGGCAGTATTCAGTTCTTTGTATGGAGTTCCTCAGGAAGTGTCTATTTTTGAAATATCCCCGAAGCGCTACCGTTTCGATGTGCTCGTCCACAATCCCAAGGAGGAGACCAGTATAGCCGCCCGGCATGCAGGTGCGGTGGCGGCCATCAATGGCTCCTATTTTGATATGAAAGCCGGAAATTCCGTCTGCTATCTGCGTAAGGACGGGGTGGTGATAGATACTACCTCTACTGGGGTTCTGGCAACAGTGTCCAATGGAGCTGTACTTATAAAGAAGGGCAGGCTGGAACTGATTCCCTGGAGCAAGCAGGAAGAAAAGGCATGTACTTTGAAAAAAGGCACTGTGCTGGCTTCCGGCCCTTTGATGCTGAAGGACGGGCAAGTGTGCGACTTGTCCGGGACTAATCGGAATTTTGTAAATACCAAGCATCCCCGCAGTGCTGTGGCGCTGACAAGAGAAGGAAAAATCCTGCTTATTGTTGTTGACGGACGTCGGAAGGGAAAAGCGGAAGGTATCAATATACCCGAGCTTGCCCATATGATTCGTATATTGGGCGGGGAGGATGCGTTGAATCTGGACGGCGGCGGTTCTTCTACGCTGTGGAGTGGGGCGTTGCCGGATAAGGGAATAGCCAATACCCCGAGTGGCAGTGCAGAGCGTAAGGTTGCCAATTCTCTTTGTGTGTACGAATAAGTTAGGGAAGTAAATGGATAAATCTTAAGTTTTTTGTAATTTTGCCGTCGCATCGAGGTGACATTAGATGCGGCAACTTATTATATTAATTAGCGTATTAACAATATGTACACAGTCATCAAACGTATGGAAGTGTCGGCTGCCCATAGCCTGAAACTTTCTTATCGCAGTAAGTGTGAGAATCTGCACGGTCACAACTGGATTATCACTGTCTATTGCCGTTCCAAAGAGCTGAATGCGGACGGAATGGTGGTAGACTTCAGTCACATCAAGCAGGTGGTAAAGGAACAGCTGGATCATCATAATCTTAATGAAGTGCTGTCCTTCAATCCCACAGCCGAGAACATAGCCCGTTGGATATGCGACCAGATACCCACTTGCTTCAAGGTAGAGGTGCAGGAGTCGGAATCAAACATTGCCGTCTATGAGGAAGATTAATGAGATATTCTACAGTTTGCAGGGAGAAGGATACCATACGGGTACCCCGGCTGTCTTTATCCGTTTTTCCGGTTGTAACCTGAAGTGCCCCTTCTGTGATACGCAGCATGAGGACGGCATACTGATGTCCGATGAAGATATCGTAACAGAAGTTAGTAGATACCCTGCCGCTACCGTGATACTGACCGGTGGAGAACCCTCCCTTTGGATTGACCGTGAATTTGTGGATTGTCTGCACCAGGCGGGAAAGTATGTCTGCATTGAAACAAACGGTACCCATCCGCTGCCGGATAATATAGATTGGGTGACCTGCTCTCCCAAGCAGGGGGTAAAGCTGGAAATTACGCGTATGAATGAAGTGAAGGTGGTGTATGAAGGGCAGGATATTACTGTTTATGAGCAGTTGCCCGCCGGGCATTTCTTTCTTCAGCCTTGCTCTTGCAGCAATACGGCCGAAACGGTGGATTGCGTGATGAAGCATCCTAAGTGGAGACTTAGTTTGCAGACACATAAGCTGATAGATATCCGGTAGGCATTTATAAAACGAATAATGGCTGTAAGCAATGCTTACAGCCATTATTCGTTCATGCACGGGAGGAGAGGCTCGAACTCCCGACACCCGGTTTTGGAGACCGGTGCTCTACCAACTGAGCTACTCCCGTGTTTGCGGCTGCAAAGGTAATGCAAACTTTCAAATATGCAAGTAACAGACGTACTTATTTTATAAAGAAAGTTGCTTACAACATCTGTAAGTCCTGATACATAATGCGATACGCTGCTGCTTTTTTTTCCAGTGCCAGCGGGTAGGCTCTTGAGGAAGAAGGCATCCGGTAGAGGCGCATCGGATGGTTTTCGAAAAGAAACTCCGTGAAGTCACCTACTTTGGGCTTGTCGATGGAGAACTGCGTGCACAGCGTGTCCGTTGCCTTCTCACCGGTGGTGACGATAGCCTTGCATTGCGGTATCCGGTGTAGCAGGGCAGGGACGTCCGTGGGTTGCACCACTTCCAGAAACTTATCCGAGGCGTTGTCCTGCAGGCGCCGTATGGCAGAGGCTGTGTCGAACAAGGCAATACCCTTTTCCTGCAGGAAACTGATGAGGCGTTCTTTGCAGAAAGCCTTCTTCGTCTTGTCTACAAAATAATCCTTGTCATTGAAGAAAAGGAACCCGGTAATCCTCCACATGTCATTGTTCCAGTTGGGGTAGTAAAACTCCATGGACCACCGCTTTTTCTGCGGAGGAAAGCTTCCCAGCATCAGCAGACGGGCGTTGCCGGGAAGGAAGGGTTCTAAAGGGTGTTGTTCTATTTCCATACTTTCCAATTTCATTGTTCTGCCTGCAAAAGTACGGAATATATCTTGGATATGCTATCCTGCAATGTCCTGATTGCTCATTCTGTCGGTGATTTGGAAGGGGAAATCAGGATATTCGTAGAGGCTGAACCGGGATTCTGTCTTGCCTTCCGTATAGTTCCAGATGGTGGCATATTCTTCGGCGTCTTCTCCCATGGCCTGCAGTTGGCGGAGGTAGGAGGCTATGGACTTGTTCTCTACGATATATATTTGTCCCAGCCGGTCTATTATAGGGCTGTGGCGCCGGGTGCTGTCATGGTCGAAACGCAGGATGCGCTTGCCTTCGGGAGTGATGCCTACCATGTTGAAGGTCATGCTCTTGCCGATGGCGGGCAGGTTGAGCACATTGCGGTCGGTGGCGAGGAAAGGCAGGTGGTGCGTTTTCAGGAAACGCCGGATGCAGGCTGCCGGGTCATGGACGGTTCCAAGCAGTACGGACAGATTATGGGCATCTTCCTTGGTCAGCTTCCCGAAGCGCTTTTCTTCCCGTTGCTCTTGTACGGAACGGCTGTTGGGGGTAAACACGGCATTGTTTTCTTCAAAACCTTTCACGGAGAAGGTGTAGTAGCAAACCACTCCCAACTGATTGAGCACTTGCCGCAGGCGGGTAGTATGCCCCCGGCGGGATGCAGCTACGTTGTATACCAGTTGGTTGTCAATGAGCCAGCCTGCCGCCAGCAGTTTGCGTATTCCTTCGGCAGCTTCCGGAGTGACTTCGAGCGGGGTTTGGAAATGTGTCTGGATAATGAACTGGTGGATGCCGATGGTAGACGCCTTTTCCTTGAATTCCCTTAGAATCTCCACCAGCCCGTCATTGATGCGCATGGGCAGGTAGGCGGGGAGGCGTGAGCCGAGGCGTACACGTTGCAGCTCTGCATACTTTTCTCCTTCGGGCCGTTCCTGATTGGCTTTCCGCTTGCGGACTGCCATGCGGTAGACGGCGTCTAATATGTTGCCCAGCGTCTTGTTTTGGCTCATCAGTGCGTCACCGCCGGTGATGAGAATGTCCCGCAGTTGCGTGTCTTCCTCAAAATAGGCCATCAGCCGACGCAGCTTCTTTTCCCATGTTTCCTTGGGACGCAGGGTGTCAAACTCAAAATTGAGCCGTTTGCTTTGAAAGTCGTACATACGCTGACAAGATGCGCAGAGTCCTCCGCAGGCGCGTCCCATGGTGTCGGGGATGAGGATGGCCACTTCCGGATAACGGCGGTGGATGTTATGCCCGTCGGGCAGCAGCCAGCCGGCGGCATTGGGTTTACCTGGTTCTACGATATCCTCCCGTTCCCAGGCACGTATCTGTCCGTAGGTTTCCACCAGTTGGGGTGAATAGAGTATATAGCTGCGCAGGGCCTCGTCGTCGTATCCGCTGCCGGTGCAGTTCAGCAGTGACAGATAATAGGGGGTGGCGAAGAAAGGCATTCCCTTCTTGCGGGCTTTTGAGAGCAGGTACATGGTTTCGGCAGAAAGGGAGTTGCCGAGAAGACGGTTTAGCTCCGTAGGGCTTTTGACGGCCATGGCAAGATGGAAACGGAAGTCATTCCACCATTCGCTGACGAGGTTGAACTTCTCCTCGTAGCTGAGTCCCTCTTCGAAATGGAAGCGGGAAGCCGGGTTCTTGCGGTGCTCAATCTTCTGCACTAGTGCATGCAGGATGCGTTCCTTGTTCTTTGCACGGATATGCTGCACGTCTTCATCCAGTCCGCTGGGCCAGCGTTCGGTCAGGGTTTTGATTTTCTGTGCGGAGGGCAGAGCGGGGGCGGGTTGGTGGAGGCGTTTGAACTGCTGGAACAAGTCGATGAACAGGTCCGTTTCCGTTTCCTCTTCCCATTGTCCCGTGAGGAAGGAATGCAGCATTGATAAAGTTGATATGGGCAGCTGTTCTCCGATGGAGAGCTCGTGTACTTCCTGCCCGTCAAATTCAATCAAGAGTCGAATTTGCTTACCGGCCTCGCTGTCCACTTCCGGATGTCCGGCAATGTACTCCGCCAGGTTGGCTTTGAAGGCTTCCGCATCGTCGCTTTGAACGGCGATGCTGACCAGTTCAGGGAGTTCGTGCCGATAAAGTTGTTCCAGTTGTGAGAGAGTGAGTGCAAGCATTTTCTTTTGTTTCATAAGCGGTTGTTTTTTTGAAGTTAATATTTATGATGGTTGACGCGGGGTGCGTCCTTGTGTTCCGTGAGGGGAAAATGATTTCATTTGCTAAAAATAACAAAAAAAAGCGGGAAATTTCTTTCCCGCCTTCTTGTTTCTAAAGTTCTTTAGAATTCTTTTTCTTTTATTTCTCTTCGTTGGCTTTCTGTTTCGGTTCCTTTTTGGCCAGCATCACTACGTTGTAAACGTACTCGGTCATCCATTGTTCCGAATATCCCAGACGCTCTTTGTACTGGCGTACTGCCGCTGCCGTTTTGTGTACATCGTCCTTTTTCCATACGGTTTTTGTACAGACGTCGTGTACGGTTTTTTCGGTCATGCTGCGCAGTGCTCCCTTGAAGATGGAAGGCATGCGGAATTTCCACTGCATCAGGTTTCCCATCAGCATCATCAAGTCATTGGAGAAGCCTTGATACATAAAGAGATAACCTTGTACGTCGTTCTGCGTACGGCAGTGCTTCTTGACGGAAGTATCAATTTCCTTGAAGAAGTTTTCACTGATGCCGTAGTCCTGCATCAGCATCTTGCGCGAAGCGGCCTTTTCCGCTTGTCCCAGGCGGCCTCCCTGCGTGGGGATTTTGAACAGACGCTTGAAGTTGGCTACATCCGGCACAAAGCGGATATTGGTGATGCCCAGGTTGGCGGCTATTACAGACTGGAAGTAGACGCGTGTCAGTGACACGAAGTCTTCCACATTCTTCGAAGATACTTCTCCGGTATTCTTGTTGAATAGTTTGGCAAATAAACTCATATCAAATTACGAATTACTGATTACAAATTACAAGACCGCAGGTCATCCAGCGGTTCCGGCTGCAAAAGTACGAAATAAGTTGGTTATCACCAGCACTCTATGTCTTTTTCTACCTCTTTCAGGCGGTTCTTGGTGAAAACGGGGTCTTTGATACCGGCGCTTTTCTGTGCGCGGTAGTCTTCAAGCAGCCTGAAAGCGTATTTTCCGAGCAGGCTGATGGCGATAAGATTGCAGAGCGCCATGAGTCCCATAGTGACGTCGGCAAGGCTCCATGCCAGGTCGAGGGTGGCAACAGCACCGAACATGACCATGCCGCCCACCAGTATACGGTAGATGTTGAGCACCCATTTACGGTGGGTAAGGTAGCGCACATTGGCTTCTCCGTAATAATAATTTCCCAGAATGCTGCTGAATGCGAAGAAGAACAAGGCTACCGCAACGAAGATGGCTCCCAAAGGTCCTATCTCGTTGGTCAGCGCATGCTGGGTAAGCTGTACGCCGTTTGTGGAACCATCCAGTGGAGCACCGCTGAACAGAATGATGAAAGCGGTGCAGGTACATATAATCAGCGTATCGGTAAATACTCCCAGCGTCTGAATCAAGCCTTGCTTCACGGGGTGGCTGACGTGTGCGGTTGCCGCCACATTGGGGGCGGACCCCATACCGGCCTCGTTGCTGAACAGCCCGCGTTTGATGCCCTGCATCAGCGCCATGCCGACACCCCCTCCCAAAGCCTGCTCCCATCCGAAGGCGTGGCCGACAATGAGTGCCAGGACTCCCGGCAGCTCTTTGATGTTCAACAGAACGATGATAAGTGCCAGTGCAATGTATCCCAACGCCATGATGGGGACGATGATGCTGCTGACTTTGGCTATGCGCTGTACGCCTCCAAAGATGATTGTCAGCGTGAGTGCGGTGATGATCCCTCCCACAACGGCATGGTCGAACCCGAAAGCGCCTTCGAAAGCGGCACACAGTGTATTGCTCTGTACCGAGTTGAATGCAAATCCGAAGGTAATGGTGATAAGTACGGCAAACAGTGCCCCCATCCACGGCTGTTTCAGTCCCTTACGCATATAGTAGACCGGGCCGCCGATAAAGGAGTCTTTGCCCTTTATCTTATACAATTGGGCCAGTGTAGATTCTACAAACGAGCTGGAAGCACCCAGGAGGGCAATCACCCACATCCAGAATACAGCGCCCGGACCGCCTACTGCAATGGCGGTGGCAACCCCTGCAAGATTGCCCGTACCTACACGGCTGGCAATGGAGATGGCAAATGCCTGGAACGATGAGATATGCTTTTCCTTGGCATCGCCTTTCCCGCCCGAGTCGCCCAGCAGACGTACCATTTCCTTTATCATCCGGAACTGTACAAAGCGGGTTCTCAGCGTAAACCATACGGCGCATCCCAACAGCAGGGCAACGAGGATGTAGGTCCAGAGCAGGTCGTTTATCAGATTTATTATTCCCATAATGTATATGTACAGTTATCTATTTGTAGTAAAAAACTCACACAAAACAAGTGCTACCCTCTGTCGTTATCTAAGGTGGTCTCTGTCGTTACTTTAGGCTACCTCTGTCGTTAACTGAGATAGATTTCTTGCAAGTCGGTGATAATCAACGTGGTATAAACTCGTGTGCTGCGATTTGTACCATGGACAAATCTGGACAAACCTGACGGAATCTCCTTGCCTATTTCAGCTTGAAGTGAAATTTGTGTCCTTCAAACACCGGTTCCACTATGTCATAACGAACAAACTTTGCCAGCAGATGTTCGGCGGCGCGTCGGGAAAGATGCGCCAGGCGGCAGTAACGGTTCAATGACAGGCGGTCGTTCTCTTCCAGCAGATTGAGCAGCAGCTGTTCCCGTTCGGTATATTCTATCAGTTCTCCTTTCGGACTTTCGCTTTGTTGCCAGACACGTAGATGGACGGGAGTGGCAAGGATGTTTTCATCCTTGATACGGAGATAGGCAAGATATTTTCCCGTTTCGTCCTTGGCATATACCGGCTTCCGGTCACTTTCCTCGATTTGTACCACCAGCACACTACGGCCTTCCACCTGATAGGTCTGCATGGTATAGTTCACTTCGGGGCTGCAATAAAGTCCGGCAGCCGCTTCTATCATATATTGTTCTTCGTCCGAACGGACACCGGCAATTTTCCCGTTATCTTTCACTCCGATAAGCAGTTTTCCACCGTCTGTATTGGCAAAGGCTGAAAGGGTTTTGGCTATCTTGCGGGCGTCGGATATTTCGAACTTGAAATCCTGCTGTTGGTGCTCTCCTTCGGCTATGAGAGCGTGTATATATTCGGTGTCAGTAAGCGTTTTCATGCTTGCAAAAGTAGATAAAAAATGCGTAAGAGCCCCTTTTTGCGGCGATTTTACCGAATATTTCAAAAAAAATATCGTTTTTCTGCATTTATTTCAAGAAAGAATGTATTTTTGCCAGACATTATTAACGAAGTAATTTAAAAAGGATTATGAAAGAATTAGTTGAAAAAGTAGCTGCATTGTATGCAGACTTCTCAAAAGATGCAAACGCTCAGTTGGAAAACGGTAACAAGGCAGCAGGAACTCGCGCTCGTAAGGCTTCTTTGGAAATCGAAAAAGCTATGAAGGAATTCCGCAAAGCATCTTTAGAAGCTTCTAAGAAGTAAGAAAAAAAGCATATTTGATGCTGCGAAAGACTGCCACTACTGGCGGTCTTTTTTGTTTTTGAAAAGTATTATTGCTACTTTTGACGCAGGTATTATGGATGAAAACGTTCTCAATAAACTGAAGATACTGGCAGAGTCGGCAAAGTATGACGTCTCTTGCTCCTCCAGTGGTACGGTGCGCTCCGGCAAGGCAGGCATGCTGGGGAACACTGTGGGTGGCTGGGGCATCTGCCATAGTTTTGCCGAGGACGGCCGTTGTATCTCCCTGCTCAAAGTGATGCTTACCAATTATTGCATCTACGACTGCGCCTACTGCATCAACCGCCGCAGCAACGACCTGCCGCGTGCCACGCTGTCGGTGGCCGAGCTTGTAGACCTCACCATGGAGTTCTATCGCCGCAACTATATCGAAGGGCTTTTCCTGAGCAGTGGGGTGGTGCGTAATCCCGATTACACGATGGAACGCCTGGTGCGCGTTGCCAAGGACCTCCGCACTATCCATCGTTTCAACGGATATATCCATCTGAAGAGCATTCCCGGTGCCAGCCGCGAACTGGTGAATGAGGCAGGACTTTATGCCGACCGTCTCAGCGTCAATGTCGAGATACCGAAGGAGGAGAACCTGAAACTGCTTGCCCCGGAGAAAGACCATAAGAGTGTATATGCGCCTATGCGCTACATCCAGCAGGGAGTCCTTGAAAGTTCGGAAGAACGCAAGAAACACCGCCACGCTCCCCGTTTCGCTCCTGCAGGACAAAGCACACAGATGATAGTAGGCGCTACCGCCGAGACGGACAAGGATATTCTGTATCTTTCGTCGGCCCTCTATAAGGGACCTACGATGCGGCGTGTCTACTATTCGGGCTATATTTCCGTCAATACCTACGATAAGCGCCTGCCGGCATTGAAACAGCCCCCTTTGGTGCGCGAAAACCGCCTTTACCAAGCCGACTGGCTGATGCGCTTCTATCAGTTCAAGGTGGAGGAAATAGTGGATGATGCCTACCCAGACCTTGATTTGGAGGTTGACCCCAAGCTGTCCTGGGCTTTGCGCCATCCCGAGCAGTTTCCAATCGATGTGAACAAGGTGGATTATGAGATGTTGCTCCGCGTGCCGGGCATCGGCGTGAAGTCGGCACGGCTGATAGTGGCTTCCCGACGTTTCTCCAAGATAGGTTTCTACCAGTTGAAGAAGATAGGGGTGGTGATGAAGAAGGCGCAGTATTTCATTACCTGCTGCGAGTTGCCGATGCGCACGGTCAATGAGCTGACTCCGCAAGGGGTACGCAGTCTGCTGTTGCCCAAACCGAACAAGAAAAAAGTGGATGAGAGGCAGTTGATGCTTGATTTTGGCGAATGAATATCTTTTTATACGATAAGACTTTTGAGGGATTGCTGACTTCTGTTTTTGAAGCCTATTCCCGCCGCATTTTCCCCGATGCACTGTTGTTGGAGGGAGAGCCTCTACCATTGTTCTACGATGAAATATTTACAGTGATAACCGATGAGGAGAAGTCCGGTCGCGTCTGGCGCGGATTGCAGAAGAAGCTGTCGTCTGCGGCACTTGCCTGCCTCGCCCAATGCTGGCTGGCAGAGGAACCGGAAACTCCCATGCTGCTGTTCCGCTATATCCGCAAGGCGATAGATGCTCCTCGCTCCATTGAAACGAACTTTGCCGACCCTGATGTGCTAGAGTTCTCCCGTATGTGGAAGCGGGTGGATTGGGAGCGTATACGCCTGCTTCAGTTTGTCCGCTTCCAGAAGGCTGCGGACGGTACTTTCTTTGCTGCCATCGAGCCCGAAAAGAATGCCCTTCCTTTGGTGACGGGGCATTTCAAAGACCGGTTTGCCGACCAGCGTTGGCTCATTTATGACATCAGGCGAGCCTATGGGTACTATTACGACTTGAAGGAGGTGCGCCAGGTGACTTTTGGTGAGGACAGTCGCGAAGGACATCTTGTCACCGGCATGCTCGACGAAAGTCTGATGGACGGAGACGAACAGCTTTTCCAGTCTCTCTGGAAAACCTATTTCAAGGCAATCTGCATCAAGGAACGCCTCAATCCCCGGAAGCACAAGCAGGACATGCCCGTGCGCTATTGGAAATATCTGACGGAAAAACAGCAGTGATTCCCTTTATTCGATTTTCTCCACTGTCACTTCGGGAAATTCCTGCATCAGTTGCAGCAAATATCCCTCATCATAGCTTTTCTTGGATTTGATGACCATGGTCACTTGATAGTTGGTGTACTCTCCCTGCACTTGCCGGTCCAGGTTGTAGGACACCACCAGATAGTCTTTGGAGTTGAATCGCCGGGACACTTGCGGCAGTATCTCTTTGCTGGAAGTGGAAAAGGTTATCACGGAACTTTTCATGCCAATGCTTTTGAAAATAAGGCTCAACAGTTCGAGCCCTGCCAGAGTCAGCAGGGTGGCGGCAATGCTGATGGTGTACATTCCTGCACCTACTGCCAATCCGATGCCTGCAGTAGCCCATATTCCTGCGGCTGTTGTCAGTCCCCTGACTATCTGTTTCTGGAAAATGATGGTACCCGCACCGATGAATCCGATACCGCTGACTACTTGTGCGGCAACACGGCTGGGGTCCAGCGTCACACTGCTTTCCTTGATGATTTCCTGAAAACCATATTGGGATACAATCATGATGAGCGCGCTTCCCAATGATACCAGGAAATGGGTGCGGTAGCCTGCTTCTTTGGCACGGTATTCCCGGTCCAGTCCGATAATGGCACCCAATATTCCGGCTACCAGCAACCTGAGCACAAAATCAAAGTTTAACATCATCATCGTATCCTCTCTTTCTTTTTTATTAATTGATGACCCAATTCTTATTGTGGGGCACTGTTTTCTTGGGGTTGTAATGCATTCCGGCTTGTGTCGGTATTTTTAGTATGTATGTACGTCCGCTTTTATTCATCAGCGAGGTATCCCGCAGCCACGGATTGGCATCTTTCAGTTGGGCATAGGTGATGCCTTTATCTTTGGCAAACTGTGCCAGGTTGCCGATGCCCGTTGTGACGGTCACTTCCGTGTAGGGGATGGGCGGATAAAGATGTTCCCGTTTCAACAGAAAGCCGTACTGCTGTGGATTGCTGATGACTGCTTTGGCTGCCAGCAGGCGGAACATGTAGCGCGAAGTCTCTTCTACCAGCCATAAGTCGACAGCCTGGTCCACCATTTGCTTCTGCAGCTGTGTGGAGATGCGTCCTTGCCCGGCATTGTAGGCGGCGGCTACGCACAGCCAGTTCCCGTATTTCTGATAAGCATCTTTCAGGTACTTGCAGGCTGCTTTGGTCTCTTTCTCGATATGGTATCGTTCGTCGATGTTGCTGTTCACCTCCAGTCCGAATTCGCGTCCGGTGGCAGGCATGAACTGCCATAGGCCGGCGGCACCCGCAGGCGATTTGGCAAGCGGGTTCAGGTTGCTTTCTATCACAGCGAGGTACTTGAAGTCATCGGGAAGGCCGTTGGCTTTTAGTATAGGCTCTATGACGGGGAAGTAGCGGTTGGCACGCTTCACCATGAGCATGGTGGTGGAGTGCATGTAGGTGAAGGACATCAGTTCGCGGTCCATACGTTCGCGGTGGTCGTAGCGAAGCAGGTCAATAGCTTGTCCGGCAAAAGTGATCTTGTCCGGTACGCTGGGGGAGGTCACGCAGTAGGGAACTTCGGATTTCACGGAATCGCGTTCGGGATTCAGCGTACTGCTGCCTGCGAGGAAGGGGAGGCTGGAACCTGCGCACAGTGCAATGGCAGCGGTAAGCACGATATATTTTGAATTTTTCTTCATGTCTGTATGTATATTTCTGTTTGGAGACGTGAAGATACGAAATCAATTCGTTATAGGCAACCTTTCCCATAGCCATCGTGGAATCATACGCCAAAAAAATACCAGTACCCGGTAGCGTCCGTCAATGACAACTACCCGTCTCTTTTCTCTTAAAGCCTTGATTATGTGCTGTGCTACACGGTCTGCTTTCATCAGCATCGGGTATTTCCCGCTTTTCAATAAATCGGTGGCAACAAATCCCGGACGGATGTCGGTGAAGTGTATATCAAGATGCTGCATCCGGGCAAGTTGTGCCAGCGCTTCGATATAGGTATTCTGGAAGCGTTTGGTGGCAGAGTAGGCCGGTGCAACGCCCAGTCCTTTAGTGCCTGCAATGGAACTGATGACAGCAATATGTCCGGAGCCTTTTTCCTTGAAATAGTTGAAGGCGGCAGTCACCATGCGGGTAAATCCCTCTACATTGGTACGTGCCGTGTTCAGTTCGATGTCCGGTTGTAAGTCCCGGTTTTGATGTCCCACGCCGGAACTGAGGAAAAACAGGTCTATGCCTCCCAGCTTTTTTATCAGGTTATGGAGGTGTAGAGTCGCTGTCTCTTCCGTAACGTCCAGCTGTTCCGTGACTATCCGGTCGGGTGCGGTGGCTTGCAGGGCATGCAATGCTTCCTCTCTTCTGCCGGCAATACCTATATGCCAGCCTTGTTGTACAAGTATCCTGGCTACTTCTTGTCCGATGCCTGAAGTGGCACCGATGATGATGGCTTTCTGCATGATGATAGGGGATTATCCGATGACGGTTGCTACAATTCTTCTTCCTCCGCCCCGGTTGCGGAACTCGCAGAGATAGATGCCTTGCCAGATACCTATGTTCAGACGCCCATTGGTGATGGGGATGGTGAGGCTGGTTCCGCTGAGGGTTGCCTTGGCATGGGCGGGCATATCGTCATCGCCTTCGCATGTATGTTGGTAATAAGGTTCCCGTTCTTTTACGAGGCGGTTGAAGATGGCTTCCATATCTGTCTGTACGTCAGGGTCTGCATTCTCGTTGATGGTGAGGCCTGCGCTTGTATGCTTGATGAACAGATGCAGGATTCCGGCAGACGGAAGCGGTGGAAGGTTGCGTATAATCTCCTCTGTCACCAGGTGAAAGCCACGCCGGCGAGGGGTTAGGGTAAATTCTTTCTGTGCGGTCATAAATCATTGTTTTTCGTTTGTTGTCAGGATGGTCTTGTCCGGCAGGGCAGTTCCACGGTGAATGTGCTTCCCACTCCCATTGTCGAATCTACGGTAATCACTCCATTCATTTTCTCAACGATGGATTTGCAGATGGAGAGTCCTAATCCGGCACCTTGGGCAAAAGAGTCCACCTTTTCGAACCGTTTGAATATCATTCCCGGTTTGTCGGGGGGAATACCGCATCCAGTATCGGAAACACTGATTCTTATTCCGTCTGTGTCCGTTTCGTAGTACACTTCGATATGTCCCTGCACGGTGTTTTTCAGTGCATTCGATATGAAGTTGTTCAGTATCTGTTTGATGCGCATCGGGTCGTGCTCTATCTGGCCGGGGGTTACCGGATACCTGGCAAAGAGTTTCACTCCTGCCGGAACGTTCCGTTCGTACTCGGTAATACTTTCCTTGATGAGTTCTGCCGGATTGAACCATTCGGAATGGAGCTCTATGTGTCCGGCCTCTATTTTGGAAAGGTCCAGAACGTCGTTGATTAGTTTGAGCAACAGTTGGTTGTTGTGGTTTATCAAAGAGATGTACTGTTCCCTTTCCTGCTCGTTTTCCACATAGTGCAGCAGGCTGGAGAAACCGATAATCGCATTTAGCGGCGTGCGGATTTCATGGCTCATATTGGCAAGGAAAGCGGATTTCAGCCGGTCTGCCTCTTCGGCCTTTTCCTTGGCTTGTATCAGCATTGCCTCCGTCTGCTTTAATTGGGTGATGTCGTAATTGATGCAGATAATCTCTATGATGTTCTGTTCAGGCATGTAGCGTTCTACAATGATGTTGACGTGGGTCCACATGAAAGAACCGTCTTCTTTAAGAACACGTACTTCCCGGCTGAGCTTGTGTGCCAGTCCTCTCTTTACGTTCTGTAGGAAGTCAAGCATGATAGTACGGTCGTCAGGGTGAAGATGATTGTAGGTTCCGATGATTTCGGACAACGGTGTTTCTGTTTTCTCACCCAAGTTCTTGTACCAGCTGCGTTGGGCATAGCCTTGCTCATTAAGAAGGTCATAATTGGCATATCCCACTTTGGCATAGTCACCTATAAGCTCAAAGTGGCTCTCGAACTCTTGTATTTTGTTGTAAGCGACGGTCGTTTCCGTTTTGTCTGCGTTGATTAGCAGATAGTTGGTTAGGTTGTGATTATCGTCGTAAAGGCTTGTGACTTTGGTTACAAGGTCTATGGTGCCCGTCTTCTTCTGTGTCTTGTAGTAATTGCCTATTTTAGAGAAGTCATACCGGAAAGTGAAGTCTGCATTTTCATGTTTTCTTAACTTGCTTTTCATCTCTTCCGGGAAAATCGGATTCTCGAAAATATTAATTCCAAGTAGATCTTCTTTCTGTTTGAGATGGAACATTTCCTGCTCTTTGTCATTCATATCTATCAATATTCCCTCTCGGTTATAGAGCTCAATTCCTACCGGAAGATATTTATAAATATTATGGAGGAGACGGTTACGCTCTTGTAAGGCTTGGGATGCCGATGACATGTCGGGACCGTCTTGTGTTTCGGCAATGCCGTAGACTTTGACATTACCGTTTTCATCGGTTCTCTGCAGGCATATCTTGCTTCTTATCCACGTTGGACCCTCTACTGTGTTGAGCAGATATACAGTCTCTTGTGTCTGCCGGATATTGTCGAAGGAATGTGTGGTAGTATGCCGTTGTTCCTCTTTCAGGATACGTTTGTTGAAATCTTTAAAGCTGATGGTTCCATCCTCATCCAGTCCCAGCAACCGGGAGATATATTCGGAGCAAATGTAGCTTTCGGTCTTTAAATCAGCTTCCCACCATCCCATATTGGCATTGGTCATCATTGCTGACAGTAAGTCATAATCAAATTTAGAATTCATACCGGAATCTTTGATAGTGATGTTTTTGTTCTGTCACAACAATTAAGATATTGACAAAGATACATTATTTCCAAATTAATCTGTGATGAACGGAAATAAAAATAAGGGTTATATGTGTTTTTGGGAAATGGGAAAAAGGTACCCGAGTTTTTGTACTTGCCGGAATAAGACGTATATTTGTTGCAATTTTTACATTCTAACAAGAAAATGCCATGAAGCGTATTGGACTCTTTGTAATAGTTTTTTTCTGCATATCACTCTTACTCCATGCAAGCGGCCCGCGTGTCTTGTTTATCGGAGATTCTATCACGGACGGTAACTGGGGAAATGCCTGCGGGATGCCCAAACCGACTGCGGAACGAAGCCTTTGGGATATGAACCATATTTACGGTAGCGGCTATATGTATTTGTGTGCAAGTCATTATCAAGGAGATTTCCCGGAAAAGGAATATGCTTTTTTTAACCGTGGCATCAGTGGAAACACTCTCCGGGATTTGGAGAAACGCTGGGAAGAGGATGTCATTGGAATGAAACCGGATGTGCTTTCCGTCTTGGTGGGGACAAACGATGTACATTACTATCTGCAGGGTGACAAAAAAGAGCCTTTTGATTTTGAAGGATGGGAGAAATGTTACCGTTCCTTGCTTGACCGTTCTTTGCAGGCCAATCCGGAATTGAAGATAGTGCTGGGCACTCCTTTTGTTGTCAATGTCGGCAATATGCGTAAGAGTGAGGACTTTGCAGAACGTGATAGTCTGGTGCGTCGCTGTGCCGCCATCGTAGAGAGGATAGCGAAGGACTATCAGACGGTATTTCTTCCTTATAATGCGATGTTCGATGAAATTCTCGGCACTGCTCCGGCTTCTCAGGACACCTATTGGATTTGGGACGGTATCCATCCTACTCCTGCAGGGCATAAACGAATGGCGGATATGTGGATAAAGCGCGTGAATTTATAATTTATCAATAAAATAGAGAGTAATGGAAAAAGTGATTATCAACTCGTACGAGGATTTTGAAAAGCTGGTAGGCCAGCAAATCGGTGTTTCGGAATATGTAGAGCTCCCTCAGGAGCGTATCAATCTGTTTGCTGATGCGACATTGGACCATCAGTGGATACACGTCGATACGGAACGCGCCAAAGTGGAAAGTCCTTTTAAGAGCACTATTGCACATGGGTATCTCACCTTGTCCATGTTGCCATATCTGTGGAACCAGATTATTGAAGTGAACAACCTGAAGATGATGATTAATTATGGTATGGACAAGATGAAGTTCGGTCAGGCGGTATTGTCCGGACAGAGCATCCGACTGGTTGCCCATTTGCAATCTCTGTCGAATCTGCGCGGTGTGGCAAAGGCGGAAATAAAGTTTGCCATCGAAATACAAGGTGAAAGAAGAAGGCACTGGAAGGGTGGCTATATTTTTGTATTATTTCAATTGATTATGCGTAGATGGTATGCCCCAATGCAAGGTGGGGCATTTTTTGTGATGAACGGACAAGGTGAGCGCCTGCCGGTCTACATCTCTGACAAAGGTGAGATTGTACCTAAGGACGGCACCTCCTCGTTGGAGGGATACGACCAGGATACGGTTTATTGTTTGTGCTGTTCCTGGCGCGGGACTCCGAAACGTTTGGTGAAATACTGATGGACATACTCCTGCCACAAATGGCGGAGTGCCGCCACGGGATGGTACAACAGCATCCGTGGTCCGGCATACCGCATGACTTCACGCATCCGTTCTTTCATTTCGGGCTTGTAGCAGTGAATGCTGCATTGCCTGCAGGTGGATTTATTCTCACCGAAAGGACAGCGTGAAAGACGAATGCGGGCATATCCCAGCAATTCCTCGCATCGGGGACACAATTGCTTGTTACCTTCCTTTTTCCGGCAGTAGAGGCGGACCATCCGTTCTACTGTCTGTTTTCCTGCTCGATACGGGATGGCATGTTTATTGTTTGGACTGCCAGCGTTTCAAGGTCGGGAAGAATTCTTTCATACCGGCAATGGCTTCCTCTTTAGTGAAATTCATTCCGGAATCCTTGTTGAATTCGTCGGTGAACTGTGCACAATGTTCTATCATTTCGTCCATAGTGCAGTCTTGTGCAAAATTGCCGTGCTGGTAGCAATAGGTGCAATATTCCTCGTTGAGGCTACCGTCGGCATTGGTTCCGAGTACTTCTGCAGATGACAAGGGCATTCCGCAGCTTTGGCAAAGTTTAGCTTCCATAATGTGTGGAGTTAAGTGATATGCAAATATAGAATATTATTTTGGTTGAAGCGTCCTTTTCAGATAAATCATGTCTTTCAGTTGCTTGCCTCCTTCAAATATGGGGTGGTCGTAATTATCGATAAAGAAATCGGGTACCCGGTGTGAGTATGCAAATCCGCAGCTTTCATAGAAGGGATGGTTAGCGGACTGTCTCCAGTGCCGACAAGCATAGTATGGCACCGGTCTTTATAATGTTCAAGAACGAATGCTATCAGTTGTCTTCCATATCCCTGGCGCTGGTATTCCGGATAGACAGCTATGCTCTTTATTTCGTAGATTCCTTTATCCTCGCAGGTGATTACACAAGACGCTTTGACTGTATCATTATCGGATAGGATGAACATCTCTCCCCGTTCCAGATAACGGTCAATCATGGACTCTTGTTCGTCGGCAAGCAGCAGCAGGTCAAGATATTGCTTTTTGTTGCCGGATATGGGATGTATTCTTATCATATTTCTGAATTTCTGGTGTGAAGTTAGTCATTTTCTATTGAATTACAATGGATATCTCTTTTTAACTGTTGAATGGTTGAGAGTTGCCGGTGAACAAAATCTGCCATACGCCGTTCTTCTCATAACATGATAATCTGATGAAGTTATGAGTAAGTTGAAATTCTCTTTTCTGGTTTTGATGCTGATGGTATCAGTCTCGGCTTCTGCCGATTGGGCACCTGCTGATGTACAGGCTGCACTGAAGAAAATGTATCCTACGGTAGATGATGTTGCCTGGTCACATGATGAATCTTATTATGTGGCAGATTTCCTGATGAACGGTTTTGATACGAAAGTCTGGTTTGACGGGCAGGCGCAATGGGTAATGCAACAGACGGACTGGGAGACAATGGACGAAGTGCCCCTGCCGTTTACAATGCTTTTGCCGCCAGTGAATATTCCGGAGGGATGGTGCAGAATGTCACTTGGGTACAGTTTCCCAAATGGCAGTCCATCGTGGCGGTAGAGGTAGGGATGGCAAATCTCCAGACGAAATATCAGATATTGTTTACCCGACGGGCGAAATCATCCGTGCCCGTAATGTCACCTATACATACAATCCGCTCGGCGCAGCCACTTTCTTGTAACGTCTGTTCGCATACCTGCTGAATTTATCATATCTTTGCCTTCCCAAACCAGACTTTTATGGACAAAGACACTTTTCAGCAGGAGGTTTATAATGTAGTGGCCGCAATCCTCCGGGCGGGTGGTGACGTACGGACAGATAGCCTATCTTGTCGGAAGACCTCAATGTTCGCGCATGGTGGGACATGCTATGCACGATGTGCCCGACGGCATGTGTTTGCCCTGCCATCGGGTAGTGAACAGCCAGGGCAGGCTGGCACCGTGCTGGGCGGAACAGCGGGCTTTGCTGGAGGCAGAGGGCGTGACGTTCAGAAAGAATGGGTGTGTGGACATGAAAAATGCCAGTGGGAATTCATGAAAGAGCAAATACAATAAGATTATGAAATTTATAGGTGCACATGTATCGGCCAGTGGGGAGTGGAAGCGGCTCCCGTCAATGCCAGTGAGATAGGGGCAAATGCTTTTGCCTTGTTTACCAGAACCAGCGTCAGTGGGTGGCAAGGCCGCTGACGGAGGAGAGTATCAGGGTGTTTAAGGAAAATTGTGGGAAGCTTGGCTTCGATTCCCGCTATATCCTGCCTCACGACAGTTATCTGATAAATTTAGGGCATCCCGAAGAAGAAGGGTTACAGAAAAGCCGTGCCGCTTTTCTGGATGAGATGCAGCGCTGCGAACAATTAGGGCTGAAGTTACTGAATTTTCATCCGGCAGCCATCTGAATAAGATTTCCGTGGAAGAGTGTCTGGACAAGGTCGCTGAATCCATTAATCTTATATTGGGCAAGACGCACGATGTGGTGGCTGTCATAGAGAACACAGCCGGGCAGGGTAGCAATGTGGGAAATGAGTTCTGGCAGCTGGGACATATCATTGACCGGGTGGATGACAAGTCTCGCGTTGGAGTTTGCCTTGATACCTGCCACACGTATACAGCAGGCTATGATATAGTGAATGAGTATGACAAGGTGTTTGAGGAGTTTGACACAGCGGTAGGTTTCGGCTATCTGCGTGGTATACACCTGAATGACTCCAAGAAAGCACTCGGCTCCAGAGTAGACCGTCACGACAGCATCGGCAAGGGGCTGATAGGTATGGATTTCTTCCGGCGCTTTATGCAAGATGTGCGTTTTGACGGTATACCTATTATTTTGGAGACGCCCGATGAATCGCTTTGGGCAGAGGAGATAAAACTGTTGAGAAGCTTTGTCTCCTCTGATTGAGAGACTATGCCCTGAATACACATTCTATACGGTTACCGTCCGGGTCGAGGACGACACTTTCAAAATATCCGTCGCCGGAGGTACGGGGCTCTCCTGCGATGGTATATCCCGCTGTACGTAGCCGTTCTGTCTGTCGGAGGACAGCTTCCTGGCTGTCGAAGGCAAAGGCAAAGTGGGTCAGTCCCAGTCTGTTTTCCTCAATAGGGGTATTCTGTATGTCCGTACGGCTCATCAGTTCCAAATCCGTTCCTTCATCGAAGTGAAGGAAATAAGATTCGAATCCTTTTGGGGTTGATGTACTTTTCATTGCTGCTCCCGTTGAAGTAACGTGTGTAGAACTCTTTCATCTCTTCCAGTTGGAAGGTCCAGATGGCGATGTGATGTATCTTCATAAGTTTGCTAAATTATAATCTGTGTTCAATCTGAGTAATCTGTGGTGGGGTTGGTAATTGCAGGTGCAGAATAGGGAAAGGCTTTCCCATCGGGTCGGTTTCGTCCCGGCCGGCCATGGAATCCCATATGTTGGTAAAATCGGCAAGCTTGTCCGTTCTGCTCGTTTACATCCACTTTGTGGATGTGTTTTTGGTGGACGGCGTACTCCATGAGCCGTTTTCCGTATCCCTTACCTTGTTGGTCGGGACGGACAAACAACATCTCGATGAGTTCATCGCTCAGTCCCATAAAGGCGGCAATTTCTTCTTTTCGTTGCGGATGATGTAAAGCTCTACGGCAAGAAAGTACTGCTCTCTTATCAGTGGTTTGTAAAACTGTATATCCTTTTCTGCCAGGAAGTGGTGTGTGCTGCGGACAGAGGCTTCCCAGACGGTCAACAGTTCGTCATAATCTTGTGGGGTAGGTCGGAGTATCATCATTTATTGCATTACTTTGCTGGTTATTAATCAGTAGGCAGTCAGAATTCAGCTTCTTTGGTAATCCTTACGGTTTCTCCCGTTATAGGGTGGGTAAATTCTAAGTATTCGGCATGCAGATAAAGCCGGTCTGCTTTCTCCCCGTAAAGTTCATCACCGATGATGGGGCAGTGCAAGCCAAGCGGGTGTGCTGCATGTATACGTAGCTGATGGGTTCTTCCCGTGCGCGGATAGAAAGCGATACGGGTCCGTTTCCCGTCCAGACGTTCCAGAACTTGATAATCGGTGATGGCGGGCTTTCCGTGTTCGGTGTGTACCATTTGCCGTGGGCGGTCAAGTGGATTCAGGCAAAGCGGGAGGTCGACCGTACCTTTGTCCTTTGGGACAATACCCTCGAGCAATGCGACATAACGTTTCCTGACCAGGCGGTTCTTGAACTGGGCCTGCAGGTTCTGGTGTACACGCTTGGTCTTGGCAATGAGCATTAAACCGGAAGTGGCCATGTCGAGACGATGTACCGTCAGGGGACTGTCAGCTTCGGGATATTGCTCACGCATCAGGCTATAGACGGAGACTGCATCTTCCTTGCCGGGAACAGACAGCATTCCTGCCGGTTTGTTGATGACCGAAAGCCATGGGTCCTCATAAACAATCTCCAGATTCTTGGAGGGTACCTGCATTCTTTCAACATGGGGTTTTCCTCTACTTGTAGACCTTGCAGCATGTGTTGCAGTATAGGTTCGCACTTTCCTTTGCAAGCCGGATAATAGTGGCCGTGATGGCGTATCTCTGTCTTGGGGAATCACCCCACCAGAATTCGGCCATGGCAATAGGTTTCCATCCGTGCAGATAAGCTTGTTGCAGCAGTTTGGGGCCGCACATTCACCCGCACCGGCAGGAGGTGTCTTGTGCACGGTCTGCCCGAATATCTCACAGAGATTCTTGACTTCTCCCCGGTAATTCAGCATCCCGAACTGTTCGAATAGCTTTTGCTGCAATGCTGCAGAGCGGGTTTTACGTTCAGACTTCAATGCTGAAATCCGTCTTTCCCAGTCTTCTGTCTGCGTTTGCAGTGTGGTAATCCTTGCTTTCCATGAACGTTCCAGGCGTTTATATTCTGCCTTTTGGAACTGGCTTTCCCGTATCAGTTCGGCTTCTTCCTGCGCATTGAGTTCTTTTTCTTTCTGCGCTGTTCTCTGGCTGTTTTGGCTTCTTTCAACTGTGCTTTGGCTGTTGCCAGTATGTTTTCTGCTGACTGAATGGTCCGGGCAAGCTCTGCTGATAAGGCGGCATATGCTTTGTCATTTTCCAGTTGCCGGATGTTGCGGTTGATGGAAGAGATGTTCTCTTCTTCTATCTTGAAAAAGCCTTGTGGCTGTAGCAAGTCATATACGGGAGGAACAAAAAGGGATGTAGGTTCTTTCCGGCCAATATGCCTGAGAATGCAGCTAAATATCCGGTTTCTCCATGCTCGGTTTGTACAATCAGTACCCCGAACATTTTGCCTTGGCGCAGTTCGTCCTTCCATGCAGTTTGTCGGGTAAGATAGCTTTGTACTTCTTTGGCTGCCAATATACATAATGGGTGCGGAGTATAGCAGAAAGGATAGGTGAACCTTTCCGGAAGCGGAATGTCGGTTATGGAAGTAGTAAAACGGTGCAACATGATGTTGCAAAGATACTATATTTCTCTCATAACAGACCGTTTGTACTGCAAATCTTTATTTCGTTGTATATAGGTTGTAGCGCTTATGAAGAAAAACATCTTTGGGAAAGTTTTACTTATTCTCCGTTTATACAAATATGTATATATGTGTGAATTAACTTTGTTTTGATAAATTGGCAACTCTGTTATCCTTAAAATGACTATTAATCTGTCTCGGATATTTTCTTCTTCCATAGACTTCTTTTTGTATACTTTAGATGTTATGCTGTCGTATGAATACGGATGAAGAGCTTTTGCCTTAGTGATACTTGTAAAATAAATTAAGTTATTGCCTTTTTGTTTTATTGGGGAATGGTTGTTTTAAACTTCCTGGATATATAAAAGAAACTTATTTCTCTTTAAAAAGTTGTATATTAGCGCCTTAAAGTTTTTCAAAAGATTATATGGGCAAAACAAAGAGAAATTAAACATATTCTTGCTTCATTTTTAGAACGGTTGAATAGCAATGAACCCAATGAAAGGAAAGTTATTGAATCGTTGACCGATTTCTGCAACTACTATGACTTTACGAAAGGGTTTATCTATCAGACTGACGGATTCCGTTATTTCTTATTGAAAGAAACGATTGGAAATGAAGGTGGGACTATGAAACCCCGTTTCGATATGGGAGAGTTGAAAAAGGAGCATGTCGATGCTATGAAAGCTCGGGATAAACCTTTCTATGGAAACAGAAATGCGGATGCTTCATGGGACGATATTGACATTCTTGATTTCTACGGTGAGGATTCTTTGTTAATCAGGCATTTTGAAGATACTGAGGGTAAAATCATCGGATTCATAGGTTTTGCAGGCAGGGAGGAAGAGACCTATCTCACGGAAGAGGAGTTGCAAATCATTCATCTCTTGCTGGGCTCGTTCTCTAAGGAAATTACGGTCAGGGAATATAAGGAAAGGGAAGTGAGGGCCAGCAATACATTAGGCAGTATCATGAATAATATGGGCGTTGATATTTACGTCAACTCTTTCGATTCCCACGATATGTTGTATGCCAATAGGTCTATGGTGGAACCATATGGCGGTATCGAGCATTTCTGGGGAAAAATGCTGGGAGGCCCTCTACTCGGACAAGACGGGGAGTGTGAGTTCTGCCCAAAGAGGCATTTGATAGATGAAAACGGACACCCCACCAAAGTCTATTCGTGGATTATCAACGGCCATTTGACAAGTGTTGGTTTCGCGTGTTCAGTGCAGCCTTTGCTTGGGTGGACGGGCAGATGGCGCATGTCATTACCAGTGTGGATATCGATCATCAGAAAAGATAGAGGAGGAATTGCGGGTCGCCAAGGATAAGGCAGAACATCTGGACCGCTTGAAGTCTGCTTTCCTGGCCAATATGAGTCATGAAATCCGTACTCCGCTCAATTCCATTGTCGGTTTTGCAAGCATCATTGCCGAACTGGACGATAGGGAAGAACGCCAGGAATACCTTGCCATCATGCAGGAGAATACGGAACTGCTCTTGCAACTGATATCCGACATTCTGGATTTGGCAAAGATAGAAGCGGGAACACTTGATTATAATATGGGTATGTGGATGTCAGTGACTTCTGTAAGGACGTGATGCGCAACTATGATATAAAGGAAGACAAGGCTGTACCGGTTCTGTTGGCTCCCGACTTGCCCGATTACCGTATCTATACCGACAAGAAACGTCTGATGCAGGTGGTCACCAATTTTATAAACAACGCTTTGAAGTTCACCAGTGAAGGGCAGATCCTTTTGGAATATCATCCGGTGGAAGGTACCGGTCAGATAGAGTTTTCTGTGACGGACACCGGTATGGGTATTGCTCCGGATGCCGTGGCTACTGTGTTCGACCGCTTTGTAAAGCTTAATACCTTTGCGAAGGGCACGGGTTTAGGCTTGTCCATCTGTAAAAGTATCATTGAGCATCTTGGCGGGACTATCGGTACTGAGTCGGAATTGGGAGTCGGCAGCCGTTTTGGTTCAGGCATCCGTGTGCCGAATGATTTTATTTGCCTATATTTGTTGTAATCTGAAGTATCTTATTTGATTATCAACGCTTTGTAGAAACTCGCATGAGAACGGGCAACGGATAAGAAAATTCCAAGCTGTTTAGAATCACTATATTCCTCATGCTTTCAAATAACTCTTTTTCTTGATGCAAAGGTAGCATTTTTCGTGATTGCCGGTAATTTTCGGGCATAAAATATCACGGTCATTTCAAGAAACATATACAGCGGACATGACAGCCATACCGTAGCCGAATCCCCGTAACTCACAGGCAAAGGTAACCCGTGTCCTACTCGTACAAGCAAGGTCAAGCCCTCCGGGTGTCGTGGAAAATCATCCTCGCCCGGAGGGCTTGCGGTATTTTCCGCCAACCTTGCATGTACGGGACACGACTTTAAAGCCTGTAGTTTCGGGAACTCCGGCCCCGAAAAGCCGGATAACAAAAAATAAATTGTTATGTCACAGCAGGTAACAAAGAAAAGTACAGTATCGAAACACTCAGAGAGCGGAATGTTTCATACGACCACCAGCATTGGCTGACACAGGAAGATGTGGATATGGCCAACAGTTATGTGGAACTCATTGAGCGGACATGCTCTAAGATTACACCGCAAATCGGAGACAGGCTGGTATATGTAACCGAACACGGGGATTATTACGGAAACGCCCTTATTGATAGCAGGAATGCAAAGAAGGATGCCTTTCCGTATGCGAACAGCCGCATGTGCCTTTCGTGTGGGAAGAGGACGGCAATATCCGTCTGAGTGTCAGCGGAGGCGCATTCCATTCCGTGAATCCGAGGAACTGAAATTCCTGAAATGGACGGAAGGGTGTTCAAGGACTGGGGGCATTGCGGTGCTTGCGCCAACGGTTCGGTGTCATTTCTGGCTAAGGTACCGTTATGGTTTTATGCCGAACCCAATCCCAGGTATGGAGATTTCACGACCGAGACCTACCGGAAGTTCTACCTACACAAAAGGGAGGAATCGGAAAACGGCAATCTCTATCAAGGCTTTGACATCGCTTTTCGGGACGAAGCCGAGTTCCGGCAGTTCCTGAAGGACTACGAAGGAACGGTGTTCAAGGAAATTGGGATAATCAAATCGTGTTATGGTGTTTCCGTCGGGAATATGTGTTCTTACCTTCCGCCGAATGGGAAAAGATAAAACCCTGCCGTAGAGCGAAAGCTCAACTTCCATCCCGAGCAGGTCAAGATAGTCAAGGACATGGAAAAGCACATCACTTATTTCTACCGGATTAAACCGGATAATTTTTAACATTTAACCCTAACAGATATGCAAACGACAACAGCACCCAAGGCCGGCAACGCTCCCGACCTGCTTCAAGGCATTCTGAGCGTACAAGTGAGAAACGAGGACAAGATTACGGAACAGGACCGTGTCTATTGCCAGACGCAGCAAAACCTGCTTTACAAGACACTCGACCAGATTGACCGCTGGTACGCCGTCTTCAAGGAAGAAGCCGAACAATACCAAGCCGAACGTAAGTTCCATTACGAAGAAAACGGCAAGGTTTCCATGCGTGATTTCTACACTTACCATAACGACAGGGAAGACTATTCACACAACGAGTTCAAACCGTTTGACCTGATTAACGATCTGGTAGATAAGAACCGAAACGCCAACGCGAATTTTGCGAACCGCATCATTTCTTATTTCAACAGGACTTACAAAGTGTCGGTTCCTGAGTATAAAATAGACGAAAAGACCCTTCCGATGGGCTTCCGTCCTGTTTATGACACATATGTAGATGTAGTCATCGAACACTTGGGCGGCAAGAGTTTCCGGGAAACGGCCGTGGAAGAACTGCTCGCACGCCTGAGCAAAGTTGTCAGACCGGCATACTGGAGCAAAGTCAAGACGGAGTTGAAGAAGGACAAGATAATCTTTCCCGAAATCATCCGTTTCGACGATTTTTCCATGCAATACAACCAAAGGAACAGAATCTCCTACAACTACGGCGGAGAACTGGAAACCCTGTGTGCCGGCATTGCCTACGGTGCGGATGACATACTGAATGGAAATTCAAAGATGATTATCCGTTTTGATGACAACGACATTTCTGTCACAGACTGGTACGACCTTACGACCACCAATGCCGAGCAAATCCGATTCTACAAGAACGGACGTATCGATGTCCGGTTCAAGGACAGTGCGGCAGCCGAAAGTTGTTTCAAGCGTCTGCATCTGGATGAAATCACCCTAAGAGAAAACTGACCATGATAAGATTTACACAGCACCCCGTAAGGCAATCCTTGCGGGGTGTTTTCATTTTTAACGATAAACAGATAAAGTCATGTATACCATCATCCCCCAACAGATACCGCAAGGTATGCGTGCCGAAGTCAACGAGAAGATACTTTTCGCCATAGACTCCGGCAAGAACCTCATTCCGGCGGAGAGCATCTACAACTGCTATACCGGTATCGGAGGGCTGCACAACCTCAAACAGTCCGACTTTGCCAGCTACCACGAGTATGCCGAAGCGAAGAAGGAGTTCGAGATGGGACAGTTCTTCACCCCGCATGAAATATGCCGGGACATGGTGGATATGCTGTGTCCTGTCTCATCCGAAATGGTTCTTGACATGTGTTGCGGTATGGGCAATTTCTTCAACCATCTGCCCAACCCGCATAATGCCTACGGCTTCGACATAGACGGCAAGGCCGTGTCTGTCGCACGATACCTCTACCCGGAAGCCCATATCGAGAAATGCGACATCCGGCAATACTATCCGGAACAACGTTTCGATGTTATCATCGGCAATCCTCCTTTTAACTTGAAGTTCGACTACAAACTGTCGCAGGAATACTATATGGACAAGGCTTACGATGTGCTCAATCCGGCAGGAATCCTGATGGTCATCGTGCCCTGTTCCTTCATGCAGAGCGGGTTCTGGGAGAAGACACGGATAGCCGGTATAAACGGCAGATTCTCATTTGTCGGTCAGACGAAGTTGGGCCCGTCAGCCTTTGCCGCAGTCGGAGTCCATGACTTCAATACGAAAATCATGGTATTTCTCCGTAAATCGGGCCACATCAAGATGCAGGCTTACAACGCGGAAGAATTCATAACGGCGGACGAGCTGAAAAAGCGCATCGGCGAGGCAAGGGCGATGAAACACCGGTTGCGTTTCGACCTGATGCGCGAAACCAACCGGATCAACAAGGAAGAACTTGAGCTGTTCGAGTACAAACTTGCCAAGTACATGTACGAGCTGAAGGCGCACGCCAAGTTGAACAAACATATAGACAAGGCGGAAGCGTTGGTCACGAAGTTCCGTAACCAGAAACCGCCTGAGAACGCCACGCGGGAGCAGGTGGAGCAATGGGAGAAGAACAAACTGACCCCGAAGAAAGTGCTTGCCGTCATCCGCAGGTACATCACCTCGCAAAATACCGTACCTCGCAAGGAAGTGGCATTGGTGAAGACCTCATACGGCTTCAAACTGAAACAATATGCTCCGCGACTCCTTGACAAAGTTCCGCACAAGGCGGCAAGTATCAACGACCTCGTGCTGGAACGTACTGAACTGCCCATGCCGGAAGTGCCGACAGAAAAGAACATGCACCAAATCCGTGCGGCGGAGAAACTGATCCGACGCAAGCGGAGAGAGTACGAAATGCAGAACCGGCAGTTCCCGGAAATGGAGGAAGATGGCAGGCTGAAAGAATACCTGGACCGGTGTGCATTCATCAACAAGGACGGCGAGACCTGCGAGTTTACCACGCTCCAGAAACACGACCTGAACCTCGTCTTGCAGAAACGCCACGCGCTGCTGAACTGGCAGCAAGGCTCTGGCAAGACAGCCGCCGTGTACCATCGTGCCAAATACCTGCTCAAATTCCGCAAAGTACGGAATGTCATCATACTGGCTCCTGCCATCGCCACCAATATGACATGGATACCCTTCCTCTCGATAAACAGGGAACAGTTCCGGGTGGCAAGGAACAATGCCGACCTGGAAGCTGTGCCGGAAGGCGTGTTCATCGTCCTATCCACCTCCATGCTCGGCAAGCTGAAACGGGGCATGGCAAGGTTTGTCAAACGCAGTTCAAGAAAACTGTGCCTTGTTTTCGACGAGTCGGACGAGATAACCAACCCGTCGTCACAACGTACAAGGCATATCCTCGGTCTCTTCCGCCGCCTCAAATACAAGATACTCGACACCGGTACGACCACACGCAACAACATCGCCGAACTGTACAGCCAGTTTGAGCTGTTATATAACAATTCCATAAACATGGTCTGTTGGAGCAGTCGTGTGTACCACGAGAACAGGGACAAGGAGATAGAGGAAGATAACAATCCGCACTATGGTGAGCCGTTCCCCGCTTTCAGGGGGCATGTGCTTTTCCGTGCCTGCCACTGTCCGGGGAAATCCACCGTGTTCGGCATTGAGAAGCAGAACCAGGATGTCTATAACAAGGAGGAGCTGGCCGGCCTTATCGGGAAGACCGTCATTACACGCAAGTTCAGGGACTTTGCAGGAGAGAAATACAAGATACGGACACATACCGTCAGCCCGTCCGACGGCGAGCGTGAGGTTTACCGTGTCATCATCGAGGAGTTCTGCCGCATCTGCGAACTGTATTACAACAGCACGGGGGATGCAAAGAAGGATGCCGGACTCCGGCTTATGCGCCAGATCAAGCTGCTCATCAAGGCCTGCTCCGTCCCACACCTGATAGAGGGCTATTCCGGAGACGGGATTCCGAACAAGACAAGGTACATCGAAAGGCTGGTACGGAAGATACCCGGCAAGGTGGCTGTCGGCTGCACGTCCATAGCCGCATTCGACCTTTACGAGAGCCGTCTTCGCGAATGTTTTCCTGACCGTCCCGTATTTGTGGTCAAGGGCGACGTGGCGTTCAAGAAACGGCAAAGCATCGTGACGGAGTTCGATTCCACCATCAACGGCATACTGGTATGCACGCAGCAGAGCCTGAGCAGTTCGGTGAACATACCCACCTGCAACGACGTGATACTTGAATCCCTGCAATGGAACATCCCGAAGATGGAGCAGTTCTACTTCCGTTTCATCCGTCTCGACTCCAAAGAGCTGAAGGACGTGCATTATGTCACCTACAAGGACTCCGTGGAGCAGAACCTGATGGCGCTGGTGCTTACCAAAGAGCGGCTGAACGAGTTCATCAAGACGGGCGAAGTAAAGGAACAGTCGGAAATCTTCGAGGAGTTCGACGTCACCATGTCCGTCATCGAGAGCCTGCTGGTCAGGGAGCGTGACAGCGAAGGGAAAATACATATCAGCTGGGGAAGCCAGCGCATCATGAACTGAAAAATGGAAAAACAAATGAGAAACCGCAGATTCCATTCCACAGGCAAAGGTAGCCCGCCCCCTTACCGGCAGGGCAAGGTCATGCCGCAAGCGGTTTTCGGGAAAATCATCCTCGCCGGAGGCTCCGGTATTTTCCCGAAAAACCCTGCACTGCCGGGGTGCGGACCTTTTGGAGCCTGTGGAATGAAATCCCCGGTTCCGAATCATAAACTATAATGAAGAATATCATGGACTTGAATCAGGCAGAAGTGGCAGTGACCACGCAGCATCTCATAGACATGGGGCAGGAAAAAGACAACCTGCTGCAAATGTCCGACTTCGGCGACATGGGGGAATTCCTGTGCACCTGCTCCGAACTGTTCCCCGAAGAGGAAACTCCGGAATACAGGTACACGAAATGGGAGGAAATCCCGGACCTGCTCATCAACCGGGAATGGCTGTGTCCCAACTTCTTCGAGATAAGGGAGGCGATGGAACAGCTGGAGGAACCCGACAAGGATTGCTTCTTCGACTGGTGTGACCGTTACGGGCATGACATCAGTACGGAAGACCCGCACCTGCTGGTGGCGCACTATATCGAACTTTATGGAAATGCGGCCTATATCGACGATGAGCCTTGCCCGGACAGCGGGGATGACAGCCTGCTGTACTGTCCGGGCATATCAAGCAACTATTTCGACACGGGTATTCCCCGTTTCGAGGTATTCGATGACAATTACGATTAAAGCATATAAACATATACAAGATGGAAATCAACTTCAAAGGACCGGTAATGCCAGTTGACCCCTATTCGCAAATGGCGTTTGTGGAGATACTGAACATTCTCCTGACGGCAGGGCACATCGTGGATGTGAACAGGTTCCTGATAAACAGGAATGCCAATCCGCTATTCGGCTCGTTGTCAGGATATTTCAGATGGTCATTCTCCGACAACCACTTTACCCTGTGGCAACGGGTGGAATACAACTCGCCGCTCTGCTTCAGCCGGCGCATATTCAGCATCCATTTCGGGATGCTGGCAAGCCGTGACAGGAAAAGAGACAATACGGTAATGAACTAAAAACATATCAATATGAGTCACCAGGTAATTACAAGAATGGCATACAATGCCAAAACCAAGCAGATAGAAACTTGGCAGCATTCCAACAACGTGTGGCCGACAACAGACCATTTTTATGCATTGGATGTGAAAACAGACGAACAGATGTTTGAATTCATAACATTGATAGCAAACGGATTGTGGCAAGGGCGCAAATGGCGTAAAGCATTCAAGACACTTTTTGAAGAATATCCGGAATTGGTCAGGTCCTCATACGAGCACGAGCTTAGAGGCCAACCTTGGAAGGCATACTGTGCCATTTGCAAAAAATATGAGGAACTTGCCCAAAGCAAATGCAATGAAATAGTTGCGCGATTCAGGCAACTTACCGGGATTGTCTGACCCAAACAGATGCAAAATATATGGAAGAGATAAAGATTTCAAACAGACAAATCGCGCTGATGGCTTTCGACCGGTTGCGCAAGGAAGACAAGACAGATTCCGCATTGAAACTCGCACGGTGTATGCTGCATGGCACAAGCATATCTCTTGGCATAGGTGATATCGACTGGGAGATAGACAGGGCAATACAGCAGTGCGGAGGAGTGCCAAGAACAGGATACAGATACACGGCTTATTTCCACTTCAACCGGAATACGGAAATGGCAAAGGAAATATATGACAAGATCGTGAAGGAACTGTATGGTTAGGAAACAACACGGAGGCGGCTTGAAGGCCGCTTCCGTCATTTATAACGGTATGTACGGGAAAAGGAATCCTGCCGTACACAGGTAACAGAAATGGATGAACAGAAAACATTGACATTGGATTTCATCAAATCCCTGATGGAACCGGCCTATACACTAATATGGACGGACTACAATGACAACCTTGACAATCATTGCGGACTGATTCAAAAATGCCTTGACAGCAAGAGCCGCGAACATTTGTGGGAAAAGGCAGACGAGTGGTACAGCGATGCCGAATGGGAAGCTGTCCGTGAGATTATTGCGAAACTGAAAGAGGAATGTGCCGTATTCCATGACTTTGACGGGGAAGCGGTCGATGACTTCTTCGATGAATACGAAGATGAAATCCGTGACGAGATTTACAGCCGCAACGATTCGGACGTGGTGAAGGAATTGGTAAGGCATACGGATGACATCCCCATCCGTGTGGAAATGCTTTCCAACTATGACTGCATCAATTCCAACCGGTTTGAATCGCAAGGCGGTTACAGGTACGAGGAATCCTACTTCGGGGACATGGTGGACAGCCTTAACCTCAATCCGGCGAGGGTAAAGAAAATTCTGACAGAACACGGCTACAGGGCTTACGGGCGTTTCCCGAACCGTAAGAACCGGAACGGCAAGGAGCAGGTTTCCTACGAACAATTCTACGAGGAACTTATCAATTCCTGCTGCGGGGCGAACCTGCTGACTTACATCGGCAGGGTAAGCCTGAAAGAGCTGTATGAAGCCGACTTTTCATTGAAAGAGGTCATTATCCCCAAAGGCAACTGTTGCGGACTTTTCAGTTCGACGTATGGTGGTGGAAGCCTGCTTGAAATGGAACTGAAACGGGACGTAAAGCTGAAATTGGAAGTCAAGGACTATCATGGTTTCCGCTTCCGGCTGGATGACGAACGTTCCAAATATGACTGTTCGGTCCGGCATGTATATGGGGTGGACGACTCCTTTTTCGGGGATGCGGTTCGCATTGTATCCTGATAAAATCAACTGATCAACAATCAAATCATAGAAGATTATGGGAAAATATGATGTAAAAGTAAGGTACATCTTCGAGGGTACTTACACAGTGGTGGCGGAAGACCGTGAAGAAGCGGAAAGCATGGTGGCGGAAGACTGCGGTCTGGTATTGGGCGGCAACATCCACACAACGCGGGATGACGATGAAGTGACGGACTGGAAGTTCGGTTGTCATCCGGACTTGCAGGTTCTCTCCGTAAGGCAGCGAGGCGGGAAATCCCCCATGTCGGTGTTCGGAGACAGGATCGAAGAACTGCGAAAAGACATCATCGAAGCGATACGGCAGTTGCTCCATGACCATGCCATGAACGCGATACGGTTTCCGGAAGAGGATTATGACCCGGTCTGGGTGATATGGTTTGGCAAGAACGGAGACCCCTACGAATGCAGGGTGACAGGACTCCGGGTAACGGACAGCAGCCTGACCGTCCTTGCCGAAGAGAAAGAAAGCGGTGATGAAGTGGAATGTTACAGCCCGTTCGAACTCGGAGCCAGCAACATCGACTGGCTTTCCGGAATGTATGAGGCTGTATGGCAGCAACTGGAAGAGAGCAAAAAAGTAGAACCACAAGCTGAAGAACAATGAAATATCAAGCGGAAAATGCTGTCTCCAGCTTCTTCTACTATATGTGGAACGCCTGGAGCAAGGAAGAATGCAAGGTCGTATTTGGAGATATGTACCGGCACTTCTGGGATAAATGGTCCGCATTGGCGGACAAGTCCATATTCGGCGCGGCGGAACGGTTCTTTGCCGAGTTATCGGAAAACAACCAGAAACTACTCGTGGAACGTGCCGTTACACTCTATGACGGCAGGGCTTTCAGAAAAGAGCCGGACGATTCCGACATCCTTGTCTGTAAAGAATGCGGTTCACGGCAGTTGGAAATCCAAGCATGGATAAACGCCAATACGGATGAACGTATCAGCTATGTGCATGATGACAATAACGGGCTGTGGTGCGATGGGAAATGGTGCGAAGAATGTGGCGTTCAGGTCTTTTTCTGTACTAAGGCGGAGTTCACACAAAAGATGCAGGGCTGGTGGGAGTCGTGCGGTTTTGAAACAAAGGAACAAATCACAGGGTTGAAAGTCTGTGACTCTCCGCCTTCCGAAAACACGCAGACATTCATTGATGCGGCAGACCAATGGTGGAACAGCCGGGACTACGAACATAAACGGGAAATTTACAACAGGTATAATTCTAAAAACGAATAATATGCAGATTAACATCATTGAACAGATTAGCAACTCATGCAGTTGCAGCCATATGGAAGCGCAGGAATACTTGGATTCTGAAATCCGGTACCTGCGCGAGTTGCAGGAGGCGGACGACCTGAGGGAAGATGACATCGAAATGGCGTGCAGCAACCTCGGACTTGACCTTGACAACCAGGAATATTTTATCAACCGCCTCGCAGGGCATAAATACCTATAGCTATGGCTTATTTTCATAACATACATTCATTGGCGGACCTGAAGAAGGAATACCGCCGTCTGGCATTGCAGCACCACCCGGACAAGGGTGGTGACACTGCCATCATGCAACAGGTGAACACCGAGTTTGAAAGGCTCTTTGAAGTCTGGAAAGACAAACCGGATGTCTCTGCCGCATCAACCGGGTATGAACATGACTATCCGGGTGCCACGGCAAAGGAATATACCGAGTACGTGTATAATGAATACCGTTGGAAAGGTCGCAACTACAAAGGGCAACATGCCCCTGAAATCGTAGAACTTGTGAGAATCTGGCTAAAGGAAACCTATCCGAGATATAAGTTCTCCGTCAGACGGGAGAACTACAATTCCATTTACATCAAACTGATGAGTGCGGACTTTGAGGCGTTCACCAGGGAATCCGGCAAAGTACAGGATCATATCAACCACTACAACATAGAGCGGAACCCCGATCTTACAGACCGTGCCAAGGAGGTGATGCTGAATGTCTGTGACTTTGTCATGTCATACAACTTCGATGACAGCGATGCGATGACGGATTATTTCCATACCAATTTCTACCTGACATTGGCTATAGGGAGTTACCGGAAGCCTTACAAGGTGGAACTGCCGAAACTTGACTGCAAGGGGAAGGACAAGCCGGAAGTGTTCAAGCATCCCGAAGGTCCGGCACATAAGGCCATCAGGCAGGCGTTGGGCACAGCCCGCTTTGATTTCATCGAACACAGGAGGCATTCCGGCGAAATGATACTCGGAGAAGACCATTACGGCTCACACGGAGAGCATTATTTCTGGCCGAAGGATTATTCAAGCGCGAAACTGGCTCAGAAACGGATCGACAAATTGGAGAAAGCCGGTATTCGGTGCAAGCTTACCGGATATAACGGCGGTTACATTCGTTTTATCGGCTACACTCCCGAAGCAGAAGCGTTACTGGAGAAGGAACGACAGGAATACATCACCGCCCATCGGCAATGGCAAACCAAACAGACAGTAATCAATTAAACTTATCAATATGGAACCGAACAATTTGAACGAATGGTGGGGCGGACAGCCCGACGGACTGAAACAGGCATTCTCTCTTTTTCCCGATGGACGGTGGAAAGAGGCGGACCTGTATTTGCGAATCAATATCCGTAACTACTGCCTCCTGAAAAAAGGAGGGCTGCTTCCCGAAGACAAGGACCGCTCGATGCTCAGCGAGATTGTCTGTGAGCTGGCCGATACGGAGCTGTGCCGTGCAAATGGAAAGACACTCGAAGACATGTGCGATACGGACGGGGCTTTTCTGGAAGAGTACCAGGAACTGTTCAACCGGATATACGATGAACTGGAAATGAGAATTACGGATTATATGAACGGACAATCAAAAAAAATGTAACAATGAAAGCAAAAGTGTTCAAGTACAAGTCTGACGGGAATACCGTCGTGGCTTCTTATATGGAACTGGAGCCGTATGCGAAGAATGTATATCTCTCCCTGTCAAGAAAGAACGAAGACGGGAATGAAGACGATGACTGTTTCCATGTGGTCTGCCGGATTGAAAACGTTTATTTTTCCAGCGGGCAGTATTCACGCCGGTTTCTCAAGGGAGAAGGTTGCAGAGAGGAAGCCGCCACCTATTGCAGGAACTGGATTGCGGATACGCTTCAAAGTGCGGAAAGAGGAGCCTTCGTCAATTTGATCTCCGTCCGCGTGTTCGAGGCTCTCGGACTTGACACCACTTCCCTGGTGCAAGCCCGTGAGGAGTATAAAAGAATACAGGAGCAGAAACGCAGGGAGCAGAAGGAGAAAGAGGCGGAAGAGCGCAGAGTGCAGGAAGAGCAACATCAGTGGCTACTCAATGAACAGAAACGGAAATTCCTGGACGGGGAACGGATTACGGGAGAAATGTTCCTTGAAATCACCGGAAGGGACGGTTTTGACATCCATATCAGAACCAAAGGGACATTCAACAGGCATGTGAGGGGCATTGACAGGAACGGCACCGTCAGTTTCCGGAAAATCAAGGGCTGCCGGACTCCGGACTTTACCGGATGCCATAAGGCCGTGTCCGCCTATCTGGCGTTCATTACAGAAAAAGAGGGCAAATAATTAAATCCGGGGCGGTAAAGGTCTGCTCCATGCAGCTGTTACCGCTACCGGCTTCCGGCCTCACAATTCACGGTTCAGCGCCATTGCCAGCGGAAACATCAACCGGTTATAGGCTTTAAGCTTTTGCAAATTCAGCACATATCCGGCATAGGGATTGGTCAGATCGGTATAGAAGAATACATCGGTAAATCCTGCGTGTTCCTCCACGACTTCACCCTCCAACGGAATCTCCTCCACATTGAACCGCTCCAGAGGCAGTTCTTCCAGACGGGTCTGTTCCGCATTTCCCAACACATTGAGGTTACGGTTAAACAGCACGAATCCTTTCTTCCTGTAATCCACACGCATACCGTACGGACGCTCCACAAGGAAAGCATCCGCCGCTTTCTTTATATAGTTTTCCATAAAACTGAAATTAGAATTGCAAAAATACATCTTTTGTCCGGCAATGGCGAACAAATCAGGAAGAGAATCGCCACAGACCATGCAAAGCACACTACCGTGTATTTTATTTCCCACCCTGCAAAGGTAGTCCCGTGTCCGGTGTACCCTGTCAAGGTCAGGCCCCTTGCGGGGTTGGCTGAAAGAAAATCATCCTCGCCTGACGGCTGCGGTATTTTCTTTCGCCAAACCTTGCGGGTACTGCCACGGGACAGTCAGGCAGGTGAGAAATAAAAATACCGGCTCCCGGAGCCGGACGTGTTTAACAGATAAAATACAATGAATCATGAAAATCCTGAATGAAGAACATTTCGAGAATGTTAAGCGTTATGCCGAATCCATCGGTGACACCTCACTCCGGAAATGCCTGGAACGGTTGAAGAGCTGGGAGGAAAATCCTGACTGTCCCAGCGAAATTTCACTCTACTATGACCATGCCCCATACTCGTTCGGCTTCACCCAACACTATCCCGACGGAAGGACAGGCATCGTGGGCGGTCTGCTCTATCACGGAATACCGGACCGTTCTTTCGCCGTGACACTACAGCCGTTCCATGGATGGCAGATACACACCTGATGAGAGGCAAACGACAGTATTAACTTTATAAAATTCAATTCAATATGGAAACGACATTGACAGTAATGGAAAGACAACAGCAGTTTGACTTCCAGAAAAACGGAATTGAAGTGATGAACTTCGAGACACTTCAACGCACCTATAAAGAAAATGACATCTACAACAATCCGGTGCAGGGCATCTACCATTACCAGGTCATCCGGCGCATGATGGACATCTGCGAGAAATACAATCTCGATTATGAGGTGGAAGAAATCTTCGCTGCCCAGAACAGAAACAAGACACAGCCAGGAGTGAGCATCCTCCCGCAGGTGGAACAGACACATGGCGAAAAAGCCGTGGAAGCCCATATCCTGCGCCGTATTTTCGCTACTATCCGGATCAGGGATTGGGAGACGGACGAGCTGACAACCACACTGGTCGTCGCCTACCACCAGGACGGCATACAGGCAGCCATAGGCCCCTGCGTGAAGATATGCCATAACCAGTGCATCCTCTCACCGCAGCGGAGCATCAGCAATTACGGGAAAAAGAAGGTGACAACCGATGAGCTCTTCGAAACCGTGGACGGCTGGCTGGCCAATTTCGAGGTGAACATGAACGAGGACATTGCAAGGATTCAGCGGTTGAAACGCCGGATTATCCCGATGGAGGAAATCTACCTGTACATCGGCTTGCTGACAGCCTTGCGCGTTTCCCATGACAGTTCGGACAGAAACCTGTCATCCACTGTAGAAACCTACCCGTTGAACCAGAGCCAGATTTCCATCTTCACGGAAGAGGTGCTGAAACTGGCCATGAGCAAGGGACAGATTACCGCATGGGATTTGTACAACGTGGCCACTGAAATATATAAGCCTGGAAAGACAGACTTCCCGGCCCTTATTCCACAGAACGGAGCCATGGCGGAACTCCTGCTTTCCCGTCTCTCTGAAGAGGTGGAAGTACAGGATGCCGTTCCGATAAACTGACATGCAAGCTTCTCAAGCCAAAGAAATAAGGGAGAACCTGACAGTGATAACAACTGAAAGATTCTCCCTTTTTCATTTACTCTTCAAAAAGCAGCATGAATTCCACCTTCCTTCTCCGTTCGATGCTCGGAACCACTTTTCCTTTATAGCACCTGAAAGAGACATATTCCTTGTAAATATTGCGGTCTCCCAACTCCAGCTTCTTTAACAGACGGCTTTTCGGTCTTTTTCCATATCCTTTTAATCTGTAGGGTCCCACATTATATGAAAGGACTGCTGCCAATAATTATCCAAACCAAAATATTATCCCAACTTGACTTTTTATTGTATTGAATATCAGTAAATTGTTATATTTTAGTAGCAGATAATAAAGAGTGATTGTTCCATTATTCAAGAACAGTCACTCATTTATTACTAAGTATTATCTCAATCCAAGAACTGTTGCTAATGAATCTTTATTTCTGATTTTCTTATATTTCTTTTCAACGCCTAAAGTCAGATTGTCTTCCATAGAGCATAAAGCTTGTACCATTTGTTCTGATGAAACTCCTACGTATTTCATTGTCGTTTCGATGCTCTCATGCCCCAATAGTTTTTGTATCTGCGCCAAGTTTACACCGTCTTCCAACCAATGGGTAGCCCGTGCATGCCGAAAACTATGGCAATGAAAATCCGCAGGAATTTCAAGTAGCCCCTGAGACGCAATTCTAACATACATTTTCAACCGCTTGCTAATCGCTTCTGAAGTGATTTTTTTGTTTGCATGGCCATATATGGGGAAAAATACAAAATCAGAAGGTAACGGATTGGCCGGATGGAACAACTTCACATAATGTTTCAGTATTTTTACCATGCTGTTCAACAAATAAATGGTACGTTGTTTATTCCCTTTACCCAAAACAAGAATGTAACTTTTCGTTTCATCCAAGTGCAGTGCCGACAGCCTTAATGATAATATTTCATCTATTCTTGTTCCGGTACTATATAAAGATTGAACAAGGCAAAATCCCTCTTACCTATCAATGTCCGTGTATTGATGCTTGCAAAAATCCGTTTGATTGTATCTTTTGTGATTACTTCCACTTGTTTTTTAGGTTGCTGCATTCTTTTTATTTCAGCGGCATCACAATCATATTTTATGAATTGGATTTTCTTGTGCGCAAGGAAACGGAGGAAATTTTTCAATATGGAGAGACGATGATTGCATGTTTGCGGGCTGCATTTTCTTACTTCTTTCAGCCACGCAATCCATTCTTCAATCCAGTCCTTACGGAAGCATTCCCCACAAATGGTATTTGAGGTGACTCCCTTCGAGGATTCAAGGAAATCTATATAGATTCCCATTCCCTCTCCGTATGATTTTAAAGCGTTATGGCTCAGATTCCTTATACACGGAAGATAAACCGTATGCCACTCATGGATGGCATCGGCGATAATTGAATGTTCTGCTTTAGTCTTCATATTCAAAATAGTCGTTTAAATCAGGTAAAAGTTCTTCATACCCACCTCCTGTCAGATTTTCCAACTGGTGTGCAAACAGCGGTACAAGCCTGTAATAATATAATGTGTTTTGAATGTAACGGTGTCCCATGGAACGGCTGAGATATAAGAGTTTGTCCATCCATTCAATGCCGCAGTGATCCCAACCGTTTATGTTCACGACCGCATAGTGACTGCGAAAATCATATGCTCTTGCGTGTGCCGTACTGACTTTCTTCCATACTTTCTTAAAACTTGCCGTTACCCATTCTCCGGAATACGGTTTGTCGTACTCGTTAGGAAAGAATATCTTTCTTCCGGGCATGAGATTTTCCATTTTGACATTATACATCTGCAATAGCGACCACATGGATTCGTGCAAGGCAACCCGATGTTCATCTATGCTCTTTGTGTATCTTATATTTATAACACCGGATTGCAAGTCCACGTCTTCTACTCTGAGCAGACGGGCTTCTGTTGTACGCATCCCTGTACTGTACAAAAGTCGGAAAAAGACCGGAACTTCCACTTTCATAAGCGCAGCCCTCATGTCACGGCAATTTATTGGAGGTTCGAGATTGTCCGCTTCATTAAAGAATCTTGCAAGCTCTTCTGGAGTAAACGGATGTGGTTCGAATGATGTGACATTGACTCTTGGAATGGTGGATGGAAGAGGAATATTTACGAAACCACGGCTATTCGCATATTTCAGAAATCCTCTGACACCTACAATTCTGTTATTGCATGACTTTGCGGATTCCGTTTTTTTCTTCTTGCAATAATCAAGGACAATTTCTTCTGTAAGAGCTTCGGCTGACGGATAATTTTGGGCGCAGAAGTCATTGAAACGGCGAATCTTGTCCATTGTCCGCCTACTGAATTTTCCAGAGGCTCTTTTGTAAAGTTCATATTTCTTGACTATATGGGATATTGCGGAATAAGAGTATGGCTGTTCTGAAACAAGAATACGCTTTGGCTTAGGTGTGTATTTTATGTCCGGAGGATATGATGGCAATTTGAACGGTGCCCCATATTTCGACCGGATATAACGGATGAAGCGCCTCAAAATAATGCATCGGTTACGGTTTGTATAATAGCTTTCCTTATCTGTCCTTGATGCCCATCCGGAGATAATATCATCCGACAGTACTCCGCCATGATTCATACAGTACTTGGCGAAAGAGTTCAGGTATATGCGGGTTATATAGTCACATTTTCCGATACCGGAGATGAAATTGACATATTCAGACATCAAATCTGCAAATTGGGGTAGATGTGAATCTGTTTTCATTCGAACAACTCCTTTCTTATTGGATAACATTCAATATTGATTCCGCATTCTCTCAGATGAGGGATGTCAGCATCTATATATGGGACTATAGATGAAGAACAGATATGTCCTAAAATATGGCTGATGACCCTAATCTCGGTACCTTTACCAAGTAATTTAGAGGCGAGGTTGTGCCGAAATACGCTGACTCCACGCCCGGATTCACCTTTTCTAAGGTTTAGTTTCTCAAAGACTGTATTGACAATGGTGCCGATACTTTTGTTCTCCAACCTTTCTGTCGCATTCTTCTTGTTGGGAAACAGATACACGGATCCGGCCTCATTGTCCCGTTCATTACGTATGTAATCAAACAATGAGTTTCCAACATGAGGAAGAAGGGGCAACACTATCGGATTACCAGTCTTTTCCTGGACGAAGCTGACTCGTTCCTTCTTCCAATCTATGTCTGTCAATTTCAAGTTGGCAATGTCGCATCCTCTTATGCCAGTATATAAGGCCAATGAAACTATAGCTTTTTCCCTGAAAGTCAAAATATTGTTAGAGTCTGACAAAGCATTTTTTATCACATTGATTTCATCATCCTTAAGATAGTTGAAGTTTTTCCTTTCATATTTCAAATCAGGGAAATAACCTAATACTTTTTTCATGTCGTATAAATCCCCCAACTCTTTAAGGGCTGACGCTATGTGACCGCAATATGTCCTTGAACGCTTTTGCTGTTCTTCTTTAAGGAAAAGGACAAAACATGTTCTTCTTTGATTTCATCCAATGAAGAGACGTGGAACTTTTGCATCTCAAAAAGGAACATTGTAACGGCATCGGTTTCCATTTTTACTGTGGACTTCTTTTATGTTCTGCGGCACGTTTCCGGTAAATGTCTATAACTTTCTGAAAACTGGGGTTAAGCATATTATACCTGGAAGGATAGCATAACGGAACAAAGGACTTCTTGTCCGGGTAGTGCCCAAATTCATCATATGCTTGGATAGTACGTAAATGCATCATCCTAAGATCCAATGTCGCTTTTGTATATCCCCTTGTACGGATAAACTTTTCTGCAAATTGTTCATACGAATGAAAACATCCTTCATGTTCAAAAAGAAGTCTTAAAACAAATTTTACTCCTTTGATGTACTGAATGTCATAACCACGGGAAACGAGGTTGTCCAGTAACTTCTTCTGGCTTAATTTTAACTGTGCTATATTCATATTCTTCCTATTGGCTTTAGTGCCATTAGCAAAGATATAGGAATGTATTATCCAAACCTATTCATCCTATAACAGAATGATTTACAGAATAAAAAACTGTATTTTTAGGATAATGCTGGGGTTTGGATAACTGTTGTTTGCAAAGCTACAGGAATATAGGGTTGAAATACCCAACCTTATTTCCCGCCGACAATACAATGACAGGCGTAAAATAACTTCCTCCCTATGTAATGCAATCCGAGAAAGAATGGTTTCTAAAATGGATGGTGGTGAAGACTATTTCTGTATTGATTCGAAACCGATAGAAGTATGTCGTATTGCCCGTTCCAAACGTTGCAGTATGGGAAAGAAGGATTTTAGAAAAGCACCTGGGGTAGGATACTGCGCATCACAAAGCATGTATTATTATGGGTATAAACTCCATGCAGTCTGCTGGTTAAGTGGTATCATCCATTCCTTTGACCTCACTAAGGCAAGTGTGCATGACATTCATTACCTGAAGGATGTGAAAGTGGATTATAGTAATTGTACAGTCATAGGGGACAGAGGATATATAAGTGCCCAAGTGCAATTGGATTTGTTTGAAACTGCCAATATCAGATTGGAGGTACCATACAGATGTAATCAAAAAGAATGGAAGCCAACATTCCCAGCTTTTGCCAAAGCGAGAAAAAGAATTGAAACCCTATTCTCGCAATTGTGTGACCAGTTTATGATTATAAGGAATTATGCGAAAGATACAGATGGATTGTTTGCCCGGATTATTGGGAAGATTAGCGCACTTACAATCCTTCAATATATTAACTACAAAAATGAAAAGCCTATTGGCAGAGTTAAATATGCGCTATTTTAATTCCGCCAACAGGTCATGCTAATAAAACTATATAAAGTTTTCGTTGTCGGCACTGAATGTAGCCGTGCATACCACCTTGCCTGTTCCTACGTTCGTAACCTGGAAGGTGTAATCCCCTTGCCAGGCCTCGCTTTTGAGCGAATCGAATGCTTTCCGGCAAGCCTCGTAAACCTGTTTGTCACATTCTTCTATCGTACCTTTCTTGGTGAAGAGCTTGCCGGTGATACCGAGGGCTGACTGGAAGGCGTTCTCTATTTTCCCCATCTCTTCGAGAAAGTCGGGGTGTGAGGCCGACATGCTGGAGAAGCCGTAGGTGTAAGTCACTTCCGTCACAGGATCGTCATCATCGCTGCAAGCGGTGAAGGTGAAAGTAAGGATGGCGACAGCCATCATCGTCAGCAGTGCTGACATTTTTTTGATTGAACTTTTCATTTTGATTTATTGTTTTTGAAATTTACAATACTTCGGTAAATTTTTATTGAAAAAGCTAAGACCGGACGCACGTAACTATTTCTGTTGTTCTTATTGTTGTTGTTCACGTTGCCGTTGTTCACATTCACATAAAGAGCGTTGTTCGCCGGATTGTTGTAGAACTCCGAGGAGGACCAGTAAATGTTGTCTGTTTTTGTCTTTGCGAGCCTCCCTGCACGAGGAAAGCCTGCCGACAACCCTTTTTCAATAATAAACAGTTCGCTTCGGGAAGCCTTGACCGCCCGAATCCCGACTGATAAATCATTGCCTTTTATCTTCCTGTTTCTTCATTCCGCGTTCGTTATATTGTTTCCAGCTCGTAGCCTGCTTGCCTATCTTCTCCAACAGCAGCCCGAACGAGGCGTATTTGCGCTCGGTAATGACCTTCTGCTCCACACATACGCGGAAAAGCATCTGCAACATGCGGTAACGGTCGAGAAATTCGGTCAATACGCCCACTTTTTCATAGCTGCTGTTCGCCTTGTAAATCAGAGAAAGCATATCCAAAGTCAAATCCACCATACGGCTGCCCATACTGTAGCGGAAGAAGCGCGGAAAATCCTGCGTCAGGATCAACAGGTTGTTCAACAACCGGTAAGTGTCGCGGTATAGGGGTAATTCTTCGGATAATGCCATAACTCGATTTTTCAAAAATTTTTCCGACCCGCTTCGCGGGTATTCAGCCTTTATCAACGAGCGGCTACGCCGCAAATAGATAAATAGATTGAATAGGTAAATAGGTCAGAAAGCCAAGACCGGACGCACGAAACTACTTCTGCTGTACTTATAGCTGCGGAACACGTCGCCGTTGCGCACACTCACATAAAGAGCGCGGCGCGCCGGATAGTCGTAGAACTCCGAGGAGGACCAGTACCAGTCAGACTTTAAGCCTGATACCACTGTCTTGCCTTCAAACAAAGAAGCGCGGTTTTGATAAACATTCCACATCTGGCCGATGGAGGGCAAAAACCAGCCGGTGCTGTTGGCAGGGGACGGGACTTTGTGCGCATAATCCACAACGGCATAGTAGGTGGCAGGATAACCGGAATCTTCGGTGGCATTCAACTTGTCCTTGCCGCCGGCAGCGGTGATGATTTTCTGTGTCCAGGCGTAGCCGCTCCAGTCGATGTCAGGTGCAGAGTAATTGTTCTGTTTTTTTCCGCTTCCATCCGTGGGGCAGCAACCCAACTCGGTTCCGTAAACGCCCCACTTACAATAACCGTTTGTGGCATCCTGCAAGGCAACGGCATAGCCGTGGCACTTCTGCTGACCGATACCGGTGGCGGAGTAATCGGAGGCATCGTTTTCGTGATGACCGGCATGGAACACGATGGCGATAACGCTTGCTTTCTGTTCTTCGGTCAAAGTTTCGTCTTTGCCTACAATATTGCCGTCGGCAAGGAGGTAGTCCCCTACTTGCAAATTGTGATCTTTGTCAATCGTCGGTGCTCCGTCCACCTTATAGGTCTTGTATGAGCTTACGCTGATATTGTTCGGGGTGATGAAAAACTCCTTCTTGCCGTCGGCATAGCTGCCGGTGAGGGTTACGGTATTGCCTTGTCCGGGACGGACGAAGTAGCGGTATGTGCCGTCCGTATTGCGGCAGGGCTTGGCCTCTCCACTGAAATCGGCTGTAGTAGCAATCACATAGTCGGGAATGGAGGTGTCGGTGAACTTATACACCGTCTTGGGCATTTCGACTACGGCGAGTGCCATGCGGTGGGTCATGGAGAATGAGAGCGAGAGCTTGCCGTCGGCTTTGCTTCCCGAGCCCGTGGCGGTCATGAGGTCGGAGGCTGTGTAGCCTTGCGTGTAGTCGCTCTGATCAGCTTCCGGCTGCCAGTCATTGATAAGCGTGGCGAAGAAATCGCCATCGCTCGTGGTGTCGGTGGCATTTACCTTGCCCGCCATCTTCGCTGTCTCTTGATAGGGATAGTAGAGGAAATACTTCTCGCCCGCCATTCCGCCGGCAAGGGTTACGCCCGCTTCGGGTTGCCAGGTAAGACTGCCGTTCGTGCCTGCTGTGGCGGTGAGTTTCACATTGTCATAGACTATCGCCCCATTGCGCACAAGGTAGAGTCCGCAGGCGTCACTGGCGGTAAACTCGGTACGGTAACCGTCCTCGGTAGCACGGGTAGCGGCTTTCTGCGAGCCGTCAGCCGAAGTTGTCAGGGCATAGCCGCCGTCGGTGATGGTGATGGCGAGCGGTGCGGCATTGTCAGCACCGGGCAGGGGAAGCTCCTCCTGCGTGCAGCCGGTCAGCAGCAGTGCCGCCGCCCAAAGGGTATGTAGGATATTTCGTTTCATTGTCACACTTTTTATTTTAACTTTACGTTACTTGTTTTTATCTTCCTTGCGGGGCAAAGACTGCAAGCGGCCGTTGCCACAATTCCGTTTGTAAATCCGACCCGCTTCGCGGGTATTCAGCCTTTATCAACGAGCGGCTACGCCGCATAATAGATAAATAGGCTGAATAGGTAAATAGGTCAGAAAGCCAAGACCGGACGCACGTAACTACCCCTGCTGCTCTTACGGTAGTAGTACACGTCGCCGTCGCCCACACTCACACAAAGAGCGTAGTTCGCCGGATTGCGGTAGAACTCCGAGGAGGACCAGTACCAGTCAGACTTTAAGCCTGATACCACTGTCTTGCCTTCAAACAAAGAAGCGCGGTTTTGATAAACATTCCACATCTGGCCGATGGAGGGCAAAAACCAGCCGGTGCTGTTGGCAGGGGACGGGACTTTGTGCGCATAATCCACAACGGCATAGTAGGTGGCAGGATAACCGGAATCTTCGGTGGCATTCAACTTGTCCTTGCCGCCGGCAGCGGTGATGATTTTCTGTGTCCAGGCGTAGCCGCTCCAGTCGATGTCAGGTGCAGAGTAATTGTTCTGTTTTTTTCCGCTTCCATCCGTGGGGCAGCAACCCAACTCGGTTCCGTAAACGCCCCACTGACAATAACCGTTTGTGGCATCCTGCAAGGCAACGGCATAGCCGTGGCACTTCTGCTGACCGATACCGGTGGCGGAGTAATCGGAGGCATCGTTTTCGTGATGACCGGCATGGAACACGATGGCGATAACGTTCTTACCGTTCTCCGGCTGCGGCTTGGTCTCTGCCCACTCCATCGTGCCGTCGGCATAGAGCTTGCGCAGGCCACCGTCTCTCCAGGTGCCGTCGGAGTAGTAATAGTCGCCGATTTTCGGTTCTGTTTCCGTGCCGTCATAGGTGATGGTCACGCCCACATTCTCGCTGCCGCCGGCGTTCCACGTTCCGCCCTTGGCTGCGGTCACCTCTATGCCACTGGCTTTCACGGTGATGGTGTAGGCATACCGCTTGCCACCGAAAAACCCAAATTTGCCGGCAGCTTCTGTTTCGGGAGTGTAGGTAAAGTCATTGCTGCCTATGCTGATTCGGATGAGCGGCTTGCCCGTCATATCCTGCGGCGGCACTAACGCCTCGTATTTCTTCGTTGCGGCATCGTAATAGGGCTTTATCTCGCCGTCCGATTGGTCACCCGGTGATACCAAGCCGGCGGTTGAGTGCGTTAGCGGGTCTCCGAAAATGGTGACGGTCGCACCCTCCAACTCCTCTTCCGTAATGCCTTCGCCAGCTTTGAGAATTACTTCGATTTTCGCCATGCGGTGGATGAAACGGAGATTTATGGCTTGGTCATAACGCCCTATGGCACTGGCGTACAGGACATCGAAAGCGGCGTACCCGCCACTTTGGTCGGAAATATCCGTTTCCGATTCTATGTCCGGGGTCCATGCACTGACGCGGGCTTCATCGGTGTTCTTCCAATAGAAGGCATTATCGGCATCCTTCGGGCTTGCATTGCCCGATGCGTCCATCACGTATGTTTTGTTACCAAACACGCCTTCCAGTGACACTCTAATCTCCTCGCCGCCCGTCCACGCATCCTTACCTCCGGCGCGGGTCTGCGGCTGCGCCACCTCCGCCGTCAGTTGCAGCGGGTACTTGCCGTCGGGCAGGGGCGCGGTGCTTTCATCCTCACTGCTACAGGAAGCGAGCACCCCACAGATGAGCATCATAACCGGCAACCAGCCGCCGATGCGCGGCCACGGCCTTCTCGCTATGTTCCTTATTATTTTCATATTGTCTTTATTTATTTCGTTTTGTGCCACTGCCCGTTGCGACGCGGGCTGCCGCACCATTTATTATATATGGCGTGCCTCCGTCTTACGCCTGATGCACGGCAGTGGCTTTCAGACACACTACATTTTTGCATCACCCGCATGGCTACCACCGTCGTTCCAGTTTTCGATGGTGCTTCCGCTAAGGGTCAGCCCCGTCTTCTTCACCGTGATGGTGTAGGTATAAGAATAACCGGCCTCCAACGCGGGTTTGATCATGTCCTTGTTGGAGTAGCTCTGGTATTCCTCGTCATCGGGAGATATCTCAAGCACCAAAGCGTTGGCGAGTGTCTGCGGGAGCAGGATCATGGTGAAAGTCATCACGCCCGTGGCGGCGTCAAAGGTTGCCACGCACTTGTCCGTGGCCGTCTTCGGGGCACCGGTGCACTGGCGTAACATCCAGTCGCTCACAACGCTGCCCGCGGTCGCGGCGGTACCGGTCTTCACATCGAACGTTCCCTCGTGAACCAGGCCGCCCAGCTTGTAGTCGGCGAATTCCAGCACGGCAGTGTCGTCGAAACCGTCGGTGTTCGACACCTGCACCTTGAGGATAAGACGGGCCATCTTGTGCTTGAAGGAGCAGTCGCTGCCGCCCGCGGCGGTGTTGTCCGTGAAGCTGACGGTCGGGCTGTCTTTATCGGCCTTGGCTCCCGTGGCATGGATGTAGTCCACCTTCTCCTGTTCCGTGGTCGTGGGCTGGTTGCTTGTATTTACCGTAATCTTCCCGTCTGTACCAGGCAGGGTGGAGGCGTTTGCGCCCGATGCGTAAGGCGCGTAGGCGGCAAAAGTAAACTCGAGGAAAGCATCCTCGAAGAAGATGCCGCCACCCGCCGTCATCGGGGTGAAGTCCGCGTTGGTGCCGGTACTCGTGGTAGCGTATCCCACGTTCTTGTACTTGCCGCCCATGGTCGTGGTCGTGCCAGGGGCATCCACCACCATCACGCCGATTCGGTCGGCGTTCCACCCGTTGTCCACAGCACGGGTCTTCGGCCCGCTCACGCCTGCCGTGATTCGTGCTTCCACCGGATTGTTCTGTACCTCGTTCTCTTGTGTACACGCAGCCAATAGCGTTGCCGCTGCTGCAATAATGAAAAACCTCATGTTCATTGTCATAATCTTGTTTTTTTTATTAAAAATTTATCGAAGAACCGATTTGGAAGATTTGGCATCAACTTATTGTTATTACTCTGTACTTTTCACGAAGATAGTTTCTCCCTTGTCAAGTATGTTTTTGATTTCCTTGCCGCCGCTTTGTATCTTGCAAAAGCTTATATCCTCGCCTTGTACATCCATTATCTTCAACTTGCCTACTTGAGTCTTAGCTTCTTTCCCTGCAATCGTTTTTACAGTGTAGGCAGTTAGATGAAGTCCTTTGTATGCGCCTAAATTAGTTCCGAGGTCGATATACACCTCTTTTTGCTTGTCTTTGCTTTGTCGGGCACTTTCCAATATTGTGCCATAGATTGGATACTTGCGATTACAATATCCTCCTACGTAAGCTGACAACTTGCGCAAAGTAGAGGTAATCGCACTTTCCTCTGTTTCTATCCATGCAACATCTACGTCGGAAATCTTAAACATCGGACTAGCTATCACTTCCTCGGTTTGTGAATCTTTGAATTGCAGGGTAATTCCCACCATGGCTTTATAGTATGTGTTAACACCATTCTTGGTAGTAGTTATTGATTCCGTTTTAGTCGTGGTGGAAATGTTATTTATTGTTGCATCCACATAATAGTCAAAAGTGGCATTCGTTTGTTCACCAATATTCCCCATGTCGGTAGCGATTGTGCGAAAGCCGGAAGTCAATCCTCTCACAATAGCTGCCCTAACAGCATCCTTGTATTGTGGTTGTTGTGTAGTATTCTGCCCAGTAATCAAGACGTTCGCAATAGAGCCTAATGCGCTTCCAACCGTTTCCTTTCCCTCTTTCGGAGTATAGGTGAAGTTGCGCACGCCTAATGCGATGATACGATTGCGGTCTCCAGCCCAAGATACTCCGATTGATAGAAGAAGGACTAATGTGATGATGCTGCTTCTCATGTATTATTGCTTTAGATATTCGATGGTGAAATAACTATCTTGCGCATTCTTTTTCTTATCTAAAACATAAGAATAATAAGTATTAGAACTCTCTTTTTTGATATATTCTTCTACTTTGTCTTTTCCTACAGATAAATATGAATTAGTACTACCAGATGTAGCAGAATCAACAGTCTTTTTGTTTTGATCAAAGATAGCGACTGTGATTAATAGCGAATGACTACTAAATTGATAAGACTTCTTCTCTAATTCCACATTTGCTTTTAACGTACGTTTGATGGAAATCAATCCTTTGGCAGGCAAACTACTAAAATTGATTTGTTTTTTCCATTTTGTAGCAGTGATAGCTTCTGTCTTAGTCGCTCCATTCTCATCTGTGTACTCCGCAATCATGTCGCATATAGACAGTTCATCCTCCGTTGCTGCATACAAAAAAACAATAGCCCCTGTTGTTGGAACTTTAGTTTCCTCTACAGGGATATTTTTGTCATCATCATCACTGCTGCAACTGACTAAACCGGCAAATAACATAACTATCAAACCGAGCATCGAGGCTCTAAAAGTCATTTTCTTGTAATTCATAATTTGGAATTTTAAACGTTAATATTTAATGTATGTGTCTGCAAGAATAAATAACGCCAAATAAACAAGCAAGCGATTGTTTCGTTTAACAAACATAAGATAGATTTACTGAATTACTCAGAATACACTCTTTCGCTTTTTCAGCTGCCATTCCCGATTATTAATTTCCCTCCCAAATCTTCATAATCTTACCCAGATATTACCAAAAAAGAAGTAAAGCATCCTTAATTTTAGATATAAGTTGTACTTTTGATAATCATAACAACATAGTATAATGAAAAGGCATTTGCATAGAAAAATGAGAATATGGTTATGTTCGCTTGTTTGCGGATTGTGGGCGATGCCTTTGCTCGCCAACCGGTCAGCCTTGCCCGATAGCCTGATAACAGAAGATAAAGTGTACGAGTTTACTTTTTCGGACACACCTTTGGCTGAACGCATCATGATGGAACTACGGAAGAAGGGAAAGCAAGCTACTCATGAACTCGATATAACGGAAGGTGACTTGTATTATAACACCGGCCGCTTCATCATAGCTGCCAGCTTCTATAAAAACGCCCTTGCTGCAAAGGCGGTGAAGCGAGATGAGCAGATGACAATGAAGCTGCTTCATCGTTTGATTTCATGCTATGATGGCTTATATGATGAAAAGCGAAAAGCAGAGACGGTAAAGCTTTTAATGCAAAATGCCCAAGAAGCTGGAGACAGTGGTATGGAGTCGATTGCCCTATTTTATTTAGGCAAGAGCCTTCATGAACAAGGCACGAAAGAACGTGGTTATGTCTATATGTTGCAAGCCACAGAGATGATGGAGAAATCGCATTACGACAGGAAATATGACAATTTGCGTGCAAACTGCAACGATTTGCTTATCTGCTACGAGCGTGATAAAAGATACGGGGAAGCCCTTCAAGTACTTGATAAACTTGAGAAATACTTGTATGCCAAAACTCCAGGCGAGGCTGAAATGGAAGGACTCTATGAGCAAGAAAAATGCAAATGGCTTGCCCATCGTGCTGTCGTATGTTCCAAATTAGGGAAAGAAAAAGAAGCGAATGAGGCATATTCTGAATTTCAGAAGATGGGGCGTATCAATCGCCGGTACGCCTACTTGGTTGTGCCTTATCTCTTTGACTTGCATCGTTATGATGAAATCGTGGATATGTGCAAGCAACGTGAAACAGAGATGATGCATAAGAAAGATACTATCAACCTCTACATGTCTTCCACCTTAAAATTCTACGGCATGGCATATCAGGGATTGGAACAATATGACAAGGCGGCAAGCTATTTTGAGCGACTAAGCGTATTGCGGGACAGCCTGCGTGTAAGGGAGTTGCGCAGTTCCTCACAAGAGTTGTCCATCATCTACGATGTCAAAGACAAGGAGGCTCAAATCACTCACCAACGTTGGGAGCTTGTGATAGCCATCTGCATCTTGATTGCTTTAGCTATCATTGGTTGCGTGCTGGGATATAACAACCGCATCATCAGAAAGAAGAACATTTCTTTGGTTGCCAACGTGAAAGAGGCGATGAGATATAAGGAAGAGCTTGAGAAGTTAAACCGTAGTACTCTGTCCGAAAATATTGCATGGAATGACGATGAGGATCCAGACTTACTGCTGTTCGAGCAAATCAAAGTAAAAATCATTGATCAGAAATTTTTCCTCGACAACACTTTCTCCCGCAAGGCGCTCATGGGCGAATTCAATATTCCTGCTAACAAGTTCGCCGGCTTGTTCCGTCAGTTCACAGGTAAAAGTTTCAGCGAATATATCAACGATTTGCGCATCGAATATGTAGCGGAACTTTTGCTTTCGGGTAAATACGCCAGTGTAGAAGAACTATTGAAAGAATGCACTTTCATCTCCTCCACCTCGCTGTACCGTCTCTTTACAAAGAAATACGGCATGACTCCACAAAAGTTCTTGCGGAATGCACGGTTATGTTAAGCAGAAGAAAAAAGTAAGTAAAACAACGGTTGCTGTTTTTTGCTGAAAAATTAAAAGTTAAACAATAGAACCGGCAAAAGCTGGTTCGAAAACACTAAAGAGGTCATTGAAATGTTGTCAAAAACGAATGGTTAAGCATGAAGAAATGTACTGAAAAAAGAGTGCTAACCTGCTGATAATAAAGGTGGAAAGTATTGCATAATTCGTTGATTTTTAGTAAATTAGAAGTCTCCCAACTCTTCTGATTATGACTAAAGAAACACTCCTTATGCAATACCAATCCGAGTGCCTATCGGCTCTCAAATCAGTCGTGAATATACACAAACCTTTTGAAAAAACGTTCATGGATGCAATGAAATTATTCATGGCCATCCCTGATCGTATAAACTTCCTCCAATTGGGTAGGTATGGACGTTTTTCGGAACAGACCTACCGTAACCTTTTTGAGCATGAAACTTTCGACTGGTTTGCGTTCAACGGCTCTATCATCAGCAAGCATCTCACAGGTAAAAGAAAAGCCATCGCCATCGATCCTTCCTATATCCCCAAATCAGGCAAGAAGACACCTTGGATAGGTTACTTCTGGTCTGGTTGTGCAGGAGAGTACAAGCGTGGATTGGAAATCATGGGCATCGGTGTCATAGACATCGACAACCATGAATGCATGACTTTAGGTTCCATTCAGACACCGGATTGTAAAACCTTGGATAATATGGACAAGAACCTCGTTGACTGGTACAGCAGCTATCTTATCAGTAGAAAAGACAAGATACAGAGCATATCAAGAACGGTGGTTGCAGACGCATTCTTTTCCAAGGAAACATTCATAACGCCTATGTGTGAGAACGATTTCCATGTCATCAGCCGCTTTCGGAATGACGTAATCCTGTACTAATCCGACATTGGAACAGAAAACAGGAAAACGTGGCCATCCAAAGTGGTTTGACGGAAGAATCGACTTTGCCAATCTGGATCTGACCCGGTGCAAGGAATACGAGGTGAACAAAGGAAAGCTATACGGATTGAGGGTATATGCAAAAGCTCTCAAAAGGTATGTTTCCTTAGCCATCTGGTATCCGATGGACGGGAGGACAGACAAGTGGCAGCTTTACTTCTCTACAGACGATTCGATGGATGGACGGGAGGTTCTGGATTATTACAGAACCAGGTTCCAATTGGAATTTTGAGAGATGGTAAGCAACATGCAGGAATCACCAACTGTCAGTCAACCGACTTCAGAAAGTTGGATTTTCACTTCAATGCATCGCTTGCTGCTGTCAACTTGGCCAAAGCGGCATGTAAGAGGCTCGGAATAACCTATTCCATATCCTCCTGCAAGTCTTTTATACACAATGCTTATATGCTTGAACGATTTATTTGCGTGTTCGGGATTAACCCAGACATGCAAGTTATTGACAAACTTTTCAAAGAACTCATTTTATTTACTGCCAGAGCCGCTTAGGCGTGGCTATTTTTTAACGAACTATTGAATTTATAAATTCTGACATATTGGCTGAATAAAGATTGCCATAGTTTTCAGCATTATACACCATAACATGGCTTCCGACAGTATTGATGAACAGCCGGTAATAGAGGTCGCGCATAGCCACCTCCTTGTTATCGGTTATTTGTTCGATAAAGGTGGAGGTGAAACGGTTGCTCATCCACACTTTCATCTCTGAGTTGAAGACATCAGCCTTGGATGTTTCGTCGCCGTTGGCCGCAGTGACGAACAGCATCCCGGGGATGCCCTCGCACTGCTTCATCACACCGCCCGAAAAACAAGCCTCCACCATCATGAGAAGTTTACGGTAACGCCTTTTGCGGTTCATATCCTCAAAAACAGAAGACAGTTTATCGCCTGTCATGGCGTAAGCTTCCTCATCCCAACACATGGCCCCCGGCACACCGTGTCCGCTCCAGAAAACGAACAGGTTGTCGTTCTCAGTAGATTCGATTACCGTGGGCAGTTTTTCGCTTTTTTCGCCACTGAGAATGGCAAGTATATCTTTTGTATTCAACGATGACATACGATAATCAATCTCTACATTTTCGTATACATTGTTTCCCCCGATAGTCACCTGTATGACTCCCTTGTTGGGATTTGATATATTATCGGCTATGTCATCCTCGACAATGAGAATGATACGGTCGTCGGTATATCCGGCTTGTCTGAGCTGCTGATAGATAGCGAGCACATCTGCCTGATGGCGGTAATTGGTCCATTCCTTGGAGGAAGCGACAAGGAGTGCCCAGTTGCCGGTATGTGCAGGGTAATTGAATTCTCCTGAATTGTCGAAATCCTGCATCCGGAAGGCTTTCCAGTTCCAACCGGCAAGTGTCGCATCCGTGCGGTTCCCCCCGTCGCTGGTGTTATAGTCAAGGATGATGTACTGTCCGTTGTAAACCTTGAAATTATAGTAAGTGGTGGCAAGTACATTGGTAAACACCTTGGCATCGAACCTTAAATGTCCTGACGCTCCACGGACATAGGGCGACTTTCCGGCAGCGAGCGCATCCACCACAAGCCCCATATCCTCACCTGTCCAGCTGCCCATGTTCAAGCCTTCACCCGAAACAACGGCCCTTAATGATTTCTGTAACGACAACTCCGGTCTGAACTGCTGGTACCATGCGGCATAGCCGATGAGCATAGCGGCATCGTAGAGCTGAGATTCTCCAAGAGTAGGCGTAGCATTGAAAAAGGTCCTGTAACTTACGTCAAACCCCGACTCAGGGTCGGCACCAAATGCGACTCCCTCTATGCCTTCGGCGGCATCACCGTGAATCTTGAGTACATCCGCACCGTAGGCGGTATCCGAAAACAACATCCGCGGTACACTGCGCCCGTTCAGACTTTGTGCTTTATGCGCTTCAAGCATCGGCTTCATCTCTTCTATTTCAGAGGGGATACATATCACATACTCTGCACCTGACTGCATGGCTTGGCGAGACACATCAGCTATATTGTCAGAGGTGTAAGCATAGCATCCCATGTTTTCCAAGCCCAGTTCGCGTGCTTGAAATGCGAACCAGTCAATGAACGTTTGTCCGTAACCGTCGTTCTCCTTGACCAAAAGTGCCACACTTTTACCCTCATAGTTAATCACCTTGGAGAGAAGCACCTCACATTGCGTAATGTCGGTCTCGGTCATCGCCCAAAGATAGCCTGTCGATGCGTATGCACGAACCAGTTGTTCGGCGGTGGCGAGAGTGAAGAATGTTTTGCCCACAATAGTCAGTTCCGCCGCGAGGATTGCCGCATTGGAAGAATACAGCCCGCCGATTACGGCATACACCTCGTCGTTGAATGCCAGCGACCGGGCAAGTTCCCGCACATCGGTCTTTGCCTCATCGTAGTATTCAAACTTTAACCTTATACCCGCTTCGTGGTTCTTGAATGCACGCTCAAAGTTGGTTGTAAACATTCCCAATGTCCTTTTCCAATGCACATCAAGCCCTTTCTCCATGGGAAGCACCACGGCAACAACCTTCTCTGTCCACTGCTTGTTGTCAGGAGACAGGGAAGGCTCATCGTCCGAACAGCTCCACAGACCAATCAGGCAGAGGAGCGGTGCAATAAGTTTAATAACCACTTGTTTCATAATACTCTTTCTCAAAAATCATAGCCTGAGGGCGCATTCCATTGACTAAGCTGCTGAAATCATTCACGTATCGGGGTGCGACCAGCCAGTCGGCATACCCGCTTTCAAGACCGTAAAGTTGGTTCTCCGGCATATCCCCTGTGACGACCCATTCCGTCAGATACCTGTAAATCAATTGGTCAATATGCTTAATGACCGAACCCGTAATCCGGTTGGAGAGGCTTGACTGATCGATGTCCATACCTGCAAGGTACGGTGAGACCTCAAATTCACGGGAGTAGCGGTATATACCGGCGTTGGAGCCACCTGCCACCGGAAAGATGAAGTCGTAATCAACCGCCCAATCGCTCATTTTCCGGTAAGCGAGCGAAGCCGACACATATCCCGTCCAATCATCCGCCAGATACTCCACATCGCAGTCGCTGCCATAGCCTGCAATAAAACCGTCCTTGGCTATGTTGATGGGGCTGTCGGTATTATTGGCAAGCAGCACCAGAGGTGTCATCTCAGAACATTTTCTTGCACATACTCCTGCAAGGTATGAAGCCCCGAACATCGAAATCTGGAAGGTATGGATGTTCTCGTCCTTATACTGTTTCCGGCTTTCAAAAGCAGAATACTTTTGTTGGGTGTCAAGTCGTGTTCTGCCAGATAAAGTTCCGCCATTGGCTCATAATCACTGCTACCCAATACAAAAGCACGGGTATGCTGCTTTGGGGACGTTCGCCAGTCCGCAAAATTTTCTCAGCCTCTTGCAGGGATTCCGGGGAGTAGATATAGATGTCTATATCTCCGTTTTCCATCTTGAATCTCTGAACACCCTCAAGTATACGGTCATTATAGCTCATGTCACCCAATCCCCCCGGAGAGAAGAGAAAAACAATCTGTGGTGCCGGAGATTCCGGCTCCAACTCATCGGTATGATTACAGGATGACAACGCTCCTGTTACCAGGAACGTTGTCATTGCCAAGATAGCGCGGAAAGTATTGTGCATACTAATCAAACTTATGACCACATTCGGAGCATGTATATGGTCCGGATGCAAATGTTTTCCACTTATGACCACAATTGGGACATTTTTCAGTCCATCTTGCCGGGAAGTATTGGTCTATAGCAAGATTATCCCCGTCCATGTATTCCTCCGGAACGATTACGACTGTCATGTCCGGTTCTTTGAAATTCTTGAGAGCATTGAACGAAACGGTGTAAAAGATACTTTCGTCCGAACCGGGTGTGAGTGAGATTCTGCCGCAGTTGTCAGGGAGTTTGACAGTGCGTTGCTTTACGTCCCACTGATCGAGAATGAACTTCTCACACACTCCATGGGCAGCCTCCTTTGAGTCTGCTACCAATATAAACCGGGCAGCATCATCCTTTTTCTGATAGAGATTTCCGGCATCAGCTTGGTCGACTATTATCTTGTCGATATTCTCCAACATTTTTTCTCCAAACGGTCCTTGTGGCTCATCGTCGTTGCTGTAAGCAGTGAAAGCGAGCATTGCCATCACTGAAGCAAACATGATTGTTAAAAATTTCTTTACCATAACAAGTTGTTTTTTAATTGATTGTTACCCGTTGGCGGAATTAATTTAAGTTGATAAAGATGAGTAAAAAGTTGCACATATCGTTGATTTTTAGTAACTTAGCGACAATCAAACATTAAGTTCAAACCATCGTATGTACAACCTTTATACAAAATTCGTCAAAATACTTGAGATATGCAAGCAATTCTCTGAAAATCTCGTCAATGAATCGGGTAATGTTCCACGCCGTGGTCCTGTTCCTAAGTTTTCTGACTTGGAAGTAGTGGCACTGTCCCTGACAGCAGAGACAGAGAGCATTGATAGTGAGAAGTGGTTGTTCGACTATAAATTGCAAGAGTACAAGGACTGCATTCCCAATCTCATATCAAGGAGACAGTTCAATGACCGCAGGAAGAAAACTGCAGGCTTGTGTGAGGAACTGCGCAAAAGGGTTGCCATGGAAATGGATGGTGGAGAGGAACAATTCTTTGTTGACTCCAAGCCAATAGAGGTCTGTAGGGTTGCAAGAGGGAAACGATGCAAGATGGGACGTACCGGTGATTTCTCGCAAGCTCCAGACTTCGGTTTCTGCGCTTCGCAGAACACGTATTATTTTGGTTATAAGTTACACGCTCTCTGTTGGTTATGTGGAGTTATCCATTCCTATGATCTCTCAAAGGCAAGTGCGGCTGATCTCCATTATATGAAGGATGTGAAACATGCTTATCACGACTGTAGCATCTATGGCGACAAAGGGTATATTGGAGCTGATGTACAGCTTGACTTGTTCGAAACCGCACACATAAGACTGGAGTGTCCGTATCGGCTCAACCAGAAGGACTGGAAGCCGACATTCATTCCGTTTGCAAAGGCAAGAAAGAGGATTGAGACAATATTCTCACAACTTACAGACCAGTTCTTGGCCATCAGAAACTATGCGAAAATAACGAATGGTTTGTTTGCCAGAATCATCGGCAAAATTAGTGCACTTACCATTCTGCAATACGTAAACTTCATCAACAACAAGCCCATTGGCAGAATTAAGTATGCACTAAATTAATTCCGCCAACGGGTAGTCCATAATATATAAGTGCCAATATTGGCAAAAAAATAATATAATCCTTGCATGGACGGATTATAGTCATTACCTTTGTATTGTAAAAAAATGCCAATATTGGCAGAAATTTAATGTGATGATGGAAATAAAAAGAGACAGATATCTTCAGCAACTGATAGAAAGCCGTCAAGATGGTTTTATCAAGGTAGTGACAGGAATCCGCAGATGCGGCAAGTCATACCTGCTGAATGTTTTATTCTACCACTATTTGTTGGAAAATGGAATTGCAGATGATCACATTATCCGGATTGACCTTGAAGATCGGATGAACAAGGATTTAAGGAATCCGGATATGATGCTTCACTATGTTCACGACAGAATCAAGGACAAGGAACTTTACTATATCATTATTGATGAGGTACAGCTGATGGATGAATTTGTCGATGTATTGAACAGTTTCCGCCATATCGAAAATGCCGATACGTATGTAACAGGAAGCAATTCCCATTTCCTGTCATCCGATATTCCAACGGAGTTTAGAGGCCGGGGAGAGACGATTCATGTAAATCCTCTGTCTTTTTCTGAATTTTATTTGGCTAAAGGTGGAGACAAACAAGATGCGTGGCGCGAATACTTCACCTACGGTGGTTTACCTCTTGTCCAGTCATTTGAAACCGAACAAAAGAAGATAAACTATCTGAAAAATCTATTTGAGACTGTTTATTTGGCAGATATTATCGAGAGGCACAAAATCAAGAATGAGAATGAAATGCGTGAATTACTTCTCATTATGGCATCATCTATAGGTGCTCCATGCAACCCTACAAAATTGTCGAATACTTTCAAAAGTTTGAAAAATGTGAAAATTGGCAGTCAAACTATTTCCAAATATCTGAACTACTTGTCAGAATCGTTCCTCTTGAATAGGGCTGTACGTTACGACGTTAAAGGAAAGAAGTACATCAATACGCTTTCCAAGTATTATTTTACGGACATTGGCTTAAGAAATGCCATTCTTGATATGCGCCAACAAGAGGAAACGCATATCATGGAAAACATCATTTACAATGAATTGATTGTCCGTGGTTATAGTGTCGATGTTGGAATGGTGGAGATAAAGAAGCCGGATAAGGACGGGAAGTGGACTCGCATCCACCTTGAAGTGGATTTTATAGCGACTCTTGGCAGCAAGAAGTACTATATACAGTCGGCATTGTCTATACCGGATAGAGAGAAAGAAATACAGGAATCCCGTTCGTTGACGAATATCAATGATTCATTCAAGAAAATCATTGTTGTCAAAGATCACATTATGCCTCGCCGAAATGAGGAAGGGATTCTCACAGTCGGGTTATTTGATTTCTTACTCAAAGAAGATAGTTTAGATATATAAACACATAAGTGTCGCCAATAATAAAAGTCAATCAGAAAAATATAGTAAAATATTGTCGATGAAGACCATTCTTGAACTTTCGCATATAAAAGCAAGACAGTATTTCTTGGAATCGCAAAACTATTGTAATATGCAGTTTCCCAAATACATAGATTTTAAGCCCGTGATAGAATATATCCAAAATTCTGTCGGAAATAAAGAATTGAGAGACATTCTAAAAGATCCTAAGAGAATGCCTTATATGATGAAAACGTAAATCATAAGATGTTAGTCAAGAAGGATGCACAGTATTCATATAGGCCTATTCAGTTAATTAATCCATACCTTTATTATCTGCTTGTCAAGGCTATGACAAATAAGAGTAGTTGGAAGGAGATAAAAGATCGCTTTGCTGAGCTGAAAGTACCAAACATAGAAGTTGCGAGTATTCCTAAAGTTAAAGGAGACACAGACAAATCACATATGTCAGCATCAGTAAGTTCTTGGTGGGAAAATGTTGAACAAAGAAGCCTTGAGTTAGCTTTGTCTTATAGATATATGTTTGTTACCGATATTACGAATTGTTACTGTGCTATATATACTCATACCATTGCGTGGGCATTGATGGGAAAAGAACAAGCTAAAGAAAAACGCAATAAGTCAGGACTATTGGGAAATATTATTGACAACTATATGCAAGGTATGCAATATGGTCAAACAAATGGTATACCTCAGGGAAGTACGTTATCTGACTTTATTGCAGAAATAGTACTTGCGTATGCAGATAAGCTACTTAGCGAAAGACTAAATACAAATGGAATATCTAACTATCATATAGTAAGATACCGAGATGACTATCGTATTTTTTGCAATTCAAAGAGGATACAGAACGAATAGCATTCTTTCTTCAAGAAGTTCTTGCAGAACTCAATTTTCAATTGAATGGGAAAAAGACATATCTGACAGAAGATGTCATCAGTGATTCTATAAAACCTGATAAGAAAGCATATATTTCAGAAGGTCCAATTTATAGGAAAACGCAGAAAAGGATATACTCTACAATGTCCAATCTTCAGCAGGAGGCTCTTTTATATACCAATTTTCCAAAAAACATCCAAACAGCGGTACACTAATAAAACTTTTAACAACTTTTGCCCAAAGATTGAACAAAAATTGCGATTTGTGGCGATTACCTTGTGATGATATCAATTTTCACAGAAATAGCACTATATAGTCCGAAAACGTACAAGGTAATTCTTTCTATCATCAGTAAACTCCTTAGTAAAATTCCTTCGACAGATGAAGAGAGCGAATTGTTAATAATGTTTATGCGAAGTTTCAGAGGTTTCCGAATATTGGCGAAATTCAAATATGGATTCAACGTATAGCATTTAATTTGCCTCACCCTGTTACATATACTGAAAATATATGTAAAATCGTAAATGGTGAGACTGGCGTTAATTTATGGAATAATGATTGGGTAGATGAACCCTATAAGGGTGCGTTTCCTCAATATAAAATTTGCACTGAATGGGTAAGGGATAGTTACACTCCAGTAATAGACATTGATGAAATTAGTTTGTTCAACATTTATTGATAACACTTATATATATTGACAGTTATGGAACTAAGATATTGCTTAAACCAAGGTATATTGGAACGTATTTCAAAATACTAGGAGATACATCGAATGGACTTACTGGATCTGAAATATCTTATTTCCTTCAGCAGTGTAATATTAAAGATGTGACTCCTGAAATAACGAAATGGAAAAGGCTTTACAGTGCACTTGCATCCGTTCAGAACTTTGATAAATGTTCAAACAAAATATTGAGATTCATCAAATTGTATTGAACCCTGCGCGTTTTACAGATAATCAAATTTTTGAGACAAAAGAAAGGCGATTAATGAATGCCTATCTTATGTAGGTTATGAATTACAATCAAACGGCCGTTTTAGGGTCGTTACTACTGCAAAACTATTAGTGAAGCCCAACAACGTGCAAATGACCTTTTAGTAAATCTTCAGATGAGGAATGCACATCAAAAATATTCAAATATTGCACAACAGAACTAGTTGATAAGAACTACTTTCATGCTGTATTTGAAGCTTGCAAAGGGTTATTTGCAAGAATACGGCAACTGTCATTAATTAATACTGATGGAATACGGTTAGTGGAATATGTGTTTAATCATCCTATATTGGTAATCAATTCGTATAAATCCAAACAGGAAAAAGATGAACAGAAAGGTTTCGAGGCAATCTTAGAAGGTTTGTGCAATATGTTTAGGAATCAGAAGCTCATCAACCAAAATTGAGTGGCCAGTGAGTGAACAAGATGCTTTAGAAATTTTGTCTTTGATTTCTTACTGTCATAGGAGATTAGATAATGCCAAAAGAGTTGAATAATACTTAAAATCAAAGGCAGGCCGATATCACATCGACATGCCTTCTGAAACTATGACAGCAAAAGAAACAATTAAACAATTCATCTATATCGAATGCCTCTGTCTTATTTTTTGTATTATCCATTTCTGAAATTTGCGAGTCATCACAAAGCATACTATCAATAAGATTTCCTATCTTCTTTTTGATAGCGTCTTCATTCCGCATAATTCTGATGACTTCTTCTTCAGATAGACAGATGCGTGGGGCACGAACTGCAGGATTTCTTTTATGCCAAAAGATTCTGCTTCTGACTGCGGTACTGCTTGTTGTTTTTTGTCCTTCATATTCGATTCCATATTTACATGTATTTATTCCAATCAATTCCAATCTGTTCCAAAGACTGTTTTGATGTCTCTTTTCCATTTGGCATATTTTCTTTGAGCAGTTTTTCCAATTGGCTTTGAGTACTCAGTTCGGTTGAAAAAAAACTGAACAGGTCTGTATCCTGAAGTTGGTACAGGGTTTCGGCAGCATTTCGGATTTTCTTTCTGTCATCCGTTCCCGAAATAAGCACATCAGCGACATTGTTCAGTTCTTCAAAAGTCAATGCCCTTGAAAAATCCGGGTCAGGAACGCACCCGTCATTTGACATGAGTTCCCGTTTTTCTGATTCAGTCAGTCCTTTTTTGGGAGTAAAGTCATCAATCACGTCATCCGTATTTATATCCTTATCCTCCTCTATGGGTTCCTTTTTCATAGGTTCAGAACGTGTGGGAGTTTTTCTCGCCACTTCCGGGTCTTCAAGATAGACTATCTTCGTCTTGCCGATTACTTCATTGTACTCGTCCAGGGGATTCGGCTGCGTTTCGGTTTTCTTTTCATGCCCGACTTTTAGGATATCGTTCTCCGCTTGTGCGATCCATGCTTCAGCCTTGTCCAGTCTTGCCCTATACCGGGCTTTCCTTGCTTTTTCCACCATTCGTTTTTTACGTGATTTCCATAACCGGATACGTGCCATACGCATATAACGAAGCTGATTGTCCCAGAATTTATAAACTTTCGGACTGAATATAAACATCCATACCTTATATAATATATAGGTTGCCGACATGGCTTTTACTGAAAAATAAATTAATGTTGTTTCCATGACTATTGAATTTTAGGGGGTGAAAAACGGTCTTTATACATTCGGGTGATTTCCTCGATGTTGAGTTCTATATGCTCGGCTATGATGTTACTGATATAGCTCGCGATACTTACTTCGGGAGCTATCACATTGAGATAATTCTTTATCTCGTCGTACAGCTTGCGGTTCAGGTACACCTGGATACGTCCGGGCATGGGGGTATTCACCAGATACTTCTGACGGAAACCGCTTTCACTTTTACGCTTTGGGTGAGGTTCGGGATTTTCCGAGGCTGTTTCCTTTTCCTTATCCGGCCTTTTATCGGTTTCCTCTGCTGGAACTTCTACCACGATGACATCCTCTTTCTCAATGGCATCAGGAATGTTACCGACCATATACCCCCTGATTTCCTCTTCATTTACTTTTACTATATTCTTTGCCATACCTCAATTACAGGTTAAATTTTACAATCAGTTCATTTGCCAGTTCCTGCAATCCGCTGCCTTTAAGTTGTCCTGCCGGCGGTGGAAGGAGTGAACAGCGGAAATAGGTGCGGGTCCGGGATGAGAGTTCCTTGTCATAACGGCAGAGGTCCGGAATGGCTGAATCCAGAATTTTCAGCCCCTGTTTCTTCATCAGTGCCATATAGTTGTCAAGCACTTCAGTATTGCTTCTTTTCTTTACCTTGGTCCAGAACAGGAACACGTCTTTCAAAGGAATATTCTTCCGGTTTTCCAAAAACTTCATGACGCTTTTGGCAAAGACAAAACTGCTGTCCATAACGAAATTGTCAGCGGCAATGGGGGTCAATACATAATCCACATTGAAAATGGTCTGCAACACACCGGATATGTCCATAGACCCTGGCAAATCTATGAAAACGATATCAAAATCTGCTTTTGCCGCCAACTCTCCGGCCACCTGGCGTGCATTCTCCGGCTTTGCCTGCCTGATAGGATAAATCCTGCACCCCCTAAGCCTCTGCTCTTCCAACAGCACCATGTACTTCTTGTTCTTCTCCACCATCTCCATGTCCCGTTCCCTCAGATTGAACAGGCTGCGCTGGGTGGAGTCACAATCAACGATGGCCACACTCTTATCCATCGAATAATTCAGGAGACTGGCAAGCGTTACCAGCATGGTACTTTTGCCGACCCCACCTTTCTGGTTGCTGACCGCAACGAATAACGGATTCTTCTTCATAACTGAACTTTTTTAATGGTTTATTACACTATTGTTTTACTTGTCTGTTATTTACTTTGTGACAAGGTTTGTTAGTGATATGGTTACTTTGTGCTCACCAACCGGCAAACCGACCAACCGATAGTTATCTGCCCTAACAAAGCAAGTAAACAATCACTGCCCACCTGTTGCAACAAGTGTTTTCGCTAACCAGCAATACAACGGACAGTTACTTGACTATTGGTTTGTTTTACCGTTTATGTTGCAAATAAAAAGGTATTTTTTCATATCATCACTATGTTTCAAGGGAGGTGACGACCTGTGTCACCATATGTCATCACGTTACATATAACCCGCTATTTTACAACAGGATAAACCGCCATAACTTTGCACCGACAACGGAACGGATACCGCTGCGGAGGTTTCCCGAAGCCGAAGAATGAGGCTGAAGGTCAAAATTTAATTTGACGAAGGAAAATTCATTACCAAGCGGTAATAGCAAGTTGTGTTTTGAGGCACCCGAAATAAATTCGGGCACTCAAAACAACTTGCCGCTCGCCCGACGGCTCGGGAGGGATTCACTCCAAAGTCGTGAATCCGGGACGGAAAATCAGAAACAGGAAACATCAATGCGTATGGAAGAAAACAGAAAGAAAAAATCGACAAAAGGTGTGGGGCGGAAGCCAAAATCCGACCCTGCCGTGCACCGTTATGTAGTACGGTTGAACTCGGAAGAGAACGGGCGTTTCAACATCCAGTTCCAGAAATCCGGATTGAAAGAGCATTCAAAATTTATCAAGGCGATGCTTTTCGGACACGAAATCAAGGTGGTTAAAATCGACAAGGCAACGATGGACTACTACATCCGCCTGACCAATTTCTACCACCAGTTCCAGGGTATCGGCAACAATTACAACCAGACGGTCAAGGCGGTCAAGACCAATTTCGGGGAAAAACGGGCATATGCCCTGCTCCGAAATCTAGAAAAGGCGACCATAGACCTGGTAGTGCTGAGCAAGCGGATTATTATGCTTACCCACGAGTTTGAAGAAGCCTACCTTATCAAAAGGAAAAGGGAGGAAGGATGATATGGTGGCGAAAATCAACAGAGGCGTTTCCCTTTACGGGGCAATCGTCTATAACCAGCAGAAAGTGGATGATGCCACGGCACGTATCATTTACGGGAACCGCATGATTACCGATGTCACGGGCAATCCTGAACAGGTCATGCGGCAGACGATATGGGCGTTCGAGAATTACCTGCTTGCCAACAAGAACACGGAGAAGCCCGTACTGCACATCTCGTTAAACCCCTCATTGGATGACCGGCTGACAGACAGCCAATTTGCCGACCTCGCCAAAGAGTATATGCAGAAGATGGGATATGGCGACCAGCCCTACATCGTATATGTACACGAGGACATCGGCCGCCGGCACATCCATATCGTATCCACCTGCGTGAACGAGAAAGGGGAAAAGATTGACGATGCCTACGAGTGGAACCGCTCGATGAAAGCCTGCCGGGAACTGGAACGGAAGTTCGGCCTGAAACAGGTGGAAGACAAGCGGAAGGAACTGCTGGAACCGTATCTCAAAAAAGCGGACTACCAAAGCGGTGACGTGAAGAAACAAGTATCCAATATCGTCAAGAGCGTATTCGGTACCTACCGTTACCAGTCTTTCGGAGAATACAGCGCGTTGCTTTCCTGTTTCAATATCGAGGCGAAGCAAGTGAAAGGCGAATTTGGTGAAGTACCCTATAACGGTATCGTCTATACCATGACAGATGATACGGGAAAACCGGTATGCACACCCATCAAGTCTTCCCTTATCGGTAAACGCTACGGTTACGAAGGGTTGGAAAAACGTATCGGTTACAACGCCCGCGAGTATAAAGCAAAAAAATGGCAACCGAAGATACGGAACGAGATTGCCCTTGCCATGCACGGCTGCCGTGGCAACAGAGAGGAATTTGTCCGTCTGCTTGCCAACAAAGGCATAGACGCGGTGTTCCGTGAAAACGATGAAGGACGCATCTATGGAGCGACCTTCATCGACCACAAGAACCGCGAGGTCTATAACGGCTCCCGACTTGGCAAGGAGTTCTCGGCGAATGCCTTTGAACGGCTCTTCAATAATCCTGACAACATCCCCAATGTGGATGCCCACATGCCGGACATCGGTCTGCAAAGCGGATTCTCCTCCGATATGGAAAGCGCCATCGAACAGGCTTTCGGTATATTCGCCATGGAGCAGAACGGTCCCGACCCACAGGAAGAGGCTCTTGCCCGAAGACTGCAACGTAAAAAGAAGAAGAAACGCCGCTCACGCGGAATTTCCTAATTACCGATTTTTCTAATATTAAAATTAGTTCATTATGCAACAGGAAGATGATTTGAGAGGACTGGCCAAAGTCATGGAATTCATGAGAGCTATCTCCATTGTGTTTATTGTCATTCACGTGTACTGGTTCTGCTACCGGTCATTTGTGGATATGGGTATAAATATAGGTGTGGTCGACAGGATACTGCTCAATTTCCAACGGACGGCAGGACTGTTCAGCAACTTGCTTATAACGAAAGTATTTGCCGTCATATTCCTTGCCCTCTCATGCCTGGGTACCCAAGGAGTGAAAAATCAGGAGATGACATGGGGCAGGATATACGCCGCTTTCCTTTCGGGATTGGTGCTGTTTTTCATGAACTGGTGGATGCTTGACCTGCCATTCTGCCCGACGGCCAACGCTGTCATATATACGGTAACACTTACCGCAGGATATATCCTTCTCTTGATGTCGGGTATGTGGATCAGTCGTATGCTGAAACACAACCTTATGGAAGATGTCTTCAATACTGCCAACGAGAGTTTCATGCAGGAAACAAGGCTTATGGAGAACGAGTATTCCGTCAACTTGCCCACGAAGTTTGTCTATCAGGGCAAGGAATGGGACGGATGGATCAACGTTGTAAACGTTTTTCGTGCGTCCATCGTACTGGGAACGCCCGGTTCGGGGAAAAGCTATGCAGTGGTAAACAATTACATAAAACAGCAGATTGAGAAATCCTTTGCCATGTATATTTATGATTACAAATTTCCGGATTTGTCCGAGATTGCATACAACCATTTGCTTAAGCACAAGGAGCATTACAAGGTAAGACCGGAGTTCTATGTCATTAATTTTGACGATCCGAGGCGCAGCCACCGCTGTAATCCTATCAATCCCAAGTTCATGGCGGATATTTCCGATGCTTATGAAAGTGCCTACACGATAATGCTCAATTTGAACAAGACCTGGATACAGAAGCAGGGTGATTTTTTCGTGGAATCACCGATTATCCTGCTCGCGGCAATCATCTGGTATCTGCGAATTTACAAGGACGGCAAGTATTGCACCTTCCCTCACACGATAGAATTCCTTAACAAGCCGTATGCTGATATTTTCACGATTCTCACCTCTTACCCGTCCCTCGAAAACTATCTTTCCCCCTTTATGGATGCCTGGCAGGGCGGAGCACAAGATCAGTTGCAGGGCCAGATAGCGAGTGCTAAAATCCCGCTTTCGAGGATGATTTCACCGCAGCTTTATTGGGTCATGACAGGCGATGACTTCACGTTGGATTTGAATAATCCTGAACATCCGAAAATCCTATGTGTGGGAAATAATCCGGACAGGCAGAATATCTACTCGGCGGCTCTCGGTCTGTATAATTCCCGTATAGTGAAACTGGTAAACAAGAAAGGACAGTTGAAATCCTCCATCATCATAGATGAGCTACCCACGATATATTTTCGGGGTATTGACAATCTGATAGCCACCGCCCGAAGCAACAAGGTGGCAGTCTGTCTCGGCTTCCAGGATTTCTCCCAGCTGACCCGTGACTACGGTGAAAAAGAGGCGAAGGTAATCCAAAATACGGTCGGCAATATATTCAGCGGCCAGGTGGTAGGTGAAACCGCAAAGAGCCTTTCCGAGCGGTTCGGTAAAATCCTGCAACAAAGGCAATCCATCTCCATCAACCGGCAGGATACATCCACCTCCATCAACACGCAGTTGGATTCTCTGATACCGGCATCCAAAATAGCCAATCTTTCGCAGGGAACATTCGTGGGCAGCGTGGCGGACAATTTCGGAGAAGAGATAGAACAGAAGATTTTCCATGCGCGGATTATTGTCGACAGTGAAAAAGTGGCGGCGGAAACAAAAGCCTACAAGAAGATACCCGTCATCAACGAGTTCAAGGACGAGGACGGCAACGACATCATGCAGCAACAGATAGACCGCAACTATTCACGCATCAAGGCTGACGTACTGCAGATCATTGAGGAAGAGATGGCAAGGATAGCCAATGATCCGGATCTGAAACACCTGATTCCGCAGAAGAAAGATGATAAAAAAAACGAATAGAACAAGTCCGCTTTTTTATTTCAGCCTGCAAAGGTAGTCCCGTGCCCGCCTGGATTGAGCAAGGCCAAGCCCTTACGGGTTTCCGGAAAAATCTTCCGCGCTCCGCTTGCGGTATTTTTCCGGAAAGCCTTGCACAATCCGGCACGGGACAGTGATGCAGGCAAGAAATAAAATATCGGCTCACGAGCCGGTGAATGTTTAACTGAATAAAAGAAATATGGCTATGGGCAGAACAAGAGTGGTCAATATCCGCAAGGAAACCTGTGACGTGTACATTGGCAGGGCTGGATATGGCAAGGACGGTTATTTCGGGAATCCGTTCAGACTGGAAGCAACGATGGCAAAAGGCAGTACGCTTGGCCGATACAGGAAATACTTTTATCATCGCCTGAGTACGGATAAAGAGTTCCGCAAGCGGATCGGGAATTTGCAGGGCAAGACATTGGGATGTTTCTGCAAACCGGATCCTTGTCATGGGGACATCATTAAAGAATACCTGGACTGGATGGCTGAAAATGCGAATGAAGCAATCGTCATCGGGCAAATCCATTGGAAAGGATGTGTCTATCCCGTCAGGGAAATAGATGCCGGCAACCATATATTCAGGGTGTCAGTGGAGAGCCTGCGGAATGAACTGGCAAACGATATGCGTAACAGTATATATGAGGCAATGGAAGCCAGCGAAGAGATTGACGGTTACTGTACGGATGAAGAGTTGTGTACGCTGTCAGATACCGATTTGTATAAAATGTATTGTTGAACGAATTATAATGACAAATGAATTATGAGGAAAAGAAGCAATTTCACACCGATGAATAGATTCCATGAGATTATCGACCATTACGGTCTGAAACTGATGGAAGTAGGTGTCAATCACCTGAGAATATTCTCCGAAGGACGGAAACTTTTTGATTATTATCCGCTCCGGATGAAACTCTTCGACTACCGGCAATGGCAACAATTGACTTACCCGTCTTTCCTTAACGGTACGGACAAATGGGAAACGGAACTTGACGGCATCATCCAAAGACTGCTGGTATCACCGCAATAAACTTGAAAGTATGAAGGAAAACAATAATATGCCGCTCGTTTGGAACAACATTCCCGAATGGGCGATTTTTGCATTGGAGTACGGCATTGAAGAAGAATTGTTCCTTACCGATGAAGACAAGAATCTGATAACCCGATTCATCGGTGAAAATTTTCCGAACGGATATACCATGTCGGTGGATTGGGAAGCATACAGAGAGTTTGATGCTTACCCGGCCTTTGGGAAACCATGTAAAACGTATGAAGTGACTTTTATAACAGCATAAACCGATTTGAAATGAAAAAGATAATATTGAGTGAATACAATGCCATCCCGGAAAATTACCGTGGAATCTGGACTGTAGAACGTTGGGACTTGCCGGATTGGGCGGAAATACGAGAAAAATATATCGGCAAGCGCACCATGATGGTCAATGACAATGGCACGTGTCTGTTGGTTGAAGGAATAGGCTTTGAAATTGTGGATGACAGTACATGGAAAAAGCCCGATGAAGTCAGACAGGAAATAGGAGGTCTTTATCTGAAGTTCTACAGTGAGCAAGGATGTGAACCTCATTATGCGGACTGTGTCATCAGATGGTGTGACACACTGGAAACAGTAGAAGTAAGGATCGCTTTGGCTATGGATTCCGACACGGAAAAGGATGACGAGATATTCTTCTACTGCAATAGTCTGGAAGACTTGAAATCATTGACGGACAAAGATGGGGAGGATTTTACTGTTGCCGGATGCCTCGATTTCGGAATATACGAAGAATTGCTACAAACAACTTAAAATTACCGGATATGAAAATCAAATGTCAGGAACACTACGACAAGGTGGCGGAATACGCCAAAAGTATTGGTGACACAACCTTTCAGAATTGCATTGAACGCCTCAAACAATGGGAGAAGAACTCTGGCGGCAGGTATGAAATTGAACTATATTACGATTTCGCTCCGTATTCATTCGGATTTGCGGAAAGGACACCGGATGGAAGAAACGGCATTGTGGGTGGATTGCTCTACCACGGCAGACCGGATGAGTCTTTTGCCGTAATGATGGAACCATTTCACGGCTGGAGCATACATACATAAAATTTTTATACCACAAGTTAATCTGCAATTGCGTGAAAAACGGTGCAGGTAAAGTCAAAACTCCCTTTCTGATAAAACCACCCCTGTTACAGCTATTTGTAGCAGGGGTAGATTTATATTTTGGGTGCATTATGCACATTGTCCTTACTATTTTTACACACTATTATGCTACATATTATGGTGGATTCATAATAGATTTCCTTCTGTATCTTTAAGGAAATCTATTATATTAATGATTGATATGCCATCTGTATTCACATGAGAAGGGGTCAAACCTCCCACAATGACTATTTTAGGGAATCCATCTTTGATATGACGAAGGGAATTGGTTTCCTGGTCAATTTTTTCTTGAGTGGGCATATCAAGTGCTGATTGTATGTACACACGTTTATCCCCACTATTGCAAATGAAATCAACTTCCAGTAGTTTTCGCATTTTCTTTCCATCATCATTTGTTATTCTCACTTCCACTTGCCCTACATCAATCGAATACCCTCTGATACGCAGTTCGTTATATATGATATTTTCCATAAGATGACCCCCATCAATTTGACGGTAATTCAGACGGGCATTACGTAGTCCGACATCTTCAAAATAATATTTTGAAGGCGTGTTGATGTAATGCTTTCCTTTGATGTCATATCGAATGGCTTTTTCCAACATAAAGGCATCTTGTAACATTCCAAGATAACTCTGTATGGTTGTATCTGAAATACTATGACCTTTTACGGACTTGAATGTATTTTCAAGGTTTGTCGGATTGGTCAGGCAGCCTATATTGGAAGCAATAATATCTATAAGTTCACTCAAATCATCATCGTTTCTAATATTGTAACGCTCTTTTATATCGCGTATATAAGTTCCTTGAAACAAGGATTTTAGATAATTTTCTTTTTCTGTTTTCTTTGAAAAAGATACGACTTGTGGCATTCCTCCATAAATCATATAATCCTGTAGGGCAGAAAGTTCATTTGTGTACTGTCCTGCCTTGAGAAATTCCGAAAAACTCAGTGGATGGACTCTGATTTCATACCCTCGACCACGAAATTCTGTTTTTACATCACTGGACAACATTCGGCTATTGCTTCCTGTCACATATACGTCTGTATTTTTAATTTTCAGATAGCTGTTGAGTACATCTTCAAACTCAGGAACAAGTTGTATTTCATCCAATAGTATGTAATACATATCGTTATCTGTGATATGTCCATCGATGTGATCCAATAATCTGTCCGGCTCTCTGAGGTGTTTATTACGTCGGTCTTCCAAATCAACTTGAATAATGTGCTCTTCATTCACACCGTTTTCAAGTAATGATTGTTTGAATAATTCAAATAGAAGATAAGATTTTCCACAACGGCGTACACCGGTAATAATCTTAATCATTCCGTTGTGCATTACACTTCTTAGCTCTTGCAAATATTTATCCCTTGGTATAATCATGTTGCAAAAGTAGTGAAAATTATCAGTATTACGGTTATTCTATTGGAGAAAAATGGGTAAAAGACCAATTTTCTCCAATAGAAGGCGGATATAAGCGAATCCATGTTCATTATTTGCTCGCATTCATTAAAAATGAACATCCATAGATGAGTGAACAAAAACATTTTTTCATGTATTATCGTTCTGCAAGAGTAATCATTTTCTGATTACTTCTGCGAAATGATTGCAATTTTCTTGGGCTAAAGGTACATTTTTCCATATTCCTCTATAAAAATCCATCATAAGCCACGCTTCACTTGTCAAGTCCCTTTAAGAAGATAACTCGGAGGGACGATACCTTCTACGTTCAGGCCTGCGGTTTTCGGGCAAAAAATTCCCTTCGGTAATTTTTCACCCGAAAAAACGTTCCGGTATCGCCGTCCGAGTTGGAGAAACGTTCCGGGACTTAGCAAGCGAAGCGACCTACGACGCATAGGACAAAACCAAGATACAATCCGGCGGCGGTATTTTGCCGACACCTGATGTCCTAATGGATTATGCTGTCAACATCAACCGCACGTAAATTCTCATCCAGTCCTATGGAGTAACAGAAGGAAGCGGGGACTAAAGACAGCTCGCTCTCCACTCTGCATAATACAGTTTCTCTTTATCGGCTTCGTGTCGTTTGCGGCTTTTCCACCCTTTCCCATTTTCCCGTTCCGCCTTTTTTGTTTTTGGCTTTCCCTTCGCGTATTTCTCTCTCTTCTTTTATCGGACCCGGTACGTTTCTCACACTTTTATCCTTGATTCTTCCGTTTTTCCGCCTTGCGTTTTCTCCCTCTGCGGTGAAACGTGATGACATCCGATGAAACAGATAGTACAACGCATTGAGACATAGTGATTTATCAAATTTATGACTATATATTTGCGGTGACAACAACAGTTATAAACCCTAAAAATTACAGTTATGGCAAAGAAAAATGTAAGGGACGAACCCCCAAAAACGCAAGTCACCGAGAACGCCCAGCTGAGCGACATCGTGTTTATCCTCGACAAGATGGAACTGCTTCTACAGGCAATATCCGACATCGACAAGAACGGCAGGTACAAGACGGTTCCGGCAGACAAAAAACACCGGAACTCTTTCCTGAAAATTGACCGATATGCCAGCATGTTCGAGAATTTTCTGAAGAACTTTTGGAGCCAGTTGAAAGACCCGACTCGTTTCGGCATCCTTTCCGTCAAGGAGAATGCGCTGGACAACCCGGAAGTCAGACAGGCAATTGAGGATCTTGCCGCAGGCAGAAAATCAGACGCGGTGGAGGAATTTCTAAAGAAATACGAGATTGTTCCCCGCTCCAAAGAAAACCAAAGTATAAACCATCAAAATCAAGAAGAAATGGCAAAAAAAACTGAGACACAGCAACAGGCCGCTCCGGAAACCGCGCAGCAGCCGAAATACCGCTACAATGAATCCATGATCAACTGGGAGGAACTGAAGAAATACGGGCTGTCCCGCGAGTATCTTCAGGAACGCGGACTCCTTGACCAGATGCTCAGGGGCTACAAGACCAACCAGGTCGTGCCCATCAGCATGAATTTCGGTTCTGCCGTATTGCGTACCGACGCACGGCTGTCACTCCAGCAGTCCGTGGGAGGTCCCATCGTGCTGGGCATCCACGGTATCCGGCAGAAACCCGAACTCGACCGCCCGTACTTCGGGCATATCTTCTCCGAGGAGGACAAGAAGAACCTGCTTGAAACAGGCAATATGGGACGTGTCGTGGAACTGAAAGGACGGGGCGGTGAATACATCCCCTCTTTTGTCAGCATTGACAAGCTCACCAATGAGGTGGTCGCCATGCGTGCGGAAAATGTCTTCATCCCGAAGGAGATTAAAGGCGTAAAGCTTACCGAGCAGGAGCAGAACGACCTGCGCGAAGGCAAGAAGGTGTTCATCGAGGGTATGATTTCCAACAACGGAAAGGAGTTCGACGCCCACATCCAGATCAACGCCGAGCGCAGGGGCATCGAATATATCTTCGATAACGACAAGCTCTTCAACCGCCAGTCATTGGGTGGCGTGGAACTGACCAAACAGCAGGTTGAAGACCTGAATGCCGGAAAGGCCATTTTCGTGGAGGGAATGGAGCGTAAGGACGGGGAGAGATTCTCCTCCTATGTCAAGCTGGACGAGGTGACGGGCAGGCCCGCCTATACCCGCTACAATCCCGACTCCCCGGAGGGCGCACGGGAAATTTATATCCCGAACGAGATCAATGGCGTGAAAATCACCGCCGAGGAGCAGCAACAACTACGGGAGGGCAGGACCATCTTCCTCAATGACATGGTGAACCGCAAGGGCGAGGAGTTCTCCTCGTTCATCAAGGCGGACCTGGAAACCGGACGGCTCAGTTATTCACGCACTCCGGACGGTTTCGAGCAGCGTGCGGAATTCAAGATTCCGGATAAGGTGTGGGATGTGGAGCTTACCCGCAAGCAGCGTTCCGACCTGCAGAGTGGCAAGGCTGTTTTGGTGGAGGGTATCAAGGGATATGACGGCAAGACCATCTCCCAGTATGTCAAGGCGAACTTCAACCAGGGCAGGCTGGACTTCTACAACGAGAACCCCGACCGCAAGCGTGACGCCTCGCAACGAAATGTCGTGGCTGAAACACAGAGACAGGAACAGGGCAGCCGGAAATCCAAAGGCGCAAGTATAGCATGATGCATGAATCAAATGAATGTGGAATCCTAAAAGAAAAGAAATATGGAAATGAACAAGGAAAACAACACGCCTTTCAAGGTAGAGGACGTAAACTGGGAGGAACTGGCAGGTATCGGCATATTGAAAGACGAGCTGGAAATGTCGGGAGAACTCGACACGTTGCTCAAGGGGGAGAAAACGAATGTGATACGGCTCAGCCTGGTGCTGCTTGGTGTGGACGTGGTGATGGACGCCACGCTACAGCTGGTGCGCAAGGACGGCGGACCGCTGCTCGAAATCCTCGGCATCAAACCCATCGGACAACAGTAGCCCCTCCTTATATATAATATGTAAACTGAATGTATAACCGCCGTTTTCCGTTCCACCACACACCGGCAAGCGGGAAACGGCTTGACTTTATCCGAATCATGATAGCAATCATAGCAGAAAAACCGAGTGTCGGTCAGGACATAGCCCGTGTGGTCGGGGCTACAGAAAAAAAGGACGGCTACATAGTGGGAAACGGTTACATGGTGACATGGGCACTGGGACATCTGGTGTCACTGGCCTTACCGGATGCATACGGCTACACGAGAACCGCCGCCGAAGACCTTCCGATGATTCCCGATCCGTTCCGTCTTGTCGTGCGGCAGGTACGCACTGACAGGGGGATGGTGACGGACATCGCAGCCGGCAGGCAGCTCAAGGTCATCAGCGAAGTGCTCACCGGATGCGAGAGCATCATCGTGGCGACCGATGCCGGACGTGAGGGGGAACTCATCTTCCGGTGGATATATTCTTATTTGGGCTGTACCAAGCCGTTCAAACGGTTGTGGATCTCCTCGCTTACCGACGAGGCCATCCGTGAGGGAATGGCAAGCCTCAAGGAAGGAACTGGATATGACAGCCTGTATGCAGCCGCGGACAGCAGGGCGAAGGCGGATTGGCTGGTGGGCATGAATGCCAGCCGCGCATTGGCGGCAGCCTCCGGTTCGGTGAACAACTCCATCGGACGGGTACAGACACCGACCCTTGCCATGATATGCGCACGCTTCAAGGAGAACCGTAACTTCGTCTCCACACCATACTGGCAGTTGCATATAGTGCTGAAAAGGGACAACGGGCACCGGCAGTTCATCCACACGAAGGAGTTCAAGGACAAGAATATGGCGGAAGCGGCATACAAGAGTATTACCCCCAGATCGGTGGTAACAATCACTAAAGTGAAGCGAGGGAAGGTATTCCAGCAGGCTCCGCTCCTGTACGATTTGACAGCCCTCCAGAAGGACTGTAATATTCATTACGATCTTCCGGTGGACAAGACCCTTGCCATCACACAGTCCCTGTACGAGAAAAAACTGGTTTCATATCCGAGGACAGGCAGCAGGTATATTCCGCAGGATGTCATGGCGCACATTCCGGTATTGTTGGAAAAGATAACAGCCATGCCGGAGTTCCGTGAGTACAGAAGGAGCTTAGACCTTTCCGCCCTGAATACACGAAGCGTGGATGCCGCAAAAGTGACCGACCACCATGCGCTGATTATCACCGGTATCGTCCCTGAGGGATTGTCCGAGGCGGAATCCACGGTTTATACTCTGATAGCCGGCAGAATGCTGGAAGCCTTCTCTCCCCCTTGCGAGAAAGAACTGCTGCTCATGGAGTGCGTATGCGGGGGACTGGACTTCCGCTCCCGTTCCACTGTCATCGCCAATCCGGGCTGGCGGGCGGTGTTCTCCCGAAAGGAGGACCGGGAAAAGGACGAGCCGGAAAGAGACGAAGGCACAGCATCTTTTACAGAGGGTGAGGAAATACCGGTCATGGGACATGGACTGTCACAGAAAAAAACATTGCCCAAACCTCTCTATACGGAAGCCACCCTGCTCACGGCCATGGAGAACTGCGGCAAGGAAATCACTAACGGACAGGCACGCGAAGCGGTGAAGGATACGGGTATCGGTACGCCTGCCACCCGTGCCGCCATCATCACGACCCTGCTCAAACGTGACTACATCGAGCGTTCCGGCAAGAACATCCGTCCGACGGAAAAGGGGCTTTACCTCTATGAATCGGTAAAGGACATGATGGTGGCTGACGCGGAGCTGACCGGCATATGGGAAAAGGCGCTGGAACAGATAGAGTGGCGTACCCTCGATCCGGAAAGCTTCATGCTCTCCATCAGGGAATACACGGGAAAAGTTACCGGCGAGATACTGCGTCTCAAATTTCCGGAGCCGTCATCATGCGTCCTTGCCTGCCCCAAGTGCAAGACCGGCAACGTGGTGGTGAAGTCCAAAGTCGCAAAATGCGACCGTGAAGGATGCGGACTGCTGGTGTTCCGCCGTTTTCTGAACAAGGAACTGACGGACCAGCATCTCGAACAGCTTTTCTCTTCCGGCTCCACCCGGCTGATCAAGGGCTTCAAGGGCAAGAAAGGGGTGCCTTTCGACGCGACGGTCATCTTTGACGAAAGTTTTAACCTGAAACTTTCTTTCCCAAAATCCAAGGGCGGGAAAGGTAAATGATACCGTCATCCCAATTCCGGGGCAAAGGTAGCGGAACCGCCCGTTGCCACCTGCAAGGTCGGGCCTTGCAGGTTTCGGGGAAAATCATCCTCGCCATGCTCCGGTATTTTCCCCGAAAACCTTGCCTGTGGAGGCGGTCCGCATACTGGCCCCTGAAATTGGAAATGGCATGTTTCACCTTTTAATAGCAAATGATCATGAAAGCAAAGGAATGTATCGAAAAACCGAGAACCGGCAAATGGATAAAAAGAATGGCACTGGCCGCCGCAGCCTTCATAGTGTTCAGTTATCTCTATTCAAGAGGAATTTCGCCGGTATGGACGGCAGTCGCCATCGTCTGTTTCAGGGGATTCTTCAGGTTCCTCTATAAAATCGCCTGCCTTCTGGTAGCGGCGGCGATACTTTTCTGCATCCTCAGTTGCCTGGTATTCTGATTCCACCGGCAACAATATCGGGAAATGAAACAAATGCTGCATATAAACCACTGTAATACCTTGCAGAACAGGGCTGTCCCCACGAACGGCCCTGTTTTGTATTCCACACTTTATGAGGACAAGGGTAACGGGAACAGGGACGGAAAGGAAAGAGGGCATATACAGCCATTGGCAGACCGGGAACTACAGGGCAAAGTTGGCAAACGCTTCTTTTCGGACGGCAAGGCCGGGACCCTTCGGGTTTCGCGGAAAAATCATCCTCGCCCGGAGGGCTTGCGGTATTTTTCCCGAAAGCCTTGCCTTTCCGGAAGCGTCTGCCGTAAAGCCCTTGTAGTTCAACGGGCTGCCAAAGCCCGAGTATCCACAATTAAAATGATAAAGCTATGAATCAAGCAATCATCTCAAGACCGCCGACGGCACCGGTACAGATACCAATGCCGATACCGGCAAGAAGAAAGTACCATACCCCGGAACCGACCGTCAAATTCCCTCCACGGGAAAAGGGCGGACCCGTACACATCTCCACACTGCTGGACCCGATACTGGAGATAAGCAGTCATCCTGACCGGAACAGGCTGCTGGTGGAGTTCTTCAACAGATAGAAAGAATACGGTTATTCACACTTTAATCCATATAATTATGTTTTTTACAGCAATCAACCAGATGATGACAGAAGGAGTCGACCTGACACTCGTCATCCGTAAAGCGAACGGACAAATGGCGGTATCCGTACTGCCGAAGTCAAACGGGCTGAAAGACGAAGCCCAGAACCACATTATCCCGTTGACCCTCAAGGGAGTTCCGCAGGAACTGGATACCGGATTCCTGCAAGCCGTCGCCCGGCCGGTGCAGAAAGCCACGGGACTGATCACCAACATGGCGCAGTTCGAGGCACAGACGGAAAAGGCCGCTTCCGAGAGCAAGGTGGCGAAGGATGCAAAGGCCAAGGAGACGAAAGAGGAGAAAGAGAAACGGGAGAAGTACGAGAAGCATCTCAAGAAAGCTGAGGAACTGATTGCCGCGGGAAACCATAAGGATGCAGTGACGGCTCTCGGACAGGCCCGACTTTATGCCAAGCCGCAGGACCAGAAGAAGATTGACGAGATGCTGGAGCAGCAGAAAAAGGCCATGAACCGGGGAAGCCTGTTCGAGCTGATGGAAGAACTGCCTGCACCGCAACAGCTCCGGTCACAACCACCGGCAGCAACGGCACAACAGCCGCAGCCTGCACCGCACTGTCCGCCGCAATCCCAGGCATCAGGACCAGCGGGCGGACAAATTCCTAACAAGCAGCAGACAATGTGGCCGCCACAGCAGCCTGCGCAAAGGCCTGCACCGCATCAGGCTCCCCCACAGCCGCAATATGCCGGGCAACGGCCGATGAGCCACCAGCTCCCTCCACAGCATGCATACGCGGAACAACAGATTTCATACCGGCAGGAACGGGAGCAAAATCCCGAAGACCTCTATCCGTACTATCAGAGGGGACAGGAAGTCCCTACCTACCGCCCGGAAGATTATGAGGAATATCCCGATTTCCCGCAATCTATGTTAGAACCCAATGTCTCACATTATCAAAGCATTTAATATTATGGCATTAGAAATCAAGGGAATGACACGTTCATTCACATTCAAGAAAGGCAACGGGATGGTCACACTCGATGACCCGAACACGTCGGACAGCCCCGAAATGGTCATGAACTACTACTCGAACTTCTATCCGGAACTGACCACGGCGACGGTGCACGGGCCGGTCATCAAGGAAGACAAGGCGGTGTATGAATTCAAAACTACCATCGGGACAAAAGGATAAAAGCAATGGGAAAGGACAATAAAAAACAGAAGAAATCATGTGTACCATTGGACGAACAGCAGGTGGAACGGCTTGCAAGGCTCATCATCGGACAGACCGTACGCAATATCCGTTACGGTACGGACAGGAAAGAAAGGATTACGGCACCGAGGGGTGCCGTTCCTCTTTTCTGAACACCACGTTTCAGCCAAAACCTTTGCCGAGTCTTGTCGTGGAAGATTCCGACGGGAAAAGGCACAATCTCATCACGCGGGACAACTACGGGTTCCTGCGTGACTCCTTCTTCAGATATGCCTATCTGATGGAGAAGGAGGCGGTACATACCCCGGGCCGGACGTTCGGGGAAGGGATCGCAAGGCTGCACGAGGAGATGGATGCCCTTGTCGGTGAGGGGCTGAACGTCAATATCGAAGAGCAAGACGGACGGTTGCTGTTCAAGCTCTGGAAAGCCCATCATTGGGGAAAACTGACACTGTATTATTTCCCGATGAAGTTCGTGGAGGCTCTCGGATCGGAATTGAGACGTATCTCCATCACGTTCATCCATGAATTGATGAAGGCAAACGGAATACAGACCGTTCTGGATGAGGACGACACGGAATATGTCCTGACCTGGATTTCAGAGGAAGTACCGGAAGAGACTCCGGAGGAAAGGAAAAAACGACTGAGACTCCTGCGCTCCTACGAGAACGGCAGAATAAAGAGGCTGCTCCAAAGGGTGGAATGCAAGTGTTACTACAAGAACCTGCCGAAGGCACTTGACAGGTATAAAGCCCGGAACGACTACGAACGGTCACTGGTCTCCGCCATGAAGGAGGGGCTGCAATTCCTGTCACCGGAACGTGGCATCATGGAATACAGCTACGATCCCTTTTATGAGAAAGAACCGGAGTTCCACCCCATGTACCTCTACCAACAGATACGTGTGATCTATGACAGTTACGATATGGTGACGGATTACCTCGTGGATTGTTACAATTCCCACAGTAGGGAGACTTACGACATCATACCGGTTACGACACTCGACCTGTCTCCCGAAACGGAAAAGCTGTTCCGCATGGATGACTATCCGGAACGCTTCTTCAAATGGGCGGACAAATTCATCAACATAATAATTTGAACACTATGATGGAAACAAACGAACTTACAAGGACTTTGAAGAACCTGCTTATCCCCAAGGCGGCACTGATTGCCTACGCCTCGGAGGATAACAAGAACTTTTTTTTGGAGATACGGGACATAGATGATCGGGGGAATATGGCGGAAGGCAGGCCTGTGACCCTGGAATTCATGAACGGGCTTGTAAAGGGATATTCGGAAAGGCATAGCAGCACGCCTTACGGAAAAGTACCGTCCAGCCTGATCTATTGCGATTCACGCAAGGGCCGCGAGCGGTATGTATGGTACAATCCCCCGCATAAGCGGATGATGTTCTTCAGCTCCGACCTCAAAATAGAAAATGCGGAATACAACCTGCCGGGAGTGATTTACGAGGCGGGGGAACATGGGATGAGGATATATGCTTACAAGGATGACATGCCCGGCAAGGATACGATGCTATATGTCGCGCCGTTCTTCAACGTGACCGGCTCCAGCGTATGCCTGGGCTCTGCCAATATAGACTTGCCAAAGGACCTGACATACGAAAGCCTGCTGCAATACTGGGAAAAGAAATTCTGGCTGACGGAGTTTTCGCACTTGGGAGGCAACGGAAATCCGACCCGGTCGAACCTTGTGCTAGTAACGAAAGCGGCCAGGAACAAACCATTCGACCTCAAAGAGTTGAAACCGTTGAACAATATGAAACTTAAAGACATACTGACATGAAAAGAGTACATTATACCGACAGTTACCTGATGAGTCCGCAGCATCCGGTAACGGTAAACCTGATCGGAGCGGGAGGAACCGGGTCGCAGGTACTCACCTGCCTGGCACGTCTTGACACAGCTCTGAGGGGACTCGGACACCCGGGACTGTTCGTTACACTGTATGACCCCGACACCGTGACGGAAGCCAACATCGGTCGCCAGCTTTTCGGACCGTCCGACCTGGGACAGAACAAGGCACAATGCCTCGTCACCCGGATAAACAACTTTTTCGGGAATGACTGGAAGGCGCAAGCGGACATCTATCCGGCAGTATTGAAGGATACCAGACGGGACAACCTGGCCAATATCACGATTACCTGTACCGATAACATCAAGTCACGGATCGACTTGTGGAATCTGTTGAGGGCTTTGCCGCAACCGACATACTGCACTTACGAGACCCCCTTGTACTGGATGGATTTCGGAAACACGCAGACCACGGGGCAAGTCGTGCTGGGTACCGTACCGAAGAAAATCAAACAGCCGACGTCCAAACTTTATGAAACCGTCAATTCGCTAAAAGTCATCACCCGCATGGTGAAATACGCGAGAGTGAAGGAAACCGATTCCGGCCCGAGTTGTTCGCTGGCTGAAGCGTTGGAAAGACAGGACCTGTTTATTAACTCCACACTGGCACAACTCGGATGCGGCATCCTATGGAAGATGTTCCGAAACGGAGTGATCGAGCATAACGGATTGTACCTGAACCTGGACACGATGAAAGTGAACCCGATAATCATATAGACAGGTCAGCAGTTATAAATTCTTTCGCTTGAATGGAAAGAGTTCAGGAAACAGCCTCTCCATTTTGAGTTTTCCATTTTCTATATGGCAAGATATTCTTTGCATTGGCTCTGACACTCCGTTTCAAGTCTTCACGCAATATACAGAACGCGGTCTTTTACTTTATCATATTATGTCATATTACTCAATACAATGCTTTAGATAAAAATAATTAAAGCGTCTTTTATCAATCAAGAATAGTTTAGCTGGAGATATACATAACAGCTTGAAGTTTTTTGAATTACTTCCTGTTTTTATTCCATATGTTAAACTAATAATTGATTGTTTATGACTAGTGTAAAAGTAAAATTCAGTCCTTCATCCGTTATCCTTAAAGAGGGAACGGTTCATTATCAAATAATTCATCATTGTAAAGTACGGCATATCCGCACCGGTTACAAACTGTTTCCAAGTGAGTGGATTTCTGCTTCCGGTGAAATCAATGTCTCGGCAGGAAGTGGAGAAGGCCGAAAAAGCTATCTTGCCGCATTAAAAAATCAAATTGATAAAGACCTTTTCCGAATAAAGAAATGCATCAACCGATTGAATCAGGAAGACACTCCTTTCACTGTGGACCGTATAATAGAACTTTACACTGCTCCTGAAGGGAATTGCACTTTCCTTTTATATGGAAAAGAACTGCTGGTAGAATTGAGGCAGATAGGTAAGGTACGCACAGCCGGCACCTATCAGAATGCCTTGAACAGTTTTGAGCGGTTTCGGGGACACCGGGGCGATATCCCATTGGATGAACTGGATTCTAATCTGATGATATCCTACGAAAGCTGGCTCAAAGGAACCGGTGTCTGTCCGAATACCAGTTCGTATTATATGCGTAACCTCAGGGCCATTTATAACCGGGCCGTGAGTGAAGGGCTTGTTGTTCAACGAAATCCCTTCAAGCATGTCTATACCGGCATAGACAAAACAAAGAAACGGGCGGTTTCCCTCAGCGTGATTCGAAGAATACGGGATTTAGATCTTAATAAAAAGTCTCTCATTTTTGCCAGGGACATCTTTATGTTCAGTTTTTATACACGTGGAATGTCCTTTGTGGATATGGCATTCCTGAAAAAGAAAGACCTCCAGAATGGAATCCTGACCTATCGGAGAAAAAAAACCGATCAGCAACTATTTATCAAATGGGAAAAGCCCATGCAGGAACTCATTGATAAATACGATACCTCTGAAACTTCCTACCTGCTACCAATTATTCAGAACAATGGTGTGGATGAGTGGCATCAATACCAAAATGCAGCGCACCGTATTAACAGAAATCTGAAACAGATTGGCAAACAGATAGGTTTAAGTATTCCACTTACTACCTATGTTGCACGTCATGCATGGGCCAGTATTGCTCAAAGTAAAAATGTCTCTTTATCTGTCATCAGTGAAGCATTGGGACATGATTCGGAGCAAACTACCCGAATTTATCTTGCTTCTTTAGATACATCTGTTGTGGATAAAGCAAATAGTCTTATTTTGAAGTCTATATAAATACCGAAAAAGGTACATATCTTCATAAGAGATGTACATCTTTTAGTTATAAAGCGATAATAACTTGATAAACAAAGTCATGTTAGAGGATATATGGGGATGATTGTTTTTCATTTTACGCATTATGTTGAAGATTCTTAAAAATAAGTAGTAAAAAAAAGTTCACTTTATGCCTTGATTTTTGGATTTTTTCGTACTTTTGCAAACGAAATATACTTCTCTTAAGAAGATAAAGTGACTATCGCTACTCTTTCAAGTTCATTATATAGATGTACTTCTCTTAAGAAGAGTAGTATGTTTTAGTATAAGTGAATACTTGCCTTCTAGAATAGCGATGCAAGGGATGATTAAAGGAACAAAAGATTCCTACTTTTGGAAAGTATTATATAACTGCTTGATTATTAGTAAATAGATCGATCAAGCAGGATTGGTAATATTTGCCTAAACTAAAGCATTTCGATGGAAAATACTGAATACGCACAATGGTATGTCATGCGTGATTTGAAACGGTGCAATGCTAAAAAGCCGGCATACAAACAATTGCAAGAAGCGGGTGTAAAGGTATTTGTCCCCTTGAAGTGGCAAATCATTTTGCAAAAGGATAAAAAGGTACGTGAGAAAGTTCCGGTCATTCAAGATTTGCTCTTTGTTTATGATTCCCGTCGGCATTTGGACTCCATTGTGGAAAGAACCAAAACGCTTCAATACCGTTGGTTGCGGAATACGTTCCGGGAACCTATGACTGTGTCTGATTTGGAAATGGACAGATTCATACAAGCCGTCAGCAGTTCCGATTCACCCAAATATTATTTGCCGGAAGAGATAACCCCTCAGATGTGCGGACGTAAAATTCGGATTATCGGAGGCTCTCTCAATGGATATGAGGGCTGTTTGCTTAAAATACGAGGCAGCAAGATAAAACGCTTGCTTGTCGAATTAAAGGGTTATCTCGCTGTTGCGGTGGAGGTTCTTCCTGAATATATTCAATTTGTCTGATACGATATTTATGACTGTTGTTTCGAATGTAATGGACAATCCCAGTGCCTTTTGGGTTGTCAATTCCTTATTTGTATTCGCCTTGAGCGTATTTTGTGCCGGCGTCTTGATTCCACAAATCTTGTTGATATCATTTCGTAAGCGTCTGTTTGATGTGCCTGATGAACGGAAGATCCATCAGGGGGTAGTACCCCGTTTAGGAGGGATAGCCTTCAAACCGGTTGTCTTTTTCTCGGTGGCACTTGCTTTGGGACTCAATATGTTGTTGGGGTACGGTCAGCTTCTTGGTAATATCGGCAGTGAAAGCCGCCCGTTGGCATTCGGCTTCTGTACCATTATAATGCTTTATCTGGTTGGGATGGCTGATGACCTGATTGGTATCCGTTACCGTGCCAAGTTCGCCATACAGATTATTTGCGGATTACTGGTCATTGCAGGCGGGCTGTGGATCAATAACCTGCACGGTTTGCTGTTTATTCACGCTCTTCCTGAATGGATTGGATACCCCATTACCTTATTCGCCGTGGTATTTATTATCAATGCCATCAATCTGATAGATGGGATAGACGGATTGGCTTCCGGATTGTGTGGAGTAGCTATGCTTTTTTATGGTTTGGTGTTTTTTATAATAGGTGAATACATTTATGCCCTGCTCGCTTTTGCGACACTTGGAGTGCTCGTCCCCTTTTTCTATTATAACGTATTTGGAGATCCTGCCAAAAAGAACAAAATATTCATGGGTGATACCGGCAGCTTGACGATTGGTATGATGACTTGCATTTTAAGTCTGAAACTGCTTGACGGGTTTCCGGTAAATCACTCTATGCAACAGCCTAATGCTTTCTTTTTAGCCTATTCACCGCTTATCATTCCCTGTTTTGATGTGGTACGGGTTTATTTGCACCGTGTGCGAAACGGAAAGAATCCCTTTTTGCCAGATAAGAACCATATCCATCACAAAATGCTTGCTGTTGGCATGAGACAGCGTACAGTTATGATTGCCATTGTACTGGTATCTGTCTGTTTTACACTGTGCAATATTCTGCTTTCACGTTATATAAATGTAACCTTGCTTTTAATACTGGACATCTTTATATGGATCTTGGGTAATCTATGGTTAACCCGTAGAATCCATATAGCTCATTCGAAACTATAGTTTTATATCAATATGAATTTTTGCAAAAATTTAATTGGGGCAATATTACTCCTGTTTTTAGGAGCTTGCTCAACTTCAAAAGAAGTCACTTATTTTCAAGATTTACGTCCGGGCGAAAGCGAATTGGCGCTTACCGCTCCGGTAGAGATTAAGATTCAACCGAAAGACAAATTGTCTATTTTAGTCAACAGCCAGGATTTGCGCCTGACCAACCTGTTTAACTTGCCGATTGTTTCTCAACAGATCGGCATGGAGGGCTCTTCCGGTTCTAATCGTGGTGTGTCCGGTTATACGGTAGATTCCAAAGGGAACATTGACTTTCCCGTATTGGGAGAAATTCACATAGCCGGTATGACCCGTGAAGAGGTGGCTGCCTATATTAAGAAAGAGCTACAGTCGCATGATTTGATTAAAGACCCTGTCGTTACGGTGGAATATATGAATCTCAGCGTAGCCGTAATGGGTGAAGTGAACAATCCCGGCCGTTTTAGTATCGACAAGGATAACCTTACAATCCTGGATGCCTTAAGCCAAGCGGGAGACCTCACTATTTACGGAAAGAGAGAAAAGGTATTAGTATTACGTAAAGAAGAAGGAAAACAGCGGGTTTATGGTGTCAATCTCTGTTCGGCTGAGCATCTTTATACTTCACCTGCCTATTATCTGCAACAGAATGATGTGGTATATGTGGAGCCTAATGCCACCAAAGCCCGTCAGTCTACCGTAAACGGGAACAATGTGCGCAGCACCTCTTTCTGGATTTCCCTGGCTTCTTTATTGACCTCCATCGCTGTACTTATCGCTAAATAAAAAAGAGAAATGGCTACTATTCAGAATAAATCAACAGTACAAAATACGCAGGATTTCATTACCATACAGGATTTGTTTTACCTCTGTCTCGACAAATGGCACTGGTTTGCCATTTCATTGGCCTTATGTTTGGGGGTTGCGACCTTTTATCTGTTGAGAACCCCATCGGTATATGTCAGAACTGCCTCTATTTTGATTAAGGACGATTCCAAAGGGAAATCTTCTTCTACGGATATGGAGTCTTTTTCCGATCTGGGACTGTTTACGACCAACACCAATGTCTATAACGAGATGGGAACTTTGAAGTCTCCCGACATCATGCGTGAAGTGGTGTCTCGATTGCATTTGGAAATGAATTATCAGACAGACGGACGTTTTCATAAACAGACTGTGTATGGAAACCAACTTCCTGTCCAGGTGGTGATTCCTAATCTTTCCGAGAATGAATCCGCAACTTTCGAACTGCATCTGGCAAAGGATGGTGCAGTGGAATTATCCTCTTTTACACGGAATGGAACAGAAATAGAAAATGATGGTTTTGTGAAAGGCAATTTGAATGACAGTATTCAAAGCCCCCTAGGCCCTATTGTCGTTATTCCATCGGCTGCTTATTCAGATAAAACGGTAAGCACAATTTATGTAACCCGCCAGTCTTTGTCTGCGGCATCAGCTGGCTGTTCAGCTCGCTTGAATATATCCCAGAACGATGAGAAGTCCAATATCATCACGTTGTCTTTTCAGGATGTGTCCACCCAACGGGCGGAAGATGTGCTCAATACCCTTATATCCGTTTACAATGAGAACTGGGTAAGGGACAAGAATCAGATAGCGGTCAGTACCTCCATGTTCATCAATGAGCGTTTGGGTGTGATAGAGGGTGAGCTTGGCAATGTGGATGATGATATATCTTCTTTCAAAAGTGAGCATTTGCTGCCGGATGTACAGGCGGCGGCAAATATGTATATGACTCAAGCCAATGAAGCCAATGCCGCAATTCGTGAATTGAACAACCAGGCATATATGGCCCGATACATAAAGAACTATTTGACCAATGAAAACAATAAACATCAGTTACTCCCTGCCAATTCCGGCATTGAAAATGCAAGCCTTGCCACACAACTGAATGAATATAATACCAAGTTATTGGAGCGCAATAGCTTGGTGTCTCACAGTAGTGCCAAGAACCCCTTAGTCAGGGAAATGGACAAGTCGTTGGATGATATGCGAAGCGCTTTGATCACTTCCATTGACAACCAAATGGTAGCTTTGCGTGCACAAATCAGAAGTTTGGAGGCCATTGGGGGACAGGCAACTTCGCAGATTGCCTCCAACCCGAAGCAGTCCAAATACCTGCTTAGCGTGGAACGCCAACAAAAGGTGAAGGAGTCACTTTACCTATATCTGTTACAAAAACGTGAGGAGAACGAGCTTTCTCAGGCATTTACGGCCTACAATACCCGTATTATAACAAAACCTGGAGGAAGCATGATTCCTACCGCTCCCGTAAAGAAGAACATTTTCCTGGTGGCTTTTGCCTTGGGTATATTGATACCGGTAGTCATCATCTTCATTCGTGAGAACATGAATACCCGTGTTCGTGGAAGAAAGGACTTGGATGGCCTAAGTGTTCCCTTTATCGGAGAGATTCCTTTGTCTATACGTGGTAAGAAAAGAGTAAAATCATATGAGGCACATGCCATTGTGGTTAAAGAAGGAAGCCGTGATATTATGAATGAGGCTTTTCGTGTCTTGCGTACCAATCTGGAATTCATGATTGGCAAAGATCAATCCTCCAATGTGATTGTAGTTACCTCGTTCAATCCGGGCAGTGGAAAATCGTTCTTGACCATGAACATAGCCATAAGTCTTGCCATCAAAAATAAAAAAGTATTGGTTATTGACGGCGACCTTCGCCATGCCTCTGCTTCAGCTTATATCCATTCGCCCAAAATTGGTTTGAGTAATTATTTAGGAGGACAGATCGACAAACTTTCGGATATTATTGTTACGAACGAGCAGCACCCTTCATTCAGTTTCATCCCCGTCGGCACTATCCCCCCCAACCCGACCGAACTGTTGTTCGATGACCGTCTACAGAAAGCAATCCATACCTTAAAGCAGCAATATGATGTTGTATTGATAGACTGCCCGCCAGTTGAATTGGTGGCCGATACGCAAATCATAGAGAAACTGGCCGACCGTACCGTTTTTGTGGTACGTGCAGGCTTGCTGGAACGCAGCATGCTTCCGGAGTTGGAAAACATCTATCGAGAAAAGAAATACAAGAATATGTCTGTAATCCTCAATGGGACGGAAGGCTCTGGCGGACGTTATGGTTATCGTTACGGCTATCAGTATGGTTATGGAAGCGGTTCTTATTATGGAAACAATGACAGGTCCAAGTAATCATGTGGTTGTTTCATAAAACAACAGTCCTTTCTCGAAGTGGCTTACTCAAAGGTATGGTGGATTGCCATAGTCACCTGCTTCCCGGAGTAGACGACGGTGTACAATCTATGGAAGAGTCTCTGCAAATTTTGCGGGAAATGGAGCAACAAGGGATTCGTAGAGTATGGCTCACACCCCACATCATGGAAGACATCCCCAACGAGACCCTTGCGCTGCAGCGTAAGTTCCGGGAACTGTTGCAGCAGTACCGTGGCGCGGTGGAGCTGAAGCTTGCTGCGGAATATATGCTTGATAATCTTTTTGAAGAGCGATTGGAGAAAGAGGATTTGCTTCTTTTGGAAGAAGGAAAACGTTTTTTGTTGGTGGAGACCTCCTACTTCAACCCTCCGATGGATCTTTTGTCCGTTCTGCAACGCATTCAAAAGAAAGGTTATTATCCTTTGCTGGCACATCCGGAACGGTATGAATATATGCAGAAGGAAGACTATAATACTTTGAAAGAGGAACATATTTCGTTTCAGTTGAATCTGCCGTCACTGGCAGGTATGTATGGAAAGCATGTACAGAAAAAGGCGGAAGATTTGTTAAAAGCCGGAATGTATGATAGGATGGGGGGAGATACACATTCTTGTCATCGTTATCAGCAAATGCTTTTCTCTTCAATAAAACATAACCAGACAAAGCTCTTGGACGGGGTGAATGCTAATACATTATAATTCATGAAAAGAATTCCTAATTATATCGATTCCCATGATTTACCCAGTTTCAAGAAGATTCTCGGCGATGGTTCGGACTATGGCACTGTGGGAAGATAATTTTTTATGTAGAAGATTATGATAAATCAAGAAACTAAAACACGCATACAAAAATACTTTGACGAAGCGTGTAAGGAACTTCATATTGACAGTTCTTTGTACACCTTACGTTTTTGCATAGATGACGGCAGATTCCCTTCTGCATTTAACTCTGCAGAATGGGGTGGAAACACCTTGTATATTAATGAAGAATGGGTAGAACTATGCTTGCGAAGTGATTGCGAGTTTGATTTGAGATACATCCTCAGCCATGAAGCTCGTCATCTTTACCAACATCAAGTGATAGCAGATTTCAAGCAAAGAGGAAAATCAAGCGAACTTCCTGCTGTCATCAATCAATGGGAATATGAATTTCTGCACTATATCAGAAACGAGGGCGATGAAGATAGTATGGACAAGAATACAAACCAACAGGTTGAAATAGACGCTAATGCCTTTGCCAATTGTATGCTTATCAAAAATGGTTTGGGGGCAAGAATCAAATCTGGTCAAGAAAAAATCATGGAAAAGGCTATCAAGGCATTGGCGAAAAAGATGTGGAATATTAAAATTGCTTGATGCATACGTATGCTTCAAAATTAGTAGATAATATCACTAGTGTCTCTTAAAAAAATGCAAAACATCTCAATATGGCTCATTATGATGTAAAATCCAATTCCAACTGACCGTCATTTTTATAAAGAATGTCGTATTCAGCATAGCTAAATAAATCCTTGATATTGTCTTTCACAAGTATAGAACTACCAAGGTCCTCATTACTTCATAAATGTCCCTATTGAGTTTTAATACACTCTCAATAATGGCTACCAAACAATAAATAATGATAGCCACATATATTTGTATTCTGACTGTATTCTCAGAGTTTCCCCAAAAGGATTTTACTCGAAGATGCTGCTATCCAACTGGGTATGGACTTTGATACCAGACTTTGTGCTCCTGAATCGGGTTCAATCATACAATGACAGGCACAAGTCTATTGCTGTTGAATCAAAAGCATAAAAAGTTCCGTTCAAATCGAACTCCTTGTCAATTCGCTTTTGTTGAGCCATGTTTACCATGTGATAGGCAAAAGCTTCAAAAAGAAGATAATCTCTTAGCATATCGCTCAAAATAGCGTTTTAGAAGGAATGAAGTCATTTGATTGAAAACATATTTCTTAATATTCATAGCTATTGCAATTTGGCTCAGTCCCTAAGATAGCTGATTCAAATGTGCGACAAGCATTTTTTGAAAATAAATATTGTAATTCAAATAATTAACGTATCTCTTTACAATTATTAAGAGACACTAGTGATTCTCATGAATATTTTTGAAATAGAAAGAAGTAAAAGAGACGCCGACTTTATAAAGCAGAATGGGGAACTGGAGTTGGAAGTTGCAGCCGACATTATCGAGACATACAAAGATGTCCCGTATGTTGGTTCTCTCCTTAAATTTGGGAAGGTTTTTATCAACGTCAAAGACTGGTGTTTTACGAAGAAACTGGCCAAATTTCTCATAGTGTCAGAAGACATTGACGATAAAATCAAGAATCAGTTCTATTCTAGCCTGAGTCAAGAAAATTATAAACACATCTCTGCATATTTGATTCACCTGCTTAGCACAGAAGAAAACAAGGCGATGATTATGGGCAGCATCTACAAGGCAAGATTAATGAATAGAATCAATAATAACGAGATGCTCAGGCTCTGTTCTGTCGTAGCCAGAGCATTCTTGCCTGACCTCAAAAGTCTTCCTGACTACTTGGAGGAGAATACAAACATTTCTATAGAAGCCCAATCAATCATTAATCTTGGGCTTATAGATAATTTTCTCGGCGGTGAATGGACTAATCATAAAAGTTGCTGCTTGAATGGTACTGGAAAACTTTTCCATGACATATTGAGCGAGTCTGGTTGGCTGTAAAATAACTAATGTAAAAAAATAAGTAGATTAATTTTAACTTCCATATTGGTTATGATTGAAAAAATTCTGTCAATTCTTTTAGATGAAGACAAGGCTAAAGGAATCCATTATCTTTTTAGATACAGAAAGCATGTTGATTTCCTGAAAACAATATATACTAATTTTAAGTATTTCCCTATTTCTGATGCTTTAAAATTTCCTATTGTGATTGGCAAGAACACGGATATTAAACTGGGGTCAATAAAGTTTAACTGCCCTATAAAACCTTCTCTTGTCCGATTGGGAACACAGCCTATCCCTGTAATTGAGGATGGATTTTCAAGATTAGTTGTCAAAAATAGCGGAACAATCGAAATAGGTGGTCTTTTTATATGCCAAACGGGGGTAAAAATATTAATTAGAGAAGGTGCTGTTTTTTCGGTAGCTGATAAAGTGAAATTTGGCCATCTAAGTAAAGTCGTATGTCACAAGAAAATATCCATAGGAAATGATTTTAGAATGTCTTGGGAGTGCCAGATATTTGACACCGATTTTCATTTTGTCTATAATACAGAAAAAAACAAGTATTATCCCCGGTTAAAACCTGTTATTATCGGAAACGATGTATTTGTGGGTAATCGTTCTACAATCGGTAAAGGAACGATCTTACCAAATGGTTCGATTGTGTCATGTAACTCAAATGTTTCAGGTGACTTTTCTATAAATGGTGATAACATTCTCATTAAAGGGAATCCTGCTGTGTTCGTGAAAAACAATTTAATAATGGGTAGTAATAGCTTTTATCCGGAAAAGGAAGAAATAGTCGCTCAAATGTTAAACGAATAATGATTCAAATAATCCATTCACAATGAGCAGCATCAAGAAAGATCTAGCCAAAAATACTATTTGGAATAGTGTAGAGCGCTTCTCTAATATGGGTATTCAACTATTGTGTACCTTTATTTTGGCAAGATATCTCACACCTTCTGACTATGGTATAATTGGTATGCTTGCAGTATTTAATGCCGTTGCAAATAGCTTTATAGATTCAGGCTTTGGTCTTTCTCTAATCAGAGAAAAAATGGTATCTCGAGAGGATTATTCTACAATACTTTATTTTAATGTTGTATTGTCTATGTTTTTTTACATAGCACTATACTTATGTTCGGGGTTAATCGCGGATTTTTATAATCAACCAATCCTTGTTGATCTGAGTAAGGTAGTGTTCCTAATGTTACCGTTTCAGGCTGTAGGACTTGTTCAGAATACTATATTGCAAAAAGAGCTAAAATTCAAAAAACTATGTATTATCTCTATATCATCATCTATAATTTCTGCAATTGTTGCTATTATTTTTGCATATATTTATGAGAATGTGTGGGCTTTAGCAATCCAAATGGTATTGAGTCAGTTCCTGCGATCGTTGTTTCTGTGGATATCAACAGATTTTGTACCTATATTAAAATTCTCAAAGGTCAGTTTTGCTAAATATTTTGCTTTTTCTAAGGATATTCTTATCTCTGGACTTATAGGAAATATTATTGGTAATATACAGTCCATTTTAATAGGGAAATATTATTCTGCTTCAGATTTAGGGTTTTACTCTCAAGCTGACAGAATAAAAACCATAGCCTCTACATCAACTACAGGGGTTATACAAAATGTAACATATCCAACATTAGCAAAAGTCTACAATGATGGAGGAGATTTAAAAGGAGCATATAAAAAAGTAATAATGATAACAATCCTTTTTGTCGGTTCTGTAATGTCGCTATTAATGGGTATATCCTCAGATTTGTTTGGAATATTGATGGGTTCTCAATGGCGTGAGGCCGGCGTGTATTTTTTGTTGTTAGGTATAAGTGGATTGCTCTTTCCACTGCATAGTGTTAATCAAAATATTTTACTTGTAAAAGGAGAGTCAAAAAAAATACTTTATCTGGAAATCAGCAGGAGATGCATTATGTTGATTATCGTATTCATTACAATACATTTCAACGTCTATCTATTTGCCGCAGGTTTATCTATATATTCTTTTCTACTTCTTTTCCTCAACCTTTCGGTATGTGGAAAGCCCATCGGTTATGGTATATGGAGTCAGTTAAGGGATGTTTCTCCTACTTTATTGAAACAGATTTTTGTAACTCTGCTTTGCCTTGTCGTTTCAAATTTTATGGAGGATATAAATATCTATTTTAGAGTAGTCGTTACATTGCTTTTGGGCTGTTCACTTCTATTATTACTTTTTGTGAGAGACCCTTATTTTAAAATGGGTATAAAGCTGCTTCCAATAAAACGTAAGTAATTATGCTGGGATTGGTTGTATTATTAATTGCGCTCCTTCTGCATTTTACCGGTTATAGAAGATATAGCCTATTGCTGTTTGTATTCATGGCTTTGCGTTACATGAAAATTGTACCAATGGCAGTTATGGCCGTAAATGGTATTGATTTAGCTATTGTCTATATGATAATAGTAACTGTAAGTCAACGTATCCAAACGCTTGCTTTTACAGAAGATTCTAAATTGTTATTCTGTATCAGCCGACTCTCCCTTTTCCTAATTATATCTTTTGCAGTGGGAATGATATATTATGGTCTTACTCCTTTTCAATCCTTTATGGGATGCCGCCAATTGTGGCTGTTTCCGGCATATTTTTTTCTAAGAGACGTACCAAAAGATGATATCATTTGGCTTTTTAAGGCATTATATTATATTACTCTTATTCATGCATTGTTATACATAATACAGTGTTCAACAGGTTTGCCTGTATTAGGAGTGGCAACACCGGAGTATGATCGAATCACTCATACGCTTAGATATAACAATCATCCTGTTTACATGACCTTGTTTTTCTATCTGTCTTTATTATTTCCCAACTACATAGGAAAACAAATCTCCAAGTTTTCAGCAATAGTATTTGCTGCCGCAGTCTTTATTACAATGACAAGAACCATTATGGTGTTTGTTGTCTTATTTACATTTCTTGGAATATTTTTAAGTGGTAAAAAATCTACAATACTAAAGTTTTCAATAATTGGTGCTATTCTTTTTATCCCATTGTCAGATGCATTGCTATCAAGATTTGGTGAAAAAGCTGGTACAAAAGGTGATATTTTTGCATTTATTCATGGGCGGTTTATAGATTATGCACACACGGGTAAAGCGCATGATGATGTTGGGACATTAACATATCGTTTTGCTTGGGTTTATGAGAGGGCAGAATATATGTTGACAAACGGTATTGTTGAATCGGTTTTTGGATTGGGTTTCCTGCCTCCATCAGAACCGGAAGTCGCAAAACGGCTATATAATTTCAAAATAGGTCTTGTTGACCAGAACAAGATTATTAGTCCAACATTTACACCGGACATAGGATATGGTAATATCATTGCGCAATATGGTTTTCTGGGTGCATTCTTTTTTATCTCTCTTTGGGTTAGGCTCGTAAAAATTCATTTTGAAAATAGAGAATATCACCCAATCACATTTTGCATGTATTTATATCTATTGACTCTATTCGCATTGAGTATCTCTGGACCAGGAATATCATATCAAGATATGCTTATACTACCATTTTTATCCTCTAATTTGGCACTAATGCCATCGACAAATGAAAAATCTATCAAAAATTATTAGTAGCAGCTATGATAATAATCCACATAGAATCTGGTCTGGGCAACCAGATGCTTTCCTATTGTGAATATCTTTCACTGAAATATGCCAATCCGAATCAGGAGTTTTTTGCAGAAACGATAGTTTTTGAAATTCCTGAGTGTAACGAGGTCATTTGCCAATGGAACGGTTATGAACTTGAGAAGATTTTTGGTATCAAAGAACCAAAGAACATCAAGTCTCTCTTTTCGGACGACGAGTGGACTCAGATAATATCAGAAATTCGTGCAACAAAATTCTGGATTCACAACTGGAATTATCCCGTTGTATTCACGGAGGTTCTGAATCGTCATGGTCTTCAACTTGAAAATGTTCGTGGCGACTTTGATCCTAACCATAATATTATTACAGGTACGGAAGACCAGCATAAAACGTGGAAGGACAGACTCAGAGAGTCATATATTGGAAATACAGTAAAGCGCGTACTTCAGTCTCTCAACGAAGAGAAATACGCTTATGCAAACGATTCTCGTGACAAACTGTTCTGTCATACAGATAGCGATATTTTCACTGGCCAGTGGTTAAAATTTAGCAATCGTGGAAATGATATCCATTTGATTGAGGCTCAGATACGAGAGTCATTCAGGTTTCCCGAGATAGTGGATGAACAGAACCTACAGATGGTTGAATACCTCAAAACCGTCAATTCTGTAGCTATTCATGCTCGTAGAGGTGATGCACTTGGCGGGCTTGCATGGTGTTATAAGTATGGTTATTTCAAGCGTGCTGTAAAATACATCCGAAAGCATGTAGATAATCCGGAATTTGTATTCTTCACCAATCCAGGTAGCGTGGAATGGTGCAGAGATAACGCTAAGTTATTCGGCCTTGACATACGTAAGGACACCATCAAGTTTGTTGACTGGAATAAGGGCGAAGACAGTTTCCGTGATATGCAGCTTATGGCCATGTGCAAGCATAATATTATAGTTCCAAGTTCTTTTGGGTGGTGGGGTACTTTCTTCAACACCAATCCAAATAAGATCACTATTTCTCCTTCTATTACAATTAACACCACAAATCATTGTTAAGATATGGCTGATTCTCGCTTCGTGAAATTGTTATCCATCCCTAAATCAATTTACGTTTCTGTCAAACTATTGGGCTGGGGGGGGGTAAAATATGCTCTCAAACTTCCTATATTCGTAAGATATAACTGTGTACTTAATTGTCTTGATGGAAAGGTGATAGTTAAGAAAACTCCAATCACACCCAAAATGTTGAGCATAGGCTTTTCATCAACTGGTATATTTGACAAGAAGTATTCTCGAACAATATTAGAGATAGCTGGTTTAATAGAACTCGAAGGACCTGTATGTTTTGGACAAGGCACAAGACTTAGTGTAGGCAAAACAGGAACATTATCGCTTGGAGCAGGTTTTTCAAGTACTGCGGAAAGCACATTTGTATGTGTCAACAAAATGCACATGGGTGTTGGTACGGCTATTGGCTGGAGTGCAATGGTAATGGATACAGACTGGCATTCCGTTATGAATACAGAAACAGGAGAATTATATCAAGCCGCTGGCGAGGTCTATATTGGTGACTATTGTTGGATAGGAACTCGTAGTTTAGTTCTCAAGAATACATTGATACCAAATGGTTGTATTCTTGCTGCTAATTCAACTGCAAATAAAAAGTATAACACCCCCAATACGTTGTTAGCAGGTACTCCTGCTATTGAAAAGAAACATAATGTAATAAAGTCAACTAATGGAGACATCCAATTTATTGAAAAATGAAACGTTACGAGCATATTGACATTTCTAAGGGTATAGGTATCCTACTAGTCGTATTCTTTCACCTACCAGGTGTTAACAGATTAATATATTTTAACAATTGGGGGGGGTGGATTACAACCTTTTATATGCCACTATTCTTTACCCTGAGTGGATTGTTCTTTAAAGCCGATAAACCACTGAAGCGTATAAAGAGGTTAATGGTTCCATACATCTCATTCTACATAATCGGGTATGCTTTTGAGGCAGCCAAGACCATTACCAAACACGGACAGCTTGATTTAATGGATTTCTTTGACCCCCTTTTAGGAGCAACACATGGGTATGCAAATACACCTGTATGGTTCTTGCTTTCATTAGCAGAAATCTCATTAATAGGCTATGTGCTGTTGCGGTATCTTCCTAACCTATTTGCATTTGTCGTAAGTATGGTATTAGGAATAGTAGGATACTATTGTGGAAAGTATAATGTGTTACAGCCATATTACGTGAATGTATCATTAATGTGTATACCCTTTTTCCTTGGAGGATCCTTTTTTAAGGACTTTCTCTTGAAAAAGCAAAAATATCCTTTTGTGGGTATTGGGTTACTGCTGATATCGTGGTTTCTTTATTTACCCAATACACCGTCATGTAATGTCAGTCAATGCTATATTTCATGCTCAATGTTTCAGTTTGCTTTGGTTTCCTCTTTAGCCACTATCGGTATTGTGCTTCTTTCCGGTGACATTGCCAAATATACGAAGTTTACATCTAATGCATTCTGCCATTATGGAGCAAACTCATTAATCGTTCTCTGTACTCACATGTTGTTTGTTAATATACCTGTGTTTGTTAATAAGGTCTTGCATATAAATTCATTATCCATCATCATTGGATTTTTCATTTTACTTTTGTTGAGATACCTGTAATCAAAGTTATCAATCAAAGATTCAAAATACTCATTTCAAAATAATGTCTGAAAAAGTAAGATACGATAACATTGACGTTGCTCGTGGATTAGCAATGCTTGTCATCATTCAGTGGCATGTTGTGGGCATGCATACAACATGGACAGATGGTTGGGTAATGCCCATCTTCTTTATCATTATGGGCGTATTCTACAAGCAGGAGTCTTCTTTCAAGGTGATGGCTATAAAGAAACTCAACACCATTGTGATCCCAATGGCTTTTTTCTCAGTTCCGATGTTTATCATAAGCATATTTGAGAAAGGCTTTATGACCACATTGTTGAAAGTTGCAAATCCATATAGTATGATTCATGGCGTTTCGTGGTTCTTTATATGCACATTGTGGTGTTATGTCATCAACTATATTCTACATAAATACATACATAATAGCAAACTGTTGTTCCTTGCAATGATAGTTTTGTCCGCTGTGAGCTATTATATCACCAGTACGTATTCTTTTCATGGCCACAAACTTGTACTTCCTCTATTTTGTAGTACAGCATTAACAGCCATGGGTTATCTAGCAATAGGTGAGTTTGTTAGGAAGTATTTCCTATATAGGGGGGGATTCTATCTTGCTGATAATTACCGGTTTATGTATTGTCGTAATAATTCCGTCTGGTATTCAAGATAACTACTGGAATCATTATGAAGATAATTGGTTGAAACTGTTATTAGTTGGTGCAATAGAAAGTTTGGCTTTGATCCAGTTTTGTTCTTATCTTCCTAAACAGTTGGCAATCATCGGAAAATTTTCGCTTTTGATATTACTAATACACCCTTATATTGTTTTGGCAATTTCGCCATTGCATTTAAATATATGGTTATCATACGGAATCGTCACACTAACAACCATCCTTGTTTCGTTTCTTTTATTTAAATATTTGCCACAGATATGTGGCTTCAAACCATTGATAAAACTATCATAGTATGATTCATATTATTATTTTCTCGTTCAATCGCGCTTTGCAGCTTGAGGCATTACTATCAAGTATCCAATGCCATTGGCAGAAGACGAACTATAAGCTCTCCGTGCTTTACAATACCAGTGGTGATGATTTCCAGAAGGGTTATGATATCCTTCAAAAGGAATATCCAGCATATGAGTTTATTAAGGAAACACGTAAGACTTCTGGCTATCACGTCTCGGATTACATGACCCCATACAATCTGAAAAAACTATTGAAGTATCACCACATACGTAAGCAAAAATCCAACTTTCGCGATTTGCTTAATAACATGTTGGCTACTTCCAGTTGTGAATACACCATGTACCTGACCGATGATTCTGCATTCATCCGTGACGTTGAACTGTCAAAGAATGACCTTGCATTCATTGAACAGAATCCGGATATAAATCAGATTTCACTTCGTTTAGGCAAGAACATTACAGAACGTCCAGCAAGTATCCCTGTTAATAACGGTAAGCTTGAATGGGATTTTCATAATCACCGCGATGCTCGCAGTTGGGGTTATAACTTCTCTGTTGACGCACATATCTATAGCACCAAGCTGTGCTTGAAGTTGCAGTCAAAAATCATCTATGCCAACCCCACTACACTTGAAGCAAATATAGTTCATTATGTCATGCCTCGAAACCTGATGGATCATGGCTTGACATACGAGTATCCTTTCATTCTAAGTTTCCCAATCAATATGGTACAGGAGATTGCCGACAATGAATCCATGGGCATATCTATAGAGGACTTAAACAATTATTATCTCGAAGGCAAACGATTGGAATATATCGTGCCTGATGAGATCCTCGAATTCCAACAATATCCCGAGACTGTTTATCTATGCAAGAATGGTCAGAAGGAACTGCTAAAATTGAAATAGTATGAAATATTCAATAATAACCCCTGTCTATAATCGAGCTGATTGTGTCGCGAGATGCTTAGATAGCGTGATTCGCAACCTCCAATGGGGTGTGGAACTGGAGCATATTGTTGTGGATGATGGTTCTCATGATGAGACTCCGAAGATTGTGCAAAACTATGCTGATAAACACCCACATATTAAGTTCATCCCATTTTCACAGAATCGAGGTACCAATGCGGCCCGTAATGCAGCTATTGCAGCGGCTACTGGTGAGTATTGTATCATCTTGGATAGTGATGACTATTTTGTGGATGAGGCAATCAATTTTATAAATTCTATTGCTAGCAATCAAAAGTATATGCACTATTGCTTTGCCGCAGATGATATGGTTGAATACTACCAGAGTTGTTCGTTGCTGATGGGTAAGCAAAAGGCTGAGCTAACTTTCGAGAACTTTCTATTTGAGGAGGTTACTGGAGACTTTGTTCATTGCATCAAGACGGAAACTTTACAGAAATACCCTTTTGATGAAGATTTGAGAATATACGAAGGAGTGTTCTTCAAGCGTTTCTATCGTGAGGCTCAGAAGATTCTTTATACAAATAGAATTGTTACAATTCGCGAAAGAAATCGTACTGATAGCGTAACCAGAAACGTTCTTCGAAATGATAGAAAACAGATTGCAAAGGGGCTTCTTTCTAAACAACTGCTTGTTGAGTGGTATGGTGAGGAACTCTCGCAAAAGCCCAAAGGAGTATCGATTCTTAGAAATGCTTATAAAGTTATGCTGGATTGCAATCTTCTGATTGGTAATTATAAAGATGCAATGGTATGTAAACAAAAACTAGTATCTATTGGAGGTAAGGTTCCTACACATTTGAGATTCGTATATACATTCAATTTGGGTGGTTTGTATTTTTATGCCGGTTGTATTTATGTGTATGTCAGATATTATTTATTAAGATCAAATATAAAATAATGAAAATCGTACATGTTACTTGGATGTTTACATTCGGAGGTATTGAGACCATGTTGGTAAACATCTGTAATGAACAGATAAAGTTGGGGCATGATGTGCATCTGATTGTTATGGAGGACTCTACGGTTGAGAGCACGCTCTATGACAGTCTTGACAAGCGAATAAAGCTCCATTATGGCCATCGCAAGAATGGTGCTAACCTTTTATTGCCGATGTTGCGACTGAATTATCTCCTGTACGAGTTGCATCCCAATGTAATTCATATTCATAGTTCGTCTATGTATAAGTTAATACTTGCACCCTGGCATAAGAAGATTACTAATGCTACATTACATGCACTCCCCAAACCGAAGAATACCCAAAGTATAGATCTTGTACCTCGTGTGTTTGCTATCTCTGATTCCGTTCGACGAGCCCTTCTTGCATATAATGGAACGGAGAGTATCTGTAATCCCAATGGTATTCGTCCGGAACTTATCAAACAACGGCAATCGGGTGATTGGAAAGATATGTTGCAGATAGTACAGGTTGGACGTCTTGACCATGATGACAAAGGACAACATATCTTGATACAGGCTGGTGCAGAACTTTTGAAACGTGGTTACCATAACTTTATGATCAATTTTATAGGCGATGGATCTTCACGCCCATATCTTGAAGGTATGGTGCAAAAGTCTGGCTTAGGACAGAATGTAACCTTCCATGGCATGAAATCCCAATCGTATATCTTTGAGCATGTATGTGATTATGATGTATTCGTTCAGCCAAGCATACGTGAGGGGTTCGGAAATACTGTAGCCGAAGCAATGGCTGCAAAAGTGGCTGTGGTGGTATCTTCCGGCCAAGGCCCTGAAGAGGTTATTGATTATGGTAAGTACGGCTATGTGTTCAAGAATGGCAATCCTATTGATTGTGCAGATAAACTGGAGGTATTTCTGAAACATGAAAACGATCAGCAGCAGGTAGAAGCTGCTTACAAGCGAGTGCTGGACCTGTATGATATCAAAGTTACCGTAAAAACTTATCTTGATAAATACAAGAGAAGATAAGCCATGGAGTATATGACTTTTGAGCATGCCATTCAAACAGGCATTCCTTCCCCTGTTTTGGTTACCCCCCCATCACAGTCAAGCTAAGGGTAAAGACTTGTCACTTGAACTGTTAAAGTTCGTGGCTATGATATTGATTATAAATGTGCATAGTTACATGATGTATCCACCCAAATACGAAATGTTTGCTACTGGCGGTACGATTGGTGATGCACTATTCATGTTTTGTTCTGGATACACATTGTTTCTTGGCAGAATAGACCGATTCGACAATTGGTATAAGAGGCGTATTAATAGAATATACCCCAGTGTATTTGCTTGGGCGATATTCTCGTTCTATTGTTTTGCAGATGACATGAACATTGGACAAATTGTTGGAGGTGCCAGTAGATGGTTTATCCCTTGCATTATGATGTATTATGTACTGCTGTACTTTGTTCGTAAATATCTGATGCGTTTTAAGTGGTGGGTATTTGTTGTGGCTTGCATAATACCGATAGTGAGGTTTGTAATGTATGAAGACATAGGCAGTTATCACATGTATAGAAACCATACCTTTAGATTCTTTTATTGGTTTCCATTTATGCTGATGGGAGCATACATAGGTTCGAAGAATGTAATTCTGAAACAGAAGGTTTGGCGCGATGCTATTATGACTTTAGTGTGTACCGGGTTACACTTGGGCCTTTTGTTGGCGTGTACTAAAAAAGAAAATCTCTGCCCTTACCAGATGTTATCGTTAGTGCCCTTAATGGGCACATGTATCTATTTGTACAATCTGTTTCAGGCGGATATATTTAAACTACTGATGAAGTCTAATGTTGGGTATGGTATTCAGGCTATTGCTGCATTGTGTTTGGAATCATACATTGTTCAGTATGTATTGTTTACAGATAAAATAAATTACCTGTTCCCGTTGAATATTATCATCTTGGTTGTTGAGGTTATTCTATTGGCATACGCCGTGAGGACATTAGGTAGAACATTTAAGCAACTATTTGAAAAAGAAGATTTCAGATGGAAGGAAATCTTTAGACTGGTTTAATGAAATAATTCAAGATATGCGTAGTTATTCAATTAATTGGGGCAAATTTCTGTTTTTCAGATGGTTCCTCGTTAGCTGGACATTGCAGGCGGTACATGTCCTGGACAGGAAAGAAAGAGCTTTTCGTATAGGATTGGAGCTGATACCCGTTGCAGTAATAGTGACATTGGCTTCAGTTTGTATTTATTCGTGGTGGGTGGCCTTGGCTCTATTTGTAGTGCTACATACGTTATTCTGGCTGTTTGATTCTACATGGCTGGTAGGGTTCCGTGAAGTCTATACCGGTTTCAAAGGTAAGGGCATACAGTCAGTAATAGATTATGTAGATTGGGCTGTTGAGGAACTGAAAGATTGTGATAACATCGGTGCTGTTACTATATACGGAAGTATCTGCCGACACATGTACCATGACCGTAGTGATTTTGACCTGCGCATTGTACAGGATTATTCAAGCTTGAAAACGTATTTAATAGGTATCAAATTGAGGGCTGTCGGTATCTGGAAGTACAAAATTCCAATGGATTTGAAGATTGTTGACAGCCAGGATTATCTGCGTAAGGAGATGCGCGAGGATGAGCATCCAATAATAGCATATAATAAGTATGACAGTTTTTATGATATGAAAGGTGATTCATACGAAGCCTTGAAAGCAAATCCTTTAACATATAGAAAAGATTATAAAGGATGAAAGTTTTAAACGTCATTTGGGCATTTGGTACGGGTGGTATAGGCAAGTTGTTTCTGACCTATGCTGCACTGGGAGAATATGACCTCGAATTGCAGATTTCTTCTGTGTGCATTGACCTACAGAATTGTGAGTATGACCGAAAACCTCTGACTGAGGCCGGAATACGGGTAATCGCCATAAAAAACAGAAAAGATATGAGTTGGGTGAAACGTTTGGGCGGCATTGCCCGCGAAGTAAAGCCTGATGTTGTGTTCTGTCATGGTTTTAACGGGCCTGTGATCATCAAGCTGGTAGCATGTTTGGAGCGGTCTCTTCGGGTGCCGATGGTATGTACTTACCATGGTCTGTACAATCCTCCGACTGAGGGCAGGCGGTATATTGCAGACGCCATTAATAAATTGCAAGCCTGGATGTATAAAAGATTTGCACGAACGGTGGTTCTGGTGGCGGAATATAGCGGACTGTACCTGTTGGAGCGCAAAGTGCCCAAAAGCAAACTGGAAGTGGTGTATAATGGTATTGTGGAAAACGAGCCTGCCCTAGAACCTGTTGTGCTAAAATCCGATGGGGTCAGCATCGGAATGGCCGGACGACTGGACGCTATCAAGGGATTGAATTTCTTAATAAAAGCTATTCCGGAAGTCAGGAAGCGTGTGGATGAAAAATTCCACATCTATATCATTGGTGACGGTCCAGAGGAGGAGGCTTTGCGCAATTTGGCAAGAGAACTTGGAGTTGAGGAGTTAATCTGTTTCGAGGGGTATCAGGATAATGTACCTGCTTGGTTAAAAGCATGGGACATATTCTGTCTGCCTTCTCTTCAAGAAAATCATTCCATTGCATTACTGGAAGCAATGCGGGCAGGAAAGGCTATTGTATGTACCTCTGTAGGTGGCAACCCTGAAACGGTCGAGGATGGGAAGGAAGCTCTTGTTGTGCCGGCGAGGAATTCGGAAGCTATTGCTGATGCTCTTGTGAAACTTATCGAATCGGAATCCCTACGAAAGAAGATGGGACATGATGCACGTGAAAGATTCCTCAGAAACTTTACGGAGGATATAATGAAAAAGAAGTTGTGTGAGGTATTAAAGAATGCAACAATAAATCAAAACAAAATATGATGAGAAAGTTTTGGCTGGTCTTGTTTTATGGTTTCGCAAACCATTTGCCAGATTCGTACACTCCTGTATTGGGGGGGGTAAGTAATCGAATCCGTATTTTCCTGTGCAAGCGCATATTTAAGGAGTGCGGGAAAGTATCAACAATAAACAGAAATATTTATTTTGGGAACGGAAAGGATATCGTGATAGGTGATTATAGTGGTATTGGTGCCAATTGTAGCATTCCCAATGACATCCATATAGGTAAATATGTAATGATGGGGCCGTTCCTGTATTGCATTACTTTTGGACATGAGGTGTCTGATACATCAACCCCGATGTGCTTCCAAGGTCACGTGGAAAAAACCAAGGACTCGAACATCGTCATAGGAGACGATGTGTGGATTGGAGCAAATGTCATCATTTCGAAACGTAGGCACATTGGTACTGGATCTATTTTGGCTGCCGGTGCCGTTGTAACGCATGATGTTCCCGATTACGCCATTGTAGGAGGTAATCCTGCAAATGTAATCAGAATGAGAAAATGAAAATTATATTCTTTACGATTGACTGTTTTAAGGGAAGGGAACATCTCATGCCTTGGCGAACAATATTGGAGGTTGCCAAGGTGATGGTGGAATACGGCTATGAGGCAAGCATTTTGAATGCTTGCAGCAACAGTGAGGATGTCATTGATTATGATTGGGCAGGAAGCGATTCGTCGAAACCTGTCCATGTGTGTTCCGTGATAAAGAATAATGAGGCAATCTTTGTCCAATGCACGGAACTAAAACCGGAGATACTTTTCATCCCTTTTACTTTTCGTGATGGGCTGACACCAGCCAAGTGGATTGCTCAAATCAACTGCAAGAAGATTGGTTACATGACAGGAGGGGTGTATGACCTGAAGAGTGGAATGCTGCTGAAGAAGAACGGTGGTTTAGCCGCTGCAAAGCCTTACCTGATGGAGGCTATAACGTCCAAGTGCATTTTTGCTCATACATTGAAAAATATTGGTGTGAGCCATGTGATTGGTTTGACCGATGTGAGTGCCAAAGCAGTGAAGAGAGGCGGCTTTAAAAATGTGACAACCATATACCCTGGCAAGGATTCGTTTGATGAAATTGTACCAGACAACAGTGTCTTGGATAAATATGATTTGAAGGGAAGAAAATGGCTACTATTTAGTGGCGCTCCTGCACCTACTCGTGGGGCAGAGGTGTTGCTGGAGGCTTTAGACAGCGTGAAGGATGATGGTGTCCGGCTTGTCATGTTGATGCGTACGGATGTGGGTTCCCAATATAAGCGGTTTGAAAAGACATTGTCCGGACTGAAACATCCGGAACGAGTAAAGATTATCAAGGATAGACTGACGAGAGAACAGCTTAGGGCTTTTTTTGGCTCTGCTTGGTATGCAATTCTGCCTTTCATCGTGATTCCAAGTGAGGTGCCTTTGACATATTTTGAGTTGCTGAGTTGCGGTACACCTGTAATCACCTTTGTCAATGGAGGTACTACGGAATATCTTAAGTATGGACTGCTGACTGCTGATAAGTCAATCAAAGGATTGGCCATTACAATCGAAAAGGCTTGGAGCGATGTTGCTTTGAGAAATTCAAGGTCTGATAAGGGTAAAATAATAATGAATGCGCATCCTACATGGAGTCAAGTGGGGATGGAATGGATTAACTTATTGAAACAAAATGACTAAATACATCATCATATCAGGCGTGGATGGCAGTGGAAAAACTACAGTCATCGAAGGTGTGCGTGCCCAATTGGAAGCAGAAGGTAAGACTGTTGGATATATTTGGATGCGTTATCATCATAAATTGATAAAAATAATGCATGCCATAGCTAAACTTACAGGATTAAGTAAAAAGGAGAATACCGCAATGGGAGAAATGTGGTTGCACTATTTCTATAAAAGCCCTTTGTTTTGCTGGTTCTACTTATATAGTTCTTATATAGATAGTTGGTTAGCTCGCAAAAAACCAACTAAGTTAAGAACTGATTATGTAATCTGTGACAGATGGGTAAATGACATAATCATTGATATGGGAAGTGAAACTCATAACCTCGACATACTTGACGGCAAATGGTATAAATTATACCAACGGCTTTTGCCTAATGATAGCTTTCAGTTTGTGATAAGCCGTAATCGAGAAGATGTTTTGAATTGCAGAATTGAAAACACCTTTAATGAGGCTTTTGATTATCGGTTTAGGTTATATCAAAAGATAGCTCAAAAGCCAGAAGTCATAAAAATAGATAATACAGGAAGTATCGAAAAAAGCGTTTCCCTGGTTATAGAATCCATAAGAACAAAAGAAAAATTGTAACATGTAAATGTAGTTATGTTGAATAAGACATTGGATATTACGGTAATTATCCTCACCTATAATGAGGAAATACATATCCGTAGGTGCTTGGAGAATGTAACACCTTTTGCCAAGAAGGTATTTGTGGTTGACTCGCCTTCAACTGACAGGACAGTAGAGATTTGCCGGGAGTTTGAGAATGTGGAGGTAGTGGTACATAAGTATCCGGGTAATCAAGCCGAACAGTTCAACTGGGCGTTGGATACATTGCAGATAGAGACCGAATGGATTCTTCGTCTGGATGCGGATGAGTATTTGTTACCCGAATTGGTTGAAGAATTAAAAGAGAGATTACCTGTAATGCCGGAGGGCGTTTCAGCCCTCTCTCTCTCTCGCGCGCGCGCTTATTGTGGTAAGATCTTACATCATGGCATTGTAAATAATGTCAAGATCGTGCGTGTTTTCCGGAAAGGAATGGCTCGTTATGAGCAGCGGTTGATGGATGAGCATTTGGAGATATTGGACGGCGAGACGGCAGAATTGAAACATCAATTTGTGGATGACAACCGAATGACTTTCGGGCAGTTTACAGATAAGCATAATAATTATGCTTCGCGGGAAGCGGCTTTGTTGCTGGATGCAGAGTTTCATTTGACGGGTTCTCAAATCGTATCACAAGATCATGGGAAAGAGGTTGAACGAAAGCGGGCACAGAAAAACCGATATGCGAAGATGCCTTTATTTTGGAGGGCTTTCGGCTACTTTGTTTATCGTTATATCATAAAGTTGGGGTTCTTAGATGGCAAGGAAGGATTCCTCTGGGACTTCTTGCAAGGTTGGTGGTACCGTACTTTGGTGGATGCTAAGATCTTTGAAATAAAAAGAGCTTGTGGAAATGACAAGAAAAAGATATGCCAATATTTGAAAGATCATTATGGCATATCTTTGGAGTAATATAGATTTATAACTCCTGCCGTTGCAGGAAATCGAGCAAATGAATGTGGTGGATTCCTTCGTAATTGCTGCCTATCGTCCATTCATCAAGGCTGACGACATATTTGGGGCAGTTTCATGTATTCTATTATTAAGTATGATTTATAAATTATGGCAAATATACCGACATTGTTAGTTATACTTAACAATATAGAAGAGAGAACGCATAGAAGCCCAAAACATAACATTACATTATAACTTACATGAAAGTATCAGTTATTACCGCTACATGGAACAGCGGTAAAACACTTTGCACGACCTTGGATAGTGTACTCAGCCAAAGTTATCCCGACATAGAGCATATCATTGTGGACGGGGGAAGTACAGACAATACGATGGAAATAGTCCGGGAGTATGAACCTCGTTATAATGGACGATTGCGGTTTATAAGTGAACCGGACAAAGGTCTTTATGATGCTATGAACAAGGGGATTCGGATGTCCACGGGGGAGGTGGTTGGTATCTTGAATTCGGATGATTTTTATACTTCTTCGGATGTAGTGGAAAAATTAGAGAAAGAGCTTGCTACCAACCGAGTGGATGCAGTATATGGAGATATTCATTTCGTGGATGGCAATGACTTGGGTAAATGTGTCCGTTATTATTCGTCAAGACTTTTCCACCGTAGCTGGATGCGACTTGGCTTTATGCCTGCACACCCAAGTTTCTACTGCCGCAAAATTATATATGATAAGTATGGTGGCTTTGATTTGTCTTATAAGATTGCTTCCGACTTTGAATGTCTTTTACGGTTTATTTTCGTACATAAAATACAGACAACATATATCCCAATGGATTTTGTAACCATGCGCACAGGAGGGACTTCCACCAGTGGCTTTGCCAGCCATAAACAAATTATATCCGATCATCAAAAAGCATTCAAACGTAATGGCATATACAGTAATGCCTTTTTGGAATCATTGAGGTATATTTATAAAATTCATGAAGTATTACTAACAAAAATAACAAGATGAAAACAGCTTTAATCACCGGAATTACCGGGCAAGACGGTTCGTTTCTTGCAGAATTTCTATTGGACAAAGGATATGATGTTCATGGTATCATCCGTCGTTCATCAGTTGATTATCGGGAGCGTATTGCTCATTTAGAGGGGAAACCTCATTTTCACTTGCACTATGCGGATATGGGGGACTCTATGTCTTTAGTGAAATTAGTAGGTAAAGTACAGCCTACTGAGATTTACAATTTGGCTGCTCAAAGCCATGTACAGGTGTCGTTTGATGCACCTGAATTTACAGCTGATGTGGACGCTGTAGGAGTACTCCGCATATTGGAGGCGGTTCGTACCAATCATCTGGAGAAAACCTGTAAGATTTATCAGGCTTCAACTTCCGAACTTTATGGCAAGGTAGAAGAAGTTCCTCAAAATGAAAATACACCGTTTCATCCTTACAGCCCTTATGCCGTAGCCAAACTCTACGGCTATTGGATTGTGAAAGAGTACCGCGAGGCTTATAATATGTTCTGTTGTTCGGGTATCCTGTTCAACCACGAATCGGAACGCAGAGGCGAAACCTTTGTAACGCGCAAGATTACATTGGCTGCTGCCCGTATTGCTCAAGGGAAGCAGGATTGTCTGTATCTGGGTAATTTGGATTCCTTACGTGATTGGGGATATGCTAAAGATTATGTGGAATGTATGTGGTTGATTCTTCAACAGGACAAACCGCAGGATTTCGTCATTGCAACAGGTGTACAGCACACTGTTCGCGAATTTGCTACATTGGCATTCCACTATGCCGGCATTGAACTGCGTTGGGAAGGTGAAGGTATAGATGAGAAAGGTATTGATGCAAAGACCGGAAAGGTACTGGTAGCTGTCAGTGAGGATTTCTATCGTCCTACGGATGTTGTCAACCTATGGGGTGATCCTACGAAAGCTAAGAATGAATTGGGATGGAATCCGCAATCCACCTCCTTTGAAGAGTTGGTGAAAATTATGGTGTCTCATGATATGCAAAAAGTGGCTGCGGAACATGTGGCCAACGTAATGCGTACCAACTTGGCCGAATATCTGGAGAAAGGAATTGTAAAATGATGGATAAGAACGCAAAAATATATGTAGCAGGACACCGTGGGATGGTGGGTTCTGCCATTGTCCGTGAGTTACATCGGCAAGGGTATATGAATATTACCACTCGTACTCATGCAGAATTGGATTTGACACGGCAAGAAGCTGTGGAAAAGTTTTTTGCGGAAGAAAAACCGGAATATGTCTTTTTGGCTGCTGCCAAAGTAGGTGGTATCATTGCCAACCAATCTGCATTGGCTGATTTCATGTATGACAACATGATACTGGAGATGAACGTGATTCACGCAGCTTGGAAGAACGGCTGTAAAAAATTGGAGTTCTTAGGTTCTTCATGTATTTACCCACGTTTGGCCCCTCAGCCTATGCCTGAATCTTGTTTGCTAACATCAGAATTGGAGAAAACGAATGAAGCGTATGCCTTGGCCAAAATATCGGGTTTGAAATATTGTGAATTTTTGAATCGGCAGTATGGTACGGATTTCATTAGTGTGATGCCAACAAATCTGTATGGACCCAATGATAATTATCATCTTGAACATAGTCATGTACTTCCTGCTTTGATCCGCCGTTTCCATGAGGCGAAAGAGGCGGGTCTGGATGAAGTGACTTGCTGGGGTGACGGCAGCCCGCTCCGGGAGTTTCTATATGTAGATGATTTGGCTAATTTGTGCGTGTTCTTGATGAACAACTATTCGGGGAATGAAACTGTGAATGCAGGAACCGGTAAAGAATTGACCATTAAAGATCTTACAGAATTGGTGGCTAAGGTTGTAGGATTTACAGGCGAAATCAAATGGGATACCTCACGTCCGAATGGCACACCCCGAAAGCTTTTGGATGTATCGAAAGCAACGGCTTTGGGGTGGTCTTACCAAACTGAATTGGAAGATGGTATCCGATTGGCTTATGATGATTTCCTGCATAATCCCATGCGTGCAGAAAGGTAACGATTTAAAACATTATTTATGCAAATTCTTTTATTATCCGGAGGCTCTGGGAAACGTCTTTGGCCTCTGTCAAATAACAGTCGTTCCAAACAGTTTATAAAATTACTCAATTCTCCCGATGGTCAAAAAGAGTCGATGGTACAACGGGTTATTCGTCAATTGGGAGAATCCGATTTAAAAGGTCATGTAACCGTGGCTACCAGCTTGTCTCAGGCTGATGTTATTTACAATCAGCTGGGTGAATACATCGATGTAGTGGTGGAGCCAGAAAGACGTGATACATTTCCAGCCATTGCTTTGGCAGCTTCATATCTGAAATATGAGAAATCATGTGCCGATGAAGAAGTAGTTGTTGTTATGCCTTGTGACCCTTTTACGGAAGCAGGATATTTCAAAGTTATTGAGCAGATGGTGCATGCGGTGGATGACAATGTAGCTGAGCTGGTTCTTATGGGGATTACTCCAACCTATCCATCTGTTAAATATGGATATGTAGTGCCTGATGAATCGAAACTGAAAGGTGGAATCTTTTCGGTCAAACGGTTTACGGAAAAACCAAATGTAGCTACAGCGGAATATCTTATAAAAGAAAATGCATTTTGGAACGGTGGCGTATTTGCTTTTAAGTTGGGATATATGATGAATATTGTGGAGCAATATATCCGGACTGTTTCTTTTTCGGAAATCCGTAACAGATATAGTGAATTCCCCAAAATCAGTTTCGATTATGAGGTGGCAGAAAAGGCCAAATTGGTAGCAGTAGTTCCTTTCTCTGGCAAATGGAAAGATTTAGGGACTTGGAATACACTTACAGATGAGTTGGAAGACCATGTAATAGGTAATGTTATCACAGATGGAGAGGCGGAAAATACACATATCATTAATGAATTGGATCTTCCGATTATGTGTATAGGAACCAAAGATTTGGTGATTGCAGCATCGAATGACGGTATTTTAATTTCCGAAAAGAACAAGAGCGAGAACATAAAAAAATATGCAGACCGGCTACAGTGTTGTCCAATGTATGAGGAAAGACATTGGGGAGAATACAAGATTATTCATAATGTTCAATATTCAGATGGCTTTCAGTCGTTGACGAAGCAATTGATTATAAAGGCAGGAAAAAGTCTCACATATCAAGCTCATCATCTACGGAAAGAGGTATGGACGGTTGTTGATGGAGAGGGACTGTTGGCTATAGAAGGAAAAATTACCCCAGTTAAACGGGGAGATACTGTTTGTATCCTTGAAGATATGCGCCACGGTCTAAAAGCCATAAATGACTTGACCCTGATAGAAACGCAAACCGGAAGCGATCTTCTTGAAGATGATGTGGAATTGTTTGATTGGAATTGGCAAAAGTAGATACAAAGTTTGGCGAGAACTTCCAGATAATCAAATCCGATTAAATATCTTACACAAAATTCAGAATTATAAAAGGTAAGGGCTTTTGTGATTCTTCCATTGATTATGAAAATCGAGTTTATGGGAGAATCAAAATTTATATTGCATTCCAAAAATGCAAATGTTCAGTGGATAGTATCAAAATATTCCGGTGTTAATCCATTAAGAATTTATCTTATGCTATTTCGTATGGGAATGAAGAAAGAACAAGAAGTGTTGGAACAAACTGCGTCTTGTACATCACTTTTTGTTCTTTTGATATCTTGAAAACATTGATTGTATAACATGGTTTCTTCGTTATCGGTTTATTATCGAAAACTTGCTTATCACGTAATAGAATCGGACGGCTTCCTATGGGTCGGATTCAAGCCGGGAATGGTACATTTTATTGCTAAAGAGGTTTGGAATATTCGCCCCTTGACCCGAACGGACGTTGAGAGATATTATGAGGAGTTTACAGTATTAACCCAAGGTAAAGGGAGTCTTTATTTTCGGATTGTAGCTCATGGTGGATTTCTGAAAGAGGCGTTGGCTTATGAGTTGCATGGTTTGACTGTTTCTGACGACAACTACCTCAGAAGCCTTAATTCCGGCAGACATGTAGAACTTTACCCACATAACGAGAAAGCTTATCGTGCTATTATAAAAGGCTTTGAACAGCATCGTATCGGTACCGTTGTGCAAGCGACCGGGACGGGAAAGTCATATCTGCTGGCTCGTTATATATCAGACCATGCCACAGAACGAATTTGCGTATTTGCTCCAAATGTCACAATCCTGGAGGAGATCAAAAAAGCGGTAGGCTTTACCTCTCCTTATATCTGCTATCGAACGTTTCAGTCATTGATATATTATCGAAAAAATGATAAACAACTCAAAGCAGATCATATTTTGATTGATGAGTTTCATCATTTCGGTGCAGAAATATGGGGGGCTGCTTTGCAGGAGGTAATTGAATCCAATCCGCAGGCCTATATATTAGGAACATCGGCGACTCCTATTCGCCCGGAGGGAATGATTGATACGGTGGATCTTTATTTCGAGGGAAATCTGTTTTATGAACTTACCTTACCTCAGGCTTGGTATTACCGTATTTTACCAGTCCCAATCCTGGTACAAAGTGCCTATGGATTAGACGGTGAACTGAATCGTTTACAAAAGCGATTGGATCGAAGCGGATGTTCAATTCGACGAAAAGAACAAGTCCAAAAGAAACTGGATGTGGCTCGCGTTGATTTTAAAGGGGCGTTAGGAGCTCCTGAGGTAATCCGAAAGTTCTTGCCCAAAGATGTATGTAAACTGCTGGTTTTTTGCCGTGATCTTACCGATCTGAAACAGATGGTTCCTGAGGTGTGTGGCTGGCTGACACAAGCCGGACGGGTAATCATACCATTTGAGATCCATCACACTCAAAGCGAACGGACTAATAATCAAATACTAAAGGCTTTCCAAAAAGAATCTGGGAAATTGCATGTATTGTTCTCTGTCAATATGCTGATAGAAGGACTGCATGTGGAGGGCATAGATGCCGTCTTGTTTCTACGGCGGACAGAATCCTATATTGTTACCCTGCAACAGCTGGGCCGTTGCTTGGATGCCGGAAGCGGGAAACAGCCTGTCGTATTGGATTTTGTGAACAACCTATCGGGCAAATCTGTATATGACATGATGGCCTTGCACATGGAACGCCTTGCCTGTCAGCCTTCACCCAAGGGATTTGAAGGGGTGACCTCTTTTCTGACCACAGGTTTCCTATCAGACATACGGCTTCGTATTGAGGAGATATTGACAGAGTTGGAACCTTGGCAGATCATGTATGAGAGGCTTATTGAGTTCCGTAAGAAAGAAAATGACTGGCCTTCGGTTACAGAGGGGAAGCTGGGCTTGTGGTGCAATACGCAGCGCATGGCTTACAAACGGGGAAGACTCTCGGAGGAGCGTTACAAACTGCTGGAGTCTGTCGGCTTTGAATGGAACTTGCTGGATTCAAACTGGATGAAGGAATTCCAATCATTGAAAGTCTTCTTTGCGACTCAAGGCCGCTGGCCCAAACGGGAGGATGGAGCTTTGGCTACCTGGTGTTATACTCAACGGGAAAGACGCAAGAAAGGACGTTTGAGCAAAGAACGTATTCGTGTGTTGGATGAGATCGGATTTGTGTGGAGTCAGGACTTGAACGGTGAATGGATGAAAAATTATGAAGCGTTGAAAATCTTTCTTGACAAACAGCAGCGCTTTCCCAAATCAGCCGAAGGTTATTTGGGCGAGTGGTGCAGTAGACAGCGGAAAATGCGCAAGCAAGGGAAACTTTCCCCTAATCGTCAAACACTATTAGATCGAATAGGATTTGTCTGGTCGGTGGAGCAGGTCTGGCGAAGCTACTTGGAACAGTTGCACCAGTTTCATGTCCAAAATGGACGGTGGCCTGGATGTCGTGAAGGGGCGTTGGGGCGTTGGTGTACGGTTCAAAGACGGAATTATCGAAGAGGAAGCTTGTCGGATCAAAAAATCGCCCAATTGGAACAAATAGGATTTATACCCTTGAAAGGAGACAAGTAATACAGAAGAAATGGAAATACTCTCATTTCATACGAAACAATAGAGTTTCCGCAGCCTTATTATCGCAGTTCAAAGTACACTATGATTTTAGAATACAATATACCCAATCGCTTTTCGTACTAATAGGCATATTACCGTTTATACAAGCCACCCTTAAATTTCGGATAGAAGGACTGGTTGCTTTCCACATACATATAGTGTCTAAATAAACAGCAAATATTGATAAATGAGTATTCAATATAAAATCATCTTTGGATATATGGTGTTGATTGTGGCTATAATCGGTATGATTATAATCATGGTACGTGAGCGGAATAGGGTTTTGGTGATTGAAACTGAGGCACAAACAATTCATCGGGTTCAACACAATGGAAATATAGTCCAGCATCACATCACGATTCTCTCAACTTATGGTGAAACAGCCCTTTCTTGGGAAGAGGAGGATTTTGCGAACTATCATTCTCTTCGTCTGCATATCGATTCCATGTTGCAGGCCATGCACAAGGGGTATGAGGAATTTGTCAGCCAAAGTCAAATAGACTCGCTGCGCTATCTATTATCCAGTAAAGAAGAGCATTTATACCAAATTATGCAACTTTTCCATAGTCAGAACAGTCAGGAAGGTATGCAATTCTCTCATTTACCAGCGGAAGCTCAACCGCGTACTGTTATTCGTAAAAAGAAAGGTTTTACAGGATTTTTAGGGGCAAAAGAAACTCTGGAGATAGTTCCTTCCGCATCTACAATTCTCAAGACATTGAACAAGGAATTGCTATCCATGCAGGAAGAACGGCAGAAAAGTATCAATGCTTATACCGATAGCCTCCGCAACCACAACAAGGAACTCAACCGAAAGCTTCGCCATCTGATAACCACGATGAACAACCAGACAGAACGTGTACTTGAAGCGAAGGAATGTCATCTTAGAGAATCTTACAACCGTTCCATATGTGTCATCTCCTGGCTGATTATCTCCGCCATTATTCTGCTTGTCATATCCTATCTGATTATTCAAAAAGATTTACGGGAAAAGGCAAGAACAAGGAAGCGTTTGGAAGATACGATACAACAAAACACTGCGCTGTTGGAAATGCGCAAGAATATTATCCTGACCATATCGCATGACATACGTGCCCCTTTGAATGTCATTGACGGCAGTGCCGATCTGGCAATGGATACACGTGAAAAGAAACGGAGGAATATCCATCTGAATAACATAAGGAGGGTGTGCAAGCATGTGGTACATCTGCTTAACAACCTGTTGGATGTGTACCGGTTAAACGAGGCGAAAGAAATACGGAACGATGTCCCATTCGACCTGCATGAATTATTGGAACGTACCGCTGCCGGTTTTTCTCATATAATCAATAATAAGGGTATCCTGTTCAATTGTGATTTTAAGGATACGGAAGTCAAGTTATATGGTGATGCAGACCGCATAGAACAGATTATAGACAATCTGCTTACCAATGCAGTTAAGTTCACGGAGACCGGCACAATCAATTTCAATGTGCACTATCTCAATGGACTGCTGGTCATGGAAATAGTGGATACCGGTGTTGGTATGAGTGAGGAGACACTTTCCCGTATCTTTCGTCCTTTTGAACGCCATACCTCTGCAACCAATGCGGACGGATTCGGATTGGGGCTTCCGATCACGCAAGGACTTGTCAATCTTCTTGATGGGACAATAGAAGTAACAAGTTTGATTAATTGTGGAAGCACATTTCGTGTGACCCTTCCCATGCCGGAAACGGATGAACCGTTGGAAAGCGAAAAACATGTCCCGACGCATTCCACACACCTGCATCACAATGTACTTGTTATTGATGACGACAGTATGTTGCAAGCTGTCATTAAAGAAATGTTAGAGCGTAATGGCATGGCCTGTACAACTTGTACCACAGTCAAAGAGGTAGTAAAAGCCATGCGGGAAAAAGATTATAACCTGTTGCTTACAGATATCCTGATGCCTTACACCAACGGGTTTGAATTGTTGACTTTGTTACGTAACTCAAGTATTGGCAATTCAAAGACTATACCCATTGTCGCTATGACTGCACGTGGAGAGAAGGAGAAAGATGCTTTTTTGAATGCCGGATTTACAGCCTGTATTTATAAGCCGTTCTCATCTACAGAGTTGATCGGTCTGTTGTCAACTATAGAAAGGGGTTGCCCTGACAAAAAGCATGATGTAGATTTCAGCATGATGTTGTGTGAGGTGAGCGATAAGATAAAATTATTATGTTCCTTTATTGACCAGTCGAAAAAAGATGTTGAAGAACTCAATTCGGCCATAGAAAATTGTAATAGGAAGAAATTGCGTGAAACGGTTCACCGTATGCTGCCGATGTGGGAATTATTACATAATGAAGAAATGTTGTTCGCTTATCGTTCCCTTTTAAAAGATGAAAGGGCCAGTGACACTGCTTTAAAAGAATATACTCAACGGATAATAAATCATACCGATATGTTGATGGCAGCAGCAAAAAATGAAATAAAAAGACAGACAAATGAAACGGAAAATACTGATAGTTGAAGACAATATCAGTCTGTCTCAGATGCAGAAGGACTGGTTTGCACAAGCTGGTTATGATGTCGTGACAGCTATGAACGAACCGATAGCCCGTTCACTGATACGCAAAATACAATTTGATCTGATTCTATCGGACGTACGTCTACCCGAAGGGGACGGAATATCTCTACTGGAATGGCTGCGCAAGGAAAGAAAGGATATTCCTTTCATCATCACGACCGAGTATGTGTCGGTTCCCGATGTGGTGCGCACTATTAAGTTGGGAGCGATAGACTACCTTCCCAAGCCGGTACGCAAGGAACATCTGCTGGAACTGGCAGAAGATGTGTTCCGCCCCATGGTTACGGTACGGAAACAGGAAAAGGTACTGTTTCACCGTACAAGTCCGAAGATCCTACAAGTGGAGAAACTTGCCAGACTGGTAGCTCCATCGGAAATGTCGGTGATGGTACTTGGTGCCAACGGTACAGGGAAGGAGTCGGTGGCACAGAGCATCCATCTGGGCAGCGAACGCCGGGAGATGCCTTTCGTGGCGGTGAACTGCGGGGCACTGCCACGTGAACTGGCCGCCTCGTTGTTCTTCGGTCACGAGAAAGGGGCATTTACCGGTGCCGACACCGCCAAGACCGGATATTTCGACATGGCGAAAGGCGGAACTCTGTTTCTGGACGAGATAGGTACAATGTCCTATGAGATTCAGTCCATGCTGCTGCGCGTGTTACAGGAGAATACCTATACTCCGATAGGCAGTGACAAGGAACGGGTAGCGGACGTGCGTATCGTTACCGCCACAAATGAGAATTTGCAACTGGCCATCAAGGAAGGGCGGTTCAGGGAAGACCTTTACCACCGCCTTTGCGAATTCGAGATACGTCAGCCTTCATTGGCGGAATGTCCGGAAGACATCATCCCTTTGGCTGAGTTTTTCCGTGAACGCCATTCGAAAGAACTGAAAAGGGAAACACAAGGCTTTACGGAAGATGCCAAGCGCAGGATGCTTACCTATTCATGGCCGGGCAATGTCCGGGACTTACAGAACCGGATCAAACGTGCTGTATTGATTGCGGAGACTCCGATGCTGGATATGGAAGGATTGGATATTGAGATCCGCCAAAGTGGAGATACGCACTCCCCGGCAATTCAGCCGTTGAAGGATGAGTCATTGGAGAAAATAAATATTATCAATGCTCTTAAAACTTGCAACGGACACCGGGAACAGGCTGCCGCACTGCTGAACATCAACCCAGCAACACTGTACCGGAAGATGAAGAAATACGGGGTGAAATAAAAATGAGCCTGCCGTTAGTGCAAATCTCACTGAATATGTGTACATTTGCAAACAAATAGAGAAAAATCGACATATTGTCTCTAAGACAATTGCTGACTGTATATGACATAAGACCGCAAGGTGTTTCTAATGGGAATCTGGAAAATTAACATTGAAAGGAACTATTGCGTGATTGCTTATGCTATGCCTACGCATAGCGTGCATTCACCTATTCCTTTCAAAGGCATTCCAGAGCCTCCATTAGAAGTAGCGTGTTTGCACGCTTCTTTTTTTGACGGCTTACGGTCCGGTATCAAAACAGAATTTATGCCAAAAGTCCAAGCTGTAACGGCGATGACACTGGACGGCTTCCTGCCGGAAACCGACAACGTGCTGATGCGATGGGTAATGAACCACAGGAAAGGTTTTGCCCGTTGGCGGGAGCGTTGTGATGCCCGGATTTTACCCCATTACATACTAGACCTTCTTTGTGAAAAAGACACTAAAGGCGATTCCTTTATCTACCTAGCAGAAGTTTCTGATGCAGAAACATTGGATCTCCTGCGTGGCCTCTTCCATTACAATCTTGTGGAAGAACTTATTATCTACCTTTTTCCTTATTCCGCCGGCAAAGGGAATTCCATACAGGCCATCTTTCCCGTCCGGCAATGGCAGTTACACAAGGCCGTTGTCCTGCCTGGTGGCATCTGCCGTCTGATTTATCGTAATCCTTGCAGGATGTAACTTGCAGATTGCGAGAATCCTTGCATCCTGCAAGGTTAATTTCCCATCAAATATTTCTCCTTTATTTTTTATTATACTGTATTTCAACGGAATAGCTATGTCATTTCGTGAAATACAGAGCCATTGGCACGCCGTTAGCCCTATATCATAATATAACCTGTTGCGCGACAAGGTGTAACCAGTCAATTATTTACACTTTAAAGACAGATCGTATTATGATACAGACAGACCGTGAGACCTTCCAGATGATGCTTCATCAGATTATGGAAAGGTTCGACAGGATTGAAGACAGGCTGAGCCGTATGAACCGCCAGACCTCCGCGCTTGACGGAGACAAGCTGCTGGACAACCAGGACATGTGCGAGCTGCTCGGCATTACCAAACGCACTCTCGCGCGGTACCGCCAGAAGAAACTCGTGACCTATTACATGATAGACGGGCGTACCTATTACAAGTCCTCCGAGGTCGAGGCGTTCCTCAACCAAAAGGGCAGGCGTTTGCCGGCGAGACTGAAAAAACAGATGGAAAATTAATATAAATGAAAGAATATGGAACTTGTATGTATTGACAAACAGACTTTTGAAGAACTGCGTGTCCGTTTTTGCGAATTTGAGGACCGGGTGACACGCCTGTGCCGTCCGGTCGAGGATCTCGGCCTGAAAAACTGGCTGGACAACCAGGAGGTGTGCGACGTACTCCGCATCAACAAAAAGACCCTTCAGGCGTATCGTGCCAAAGGTCTCCTTCCTTTCAGTCGCATCAAGAACAAGCTTTTCTACAAACCGGAAGATATACGGAGATTATTGGAATTGAGTTACCACCCTTTAATAAAGAGCAAATTATGAGCTATCATTTTATTGACAAGAAAGACCCACGCATTGACGTGATGTTCCAGGGACTGGAGAAAATGGAGAGGATGCTTTCAGTAATGGAGGATGTACCGAGATCACTCTTCAACGGTGAACGTTTCCTTACGGACGAGGAACTTTCCAAAGTCCTGCGGGTAAGCAGGCGTACATTGCAGGAATACCGTACATTCGGTGTAATCCCTTACTATCTGGTGCAAGGGAAGGCACTCTATAAAGAGTCCGATATCATGAAAATACTGGACGATGCCTACAAACGGTGCCGGGAGGAACAGCGCTGGGTATAGTACTGCTTCTTTAATCAAGCACGGAGAAACTGCCTGCTGTCAGCCGGGCAGTTTCTCCGTTTTCCATTTCATACAGCCGGTGATTTTATTTTCCGCTTTTTCCTGACGGTGAAATCCTCCTCGCAAAGGTCTATCCTGTTTCCGAAACCTGTGGACCTCAACCGTTTCATGTCCTCGTCCACTTTCGTGTCCGTAACCTGCGCATAAATCTGCGTGGTGGAAATAGAGGTATGTCCCATCATGCGGCTTACCGTCTCTATCGGAACGCCGAGCGAAAGGGTGATGTGGGTACCGAAATTATGCCGGGCCTGGTGAAAGGTCAAATCAAAACCATATACCTGCCCCAATTCCCTAGTCAACAGGATAAAATACCCGCGGGCATAAATATTGAACACCTTGTCTCCGCTTCTTTGGCCGCGGTATTTCTCTATGATTTGAAGAGGAATATCCAGCAGACGGACAGAAGAGAGCGTATCGCTCTTTTTCCGGTGGATATGAATCCACCATGTGCCGTCGCCGGCCTGCGTGATGTCCTTGTCCGAAAGCCGTTTCAGATCCGCATACGCCAGTCCGGTAAAGGTTGAAAAGATGAACATATCCCGCACGAATTGCAGTTGCGGTTTCTCCACCGGAGTGGTCATGAGTGTTTTAAGGTCTTCCAGTTTCATGTGGCGGCTCTTCCTTTTGGGCAGTTCGGGATGCAGGCGGCAATAAGGGTCGCGTCGCAACGTGCCCTGGCTCACAGCCCGCATCGTGAGCTTTTTCAAACGGTACAGGTGTTCATGCACGCTTTTGGGTTTCAGGTTGCGGTCAGTCCGCAGGAATACCTCGAAATCGTCATAAAACGTCCGGTCAAGGCTTCGCAGCGTCACATCTTCCACGCCTTTCTTTTCCCGGACAAAAGCGGAAAGATGCTTGTAGGAACGCTGATAGGAGTCGTATGTTTCCTGTATGCGGTCTATCCCGACCCGTTTCCTGAACTCCTCGTTATGCTCCCTGAAAGAGAGCCAGCAGGGTAAGCGGTTTCTGTCCGATACCCTTGACTGCGTTTCTTGACCAGTTCAGCCGTGATGAACCCCAGGCTGTTTCTTATCCGCTCATAATGTCCGGCAATCTCACGTGTCAGGTCATCTATGGCACGGTTCACGGTAACGGCATTCTCGCTCCTTCCGTTGGCACGGCCTTTCTCCGGATTCCAGATACCCGGATTGACAGAGACTTTGGTTCCTATCTGTGCCCATTCGGCATCAATGCTCACCTTGCACAATAGCTGGCACATTCCGTCCTTTCGCACTTTCGTGCGGTTAATATAAAACAGCACGGCAAAAGTGCTGCGTCGTTTGACATTCTGTTTTTCAGTATTCTTTTCCATATTCTTTCCATTTAAAAGGTTATTAAATGACGACAGAAAAACGCTCCGAGATTTTTCGGTTCAATGCCTTGGTGTCGGCGTCTATCTTCTCATCGGTCACTTTCGCGTAGATTTGTGTGGTCTCTATCTGACTATGGCCGAGCATCCTGCTGACCGTTTCAAGGGGGACCCCATGAGAGAGTGTGATTTCCGTTGCGTATGTATGCCGTCCTGCATGGAAGACCAACGGACGGTCAATGTGGCAGATTCGGGCAATCTCTTTCAAGTAGAGGTTCAGCGTGGAATTGCAATACATCGGCAGCAGCTTGTCACCGGGAGCTGTACCGCTATATTTCTTCAGAATCTGCAACGGTAAATCCAAAAGAGGAATCTCAAATTCTATCTTGGTTTTCTGCCTGGCACTCTTAATCCACCATGTCCCATCTTCCGCAAGGCATAGGTTGTCCTTTGTCAGCAGGCGCATATCTCCGTATGAAATGCCGGTAAAACAGGAAAAAAGGAACATGTCACGGACATGATAGAGGGTCTGCCTGTGAAGCGGGGTGGTCATAATCCTGTGCAACTCTTCTGCCGTGAGATATTTCTGCACGTGCTTCGGGCGCACCGGCTCGTAGCCCATGAACGGGCTGGCGGTAATAATACCGTCAGCAATGGCCTCTCCGACAATGGTTTTCAGTTGGACGGTCAGGTTGATGATTGTTCCGGGAGCGAGGTTACGTTCCGTCCGGAGATACAAATCATACTTGTCAATGAAAGAACGGTCCAACGCGGAAAACGGAATATCCGACAGTTTGTATTGCACCTGCAAGAATCTTTCGATATGGTTGTAGGCATTGCTATAGGCTCTCAGGCTTCCTACCGTACGGTTTATCCCCACACGCTTTTCAAAGTTGCGGATGAACCGCCTGAAATATCCCAGAAGCGTTTCCTGCCCGCTTGCCATTCCAAGCAGTATGCCTTTCACCTCTTCGGCCGTCACACCGTCACGGACAGCCGACTGTTCCATATAGATATTCAATGCCATCGCACGTATCTCATCCAGCCGGTTGTTGATTTCCTTTGCCGCCACGCTTTTTCCGGAAGCGCGTCCCGAAGACCAGCGGGATTGCGGGACTTTTATCTTCACACTGAATGCCGCTTCGGAATATTTTCCGACATTCAACTTTGCCATTACGGGGCAATTCCCGTCGGCATCCACCTCGCTCTTTTTCAGGTAGAACGACACCTTTACATTTGCCTGGTTCATAACCAATTCCTTTGTTTGCAAAATTATTATATGCAGAGTAAATGAACGGCATGAAAAATGTAGCGGAACGTAGAATAAGACCCCTCGGCCTGCAAACAAAGCCTGTATTTTTTTCTGATACGGAAAAATATGACTAAGTTTGCGTCAGCAGACATGGAAAAAACAGCGTTCTTTGCGGTGGTAAACGGGGTTATCAATGAAAGACGAAAGCTTGTTTTTCAAGCCTCTTTTTTTATCCCGAAAAGGCAACGGATAAGTAGTGATTTGTCCTCCTAACTCCACCTAAAACTTGCTAAAAGCCTCCTGCGGAAGAATGTGGTACAAAACGACATATCCCTTTTGCTATCAAACACTTTACATTATTTTCTCCAAAGTTATCCGTATGTGAGCGAGTTTTTATATATTTGTGCGAACTTCAATATTTATGGATAAAAAACTCTGTACCGATGAAAAACAAGACATGGACGTGCCTGGTTGTTGTGTCAGCAGCATTGCTGATGGCGGGTTGCGGCAGCAGGACAAAGAAACAAACAAATGAAGATGTAAGTATGGATAGTGTCGGTGTAACATGCAGTGGCGTAAAGACCTTGCAACTGGAGGGAGTGCAGGCCACTTGGATTCAGGATAATGCTGGTGAGCATTTGATGCCGAGAACGATTTTCCCGGATGCAAGCGATGAATTGATGGAAAGTTTGTCGCTTCAAGGCGGTATTCCTTCTTCCATGAGCACCTTCCTGGTAGATACGAATGGTATCCGTATCCTTTTTGATACGGGAATGGGAGCTCCCGGCAGTCGTCTGTTGCCCGGATTACAATCTTTGGGTATCTCTCCGGCAGATATTGGATATCTGTATCTTACCCATTTCCATGGCGACCATATCGGTGGAATGATGAAGGGAGACAGTGTAGTCTTCCCGAATGCCGAAGTGTACGCATCAAAAGTGGAATATGATGCCTGGATGGCAATGCCTGCCGAAAGGAAGGCGCAGGTCGTAAAGACGATGGATGCCTATAAGGAACGGCTGCATCTGTTTGAGTTTGGCGATACCTTGCCGGGTAATGTGGTTGCCATGGAGGCAGTCGGTCATACTCCCGGTCATACGGTTTTCCAGAGTGGCAAGTTACTGGTGATTGGTGACCTCATCCATGGTGCGGCCCTTCAGTTGGAGCATCCGGAATACTGCGCTTCCTATGATATGGATAAGGAAGCTGCCGTGAAAGCACGCAAGTATTTCCTCCAATATGCCAAGGACAACCAATTGACGATGGCAGGTATGCATCTTCCTGCTCCGGCCTTCAAATAGAATGGGAGAGTGTCAAAAGTATATGAGTACTTTCATTATGCTATATTTAGGCGCGGATAGTTCTGAGCCCCTCGTTATTCCTTTTTACTTTTAGAAGCGGCAGTCTTGTTCGATGTATGTCATATATTCGTCGTAACTGATGTGCCTGCCTCCCATTGTTTTGAGGTGAGGGGTTTCGAACTGGCAATCTATCATGACGCCTCCATGTTCCCTGAAGAATTGGGCCAGATGGATGAGGGCCAGCTTCGAGGCGCTGGGAACAAGTGAGAACATGCTCTCTCCAAAGAAACAACGTCCCAGGGTCACTCCGTACAGCCCACCTACCAATTGCTCTTCTTCCCATACTTCCACGCTGGCGGCGAATCCTTGTTCGTGCAGGTGCGTATAGGCTTCCATCATCTTCGTTCCGAGCCAGGCTCCTTCTTGTTCCATCCGCAATTCTCCGCAGGTTTGTATGATGTCTTGGAAAGCTTCGTTGAAGGTGATTTCGTACTTTCCTTTGTTGATGAGCGTACGCATGGAGTGGGAGATATGGATTTCGTCCGGAAAGATGACGAAACGGTCCATCGGGCACCACCATTGTATCAGTTCTTCCCGAAATGCGTACCAGGGGAAGATGCCGTTGGAGTACGCCAGGATGAGGCGGTCAATGGATAGGTCACCGCCCACAGCGAGCAACCCGTCGGGGTCGCCGTAGTGAGGGTCGGGGAAAGCAAGTTTATCCGTCAGTTGAAAGACCATATCGTTATTCGGTTGCGGGTTGTAGTTTCAATGCTCCGTTTTCCACTTGCACGCGGACTTTTCCTCCTGCCTTCAATGTACCGAACAGAATTTCGCGCATCAGCAAGGGTTTCAAGTGGGCGGCTATCACGCGGTCCATCTCCCGGGCGCCGTATTCGGGAATAAAACCCCGTTGGAGCAGCCATTCGTGTGCTTCCTGGCTCAATACCATTTCCACCTGGCGGGAAGACAGCTTGCTGCCTAGTTCTCCGAGTTTCTTGTCGAGGATAAGTGATGCCATCGGGCGGTCCATGTCATGGAAGACCACCGTGGCAGAGAGGCGGTTGATGAATTCGGGCTTAAAGGTTTTCTTGACTTGTTTCAGCATGGCTTCTCCGGCGGTGACCTGACTGTTGAAGCCGATGGACGCTTGGCGGGCATATTGTGCTCCGGCATTGGAGGTCATGATGAGGACCACGTGTCGGCAGTCGGCTTTCCGTCCTTTGTTGTCAGTCAGTACGGCATAATCCATTACTTGCAGCAGGATGTTGAATACGTCGGGATGGGCTTTTTCTATCTCATCGAGCAGTAGCACGCAGTTTGGGGTCTTGCGTATGGCGTCGGTCAGCAGGCCGCCGTCCTCGTAACCCACGTAGCCGGCAGGCGAGCCAATCAGTTTGGCTACGGTATGCTTTTCGGTATATTCGCTCATGTCAAAACGTTGCAGGGCGATGCCCAGCTCGGCGGCGAGCACTTTGGCAACTTCGGTCTTTCCTACTCCGGTGGGGCCTACAAAGAGCAGGCTTGCCAGCGGTTTGTTTTCGTCCAGCAGTCCGGCTTTGGACATTTGCACAGCTTCCACCACCTGACGGACGGCTTCTTCCTGCCCGTAGATGCGGGAGCTGATGCGTTCGTGCAGGCTTTCCAAGGCGGTGGTGTCGTCCTCTTTCATGGCGAGGGCATTGACTTTGCAGGTACGTGCCAGTATGTCGGTTATCAGTGCCTTGTCCACGGTCTGTTCCTCGGAGTCTGTGGGGTATATTTCCCGGTAAGCTCCTGCTTCGTCCACCAGGTCGATGGCTTTGTCGGGCAGGAAACGGTCGCTGATGTAGCGGGCGCTTGCCTTTACGGCATAGGGGATGACGTCGGGCTCGTAGGTGACGCCGTGGTAGGTTTCGTATTTCTCTTTCAGGCCTTCTACGATATGTATGGCTTCTTCAATGTTCGGTTCCAGTATGTCTATCTGCTGGAAGCGGCGTACCAGTCCCTTGCTGCGTGCGAAGTAGCGGTTGTACTCGTCGTAGGTGGTAGAGCCGATGAAACGTATTGCCCCGGTTTCCAGATAGGGTTTCAGCATGTTGGAGGCATCCATAGAGCCTTCGCCCGTGCGTCCGGCGCCTATCAGGTTGTGTATCTCGTCGATGTAGACGATGGCGTTTCCCTCACGACCGATGCCTTCCATGATACTTTTCAGCCGCTTCTCGAAATCGCCGCGATATTGTGTGCCTGCCAGTAGACTGCCCAAGTCCAGCTCATAAATGCGGAAGCCGGCAAGCCGTTCGGGGACGTTGCCCGCTTCGATACGGGCGGCAAGCCCATAGGCAAGGGCTGTTTTGCCTACACCGGGTTCGCCCACATGCAACGGGTTGTTCTTTTCTTTGCGGCAGAGCACTTGTATGGTTCGCTCCAACTCCATCTCCCTGCCGATAAGCGGGTTGTGGCCTGCCAGATGGTCGTTGAGGCAGGTCACGTAGTTACGCCACGGTTCTGTTTTCTCTTGTTCATCGGGAGATGGCGTACCGCCTGCTTCTTCTGCCAGCTCCGCTTCTTCGTAGTGGGTGATGAGCAGGCTGAGGAATTCGGGCAGGTCGCCGCCGACTGCTTCCTTCAGGAAATGGCATGCCCAGGAATCTTCCAGTTGCAGCAAGCCTTGTATCAGATGAGGAACATCCAGCTCTTCGGCGCTGGAATACTCTGTCACCGTATAGGCATGTTGCAGGAGTGAGCTGAGCTGGACGGAAAGTCCCAACTCGTATTCCACATTGTCGGGGACAGTGTCCACTTCTTCCGTCAGATAGTTTTCCAGCGAGATGCTGAGCTCCACATAATTGTAGAAGGTATCTTGCAGGGTGTGGATAAAGGGTTCCTGCTCTATAATGGCGCTCAGCAGATGTTCGGGCATGATGAACTCGTGCCGGTAAGACTCGGCCTTTCTTTGTGCGGAAGCGAATGCTTGGTTTACGAATATCGTATTTTTTATATCCATATTGTTTCTTTCTTCTTATTCTTCTTCCTCCGGGGTGACGGTGAGCCGGAGGGGGAAACCTTCATTGCGTGCCATGCGGGTGGCTTTCTGTACTTTGGAGTGGGCGATGTCGTATGAGTAGATGCCCACTACCGCGGAGTTGCTCTTGTGCACCTGCAGCATCAGTGTTTCCGCTTCTACCGATGATTTGTAAAAGACGGTGGTGAGTACCTTTACCACAAACTCCATGGTGGTGAAGTCATCATTGTAGATGGTGACTTTAAAGCGTCGGGGTTCCCGTAATTCTATGCGTTCTTTTTCTTTGAAAGAAGATTGCTGTTGTTCCATTTCTTTGAAAAACTACTGTTAAGACATTGTTCTACCGTTGTGTGGGCAACGAAAACTCCTGCCAGTCATATTCGTCTCCGTACTCGTCGGCTATGGCTATGCGTATGGTGACGTTACCCGTCTTTATCCGTTCTCCGGCACTGATGTTGGCGGTGTATTTCACACCGTTGCGCGGAGTTATTTGCTCTATCATGACCGACGGCGATATGTAAATACGCTTCATGCCCGTGGTTTCCACCACCACCGGCACTACGTTGTAGGCTGTTTTGTTTCCTTCGTTCATGATTTCAAAAATCACTTTACAGTTTTCGCCCGAATTGATGACGTGGTTGCGGCTGTCGTCAATGAAACGTATATTCCGTATCCTCAAGTGGTCGATGGCCGATGCTTGCGGCTGTCTTCCGGATTGCGGGGGATAGGGCTGTGTCCTTTCTATCCGGTAGCTGTACTCCTCCTGCTTTTTGGGGGCTGTGGCTGCATTGGCAATGGCAGCTCCCGCAATGGTTCCTATGATGGTGCCGATGGCGGAACCCCGGTATCCTCCCCGCCAGCCTCCGTTGCTGTCTCCTATCAAGCCGCCGATGGCACCGCCTACATTACTTCCGATGGCAGCTCCTGCGAGCACTGCGTTAGGGTCGCCTACAGCCATCTGGCTTGTGCCGCATCCGCTGAGGATGATGGTTGCTGCCAGGATTCCTATAAAAGACTTTTTCATGTTCATATCCTATAATTATTATATTGGGCAGATTGTTTTATAAAAGGGCTATTCCCAGTAAATCATCTTTTTGGTCATGCCTCCGTCAATGGTGATGTTTTCGCCATTGATGAAGTCGTTTTCGTCTTGACATAGGAATAGGCACATACGGGCAATATCTTCCGGTTTACCAACCCGTCCGGAGGGATGTTGCGAATGGTCTTCTGCCCGTAATTGTTCATAATCGTGTGTCTGAATCCAGCCCGGAGAGATGGAGTTGACCGTGATGTGCCACTCTGCAAGCGATAAAGCCAACGCATGCGTCAACGAATAGATGCCTCCTTTGGAAGCTGCATATCCTTCACTGCCCGGTTCACTCATCAGATAGCGCGTAGAACAGAGATTAATGATTCTTCCGTAGGTATTCGTGTTGTTTTGACTTTTGCGGTGTACTGCCAACGCATGTGAAGTAATGAACACCGGACGTAAATTCACAGACAATATTTTATCGAAAGTCTCCACACTCGTTTCTGTGATGGGAGAGAATTCACTGATGCCGGCATTGTTTATAATGATGTCAATATCCCCCCATTCCTTGAAAATATTTTGCAGGCAAAGTTCCAATGCTTCTTTGCTGTTTAGGTCGACGGGATAGAACTGTGCTCCGGTGGCTTGGGCGGTTTGCTGCCCTTTCAGTTCATTCTTGTCACAAAAGGCTACTTGGTAATTAAGCTTGCAGAAAGCTTCTACAATGGCTTTGCCAATCCCCCCGGCACCTCCGGTCACGAAAACTTTCTTTCCGCCTTTTTTGAGGGGAAGTGTCGGCTTATGTAGCGTTTGTACCTTGCCGGATTTTTTCGCTTTCTCCCAAGCTGCTTTGCGTGCCTGGTATTGCTCGTACTGATTTTCAAGATAATTATCGGCCATATATGTTTCCGGTTTTATTGTTTAACTACGGCGTGTGTCACTTCGTACCCGATGACTACTGCCAGTCCGTTCTGTTTTAGGTATTGTCCGATGGCGGGTACGTAACCGCATCCGTTCAATATGAGCAGGGAGGTGGTCAGTATAGCAATCTGTTTCTTCATGTCATTTTGACTTTATTTGGTTTAATGTTACAAAGGTAGAGAAAGTATTGAAAAGGCTATAGGGGTAGCATTATGTTTTCTTTCCTTTTGTCATATTATTTTTTTCAATGTGGTGATTCACCTCTCCATTAATGAGAGTTATATGATGGCTTTTACTGATTTTTCCTACTTTTTGTTTGTGGCTTTTCCCACTTTTACGAAATAAGTTACATATTTCTGTAATTAGAGCTGTCAAAATGGCTATAATGATGGGAACTAACCACTCTTTATTATTTTGTATGAATTCTACTGGATTGCTCATATTTGTATGTATTTATTAAAGTTAGATATGGATAACGGTGATGAATGAGTGAGTTTCCCTATGATTTTTGTTCCAATATATAATCCTAAGATACTTAAACTTAATCTTGTTAATGTAGAACTATTTAGTAGATTGAATACTTGCTCCCAGTTCTTATTTAAATTACAAAAATAGTTTCTGACTTCTGTGGCTGTAAACGGTGGCATTTCCTTTTTAAACTCTTCAATCAAAGGAATAAGATATTCTTGTTCTCTAACTTTTAATTTTTTATAGAAAAGATCACTGTTTACCTCTGTAAAAGAAAGTGTGTCTTCTTCGTGAGACGTACAAAACATACAACTTCCCATATCGTTTACTGCATTCATAATTTCGGGATGAATTGATTTGAAGTCCTCTAAAAAACGTCTGTCTATTTTTTGCCTGAAGAATAAATCATATTGTTTCAGTAAATGATTCTCAAAAGTATCTATCGGATAAAAACCAGAAATATTCATGGTAGCATTTCTTTGAATTATATACTCGATATCAATGGTCTTAATATTGTAAGCTATGTCAACAATGGGGGAGAGTTGTTTGAAAAACAGTTCCAGCATAAATGAAATAGAAGGATTGACCATCTGCTGTCTAAGCATCATGAAGGTAATCAAAGCAGATGTTGATGCATTTAGGTTAGGTATAAGTTTTATCGCTTCGTTTAATATGGCTTTTTCTGTTGATATGTTTTGAAAATTTAGTCTGTCAATTAAAACGTCTATAATAAACTCTTTTGCTCTTTTATCTTCTGTGGAAATATATTCAATTAGGGTATCATGTAAAAAGGCTTGCATAGATAAAGACTGGAACCTTTCAGTCAGGTGTTTTTGTTGTTCTTTTGCTAGCTTTTCAAGAATACTTTTTATACACTCTTCAATTTCTTGTTTAGCTTGTTCTATGGCTGTGGTAGTGTATTTATCAAAGTCTGTCCGTAGGATTTCGAGGCAAGAGGTCTGGAGGTCTTTAGAGATTTGCCCATCAATTGTTAGATTTCCATTGATAATAACTACATTATTAGAGTTCTCAATCTTTCCAATGTACTGTATTTTATTGTTGTCTAACATATTCAGTTGTTTTTGATTTTTTTTTTACTCTATTGAGTCATGTGGTATATTCACATGCTTCACCAATAGACTTATCTTTTCTCCGAATAAGTTCACTATATTGATACAAGATAACCTTCATCTCTCTTCCTTCTTTTTTCCTTGAATTCTCTTTACTTGTTCCTCTATTTCCTCAATCGAAGGCAGTTGACTTTTAATATCTTCGGGAATCAGCTTAGACAGCTCATACTCTGATATGCCGATAGGCTGATTTGTTGATTCCAGTGCATATTGCGCCATTACTTGGTTTTTTGTCTTGCAGATAAGCAAGCCGATGGTGGGGGTATCGCCAGGTTTACATTTTAGATGGTTTACGGCACTGATATAAGTACCGAGTTGACCTATAAATTCAGGTTTGAACTTCTGCACTTTTAGCTCGATTACGCAATAACAACGCAGTTCCAAGTGGTAAAAAAGCAAGTCGGGATAGATTGTTTCATCGCCTACTTCCAAAGGCATTTGACGTCCTACGAATGCAAATCCTTTACCCAATTCAAGCAGAAAACGAGTGATATTCTGTGTCAAAACCTTTTCTAACTCTAATTCTTGAAAATCTTTGGTAATGGTCAGGAAATCGAAGTTATAGGGGTCTTTGAGTGTCTGTAGAGCTAGGTCACTTTGCGGTTTTGGTAGCAGACGACTGAAATTGTTTACCGCTTTGCCTTGCCGCTCATAGAGATTGGTATCAAGAAAGTTGAGCAAAACGGCACGACTCCAGCCGTTTTCTACAGTTTCATTCAGATAGAATAGAGCCTTATCCACTTCCTTGCATTGGGAGATGATATAGAGATGATGCCCCCAAGGGATGGAGAAAAATTTCTCTTCACCTAATTTGGAAACAACTTGTTGCCAAATTGTATATGGCTCATTATAAAATAGATACCACTGCTTTATACTGCGTATGTTTCTATATGAGAACCCTTTCATATCAGGAAATTCTGCCATCAGCTCACGACTCAACTCTTCGAGAAATCCGCTTCCCCAAGTCATTTCTTTCTGCCGTTCTATAATTTCTGCCCCCAGTTGCCAGTAAAGGTGAAGCAGTTCGCTGTTCACGCGTACAGCCGCTTTAATCTGTGCACTACGAATGTCTTGTTTTAGGTGGTTTACCCAATCCTTGAACGGTTGATTTATAGATAGTGCTGTTTTCATATTTTTATTTTCTTCATCGTCATATTCGATGTTTCTATTTCACAAAGTTAAGAAAAAGAATTTATTTCAACTGTAATCCTTTCCGTCTTTTCTACCTCTCCACTTTTACCACACAATATATCATCTCCCCCTCTCTTTCCTTTACCTCATCCCGTGTTGCTGCAATATCCTCCCGAACACGTTCACCCGTTTTGCAGAGAATAGGTATCGCACTATGTCGCTGTATTTCTTCCTATATTTTCGCAGGCGATAATTATTCCCCTTGTAGGGCTTCAAAAGGGAATCCGTCTGTTTCCCTAAGGAGAACGGTTTGTTTCAATATGGAGAACAGTTTGTTTCATTAGTAGGAAACAGTTTGTTCCGTTAAAGAAAACAGTTCGTTTTATTGAGTGCGAACAGTTTGTTTCATAGTATGTGAACTAAAGTGTTATCTATATTTTCAGTGATAAAATGACATGAAAAGGGGGCTGAAGATTACCTTTCTACCATTTGTATTCCTCGCTGTAAGAGTCGAAAGCCGGTTCTCCCGGAATGTTGTATTGGTGGAAAGTTCTGCGGATATAGTTCTGGTCTTCGGGGGAAAGGTAAGATTCTTCCCGGTAGAAGCGGTAGTATTTTCCGCGGCCGAAATGGGCTATCAACTGGCTTTTCAGAGGTTGGAGATTCTTGTAGGGAACTTCATCGAGCAAGTGGCTGATTCCCCACGCAACATGTATCTTTTGTGTCGATTGGAAATAGGCGCATTGGCTGCTATCCTCTGGAATGCACAGTGGATTGATGATGCGGATGGACGGGTACTCGGGGGTATCGCGAAGGGCGGCTAAGCGATGCAGGCAGTTGTCGGCTTTCGGGCATTGGTTGTTGAAACAGCGTGAGTAGTTGGCAGGTGCTAAAGGTTTTTCGGAAGAATGTTTCATGTTTATATATACTTTGATGAAGCTACAAAGATAACACTAACTTTTTGATATAGCCTTCTGTTCTCTTGTTTGAAATGCCTCTTCATTGAAAAAACAGTAGCCGGAACCACTGAATCCAGTAATTCCGGCTGTACCGTTCTTTCTTATAAGTATGGATGGACTATTTCACCTGGATGATGTCATAATTCAAGTCACTCACTGCTTCCTGCAGGCTGTCGTTGACAAGGCGCAGGGTAGTGTCGTTCACTACTACGAAGTACACCGGAGTGTCGCCGTCGTCTGGAGTCAGTTTGATGGCTGTTTTCTTCTTGTTGTCGACGTCTTTCTGGATAACTTCTTTCTTTCCTTTGGAAGTAAAGCTCTTGTTCTTTCCGGGGCCTTCGGCATCCAGATAAGTTGTTACCAGCGTGTAGCCGCTTTCTCCGTCGGGACCTACACTGTCTACGCTCAATACATACTGGATGCCCGGACCGTCGGCGGCGGGAAGGATTCCTTCGTATACGGCTACGGCAGACGAGTCATTGCCGGTAACAGCCATTACACTTTCGTCCATGGCGACGGCGTCATTGTTCTGAGTTCCTTTTGATTGGCAGGATACCAATGCAGCGGCAAGGGCTGCAATCATCATTACTTTTTTCATTGCTTTAATGGTTTAAGTTAATTATAAAGACGCAATAGCGTTTGTTATTCATCTTCTTCTCTCTTGATGACGAGCAGCTTGTCCACCCGTCCGCGGTCCATATCCACCACTTCGAAGTCCAGGTTTTTGTAGCTGAACAAGTCTCCGGCTTTCGGCACCCGTCCTATCAAGAACATGGCAAGACCGCTCAAGGTGGTGAAGTCTTCTTCTTTCAGGTCATCATAGTTCATAATGCCCATCGCCTCCATAAAGTCATCCAGATTCATAGAAGCCTCCACCAGCATGGAACCGTCCTGACGAACAACGATTTCCTCTTCTTCCGTTTCATTCTCTTCGAGGATGTCTCCGAAGATACTTTCCGTCAAATCGTGCAGGGTGATGATACCTTCTGTATTTCCATACTCGTCTACAACAACTCCGAACTTGTTTTTGTTCTTCTTAAACAGCTCTAAAACTTTCTTTGCATACAAACTTTCCGGAATAAACAAAGCAGGGCGTGCAATACTACGTAAGTTGAAGGGTTGTTCGCCGCCCATCATCAAGATGATGTCCTTTACGGAAACCACACCGATAATCTCGTCCTTTCCCCGCTCCACCAGGAGATATTTGCTGAAGTGTTCTTCGTGGATGATACGCAGCACCTCTTCCGGTGTGTCTGTGGGATGGAGCACAACGATGTCGCGGCGATAGGTCATCAGGTCATTCGCTCTTTTGTCCGAGAAGCGGAACACGTCACGCAACATTTCCGTTTCGTCTTTGTCGATGACGCCTTGTTCCGAGCTTTGGTGCAGAATCATCTTCAGTTCGTCTTGTGTCATTTGGCGTTCCTCGCCACTGTTCAGTCCGATGAGTTTGTTCATCAGTTTGGTGGAAGCGCTCAACAGGCATACAAACGGATAGGAAATCTTGGTCAGCACAATCATGAAGGGGCTGAGCATGGTGGCCCATCGTTCCGGGTTGTTCAAGGCGATGGACTTGGGCACCAGTTCGCCTATGATGAGCGACAGATAGGTGATGATGGCTACTACGGTAATCATGGCGAGAGTCTTGGCATAGGCGGCTACTCCCGGAATGAGGGCGAACAGCGGTTCTACGTCATCAGCGATGGTGGCACCACCATAGGCACCGGATACGATACCGATAAGAGTAATACCGATTTGGATGGTGGAGAGGAATTTTTCGGGTTCTTCCAGTTGTTTCAATACTCCTTTGGCTCTTTTGTTCCCTTTTCCGACAAGAGTTTCAAGGCGTGCTTTACTTGAGGAGACTAAAGCGATTTCATACATGGCAAAATGCCGTTCAGAATAAGTAAAAGTAGAATGATAATAAACTCCATAGTGGATTTTGAATAGTTTGTGAGGCAAAGATAATGATTTTTCAGTATTTATTGTTAATATTGCCATCCGTTAGAAAAAATAAACAATAAATAGATGAAAAAAATTATTGCCTTGGGGCTTTGTGGTGTCTGTCTGCCGTGATGTTGCAGGCGGCACGTGTAGACACGGTGTTGGTAAGAAGTGCAGCCATGAATAAGGATGTAAAGTTGTGTATGTATTGCCTGATAAGGCTATCGGCAAGCAGGCTTGTCCGGTGGTTTATCTGTTGCACGGTTATGGCGGCAATGCGCGGAGCTGGGTGCAGCTGAAGCCGGAATTGCCGCAGATGGCAGATGAGAAAGGAATCATATTTGTATGTCCGGACGGCAAGAACAGTTGGTATTGGGACAGTCCGGAGAATCCTGCCTACCGTTATGAGACTTTTGTCACCTCGGAATTGGTGAAGTATACAGACGGGAACTATGCTACCATTCCCGATAGAAAGGCGCGTGCCATCAGTGGATTGAGTATGGGCGGCCACGGTGCTTTGTGGAGTGCTATCCGTCATAAGGATGTGTTCGGTGCGGCGGGCAGTATGAGTGGAGGAGTGGATATACGGCCGTTCCCCAGAATTGGGAAATGAACAAGCAGTTGGGAGAGTTTGCTGCCAACAAGGCATCTTGGGATGCGCATACGGTGGTCAACCAGCTGGATAAGATTGTAAATGGAGACTTGGCGCTAATCATCGACTGCGGTGAGGCCGATTTCTTTCTTGAAGTGAACAAGGACTTGCACAACCGGCTGCTGGCAAGGAAGATAGACCATGACTTCATCACCCGTCCCGGTGGACATACCGGAACGTATTGGAACAACTCCATAGACTATCACGTCCTTTTCTTCGACAAGTTCTTTAAGAAGTAAGTAACTTATTATTCGATGGTATAGTTCACGGTGCGTGTAGTCCTGCTCGTAGCCGTTCCTTATATGCCTGACGACTGCATGGCAGGAAGTGACGATACCGGTTATCTAACGTATAAGTATAGGTGGTGGTCTCTTCACTTTCTCCGTTGCTGTCCGGGATGAGTTGGGTAATCAGATAGTTTGCAGGTTCTCCCAATATCTTCCCGTATATGGCAACCGCATGCATGGAAAGCGGATACATGTCCGTAATGAATAGGCTTGGTATTTCGGAGATATTTGCAATTTCATTGTCTGATGGTGTGGTAGCCGTACTGTTGTGCTCAAAGTGTCAACCTTTGCTGTATGCGCAATGCCCGGAAGTTGCTGTAGTCTATTGTAATGAATGAGTATTCTTTTCCGTCGTCCAGCTTTTCTGTGATGTTTTCCAGATAGTATTTGTCTTCGGTGTTGATGAGGTAGGAGAAGGTGTAAGTACGGGTATTTCCTGCCATATCCTGACTGGTACAAGTGGTGGCATAACCTTTGTCATTCAGCGTGTAGGTTGATACTGTACCTGCTTCGTCGGTTATCACGGCTTGATGGTCCTTGTATTCGACAGTAGTGGTATTCTCTATCTCGAAGAGTTCGTCTCCTGCTGTAAAGCTCTGTTTGCCGGTGTAGCTGGTCAGCCTGCCTGCACTGTTGTAAAGGTAGGTGTGGTGGCAGTAACCGGTTGCGCATCGCTCTCTATCACTTCTTTGAGTTCGATTTTGGAGAAAGGAGTGGTGGGGTAGGTTGACGGCTCCGGTTCTGGCGTATCACTGCCATTGTTATCATCGCTGCAAGCTGCCAGTCCGCCGAGCAACAGCAGGCTGAACATGATTCAAAATCGGGTGATGATTGTAACTCTTCTGTTTAGTTTCATCCTATTTGTCTTTTATTTGATGCGTACGGCATGGCTTGCCCGACGTTCAATGGAGTTTGCGGAGTGGTCACTCTTAAAGAACGGGTATCTTCTTGTGCGGGCGGTTGTATGCTTCCGTCGATGGCGCCGAGTGCAGTGCTCAATAAGGCTTCGTTGGTATCTCCAAAGGGCAGGAAACGTGACATGTCGCTCATCTCATTCACTACATATCCCGAGTAGGCCGGTTGGAATCGGATTCATAATCAGATTTCCCTTCCGAATTGTATATCTTGCAGACGATGGGATTCATCGTTATCATCAGTTCGGGGCTGGAGAAATTCCTGGAACCTACATTCTTGCCTACGGTAGTACCGCCGATTATGACAACATCCATATACGGGTCGAGGCAGTTAATCACCATTTCGGAGGCGGAGGCAGTCTGGCTGCTGGTAAGTACGTAGAGAGTATTCAGGTTTAGGTTTGCTCCGTTTCCGATGAGTCGGAATTCAGGGTGAACGGTACTATCTGCGGATTGAAGCGGTTGTTGAATTCCAGGTACCCCAACTCTTGTCCCAAGGCGGAGGAAGGTGCAAGCATGGTACACAGCAATTCTGCGCAACTCAGTAATCCACCGTTGTTGTAGCGCAAGTCAAGGATGAATTCGTTGACTTGCTGTGATGCGAAATATTGGAATGCGCTGCGCAGGTCGTTGTCATATTCATTACTGTTGTCCGTGGGGCCGGAACTGAAGTGGTTGTAGACCAGATAACCTATTTTCTTGCTGCCTGATGTATATACATTCTTATAGTGCACCGGGTTGTCGTTGACGGGACGCGCCGATGCTATCTGTCTGGGTTTGTCGTAAGCAACGATGGCATTTTTCTCCACGTCGTAATAACCTACTGTAAGTTCCATGGCACTACTTCCATACAGTTTCTTATAATTCTGTTCAGTAATAAAGTTCCGTCCATCTTCATAATCCAGTCACCCGTTTTAGCCCGATTTCCGAGGCCGGGCTTCCGTCGGCAACGTAAAGAATCTGTGCAACAATGGCATTCTCTTCTCCTTCTACTTCTATCTGGTTGGTAGTGAACTGGAATCCGTAGCTGTAATCCGTATAGGGATGCTGCGGGTAGTGGTGATGCTGACCAGACTGTCGATGGTGGAGAATTTGTCTTCTTCGGATTTGAGCGAGGCAAAGAAAGTGAAAGGGGCTTGAAAATAGTTCAAGTCGTTGGTATGGGGATAGCGTCTACCCAATAGTACCACACACGCATGGTATCGTCAATCCAGCGGTCTGTCTGGGTCTGTCCGGCATACTCTTTCCAGCGGTCCACCCGCAGGAAGTCAGATAAATGGGAAGAATCAGGGTTCCCAATATGAGTATCAGTATATTTCTTGCTTTCATGGGGCAAAGATAGTGCAAATTGAGTGCAGAACTTTCATGCTTGCATGAAAAGTTTTGCCGAAATGCAGTCTATCTTATCTAAAGATAGAAAATTGCTTGCTTATCTACCACAATTGTGGTATAAAATTCCCTAATCTGTGTCATTGTCTGCCCCGGCTTATCGCTCTATCTTTGCAACATCCGAATGAGAAACGGTTTATTCACCTAAAATACAAACGACAATGGAAACAAAGAAATTGCACTTTGAGACTCTACAACTTCACGTTGGACAAGAACAACCCGACCCGGCAACTGATGCCCGCGCCGTACCTATCTATCAGACAACTTCGTATGTATTTCGTAATTCGGCCCATGCGGCAGCCCGCTTTGGCTTGCAGGACCCGGGAATATTTACGGGCGGTTGACGAATTCCACCCAGGATGTGTTCGAGAAACGTGTGGCGGCTCTGGAAGGCGGTGTTGCCGGATTGGCCGTAGCCTCGGGTGCGGCAGCCATCACTTATGCCTTTGAGAATATCACCCGTGCAGGCGACCATATCGTGGCAGCTAAGACCATCTACGGCGGAACGTATAATCTGCTGGCCCACACATTGCCTGCCTACGGGGTTACCACTACTTTGTGGACCCGGGCAATCTGGACATTTCGAGAAAGCGATTCAGGAGAATACCAAGGCAGTATTCATTGAAACGCTGGGAAATCCGAATTGCAACATCATTGACATTGATGCCGTTGCTGAAATAGCACACCGTCACCGGATTCCTCTGATTATAGATAACACCTTCGGTACTCCTTACTTGATTCGTCCCATAGAGCATGGGGCAGATATTGTAGTCCATTCGGCAACGAAGTTCATCGGAGGGCATGGTACGTCCTTGGGTGGTGTTATTGTAGATAGCGGCAAGTTCGACTGGGTGGCCTCGGGGAAGTTTCCCCAACTGACGGAACCGGACCCGAGTTATCATGGAGTACGTTTCGTCGACGCTGCCGGTCCTGCTGCCTATGCCATCCGTATCCGTGCCGTATTGTTGCGTGATACCGGTGCCACAATCAGTCCTTTCAATGCTTTCATTCTGTTGCAAGGATTGAGACGTTGTCGCTTCGCGTGGAACGTCATGTGGAGAATGCCTTGAAAGTGGTTGAATTCTTGAAGAAGCATCCCAAAGTGGTTGCCGTGAACCACCCGTCCCTGCCCGAGCATCCTGACCACGCGCTTTACGGGAAATACTTTCCGAATGGAGGCGGTTCTATCTTTACGTTTGAGGTGCGGGCGGTGTGAAGGAAGCGCAGACGTTTATTGACAGTTTACAGATATTCTCGTTGCTTGCCAATGTGGCTGATGTGAAATCCCTGGTTATCCATCCTGCCACCACTACCCATTCCCAATTGAGTGCACGGAATTGGAAGAACAAGGCATCAAACCGGGCACGGTCCGCTCTCCATCGGGACAGAACATATCGATGATTTGCTGGACGACTTGTCCCAGGCATTTGACAGAATTTAAAAGAATAACAGTATACGATAGAATGAATATTGCTGTATTATTGTCGGGAGGTGTAGACAGCTCCGTGGTGGTACATCTCCTTTGCGAACAAGGTTACCGTCCTTCTATTTTATATCAAAATAGGGAGGGACGATGCCGATTATATGGACTGCTCTGCGGAAGAGGATATGGAGATGGCTTCTGCCATTGCCCGGCGTTATGGATTATCGTTGGAAGTAGTGGACCTGCACCGGGAGTATTGGGACCAGGTGGCGGCTTATGCCATTGATAAAATAAGACGTGGCTTGACTCCCAATCCGGATGTGATGTGCAACAAGCTGATAAAGTTCGGGTGCTTTGAGCAACGTGTGGGAAGGATTTCGATGTCACGGCAACCGGGCACTACGCCACTACGGTGTTGAGGGATGGAAAGACATGGCTCGGTACCGCTGCCGATTCCGTGAAAGACCAGACCGACTTTCTGGCACAGATAGATTATCTGCAAGTTTCCAAACTGATGTTTCCATTGGGCAGACTGATGAAGAATGAGGTTCGTGACATAGCCCTGCGTGCCGGATTGCCCAGCGCCAGACGTCGTGACAGTCAGGGCATCTGCTTTCTGGGAAAGATTGATTATAATGATTTTGTGCGCCGTTTCCTTGGCGAAAGGGAAGGGATATTGTGGAGTTGGAAACGGGTAGAAAGTTGGGCAAGCATCGGGGCTATTGGTTTCATACCATCGGCCAGCGTAAAGGATTGGGGTTGGGTGGAGGACCGTGGTTTGTTGTCCGCAAGGATGTGGAGGAGAATGTGATTTACGTGTCCCGCGGATGTGATACGGCATTGCAATACGGCTATGAATTCCGTATGTACGATTTTCATTTCATTACGGATAATCCCTGGAAGGGAGCGCAGGAAGAGGTGGAGGTGACTTTCAAGATACGCCATACGCCGGAGTTTGTCAAAGGCAGGTTGCAAAAGGAGGCGGAGGGTTACCGCATTGTTTCGGAAGAAAAGCTGCAAGGCATTGCTCCGGGCCAGTTCGGAGTGGTGTATGATGCTGATGCCCGGCTGTGTGTCGGGAGCGGGGAGATTTATATATAATATTCCACCAAGTCTACGATGCCTGCCTTCATGGCATATTTGGTGGCTTCGTGCGCATTGTTTACACCCAGTTTCCGGAAGATATTCTTCCGGTGGCTGTTTACCGTATGGAAGCTGAGGTTTCGTTCGGCAGCTATTTCTTTGGTTGTTTTCCCCAGGGCTATCTCTTTTAGGATGCTCCGTTCGGCAGTAGTCAGTAAATCATCTTTGATGGTAGGATGAGTGGGGAGGAGGAACCGTTGCCTGCGAGCAGCAGGTTACTGACGTGATTACAGATGAATCGCTCCTTGCGTGAGGCGCATTGTAGTGCGGTCAGTATCTCTTCTTTGGAATTATCCTTCAGCGCTACGCCGAATGCCATGCTGCTGAACAATACCTGGCGCAGGAACGGTAGGCTCAATTCGTCGGAAAAGAGTAGCCAATCGGCTTCCTTGAAGCGTTCGTGAAGTACCATTAGCTCTTCGGCTCCCGAAAATCAAAAGGGTATAGTCCAGAATGACAACGGCGGTGGGATGCAGGCGTAGTTGCTGTATCAGTTCTGCCTTGTTGTCGGCTTCCAGCAGCAGGGAGGTGTCTTTCTGTCTGCCCAATAGGAACATCATGCCTGCTTTGGTGATATCTTGATTGTCTGCAATGATAAATTCTCTCATGACATTGGTATATAAAACTCCGCTACAAATGTACACTTTTAGTGTGATTTGCGGCGGAGTGGGAATATATATATTTATATAAGGGTTTTACCAGGAACGTCCCTTGAATATGTTGATTGTTCCAGCGGAACCAGGTTCCCGCTCAAAGTCATGGTGTTGGAGTTGAAGTTCGGGCTGATGGTTACGGTTGCGTTGTTCCCGCCATCGGTCAGCGTAAGGAATATCTGGGCGGAAATGCCGATACCCTGGATGCTGAAGTTACAATTCACGTTGCCCCGTTTGTCGGTAGTCATTTGATGTCCGATACGGTTCCGTCTACTGTTACACCGCCAATGCCGTTAGGACCTGGGTATACGGTGTTGAAGGCTACCTGCACGGTGCCACGTCCTTGGTTGACCAATACGAAGTTGGTGTTGGAGTTTACAAATGCGGTCTGTCCGTTGCGGAACATCACTTGGTCTGCCTCCATTACGAACTGGTGAGCTTTCAAGGCCGCCATTGCGTCATCGTACGAAATGGCATCCTGTGCTTGTTCTTCAGCTTTCAGGCGTGCACGTTCTGCGTCTCTTTGGGCTTTACGGTCTGCGCGCTTTTCAGCTCTACTCTTTGTGCATACATGGTCGTTGTTGCCATGCTTACCAATACTACTGCTGCTAATGCAATAAACTTTTCATAATCGAATCTTTTTTGTTTAGGTTTAAATAAATTGTTCGTTATAAGTTTATTGCAAGAACAATGCCTATCCAGGATTGTTCACCGGTTTTTAATTATTTTATATCCGATAGCAGCAATAAAGATACTCATTACCGGACTGATAAGGTTGAAGAAGCAATAGGGAAGGTAGGTCAGTGTGGGTACACTCAAAATGGTGGCTTGCGTCATGCCGCAGGTGTTCCATGGGATAAGCGGGAGGTGACGGTAACGGCATCTTCCGTGGTACGGCTAAGTAGCCGGCTTTCGTAGCCTTTCTTTGCGTAAACGTTGCTGAACATGTTTCCGGTGAGGATAATGCTGATGTACTGGTCTGCCGTGGCAAGGTTCAGGAACAATCCGGAACATACGGTGGATGCTACCATGCTGGCTGTATTCTTCATGAAGCGGACGAATAGGGAAGTGATGCTTCCTAGCATGCCGCTTGCCGTCATGGCTCCACCGAAACACATGGCGCAGATGATGAGCCAGATGGTATTCATCATTCCTGCCATACCTCGTGTGGCAATCAGTTCTGTCAACATGTCACTGTCAGTTTGCAGGCTGGTACTGCCATAGAATGTCATCATTATCCCTTTGAACATATTCCCACCTTCCGCTATCTCATTCAGTAGTCCCGGTTGGAAGATGAAGGCGAATATCCCTGCCAGCAGAGTGGAGAGAAAGAGTGTGATGACGGAAGGCACTCTCCGGGCAATCAGTATTCCCGTAATCACGGAACAGCCAGTAACCAGGGAGTAATGTTGAATTTGGCGTCCAATGCCCGTAAATTCCGCGATCTGTTGTGTATTGTTCGTTTCGTGTGTGAGTCCCATTACTGTAAAGATGACAAGGGTGATGAGGAGAGAGGGACGGTGGTGATCATCATATAGCGGATATGGCTGAATAACGGTGTTTCCGTTACGGATGAGGCAAGGACCGTGGTATCCGATAACGGTGAAATTTTGTCTCCGAAATAGGCTCCCGAAATGATGGCACCGGCTATCCATCCCTCTTCAAAACCTTGTGCCTTACCTATGCCCAAAAGGGCGATACCGATGGTGGCGATAGTGGTCCATGAACTTCCCGTCATTACTGATACCAATGCACAAATAATGCAGGTAGAAGCAAGGAAAAATTCGGATGGATAATCTGCATACCATAATATATAAGGGTAGGTACCACCCCACTTATCATCCATGTGCCGCTCAAAGCACCGATAATCAATAGAATAATGATAGCTGTGGCAACACCTGAAATGTTGTTGGTGATGGCAAGTTCATAATCTTTCCAAGGGATGCGGTAGAAAGTCATGCCGATAAAGACACACATACCAGTGGTGGCAAGCAGGGAAATCTGGCTTCCTCCACTCAAGGCGTCACTTCCGAAAGTATGGATGGTGGCGAACAGCATTCCTACGAGAAAAGCGATGGGAAATAGAGAAACGAGTGGAGAGGGTATTTTCTTTGCTGAATTCATAGGGTTGTTTTGACTATGCTTGGTTGACGAATCTATTATCAATCTGTCGTTTATAGTTTGATGCGACAAAGGTATAACAATTCTGTTCAATATCTTCCTTATCCTTTGCATGACAAATAAAAATTATCAAATCTTTGCGTTTGCTTGGAAAAATGATAGTATCCTTGTTATTTCTTGCTGTAAAGGGTGATGGACAACGATATTATTGTTAAAATAACGCCGGTGCCGACCACGCCACTCCATCCCCAAGTCTGCCAACTGCTTCCTGCAAGGAAGGTACCCAAAGAGCCGCCGATGAAGTAAGTGGTCATGAAAATCGTATTTACCCGATTGAGGCAGACGGGTAGATGTCGAAAATACTGGTCTGGTTGCTGAGTTGATACATTGCATGCCTATGTCTATAAGAATGACACCGGTAATGATACCTGCATAGTTGTTTCCGCAGAAAAGAGCGAGGCCCATGCAAGCAGAATCATTCCGCAACCGATAAAGTTGAAATTGCGTATGCCTACCTTTTTACATATTTTCCTACAAAAGATGCGGTTAAGGCTCCGGCAATGCCGCAGAGCCCTAGTATGCCGATGACATCGCTGGATGCATGGAACGGGTCCCATTTTGAATGCAAGGCAGGACCACATGGCAAGGAATGAGCCAAAGGCCAGTCCTGCACGTATCGAGTAGATTCGTAGAGAGGGGTATTCTCTTACTAATGAGAAAAGAGACTTCATCAGCCCGGAATATTTGCCTTGGAAAGTCGGTTGTATGTCCGGTAGTACCTTTAATACAACGATAGCGCATAGTAACATCATTCCAGCGGCGATGAAGTACATTTCACGCCAGCCAAGCACTTCACCCACAAATCCGCTGACAACACGTGATGCAAGTATTCCAGTCAGTAATCCTGAGATGACGACACCTACATTCCGTCCCTTGTTTTCGGGCGTGAGAATTGCGAGGCAATCGGTACAAATATTTGGGGTATCATGGAGCAGATGCCGGTAATGAGTGATGCTGCCCAGATGATGTAGATGTTCGGTGCCATGGCAATGGCTAGAAGGGTGAGTAGGAAGAAATTCGTTAGGATGATATTCTTGCGTCGATAGAGGTCTCCTAATGGGACGATGAACAATAATCCCAGCGCATATCCGATTTGTGTAATCATGGCAATGAGGTTCGTTTTGAATTCAGAAACTTCCAATTCATGCCGCATGATATTAAGCAGGGGTTGATTGTAATACAAGTTGGCTACGGACACGCCAGCTACGATAGCAAGTGTCCAGAGTATATGCCGGTAATCCTCCGTTTTCTTCAGTTCTTGTTTCATGCTGCAAAGATAATGTCTTTCTGTTTCATGCGCAAGATATGTGAGTATGATAAGAATATGTGTGAAGTGGTATCATCTTTTAGCCTTTCCGTTTGTTATACTATTATTTTGTTTGAGAATAATTGATTGGAGCTATCTTGGATAAGCGGAATGTTGTATTGATATTTAAAGATACGTTGGGCATGGGAAATGAATGGTTTAGAGAGTTGCTGGGTATGAAATACAGGTGGACGAAATGCAGGCTCTTCTAGCAAACGAGGGTTGGTAAGGTGAATTCGATGACTCAAGGAACCTACCGTTCCCCATTAGACCGCCTCCTGATGACATACTTGGGATTATCCTGCTATTGACTGAAAACTCGGGTATATATTAGTATGAATCATTATTACTTAAACTTATAATAGTATGAAACATTTATCGATAATAATAATAGTAGTGTCATTATGCGTTTTCCTGCTATCCATCGGCGTATATCATAAGGTTCCCTGGTCTGTTCTGCCAATAGTGGCTAGTGGAATCTGTATATTATGTTGGCTTTTGTTCCATTTACTCTGTATCAGTGAAGAAAGAGATTTACTGAAAGAGGGAAATCAGTATTTCATTGATACCTTCAAAACATACGTAATCCCATTTCTTTGATTAAGACACCGTTAGGGCAGTTTACGAAGGAGACTGTCCGGAAGACATAAAGAAGGAACTGGCTGTTGCACTTCATCATATAGGCGGGCTGGAGCAGCACTTGATAGCGTTGATGGAGTTGAAACGACTATTTGGCAATTCTGGTAGCCTGGTAGTTGCAGAACATGAAATCGGCGCATTTATGAGGAAGAAAGTGTCTTTTTTACAGTCTCATGTGGCCGGGTTACAGATGAAGCTGGATTTGGTTCCGGATTTTGACTATGCAAGCGCTTGGTTTGATCCGGGAAAGATATCTCCGGTTATCGACCGGTTTGTATTGAGTGCCATCGAGTGTTCTCTGCCGGAAACGCATCTCTCGATGCAGGTTTCGTTGAAGGGAGATTACTGGGCAATCAGGATTAAGGATACAGGCAACAAGCGATTTCTGAAATGTTGCAGATGGTACTCGTCGCGGCTTCCTATTCTGCGACCTCTGCATGGCAAGCAGTATGGCATGGGCGGTGTGTTTTTTGACAAGTTGATGAATATATGTGACGGGAAAATACTGACTTTGGAAAAGGAGGCTCTGCTTCGATTTCCCATAAGATGTTCGTGTGCGGTTTCGGGGGGGGATACATCCTTAAATATTCCGGACACTTTTCAGGTGAATGAGTCGGAAATAGCTTTCCATGGTTTCTCGAAGAAAAAAAATATGGATAGACCTTTAGTGATACTTGCGGATAATGACAAGGGATTCAAGGATTATCTTGAGAAACGTTTATCGGAATGTTTTGTAGTGAGGAGCTTTGATGACGGTCAGGAAGCATTGGAGGTAATATGTGAAGAGTATCCGGATTTGGTGATTTGTGATATCATGTTGAAAGGTATGAGCGGTGAGGAACTTTCTTCTAAACTGAAGACGTCGAGGGACACCTCCTTTATTCCGGTGATATTGATGGGGGCGCACATTGATGTGAAACGGCGGGAAAAGCGTTGTTCTTCTCAGGCTGATCTCTTTGTATGTAAGCCCTTTAATCTGGAGGACCTTAAAGTGGAAATATCCATATTGATAAATAATAGCCGTTTTCTTCGGAAGACATTTCTTCAGAAAGTTTTTGGAGAAGATTTTTTAACGAAACCTATGGAGCGGGCTCAGCAGGATGCCAATCTGGCATTTTTGAATGAAGTGAAGCTTTACATTATGGAGAATATGGATAAAGAGGATTTGACAGTAGATGATATTGCCTCCAGGATGTGCATGAGCCGGACAACCTTTTATAATAAGTGGAAGTTGTTGACGGGAGAAGCACCCAAATATTTGATTTCGAGAATCAGGATGGAGAAGGCACGGGAACTTTTGGAAAGCGGAAAATTTTCTGTGACTATGGTTGCTGAAATGGTGGGTATGCGAAATCTGAAAAACTTCAGAGGCAGGTATAAGGAGTATTTTGGAAAAACACCGAAGGAGTTTATGAAAAAAGTATGATATTTATCTGAAGAAAACTTTCATAGAAAGGCTGTCACATATTAGATAATGGACAGCCTTTGTTTTGAAATGGGAGATAGGAGAACTGAACATCCTAAGCTATCTATAAAGGAAAATCTCTCATCGTTTTCGTTTTGGGGATAACTGGGTATATATGATTAGCTTTACTTGCCGATGCAGTATGTGTACATCGTTGATTATCAATAGTATAACGCTCTAAAAGGTACAACCAGCAGGTTGGCAAGTATCTGAGAATGTGTAAGTTAGTGATTTTTAGCACCATTCTCGGCTTGTACCTCCATTTTGGAAAGTAAAAGTAAGTGTAATTTCTTGAATATCAAAATGTGCGGTACAAAAACTTGTGAAAAATGGCGTTTTTGATGAGAAAAGGTACAAAATGGCTCTGAAAAGGAGGGACATTATGATTATTTTGCGAAGTACTCAGTCTTTAACCAATAGGTATAAATCGGGTCTTGGAATGAGATTGCATCTGCCTTATTATTCAATGTAACATTCTTGATAAGGGCAGCCTTTGAACAGGATATTGAGGTCGTTGAAGCGATTTGATAGCGATGCATCACTTCGGTCGAACTGATGGTCTTTTCTACGGCTATAAGGGCTTTGAGATAGTTCAATTACTGTGTGGTCAGTGTTTCGGTGATTGTTACAAACAACAGCCTTATGTGGCAGCGGTCGCTATTTCTTAAGATTGTTTAAGTAGTAATAATTTGAACAGAAAAGGAAGTTTCATTTCTTTTATTGTTCAAATTATTGCTATATTTGCAGTATGGATAGACAATTAACTGAAATAGGAACTATTCCTGTAACGACTTCAATCATCGAATCGTTATACCCGAACTTAAGTCTGCGAATAAAAGTGACCTGGCTTGAGAAGCAAGGATTTATCATCAGACTGAAGCGGGGACTTTATGTGGCTAACCCCAAACATTCAGGAAAGACCCTATCGAGTGAGTTGATAGCCAATCATCTCTATGCACCTTCGTATATTTCAATGTCTACTGCACTACGATATTATGGACTTATCCCCGAGGCTGTATATGTTCATCAATCAATGACGGTAAAGCACTCGCGTAGCTTTCAAACTCCGGTCGGCTGTTATGACTACAAACATATCTCAAAATGGCATTTCCAATAGGAGTAAGGAGTATGTATAAGGATAATTATGCTTTTCTTATTGCATCACCGGAAAAGGCTTTGTGTGATTTGATTGCCAATTCCTCGCAGGTCAATCTTCGCTATATGAAAGATGTGGAAACATATCTTGAACAGGATATTCGTATGGATATGGATGAGTTCAATAAGATGGATAAAACCATATTCGAAGACTACATAAAAGTTGGCAAAAGGCCGATTCAATTTCGACACTTTTAAAATTCTTGAGACGATGAAAATGAAATATTCGACAATATGCTCTCCGTTATGATTTAACAACAGAGCAACAGAAGAGAAACGCTATATTTGAAGTGAACCAACAAGTGATACTTGCTGGCTTGTATGCCGGAGGCTTTTGAGTCGGCGGCTTTCTATGGTGGAACTTGCTTGAGAATCTTTCATGGCTTACAGCGTTTCAGTGAGGATATGGATTTTCATTGCTTACGCAAGATGATAAGTTCGATTTTACGAAATACTTTCCTGCTATCGTTGATGCTTTTACAATGGTAGGCCGTGAGGTTGAAATAAAGAAAAGACAAGAGGAATTTCGAAGGTCGAATCGGCATTTCTTAAAGATAATACCGATGTGTATGATGTGACTTTCCAAACAGAGAAATCTATAAAGATAAAGATAGAAGTAGATACTTGCCCACCGTTGAACTTCAAGACGGAACAGAAGCTATTGCTTCAGCCATATTCATTTATGACCCGTTGTTTTACACTTCCCGACTTGTTTGCAGGCAAGATGCACGCCTTAGTATATCGTGCGTGGAAGAACAGAGTAAAAGGTCGTGATTGGTACGACTTTGAATGGTATGTACGCCATAATATCCCACTTGATTTTGCTCATTTGGCAGAACGGTGTAAGCAGTTCAACAATGAGAATATCACTCAGAGTTATTCAAGGAGAAACTCATTGAGCGTCTCTCTTCAGCTGATATAAAACAAGTGAAAGAAGATGTGCCTTTCGTGCGCAATCCAAAGAACTTGATATTTGGTCAAATGATTATTTCGTGCAGTTGGCCGGGATGGTAAGAATAGAATAATACAACATTAAGCTTTCTCCAAGAAATAACTACTAAAGTATTTATAGCTTTAGTAAGCCTGCACCTTTTCTTATTGGCGAAGGCAATCCAAGTAAGGTTATACTTATTCATAGTCTTATTATTTTGCAAAGAACTCAGTCTTCAACCAATAGGCATAAATCGGGTCTTGGAACGAGATTTCACCGGCCTTATTATCCAATATATCATTCTTGATAAGGGCAGCCTTTGAGCGGGATATTGAGGTCGTTGAAGAGATTTGATAGCGATGCATCACTTCAGTCGAGCTAATAGCCTTTTCTCCAGCTATAAGAGCCTTGAGGTAGTTCAGTTGTGAGTGGTCAGTGTTTCGGTGATTGTTACAAACAACAGACTTATGTGACATCGGTCGCTATTTTCTAAGATTACCTTAGTAGTAATATTTTGAACAGAAAAAGAAGTGTTATTTCTTTTTCTGTTCAAATTATTGCTATCTTTCTATAAACAATATATTGTTTGTTATCTGTAAAATATCAGCCTTATGAATAATATGGTAGCATTTAATATCTCCAACGCCCAATAATGTGACTAAAGCAGATTTCAACAGGAATAAATTCGAAAATTGATTTCTGTAATACATCATATAATAAAGTAAAACATTTATATTTGCATATTATATGATATGTTGAGCTATGACAAAAAGTACAATGGGTACCAAGTTGCCAAGAAAACTGGAGCAGAAGATGCTGATAGTAGGTGAGCCAGGCTGGCCAGACTACGCAGGAATCTTAGTATTGCCCAAGTCGCCGAACGTGCCACCTGTTCACCCCTTACGGTTTCACGCATAGAGAAAGGTGTACCGACAGTGGCAATAGGCATTTATCTTAGGTGCTTTATGCGCTTCAACTGGATGATGATATTCTTCTTCTTGCAAAAGAAGATGCAATGGGAAAAGCATTACAGGATTTAAGTCTTAAACAAAGGGAAAGGGCATCAAAAAAAGAATAAGGTATGAAAAGACTCTATGTGTTTGCTGATTTTGATTGGTTGAAAGAACCAAGACTAATTGGAGAGTTAAGTTACGAATCACTTCGTGGCTCTGACAGCTATGGATTTTGTTATAGTAATGAGTGGTTAAAGGATTATGGTAGTTTGTTTCTTAGTGATGATTTGAATAACTATCCAGGGCAGCAATATACAGCTCCAGGTAAGGATATTTTCGGATATTTTTCTGATGCCCTTCCAGACAGGTGGGGGCGTACATTGATAAATCGTCGGGAACAGATTCTAGCAAAGGAAGAGAAACGTCCGGTGCGTCGGCTTTCTTCATTCGACTATCTTATCGGGATTGAGGACTTTTCTCGCATAGGGGCTTTTCGATTCAAGGAGTCTATAAATGGAGATTATATTAATGCAAGCGAAATCTTGCGCATACCACCACTGACAGATATTCGTGAGTTGATTGCAGCTAGTTCCGAAATAGAGAAAAGTGAAGATGAGAACAGGTTACCTGAAATGCGTTGGATTGCTCAACTGGTACAGCCTGGTTCATCTCTTGGCGGAGCACGTCCAGCAAGTGTAATTGACGAGAACAAGATTTTGTATATAGCAAAGTTTCCGTCCACAAAGATGATTATGATGTTGGATTTTGGGAATTTTTTCAAAGAAAGGCTGGTGTCATGCTGCGACAAGAGTAATCTCTACTAGCGACAAATACCATACTTTGCTTTCTCGACGATTTGACAGAAGGAAAATGGTAAGCGTATACATTTTGCTTCAGCCATGACTCTATTGGGCTTGAATGATGGTGACAATGCTAATACCGGCCATGGCTATCTGGATATTGTCGATTTCATACTTCAGAATTGTACTAACGTGGAGGATAATCTGCAAGAACTGTATCGCAGAGTTGCATTCAATATCTGCATCGGCAATAGTGATGACCATTTCCGCAATCATGGCTTTCTTTTGACTGCGAAGGCTGGACACTTCTCCGGCATACGATATGAATCCTACTCTGAATGAGTTTCAGAGTCTGCTTGTCTCATCAACTTCCAATAAAGCAGAACTGGGTATTTTACTTGATACTTGCGAAGATTATATGCTTAATCGTAAAATAGCGGAAAAGATTATTTCTGAAGTAATTGAAGTCGTAAAAGGATGGCGAAATGGCAACACGATTGGGTATTTCCAAAGAGATGGAACTGTTTTCTGAAGTATTGGATGCAAGGAGGAAAGATTACGTTTAATTTACAAAATAGAATATTGTTAGTAATTTATTGCTGTCCACTTTTATAGGGCAGTGATGGATAAATTTTATTTATATGAAAAATCAGATATATTTTGGCAGACATATTTGAGTCTCGAAAAAGAGTTCATTAATGTTTCTAATTTTATATTTATAACGGATGAAATTACTACTCATGAGCATGGTAAAGAAATTACTCAACCATGTAATTCTCAATTGGAGACTTTTCACCCTATATCGCAGATTTACTTATACGATGTTGCGTCCAGATAGAAGCAATTTCCAAGGAATTGTATTATGACAATGGCGGGACAAAACAACGTGGAGATAAAAACTTGTTTTTGATGAGGATTGCTTAAAACTTATTGATATAAAATGGGCGATACATGATAAACGAGTTTTGGTTGTTGCTCCATTCTTCAATTTAACCAAAGAAGAGAATCGAATTCTAAGACCATTAAAGAATGCCCATAAAGAGCTGGTACATTTTGGGAAAAAGCATATCAAGCTGTAAAACATGATAGATTTGCTTCTCTCAAAGATGGTAATATAAAAGCTCTTTACATTGATGGCTGCGCTTTATCTATTGAACTTATACTATAGAAACGATTCTTGGATTATTAAATATCAAGAATTATCCAAGACCGATTTTAGTATGGGGTCTTCAATCTTTGCAGTGAAACAACCAGAGGTTGGTCAATTATGGTATGGTAATACTCAATCGTAGGTGAAAGCCCTTATGTTGTAAGATACCAAACAGAAGATTACAAACGAATTGAGGCAATGCAAAAGCCGATAATGAAGCATTAAATAATTATTGGCAGCAACAGCCAGAGATCAAGGAGCCAGAATTTTTGGCAATACTTGAAAAGAAAGGAAAACAAGAATTAGATCCTAGTCATAGAATCTTGTATTTTGGGGAGTTGGGTATTTATCGATTAAAAAATGTTACCTACACATTTGCCGTTTGAAGAAAGAAAAGAAAAACTTGTCAAAAGTGAGGCTTGGAATTGTTGGATAAATCAACATAATACTCATTTAAAACCTGAAGAAATAACGGAAAATAATATTGATAAGGAGATTGAGAATGTCGGTAGGCGATGGGGCATGGACATAGAAAAGCAGTATAACACCATGAGTTGGATTCATTTAGCGATGAACGGTGCTATATGTAAAGTATATATACCATGATTCATTTTAAATTTAAAGCTACATGTGAAACTTCTTAAATAAGTTGAGCTCTGCAAAGGAACAATATCTGGCGATCGTCTCACTTGTAGAATGGCAGCCAGAGGAAAGGATAATCCTACATTAAAAGAATATGACTACACGCAAATTATCGGCACTATATTATTGAATTAGTGCCAATAATTTGTTTAAAATCGACTTCTATTATGACACATTTGACTAAAAAGATTATTCTTGATGCGATAAAATATAGTGCATCACTAGACAATTCCTTCATCAGTGGATGGTGGATTTGTAATGACGATAATACAGTATTTCTTCCCCTCCTTCAGGTTGCAAGGAGAGTATATAATGATGAGTTTGATTATGCTTATGAACTTGATTATGCCGAGACATTCAAAAAACTTGGGATCAATGTCAGACTAAAAAAGATAGCACGTATTTGTTGGAACACAAATGGTTGGACATGTCCTTCCGGACGAATTGGTAAAAGCAAGAATAAGGACTCATATGAATATAAATACGGATTCGGTCACGAGGAATGGTTATTTGACATTGCCAAGACGATAAATGGTTATCATTATGGACATATTCAAGCAGTTGCTTCTTGTAAGGAAAATTTATCTTTTGATCTCTCTCTCTTTACGATAAACGATAAAACAAAACAGCGTTACTGGGTAGGGGAGATTCTTGATGTAGAACCAGTTTTCAATAAAGAGGCAAAGACTATTCTTAGTGAATACAAGAAAAAGGGTTGGTATGCAGAAATGCAGGAACAACTCAAAGACTACATAGAAAAAATACCTAGTGGATTTGCCTTTAATCTCCGATATAGACCTGAAAATCTCCGAAAATTTGATGTTTTGAAGCCTGTTGATAGAAAAGAACCCAATGTTAAAACAAGCTATTATACATCACTTTATAACCTTAAGACAATTTTCAAACTTGAAGATCATTTCGTCTTTCAACCCGGTTTCCGAACAGAAGAAACTGATATAGATGCCAAAAATGGTTCTTCTCGTCGTTCTCATATTTCAAAACGTCATCCAATTATCCAAAAAGCTCTTTACGATTATCTTGTAAAAGAATACGGGAAAGAAAATGTTGGTACAGAAAATCTTACTCCTATTGGAACAGAAATCGATATCGTGGCGAAGCATGGTAATGAATATGATCTTTATGAAATCAAGACAATATCAGATATTCGTCTATGTATTCGTGAATCACTCTCACAACTGCTTGAATACGGTCTATACCATACCGATATCAAGGTCCGTAATTACTATATCGTAGGCAGTATTGTGCTTACTGACGATGCACAGAAGTATTTGAATGCTCTTCGTAAAAAGTATCATATTCCGGTTAATTATATTCAGGTTGATACTGAAAACGAAATACATGAATATAAATTGATATGAAGAGAATCCCATTGATACTAATCTATATATCATAAAATAAAATGAATGAAAATCTTTGTATAGCAATAATAACAACAGCATCTATCTTTGCTGGATTTCTCGTTGCATTCCTTAGTAGTTATCTAACTGCTCGAAATAAGGAATATGACGAGAATAAACTAAAATTTGATACTTTAGGCAGAAAGCTTACACTCTTTAGACAGTTATGTGGATTTATCTGGAATAGCAACTGTTTAAACGAACAAAGAGGTAAACTAAAAGCGAATGAACCTGCATTAGATGAGGATGGAAACGTCAAATCTTTTATGCACGCTATTGATGCCTTACATAGGGACCTGAAGCTAAAACAATATAAACAGAATCCCTACATAGATTATAGCGAGGAGGATTTGGATAGGATTAAAATTTTTGTGAATAGCATTTGGTATAACCTTATTCACAAGAACTATCAAGAGGTGCATTTCAGTCAGTTGCTGGATTGTCCAATGGGCATATCTCCAGGTTATTTCACAACTATTCGAAAAGAACTATCATTTGGTAATAGATTCTCAGATGAAGGAATGGATGATAAGGAATTTGGAAATATCGCCGGAAACGTAGAGTGCGAAGTGATTGAGGATATGGAAGTGTTACAATATGAGATACACAAACCCATTGATTGTGATGTGATTGCAATTATCAGATATACAATTATAGTGTCCGTTTCTGGAATCGGTGTGCCCTTACTGCTGTTGTGGGCAAGGGATTATTTTTTAAATATTGGATGCTGGAATAATTTAATACTACTTATTGTTTTGGCTGTTTTTTTATACAGCATAGTAATGGCAGCAAAACATACCTATAAACATTTTCAGAAAAAAGAGTCAATTAAAGGCAAAACATATAATTTCAAGCAAATGGTAAACAATTCAAAGCACGAGCAAAAGCTCGATAAAATTAAGAAGCATGAAGATGCTTTCAGGGAGTTTTATAATAGTGCTAAGGATATCTTTAGTAAACTACAGAAGTCAGATCCCTTATCACAGCCTTTTGAAGATAGATGCATTCTTCAAGTATGTCCAGGAAGTAGGGCTGGTGGTAATAACCCAGATGTGATAGAAGTCTTCTGGGGTGGGCAGGCAGTAAAAAGAATAGACAAGAAAAACGGCTCCAAGCTACTTACTGAATCTGGAGTAACACTGTTTTTCTACCTTTTGCCAGATGGCCATGTGACAATAACTTTATATCCGGCACAAACAGAGGCTATACGACCATTAGAGGATTGTATTCTTTTACATAGGTTCATCAAAGCTACTTGGCTACTAAAAGAAAAGAATCAGAAATCATTATGGCGAGACTTTATGGCATATACTGAATGTACGTCTCTGATTGGCACTCCTTCAATTTGGCAAAGGTTAAGAATATTCTGGCTAAAGTACTCATGTCCATTATGTATTGATGGCGTGCAGCAGTCTATCAGAGCACATATGCACTTTCAAAAAATTGTTACTTTTGTCTTGACTGTAGGTTTGAGTGGTTTTTTATTACTTGCAGTTCAGCAATGCCATAAAGAAAAAGAGAAAGATTATTCTCCATTGATAGAGCAAACTAATAAGGGCATTGAAGACGTTCAAAAGGGGCAAGATGAAATTTTGAAAGAAATACATTCGATAAGTGCAAACATTGATTCTTTAATGAAGTTTGTTCCTATCTCACAAAAGAAACCTGTTGTAACTAATAAAAATGATTAGATATAGATCTGAAAAACAATTAATTAAGATAGAATAGAGACTGTAAGCTAAAGTGTGTTGGTTGTGTAAAATAAACTGTGTCATGCATTATTTCTCTCCAGAAAACTCATCGGTCGGGGAACGGTCAGCACCAAGGGGCGGGACTACCCGTCCCGAGTGTGTTAAGTAAATGAAAAAAGATATTATAACTTTACAGACACACTTTAGTATTCAGTCTCCCCATCTATTGCCTCTTGTAAATCTCTATACTCGATTTCACAGAGTTCTACAGCGGGATCTTGTCCCATCACTAATTCGGTCCTATCCATTCGAATTGTTAATTTAATGGATGCTGATATTTCCACTTCACTAGTCGTGTACTCTTTGAATAAATAATTATTTTCTTCAGAGTCCCAATAGCTCATTGATTCATCGACGTGTTCGACATCCGCTATAGCATCAACATCAACAAAACAAATAGCCTCAAGGTATTCCTTATTAATTTCAGTCAGTTGTATATCTTTATCACTGAATGAGAGTGCTACTTCTTCTTTAATTGTTACGTCTTCAATTTCTTGCCATTGGACTCGATTATCGTATACACTATAATCAAGAAGGTAATCTGTCAATTGCTCTTTTAGGTCTGCAGCAAATGAAATCTTCCCTTTATGAAAATAGGCATATAGTCTTTCGATATCTCTTTTTTCTGCTTCGGATGTAGCTATCTCTTTCAGGATTCCATTCAAATATTCACCAATTTCTTTTTGGATTAAAACATCGCTTTTGTAGTCAAACATATCACCGTCATGGCTCAAGAGAATAATGTTCTCAATACGATTCTTCTTAGCATATTGTTCAAGAGCACTTAGAACGAATGCATCAGGGAATTCTTTTTGTTTTCCCTTTTTCCCAAAAGGTTTCTCGCTATTAAAGTACTTCTTGAATATCCCTTCGACGTCATTGCAATAGTCGTATCCTATAATCTGAATCCTGGCTTTTGCAATACTTGAGTCAAGAACTGCTGTTGATATTGATTCACTGTCAATTGCAGAAATGATTTCTAGAGCTTTAGATAATTCATCTGGACTACCCATAACCATCATTCTTCGTTTGAATTCATCAACTGGTAAAAGAGTCGCCTCACAAAAATGTTTGCGCCATTCTTCTTTTGTAATCTCAGGTAATAAGATAGTCAGGTGGCCTTTTGCAGCAAGACCAAATAACTTTGACACTCGGCTCGATTCCTTGAGAAATCCTTCTGCTTGAAACACAGAGGTATCTATAAATATATGAGTTCTTTTTTTTAAATCACACATAATAAAAGAAAGAATTAAATAATATGTCTATAAACTATAATAATACTTCTTTATCTTCTTCGCCATCAGCTTACGTCTCTCTGCAAGAAATTCTTCATAATTTGTATGTTCCATTTGTAATATAGTTTCAGGGATACAGTTCTGCTGGAGATTCTTGAGCAGTAATGCTTTATCTGTTATGTTTCCATAAACAGCAATACCGGTTTCGCACTGTTCGAAGACTTTAGAGAAATATATATTAGGAGAATCATCTCGCACAGCCTTATTAACCTGGGTGTCTAAATATGTGTAATTGGCTATCTGATTATATTTTGATTTCTCATTTACTCCATTCTTAATCAAGTATTTTTTAGGGAAAATATGATGTACATCACCAATTACAGTTATAAGGTCATTGACTTTGTATCCACATGTAAACAAGGCATCATCTGCATCATGTATTTGAGATGCCAAATAAAGATTGAAGTATGGACTATTTATCACAGATGTTTCAAGATATTGCACCAAAGCTATATCCCAGAAAGTATCGGAAAGATTCGCAGCTTCCACTTCACTAAAGTAGTTTAGGAACCCTCTTTCTTTGATACGTTTTATATCCATATCCATTACAGTTTCTGGCGATGTTATATATCTACTTGTCAAAGTAGTCATTACATACCATTTAACCACATAATGCTTGATTTGCGTCTTGTCTATATTTGGATCTGCATTCAATAGTAAGTATAGAGTGTAGGCAAAGTCAAGGGTCATTTGAGAATTGATTAACTTGCTGGCAATGAATCCTGCTGACTTGATAGCTAGAACAAAATTAGAGAAAGTGTATTCATTCATAAAATCAATGACACCACTCGTAAGTTGTCCGAATGAATTCTCCGCTATCTCTTCTTTATATTCGCGTGTTTCAAAATCACGTCCACCAAGTAAACTTACAAGATCTTTCATCTTAGCTCTACCAAACTTATACATGAATGCTATACGCAAAATATCATTATAATCTGGATCAAAGATTTCCTCACGATCATCCTTCAACCATTTCAGTTTTGATGCAAAAATAGAATTCATAAATTCTTCATCTTTAATCATATCAGAATACCATTCTGGTTGAACTGATAAGTGAGAGAAGTAATCAATAGCTTTTCGAAGCATATTGCCTCCATAAGTAACATTGGCAGCTATTTTAGACATAGCGAAGTCTGCTTGATTTAGTTTTGCTCCTTGACTATTAATACGAATGAATATTTCTGTAACTTCATCAATAGTCAATTCTTTATCAAGCATGATAACTCCGATTTGTCTGTTCTTTATATCTAATAGTTGCATCAGAATCTTATTTAAAGCGCTGCCTTTTATCTCTTGATTCTCTTCGCAATAATCATTGACAAATTGCCACATATCAAATGTCGGTTTAAATACCTCTGCGATATCGGCAATCCATCTTTTATCTTTCAAAATAGCGTTGTCTTGCACCTTAAAGCGTTCTTCATCGTTTTCCGGATTCGCCAATGGATTAAAGGCAATTTTAACACGCTTTTTCTGAAAGTCAGCATTAATAATGTCCATCCCCATAATGGCAGTCATAAGTGCAGTAACACGTTGCTGACCGTCAATCATAATTTTCTTTCCTTCAGCAAGTGTACCATCTTTGAGCCTGATGTTTGGACTTTGAGAGATGATAAGATACCCTGTAGGATAACCAGTATATAAAGAATCTATCAGATCTCTTACTTGTTTTGGCTTCCATACAAAAGGACGTTGAATTTCAGGAATCGCAATTTCACCTGATTTGATAAAGTTCAGTATTTGCTCTAAGGCAATATTTGATGCATTATATTTTCAGCCATGTTCTATTCATTATTTAGCTAAATTCTGTTTCGCTTTCTCCATCATTGTGATGATATCGAAATGCAATTTCATAATCTCATTATAATTTTCTTTGTTCTGCGGTATATGAATATATTTAAGATTTTCTGTTATAGGATACATTAAATCTACATAATCATTTGTTTTAAGAAAAAGAGGTCGCATCATACAACTGTTGGTATCTAGTTAGTAATATATTACCAGGTGTAGCTTGCAGATCATCACAAACGATGGAACTAACACGTGCGGCAAAGCCTAGTAAAGACTTTTTCTACCACAGATAAAATACCGAATGCATTTGAAATACCAGTTCTAGATAAATGTATTTCATTTGAAATGGTCGCTTTATATAATTCTAAATCTTTACGTTGCTTTTCAACTTGATCAATTTGTTGTTTCAAATTACGTAGTTCAAAAAACTTGTAATCTGAAAACCAACAACTATTGTAGCACAGATACCAATTAATGAAGCTATAATCCTATGTATGAATCAGTCGTTATAGTCCCATTATTCTTTATTTGCCCCCAGAATGTCAAAGCGACACAAGTTATACTACTTATTATACAAGTTGAATTGAGTATTATATTATTTTTGCAAGCCATACTTATTATATCAAATGTGTCACATTAATTTTCTTATACTTATTTCCCATGCCAAGAGCAAAAGCCATCTGGTCTTTAATAATCAATTCACCTTTCTGAAGTCCGGCTATAGCAGTTCTGATTTCTTGAAGTTCCTGGCCACTCACGCCAAACAAGTCTTTAATGACCTTATCATCAATAGTCTGCTGTTTCATAATCAAAGGATACTGAGCATTGGCATAAAAATCAAAACCTTTTGATTTGAAGCTACTCATGTTCTGAGTGGCAAGGATAATACTCAGACCTTTATTTCGTCCTACAGCAATTAAATTACGCAGGGGGCGATTGTCAAAGTCAAGCATATAGTGAGCTTCATCAATAATAGAGAAATGACGTATTTGTACTACTTCATCATTTACTGCTTGCTTATCCAGTAGCTCATAAATGTTATTAAGTTTAGACATCAGGAAATATACAATAGCTTTGGCAATAGGTCCATCTTTTGGATATCCATCCATCTTAATGATGTAGCTGTCATCAATCAAGGATACTTTATCTTCTGATTCAAAGATATGCGCATTAACCAATTGCTTCAGAACAGAAGAAATACTATCATCATTATTTGCATCTTTCATTCGTGATTGATAGCATTTCAGCATTAATTCAAATGAAATAGGGGCGCCATTTGTCGATTTATAGGCTTCTACAATAGCTTCACTAAGACGGTTGTTCATGTTGGCACTCGCACTTACTCGGTCTATAGAACATAAAGCAGAAGACATTTCTGTAGAATACAGATTGATTTCATTGATAGAGCGTCCTGTGAAATCCTTAAATGGAGTAAAAGGCAATGGTTGTGTCAATGGATCCAGAATACAAGAACGGTCCACATCGAAGAGTGCCAACCAATGGCTATTCTGTATATCGCTGAACTCTCCTTTGTAATCAAACAGAAGGAAGTTCACGGGATATTGTGATTCTGTGGATAACATTCTGAATTGCTGAATCAAAACTGCCAGCAAATTGGTCTTTCCGGAACCTGTGGCTCCCGCAATAATAATCTGTGAGTTAGTAATGGAACGACTATTTATATCCAAAGTTGCTTCCATTTCTTCATCACCATAGTTTCCAATCAGAAGATTTAGAACTGGAATATCTTTTGCCATGGCTACTTTGTTGTTCATTGCGTATAAGAAGGAATCCAGATTGTTGTCAGACATCAGATAGTCACGTCCACGAAGCATTTCTGCTGCGATAATTCGAGAAAGAGTAGCGTTTTGAGTCAATCAATGTTCAAGTCTGCATATCTTAGTTTTAACAATGCCGAATATAAGGTGCTTAAATCGTGCATTGTGAAAAACTGGGAGTAATTCTTATGGATGACACTGACAATTGTATGTCCTTGTAATCATCTATGGAACGCTTTGTAGGCAAGCTTAGTCCCACGATAAAGCAGATACGCATTACTTTATTCTGATTCAAGTTTATACGTTTCTCCCGATCAGCCGTTCTGGAAAGATTGATTTTTGATTCAATCAGTTCCTTGATTGGATTGATTGCATCAAACAATCCTTCCATCTGGCGCGTATTTGAAAATTTATGATGCTCATTTCTTTTACTGATTAAGAGTTAAACCAAAATAACCGTCTTCAACCGTAGTATTCTGTGCTTCTACATTGCGATGAAGTGTATAGGTTTTGGAAATAAACGGTTCCAGTTTGATGTAGTCGCTGTCTGTTCTGATTTCAGAGGTCGTACAAAGCAAAATCGTTTGTTCTGCCAATTGTGGAAAATATTCTTCCATCAAGGCATCACGACTTTCATTATCAAGAACACCCATTACTGTATCAATCATTACAGGTGGATTATAATCTCCCAGGTTTCGCAATACTTTTAATAAAACTTGGATAAAGATTTGTTTGGATGCAGCATTAAGCTGATTCAATGAAATCTCATTTCCGGCAGTATGATAGAGTTTTATATTGAATTGTTCAATGCTGTCGGACAACTCAACTTTGGCTACATGACCTTTATATGAAACCAGTAACTTGTTGAGTTGCTGCTGCATTTCACTTTCAATCTGGGCTTTTTCTTCTTCAGCAAACTGTCTGCAATCTTTTCAAACAGAGGCTTAAGCTTGACCAAAGTGTCGAATTTAATATCAGGTTCTTGCTGGATTTGTACATCAAACTGATGAATCCGTTTCTCAAGACGTTGAATGTCTGCTTTCAGAGTCGCTTCCTGACCTTCAGTTTCTCTATCTGTTTTGAGCGGCTTCATAATTTTGAATTAGATATTCGTTACCACCGGCTTGCGTTTGTTCCAAGGTCTGTTTTTGAGAACGTAAGTTATCCAACGTCGAAAGTTGAATCTCCAGTTCCTGGCGCTGGCGGTCAAGTGCAATGAACTGATTGGAACCAGTTCGTTTTACCAAATTAGATAAAGCGGTTACTTCTGCTTCGTCAAGATAACCAAAAGGATCTTCTTTATTAGTGCTATTTTGGATAGCTACAATATGAGATACGACCTGTTCTTCATCCACAGATTCACTGCATAGTGACAAATCTTTTAAGTAAGCCTTAATTCCGCAACACTATTATAAAATATTTTTTAAGTACCTGAGCAACAAAAAGTTGCTCAGGTACTTAAAAATATTTTATAATAGTGCGGAATTAAGGATGGTATCAAATTCGTAATATTCTATTTGATCTAAAAGTCAGAATAAAATATGCTGTTGCACTTCTCCAGAAACAATTTTCGAAACATCGCAAAGGCATTGTATGGGTGTGATTGATAACTATGCTATCATTTCAAAGTTATTAGATAATTGTTATCTGAATGATATTAGAACCATTATTTGTCAGCAAATAGCAAAGATATTAAAGATATTGAATCCAACCCATTCTTATATGTTAATCATAATTTTACTTCGAATGAATTTAATTCTAGCTTGAAAAAGTTATTCAATATGAATTCGATTCTAAAGATATTCCTTCTTTTCCCATTGAAATGTCTGATAAGCAAATTACATGTTTTGTAAAAATATTGTATGATAATAGGAAAAGAATGTTTTTAACTCGATTGAATCGTATATTACTGGTAATCAATCAAATGATATCTACGCTGAAATTTGCCGAATTTTGGTGGAGCAGTTTGATTTTACTAAATTTGATTTTCAAACCTTATTAAATAATATTCAATACGGTGACTTTCGTTGCTGTCCTACATTGAGAATTCAAAATCTGTTAGAACCATATATCTTCGTTTCAGAGAAAGAAGTAAAAACAATATAACTTTTAAGAATGACCTTTTGATATAAGGAGGATATCATCGGCTATACCATATTGTGATATACTACTTTGCGATAGTAAATGGAAAAACTGTCTTAGAAAATTAAATATAGATGACGAGTATAATATCAAAGTTTTTCTGCAAAGTCGGTTGATTTGAAAGAATTTGAGAGCTATTTATCCAGTCTGTAAATAGAAAATAAGAAGTAACAATATTATTTTATACGATTGAATTTCCTTAGTCATTACAACATATTCCTATTTTAAGGGGTCTCTAGGAATTTCGCATCAATAATTAAAATATAGATTTAGTCATATTTATCCTTGGGTTTTAAAGAATATCAGTGGTGTATCTGTCTTATATTGCTAATTATATAGGACTTCTGCTGAGCACATTATACAGTTACACGCTGGAGCTTCGACCAACGCCAGAATTCGCTTTATAAAATATTCTGTATTTCTAGCACAATCTGCTTTTTATCCATATCTTTCCTTGGAAGTTTAGTAATATATTATATTGTTTGCGACCTTTTAAAGGTATAAGCATAGAAAGAAAAAGGAGAGGAAAATCCTCTCCCTAATAAAGAAATCTACGTTACACCTCCAACTCATTCAACGGCAACCCATAATTATATTGTCTGAAAAGTCCTCTGTGGATAAGTTTCAGACCAAGGGTCTGATAATACTTGTAGTCATCATCTTCGGTGCAGAGGTATTTATAACCATAGCGTGGGGCGTACTCCTTGAAGAAACGGGCAAGGTCTTTCAGATTTTCCTGTTGGTTTCGTTTGAAGTTGCTGCGCACAATGATGATGCTCCAGTCGGGGATACTGCCAACGCCGCAACTGTATTCCCAGAAACGGATATATAAATCCATTTCGCCTACATGGACGGAAACACAAATGCCATTGGCGTTGTGCATGACGGAACAGCAGTTTCTGTAACCGAACCTCTCACATAAATAGAGATTGAAATCGTAAATAAAATCGGAATAGTTCATAATAATTTGAATTTTGATGGTTAATAAAAATTGATTATAGACTGAAACCTCGCTTGCGTTTCGGTTTCTTTTCTTCTTTTGAGCCAGTTAGCCTGTATCGCTTCCTCCGTATCATAATCCGTAGGAGAGGGCGTGAACAATCCCAGACTGATGCCGGAATGATTCTCCTGCTGGTATTCAGGACGAGGTTCCTCGCGTATGGTTTCTGCCTGTGCCTGACACTGGCTCACGGTAGCAGAAAGAGCGTTATATCTCAATTCCTGGTCGATGTTCAGGAAACTGAACTGGCGGTCAATCTTGGAACCGCTAAAGGTCAGTTGGTCACATGTGAACTTGACACCTTGCATCTCTCGGTCGTGCGACTTAGCTTCCATTGCGTATCAATTCCGTACTTCCGTAAGGCCAGTCTCAGTTCACTCCAGCTTCGGGCGTTCGGAACTTCTCGTTTCAAGGCATGATAGATAAAATACTTTACCTTGTCGTGATGACGTAACCGCATGAAATTGACATGCTCTTTTCCTTCGGCAAAATGCAAGCGGTAACGAGCTGTTAGCATCTTGCAGACCTTTTCATTCCGGTAACGGTCGTTCTTGTCGCTGATGGTGCAGCCGTCATTATCCACCCGGTTGTAAACGATGTGACAATGCGGATGGTCACGGTCGGTATGCCGAGCGATGATGAACTGCGTGTTCACGATTCCCATCAGCTTCATATAGTCATGGGCGATCTTTAGCATCAGCCCATCATCATCACGGATGCGGTCTCCGTCTTCTGCGGAGAAGCTCAATGATATATGGCCGACCTTGTTCTTGACCTTGTCGTTCAGTAAAGTCTGCAACTCGAATTGTTCCGCTATTTCTTCAGGCGAGCCGTAGACACCAACCGCTTTCAGCAGGCGCGATTTATCTTCTTTCAGCACATAGTTTACGCACCCGGAAAACGATGTGCCCTTGACAATCTTACCTATCATCTTTGAGCTGTTTTATGAGTTGTGAAATCTGTTGAACGGCGGTACTGCACTCATCGGCCACACGATAAAACCGTAAGCATTGGCTCGTCTGGCAAGCTGATTCAGGTTTGTGCTTTCTCCAATCAGTTTACGGATGATGTCAAGATTTTCTCTCGTAATTCGTTCGCGCACCGTACCGTGTTCGATGAGTGAACGCACTACTTCGCTTTGACTGCGTTTACTGCGTCGGCTGAGTGCTCTAAGCCAGCCGAATTGTTCGTCTGTAAGACGGATTGTAACTGTATTTTCTTGTCCACAATATCTGCTTCTGAGATTAATAATTGTGACCATCGGGAGCTGTCTCACCGTCTTTGAGGTGAGCAAGTGGCCGGAAATGTAATACACCGGCATAAACTTGCTCCAGTGAAAAGAAGTGAATCAGACATCTGAAAGTCATCGTTTGAAAAGTCCTCTCTGGGTATGTTGAACCGTTGCTGAAAGCTGTGCTTTCTCCACATTGACAAGCTGTAAATCGAAGGTTTCGACCAGCGTTTTCAAGGTCGGATTTAACGTGATAAGACGATTGAAAATAGCCTCCTTTGTCTCTTCTCTCAGCAGAAAATCGGCGATGTCATAACCTGCATTCCGTTCTTCTTTGTCGCATTTCTTTCCATAAAATCGAAGAGAGAAACTTCTATTCCCAGGCTCCGGATCATCTCCATTTTACTATTCCAATAGTCGGTTGCCCCTAGGTCGGGGAATAGTAGAACACGTCGGTTTCTCAATACGCTCATGGCATCCCGATTGAATGCTCCGTTCTTTCCGCCCGAAGCAATCCAGAGGTATTGCGGCAGATAGAAGCTGGATATCAAAGCGCTTTTCTCACTCTCCACAAGGGCAACCGGACGCTGCTGGTCGGAGGACAAAAGGTGTTCACCAAACAGGCATTGCCGGAGATTGAAATTCTCTTTCTTCAAAAGGGAATGTACCCACGTGATGTAGTTGTATGGCTCTTTAATCCGTCTTCCGTTTTCAGGATTGTAGAGCATCACTTTTCCGGTGCGTACCCGTCCGGAAATATCCACCTGCCAGAAGACCGTAGCTCCAGGCCAATGCTTCGAGGTTCCCACATGGTAGCGTAACATCAGCTCTTCGGTAGCCTCCTGTCCGAAATGGAAACTCAGGAACTGAAACAGTTTGTTCGTGTGATACAGCTTCAGGGACTGCCTCATGATTTCCGGCTCAATGAATGAAGGCACAGGAGGCAGACTGATGCGTGGCTTTGACATCGGCACAAACTCTTCTCTCAATCGTTCCTTGGCCATCGGGTTCTCGTCAAAATACATTTTGGGCGTATAGTTGTAGCCGCATTTCTGTTCATGGTTGCATCGCCCTACATAATCGGGAAAACAGATTTGTTTTCCGTATCGATGTATTTGGCGAAACAACTTTACGGTGGCAGTTTGGGCATGTGTGCCGGGTGCTGACACCTTTGTATGGTTCTAATGTGAATCTGTAGTTCATTTTTCTTTCTGTTTGATGTTACTATGCACATTTTCGCAACTTCACAAACCCCTCGGTTGCGAAAATGTGCATAGTAACAGGTTTATTTACTGTATTCTCCATGATTCTCTTTCTGAATAATGTTCCGATATGGCGTTTTAGAAACATCTTGAAAGCATGCTCTTTCATCCCGTAACTTTCAGCAATGCTGATACCTTCTGCCGTTGTAAATCTGTGAGGCAGATTCAGGTATATGTTGCGGTGCAATTCGCTCAACTGTTCCTGACTGACGGCAGTCTGCACTTTACGGCTGTTGTCCGAAAATACTCGGCCAGCAGGATGGCACGGTTCACGCTTTCAAGGTCAATCGTAGTCTTATCGCACTCTCCGCAAGTCCATCGGGCAAGCTGTATAATCAGACAAAACCGGATAATGTAGATTTCCAGTTTGCAGTAAATACCGACCAAAGCATCGTTGGTTTCCATATCACATTGGCGGGCATTTTCATGCTGCCAACCGTAAAGCCGTTGCTTGGCGTCTTCATCAAATGGCAGGCATTGAGACTGCAACTCATTATTCTCGTCATGCGGACAATCTTGTGCGATCAGCTTATCGATAATCTGTTGCCACTGGATTTCCAATTCTTCAGGAGTTTCCGGTCGTTCCATCTGCTTTTCAAGACAGATTCAGGCATCACGAAAAGAATACGATCAATAAAACCGTTACTCGAACGCTCGCCCTTGACCAGTTCGCCTAGAATTTTCTTTTGGATGGTACCGATAACGGAGATATAGGGACGTCTGATAAAAATGGAACTTTGCGTACTCTTGCGATCGGAAATCGTAGGCTTGGCATTGAACACTGAAAGCCAGAACTGTTCTTCCGAACCGTTGTTGTAACGGTTGAAATTCTTGAACCAGGCAGATAGCTCGTCCGACCAAAGGCAGAGTCCTCTAGGATTCTGAGCATGTATCAGGCTCAATCCTTCGGGAGTGATGTCCGAAACAAGAAAGCGTCTGCGCACGGAGCCTGCGGAAACTCATCCAAACCAGCTTCCATGCGTTCCTTTTGCTCATGGACATAGTGCGTTCATACTCGGCATACAACTTCTGATACTCCTGATTCTGACAATAGTCATGTTCAATGAACGGCTGGAAAGCGAAACTCAGCGGATGACTTTATTGGCTCCAGGACGTCCAATCAGTGCCATGTACAGAATAGGACTTTCCAGCCAGTTGCGCTTCACCTGCACCAGATGGGAGTTGCCAATCCCCACGGCAATGGCTGCAAGGATAGCCGCAGCAACATAATCCACGGGATAGCCCTGACAATCGTGCAAACTGCTGATGATACGCTGAATCCTGATAGGAAAGACTTCTATCGGGAACTTACCGCCGGACATCTTGGCTCCGATGCGCACAGCCTCGCCGATAATACCTTCTGCTGTTAATTTGGAGGTTTCCATAGCCGTGCAGATCAAAGTTATAACCTCCCTTTGGTTTGCGTTTCGCTCCATGTACTATCTCCGCAGCCTGTTCCTGAAGTGAGATGGCCTGCATCTGCTTGCGTCCTGACTCAATCCATTGCAGCAGCTCATCTTCATAGAAGTAGAGTTTCTTACCTTTTATAGGCTGGAATCAGTCCTTTACGCGCAAGCGTGTAAATGGTAGGCTTTGCCTTTCGTGTGATTTTACAGGCTTCGTCAATTTCAATAAGACGGTGTTTGTCGGAAGAAGCCTGCGGTTGCAGTGCCGCCACCATTTGCCGGATTTGTTCCATCTGTTCTGTGAGATAACCTACCGCCTGCGGCAGCTTATCAAATGTGATTTGTTCGTTTGCCATACGTACTCGTTTTTAATTGTTCGCTGGCAAAGGAAATTGGTGTTTTGATGGTGGGAAACATCACCGGAATATAACTGTGAGATAACTTTTGGTGGTGATAGATTGTTTATACTATTTATTTTCATAACTTTGTAACTGACATGCCATTAAATTTATAGAGCTATGAATAGTAAAGAACAAAATTAGCAGTACTTATTGATGCAGACAATGTTCCATACGCCAATATTAAAGGAATGTTAGAAGAAATTGCAAAGTATGGGATATTAACAATTAAGCGAATATATGGAGATTGGACAAAACCTACAGTTGCAGGTTGGAAATCTATATTATTGGATTATGCAATTACTCCGATTCAACAATACAGTTATACCACTGGTAAAAATGCTACAGATTCTGCCATGATTATTGATGCAATGGATATTTTACATACAGATAAAGTCGATGGTTTTGTATCGTTTCTAGTGATAGCGACTTCACACGTTTGGCTGTCAGATTACGAGAATCTGGAAAGTTCGTTCTTGGTATGGGGGAGAAGAAAACACCTAATCCTTTTATAGTTTCATGTGATAAATTCGTTTATATTGAAATCCTTGGTGGGGATATAAAAGATACTACGGATAATGAGTCTACAATTGCGCCTAAGGAAGATATTGTTGAATTATTGAAGCAATCAATTAATGATTTAGCCGATGATAATGGGTGGGCATTCTTAGCTAATGTTGGTAGTTTAATGTTGAAGAAAAAACCTGATTTTGATTCAAGAAATTATGGTTTCCTTAAGTTGACAGCATTGAGAAATACAGTGACAAATTCGAAATTGAAAAGGGACACTAACATTCCAAGTATTAAGCATGTATATGTAAAGAATAAAATATAATTATTCTATTTTCTTATTCAATATAATTTTACATTTAGATTCTGTATGTGACATTTTACGCTCAATAGTCGAAATTTCCAAGTCACGAAGGGCATCGGCAAAGACCTTTTGATAAAGATAGCAGTATGAATACGCTTTCTGCCAAAGCCTTACCAATATTCCAACCAAAGTGCATAATATCAATACTTTTAAGTTGAGAGTCCACCTTTACAGGCGATATCTTTGCAAGGTATCGCCTGTACTATATTCAGTAATGTATGCGCATAGGCGGTTGAGATCTTCTTCACTCATATAGGCAACCATTGTTTGCTTCGTATAGCTAATGACCTTTTCCAATTTGGTTTGAATAGCACGATTCTTTTTGCGATAGAATTGGTTCGCAAAACTTCATATTCTGAAGGTTTAGAGATTGTTTCTTCAGCGGTAGGAGCAGACTCAATGATATCAGACGTAGTTTGGTTTGAATCTTTGCTTGTAGGGACTTCCGGAACAGAAACGGTATCATTGTGATTTTTCATCGTTTGAAAAGCAGAGAAACGCAATAGAAAAGTTTCTATGCGTGACAGTAGAAACTGATTAAAAGTTGTCTGTAAACTGGCATAAATCGCCATCAAGACAATTACTGTTGCAAAAATGCAACACTACTACTGAAATCGTCAACGCCTTTGATAAAACAAACTGCCGAGCTAAAACGCCAACGACAAGAGTGCCTACCAAGACAAGGGAATAGAGTGCTATATGTTCTATACTTTTCTGATTCATAGTGATATTTGCTAATTGTTTGTGCGCAAATATATGTCATTTCATAAATACCATGTTATAAATCCAAGAAAGTGGCAGCATTTGTCCTCGATATGGTACTTATTTCTATACCATCTATGCCACAATAGAATAAAAAGAAGAGTCCAACTAGGTTTTAACCACATGTCGGACTCGTCTTACGTTACAGAGCTTTATACTATTTCAGTGAAATCTTATTCGCCGTCTCTCTCTTCTTGGAATTAACCAAATCAGCATAGATTTGAGTAGTGGTGACATTCTTATGCGTTAGCATCTTCGACACTGTGTAAATGTCTGTACCTAAAGAGATTTGGATGACGGCGTATGAATGACGAAAGCAGTGGAAGGTTATGTGTTTTCTGATTCCGGCTTCGGTAATCCATTGTTTCAAGGGATGATGGGTCATGGAGCGGGTTAAGCCTTTGAAGACTTTTCCGGTACTCCATTCGCCGCACAACTCCAGTGCCTCCTGACTGATGGGGAGTGTGGCCTCGGTTTCTGTTTTCTCGGTACAGATACGGATGTAATAGCCTTGGTCCGGGCCAACCTCAAAATCGCGCCAGTCCAGTTTCAGAATATCACTGATACGGAGGCCAGTCATGCAGGCAAACAGGGATGCCTGTTTCAAGACTGGAATCTTGCATGGTGTTGCTGCCAGTTTTTGACTTCATCAAGTGTCAGATACTCTTTCTTGACTTCTTTCCATTCGATTTTTCCAGAAAGTCGTTCAAGTTCTCGCGCAACATCTTTCTTTATAGGCTATCTTCAACAGGGCTCGGAAGGTAGAATAATAACCGGCTGCCGAATTGCGTGAGATGTAAGCATTGGGATGATTGATCTGTTTGCATTTGAGCAGGTAATCCCTGAACTTCTCGCACAGTTCCACGGTGACATCGCCAAAGGTGCATTTGCCGCCGACAAATTTCTCGAAGTGGTTGTAAACACAATCCCATTTCTCATACTTTTCCCGTGCCTTAGTCCGGAAGTAGGCAAGGAAATCGACTTTTTGCTTGTTCTTGTCCAGGAACCCGAATTCTTCATTGATAAGCGACTGGACACGGATACAGCGGATAGCCTCTGCTTTGTTCAACATGTCTTGATTGAACATTCTTTGCTGCTCATTCTTAGGCTTGGCATAGATGTAGATGCCGAGGAATTCCCGGCGACTCATCTTCATCGTATAAGGATTGCGTATGGCAGGATAATAATCCAGATAAAGAGATATGCGGTCGTTACGCAATGGCTTTTGTCTCAAAGTTACGTTGGTGCATGTAAGTGTCATAGCTATATTGTTTTGATTAATACTTGTTTTGTTGCAAATAAAATAGGTGTTCTAATGGTGGTATTTATCACCGGAAAATAACTTTCGGCTCATTCTATCTTTGGAGGCTCAAAGAACTTGTCCAGCTCTACCCGCAGGATCTTGGTATATTTACCGACTTTGATACGGGGAATATTATGGTATTTCACATAATGGTAGAGTTGGTCTCGTGTCAGATTGAATCGCTCCATCGCTTCGGCAATGGTGTAGTATTTGGGCTCTTCTGGAGCTATGAGACCTTTGGCAATGTCCACATGCTTCTTGGAGTAGTACACCATGATGCCAACCTTCTTCTTGGGAATAGCATTCTTTGATACAAAAGAATAAATGGCCGTTAGCGTCATGTCGAACTTCTCTTGCATGTCTTGCGTGCTGTACCATTCCTTGATTTCAGGATCAGGAGCTTTTGCAAAATAGTCATCAATATGCTTTTGCTCCAATAGGTTTTCCACGGTTAAATGTCCGGGGTATATTATGCTCTTTAGCTATATGAAATATCCAGGAATCTTTGACACCGAATTTCTCTTTAATCTCATTGGTAGTATAGAAGTCTGTGATAGGAAGAGTGTCTTTAGGTTGTCGTTTCTTGTATGGGTTTCTTTTAAGCATCTCTTCTATATCGCTCTGCCGAACAAATGAAAGCCTACTGCTCAACTTATAAGCAGCAAGATGTCCTGTATAAATCATTTTATAAACAGCTTGCAGTGAAAGCCCCAACAAAGTAGCAGCCTGAGCGATTGACAAATATTCTTTGTCTTTAATATCCATCAAAGGCTTTTCACTCTTAACGCTTTGAATCCTTTGCTCTTCCTGCTGAATCCGTTTTGCTCGTATGGCCTGTTTATAAGCCAAATTCGCGCATCTGTGTGAGCAGTATTTCGTAGTTACTTTTGGGCTACGAATTCTTGACCACACCACTCACAAATCTTTTAATTCTAATGTTGCTCTTTGCCATTTTACTTGAATTTTTAGGGTTTATTTCTCCTTGATTTCTCCAGTTTTATTCCACCATCTTAAACTATATTCAACCATATTCAACTTTCTCCACGACCTTGCCAACGATAATCCTCGGATTTTCGTGGTGAGGTACACAGGAGGTACAAAAATGGCGTAAAAGGCTTAGCAACGATTATCAACGATACTTGAGCAACAAAAGGCGCCCGTAAAGAGCGCCATATTAATCGATTATAATCAATCTAACTATTTAATAATCAGGTATTTACTTGCCGATGCAGCATATTATGCTAATTGATTGTCAATAGTTTATGGTTTAAAAGATAGAAGCCTCAAAATTTACTTGTTTTTGCCGAAAATCGAAGATTTAACACTTTTAACCTTAGTTTGTTTTCAAACGAAGGGAAAAAGAAAAATGACTCTATTTTGCTCTTAAATCTCCGTTTCGCAAAGATAGGGCATGTCTGTGATTATTTCGCTGATTATGGATGCAAAATCATAAATGAGTTCACGGATTTTTAGCTTATAATTGGGGTGGTCTTCGATTTTGGTATAGCTATTTCTTTCTTCCCTCTTTTAGTTTTACTTTAATGCGTGTATATATGAATACAGGGATAAAGTAAAGTTACTTTCGTTTGAATGGTCAAACTAATATTAAACAGACATAGCAAGGAGGGGTTGTTTACGCCTGTATAACGAATAGTATTTTATTTGTTAGTAGATGTATACTGTGCTTATGAATAATATGATGGCATTTAATTTTGAAATTCTATTCCAAATGATTATGTCTATGACTGATTATATGGCTTTGATGCGATTTTTATGTGTAATGTATCATTAAATAAGTAAAAGTAGTATCTTTGTATATTATATGATGAGTTAACATGGCAAAGAATACAATGGGGACTAAGTTGCCCCGAAAATTAGAACAAAAGATGTCCGTTGTGGGAGAACAGATTAAACTGGCTCGCTTGCGCAGGAATCTGAGTGTAGCTCAAGTGGCGGAACGTGCCACCTGTTCTCCGTTGACCGTGTCCCGAATAGAGAAAGGTGTGCCGACAGTGGCAATCGGAATATATTTGCGCGTGTTGTATGCTTTACAGCTTGACGATGATATTCTGTGGTTGGCCAAAGAAGACAAACTAGGGAAAACATTACAGGATTTGAGTTTGAAGACAAGGAAAAGAGCTTCGAAAAGAGATAAAACTCACTTTTTCTGCATATAAGTCGATAATGACTCTATCAGGATAAAAAATACAGCTTAAAATTTTGTATTATGCCATAAAACATTATGTTTGCACTGCATAATAATGTGGGATATGAAATTTGTTGATAGAATAGATGAAGCAGCACGACTGAAGGATGCTCTTGCAAGAGAAATCCTCGTTAGTTGTGATGTATGGTCGCAGACGATTGGGTAAATCAACGCTTATTAAAAGGGTGTTGTCAGAAAATGATGTATACTTCCTTGCAGACCGTTCGGAAGGTCAACATCAGAGGGCATTACTTGCAAAAGTGATAGCACAGGTGTTTCCTGATTTTGAGAAGTTGTCGTATCCCGATTGGGAGTCGATGTTTCGTGCGGTTAATTATCGAACAGACAAACGTTTTACTTTGTGTTTGGACGAATTTCCGTATCTTGTGGAGCAATCTCCTGAACTGCCGTCTGTATTGCAGAAACTTGTTGATGAGAAACAGTTGAAGTATAATCTGGTGCTTTGTGGTTCATCACAAAATATGATGTATGGGTTGTTTCTTGATTCTACTGCGCCTCTTTATGGTCGTGCTGATGAGATAATGAGACTTACCCCTATACGTTTACCCTATATTCAGGAGGCATTGAACCTTAATGCGATGAACGCTATTGAAGAGTATGCTATATGGGGCGGTGTGCCGCGCTATTGGGAACTGAGGGAAAACAGAATTTCGCTTGATGATGCCATGTGGCATAATATCCTTTCTGTAAATGGGACTCTTTATGAGGAGCCGGTAAAACTGTTTCAGGATGATGTTAAGGATATAGTCAAGACTTCGACAATAATGTCTTATATCGGTACTGGTGCAAACCGTCTTTCCGAAATTGCTGCACGATGCAATGAACCTGCAACTAATCTGTCGCGTCCATTGAAGAAACTTGTTGATCTCGGTTTTTGAAAAAGATGTTCCGTTCGGGATTGATGAAAAGAATGCGAAAAAGAGCCTCTACAAGATTGCCGATCCGTTTATGGCATTCTACTATCAGTTTGTTGTCCCTAATCGTTCGTTCATTGAACTTGGTCGTCGCTTACCCATAGAACAGGCTTTGACTGCTCATTTCTCTGAGTATGTGAGTATGCAATGGGAAAAACTGTGTCGGGATGCCGTAACAGGAAATCTTGTTAATGGAGTAGTTTATGGCAAAGCAAAACGCTGGTGGGGCTCTGTTCTCAATGAGGATAAGAAGCCGGAACAAGTTGAATTTGACGTGATGGCTGAATCGCTCGATAAAAAGTATCTGTTGGTCGGAGAATGTAAATGGACAACAGGGGAGAATGGCAAACAGCTAACTGCTGAGCTTCTCCGCAAAGCTAATCTGTTGCCGTTTGCTAAGAACTACACTATCGTTCCTGTACTGTTCCTTAAGAACGCTCCGAAAGATGATGCTGGGAATGCAATGTTGTCGGAAAATGTTGTAGAGTTAATGAAGTAAAGAGATATCAAATTTACGATTTGACAGAGTTATTAGATGGCAAAAAAAACAATAAATAAAGAGCTTACAGGTGCACAGGACTTATACAATTTCTTGTTTGAGGCCTGTAATATAATACGCGGTCCTGTAAGCCAAGATAATTTTAAGGATTATATCACGCCTTTACTTTATTACAAGCGGATATCTGATGTTTATGATGAAGAAACAGAAGAAGCTTTAATATCAAGTGGTGGTGATAAGGAGTATGCATCTCTGCCAGAACAACATCGTTTTGTTATTCCTGATGGTTGTCATTGGCAAGAAGTCCGAGAGCGTACAGAAAATCTTGGAGCTGCCATAGTCGGTGCTATGAGGCAGATAGAGATAGCAAACCCAGATACATTGTATGGGGTGCTATCTATGTTTTCATCTCAGAAATGGACTAACAAAGCAATACTCAATGATAGCAAGATTCGTGACCTGATAGAACATCTATCAAAACGAAAACTTGGTAATAAGGATTACCCTGCGGACTTAATGGGTGATGCTTATGAAATATTATTGAAGAAGTTTGCCGATGATAGTAAGGCTCAAGCTGGAGAGTTTTATACTCCTCGTTCTGTTGTGAGATTATTAGTGCATATTCTCGATCCGCAACCGGGGAAACTGTATATGATCCTGCTTGTGGTAGTGGAGGAATGCTTATCGAAGCTATACGATATATGCACGATGATTCTCTTTGCTGCGGAAGTATATTCGGACAGGAAAAGAATGTCGTGAATGCGGCCATTGCTAAAATGAATCTATTCCTGCATGGTGCATCTGATTTTAATGTAATGCAAGGCGACACATTGAGAGACCCAAAAATTCTTCAAGGTGGTAATATCGCCAAATTCGATTGTGTTATAGCAAACCCCCATTTTCTCTTGAAAATTGGGGAGCAACGGAATGGAGTTCAGATAAATATAAGCGCAATATCTATGGCACACCGAGTGATAGTTGTGGTGACTATGCGTGGATTCAGCATATGATATGTTCTATGTCTTCCGGCAAGGGCGTATGGCTGTTGTAATGCCGCAAGGTATTCTGTTTCGTGGAAATCAAGAAGCAGAAATAAGGAAACAATTAGTCGAAAGTGATTTGATAGAAGCCGTTGTTACATTAGGAGATAAATTGTTTTATGGAACTGGACTTTCACCGTGCTTTTTGATAATACGAAGAATGAAACAGGCTCATCATTCCGGACGGATTTTGATGATAGATGGTTCCAAAATTCTAACTCAAAGAGAGCGCAGAATATTTTAGAAGAGAATGATATAGATAGGTTATATTCACTTTATCAAAATTACTCCGATGAAGAGGACTATTCTCGAATCGTTACATTGCAGGAGATAAGAGATAAAGAGTATAATCTTTCGCCCAATCGCTATGTGGTTTACCACAAGGAGGAAATTCGTCCTTATGCGGAAGTGTTGGCTGAGTTCAAACAAGCATACGCAGATGTGAAGCGATTGGAGAACGAATTTTCATTACTCATTAACGCATAATCAATATGGCAGAAAAAGTAAAACAATATCGTCTTCCTGATGACCCTATTACGCTCGATGAACTTAAAAGTTTCCTTTGGGCGGCTGCCACTCATTTGCGTGGTCAGATTGATGCTGCAGGATATAAAGAGTATATTTTCCTTTGCTTTTTCAAACGCATTTCCGATGTTTATGATGAACAGTTTGAAGGATTTGTGTGTGAAGGAGGAGTTGAGTATGCAGGTATGCAAGTAGAAGATCTCCCCATCCGTATTCCTGATGGTGCGCACTGGAGAGATGTTCGTGAGGTGACGGAAAATGTTGGTAATAAATTAGTCGAAGCATTTATTGCCATTGAGCAAGCCAATCCTGCTAAGGAAATGGATGGTAGAAAAATCGGAGGATTAGAAGGTATTTTCGGACCTAAGGATGGCTGGACCAATAAGGCGAAGATGCCTGATAATATCATTACTTCGTTGATTGAGGATTTTCTAAATATACGTTGAGCCTAAAGGCTTGTTGGAATTTATAACTAAAGTTATGGAAAGAAAGGGATTGTTTGATAACGAATAAAATAAAGTCTCAACCGATAGCATTCCTATCCGATTGAGACTTTTCGTTTATTTATCCCTGTCCGAAAACTTCTGTATAATTACAGCAATACCAATCCCCAAAACAACCATAAGAATACAACCAATAACAGCCTTCCAAATCAATCCGGAATGCAAAATCTCTGCATTAGCTACTATCATGCACACGAAAAAAGAAGATAGAGCAACTACAATGGTAATCAAAATGTAGAATGCCGTATCTGGGATGGGGATGGCATTGCTGGCTTTCTTTATTCTTCGCTCGGCTTCCTTACATTTGCTCTCAATCTGGCTGAGAAAATTGTATAGAAGGGTCGCACCGAATTCTACTGCTAACTTCTGTATTTCTTCAGAAATAATAGGTTTGCACTCATGTATAGAGTCGGATAGATTTTCAACTTCTGTTCTCAGCTTATATACGTTGTCATTCAGGCTGACAAGTTCCTTTGCGTTGATATCGAGTAACCGCTTTTCTTCCTCCAGATATTCATTCTTGGGAGTGGCTTTTATGGCTTCCGCTTCACTCATTTCCGCGGAAAAATCGAATTTCTTTTCATGTTCGGTTTCATGGGCTTATCGTTTTAATCCTGTTTTCAGTTTCTTTCCTAACGAACGACTGGCGGCATGAGCGCATCTGCGAGCCCATTGCAAATTGTCTTCATCCTTGTCTCTCCACGGAAGGTCGCTTTGTGAGCCTCCACCACCTCCACCGGTTGTTACGTTGGGGGTATCTATCAGTCCGACAAATATAGCTACAGCCATATCGGTAAGTTCCTGACAGTTGGCAATAAACCTGTAATCAAATTCGTCATTAAAACAGTCAAGTATTTTTCCGGAATATAGAATCTGTAATCCTTACCTTCATGGCTGAGGGCATAGGAAATCATATCCTGACTATATGTGAGATATTGGGTATAGTCAATAGGAGCAACCTTATGTATCGCTGCCTGTTGAACGGCTTTGGGAGCATTATTTCTAATGACGGTAGCTGACTGATGGTGCAGTTTCTCCCATGTCGCAGGAAGTTTCGAGACCATCAGGTTCCTGCCGATTCCCAATTCTGAAGCCTTGTATTTGGTGTTTCCATTCATGAGGGCATATCCACGAAGAATACCTTTCTTGTCCTCTCTTTCATGGACGGTATAACCTTTCCGTATAAGAGTGTTCTTGTACTCATCCATGACCATGATGGCATTGCTTTCAACACCTCCATACAGTCCCGGTTCACTTGTGGAATGTTACGATTTCTGATTTGTTCTGCAGTCGTCCAGCCACGTTTCTTTGCCACTCGCTCGGCAGCACGTTGCGCACGAAGATGAATGTTGTGGTCGTTGTTGATGTTGCCGTCTTCATCCAAACGGCAGACGGCAGCATGAAGGTGGGGAACTTCGCCTTTGATTCTGTATGCAGCCAAACAGAGTATTTACTGTTAGCTAAATTGGTTGGACAGGAACGGATTTTTCCATCCTTGCCGGTAATCACCTGTTTGTCGAACTCCTCGAAATCTTGCCAAAGTTTTTGCCAATCTTCGATGTCATAGAATTGGGTATGTTTGGGCGATGGACTCAACTCGATTCTGATAACGGAGTTCTTTATCGGGCGATGCTGGGATATGGTCAACTGCATGGAGTTCCATATCCCCAAAGTGTCCGGTTGCGACGGCATCAGATTGTCCAATACCCGATAGATTTTCTCCGGATGCTTCTTATGTTGTGATTCACCGGTAATGTAACGGAGGTCGTTGATGCCGTGCGATATGGCTTTGGCTTTGCAATCATTCTTCTTCGGATTTAAGGTTGGACGGAATTTTGTTCTTCTCTTTTACAGTATTCAGGAACTGGCAGACACTTTCGGCTACATTGCCAAGTTCCTTGAGCCAGTTGACCATGAACGGAATCTGATTGAACATTGCCATGCGCTGCTTTGTGGACATTCCGTGTAGTGCGGAGGTGTATTTTACGAGGTCTGACCGACAATTGTCAGATTCTGCAACAGGGCTGCTTCTTCTTTCGTAAGTCTCACTTTGGGCTTGAAGTTATAGGCACACGACAATAGGTAATCACTTATGGTCATACCGCATTGGGTAGCCATTGATTTTATATACTCCTTTTGAGTAGGAGTGACTTTCGCTCCGATGAAGACGTTTCTGGTTTCTTTAGAGGAGTTCGATGTATTTTCAATATCTTCTTTCATTTGAATCATTGTTATAATAGTGAATAGGTGCGAGCTTGCGAGTACCGCACCGGCGAGTATCTGAGCAGGCAAGGGTGCCAATGTACAACCGTAACGCAGTGAGGTTATACCTTGGCATATCTCGCAACAGTTACCTGTTGATGCTTCACGGCAAGCCATATTGGATGTACATACAGAATCGGCAGACGGATTTGAACCAGAAACTAAGATATTCATCTAAAGGGGATAGAATGAATACCTTGTGTGCAACCCTGACTACTTTGCTTTATTCTTATATATACGCCCCGACAATAAAGTAAAGTTGAACTCAATAATGGTATTCTGGATTGAAGGCATAATCTTTCCCTTCTTTATAACCATTTGTTTGTCACTGAGCAATGTTGCGACCTTTACCGCCTTGTTATAACCGAGTTTTATACCCTGTAATCCGTAACCCTCTTGCAAGCGTTCTATATAATCATCGTAATTGTTGATGTTGCCATTGGCAAAACGGCATTCAATGCTGGACGATGTACATTCTTTGGAATCTCCTTGTCCGGATCGAACGGTCCTTTGGTTGGTCGTCCGGTCTTCTTCTCTTTGGCAGATAGGACTCTACCGGTTCGGGTATGGCTTCCTCGTTTATGCGGAAAGCGAAAGGCTCAAACTCCCGGTCACGGATATGAATGGCTTCGACCACGCTTATGGTCTTGTCCTCTTTATCCACCTCGATCTGCATGATGGTTTCCGCCTTGTTGTTCAGTTCCGTGCCGACATGACCGCGTGCGTGTTCGTCATTCTTGTTCTGATGCAGGACGGTATGGATGTGTATCTGCCTGTCATCGGTCCACTGCATGAATTTGAGATGATATCGGTAGATTCACCGGGAGAATTGATGTCATACATAAAATCCCTGATGCCATCTATAATGACCAGTCCCAAATTCGGAATTGTGCCAATGGCCTGTTCGACTATCGCCAGACGTAGTTTAGGGGAGAACTTGCGTAGAGCCAGCATGAGCAGATTATCCGGTTTCTTGTCTTCCGGCAATTCAGCTAAACGTAGGATTCGTTTCAATATCTGCTGGCAATGATGTCGTCCTTGCTCCGTGTCGATGTACAGAATATTTCGCTTATTATCGGGAAAAGTGGACCGATAATGAAGAACGGTGCTGTTTCTCAATGCCGATGCGACTATGGCCGATACGTTAAAGGTCTTCTTGCTTTTGGCCTTTCCAATGGATGCACTGAAGTTTCCTAATGTACCGATAACAGCATCGTCTACCATCAGCACCACTGGCGACTGCTCGTAGGTATTCGTCACGCTCACGATTGAATCTTCCATGTAAACCGCCAATTCTTCATGAAGGAGTCGTATTGTCCGTCTTCTCCATCTTTACCAGTTTTCGGGTTCGGTTTACGACGATGGGATGCGAGCATGGACTCATTCTCTTCCTCAAAACTTTGCGGAGCCGGAGTCTTTCGGGAAGATTCCAGCCATCTATCCAGTTCATCACGATAGATGTAGAGGTGCTTGCCTTGTTTTATAACCGGAATATCATCCTTTTTGACCTTGTAATAAAAGGTTGACAACGGCATTTTAAGATAGTTGCAAGCCTCCTGTACGGTCATGGGAACGTGCGTGTTCTCTTTGGTTTCGTACTGCTTGGAAAGTTTCTCCGTTAGCAGATTTTCCATACTTGCGATTCTGTCGCATAGTTCGCCCACCACAGTCGGCAGGTCGTTGAATGTCAGTTGGTCTTTTTCCATATTATACTCTTTTAATCGTTTAATATACTGCGAACCAACTCAATGAAACCTTGCAGAACAATACAGACCGGATTAATTATTTCGTCTGCATGCGTTTTAGTCTGAGTTACTATTATCTGTTTCTAAATGGAAGCGATAATCGCCTTTATCGGAGCACGTCAATAGGAATCTGACTAGGAACTTGATCCGTAAATTAAGTTTGAGATATTCAAGAGTCGCATTTTCGAGTTCGTGAGGAAATGAAGACTTGATAAAACGGCTCTTTTGCCAATGATACTCCCAAGCGTTCACCTACATTCCATGCCAGATGGCGAAGTCCCGGTGATCTCAGTGGATTATCTATATTGGAGCGAATGGGCTTGTATAAATCGGATCTATCACAGGCCATATACTCAATATTAGAAATGAGGATTGCAATAGCTTCTTTAGACAGATAGGGTGCGGTTTTAATAGTTACATATTCACGAATAGCATTCATGACTTCTACTTGTTTTTCTGCTTCTTTCTTTTGATGTTCTCTCGTATTGTATCATAATTATCTATAACTGAATTATTGGGCTGTTCAATAGTTTGAATTTCATCTGCACAATCGGTTTTATTTCGAAACCAGAGTCAGTAATAATAGGAGATTGCCGGTCAAAGAAAAATTGATTGGATTCTTCGTCAACCATGTGTAGAAAAATCGTTGCAGTAGACCACACAATAGGATTGTAACCACAAGGCCGATTATAACTGAGTCGTTATTGTTGTGGTATTGATTTTGTGATAAGTGAATAGTAAGTGTCTACTGCCACATAGGCAATTACCAATAATGCAAGAATAAAACTTATCCTCTTGGTCCGAATTTGAGTATTATTTGTCATCTGCTGCAAGTATTTGAAATGGTTATATGGCAAAGTTATGTGCTATATTCCAGATATATATAATTAGTGATGACGAATCGCTCAATATTTGTAAAAATAACGGTTAGAGTATGATTTTAGTCTGAAATCATACTCTAACCGCTTAAAAATAGGGATAAGTGGCTGTCAGTCCTTCCGTGTCAAGGTAATCTTCTTGCTAGCTTCACGTTTGTTGGCATCCACTACTTTGATATACCTTTGAGTGGTGGTGATACTCTTGTGTGCCATGATGCTCTGTATGGTGCGGATGTCCGTTCCGGCAGCTGCTTGTAGCGTTGCAAATGTTCTACGATACGAGTGAAATGTTATGTTCTTGGTTATTCCGGCAGAACGAATCCACTCTTTCATTGGTACTTGTGTCCAACTACGCATAAGTCCCTTGAATACCAGACCTTTCTTTTCAGAACTGTATCCTATCAATCCCAATGCTTCCTCGCTGATGGGAATGATGTCTTCCGCTTTGTTTTTGTGTAATGATATGTACGCATTTCCCTCCGGCTGAGTAGTCTACAATATCTTCCAGCATAGTGCGAGTATATCACTGATACGTAAACTGGTCATACATGAAAACAGCGATGCTATTTTCAGAATGGGCTTCTTGCACGGTGTTTCAGCCAACTTGTACAGTTCATCTACAGACAGATACTCCTTGACTACATCCTCTGTTTCAATCTTTTCCAAAAGTCATTGACATTGGTCTTTATCATCCCGTTGCGATATAGTATCTTCAAGAATCCCTGAAAGTAGACCAATATCCTGATGCAGAGTTTCGTGTTATGCGTCCTTTGCGTCTCAGTTTTTAGCTGTGAGCAGATACTCGAAACTTGTTGCAAAGGTCGATGTCAATCTCTTCAAAGTGCATTTGCCGTGTACGAAGTTCTTGAAATGGAGATAGACGAACTCCCATTTCTGGTCATGCTTACGGAGTTGCTTGCGATAATGCTCCAAGAAGTCTGCCTTGAGTTTGTACCTGTCAAAGAAGTCATACCGTTCATTTACGACAGATTCAAATCTGCGGCAACGGATGGCTTCGGCTTTCTCGGTCATTACATCGTTGAAATTCTGCTCCCGTTTGCTCTTCGGGTTGGCATAGATATAGATGCCAAGCGATTCATGACGGATAACTTTCATAGTCTCTTTGTCTCGATACCCAGGATAATAATCTAGATAGAAAGACATCATTCTACCTTTTAACGGACGTGTTCTCAACGTTACTGTTTTACATTCATGCATACTAATATATTTTATGGTTATTATTAATTCGCTGGCAAAACTCTGTAATGTAATCATGCAGATTATCTACAGCAGAGATTAATTTTGAATAATTAATGGATAGCGACAAATTAGATTATTTGTGAACACCCATAACCCTGTCAAACTCTACTTTTAGGAATCGGACGAACCGTCCGTTCTTCTCGCGATTGATCTGATGGAATTGCAGAATTCCGTAAACAGAGTCGCGGGAGAGTTTGAATTTTCCATAGCCTCCTTGACGGTATAGTATTCCGCTTTGCTCTCCTGTTCTGAACTCTTCGAGAGGTCGAAGTGGAGCTTTGAGTAGAATATCTGCCCATGTTCCTTCTTGGAGGGGATGTTGTTGCGATAGACATGCGAACGGATGGCTACACGTGTCATTCCATATTTTTCCTCAATCTCTTCCGGTGTGTACCATTCGGTCAAGGCGTCATCCGTCTTGTACTTGGCAAATGCCGCATCGATATGCTTTTTGCTGTAATAGTTAAATTGGCGTATTCGTACCTTCGGAACTTTGTGCTGCCGTGTATAAGTCCATACCCATTTAGCATTGACCTTATACTTTTCCGCTATTTCTTCAGCAGTGTAATACTCAGTGATGTCGAAGTCCTCTTTAGGCATGATGCGCTCATACGGTTTGGTTTTCATCATTAGTTCGATGTCAGCACGACGAATGAGCGACTTCTTACCACTGATGCGTGAAGCCCGAAGTTTTGATTCCTTTACCAATTTATATATGTATTGTCTGGTTACGCCCATCAACTTTGCTGCTTGGGCAAAAAGAAATCCTGTCCCTCGGCGGCTTGTCGAGGTTGTAGCAACTCTTGCGAGCGTTTCAACTGCCGCTTGCGTTCCGGATACGTTCTTTGTAACCGAGATTAGAGCACTGATGACTGCAATAGCAAGTCGTTGTTTTTTAGCGATAAATGGTTTTCCACACCATTGGCAAATCTTTCTTACTTCCATATTTTCCTCGTTTATATTGGGGATAATTTCTCCTTATTTCTCCCGGATTTTGTCAACACACGTAAACCATTGTCAACACACGTAAACTACTGCGTCATCGTGACATTCGGGCTAACCGTGAATTTGTGTCGCGGTAGAAATATGATAGAAAAATATGGATAAAACCGTTACTACCAAATAAGGATTAGAAAGTGTTAAAATAGAAAAGCCGCTGAAATACAGCGACTTTATTCTAAATGGTTATAATTGGTTATGGCAGTTTCTAAGCCATCATTTGCCGATGCAAAATGTTCGAAAATATTCCCAAGTACCATATCGTTCGTAACTTCCCCAATATCGCTTAGATGGAAAATGCATTCGCGGATATCTTGTGAAACAAAATCTCCGGATAGATTTTCTGCTAATCCTTGTTGGACCCGGTGGATGGCTTCCAAGGCATGGGTCAAAGCCTCGTAGTGGCGTATATTCGTGACAATGACATCGTTTTGGGTAACCGTGGGCAGGTTAGCGGCAGAGATTAGCATTTGCTGAAGCTTGTCGAGGTTGGTACGTCCTTTGGCAGAGATGGAGATGCATTGCACATTAGTAGCGGCCACGGTGAAACTGGAGTTGGGGATGGTTGAGGCATCTTGCACCAAATCGGTCTTGTTGAATACGAGAATGAGCCGTTTCCCTTCGCAACGGGAAGTATCTGGGTAGTTAGTTGTGGTATCCGTGAGACGGCATTCGTGGCATCAACTATCCAGAGCACGATTTCCGCCTGCTCCAATTTCTGGAAGGTTCGCTCAATTCCTAGGTTCTCGATGGTGTCGTTCGTTTCGCGTATGCCTGCCGTATCAATAAATCGGAAAGTTATCCCACCAAGATTGACTGTGTCTTCTATCACATCGCGGGTTGTCCCGTGTATGTCGCTTACAATGGCTCGTTCCTCGTTTAGTAGTGCATTCAACAGGGTGGATTTACCAGCGTTCGTTTCGCCGATGATGGCTACGGGCACGCCGTTCTTGATGGCATTGCCTACACTGAAGGATTGTACTAAACGGAAATTACCTGCTCTATGCCGTCTGCTAGGAGACATAGCTCGGAGCGGTCGGCAAATTCCAGTTCTTCGTGGTCGCTGAAGTCCAGCTCCAGTTCTATGAGTGATGTGAAGTGCAGCAATTGGTCGCGTAGTGAGGCCAGCTCTTTACTGAACCCACCGCGCATTTGGCTCATGGCGAGGCGGTGAGTGGCGGCAGAGGTGGAGGCGATGAGGTCGGCCACGGCTTCGGCCTGGCTTAGGTCCATTTTGCCGCCCAAGAAGGCCCGTTGCGTGTACTCACCGGAGCGGCCAGGCGGCAACCATTGCCGATGAGCAATTGCAACACCTTCTGAAGAATATAGCTCGAACCGTGGCACATGATTTCCGTGCTATCCTCGCCCGTGTACGAGTGGGGGCACGGAATAAGCTTACAAGTACTTCGTCTATGATGTTTTCTTCTTCATGGATATGACCGAAGGTAAGTGTGTATGGCTTGGCATCCTTCAGCTTCTTCCCTTCCGGGCAGGGGTAAATATGCGGGATGTTATCTCTATGGCATCCGGTCCGGAGACGGATGCATCCTATGGCTCCCCTTGGGCGGTGGCTATGGCACAAATGGTATCTTGGTTCATTTTATCCGGCTTATTTTTATTCAGCAAAGATAATGGTTTCTTTACAAAAAGAGAGATGGTGATTCAACTTATGGGCTTTTATCGTAACTTTGTGCAAATCGATAATGGATAGATGCTTATAAAGCCTAATCCGCCTCTGTGCCCATTGTGGGTATAGCAGGACATTGCTACACTATACAGACCAGCAACGGGCACGTCAGGCAGGATGTGATGAAGTCATTACTAAACCCTACTCCTAGGATTGGCTGAAGGAAAGGGAGGAGCATTTCTTGAAGGATACTTAGATACGGTCGAGTACTGTTTTGATAAGAGTATCTATCGTATTCTTGTATCCCGTGTTAGCTTCTTTTATCAGGCGGTTGGCAATGACCATGCATACCGTCATGGCCTTGTGCCCCATCAGACGGCCTGCCTGCCAGGGCAGAACTTTCCATCTCGAAGTTGGTAATACGGTAGCCGTTGTATTCAAATTTTTCAATCTTCTCATTCTGATGGGTCGGCAAGCGGCACGCGTAACTCGCGTCCTTGAGGTCCGAAGAAGCCCCGGCGGCAATCGTTACGCCACGTACCATGTCGTTTTGTGCGATGCGGTCTATCAGTTCAGTGCTTGCATCAATGACGTAGAGGGCAGGGGCACACATGTTGCCGGACCATCCCATATGGTTGAGGAAGGCACGCTCCATGGGCAGGTCGCACACGGAGTTGCGTCCGGCATAGAAGTTGAGCAGCCCATCGAAACCAATGGACTTTTCAGAACATACGAATGTGCCTACCGGAGTGTAGGGTTGCAAGCCGCCGCAGGTGCCGATACGTACCAGCTCAAGGCTACGCAGATGGGGCTTTTCTTCGCGCGTCTCGAAATCGATGTTTGCCAGGGCATCCAGTTCGTTCATCACGATATCGATGTTGTCACATCCGATACCGGTGGAAACCACCGTAATACGTTTCCCCTGGTAAGTACCGGTGATAGTCTTGAACTCGCGGCTTTCCACTTCACATTCCTTGTTCTCGAAATGGGAGGCAACCAGTGCCACCCGTCCGGGGTCGCCTACCAAGATGACTTTGTCTGCCAGCCATTCGGGCTTTACGTGAAGATGAAATACAGAACCGTCTTCATTGATGATCAGTTCGGAAGAGGCGAAATATTTCTTCATATGCTTGAGGCTTTAATCTTTTGTTTATAAATAGAAACGCCGGGAACCGATTCTTGTTCACCGGTTCCGGCGTTTCGTCAGTTACTTTCCGGGTTATTTACTCAACGGCTGGCTGGTATTGCCCGTCGTCGGTTTGGCAATGTTTTCGCGCATGGAAGTGTCGGCTTCTATATTCTTCATCCGGTAATAGTCCATGATACCCAGATTGCCGTTGCGGAATGCTTCGGCCATGGCCTTGGGTACTTCCGCTTCTGCCTCGATAACTTTGGCACGGGCTTCCTGGGCCTTTGCCTTCATTTCCTGCTCTGTGGCTACGGCCATGGCGCGGCGTTCCTCTGCCTTGGCTTGAGCAATGTTCTTGTCGGCATTGGCTTGGTCTATCTGCAGGGCGGCACCGATATTCTTACCTATGTCAATATCAGCAATGTCAATGGACAGAATTTCGAATGCTGTTCCGGCATCCAACCCCTTGCGCAATACCAGTTTGGAGATAGAATCCGGATTCTCCAATACAGACTTATGATTCTCTGACGAACCGATGGAAGACACAATACCCTCGCCTACACGGGCCAGAATCGTGTCTTCTCCGGCACCGCCCACCAATTGGCGGATATTGGCGCGCACCGTTACACGGGCCTTGGCAATCAGCTGATACCGTCTTTGGCAACAGCTGTCACGGGAGGTGTCAATTACTTTGGGGTTAACGGACATCTGTACGGCTTCGAATACGTCACGGCCGGCAAGGTCGATGGCGGTTGCCATCTGGAACGGCAGCTCGATATTGGCTTTAGAGGCGGATACCAGTGCGTGTACCACCCGCTCTACGTGACCTCCGGCAGGTAGTGCGCTTCCAGTTCGTCGCGCGTGATGTTTTGCAATCCTGCTTTATGAGCTTCAATCATGCCGGGCACAATGATATAAGGAGGGACATTACGGATGCGCATCAGGAAAAGTTGTACCAGCGAGATGTTTACTCCCGATACTTTGGCAGACAGCCACAAGAAGAACGGTACATAATGGAAGAAAAGTACCAGGAAAATAATGCCTCCTATAATGAGGAAGGCGGTTAAATACATTGTGCTTGATCCATGAGATTAAATATTAATTGTTAGTTATAAATAATAGGTTGATTTCAGAAATTTCACTGCTTGAGCCGTTCCACTAAGAGGACTCCGTCGGCAATACGGTCTACGATAATCGGAGTCTTTTCGTTCAGGAAGCCGTCTGATGACTTTACTTCCACGATGTCTCCGTTGATTTCGGCATAGCCGATAAGAGCCAGGCGGGTAGTGGTTACGCCTATATCGCCTACCTTGACTTTTCCTCGGCACTACGGTCTACTTTGGAGGTGATGTTTTTCAATGCAATTTTGTCGAGTGTCTTGGAGCGCATGAACCATACCAACGAGCCGATACAAGCCAGGGCAGATATGATAAGCGTAATGACACCTGCCGTGGTGCCCATATAGGCAAAGGCATAGTAGTTGGCAAAGATGATGCAACCTCCTGCCAGAAAACCGGCAACGCTGATGCCCGGAATTACGAATAATTCCACTAAGAACAAGATTACTGCTCCTATAATCAATGAGGCGATAATGAGTATATCCATAGTTGTCTTTATTTGGTGGCTTGTTTTTCCAGGTTGCGCACTTGAATGGCAGTTTGCTCCATCTCAGTGGACAATTGCCGTACACGTTGCTCCAGGTCGAGGATGGCGGCGGACATCTTGTCCTTTTCCTGCTTGTTGGCTCGGGAGTATTCCGAACGCATATCTTCCAGTTTCTCCTGCAGTTGTTTGTAGCTCTGCTCCAGCTGATTGTATTTGCCATACGAGGCTTTGGCCTGCGGGGAGCGGAAATCGTCCAGCTGGTAGTAGGTGGAGTGGTCGTCAATGATGAATTGGAAATCATGCTTCTTGGTGGTCTGCGGCTTTGCGTTGGCAGCAGTCCGAAGTCTTTCTTGGGCGGCCTCTACCGCATCGGTGTCCGTCCATGTGTCCTTGATAGAGTGAAGTTGCGCCAATGATATCATCTTGTCCGGGTCCATCCCTTCGTAGTTGTACACTTGCTTGGATGAGTTGGGAATGAATACATAGATGCACACTTTGCCTTCCGGCTGGTAGCGGTCGGAGGCAAACCATCAAGTCGTTGAATTCGTCGATGACGTACATATAGTCGTTGTAGGGCGAATTGAACGGCATGCCCACATTTTCCGGCATCAGATAGAGTCGGTATTCGTATTGTAACGGGTGACGAAAATATCATATCCTCCCATCGAGCCAGGGCCATCCGAAGCATAGTAGATAGTGATACCGTCCGTAAGTACATAGGGATAGTCTGCATTCATGGCCTCGTTGATGCTTCCGGGCAACAAGCTGCCATCACTCCATTTGTCCAGCAACTTGTTGCGCGAAAGGATACTGAGGGTGCTGTCCGGTTGCATTTCGCTATAATATAGCTTATTGCCCAGCTCCGTTTCGTATACCGTTCCGCCTTCCTTACCGGAATCATTGAAGTAGGTGTCGTACATGAACAGCTTGCCCGATTCGGGGCTGATTTTGTATGCATCCAGGAATTTTTCCTTGTCTACCACAAAGCTGTCGATGAAGCAGACCTCTTCCACGCCTTTCAGCATGCGCAAGTTGGATTTGCTTTTTCCAATAATTGTTCGGCCTCTTCGGTGGAGCGTTTTCTCTTTCTCAGGTCGGAAATGTAGGTCTCATAAGTCTCGATGGCTTCTTCGAACCGATATAAATCATTGTATGCCCGGGCCAAATAGAGTTGCCCGCTGGGGACGCGTCTCTTGACGGCGCTTTCCAGGTGTTTCAAGGCTTCTGCGGGTTCGCCGGTTTCCAGGCAACATACACCGTACCATAGGTTGTAATTTCCATTGCCAGGTTGTGTCTTGACGAGTTTCTTGAAAGTGGGCTTGGCTTCTTCGTATTCTCCCTTCTCGTACAAGGCTTTGGCTTCTGCCAGGCTTTGTGCGGAAATTGTTATGCTCAAAAGGCCGAATAGAAAGAAAGGATATATTTTTATTCATATTGATACATGCTGATTGTTCAGAAGGTCAAAAATACAAATTTATCGTGAATAAAGCTGGTTTCCGTAATTCTATTTTGTTAATTCTTCTTTAAATCGTTCTTTTGCCTTACTTTTGCAACCGGAAGAGCTATAATTCATAACTTATAACTCATAACTCGTATCAATGGCACGATTTACTGAAGAAGAAAAGATGTTGCGCCGCATAGACAAGCGGTTTAGCAAAGGTGTGGTGGAATATGGGCTGATAGAGGACGGCGATAAGATTCTTATCGGGCTTTCGGGAGGCAAGGACTCTTTGGCGCTGGTGGAATTGTTGGCACGGCGTGCCCGTGTCTATAAACCCCGTTTTTCCGTTGTCGCCGTACATGTAGTGATGAAGAATATACCTTATCAAAGCGATGTGGACTATCTGAGGGAGTACGTAGAGTCGTGGGAGTGCCTTTTGTTCTCTTTGAAACGGAGTTTGATGCCACGACAGATACCCGCAAGTCTCCTTGTTTTCTTTGCTCTTGGAATAGGCGGAAGGCATTATTTACCGTAGCCAAGGAGCAGGGATGCAATAAAATCGCGTTAGGCCATCACATGGATGATATTCTGGAGACCTTGCTGATGAATATCACCTATCAGGGAGCGTTCAGCTCTATGCCCCCGGCTGGTAATGAAGAAGTTTGATATGACGATTATCCGTCCGATGTGTCTGGTACATGAGGCGGATTTGATGGAGTTGGCGCAAGTGAGGGGTATCGTAAGCAGGTGAAGAATTGTCCGTATGAGTCACAATCCAGCCGTAGTGCAATGAAAGGCATTCTGAAACAATTGAGGAAATGAATCCTGAGGCACGCTATAGTCTATGGGGAGTATGACGAATGTGCAAGAGGAATTGCTGCCTGCAATCATTAATCATTAATCACTAATCATTAATCACTATATGAAAGCATTTTATACCATTTTGCTATTGATTGTATCTAATATTTTCATGACGTTTGCCTGGTATGGGCATCTGAAGCTACAAGAGACAAAGTCATCTCCAACTGGCCGTTGTATGCCGTGGTGCTGTTTTCCTGGGTAATAGCTTTGGCAGAGTATTCTTGCCAGGTTCCGGCCAATCGGATAGGCTTTTAGGCAATGGAGGCCCGTTCTCATTGATGCAACTCAAAGTGATTCAGGAAGTAATCACTTTGATTATCTTTACGGTGTTCACAACGGTTCTTTTCAAGGGGAAACGCTGCATTGGAATCATTTTGCCGCTTTTGTATGTCTGGTACTGGCGGTATATTTTGTATTTTATAAATGATGGGTTAATCGCATTTGCACATTATTTCATATACTTCTCCATTCCTTTTGTTAAGAACGTTTGAAGCTTTCCTTCTTCATCCGTATAAATGAAACAGGCGTCGATATCCGGATGTGCATCCGCCACGCGTTCTGCTTCTTCCAGCCCCATCACCATGAATGCCGTGGCATAGGCGTCTGCACTCATGCAATCTTTGGCAATGACGGTGGCTGACAAGATGCTGTGCTGTACCGGATAGCCGGTACGCGGGTCGATGGTATGCGCATATTTCTTTCCGTCTTTATAGTAGTAGTTGCGATAATTGCCCGATGTAGCCATGCCTAAATCCGTGACTAGCAGCACTGCTTGCAGTTCCTGGTTCACTGCCAGTGAGTCGTCTATCGGCTTGTTCAAACCGATGCGCCAAGGTCCATTTTGAGGGTTTTGCCCGTGAACAACCACTTCTCCGCCTATATCGACCATAAAGTTGCGGATACCCTTCTTCTTCAGAAGTTGGGCTATGACATCTACTGCATATCCTTTTGCCACAGCGCTGCACGAGAGCATTATACGCGAGTCTGTTTTCACCACTTTCCCTTCATCGGACAATTTTACTTTTCGTATCCTGTCATCTCCAGCAGGCTGTCTATCATGGCAGAGTCGGGGAAGTTACCCTTCTTGAACCCAAATCCCCAGGCATTGGCAAGAGGGGCAACGGTGATATCGAAGGCACCATCGGTCTCCGGGAGATTTCCATGCTACGTCGGAAGACGTTGGTAAAGAATGTGTCGGGCACAATGTCCTCGTTGCGGTTGATGCGCGTAATGGTCGCCGTGTCATTGAAAGGGGACAAGGAACCGTCGAAACGTTTGAGTTCCGCTTCTATCTCCGCCTTCAGATTTTGGTCACATTGATAAGTCACTTTATATACCGTACCGAATATCAGTCCGTTATCCGTCTGATAAGGAGTGACTTGGTTGTGGCGGGCAAGTATCCAGATGGTTCCCAGTACCAGTAGGGCAATCCATAAAAATTCCGTTGTACTTTCTTTTCCATATCCTATCTGAGTTTTACTTTTTAATTAAAAGAAGAGATGCTCTACCAATATCTTGGTACCGATGATGACGAGGATAATCCCTCCCCAAAGTTCGGCGCGCAGTCTGCGGGCTATGCCACATCCGAAACGGATGCCGAACATCAGGCCGACCATCGACAAGGCGAATGATACAAAACCGATAATGCCGATGGGGGAAAGAATAGCCGAGAATTGCTTGATACCGAGGAATGCAAACGAAACACCTACCGCCAATGCATCGATGCTGGTTGCCACGGCCAGAGCGAGCACCACCTTCAGGCTGGTAGGGTCATACTCGTGCTTGCAATCTTCGTCCTTGAAGGATTCCATTATCATGCGTCCGCCCAGGAAGGCAAGGATACCGAATGCAATCCAATGGTCAATACTTTCTATCAGGTGGCTGAAAAACTGGCGCCTATCCATCCCAGCAGAGGCATCAAAGCCTGGAAAAGCCGAAGCTGATGGCCATCACCAGCATAGGGCGCAGCCGGGCGCGTTTCAATATAATTCCGCTGGCTATAGAAACGGCGAAACAATCCATCGCAAGTCCTACGGCCAGTAGCCAAATCTCTAACCCTGTCATAAGTCGCTTAAAGAGGTAGTTTATAAGTTATCGTATAGGTTACTCCCATCGTGTTGGAGCCATATTTCCCGAAACCGGGCACATACCACGGGTCACCGTATTCATCGGCCGAGGCAGACAATTTGAACTTGAAGCGTAGTGACCAGCCCATGTACAATGCCTTCCAGACGTGCGCCCGGATACCGACACAAAATTCCGCCCATTGCATGGAGCCTTTCATTCCTTTATGGTTATAGGGCAGGCTGCCTCCCATATCTCGTCGTCCAGATTCGGATTGCCTACGATGCCACCGTATATCGGGTCGTCCAGTCCCAAGGCGTCTACATCGTACTTGAAGCTGCTTACACCGTAACGCAAGCCTACGAGTAGCATGTGTCCGTGCTGCTTCTTGTATAGCGTGTTATAGTCCATTCCTATGCGGAAGTAGGGGGCGTTGCTTTTGTAGTGTATGCCTTTGTCACTCCAGGTGTCCGTGGAGCCATATCCCAGTTCGGCAATAGGGAAGAAGCGGTTCTTGAGGTTTACATCCACGGCCACTTCGGAACTCAGGAAATCTCCTCCAAATACGGAACTTCCGATTCCCCACAAGTCCAAGCCGACGGACATGCCGTTGTATAACGGATAGTGCACTTCTTCTTTCGCGTCCTTCTTCTCCTTCTTGGGAGGTGCTCCCTGGGGGGGGACGGTAGGATTCCCGTTCTGCGCCCGTAGGGGAGGAACATCAGCAGGCAGAGTGCCAGACTAATAGAATAACTTAAGATTTTCCTTTCCATAGATGCCTGCTTCATTGTCTTTGATGTATATCGAGTCCAGAGAGATGCGGGTGCATCGTTACGCTTGTGATGGCCTGCTTCATCTGATAGCCGCAATCCATCGATAGGAAATAGGGGGTGTTGGTGTGGCGTATCACCATCGTGTCACTCTTGGTCCGGCTATACTTGAATATCAGCTTGGTGGAATCCTCCGTATAGCGCAGTGGCAGGGAGATGTCGTGTACCTTCTTCTGGTTGTTGATGATGATGGAGTCGGTGCCGTATGCTGTGACGGTGAGCGAGTCGAGCGTGTCGTTCTCCACGTATTGGGTTTCGGGGTCTACTCTATAAAGAATGCAATTCACCATGGGGCGTGCCGTCATGGAGCAATCTGCCTCCTCCGAGCAGGAGATAGCTATGCTTATTATCGGGCAAAGGATAGCTCCGAGTATGACAAGTCTGACTAATTTTTTCATCGTTAAATGGTTTTCTCTATTTGATATTTGTTTCGTTCCGGGGCATTACGTGAAATCAGCTCTCCGAGGAATCCTGCCACGAACAGTTGTGTGCCGATAATCATGGAGGTCAACGAGAGGTAGAAGTAGGGAGAGTCCGTCACAAGGCGGTAGGGCATGCCATGGTGCATGTAGTACAACTTGCTGACACCCACTATGACCACGGCTATGAAGCCGAAGATGAACATCAGCGAACCCAGCAATCCGAAAAAGTGCATGGGCTTGATGCCGAACCGGGAAAGGAACCAAAGGGAAAGCAAGTCCAGATACCCGTTTACAAAACGGTTCAGCCCGAACTTGGTCTTTCCGTATTTGCGTGCCTGATGGTGCACCACTTTCTCGCCGATTTTCTTGAAGCCGGCGTTCTTGGCCAGGTAAGGGATGTAGCGGTGCATTTCGCCGTATACTTCTATATTCTTGACCACCTCTTTGCGATACGCCTTCAGTCCGCAATTAAAGTCGTGCAGGTTTTTGATGCCCGATACTTTGCGGGCGGTGGCATTGAACAATTTGGTGGGGAGGGTCTTCGACAACGGGTCGTAACGTTTCTGCTTCCAGCCCGATACGAGGTCATAGCCGTCTTGGGTAATCATGCGGTAGAGTTCGGGTATTTCGTCGGGGCTGTCCTGCAGGTCGGCGTCCATGGTTATCACGACGTCGCCTTGTGCTTGTTCGAAACCACAGAACAATGCCGGCGACTTCCCGTAGTTGCGGCGGAACTTAATGCCCCGTACCTTGTCCGGAGCTTGTGCCTGCAATTGTTCGATTACCTGCCAGGAACGGTCGGTACTTCCGTCGTTCACGAAAATCACTTCGTATGAAAAACCGTTGGCATTCATCACCCGCTCAATCCATGCGAACAGTTCGGGGAGTGATTCTTCTTCATTATATAGTGGTACGACAACTGAAATATCCATTGATGTATGATTTTTCTATTTTACAATTGAAATAACATTTCTTTTTGCTGTTCCGTCACTCTGCCGGAGCGTCGTCTTTCTTGCGTCTCATCACGAACAAGGCGGTGGGGAAAGCCAGTATCGAACCCCAAAATACATTGGACGATATCATCTGTAGCGTAATGTCGATAGGGCTGAGTAGTCGGGCTGTCTCCAGAGCTTCCTGATAGGTGGCGATGTACGAATCCATTCCCGGCATGTTGCTTTGGGCAAGCGTGTCTACCATCGTTTCGCACGTGTTTATCACATATCCGTGGTCTATGAACCTGAAGTAGATGTAGTGTGCCACGGCGGCAAGCAGCGCGGCAAACATATACATGAAAACGGTGAATACCCATGCATGCAGGAAGCTGATGCCGCCTCCGCATACCTGATTACGATACATCCGTGCATAATAATATCCCATAAAAGGTACGCATAGCGTGAGTCCCATGAAAAGGAAAAGTAAAAAAGGAACCGACAGCCCCACAGGAAAGAGTATGAACTTCAATATCCAGAAACCTCCCATATAGGTACCGAACAGCATTGCGTATCGTTGCATGTAACCTCTATTTTCTGCCATCTTTCTTAGAAATAATATGCAAAGGTACAAATATAGTTGGATTCAAGGGCAAGCCGATGTGTAGATTTTAAATAAATTAGAGGATTCTTTGCGGGGCAAAAAGAAAAAAGCAGGTAACACTTTCGTATCATCTGCTTTTCTTTCGAGCCTCTTGTCGGATTCGAACCAACGACCCCGAGATTACAAATCACGTGCTCTGGCCAACTGAGCTAAAGAGGCGGGGGTGGGTAAGCTTACTATATCGCGCCGCTACAACCAACTACCTTTGCTGCGATCAAGCCCTGGAGGATTCATCAGGGAGCTGGCCGTATAGGACTTACCCACGTTTTTGTTTTGCGAGTGCAAAGGTAGACATTATTTTGAAATCTGCAATAGCTTGTGGCGATTTTTTTATTTGTTTTTTTAGATTCTCTGTTCTATTCCTCTTCATGGCCTTCTTATATAGACACTTTGGAGGGGAGGTACGGATTCTTTCCGGCATTACGATGGACAAATATTCCTTTTACTAGAAAGTATTCGTCCGACATATGTAACCTTATCGTCCGACGGCTGTTGAATTATCGTCCGACAGCTGTCGGACGATAATTCAACAGCCGTCGGACGAATACTTCTTAGTATACCGGAATCTAAAGTATAGTTATGCAAAAGATTGCCATTTGAGAAGAAAATAATAATCGGGGACAAAAAAACAGATAGGCTATTGTGTGCTACCTTGAAAATAAGCATTATTTTTGTGCAACTAACTATATAGTCATTATACGCATGAACAAACACATATTGTCATTCTACCTTTTTTTCTGCCTTTTTCTTTTTCCCCCTTTGGTCGAAGCAATTGCCGGCTGGAATAGCTTTATCGTCAATTTTGATAAAAGTGTTTATGGTAAGGGGACCCAGACTTGGCAGATAGCACCCTATGATGACAAGTGGGTATATTTCGCCAACAAGAACGGTATGGTGCAATTTGATGGCAATGTCTGGAATGTGTTTCCATTGAACAATGCTTCCGATGTGCGTTCCGTTCTGGCTTCTGCCACCCAAAAAAGAATTTATGTGGGGGGCATCAATGAATTCGGCTATTATGAACCGGATACGGACGGTTCTTTGGCCTATCATTGCATGTCCGATACTTTGGAGAGTTCCGTTCGTTTTCTTGGAAATGTGTGGGGCATCCATGAGACAGACAATCTCTTGTATTTCCAAGGGGACGGGTGCGTGGTGAAGTACCTGAACGGCAAATATACCGCCATTGAAATGAATGCCAAGATAGACTGTTCCAATATGGTCAATGGTATTCTTTACATCGGTACGGACAGAGGCGTATGGCTTTTGGTTGGAAACACTTTTTTCCCTCTTCAGGGTGCCGATGCGTTGGCTTCCAAGCGTATTCGTGGCATTATACCTTATAAGAAAGGTGTTCTGGTGGTGACTGCATACAACGGACTTTACTATTGTGACGGGCGTACGATGGAACCGTTTGTCACCGGTGCCGAAGAGTTTATGCGTGAGAATGAAGTCTTTTGCGTAGCCAAAAAGGATGATAAGATTGCCTTGGGAACCATTCATAAAGGATTGGTACTGGTGGATTGCAGCACCATGCAACTGAAATATTTCAATGAGAACAACGGCTTGCGTAACAATACGGTGCTTTCTGTCTCCTTCGATACGACCGGAAACCTCTGGGCCGGTCTGGATAGCGGCATTGACTACGTCTGTCTGAGTTCTCCTTTTACGAATCTCTATTCCTATCCTTATTCCTACGGCACGGGATATACGGCGGCGGTAGAAGGCGGTTATCTTTATTTAGGTACCAATCGGGGTTTGTATTACACCTCGTATCCGGTACAGATGAACGGCGATTTGCCGGATATCCGTCCGATGCCCCAATCCAGCGGACAGGTCTGGAACCTTTGCCGTATAGGTGATGAACTCTTCTGTCTGCACGACCGTGGTATTTTCCTTATCAATGGTACTTCCGTAAAACGTGTGACGGATATTGCCGGCGCCTGGTGTTGCCAACTTGTGGCAGGACGTACGGACCTTATGTATGTCGGGGTATATAACGGTATTTATTTGGTTGGGAAAAAGAATGGAGAATGGCAGGTGGTTGGCAAGATTGAGGGTGTGAACGATTCTTGCCGTCTTTTTGAGCAGGAAAGTGATAAGGTGATTTGGGTGTATAATACAGACCACGTTACCCGTGTGGATTTGGATAATGATTTGACAAAAGCTGTCCGTATAAAGGAATATAGCGCGAAGGATGGTTTCCCGGTAGGACGTGATATGTATATAGCGAAGATAGAAGACCGGGTGTATTTTGCCACTCCCCGGGGAATCTATAAGCATAATCCTCATAAAGATGTCATGGAGCCTTGTCCGGATATGAACAACCTTTTGAATGGCACCACGGCCTATTCGCATATTTTGGAGTATCACGATAAGTTGATAAGTTTGAGCCCTCACGAAATCTGTATTGCCAATCTGGGTACCTATAAGCGGGGGGCGAATACAAGCATTAATCCCATCCAGCAATCGCTGATTGAACTGGTACCCGGTTTTGAAACGATTATTCCTCTTTCAGATTCGCTGATGGTGGTTCCTAATGAAGGAGGTTTCGCTTTGTTCAGTATCCCGGCCGTAAGGGAGCGTCAGGATCGTAGCCATTCCTTATATATAAGGAACATGTATCTGTCCTATCCCAAGGATTCATTGGTATATACCGCAAACTTTTTAGGAGAGAAGCCGGTTCCGGTGATAGCTTATTCCATGAATTCCGTTCGTTTTGACTATGCCCTTTCTCTCTTTGCGGTAGGAGATGATGTCCGTTTTCAATATCGTCTGAATAAGGGGAGCTGGTCCGATTTTACAACGGTACGCACCAAGGAGTATAGTAATCTGTCGGAAGGTGAATATACGTTTGAAGTTAAGGCGGTCTTTCCTGACGGTACGACATCATCGGATACAATTGCTTTCCGTATACTTCCGCCGTGGTATCGTAGTGCTGCTGCATACGTTTGTTATATCATCTTGGCTTTGCTTGCCTTATGGTATGTCTATCGTTGGGATGATGTCCGTGTGAAACGGAAGAAACAGCAGGCGGTAATCGAGAAAGATAAAGAGTTGCACGATATGGAAAGGGAGTACGAAGAGGAGAAAGCCCGTCAGGAAAAGCAGATTATGCAGCTGGAGAAAGAAAAATTGGAATACGATTTGCAACATAAGAGTCAGGAAATGGCCAATCTGATGATAAACTTTGTCCGTAAGAATGAAATGCTGACTGAAATCAAGTCAGAGATACTTAAAGTATCCGCCTTGCTGAAGGGTGAGGGGGCTCGGGAAGGAAAACAGCAACTCATACTTATTAATAATAAAATAGACGGTAATATACAGAGTGATGAGGTTTTGAAGCGTATTGAAGACCAGTTCGATTTGATACATAACAATTTTATGAAACGTCTTCATGCCAAGCATCCTGAACTTTCCCACAACGAACGCATGATGTGCGCTTATCTAAAGATGAATCTTTCCACGAAAGAAATAGCACCTCTGCTGAACATTTCGGTTCGTGGAGTTGAAACAATCCGTTATCGTCTTCGTAAGAAGTTCGCTTTAGAGAGAGAGGATAGTTTGACGGATTATTTAAGCAATAAACTGTAGCCTTTAGATATTAACTTCCTTTAAAAGAAGGAAGAGTATGAAAGGGAGGAATGTTAAATTTCTCCCTTTTGTGTTATATAACATGTTGTGACGTAATACTTAAAAGTATATATTAATTATTGATTATTAGTAAGTTATTTGCTGATGACGTATTGATAACGTATTTGAATTTCAGATTTGACGTATTTAAGAATGATTGTTTTTTATTTGTTTTATTGCATTTTACTCTATGTTTGCACTGTTCGATTGAGAACAAAACCGAGAAACGTTAATCTTAATTTAGTAAAACTTATGAAAAAGTTATTATCAGTTTTATTTCTGTTAAGCTTTACCTTGGCTTCTGTATATGCCCAAAATATACAGGTAAAAGGTACAGTGGTAAGCGGTTCGGATAATGAACCGTTGCCTGGAGTAAATGTGGTAGTTAAAGGAACTACCAATGGTGGAATTACTGATTTGGACGGTAATTTTACATTGTCGGTTCCTGCCGACGCAACACTTTCTATTACCTATATTGGTTTTAAGTCGCAAGAAGTAGCGGTAAATGGAAAAAATTCCTTGAAAATAGTTCTTCAGGAAGATTCAGAAACGCTGGACGAAGTAGTAGTGGTGGGGTATGGTGTTCAGAAAAAAAGTGTGGTAACAGCATCTATTGCCAAAGTTAGTAGTGAGGATTTGGAAAACAAATCTCCGGTGCGTATGGATAATGCATTGAAAGGTTTGGCTGCAGGTGTGGATGTAACTTCAGCTTCTGGTCAGCCGGGTGATTCTCCTCGTGTACGTGTACGTGGTATTGGTACTATCAACAATAGTGATCCGCTCTACATTGTAGACGGTATGCCTATTGGGGGTGGTCTTGATTTTGTAAATCCTAATGATATCGAGTCTATCGAAGTGTTGAAAGATGCTGCTTCTGGTGCTATCTATGGTGCGCGTGCTGCTAATGGCGTTATTCTAGTAACTACCAAAAAAGGTAAGATGGGTAAGGCACAAATTAATTACAATTTTTCTTATGGCTGGCAGAGTGCATGGAAGAGACGTGATGTGACTAGTGCGACAGACTATGCTATCCTTCAGAATGAAGCCAATGTGAATGGTGGTCAGGCTCCAATTTATGCAGATCCTTATAATTTGATTGATGCTAATGGAAATTCTATCAAAGGATTTGGCACTGATTGGCAAGATCTTGTTTTCTATGACAATGCTCCGGTAGTGAATCATGATGTGACAGTTAGTGGTGCATCGGAAAAAGTAAATTATTATTTGTCTTTGGGGTATTATTCACAAGATGGTATTGTTGGTGGTAATCACGGACATTCTAATTATGACCGTTTGACTATTCGTTCCAATACTCAATATAATCTAATTGATGCATCTAAAGAACGCGGTTTCCTTAATAAATTGGATTTAGGTGTAAATTTGGCTTATATGCGTACGCATTCAACAGGTGTTGGTACTAACTCTGAATTCGGTTCAATTTTGGGATCGGCTCTTTATCTGTCTCCTATTTTGACCCCTACATTGACTGGTGATGCAGCTGAAAAGATGATTGAAACTTATAAAGATTTTGATTTGCCTCGTGATGCAAATGGTGATCCTTATACAGTACCTGGCTATGGAGGAGCTTATCAGGAAATGAATAATCCGCTGGCTATGATGACATTGACTCCTACAAAGAATTGGTCGCATAAGTTTGTTCCAAAGTTTTCTATTGATCTTCAATTGTGGGATAATTTGAAGTATCACTTCAATTATAGTGCTGATATGGGATTTTGGGGTAATGAAGGGGCTACTAAGAGCAAGTATTATCTCTCAGCTAATAATAAGGCAACACATACTAATGCATCTTCATTCAAGGCACAGAATGTGACATGGCAGATTGAAAATACATTGACTTATGATAAAACTATCGGCAAACATACATTTGGTGTTGTATTAGGACAGTCTGCCCTTAAATATAAGGGAGATCAACTTGGTGGTAACCGTTGGAATCTGGTGAATCCTAATAAACCTTCTATTGATTATGCTACAGGGAATGTTGAATATACAAAGGATGCAGATGGTAATATTACTGGTGCTACAGTTCAGTATGGCGTTTATGGAGGTCCTTATACAGAACATAGAATGTCATCTATGTTTGCTCGTTTGAGTTATAACTATAATGAACGCTATATGATTCAGGCTACAATCCGTCGTGATGGTTCAAGTCGTTTTGGTATTAATAATAAATATGGTACATTCCCTTCAGTATCTGTGGGATGGAATGTGACAAATGAGGAATTTATGGCTGATACGCGAGAATGGTTGTCTAACCTAAAGGTTCGTGCCAGTTGGGGTAAGAATGGTAATGATAACATAGCCGAATTTGGTTATACTTCATTGACAGCCATGGGTAATAATGTCCTTTTGGGCAAAGATGCCATCAAATGGAATGGTTCTAAAGCACAACGTTTGGCAAATCCTGATTTGAAATGGGAAGAGAGTGAACAAACTGACTTGGGTATTGATTTGGGATTCTTTAATAATGCTTTAACATTCAGTGCCGACTATTACATAAAGAAAACCAATGGCATGATTATTACGATGCCTATCCCGAGTTATGTAGGTGAAACTAAGCCTCTTGGTAACGTAGGTGATATGGAAAATAGTGGTTTTGAGTTTGAACTTGGCTATAAATGGAATATTGCTGATGCTAAATTTGCAGTAAAGGGAAATGCTACTTATCTTAAAAATGAATTGAAGAATTTGGGAAATGATACTGGCTATATGGATTTAGATGGTATTCAAGGATTCTCTGGCGGCGGTACACGCGGCTCTAACGGACAACCTTTCCCCTATTTCTATGGTTACAAGACTGACGGTGTTTTCCAGAATATGGATGAAGTTCGTGCTTATGTCAATAAAGATGGTAAAATGATTATGCCGGATGCGGTTCCTGGTGATACACGTTTTGTGGATGTAAATGGTGATGGCAGCATCTCGGCAGATGACCGTACTAACATTGGTAATGGTACTCCGGATTGGACTTATGGTTTGAATCTCAATGCTGATTGGAAAGGCTTTGATTTTAATATTTTCTTCCAAGGTGTGGCTGGTGCTGATGTGTTTGATGGCACTTATCGTACAGATGTTGCTTCTGGTAACTATCCTTCTTGGATGTTGGGACGTTGGACTGGTGAAGGTACTTCTAATAAGTATCCTCGTCTGGCTGTCGGTAATGCAACGAACTGGATGGTATCTGATCTTTATGTTTGTGATGGTTCATATCTTCGTCTTAAGAATATTACTTTGGGATATACATTGCCTAAGACTCTTACTCGCAAACTTACTATTGAACGTCTGCGTGTGTATGTGCAAGCTGAAAATCTTGTGACTTGGACCAAATATTGGGGATTTGATCCTGAAATTTCTTCAGGTGCAACTTCTCTTGGTGTTGACCGTGGTATTTATCCGCAGGCTCGCACATATACAGTAGGTGTAAATGTTTCTTTCTAATCTAAAAATAAGAACTATATGAAAACAACCTCAAATCCGCAACTAAGCTCTTCAGCGTCCTTCTTGCGTCTAAACGTCCTCTCATCACTGAATTAGCAGATAAATTGAGGCTGAAATACCCACTTCTGCCCACAATATCCCCTTGCCCCACTATGCGACTTGAGGCAATACGCAGTATCATACCCATAAGTTGTAGGCGTTATCCAAAATCAGTCTGAAAAATATCTGCGTAAGCATTATTACAGGTATAGATATTCAGCACATACCGCCTTGATGTTCTGATCCACTTGGCTGGTACAGAGACAAACCTGAAGACAAACGCTTTTATGCGACTTGTTGCATTGAGTCCGAACCTCTTTACGTCAAGTCTGTGGATAATGGCCTTGTAGAAATTACGGATAAGTGCCGTAAGAAGAAGGAACACAGTGTTCTCTGCCATGAAGGATTTGGGCAATCTGTCCCACCCGAAACCATTGTTCATATCATCGAAGATACGTTCCTTTCCTCCACGAAGGTTATAGAACTCGACAATTTCTCTTGTGGAAGATTCATAGTCGTTAGTCAGGATACAACGGTATGTGTATTCTCCTTCCCAAAGATCCAGCACACCGTCCATCCGTTTCTGTCTTTGAATCACAAGTCGGTATGCTTTACCCTTCCACTTCTCAACAAGAATAGAGTTCAATTCGAACTCAATGCCATTGATTTCCTCAGTCTTCCAGCCTCTAAGAGCAAAGATGTCATTGTAGAGCGAACTGCAGCGGTTTGCGCGGATATAGAAGGATTTGCTGTGTTTCTCTATTTCCTCCACGATTTCCTCGGAACATGATCCACAATCAGCTCTGAAACGATTGATTGTAAGTCCGTTCTGCTCAAATCTCTCAAAGAATCTCTTCAGCGTGTCCTTCTGATGAAAACGAACGTTGGTGTTACCATCGCTATTCTCAATGCCAACAATCAAGTCGTCAATAACCGCCACGCCAGGGCGATAACCAAGGAACTTCTTGTATGTAGGCTTTGCATCATACTTCTCAGTCTCTATGAACTGATGGTCGAAATCAACATCATACATCTCGCCCTCTTTCAGTTGGCCGGATGCAAACATACAATTGAGCAGTAAGGTATTGAGTGTGTCAGCCGTGTTGAAATCGTAGTTCTTACCCGTATCTGATGTGTATGAGATGTTTCCTTGCGTCAGTTCCTTTATCGCTCTGAGGATAGTATCAGAACAGCGAAGTACGAAGTGGTCAGCAGAGTTCATCACTCATGCCCACCACAAGTAGATACTCATGAGGGAACGGACGATTTCACTGTACTGATAACCGAACGAGCTACACCTTAGACCGAGTGTCGAGTCGATTACAGATGACAATGTGGAGTCAAATTGCTCCATGATTGAAAATATTCCTCCAAAAGGAGTGAGCTTCTCGGATTTTATTTGTATTTTTGCCATGCCTGATGAGGTTTTGTTTGATTATTTTTGCAACACTAAGTTAAGTGAATCCTCTGACATATAAAAATCCTGAGCAACTTTTGTTGCTCAGGTACTTAAAAAAAATATTTTATAATAGTGTTGCGGAATTAAGGAACAAATAAAATATTAGCAATAGGCTTACTTGCTGCCGCTACAGTGTTGACTACCGGTTGCAGTGACAGTTTTCTTGAGGTGGAAAATCCGACAGGTGAACCATTGGAAGATTATTATACTACGGATGAGCATATTCAGGAAGCTCTGATTGCCGCCTATGACCCTCTCCATTGGCCAGATTGGGGATTGGGACAGTACAATGCCTTGAATATTGACGGTGAAATTATGGGCGATAATTTTTGGGTAGGTGGTGCAACCAAGACCGATATGCAGAATTGGCATATGTTGTTTAATTATGAGGCTAATGAAAATAATACACTTGGCTCTCTTTGGACAGTGGACTATTCTGGTATCAAACGTTGTAATGACTTACTGAAATATCTTGATTGGGGTACTGATGTTACTGAGGCCAATCGTAAACTCTATGAGATGCAAGCCCGTTTACTACGTGTTTTCTATTATAATATGTTGTGGCATTATTTTGGTAATGTACCTTTCTATTTGGAGAATCTTTCCGAACCTCCTTATACGGCTCCGCAATATACTGCCGATCAGGTTTATGCTGAGTTGATCGCAGAACTTGAAGCTGTAATTGACTCTAAGGTGTTACCTTTGAAATATTATAAAACAATCAAAGAAGGTAAAGAAGTTGACGACGAAGGTCAGTTGGGACGTGTCACTCAAGCTATGGCTTATATGGTATATGCTGAAATGGTAATGTATCAGAATGATGAAAGTCGTTTCTCAAAAGCTTTAGGTTATATGAAGGAGCTTATTGATAGTCCTAGCTTTAGATTGAATCCTAGTTTTGCCAACATCTGGGAAACGGAAGGTGAATGGTGTGACGAATCTATCTGGGAAATTAATTATGAGCAAACTAATAACGAACGTGGCTGGGGAAGTCCGTTAGCTGTTGGTGGTACAGTGCTTCCTACTCTGATTTCTCCTAACTCTTTCCCAGGTGATGATGGTTGGTCAAAGGGTAATGATGGCTGGGGATTTATGCCCATGCGTCTTGAAACTTATCAAATGTTTAGTGAACAAGACAAACGTCTTGATGCAACTTGCTGGGTGATTGCCGAAGATGTAGAATATACGAAACGTTATCAAGATACTCATATTTGGTTACAAAAATATCGTCCGTATGATAAGAACTTCAAGCAGTCTTCCGGTGACCAGAATTTGAACTATAATAACAATTATCGTTATTATCGTTATGCTGAGACATTACTAAATGCTGCAGAACTTTCTCTTCGTACAGGTGGAAGTGGTACAGGTGAGGCTAAGACATGGTTGAACGAAGTTCGCACCCGTGCCGGTTTGGCTGGACTTGCAAACGTTACGGTTGACGATGTACTTACAGAACGTCGTTTGGAATTTGTAGGTGAAGGCAAGCGTTATTTTGATTTGGTACGTGCTGAAGGAATCAGTGGAGCATCAGCCAGCAATAAGGCTACTACTGCACTGGTCCCCGATGAATATGGTTACCGTACTAATTCTTGGACTGCCAAGAAGAAATACATTCCTATTGCACAAGGAGAGTTGGATTCCGATCCGGCTTTGGTTCAGAATGCTTATAAATAGTTTACCATAACTCCATTAATAAATAATTGATATGAAAAATATATTTAAATATATGGCAGGCGTGTTGGTTGCTGGTTTTGCAATGACTTCATGTTCGCCTGAAGATTTTACGGGAGCCAATGGCAATATCCCACAAGCATCGGATTATACTGATAACTTTAAAGTTACTGTAGATCAGACAACCAATTATGCAAACTTTGAATTTACTTCTGCTCCTGGAGTGTCTCCTATTTGGATAATTGACGGCGCTTATCAAGCCTCATATGGTTTTTCCAAATATTATCGTAAAAAAGGTTCATATACAGTAGAATGTAAAGTAAAGAACGCAAATGGCATTAGTGATGGTTCGATAACCAAAACCTTTGAAATAGAGAAGACTATTATGAACGGTTTTGGTGGTTTTGTGGAAGATAGTGAATTTAACATGTTTAAGGGAGTAACTTTCAATGTGGCATCTTTCTACTATGCTCCAGGATGGGGGCAGATTGCAGATCCAAAATATACTTATCAGAATGGTGCATTTGTTGTTTCCTTACCGGAAGCTACTACCGATCAGTGGCAAGCTCAGATGCATGTGGAATTGGATAAGGTAATTGCTTTGTCAGTGGATAAAACCTATGATTTTTCGGTGATAATCACTTCTACTACCAAACATCCGGGCGTGACGGTTAAAGTACAGCAGAAAGGTGATGACAATACGTTTATCAATATGCAGCGTGTGGCTTTAGATGCTAATGAGCCTAAGTGTATATGGTTCAGTAACGTACCCGGTGTGAATATTACCGATTTGAAGTTTGCACTTGATTTTGGTGGTAATGAAGCTAATACGGATATTACTTTGGAAAGCTTTGTCTTGAAAGACCATGCTAATGATGACGGTACGGAAATTCCTGAAGTACAAGAGCCTGAACCTTCTTGGGTGAAGGTGGATAGTGAAGACAATCTTTGGAACGGGGCAACCTTTACCAATACTTTCTTCTATGCAAACCCGGATTGGAGTGCTAGACCTAATCCAGATTTAGTGGTGGATGGAAATGCTTATACACTCACTTTCCCTGATGCTACTGAAGCACAATGGCAGAACCAGTTCTCGTTTGTTACAGATTTGTCAGCCGATACAGAAACTGCCTATGATTTCTGTGTCACTCTAAATCCTAGTACTGATTTGAAGGGGGTAACAGTAAAACTGGTTCAGACTGATGAACCTGATGTCAAACATGATGATAACTTCTTCTTTGCAGAACAGACGGATTTGTTGGGTAATGAAGATAATAAATTTTGGGTTGCAAATAAAAAGGCGCCTAAAGATATGCATGCTATATCTTTAGTCTTGGATTTTGGTGGAAATCCTGCTGACACAAAAGTGACTATTAAAGATATTATTTTCCAGACTCATAGAGATTGATGGCTAGTATTAGATAGAATATTGGTCTGCTAAAAGCAGTGAATAATAAAAAGGGGGAAGGATGTGGGTTATCTTGGCAATTGCTGGAGTTTCATCCTTTCCCTTTTTCTCTACTTATGTTGTAAAATATATATATATATGAAATACTATTGTCTATTATCTATTCTTTTGTTTTCGTTGATTGCTTGTGGCAGTAGCGATGACAAGGAACCGCAATCCGAGGATGTTACCATTAAATGTTCTCCTGAAAAGATAGAGGCTGTTGCACAAGCTAGCCAATATGTGGTGAATGTGGTTTGTTCTGGTAAAGAGTGGACAGCTTTTGCCTCTGATGATTGCAGTTCATGGGTCAAAGTAAATGTAATGGGTTCTTCTTCTAGCCAAGGCACAGCGACAGTTATAGTCAGTGCTCATACGGGTACTACTTCTCGTACTGGTACGGTGGTGGTTAAATCTGGTGCTACTCGTGTATCTATTCCTCTTACGCAAGCGGCTCCTTTATCAGTGTCACAGACTGAGTTGTATTCTAATTCTATAGGAGAATCTTTTGTCTTATCTGTTATTGCTTCTGGCGAATGGAATGTGAAATCCAATGATAGTTGGATTAGCGCAGAAAAAAATAGTGGGGAAATTGTTGTGACCACTTTAGCTAATGATGCAAAGATTTCCCGTACGGGTACAGTTGAGGTTGTGGCTGGTGCAGAGAAAGTAACGGTAACAGTTATTCAAGAATCGGCTGAAGATCTGGATATCAATACTCCTGAGGGGTATCGGTTGGTTTGGCATGATGAATTTAATGAGGGCACATCTCTTGGCAATGATTGGACACACGAGGTTCAAGGAGCAGGGTGGGTAAATAATGAACTTCAAAATTACGTCAATGGTTCTGCTGACGGAAAGCGTGTGACAGAACTTGTGGACGGTAAGTTGAATATTAATTGTTTCAAAGGCTCCGATGGTAAAATTTACTCTGGTCGTGTGTATGCTAAAGTGAATACTGGTTGGGAATATGGCTATTTTGAAGCACGTATCATGTTGCCTGAAGGCAAGGGGACGTGGCCGGCTTTTTGGATGATGCCAGTTGGTAATGACTGGAATACTAACCCATGGCCCATGTGTGGTGAAATAGACATTATGGAGGAAGTGGGAGTCGTACCCAACGAAGTCTCTTCGTCTATCCATACGCAAGATTATAATCATACTATAGGTACGCAGAAAACACATGCCATGACTATAGAACAGGCAGAAGGAGAATTTCATCTCTATGCTTTAGAGTGGACAGAAGATGCCATCACTACATACGTGGATGGCAAGGTACAGTTGGCTGTTACCAAGCAACAATTGGGAGCTGGTCATAATCAATGGCCTTTCCATTATGCTTTCTATCCCATTCTGAATCTGGCTTGGGGCGGTGATTGGGGTGGAATGAACGGTGTGGATGAGTCTGCTCTTCCTGTAACGATGAAGGTGGACTATGTACGCGTGTTTCAGAAAAAATAGAGCCTTCATATTTAAATTTTATTTAAATATGAAGGCTGAATGTTTTTTATTTATAACATAAATACCTTATGCTTTAGGACAATTGATAATGAAAAAAGAAAAAATATTTATTTTTATCTGTTTAGTTTTGTTGTCTGCCTGTTCTCCTTCTTCTCTAGACGGTATTGTAATAGAGAAAGCGGCAGACGGTTATAAACTTTCCATTGACGGAAGAGAAACCTATATTAAAGGCGTAGGCGGCACATATCGGTTGGACATTGCCGCCCAGAGTGGTGCCAATGCCTTCAGAACCTGGGGAGGTAATGTGGAGGAGATAAAGAAAAACCTGGCATTGGCTTCGGAGCACAACATGTACGTAATGCAGGGAATAGGCATGACCAAAGACTCTATACGCTATTACGATGATGAATATAAGAACAAGATGCGCGAAGAAGTCCGCTTGTTGGCAGAAACGTTCAAGAATGATACGAGTTTGCTGGCTTGGGGTATTGGCAATGAAATTGAGTTGGGAAATGCTAATATAGCTGCCGCATGGAATTTTGTGGAAGAACTGGCACAGCTGATTAAGTCGATAGACAAGCGTCATCTGGTTTCGACAGTGATTTCCTACAATCCGTCGGCATTGGACTCTGTGGCAAAGTATGCTCCGTCTCTCGATTATGTGGGCATCAATGTATATGGTCCGATGGGAGAGGTGCAGGCTGTTGTTGACCGGTCGGACTACAAGGGTGCATTTATGATTACCGAGTGGGGACCGACCGGTTGGTGGGAAACAGCGTCAACCGAGTGGAAGGCACCCATAGAGCAGACCAGTGAAGAAAAACGGCAGGTATACGAAGAGCGTTATACGCAATATATTTCTGCCAATACCCGTTGCTTGGGCTCTTTTGTATTCTTGTGGGGACAAAAAGAAGAACGTACGCCTACTTGGTTCAGTATGTTTGTAGAGGATAAGGTGGATTCACTGCCATTGAAAGGAGAGAAAACTCCTATGGTGGAGGCCATGCAAAGAGTGTGGACCGGCAAGGAATTGGATGAAACGGCTCCGATAGTTCGGGGCATGACTATCGATGGTAAAAGTGCCATTGATAATGTCCGTATCAAAGCAGGTACTTTATTTAAGGCGGAGGTTTCCGTCACAGATAAGGAGAACGATTCTTTGGCTTATGTGTGGGAAGTACTGAAAGAGGCTACAGTCTTGGGTTTTGGAGGTTCTTATGAGCCACGTCCGGAAAGAATGGGTGACGTGGCCGTGTCAGACAAGAATGTGTATGAGACTATGATTAAAGTTCCCGGGGAATATCGTTTGTACGTATATGTACTTGATAATACGGGCTTTGTCTCAACAGCAAATATTCCATTTCAAGTAATAGATTAAAGATGAACCTTAATTCCGCAACACTATTATAAAATATTTTTTTTAAGTACCTGAGCAACAAAAAGTTGCTTCAGGATTTTGCCATGTCAGAGGATTCACTTAACTTAGTGTTGCAAAAAAATAATCAAACAAAACCTCATCAGGCATGGCAAAAATACAAATAAAATCCGAGAAGCTCACTCCTTTTGGAGGAATATTTTCAATCATGGAGCAATTTGACTCCACATTGTCATCTGTAATCGACTCGACACTCGGTCTAAGGTGTAGCTCGTTCGGTTATCAGTACAGTGAAATCGTCCGTTCCCTCATGAGTATCTACTTCTGTGGTGGCTCATGCATTGAGGATGTCACTACTCATTTGATGAACCATCTCTCGCTCCATCCGACACTTCGTACTTGTAGTTCTGATACTATCCTCAGAGCGATAAAGGAACTGACGCAAGGAAACATCTCATACACATCAGATACGGGTAAGAACTACGATTTCAACACGGCTGACACACTCAATACCTTACTGCTCAATTGTATGTTTGCATCCGGCCAACTGAAAGAGGGCGAGATGTATGATGTTGATTTCGACCATCAGTTCATAGAGACTGAGAAGTATGATGCAAAGCCTACATACAAGAAGTTCCTTGGTTATCGCCCTGGCGTGGCGGTTATTGACGACTTGATTGTTGGCATTGAGAATAGCGATGGTAACACCAACGTTCGTTTTCATCAGAAGGACACGCTGAAGAGATTCTTTGAGAGATTTGAGCAGAACGGACTTACAATCAATCGTTTCAGAGCTGATTGTGGATCATGTTCCGAGGAAATCGTGGAGGAAATAGAGAAACACAGCAAATCCTTCTATATCCGCGCAAACCGCTGCAGTTCGCTCTACAATGACATCTTTGCTCTTAGAGGCTGGAAGACTGAGGAAATCAATGGCATTGAGTTCGAATTGAACTCTATTCTTGTTGAGAAGTGGAAGGGTAAAGCATACCGACTTGTGATTCAAAGACAGAAACGGATGGACGGTGTGCTGGATCTTTGGGAAGGAGAATACACATACCGTTGTATCCTGACTAACGACTATGAATCTTCCACAAGAGAAATTGTCGAGTTCTATAACCTTCGTGGAGGAAAGGAACGTATCTTCGATGATATGAACAATGGTTTCGGGTGGGACAGATTGCCCAAATCCTTCATGGCAGAGAACACTGTGTTCCTTCTTCTTACGGCACTTATCCGTAATTTCTACAAGGCCATTATCCACAGACTTGACGTAAAGAGGTTCGGACTCAATGCAACAAGTCGCATAAAAGCGTTTGTCTTCAGGTTTGTCTCTGTACCAGCCAAGTGGATCAGAACATCAAGGCGGTATGTGCTGAATATCTATACCTGTAATAATGCTTACGCAGATATTTTTCAGACTGATTTTGGATAACGCCTACAACTTATGGGTATGATACTGCGTATTGCCTCAAGTCGCATAGTGGGGCAAGGGGATATTGTGGGCAGAAGTGGGTATTTCAGCCTCAATTTATCTGCTAATTCAGTGATGAGAGGACGTTTAGACGCAAGAAGGACGCTGAAGAGCTTAGTTGCGGATTTGAGGATGAAAACAATGAAAATGCTCTCTGCTTGTTTATTGCTGCTTCCTTTTATATCTTGTACTCAAGTGCAGGATACAAAAAATGACGCAGTCATCGAGCAGAAAATAGAAACGCTGTTGTCCAGTATGACATTGGAGGAAAAGATAGGGCAGATGAACCAGATTTCTTCTTATGGCAACATAGAGGATATGAGCGGATTGATAAAGAAAGGTGAAGTCGGGTCTATCCTGAATGAAGTAGATCCGGTGCGTGTCAATGCCTTGCAGCGTGTGGCAATGGAGGAGTCCCGCTTGGGCATCCCCTTGCTGATGGCGCGTGATGTAATCCATGGTTTCAAGACCATATTCCCTATTCCCTTGGGACAAGCGGCATCTTTCAACCCGCAGGTGGCTAAGGATGGTGCACGGGTAGCGGCTGTGGAGGCTTCTGCCGTGGGTATCCGCTGGACATTTGCGCCGATGATAGATGTGGCTCGCGATCCCCGTTGGGGGCGTATGGCCGAAGGATGTGGCGAAGATACTTATTTGACTTCAGTGATGGGTGTTGCTATGGTTGAAGGTTTCCAGGGAGATTCGCTGAACAGTCCGACTTCCATAGCCGCATGTCCTAAACATTTTGTAGGTTATGGTGCTGCCGAGGGCGGGCGTGATTATAATTCCACTTTCATTCCGGAGCGTCGTTTGAGGGATGTATACCTTCCTCCTTTTGAAGCTGTGGCCAAGGCAGGGGCAGCCACTTTCATGACTTCGTTTAATGACAATGACGGAGCACCGTCTACCGGAAACACTTTTATTTTGAAAGATGTGCTTCGTGGTGAATGGGGATTTGATGGAATAGTAGTGTCAGACTGGGCTTCGGTAGCCGAAATGATGGCACATGGCTTTGCTGCCGATTCTAAAGAGGCAGCAATGAAGGCGGTGAATGCTGGTGTGGATATGGAGATGGTCAGCTATACGTTTGTCAAGGAATTGCCGGAATTGATAAAAGAAGGTAAGGTCAAGAAGTCTGCTATAGACGATGCCGTGCGGAATATTCTGCGTATCAAATTCCGGTTGGGACTGTTTGATAATCCTTATGTGGATGAGAAACGGATAGAGGAACTTTATGCTCCTTCTCATCTGGAGGCTGCCAAGCAAGCTGCTGTGGAATCGGCCATCTTGTTGAAGAACGAAAAGGAGACATTGCCTTTGCAATCTTCGGTAAAGACGGTTGCTGTGGTAGGTCCGATGGCAAATGCACCTTATGACCAATTGGGTACCTGGATATTTGATGGTGACAAGACAAAAACCGTGACACCGTTGAAGGCTATCAAGGAACTGGTGGGGGACAAAGTGCAGGTGATATACGAGCCGGGTCTGACTTATAGCCGTGACAAGAATATGGCAGGTGTTGCCAAAGCCGCTGCTGCCGCTGCACGTGCTGATGTTATTTTGGCGTTTGTAGGCGAAGAGGCTATTCTTTCAGGAGAGGCGCATTGCCTGGCCGACCTGAACCTGCAAGGTGCGCAAAGCGAACTGATTGCCGCTTTGGCGAAAACAGGAAAACCGGTGGTTACTGTCGTAATGGCAGGGCGTCCGTTGACCATAGGAAAGGAAGTCGAACTCTCGTCAGCTGTACTTTATTCGTTCCATCCCGGAACCATGGGAGGACCGGCATTGGCCGACTTGCTGTGGGGTAAGGCTGTGCCAAGTGGCAAGACTCCGGTGACTTTCCCGAAGATGGTAGGACAGATACCGGTTTATTATGCTCATAACAGTTCCGGACGTCCGGCTACGCGGAATGAGGTTTTGCTGAATGACATTCCGTTGGAAGCGGGGCAGACTTCGTTGGGATGTACTTCTTTCTATATGGATGCAGGTTTCGATCCGCTGTATCCTTTTGGCTACGGTCTGTCGTATACGACGTTCAAATATGATAATGTGAAACTCTCGTCAGCCAATCTGAAGAAGGAAGATGTGCTGACTGTGACTTTCGACCTTGAGAATACCGGAAAGTATGAAGGTACCGAGGTAGCCCAGCTTTACGTGCAGGACAAGTTTGCTTCGGTGACCCGTCCGGTGAAAGAGCTGAAACGCTTTGCTCGCGTCACATTGAAGCCGGGTGAGAAGAAAAATGTATCGTTTGAACTTCCGATAAGTGAACTTGCTTTCTGGAATATAGATATGGTGAAGACGGTGGAAGCCGGAGACTTTGCTCTTTGGGTGGCACCGGATAGCCAAAGTGGAGAAGAAGTTTTCTTTAAGGTAGTAGATTGATTGTTGATTTAAGGTTAAAAAGAGAAGGGGCGGACCGTGACGGTTCGCCCCTTCTGCTTTCTTCTTTATAAGCCCCGCCTTCCGGCAAATAACTCATCACTTATTACTTATTACTTATAACTTTCTTATATCCATACACCGCATTGCTTCCCAGTTCTTCTTCGATGCGAAGCAGTTGGTTGTACTTTGCCATACGGTCTGAGCGGCTCAGTGAACCGGTTTTGATCTGTCCGCTATTGGTGGCTACGGCGATATCTGCAATGGTAGCATCTTCCGTTTCACCGGAACGATGGGAAGTTACGGTAGTATATCCGTGGCGGTGTGCCATTTCGATGGCATTCAGTGTTTCGGTCAGCGAACCGATCTGGTTTACTTTAATCAATATGGAGTTGGCACAGCCTTTTTCGATGCCCATTGCAAGGAAGTCCACATTGGTAACGAACAAGTCGTCACCTACCAGCTGGCAACGGTTGCCGATACGGTCGGTCAGTTTTTTCCAGCCGTCCCAGTCGTTCTCGCTCATGCCGTCTTCGATAGAGTCGATGGGATACTTGTTGATTAACTCTTCCAGATAGTCAATCTGTTCGTCGGCAGTACGTTTCTTGCCTTTTTCACCTTCGAATTTGGTATAATCGTAGATGCCATCATGGTAGAACTCGGAAGAAGCGCAGTCCATGGCAATCATTACATCTTTGCCCGGTTCGTATCCGGCAGCCTTGATGGCGGCAATGATGGAGTTCAAGGCATCTTCTGTACCCTCCAGATTAGGAGCAAAACCTCCTTCATCGCCTACTGCTGTGCTGAGGCCACGGTCTTTCAGGACTTTCTTCAGTGCGTGGAACACTTCGGCACCCATACGCAAACCTTCGCGGAAGGAAGTGGCACCTACGGGGCGTATCATGAATTCCTGGAAAGCAATGGGAGCGTCACTATGCGAACCGCCGTTGATGATGTTCATCATCGGTACAGGCATCACATAGGTATTTGTACCACCGATATATCGGTAGAGTGGGATGTCAAGGTAAGCGGCGGCAGCCTTGGCTACAGCAAGAGATACGCCGAGGATGGCATTGGCACCCAGATTGGCTTTCGTTTTGGTTCCGTCCAGTGCAAGCATGGCATGGTCGATACCCATCTGGTTGAGGGCGGACATACCGATGAGCTTGGGAGCAATGATATTATTGATATTGTCCACGGCTTTCAGGACACCTTTGCCTCCGTAACGTTTTTTGTCACCGTCACGCAGTTCCAATGCTTCGTGTTCTCCCGTGGATGCTCCTGACGGGACAGATGCACGGCCTATGAAGCCGGATTCCAAGGTTACGTCTACTTCTACAGTTGGGTTACCTCTTGAATCGAGGATTTCACGTCCGATAATCTTCTCTATTTTCATATTCAGTCAATTTTAATTATAAACTATCTTACTAACAAATGAAAACAAGGAATTGTTTTTCGTTTTTAATCCTTTATTGTAATGCCTAAAAGAGCAGTCAACTCCATGGCTTGGGAAGTATTGACGATGGCTCCCCGTATGTCGGGCAGGTTGAGGCGTATACCTCCTATGTGCGAGTCGCTCAAGTCGATTCCTCTTAGAGGGGTGTGTGAAAACTCGGATTCTACCAGCTCACAGTTTTCAAAGGCGATGGAGGCAAGTTTGCAGTTGTTGACGTCGCTGTTGCGCAAGTCACAAGAGGTGAAGCGGGCTTGATTGATTTTACTCATGGAAAGATTGAGGTATCTGGCATTGCAGTCCTTCATTGTCAGATGGTTCAATATTGTTTCCGGCAGATTGGTTCCCACCAGTTTGCAGGATATGAATTCCACTCTGAACAGAGAACTTTCGGCAAATGAGATGTTGGAAAGGTCGCAATGTTCAAAACGTACATCAGTGAAATGGCAGGATTTCAGTTTGCAGGCGCTGAATTGGATATGACTGAAAGTACAGTTGGTGATGCTTTTGTAGGAATACTCCATGTGTTCCTCTGTCCGTTTACCGAAGTGAAGGTCTCTGACAGTTTCTTCCGTATTCAGCCATTCTTCCAATGATTTGGAACTTTCACTTTGTCCCTCTAAGGTAGGAGGGATGATGCGTACGGGAGGCATGACAAAAGGCTTGCTGGGTTTCATAGGGGTGTTTGGGTTATATACAGCGTCCGAAGGCGCCGCCGGCGAAGGCTGCCAGGACTCCTAATGTGATACTTAATAAGGTATATAAGGCAAACATTCCGTAGAATTCTTGCTTTATCAGAATCAGTCCGTCATTGCTGAAAGTGGAGAAGGTGGTGAATCCTCCGCACAGACCGGTAGTCAGCAACAGCCGTACCTCAGTAGAAAGGTTGAAACGGGCGGATAAGGTATAGAATAGCCCGATGAGGAAACTTCCGAGGATATTGACTGTGAATGTAGCCCATGGGAAAGAGTAGGGGACTATGCGCTCGTGGAGCATCATCTGCACGCAGTAGCGCAGTACGCTGCCGGTACCGCCGCCAAGGAATATAGCTATCAGTAATCTAGTCATAGGTTGTCTGGGGTTGGTTTTGGCTGCAAAGGTAGTGAAGACAAAGGAATTTCAGTAAATCATAGCCCGAAATTTCATAAAGCGATTCTGTACTGGGGGAAGTAGTTATTGGTGGGATGTATATAATTTTGATATTTGATATGAGTGATTGCCAATCTTGGTTCCGGATAGTTCGTGATGGGGCAGAAGCGATTTACTAAATCTTCCTCCAAGATTTAGTAAATCGTTGCCGGAGATTTAGTAAAATGTCCGGGAGATTTTAGTAAACGAGTAGAAGGGGCTTTGGAAGGATGACTGGTTTGTCTGTATTTTTGGATACGGTAATAACTTGTGAAACTTGAGCCACTCTTGAAATTGAGGTCTTAACCGTTCAAATGCCATATTGTAGAGACCTCTCTAGAACCTTGTCTTGATAATCAGCGATTTATTTTCATTGGCTGTAGAGATTGTACCCATTCCTTCTCATTCTCTTCCTGCTTTTCTTTCTTCACTTGTAGAGAAGGGTTGTTTTAATTTGTTGTTTTTAGAGTTTTAACGAAATTGGTTGTAGATGTCATTTCCTTGTATTCCCGTCATTCACACCCTAACTTTGCAACATCGAATTCAAGAGAATGAAAGTTTATCGTTGAGGCCTCACGATGGATCTCCACTTCTTGAAAGAGAGGAAAAGGCTTCGGCCTATTTATTACATTATTATATTAACTTTCTAAAACATTAAAATTATGGGACTTCAGTATGTAGTGGCAAAGAGAATCTTTGGTTTTGACAAGGACAAAAATGTAAAGTATGTAGCTAAATCCGTAGGAGCGGGTGAATTGGATTTTGATAAGTTATGTGCCAAAGTGAGCCGTATTCTTGGTATTCACAGAAAGACGGTGGACTTAGTGGCTGCAGGACTGGTGGACATCATGTCGGAAGAAATAGACGATGGAAAGACTGTTCGTTTAGGTGATTTCGGATTGTTCCGCCCTTCTTTGTAGGGAAGAGTGCTGATACGGAGGCTGGCGTTTCGGCCAGTAACATTGTCCGTAAACGTATTCTGTTTTTCGGGGGAAAGCTTTTAGTCAAATGTTGGGCAATATGAGCGTCACCAAGATGGTGGTTCCCGATACGGACTATACGGATGGAAGTAGCAATGGTGGAGGGATAACTCAATCCTTCGGGAGGCAATGACGGGGACCAAGGTGAAAATCCTTTGGGATAATTCCAGTGCACGATTAAAGTTGTAAAATATGGAGGGCGAAGTTTTCGTAGCGATACTTCTCTTCTATTTTGTTTGTAGGCAGGATATTGTTCAAGGGAAGTTGGTTTTCATGCAAACGTTTGCCGACAAATCATCTATCATTTTAGTTTAATTGCGTCAGAGTGTATTTCTTTCCTGCCTATATTTGCATCTGGAACATAATTTTATAAATATAGCATGAGAAACATGAAAGCAATCTGTACAAAATTAGCCTGCTTCCTGCTCGTTTTGTTGGTGAGCGGCGTAGCAATGGCAGAGAGTATTACCTCTCCCAACGGACAACTTCAATTGAATTTTTCGGTAAATGCGCAAGGCGAACCCGTTTACGAACTTTCTTACAAAGGAAAGCCGGTGATTAACCCTTCCAAATTAGGACTCGAACTGAAGAACGACCCCGGTCTGATGAATGGCTTCACGATGGCGGATGCAAAGACTTCCACTTTCGACGAGACTTGGGAACCGGTATGGGGTGAAGTAAAGCAAATCCGTAACCACTACAATGAGCTGGCTGTGACGCTCAACCAAAAGCGCAGGATAGGAACATCATTATCCGCTTCCGTTTGTTCGACGATGGTATGGGCTTCCGCTATGAATTCCCTTTGCAGAAGAACCTGAACTATTTCGTGATTAAAGAGGAGCGTACTCAGTTTGCCATGACTGGCGACCACACTGCCTTCTGGATTCCGGGCGACTACGATACGCAGGAATATGACTATACAGAATCCAAACTTTCTGAAATCCGCGGGCTGATGAAAGGGGCCATTACGCCTAACTCTTCGCAAACCCCGTTTTCGCCCACCGGTGTTCAGACTTCTTTGCAGATGAAGACTGCTGATGGTTTGTACATCAACTTGCACGAAGCTGCTTTGGTGGATTACTCTTGCATGCACTTGAATCTGGATGATAAGAATTTTGTTTTTGAATCTTGGCTTACTCCCGATGCAGTAGGCGATAAAGGTTATCTGCAAGCTCCCTGCACGTCACCGTGGCGTACGGTTATCGTAAGCGACGATGCTCGTGACATCCTTGCCTCTAAAATCACGCTGAACTTGAACGAACCTTGTGCTTACGAGGACGTTTCCTGGATTAAGCCCGTGAAATACGTAGGTGTATGGTGGGAAATGATTGCAGGTAAGAGCACCTGGGCATATACAGACGACCTTCCCTCCATCAAACTGGGTGAAGTGGACTACTCCAAAATGAAGCCCAACGGCCGTCACGGTGCCACTAACGAAAATGTAAAAAAGTACATCGACTTCGCAGCCGAGCACGGTCTGGACCAAGTATTGGTGGAAGGCTGGAATGAAGGCTGGGAAGACTGGTTTGGCAAATCCAAGGATTATGTATTCGATTTTGTGACCCCTTATCCCGATTTCGACGTGAAGATGCTGAATGAATATGCCAAGAGCAAAGGCGTGAAGCTGATGATGCATCATGAGACATCCGGTTCGGTGCGCAACTACGAACGTCACATGGACAAGGCCTATCAGTTTATGGTGGATAATGGCTACAATGCCGTGAAGAGCGGATATGTAGGTAATATGATTCCCCGTGGTGAACATCATTATGGGCAATGGCTGAACAACCACTACCTCTATGCCGTGAAGAAGGCAGCCGACTACAAAATTTGCGTGAATGCGCACGAAGCTGTACGCCCTACCGGTTTGTGCCGTACTTATCCTAACTTGATTGGCAACGAATCTGCACGAGGAACTGAATATGAGGCATTCGGCGGTAGCAAACCGTTCCATACCACATTGCTTCCATTCAACCGCTTGATTGGCGGTCCGATGGATTATACACCGGGTATCTTCGATACCAAACTTGACTTTATGGGCGATTTGCCCCACGGACAAGTGCAGACTACACTTGCTAAGCAACTCGCTCTGTATGTAACTTTATACAGCCCGTTGCAGATGGCTGCCGACTTGGTTGAGAACTACGAAAAGCACATGGATGCTTTCCAATTCATCAAGGATGTGGCAGTAGACTGGGACGACAGCAAGTACATTGAAGCAGAACCGGGTGATTACATTACCGTGGCCCGTAAGGCAAAAGGAACCGGCAACTGGTTTGTTGGAGGTATTACAGACGAGAATGCACGTACAGCCAACTTTACGCTCGACTTCCTTGAACCGGGCAAGCAATACGTAGCCACTCTCTATGCCGACGGTAAAGATGCTGATTACAAGGAGAATCCTACTTCTTATCAGATAAAGAAGGGTATCGTAACCAGCAAGACCAAAATGTCCGTGAAGGAAGCGCGTAGCGGTGGTTTTGCATTGAGCTTGATTGAAGCAACTCCGGCTGACAAGAAAGCTGTGAAGAAGTGGAGATAATTTAGGGTAGAAAGAGTTTTTATTAGGCATTAGTGAGGCCCCGCAGAAGTCCAATCTTTGCGGGGCTTTTTTTTGTGTTAGGGTAAGCTCATTCTTATACCGTAAAAATAGCATCAAGACCCGAGTTTTTGGTAAGTCCGTTCTTTGGGGAAACCTTTATTTTTGCACTCAGATAACAGATTGCATAATCATTAAAAATCAGAGATATGAATACGGATAAGAAAATCAGTCGTCGGGAGGCTTTAAAGCGTATGGGATTTGCCGTGATGAGCAGTGCTATCGCATCTTCCGGCCTACTCTCGTTGGCATCCTGCGAAACAAAAAGGAGTAAGCGTATCATCTTTTATTTTACCGGAACGGGTAACAGTCTTTACATCGCCCGTCAGTTGGCTGGAGAGAACGCAGAATTGTTGAGTATCCCTCAGATGGTGAAACGGGGGAAGTATGAATTTGAGGCAGATGAAATCGGCATCGTTTATCCCATCTACGGTCATATGCCTCCCTATATGGTACGGCAGTTCATTCGGAAAGCAAAACTGAAGGCAGAATACAAGTTTGCTGTCCTCACCTATGGTGCAAGGAAGTGCGATGCGGTAGAGATTTGGGACCGTATATCCCGTAAAGCCGACAATGCGTTTGACTATATCAACACTATCATCATGGTGGATAACTGGCTACCCAACTTCGACATGAACGAGCAACTCAAGATAGACAAGCACATCCCCGAGAACTTGCAGAAGATAACGGCAGATATCAACAGTCGGCAGCATTGGCACGAACCGGTGACGGAGGAGGAACGGCAACAGCACCAAGGTTTTATGCAGCGGAGTGGACTCGACCCCGAGGTGGGCTTCCTGATGAAAAGCGAGAAGTTCTTTACCGTGACCGATGTTTGTATTGACTGTGGCATTTGTACCTACGTTTGTCCGCGCGGCAACTATGAGCTGACGTCGAGAGGAGTGAAGACGTCCGGTGACTGCGAGTTCTGTTTTGCCTGCATACAGAATTGTCCGCAGAAGGCTATTCAGTTCATAAAGCAGGAAGATGGCTCTTTTCCTGACGGAACGGAGAAGAACCCCAATGCCCGCTATCGTAATGAGCATATTTCGCTAATAGATCTGAAACGGGCAAACAATCAAAAACTATAATCATTAACCTCTGTATTTTGTCGGATTTACACCCAGATGTTGTTGTACGTAACGGCTAAAATAAGCAGGAGAGGAAAAACCGAACATATCGGAAATACGGACGAACGTTAGTGATTTGTCGCGCAGCAAACGCGAGATGTCGAGTGTGGTATAACGGTTTATCCAGTAGTTTGCTGTATAACCGCTTACTTTCTTGGAAACTTCCGAAAGATATTTGGAGGTGACACATAGGCAGTCGGCATAATAGGTCACTTCACGATGCTCGCGGAAAGTTCCGTTCTCCAGCATGTTGAGGAAACGGCTCATGATGGAAGCATTTTGTACAGAGATATTGTCCTCGCCATATAGATGGGAGTGGAAATCGAAGAAGTCGAGTATCAACATCTGTGTGGAGGCGATAAGCATATCGCGATGGAAATGATGGTCTGTATTCCGGAGTCTGTATTCCACTTGTTCAAAATCCCGGAGACATAGCTCTTGCTGTTCGGTAGTCAGGGACATGATAGGATTGAGAAATAGGGAAAGTTGCCCTTTCATGCCGTAGTTGTTCTGTGGTGTACTCAGCACCACAAAGCCCGATGCGATATAGATGACCTTTACGCGAAAATCTTCTGAAGGTTGAATTTTCTCTACCAGTTTTCCTTTGCGGACAATCATCAGGTCGCCGGCACGTAGCTCGCGCTCCTCTCCATTGTACTTCAATCGGCAGATTCCTGACAGACAGAGGGCGTGTGCAAGATAGCCACTGTATGCGTCCGTCCCCAGACCTTGAAGAGTATCGGCTATTATAATATTTGCGGTTTCTCCCATTATACAGTTGTTTGGTTTCGATCACAAAAGTATATGTTTCCAATAATATAACTTCTATTGTGGGCAAGAAATATATTGCCTTTTTTATTCATTTCAAATCTGCCCGAATTTCGCAAATTCTTCATACCTTTGCATCCGTTAATTTTAGAAACCAATAACAAAACAGAACTTATGGGAGGTTTTTTCGGAACAGTCGCCAAGGCAACAAGCTGTGTGGCAGATTTGTTTTACGGCACAGATTATAATTCACATTTAGGGACAAAACGTGGTGGGTTGGCTACATACGATGCAGAAACGGAGCAGTTTACCCGTTCCATTCACAATCTGGAAAGCACTTATTTCCGCACGAAGTTTGAGGATGAACTGGATAAGTTCAAAGGAAATTCCGGAATAGGAATCATCAGTGACACAGACCCTCAACCCCTTATCCTTAACTCCCACCTCGGTCGCTTTGCCATTGTAACGGTAGCCAAAATAGTAAATCTGCAAGAACTGGAAACAAAACTGTTGGCCCAAAACATGCACTTCGCCGAACTCAGTTCGGGCAAAACCAATCAGACGGAACTTATCGCCCTCCTTATTATACAAGGAAAGACATTTGTCGAAGGAATTGAAAATGTGTATAAGCATATCAAAGGATCATGCTCCATGCTGATATTGACGGAAGACGGCATCATTGCCGCTCGCGACCGCTGGGGACGTACTCCGATTGTGATTGGCAAGAAAGACGGAGCGTATGCCGCCACAAGTGAGTCGAGCAGCTTTCCGAATCTTGGTTATGAGATAGACCGTTATTTGGGACCCGGAGAGATTGTTCGCTTGCGTGCCGACGGAATGGAACAAATGCGCAAGCCGAACGAAGGAATGCAGATTTGTTCCTTCCTATGGGTATATTACGGTTTCCCCACTTCCTGCTACGAAGGTAAGAATGTGGAGGAAGTGCGTTTTGCCTCCGGTTTCAAGATGGCACAGACAGATAAGTCAGAGGTGGATTGTGCCTGCGGTATTCCTGATTCGGGAGTAGGTATGGCATTGGGGTATGCTGAAGGCAAAGGAATTCCTTATCATCGTGCTATTGCCAAAGTACACACCCACCTGGCCTCGTAGTTTTACTCCTGCCAATCAGGAAATGCGTTCACTGGTAGCAAAAATGAAGCTGATACCTAATCGTGCAATGCTGGAGGGTAAGCGTCTGCTGTTCTGTGATGACTCTATTGTCCGGGGGACCCAGTTGCACGACAATGTGAAGGTGCTGTATGAGTATGGTGCCAAAGAGGTTCATATGCGCATTGCTTGTCCGCCATTGATATATAGCTGCCCGTTTGTAGGATTCACGGCTTCCAAAAGCGACATGGAACTGATTACCCGTCGTGTCATCAAGGAACTGGAGGGTGACGAGAATAAGAATCTCGATAAGTATGCCACTACCGGCTCACCCGAATACGAAAAGATGGTGGACGTTATCCGCGAGCGTTTCGGACTTTCATCCTTGAAATTCAATACTTTGGAAACTTTGGTAGAAGCGATAGGATTACCAAAATGTAAGGTATGTACCCATTGTTTTGATGGTAGCAGCCATTTTTGATTGACATTTTGTCCTTAAGAAATAAAAAAGAGGCGTGAATTGCTTGGCAGTTCACGCCCCTTTTTTTATCTTTACAGCACAAAATAGTGGTTAATGATTAGTGATTAATGATTAATGCCATTCGGATAATGCTTTTCGCCAATTACTAATCACTGACCATTAATCACTAACCATTAATCACTAATCATTATTCATCATGACTTTAGTAGAACGTTTTTTAAAGTACGTAAGCTTCGATACTCAGTCCAGTGAAGAGACTGAGATTACTCCGAGTACTCCGGGGCAAATGGTGTTTGCCCGGTATCTGAAAGAAGAATTGGAAACTTTGGGTCTGGAAGAAATCACGTTGGACGAAAATGGTTATCTGTTCGCCACTCTTCCTGCCAATACAGACAAGCCGTTGCCCGTCATCGGCTTTATTGCCCACATGGATACAAGCCCCGATATGAGTGGCAAGAATGTTTCTCCGCGTATCGTGCAGAATTATGACGGTAAGGACATTGTTCTTTGCGCCGAAGAGAATGTGGTTCTTTCTCCTGCCCAGTTCCCCGAACTGCTCGACCATCAAGGGGAAGATTTGATTGTGACCGACGGCAAGACCTTGCTTGGTGCCGATGATAAAGCCGGTATTGCCGAAATTGTATCGGCGGTGGTATATCTGAAGGAGCACCCCGAAATCAAGCACGGTAAAATCCGTATCGGCTTTAATCCGGATGAGGAAATCGGTCTGGGCGCCCATAAGTTCAATGTAGCGCAGTTCGGTTGCGAATGGGCCTATACCATGGATGGCGGAGAAGTGGGTGAACTTGAATTCGAGAACTTCAATGCGGCCTCTGCCAAGATAAGCTTCAAGGGACGGAATGTGCATCCGGGCTATGCCAAGAATAAGATGATTAACTCTATCCGCGTTGCCAACCGTTTCATGTCCATGCTTCCGGCTGACGAGGCTCCGGAGCATACCGAAGGTTACGAAGGTTTCTATCATCTGATAGGTATTACCGGCGAGGTGGAGCAGACAACAGTCTCTTACATTATCCGTGACCACGACCGCACCCGCTTCGAAGAGCGCAAGAAGGAGATGGAACGTCTTGTGGCAAAAATCAATGAAGAATACGGTCCGGGTACCGCTACTCTGGAACTTCGCGACCAATACTATAATATGCGCGAGCAGATTGAACCGGTGATGCATATCATCGACACCGCTTTTGCCGCCATGAAGGCGGTAGGTGTAGAGCCTCGTGTAAAAGCCATTCGCGGAGGTACGGACGGCGCCCAGCTCTCTTTCAAGGGCCTGCCTTGTCCCAATATCTTTGCCGGTGGCTTGAACTTCCACGGCCGCTATGAGTTCGTGCCTATCCAGAACATGGAGAAAGCCATGAACGTCATCGTCAAGATTGCCGAGCTCGTAGCAAGCAAATAGATAATTCATAACTCATAACTCTAATAGTTCCATGAAAACCACTCCGTTTACCGAAAAACACATCTCGCTGGGTGCCAAGATGCACGAGTTTGCGGGATATAATATGCCTATCGAGTATTCCGGCATCATTGACGAGCATCTTACAGTATGTCAGGGTGTCGGTGTATTCGACGTCTCACACATGGGAGAATTTTGGGTGAAAGGTCCCCATGCTTTGGACTTTCTGCAGAAAGTGACTTCCAATAACATAGCTGCCCTCACACCGGGGAAAGTACAGTATACCTGCTTCCCAAATGAAAATGGAGGCATTGTGGACGACCTTCTGGTCTATCATTATGAGCCGGAGAAATACCTGCTTGTCGTGAATGCGTCGAACATTGAGAAAGACTGGAACTGGTGTGTGTCTCATAACACGGAAGGCGCTGAATTGGAAAATGCTTCCGACCGCATGGCACAGCTTGCTGTGCAAGGACCGAAGGCTATTCAGGCTTTGCAGAAGCTGACTTCCATTAATCTTTCCGACCTTCCTTACTATACTTTTACCCACGGTGAGTTTGCCGGAGAAAAGGATGTCATTATCTCCAATACCGGATATACCGGCGCGGGTGGTTTTGAACTTTACTTCTATCCGGAGGCTGCCATGAAGATTTGGGATGCCGTGTTCGAGGCAGGCGCGGAGTTCGGCATTAAGCCAGTTGGTCTGGGTGCGCGCGATACGCTTCGTCTGGAAATGGGATTCTGTTTGTATGGCAATGATTTGGATGACACCACTTCGCCCATTGAAGCGGGTTTAGGATGGATTACCAAGTTTGTTGAAGGAAAGAATTTCACCAATCGCCCGATGCTGGAAAAACAGAAAGCGGAAGGCACTACCCGTAAGTTGGTGGGATTTGAGATGATAGACCGCGGTATCCCCCGTCATGGTTACGAGCTGTATAGTACAGACGGTATTGCCATCGGTGTGGTTACCTCCGGAACTATGTCGCCTACCCGTAAGATTGGTATCGGAATGGGGTATATCAGACCCGAATACAGCAAGGTCGGTACGGAAATCTGCATTGACATGCGGGGACGTAAGCTGAAAGCTGTGGTTGTGAAGCCGCCGTTCCGCAAACAGTAGTTTGAATAAATGACTGAGAATGAAGAATTTGGCTGCGCAATGATGCCGCATGACAAATTCTTCATTCTTCATTCTTAGTTATTCCTTTCTCTATATTCTGCTTATCCTGTCCAGCATTTGGTTTGCCCAACCTATCTCTTTATTGGTCCATTCCTTTTCGGTTCCTTCTATGCCCTGGCCTTCGTAGGCCGAAAGCAAGGTGATATATTCTTTCAGTATATCAGCGGCTTGGGCTTGTTTGTTCATGCGCATCAATAATAGTATTTTTTGTTTATATATGTCCAGATTGGGGCTTGTTCCTGCCATCTCCTGGGCTTTATCAAGCATGGCGAGGCAGCGGTTGTTCACTTCTTCCGTATTAGACAGTGCCATTTCCGCTTTTACCAGGATGATGTAGTCATTGTCCGTGGCTAGTCTGTTGTCAATGTTCTTGCGTATCAGCCGGGCAGTTTCCTTATAGCGCTTGTTGGCGTAGTTCATACTTGCGTTGAAAGAAACGACATCGCTGGTGGTCCGTAGGTAGGGGCGGGCACTCAGGCTATGGGATTCACCGGCCTTTCTATACGCTTTTGCAGGTTGCCGATGCTGCCGTAGCGAGGAATGTCCTTGTTGCGTTGGTGCAGGTTGTAATACCCTATAATTTTACCGAGGGCCGATGCGATTCCGTCGGGATTATAGCCCTTGAATGCCAGAAGTTGGCGCGCAAGGCGGTCTGAAGAGATTTCCTGGGAAGTTTTGTATTTCATCCCCAACCGGTCCGTTGCCGGAATGCTCAAAAGGGAAGCGATGGCTCCGATATCTGCCACCAGACTGACGGCATAAGCATCTTCATTATCGTCCCAGTAGGCCACATCGAGGGCTGCGCTGGCGGTAGTGGCAAAGACATCTGCCCAAAAAGCTGCACGCTTGGCACGCCGCTCGGCACGATAAATGTTGTTTACCTGATGGTCGAGGACGAAATGTCCCAGCTCACATGCGATGACGGCGGCCAGTTCGTCTTCGGAATCAAGAGTGCAGAGGAGGCCTGTACTGATAACCATGGAGCCGTTGGGAAGCATGAAGGCATCTGGTTCGGACGACTGGATGATACGTATGTTCAGGCTTTCTCCACGATTGCTGTCAATGGTGGTGGCATTCAGTTTGGAGAATATTCCTTGTACGTACGAGGTTATGTAGTCGTCCTGATAGGCTATCTCGTTCAGTTTATCGAGATAGTCCAGGCATTCTTCGTCGATTTCCTGGCGCAGTTTGTGCTTGTAACCGCGGTCGTTGAAATATTCGTAAAGATGATTCTTCAGGTATATTTGCTGCCAGAATTCCCGGTCCGTTTCCGGAGCGGATATGGCAATGATACCCATCTCATCCGAAGGAATGGTTTCTTGTATGCCATTCACTTCGACGGCATAGTAAATGTTATCGCTGTTTTCACCGGGATTGTTCATTTTGACAACCCGGCGGATAATGACCGGGGTACCGGCGGGAGATTGCTGGTACTCTTTTGTCAATTCTCCTTTGATGGCGATGTTTCCGCTTAAGTCCTTGTGCTTGGGTTTGGCAAACCCTGCCGTTGTGACAAGGATTGTTAGGATGAATAGGGTGGCGAGTCGTTTCATGATTATGGTATGTTTTCGGTTTCGATGATACAAAAATAGGAAAGTGTTTTTCCCCTTTCTTGTTTTTTCCCCTATTCTGTGATAGGAGATTCCCTATTTATCGCTCAGCGGGAGGCGGAAACAAAAAAGGGAACCTTTCAGTGAAAGACTCCCTTTTTTCAGTTTGCTTGAAACTGATTATTTCTTACGGTTACCGTAACGGCTCATGAACTTATCAACACGACCGGCGGTGTCAACCAGCTTGGACTTACCAGTGTAGAACGGGTGAGAAGTGCTGGAGATTTCCAGCTTTACCAGCGGATAAGTTTCACCTTCGAATTCGATAGTCTCTTTCGTGTTGCAAGTGGAACGAGACAAGAATACATCACCATTTGACATATCTTTAAATACTACCGGACGGTAATTTTCAGGATGAATACCTTTTTTCATTTTGATATTTTCTTTTAAAAATTTATATTCTGTTACTATTTTGGTAATAAATAGTGTAATGGTCTTCTTTTCAGAGCGCAAAGATAGTGCAAGTTGGAGACTCTACAAAATAAATTCAGATTTATTTTTATTTAGTAGGTTTATCGCATTTTATTTCTGATTTTTGCAGGACTTAATCTTGTGAATTTATGAGGAAACTACTTGTCTTATGCTCTTTCTGGCTGTGCGTGGCAACGCTGGGGGCACAAAATGCGGAACGGAAACTGTATAGTGTTGCGTTCTACAATCTTGAGAACTTATTTGATACGATTCATGATGCAGGTAAGAATGACTATGAGTTCCTGCCTAACGGCAGTTACCAGTGGACGGCAAAGAAGTATGAGTCCAAGCTGCAGAACCTTTCCAAAGTGTTGGGGTCCCTTTCGCGTGATTTAGTGCCGGAAGGTCCGGCATTCATCGGTGTGGCAGAGGCAGAGAACAGCCGGGTGCTGGAAGACCTCGTGAAGCAGCCGGCCATTTCCAATTATGAGTTCGTGCATTATGAAGGACCGGACAGACGGGGCATCGACTGTGCCTTGCTGTACGACCCGAAGCAATTCAGCGTTACCCACTCAAAGTTGGTGCTTTCCACTCCTTTTGAGGGGGATACGGTGCACTTGACGCGTGGCTTCTTGATTGTGGACGGACAACTGGCGGGAGAGCGTGTCTGCGTGATAGTGAACCACTGGCCCTCCCGTGGGGCAAAGTCGCCGGTGCGTGTGCATGCAGCCAGGCAGGTAAAGGCCTTGAAGGACTCTCTGATGCGTAGCGACAAGAAGCTGAAGCTCATCGTGATGGGGGATATGAATGACGACCCGATGGACGAAAGCATGGAGGTGCTGGGAGCGCGCAAATATCCGAAGCAGGTGAAGAAAGGCGAATTCTACAATCCCTGGTGGGTGACGCTGGAAGACAAGGGAGTGGGGACATTGCTCTATCGGGGCAAGTGGAACTTGTTTGACCAGATTGTCATTTCGAAACCGTTGCTGAAGGCTAAGAAAGGGTTGCGCTATGATCACAATGAAGTTTTCATCCGCGATTATCTGATTCAGCAGGATGGCAAATACAAAGGTTCCCCCTTGCGTACGCATGGGGGCAGGACTTGGCTGAACGGTTACAGTGACCATTTGCCGACCATCATCTATCTGAAAAATTAGTATTACATAATAATGTGTAAACAGATGCCGGAGAGCAAACATGTTCTCCGGCTTTTTTGTTGATAGAAGTATAGATGGCAAAAGTATGGCTGGCAGAGATAAATGCAAAGAGTTTGTAATATAGAGATTACAATAATCTGTTAAATGAAGCCAATAGCTTTAAAATAGAATGGATTTGGTAGGATGAGCCGGATATTTTATTCCCGTCAAGTTCTTTACTTTAAAGGATAATGATTACTTTTGCGTAGAATTTTAATTCACTAACAATAAAATTTAAACAAAATGGTTAATTACAAAGATTTAGGACTGGTAAACACAAGAGAGATGTTTGCTAAGGCTATCAAAGGTGGATATGCTATTCCGGCATTCAACTTCAACAATATGGAACAGATGCAGGCTATCATCAAGGCTGCAGTTGAAACAAAGTCTCCGGTTATTCTTCAGGTATCTAAGGGTGCCCGTCAGTATGCCAACGCTACGCTGTTGCGTTACATGGCTCAGGGTGCTGTTGAGTACGCTAAGGAATTGGGTTGCAAACATCCTGAAATTGTTCTTCACCTTGACCACGGAGATACATTCGAAACTTGCAAGAGCTGTATCGACTCCGGTTTCTCTTCAGTAATGATTGACGGTTCACACCTTCCGTACGAAGAAAACGTTGCACTGACTAAGAAGGTAGTTGACTATGCCCATCAGTTCGACGTAACTGTAGAAGGCGAACTCGGTGTATTGGCCGGTGTAGAAGATGAAGTTTCTGCAGAACACCATACATATACTAATCCTGAAGAAGTTATTGACTTCGCTACCCGTACAGGTTGCGATTCACTGGCTATCTCAATCGGTACTTCTCATGGTGCATACAAGTTCAAACCCGAACAATGCCACGTTGACCCTGCTACCGGTCGTCTGGTTCCTCCTCCTTTGGAATTTGCCGTTCTGGATGCTGTAATGGAGAAACTTCCGGGATTCCCCATCGTTCTTCACGGTTCTTCTTCAGTTCCTCAGGAAGAAGTTGATACTATCAACAAGTATGGTGGTAAGCTGGAAGCTGCTATCGGTATCCCCGAAGAGCAGTTGCGTAAGGCTGCCAAGTCTGCTGTTTGCAAAATCAACATCGACTCTGACTCACGTCTGGCTATGACAGCTGCTATCCGCAAGACATTTGCTGAAAAACCGGCAGAATTCGACCCGCGTAAGTATCTGGGTCCGGCTCGTGACAATATGGAAAAACTGTACAAGCATAAAATCATCAACGTGCTTGGTTCAGAGAACAAATTGGCTCAACTGGACTAATCGAAAGATAATCCGAATATAGCGTCAGCCCTTGCAATATTGATGTTGCAAGGGCTGACTTGTTATATATAGGCCGGTGTTGTGGGATGGTTAAGTTCGCCGGTTATTTCAGAAGCGGATGTTTCAACGTGTACAACAGTCTGTTTCCTTTAACAAAACAGTCTGTTTCCCTTAACTGAACAGTTTGTTTCAATAAAGAGAACACTTCGTTCCAATATGCAAAAACACTTCGTTCCAATACGTAAGAACACTTTGTTTCTACATATCCGAACACTTTGTTTCTCTATACTGGAACAAAGTGTTCACCGTTATGAACTAACAGATTAGCTATATTTGAGACCGGTGAAAAGCATATCCCCGTGACACCTATTCCATACTAAAAATCCCTTGCAGATGGCTGGCAGGCGAGGTGTCTGCAAGCTATCTGCAAGGGAGATTTGCAAGAATGAGCTCTCTGTGTGGAGTGCGCGTTATAATTCTATCACTAATGATTCTCTGGGGCCCATCTTCAGCTCTTCACCGAAGGTGATGGCCTTGCCGCTAAGAATATCTTTTCCCTGCTTGCTGTCTTTTAGGATTTCCTTGTAGAATTTCAAAGGAACGGTGGTCTCTGCATCTGTACCGTTCAGCATCACGAATATCGTCTTGCCTTCGTACTGGCGTGCGTAGGCATAAACACCATTCTGTACCATGAACTGCACCATGCTGCCTTTGGCAATCACATCGTTTCCTTTGCGCCAGTTTAGGATGGTCTTGTAGAAGTCGTAGCACTCGTTCTGTATTTTGGTACGTCCGGCTGGGGTCAGTGCGTTTGTTGCGTCACCGGTCCATCCGCCGGGGAAGTCCTTGCGGACATAGCCGTCGCTCTTGCTCTTCACGCCATTCATCATGACTTCCGTTCCGTAGTAGAGTTGCGGAATGCGGCGGGTGGTAAGCAGCAGGGTAGAGGCTTGCTTCAGCATCGGAAGGTTGTTGCCTTCGCCCAGGAAGCGGTCGGTGTCGTGGTTTTCGATGAATGCCAGTACGGAAGCGGGGTTGGGGTAGAGGAAGTCGTATACGAAGTTATTGTATATGCGGTCCAGTCCCTTGAACCAAGTTTCGGTCTGTTCATTCTTGGCGGTGTTTATCTTGTCGAAGAAGCTGAAGTCCATAACGGTCTTGAGGTTACTGTTCTTGGGGGCTGATAGCTTGGAATCCTTCTGCCACCAGGCGGTGTAGGCGGGTTCGGTAACCCAGGTCTCGCCCACGGTGTTGTAGTTGGGATATTCTTCGTTGAGCTCTTTCATCCAGTTGCTCATGGCATCATAGTCGGCATACGGGTAAGTGTCCATGCGGATGCCGTCGATGTTGGCGAATTCAATCCACCAGAAACTGTTCTGTACCAGGTAGCGGTAAACGTGAGGATTCTTCTGGTTGAGGTCGGGCATGGAAGGTACAAACCAGCCGTCGTTCATCTGGTCGGCATCGTACTGGGAAGTATAAGGGTCTACGTGCGGGGTCAGTTTGAAGGAGGTCTGCACGAAGTTGTTTTCGTGGTCGGGGTTGTTGAACCAATCTTTGGAGGGCATGTCCTTAATCCATACATGCTCTACGCCGCAGTGGTTGAAAATCATGTCCATTACGATTTTGATGCCGCGTGCATGGGCTTTTTCAATCAGTTGCTTGTATTCTTCGTTGGTACCGAAGCGCGGGTCTACCTTGTAGTAGTCTGTGGTGGCATAGCCGTGATAGGAACCGCCGGTCATGTTGTTTTCCAGTACCGGAGTAAACCAGAGGGCTGTGACGCCGAGGTTGGAGAAGTAGTCCAGGTGTTGTTCGATGCCGGCAAGGTCACCGCCGTGGCGTGCATTGGGGTCATTGCGGTCTATCTTGTACTCGGCCATGCCCGCAATCTGGTCATTGTCCGGGTTGCCATTGGCAAAGCGGTCGGGCATCAGCAGGTACAGTGCGTCGGAGGCGTCGAAACCTTTATGTTCGCAACCTTTCTTGTTGCGTGCCTTCAGTTCATATTCCTTTACGAGTTTCTTTTTTCCTTCAGTGAAGGTGAGGTTGAATTTGCCGGGTTTTACATCCTTGTCCAGTTTCAGATAGACCAGGAGGTAGTTGTTGCTTTCCAGCTTGACGGTGCTGCTCAATGAGACGCCGGGATAATTGACGGATACTGCCGCGTTGCCGATGCCTTCGCCATAGACCATCAGCTGGAGTTCCGGGTTCTGCATGCCGGTGTACCAAAACGGAGGGTCGATTTTGTTCACATTCATAGCTGCATACGTACTGAGGGAGAGTAAGAGTGTTCCCAAGATTAAGAATACTTTTTTCATGATAGTAACTTTACGGTTAATTTTTGCGCTAATTTAAAACAAATAACGGAGAAAGTTAATCTTTCTCCGTTACTGTACCTTATTATATTATGCAAACGTTTTCATTGGGGCTATTTGATGGGGGTTACGCTGGCGGTATCGACCTTTCCCTTGAAGAAGTCCTCTTTCTTGCGCTTTTCTCTGATGTCCTTCAGCCAGTTTTCGGCGGCATTGTATCGGTTGTCTTCTCCGATGATGGGAACTCCGTCCGCATCTACTTCCTGCACTTTGTCCTTGCTGTTTTTCGGACGGGTTTTCAGGTAGGCCGTTAGGTATCTCTCTGCTTTGGACGCATCTTTCAGATAGTAATAATAGATAAAGGCTGCGTCGTAGAGCAGTTTGTGTTTCTGCCGGTCGTATTTTTCGTATTGCGTCAGAAGGGTATTCGCCTGGTCGGTGTATTGAAATGCCATCTTGTAGCAGTCCGCAAGCCCCACATATAGGCGGGACATGACACTGTCGCTGGGCATGGCGAGGCTTACGGCAGTTTCCAGATAAGTCACTCCATCCTCTTTCCATGATGTCTTGGAGCAGGCGCGTCCCAGATAATAGAGAACGTTGATGTTGGTATTGTCATCTTTAAGAGCCCTTTCCAGCAGGTCGTGTGCTGGGTAGAAGTCTTCGAGGGCATAATAGCTGATTCCGGCGTAGAAGCAGGTTTGGAAAGAACTGTCTTTTTCCTGTAACAGTTGTTCATATCTTTCTATTGCTTTGGGGTAATCTTTGTTCAGGCAATAGGCTTGGGCATTGATGCGGTTCACAAGGACGTTGGTGGAGTCTATGGAACGGTATTTCTCCGTTATGTTTATGGCGTCTTCATACTGGTGGCCTGCTACATAGATGTTGCCGAGTTTGGCAGCAGACAGGTAATCATTGGGATATCTTTTCTGTATGTCCAGGTAGGCATCTATCACATGCATGATTTCTGTGTTGTCATAGACTTGCCCCATACTTTCGGCTCTAAGGTGTAGTACATAGGCGGAACTGTCCCTTTCTGCCAGCAGGTTGCTTTCCTTTAGAGACTCACGGTATCTCTTCATGTTCATCAGCAGACTGATATACTGGATGCGTGCGTATTTATTGTCCGGATTTATGTGGAGCGCATTTTGGTAGTAATCCAGTGCCTCGCTATATTTGGCAAGTGATTTGCAGCATTCGGCAGCTTCAATGTATGCCCGGGGATTGAGAGAATCCTGAGCTACGACTTCCTGAAATACGCTCAGAGCTTCAAGGTTATTGCCCAGCCCTTTCAGCGCTTTCCCTTTTTGGTAGAGTAGGGGGACGGTCGGGGTTTCTTGATCGATCAGCATCAAGGCTGTTTCATAATCGTAGTTGGCCATCGCCTCTTGAATGGGATTTGTGGTCTGTGCCGCCAGAAGCGAACAGCATGCACTGAAACATAAGGAGATAAAAAGCTTTCGCATACAGTATATCATTTATATGAGGTTAAACTGACTGCAAGTTACTAAAAAGAATGTATTTACGAAATAATCGTAATCTGTTTTAGATAGATTAACGAAAAAGCCCCTCCAAAAATGAAGGGGCTCTAAAATAGTTCAGAATTCAAGCCGGATAACGGAATGAATAAATGTATTACATTAAGAATCCCAGCAGGATACCTGCTGCTACAGCGGAACCGATTACACCGGCTACGTTGGGACCCATGGCATGCATCAGCAAGTAGTTGGTAGGATCATATTCCAGACCGATAACCTGAGAGATACGTGCCGAGTCAGGAACAGCAGATACACCGGCATTGCCGATCAACGGATTGATCTTATTGCCCTTCTTCAGGAAGAGGTTGAAGATCTTAACGAAGATGACACCGGATGCGGTGGCAATGACAAATGATAAGGCGCCCAGACCGAATATCTTGATTGAATCAAGGGTTAAGAACTCGGATGCTTGCGTGGAAGCACCTACTGTCAATCCTAATAAGATGGTAATGGTATCAATCAGCGGACCACTGGCTGTGTTTGCCAGACGACGTGTAACTCCACTTTCTTTCAGTAAATTACCGAAGAACAGCATACCCAGCAAAGGCAGACCGGATGGTACAAGGAATGTGGTTAGTAACAAACCGATAATCGGGAACATTACTTTTTCTGTATGAGAAACCACACGGTGGAGGTTTCATACGGATAAGACGTTCATTTTTACTGGTCAGCCAACGCATGATAGGCGGCTGGATAACCGGTACCAATGCCATGTATGAATAGGCAGATACCGCAATAGCTCCCATCAGGTTAGGCGCCAGTTTGGATGAAAGGAAGATTGCTGTCGGACCGTCCGCACCACCGATGATGCCGATAGCACCAGCCTGCATCGGATCAAATCCTATGGCAAGGGCAATCATATAAGCACCGAATATACCGAATTGGGCTGCTGCACCAACCAACATTAATTTGGGGTTCGATATCAAAGCAGAGAAATCCGTCATTGCACCGATACCCAGGAATATGAGTGGCGGGTACCAACCGGAGGTTACTCCCTGATACAAAATATTAAGAACAGAACCTTCCTCATAGATGCCGACTTTCAGTCCGGCTTCCATGTTGAAAGGAATATTACCGATCAAGATACCGAAACCGATAGGAATGAGCAACATCGGCTCAAATTCCTTGGCCACGGCAAAGTATATGAAAAACAAACCTACCAGAAGCATTACCACATGTCCTACCGTTGCATTGGCAAAACCCGTATATGTCCAAAAGTCAGCTAGGTTATTCCCTAAAAAGTTGATAAATTCTCCCATATTATTCAATAATTACAAGGTCAGTACCTTCGAGAACGGATTCTCCTTTACTTACATTGATTGCGGTGATCTTGCCGTCTTTGTCTGCATTGATGTTATTTTCCATCTTCATAGCTTCCAAAATGATGATAACTTGTCCTTTCTTTACAGTATCGCCTACATTCACTTTGATGTCGAGGATCACACCCGGCAGCGGAGATTTTACACCTGACTTGCCGGTAGAAGCAGCGGCCGGTTTTACTACCGGAGTAGCAGGAGCAGCAGGAGCGGATGTGGCTGCCGGACGTGCTACCGGTTTAACAACTACCTTCGGAGCTTTTTCCATTTCCACTTTGTAAGGAGTACCGTTCACTTCAACATGAGCGATATTGTCTTCTATATCTCCAATGGCAACTTTGTATACGTTACCGTTGATCTTATATTTATATTCTTTCATCATTTTATCTTTTTATTGGTGACTTACTTTTTGTGGGGAGTTTCACGCAAGGTATAAATCTTGGAACTCCACGGTGAATAACTACGTTTTACACGGGTAATGGTAAGAACGGTTTCTTCCACGTCATGTACATCGCTTTGCATTTCATGCATGGCCATTGAAATGGCAGCAAAAACTTCTCCCGGAGCCTGCCCCAGTTGTTTCTCTTTTGCTTCTTGTTTATCAGTAATACCTTTAGCTTTCATGGCATTGCGTTTGCTGAGGTTAACTGATATTTTACCTATAATCTTGAAGGAGATGTAGAGTAATATCAGCCCGCAGAATACAACGCTCATAGCAGAGATGGCCATACCGATACCTACCGTCGTGTTCTTCGAATTTTTCCATCTTTGCATGACTGTTGATAGTCTTGTTATTGGTGCTCGGAGTCACATATTTATCTTCGCTTCCACCCTTTACTTCCCATTGGTCGGCTGCATCACTGACACGGGCATAGGATTGGTTGGCTTTTAAAGTACCGGCAGGCACTATGACTTGATCAAGCAATTTCTTGCCGGAATCATACAACCCAATCCAGTTGGCATTTGTGGCATCCAGTTTGAAGTTCGTATGAAATGTACCGCGTCTTGGTTCTCCATCAGCCCAGAAAAGTGCATGCTGACGTGGTTTTATGAGTGTCAGAACGTCACCTTTGGGAATGAAATAACTGGCAGTATCACCCGGCTGGCTGCTGAATTTCAGATAGCAACCTGCAAGGTCGGCGCTGCCGTATGATCTGTTGAATATTTCAATCCATGCGCTGTGTACTCCGTAGTCATCCTGGAAATTGCTTTCATTTTCAATCAGCACTTCATTCAGTACCAGCTTGGTGTTCGATTTCTGTTCTTTGCAAGAAGAGCAAAAGCCTAACACCAGCATCAATGAAAGGAATATTCCGATTTTTGTTTTATTCATAATCGTTCTTGTTTTAGTGTGAAAAGCTTGATTACAAGGGAATATTACCATGCTTCTTAGCCGGATTGGTTAATTTCTTAGTCTGCAACTGTTGCAATGCACGGATGATGCGGAAACGGGTATTACGCGGTTCAATCACATCATCAATGTAGCCATATTTGGCAGCATTGTAAGGATTGGCGAACAGCTTGGTGTATTCAGCTTCTTTTTCGGCTAGGAATGCGGCAGGATTTTCCTGTTCTTTGGCTTCGCGTGCGTATAATACTTCTACTGCACCTGCACCACCCATAACGGCGATTTCGGCAGTAGGCCATGCATAATTCATGTCGCCACGCAGCTGCTTACAGCTCATTACAATGTGAGATCCGCCGTATGATTTACGCAGGGTAATTGTCACTTTGGGTACAGTCGCTTCGCCGTAAGCATACAGCAACTTGGCACCGTGGAGGATTACACCGTTGTATTCTTGTCCTGTACCCGGAAGGAATCCCGGAACATCTACCAATGAAACAAGAGGTATATTGAAAGCGTCGCAGAAACGTACAAAACGAGCACCTTTGCGTGACGCATTGCTGTCAAGCACACCCGCCAGGTATTTGGGCTGGTTGGCAACAATACCTACAGACTGGCCGTTGAAACGTGCGAAACCAATGATGATATTCTTTGAATAATCTTTTTGGATTTCGAGGAACTCACCATTATCTATGATAGCACCAATTACCTCGTACATATCGTACGGCTTGTTCGGGTTATCAGGAATGATGTCGTTCAGGGAGTCTTCCAGACGGTCGATAGGATCGGTACAGTCTACATAGGGAGCTTCTTCCAGATTGTTCTGAGGAATATAGCTTAACAATTTGCGGATCATGGCTAACCCTTCTTCTTCCGTCTTGGCAGTAAAATGAGTAACACCGGATTTGGTTGAATGAACGCTTGCACCACCTAAGTTTTCCTGGCTTACATCTTCACCTGTAACAGTCTTTACCACTTTCGGTCCGGTAAGGAACATATATGATGTGCCTTCCATCATCAAGGTGAAGTCTGTCAGCGCAGGAGAGTAAACAGCTCCGCCTGCACAAGGACCGAAAATACCTGAGATCTGCGGAATAACACCTGAAGCAAGAATATTGCGTTGGAAAATTTCAGCATAACCGGCCAATGCATTGATACCTTCTTGAATACGTGCGCCACCCGAGTCGTTGATACCGATACAGGGAGCACCCATTTTCATAGCTTGATCCATTACTTTGCATATTTTCAGAGACATTGTTTCTGAAAGAGAACCGGCAGAAACAGTGAAATCCTGTGCAAAGATGTAAACTAAACGTCCTTCTATGGTACCACAACCTGTTACTACACCGTCGCCCGGATAATGTTTTTTCTCCATGCCGAAATTGGTGCATCTGTGTTCCACAAACATATCCATTTCTTCGAAACTGCCCTCATCCAGCAGCATGGCTATGCGTTCGCGGGCTGTATATTTACCCTTCTCGTGTTGCTTTGCAATCGCTTTTTCACCACCACCGAGACGTGCTGCAGCGCGGCGGTCTATAAGCTCTTTAATCTTTTCAAGTTGATTACTCATGAATTTATATTCTTTAAGTGTTTATACAATTTATGATTTGATGATTTTACAGTCTTGCTTATTCCGGTTTTTCGCAAAGCTCGGTCAGGACACCGAGAGTTGACTTCGGATGCAGGAATGCAATGTTCAGACCTTCTGCACCTTTGCGGGGAGCTTTGTCTATAAGGCGGATACCTTTTTCTTCGACTTCGGCAAGCGCACCGGCCACTCCGTCTTCAACGGCAAATGCCAGATGATGCATGCCACCGTTACCGTTGTTCTTTTCGATGAACTTGGCAATTGTGCTTTCGGGAGAAGTAGGTTCCAACAATTCGATCTTTACATCGCCCACTTTCAGAAAAGCGGTTTTAACTTTCTGATCCTCTACTGTTTCGATATTGTAGCATTTCAGACCTAATACGTTTTCATAATACGGCAGGGCCTCTTCAATGCTCTTTACGGCAATGCCCAGGTGTTCAATGTGTGAAATCTTCATAACTATATAAATTAATGTTAGTATTGTATCCTTTTTAATAAAGGTATAAAGCAGCACAAAGAAAGAGAATTCTTCCTTAATAAAGAAATTTTTCATCAATTAATTAATGGTTAATTGAACTTTAGAAGGATTTTTTCAGACTTTAGATAGAGACCGGTTGTTTTCTTGATATCGTCCGCTAACGGACATCCCCACTGTCCGAAAATGAACACTTACCCCTCTATGAAACCTTTCCGGCCACTTGGCACACTCTTTGCTTTTCTGTTTGCGACAATTTTAAAGATTGAACATGAAAAAGAATATTTTACTTGCAGTTTGTTTTTTGATGCCGTTGGCAACCATGGCGCAGAATGATACTTTGGGACATGAACGCAATATTACGCTGTCGGAGGCCATTGTACTGGCCCGTACGCAGTCTGTGGATGCTGCTGTGGCATTGAATGAATTGAAAACCGCGTATTGGGAATACCGTACATTCCGTGCGGACTTGTTGCCGGAAGTGAATTTCACCGGTACACTACCCAACTATAACAAGTCCTACAGTACCTACCAGAATTCCGACGGCTCCTATAGCTTTGTTCGCAACAATACACTGGGGCTGTCCGGACAGCTTTCGGTAGACCAGAACATTTGGTTTACGGGGGGTAAGCTGTCACTGACTTCTTCGCTGGATTATCTCAAACAACTGGGTTCCGGAGGAGCGAAGCAGTTCATGTCAGTCCCCGTGAGTCTGGAGTTGACGCAACCGGTCTTCGGAGTGAATACCTTGAAGTGGAACCGCCGTATAGAGCCCGTACGCTATGCCGAGGCAAAGGCCGAGTTCATTTCAGCTACGGAAGAGGTGACGATGAAAACCATCACTTATTTCTTTGAGTTGCTGCTGGCCAAAGAATCGCTCGCTACCGCCATGCAGAACAAGACGAATGCCGACCGCCTTTATGAAGTGGCCATAGCCAAACGTAAAATGGGACAGATATCCGAGAATGATTTGTTGCAGCTTAAACTGAATTCATTGCAGGGCAAGGCCGACGTGACTGAGGCAGAGAGCAACCTGAATGCAAAAATGTTCCAGCTCCGTTCTTTCCTCGGGGTGTCCGAGCAGGAAAGCCTGAATCCGGTGTTGCCCGCCACTGTTCCCGATATAAAGATGGAGTATGACCGTGTGCTGAACAAGGCACTGGAACGCAACTCCTTTGCACAGAACATTCGCCGCCGCCAGCTCGAAGCTGATTATGAAGTGGCAACGGCACGCGGAAACTTGCGCAGCATCGACCTCTTTGCCAGTGTGGGCTATACGGGGCAGAACCATGAATTCTCTTCAGCCTACCGGGACTTGCTTGATAATCAGATTGTGCAGGTAGGCGTCAAGATTCCTATCCTTGACTGGGGCAAGCGCCGCGGCAAGGTAAGGGTGGCAAAGAGCAACCGTGAAGTGGTCTTGTCCAGAATCCGTCAGGAACAGATGGACTTTAACCAGGACATCTTTTTGCTGGTGGCTAACTTCAACAACCAGGCGCAACAGCTGGACATAGCCGAAGAGGCGGATGTCATTGCTGAGAAGCGTTACAAGACCAGTGTAGAGACCTTTATGATAGGTAAAATCAGCACCCTGGACCTGAACGATGCACAGAACTCTAAAGACGAAGCCCGTCAAAAGCATATTTCAGAGCTGTACTACTATTGGTATTACTTCTATCAGCTCCGCAGCTTGACCCTTTGGGATTTTGAACGCGATACGGAATTGGAAGCTGATTTTGAAGAGGTGGTAAGAGGATAAGTCGACGGGTTGCAAGTGATAAGTTATGAATTATTTGCCGGTAAAAGTACCGTATATGCGATATTATAGGTGAATAACTTATAACTTATCATTCATAACTCTGCTTTTTTACTTATTTTTGCGGGAAACAAACTACAATTTTTATGATACTGATAATAGACGACGATAGTGCTGTGCGCTCTTCCCTCAGCTTTATGCTGAAGCGTGCCGGATATGAGGTGAAAACGGCTCCAAGTCCTCGCGAAGCTATGGACATAGTTAGGGCCGAAGCTCCCGCCTTGATTTTGATGGATATGAACTTCACTCTTTCCACTACCGGAGAAGAGGGACTTACCTTATTGAAGCAGGTAAAGGTGTTCCGTCCCGATGTGCCCGTTATTTTGATGACGGCATGGGGAAGTATCCAGCTTGCCGTGCAGGGTATGCAGGCCGGCGCATTCGATTTCATAACCAAGCCTTGGAACAATGCTGCTCTTTTGCAGCGCATCGAGACGGCCCTTGAGCTTACGGCCGCCCCGAAAGAGGTGCCGGAAGAGCAGACTACCGCATTGAATCGCAGCCATATTATAGGTAAGTCCAAAGGGCTGATGGAAGTGCTGAACACAGTGGCTCGCATAGCCCGTACCAATGCTTCGGTGCTGATTACGGGCGAAAGCGGAACGGGCAAGGAGCTGATTGCCGAAGCCATCCATATCAACAGCCAACGTGTGAAGCAGCCTTTTGTCAAGGTGAATCTCGGCGGCATCTCGCAGAGCTTGTTCGAGAGCGAGATGTTCGGCCATAAGAAAGGGGCGTTTACCGATGCCAGCGCCGACCGTATAGGGCGTTTTGAAATGGCAAATAAAGGTACTATCTTCCTCGACGAGATTGGTGACCTCGACCCTTCCTGCCAGGTGAAACTGCTGCGCGTGCTTCAAGACCAGACATTCGAAGTGCTGGGCGATAGCCGTCCCCGCAAAGTCGATGTGCGCGTTGTGTCCGCCACTAATGCAGACCTCCGCAAGATGGTGTCCGAACGTACTTTCCGTGAAGACCTTTTTTACCGTATCAACCTGATTACCGTAAAACTGCCCTCCTTGCGGGAGCGCCGTGAAGATATTCCTTTGCTGGCACGTCACTTTGCCGACCGTCAGGCAGAGGTGAACGGCTTGCCGCGTACGGATTTCTCGGCCGACGCTCTGAATTTCCTTTCCCGCCTGCCTTATCTGGGCAACATTCGTGAGTTGAAGAATCTGGTGGAGCGTACCATTCTGGTCAGCGGCAAGCCGGTGCTGGATGCCGCGGATTTCGATGCCCAATATCTGCGTCACGACGAACCGGCCAAAGCTGCCGAAGGTACTTCTTTTGCAGGTATGACCTTGGATGAAATAGAGCGGCAGACTATCTTGCAGGCGTTGGAACAGCATAAAGGGAATCTCAGTCAGGTGGCAGTGTCATTAGGCATCAGCCGCGCTGCGCTTTACAGACGTTTGGAAAAATATAATATTCAAGTCCCGTGCGCATAAAATTCTTTTTCTTCATACTTGTCCTTTTTCTGCTCGGTCTGGGTGGAATGCTGGTATATCTGCTGAGTGGAAAGCCTTCTTTGTATCTGTACGTGTTGGAGGGGCTCATCGGGTTTATCCTTATCTATCTGATAGTATTCTATAATAAGATAGTGAAGCCGATGAACACCATAGGCAGCGGTATGGAGTTGCTGCGCGAGCAGGATTTCAGTAGTCGTCTCAGCCGGGTAGGGCAGTACGAAGCAGACCGCATTGTGAATATCTTTAACCGAATGATGGAGCAGCTCAAGAATGAACGGTTGCGCATGCGCGAGCAGAATCACTTCTTGGATTTGCTGATTCAGGCATCTCCAATGGGGGTTATTATCCTGACAATGGACGATGAAGTGTCGCAACTGAATCCGATGGCGGTAAAGATGCTCGGTGTCCGTATGGAGGAGGCGATGGCAAAGCGGCTGGACCAGATGGACTCCCCGTTGGCTGCCGAACTTTCGTCCATTCCCAAAGACGAGACGGCAGTGGTCCGTCTCAATGACGCGAATATTTATAAATGCACCCATTCTTCTTTTATTGACAGAGGGTTCAAACATCCTTTTTTCTTGATAGAGCGTATGACGGAAGAAGTGATGCGTGCCGAGAAACGTGCCTATGAAAAGGTAATCCGCATGATAGCTCATGAAGTGAACAATACCACTGCGGGCATCACTTCCACACTCGATACAGTGGAGCAGGCACTTTCTACAGAAGATGATATGGAGGACATCTGCGACGTGATGCGCGTTTGTACGGAGCGTTGTTTCTCGATGAGCCGTTTCATTACCCGTTTTGCAGATGTGGTAAAGATACCCGAACCTACCCTGGCACCCGTCCAGCTGAATGAGTTGGTGTCCATGTGCAAGCGTTTCATGGAAGGAATGTGCAATGACCGCAATATAGAGCTACGTCTGGAATGCGACCCGGAGGTGGGAATGGTGCGTATGGATGCTTCTCTTTTTGAGCAGGTGCTTGTGAATATCATCAAGAATGCCGCCGAAAGTATAGAGGGGGACGCCGGAGAAAACGGACAGCAAGGTGAGATAATAGTAAGGACCACTGCCCCCGCTTCTGTCGAAGTCGTTGACAATGGTCCGGGGATAAGTAAAGAGACCGAAGCTAAACTCTTCAGCCCCTTCTTTTCCACCAAGCCGAACGGGCAGGGAATTGGCCTGGTGTTTATCCGGGAAGTTTTGAGCCGTCATGGTTGCACGTTCTCCCTACGTACCTACAACGATGGATTGACCCGCTTCCGTATACTATTTAATTGAAATTTGAAAGTTTTACCTTTCACCTTTCAATTTTCAATTTTTATCTTTCGCCTTTCCATTTTTAAAGAATTCTTTTGCATACTCCTCCAGTATCTTTTTGATGCCTTGGCCGATGGTTGCATAGTCTTTCTCGTCCAGATTGGCGAGTGAGGCGCGCACGCTCCATTCGGGGCCGTCAAAACCACCGCCGTTCAGCAGCACCAGAGAGGTTTCTTTGGCAAGGCGGAAGACTACGTTCAGCGGGCTGTAGGTGCGTTTCAGATATTCTACAAAGTCGTCCCCATAGAACTTCTTTGCCCAAACCAGCATGTCGATTTCTGTATAATAACCTACGCGCAACGGGTCTTCCGTCAGCGTGAAACCGGTATTCTCCCAAAGGGCATGCAATCGGCGGCGGATAATCTCCTGCATCTTTTGCTTGTATTTGTTTTCCTTGTCCAGCAGGGCAAAGGCGGCGAAAAGGCCCATCTGCATCTGTTGTGGCAATGACAGTCCGGCGGTATGGTTCAGTGCCACCTGACGGCTGTCGGCAACCATACGGTCGATAAACTTCAGTTTTTCAGGTTCCAGAGTGAGGGTGGAGTAGCGGTGGTGCAGAATCTCCCGTTTCTCTTTCGGCAGTTTGGCTATCAGCTTGTCGAACAGGTTGAATTCGTGCAGGGTAATGACCGCATTGCGCCATCCGGTGGCACCGAAGTATTTGGAGAATGAATAGACGCAAAGCGTATTGTAGGGAATTTCTGCCATGAACGAACGGAAATGTGGACTGAATGTACCGTATACGTCGTCTGTAATAATCATCAGATTAGGGTTGTCATTCCTGACGATGCTCACGATGCGCGCCATTGTATCCGGACTGAGTGTGTAGCTGGGCGGATTACTGGGATTGGTGACAAAGAGGGCCTTGATTTTAGGGCTTTTCAAGCGGTCTATGTCTTCGTCGCTGTACTGCCAGAGGTGCATCCCTTCGTTATTCATGCGGTTGGCATGTATTTTGGTCACTCGAAACTGGTAGCGGCTGAGTTGTGGGATTTCAATATAGGGGGTAAAGGCAGGAACCATGAGGACGATGCCGTCCCCTTTGTTCAGCAGGAAGTTTTCCTGCAGGGAGTCGAAGATGTAGCACATGGCGGCTGTTCCACCTTCGGTGGCAAACAGGTCATAGGCACCCCGGGGAGGACGGTTGTCGCACATCTCTTGCGAAAGGTAATCTTGCACAAGGATTTCCGTAAAATGAAGGATGCGGTCGGGCACGGGATACTGGTCGCCTACAATGCTTTCGGCCCATTCGTGTACAAGGCTGTCGGGGTCGGCGGCATGCTGCATCAGCAGGTAGTTGTAGGTTTGTTCCAGCAATTTGGCGCCCGGTACGTTATTGTTCTTTTTCAGGAAGGCTTCGAAGCGGGAGGCAATGCCTTTTTTTTCGGGGATGCCTGCAATGCCCTCGGGCAAATCCATGATGCGGCGGCACTCTTCCAGGCCGAAGCTTCCCAACAGGAAGAAGGCTTCGCGTGGAGCGGTTGCAATCCAGTTGGGGTTGCCGCGCCCTGCGTTCAGCATGGTACGGGCGGTTTTCTTCAGACTCTCGTCTGCCATGTCTATCAGGCGGTTCTTCAGTTCGAAAGGACTGATAGATTCCATTTTCTTTTCTAAAAGTTTTGTATCCATAAGCTCAAGTTTAGGTTCGTTATTTATTGTTTTCAGTCATTCGGCGAATAATCTCTGTTCATGCGGTATACTATTTCTTTCCTTGCTTGAAATTAATCGTCCGATATATGTTTCCTTTTCGTCCGACAGTTGTTGAATCATCGTCCGACAACTGTTGAATTATCGTCCGACAGCTGTCGGACGAATAGCTATTAGTGAATGGGTATATAGTCGCTTGCATTTCCGGCAATAATTCTTTGAATGCTCCGGATTAGTAAGCATTGGTACAGAATCGTCTTATATTAGCAAAACGATGACTACACCCCATATTATTAATAAGGTATTGCCCACGGCATAGGTCACGGTGTATCCCAGAGCAGGTGTCTCACTCTCAACGGCATCCTGCACCGCGCCTAAAGCGGCCGTAGTGGTACGTGCCCCCGCGCAGACGCCCAAAGCCAGTGCCGGATGGAACTTGAAAACATACCTTGCCAGCAGCAAGCCGATAATCAGCGGCAGGGTGGTGGCGGCTGCTCCCACCAGGAACAGGCTGATACCTACGTCGTGGAAGCCCTGCACGAAACTGGGACCTGCCGAAATGCCCACTACCGCGATGAACATGTTCAGACCGACATTGTTCAACACCCATTGCGAAGGTTCGGGAATGCGCCCGAAGGTGGGGTGCTTACTGCGGAGCCAGCCGAAGAACAAGCCGGCAATCAATGCGCCGCCGCTTGTGCTCAAGCTGATGGGGATGCCGCCGATATGGACGGAAAGTGCTCCGAACAAACCTCCGACAAGGATACCCAGGCCTACGAATATCATGTCCGTCTGGTTGGTAGGGCGGTCTATATACCCCAGACGTTTGGCTGCTGCTTCCACTTCCTGCCTGGTACCTACCACTTCGATGACGTCGCCGGCATCTACTACCGTTTGTGCCAGCACGGGAATGGATATTCCGGCGCGCTTGATGCTCCGGATACTGACACCGTGCATGAACTTTTCCCTTCGGATAACTGCAACCGTCTTGCCGGCAACCGTCTTGCGTGTGATTGTAACCGGTAACTTTTCGGCAGGAAAATCCAGGAGCTGGGCATCTTGTACTTCCGGCCCTATCCAGCTTTCTTCGCCTATGATGTATTCGCGGCGTCCGCTTAGCACTACTTCGTCTCCCGGCTCTATCTGTATGTTCATGCTGACTTCCACCACAACTCCGGATTTGCGGAGGCGTTCCACAAATAGACGTTTGTCGTGCTGCCGGAAGTAGACTTCCAGGTCAATCACCCGCTTTCCATTCTTGAACCATTCGTTTTCGACCCGGTAGGCACGGAAAGTGACGGGGCGTGCCGCCGGCATGAATCCCGGTTCGTCAGCCAGAGAGCTGCCCATCTTCGCCTCCAGTTCCTTGCAGGCGGCTTTCACCTTTTCCAGCCCGCCTAGCATCTTGGGACCAATGGATGATAGGACCCATGCCGAGCCTGCCGTACCGAAAATGTAGGTGACGGCGTAGGATACGGGAATGATGTTGACGTAACTTTGTCGTTGGGCCTCGTCCAGTCCCATATTGGCCATGGTGTCTTCTGCCACCCGATGACGGCGGAGATGGTTTGCGAACCGGCCAGCAGTCCGGCAGCTTCACCGGCATTGTAGCCCATCATCAGGGCCAGCAGCCAGGTCACTAACAGTACGGATACACACATCAGTACGGCAAAGCCTACTTGGGTAATCCGTCCTTTTCAGTCCGCGGAAGAACTGGGGACCCACTTTATAGCCCACGGCAAAAGGAAAAGCAGAAAAAATACCGACTTTATCGGACCCGGTACGGCTATATTCAGTTGCCCTACCAGTACGCCTACAAGCAGTACACTGGTCACTGTGCCCAGCGTAAACTTACCGATACGCAGTTTCCCCAGCCAGAATCCCAGGAATATAGTGAGGAAAATGGCAAGTTCGGGGCGTTCCCTGAGCTGGTTGAAAATCCATTCCATAATCAAGTTGTTTAGGTTATATATTGGTTGTTCCGATGCTTTCTGGAGCGTCGTTTCGCTATACAACGGCTTTTAACGGGAAGTGTTTTGTACAAAAGGAGTTTTTAGAACATTTATTCCGTAAAACCGAACTTTAAGAAAAGTTTTCTTCCGTACCTTTGCCATCCAAATTAGGTAAAACAAGGTATGAAGTTGTTTTTAGGGTATTTCTGCTTATCCAGCTGGTTACTCTTCCATTGAGAGCACAATATATGGTGCAAGGCGTTGTCACCGATTCGTTGACGAAGGAGCCGTTGCCTTATACGTCAGTTTATCTGAAAGGAACTACGGAGGGAGGGATGACGGACAATAACGGCCGTTTTTCCTTCAAGACCTATCGCCCGGAGGCCACGCTGGTCATTTCGGCCGTGGATATAATGAATATGTCCGGCTGATTCATCCTGCAAAGTCTTCTAAGTTCAATATTGCCCTTCGCCAGCCACTTATGCACTGGATGAGGTGGTGGTGAAGCCGAAACGTGAACGGTATAAGAAAAGGATAATCCCGCAGTGGAGTTTGTACGCAAGATGATAGAGCATCGGATGACTACTCGCCCGACGAACGCGACTTCTGGAAACGTGACCGCTATGAAAAGATGACTTTTGCCATCAATAACTTCGACAGCTTGAAGCAACAGAAGTGGCTTTACCGTAAGTTCAAGTTTCTGACGGATTATGTCGATACCTCTGCCGTTACCGGCAGGCCGGTACTGGCCATCTCCAACCGTGAGTTACTTGCCACAGACTATTACCGCAAGTCTCCGCATAGCCGGAAACAGTGGGTCACCGCCCGCAGGCAGGCAGGAGTGGACGAGATGCTTTCCCAGCAGGGTATGGAGCAGGCTATCAGTGTCACCATGACCGATGTAGACCTTTATGAGAACAACATCACCTTGTTCACCAATAAGTTTGTCAGTCCGCTTTCCTCCCTTGGGCCGTCTTTCTACAAATATTATCTGATGGATACGCTTACCGTTGCCGGAAAGCCTTGTGTTGACTTGACATTTGTCCCTTTCAACTCCGAGTCGTTCGGTTTTACGGGACATTTATACGTCATGCTGGACAGTACCTATTTTGTAAAGCGTGCCGTCATGAACTTTCCTCAGAAAATAAATCTGAACTTTGTGGACTACATGAAGATTGAACAGAATTTTGACCGCGCGGAGGACGGTACGAGGCAGTTGCTCAATGAGAGTATCACTACGGAATTCAAGTTGGTGGACAATAGTGACGGTATTTATGCCAAGCGGGATGTGTATTACAGAAACTATCAGTATGAACCGGATGACAAGGCTCTGCAGGCTTTCCGAAAACCGGAAAAGGTGATTGAAGAGACATCGGCTTCCGGCTATTCGGAAGCATATTGGGATGCCAACCGCCAGGTGGAAGTCAGCAAGAAAGAGACTTCGGTGGACAAGATGATGGCCCAGTTGCGCAGCTATCCCGTTTATTTCTGGACGGAGAAAGTGTTGAAGGTGCTGTTCACGGGGTATATTCCCGCTCCGAAGGAAAAAGAACCTTTGTTCTATATCGGTATGATGAATACCACTATCAGCGGAAATACACTGGAAGGGGTGCGCTTGCGTGCCGGCGGTATGACGACGGCATGGCTCAATCCGCATTTGTTCGGCAGGGGCTATATGGCATACGGTTTTCGCGACCATCGTGTAAAGGGACTCGCCGAACTGGAATATTCTTTTCATAGGAAGAAGGAATATGCCAATGAATTTCCTATACATTCGTTGAAGCTCCGTTACTTGTCAGACGTCAATCAATATGGACAACACTATCTTTATACCAGTCAGGATAATGTTTTTCTTGCCTTGAAACGTCAGAAGGATGACCGTATCGGTTATCAGCGGAAGGCGGAACTGACCTATACCAATGAGTTCCATTCCGGCTTTTCCGTACAGATGACGACGCGTCTGCGTAAAGATGAATCATCCCATCTGATTCCTTTCGTCAAGCAGGACGACCATAATACGTATGTAAAAAGTATTTCGACCAGTGAACTGGAATTGAAGCTGCGCTATGCTCCCAACGAGAAATTCTTCCAGACCCAATGGAACCGTTTCCCCGTTTCGCTGGATGCTCCGGTCTTTTCGCTTACACATACCATGGCTGCCAAAGGGGTACTGGGAGGAGACTATACCTATCACTATACGGAAGCGGGTTTTCAAAAGCGTTTCTGGTTCTCGGCATTCGGTTATACGGACGTTATCCTGAAGGCCGGGAAAGTATGGAACAAGGTTCCTTTCCCTTTGCTCGTCATTCCCAACGCGAACTTGTCCTATACCATACAGCCCGAGTCCTATTCACTGATGAATGCCATGGAATTCATGAACGATGAATACGCTTCCTGGGATGTGACCTATTACTTGAACGGCTGGCTCTTCAACCGTATTCCTTTGTTGAAAAAGTTGAAATGGCGTGAAGTGCTTTCCTGTCGCGGCTTGTATGGGAATTTGAGTGATAAGAATAATCCGGCTTTTCAGCAGGATTTGTTCCGTTTTCCTGCCGGCAGCACTACAATGGGGCATACGCCATACGTAGAGGCAGGTGTAGGTGTTGAAAATATTTTCAAAGTATTGCGTGTCGATTATGTATGGCGTTTGACTTACCGAAATTTACCAAATATCGACAAATCCGGGCTCAGAATCAGTCTACACATGACATTTTAACTTAAATCTTACTAATAGGACATTAAATCGGATAAAATGACTAATCCCAATTGAGTAAAATACCCTAAATTTGAGCAATTTTTTAAACTCTAAATAATACAATGGCAATGAAAGAAAACATTAAGCCGGCAACCGGACGCCTGGGCGTGCTGGTAGTCGGAGTAGGTGGTGCGGTTGCAACCACCATGATTACCGGTACATTAGCTGCTCGCAAGGGCTTGGCAAAAGCTATAGGCTCAATCACACAAATGGCTGCTATGCGCATGCAGGATGGCAAAGAGAAACTTATCAAAGACATAGTGCCTTTGGCTGATTTGAATGATATCATTTTCGGCGGTTGGGACATTTTCCCGGACAACGCCTACGAAGCTGCTATGTATGCCGAGGTTTTGAAAGAGAAAGACTTGAATTTGGTAAAAGACGAACTGCAAGCCATCAAGCCGATGCCTGCTGCATTCGACCACAATTTTGCAAAACGTTTGAACGGTACGCATATTAAGAAGGCTGCTACTCGCTGGGAAATGACAGAGCAGTTGCGTGAGGATATCCGTAACTTCAAGGCAGCCAATAACTGCGAGCGTATTGCTGTGCTGTGGGCTGCAAGTACCGAAATATATATTCCTCTGTCCAAGGAGCACGAATCTCTCGCTGCTTTGGAACAGGCAATGAAGGAAAACAATACTGAAGTAATCTCTCCGAGTATGTGCTATGCATATGCTGCCATTGCAGAAGGCGCTCCGTTTATTATGGGTGCTCCTAATCTGTGTGTGGATACTCCAGCCATGTGGGAATTCTCCAAGAAAATGAATGTGCCCATTTCCGGTAAGGACTTCAAGAGTGGCCAAACTTTGATGAAGACGGTGCTTGCTCCGATGTTCAAGACCCGTATGTTGGGTGTAAGCGGCTGGTTCTCTACGAATATTCTGGGTAACCGTGACGGCGAGGTACTCGACCAACCGGAGAACTTCAAGACAAAAGAGGTCAGCAAGCTGTCTGTTATCGACAATATCTTCGAACCGGAGAAATATCCTGACTTGTACGGTGATGTTTATCATAAGGTACGCATTAACTACTATCCTCCTCGTAAGGATAACAAGGAAGCATGGGACAACATCGATATTTTCGGCTGGATGGGCTATCCGATGGAAATCAAGGTTAACTTCCTGTGCCGTGACTCCATTCTTGCTGCTCCCATCGCGCTCGACTTGGTTATTTTCAGTGATTTGGCATTGCGTGCAGGTATGTGCGGCATCCAGACGTGGCTATCCTTCTTCTGCAAGAGCCCGATGCACGATTTCGAGCATGAGCCGGTACACGATTTGTTCCAGCAATGGCGCATGGTGAAAGAGACTCTCCGTAACATGGTGGGTGAAACAGCACCGAGTTATCTGGATTAAAAAAACAGTGATAAGGTGATAAAAATAAGGTGGTAAGGTGATAGAGTGATAGCACTTTACCACTTTATCACTTTTATTACTTTATTGCATTTATCACTTTACCGTTTTTATCGCATTTATCACCTCATTACTTTTTTGATGAAGAAACCCTCCCTCCTCCCAGTCATTATCGGTACGGGCTTTGGCTCGGGCTTTTCTCCTTTTGCACCCGGCACTGCGGGAGCTTTGCTGGCTACGCTTATCTGGTTCGGGTTGTCTTATCTGGTTTCAAGTGCCTGCCTTTTGTGGCTGACAGTAGCATTGATTTTGGTATTTACACTTGCCGGTATCTGGGCTGCTAACCGCCTGGAGGCATCTTGGGGCGAAGACCCTTCGCGCGTGGTGGTCGATGAAATGGTCGGTGTGTGGATTGCCTTGCTTGCGGCGCCCGCCGGACATGTATGGTATGCATTGGGAGCATTTGTCTTGTTCCGTTTGTTTGATATATTCAAGCCCTTGGGCATTCGCCGTATGGAAAGTCTGCCGGGTGGAATCGGGGTAATGATGGACGATATTCTGTCCGGAGTCTACGGATTTATAATTTTGATTGTGGCAAGATGGATAATCAGTTGAAATCAAATGGCAAAGGTGTGTCGTGGCGCCATTCTGTCTGGATCTTCTTCAAGGCCCAGATTTCTGCGCAATTCGCAAGCTTTGTCGATTTTCTGGTGACTATCCTTCTGGTAAAGGCTTTTGCTGTTTTTTATCTTTATGCCACATTCACGGGTTCCGTGGTAGGAGGCATTGTAAACTGTGCCATTAATTACGGATGGGTGTTCCATGCCGAAGACTGTAAGAAAACGCATGTTGCCGTGAAATATCTCTTTGTCTGGGGAGGCAGCATTATACTGAATACCTGGGGCACTTTTGCACTGACCGAGTGGCTTACGGGCATGACATGGGTCAATGGGCTGTTGGGATATTATATAGACAATGTATTTATTCTGTCAAAGATAATAGTCGCAGTGCTGGTAGCTTTTTTTTGGAACTACCATCTGCAACGTTTTTTCGTTTATCGTAATCACAATATAAAAGGCTTTCTGAAACATTATTTAGAGAACAAAAAAGACGAATATGAATTATAGAGATTGGTTGCAGCAGGTGATATACAAGATTATCAATCCTGTGGTGCATGGTATGATTAGAATTGGCATTACGCCTAACTTTATTACGACTACGGGGCTGGTGCTGAATATCGTGGCGGCTGCCTTGTTTGTGTATGCCGGGGTGTACAAGAGTGGTGAACTGGCCTATGTAGGCTGGGGAGGCGGTATTGTGCTCTTTGCCGGGTTGTTTGACATGATGGACGGACGTGTGGCACGCGTGGGTAAAATGAGTTCTACTTTCGGTGCGCTCTACGACTCCGTACTCGACCGTTACAGCGAGCTCGTGACATTGTTCGGCATCTTCTATTACCTGATGCTGCAAGGCTATTTGTGGGGCTCCATCATTACATTCATTGCGCTGATAGGTTCGCTGATGGTGAGTTACGTGCGTGCCCGTGCCGAAGGTTTGGGGCTGGAGTGTAAAGTGGGTTTCATGCAGCGCCCCGAACGCGTTGTGCTGACTGCCCTCGGTGCCATGTTCTGCGGTATCTTTGGTGATTGTACTTTATTCGACCCGATGCTGATACTAATTGTGCCTATGGCAGTGATTGCAATATTGGCGAATTTGACGGCATTTGCCCGCTTGGCGCATTGCTATAAACTACTGAAAGACAAGGAATGAAAAATAGTTTGTTTCCCTCTGTGAGAGAGGCGGTGCTGGTGATTGTCATCACAGCGTTTTTCCTGATTCTGACAGCGGTCTGTATCGGGCTTCGTCCGGAACATTTCCTGATGGCGGGTATATTTTTGGTATTGTTCTTTGCCGGACAGACAACCCGTAAGTTGGCAGTGGCGCTGTTGCCGTTTTTCATATTCGGCATTTCGTATGACTGGATGCGCGTATATCCCAATTACCAGGTGAATCCCATTGATGTAAAAGGACTTTATGAGGCAGAAAAATCCCTTTTTGGCTTGTCTGTAGACGGTGCTGTCCTTATCCCTTGTGAGTATTTTGCTTTGAACCATTGTCCTGTTGCCGATTTCTTTGCCGGGATATTCTATCTCTGTTGGGTACCGGTTCCCATTGCATTCGGGTTGTGGCTCTATCTGAAGGGTGACCGTAAGGTATATCTTCGTTTTGCGATGGTGTTCCTGCTGGTTAATCTCATCGGTTTTGCCGGCTATTACATCCATCCCGCTGCTCCGCCCTGGTATGCCATGAATTATGGTTTCGAGCCGATACTCGACACTCCGGGCAATGTGGCAGGCTTAGGGCGCTTTGACGAATTGCTGGGATGTTCCATCTTCAACTCCATTTACGGAAGGAATGCCAATGTATTTGCAGCAGTGCCCTCGCTCCATGCCGCCTATATGGTGGTGGCTTTGGCTTACGCGGTTATGGACCGCAGCAAAAAGTGGTTGATAGCGTTGTTTGCGGTGATTATGGTCGGTATCTGGTGGACGGCTGTCTATTCGGGACACCATTATCTGATTGATGTGATGCTGGGCATCTCTTGTGCATTGCTGGGTATTTTTGTTTTTGAGAAAGGACTGATGAAGTGGGGAGCGTTCGGACGCTTCTTTGAAAGATACAGTCGATACATTAAATAAGGTATACAATGAATATCCATAGTGATGATAGTATATGGAGGCGGTTCTGTTGTACGGAGTGGTCTGCTGGATAGAGTGAAGCAATACTTGCAGGAAGCCGGTGTGGCTTATTGCGAAATGGGAGGTGTCCAGCCCAATCCCATTGACGGTAAGGTGTACGAAGGTATTCAGCTTTGCCGTCGTGAGCAGGTGGATATGATGCTTCCTGTGGGAGGTGGTTCGGTCATAGATACGGCAAAGGCCATTGCTGCCGGAGCCCTCTATGATGGGGACTTCTGGGATTTCTTTATCGGTCGTGCCAAGGTGGAGAAAGCGTTGAAAGTAGCCGTGGTGCTGACTATCCCGGCTGCCGGAAGCGGGGCAATACGGTTTACCAAGACCACTCCTAAAAACTGGGTCTCTGTGCCCCCGAGCATTTGCGTCCCGTATTTTCCATCATGAATCCGGAACTGACCTACACCCTCCCGGCTTATCAGACAGCTTGTGGCATTGCCGATATGATGGCCCACATCATGGAGCGTTACTTCACGAATACACCGGATGTAGAAATCAGTGACCGGCTGTGTGAAGGCACCTTGACGGCTATCATTAAAGAAGCTTACCGGGTGAAACAGCAACCGGACAACTATGCCGCGCGTGCCAACATTATGTGGTGCGGCACTGTGGCGCATAACGGAACTTGTGGGGTAGGGCGTGAGGAAGACTGGGCATCACATTTTCTGGAACATGAAATCAGTGCTGTATATAATGTAGCCCACGGTGCCGGCTTGGCTGTAATCTTCCCTGCCTGGATGGCTTTTATGGCAGAACATAATCCGGCAAAGATAGCCCAGTTTGCCCATCGTGTTTTTGATATACCCAAGTCCGAAGATTTGGAAGAGATGGCTTTGGCAGGTACTGCCCGACTGAAACACTTTTTCCGTTACATGGGCTTGCCGGTTAGCTTTAAGGAGTTGGGTATCGAGCATCCCGATATAGACCGTATGCTCGTCAGTCTGCGGCGCAATAAAGGCGAACTGCTTGGCAACTACGTGAAGCTGACCATGACTGATTGCAGGGAAATCTATCGTTTGGCTTTATAACGAAAGGCATGTTTGGGGAGAGCTCCCCCAAAGCAAGAGCTAAAAAAGACGGCGAAGATAAATACCCTTCGCCGTCTTTTTTATTTGATTTCGATTTCTTCCTTCATGTCTATCTCTTCCCCTTGCAGGTCGTAGAATACATATTCCAGGAATGCTAATTTCTGGTTTGGAATAATCTTGATACCGAATCCGTACTTCATCTGCCACTTCCGTTTCAAGGAGACGAGTCCCTGATTGACGTAGGCTGCGATGTACGGGTGGATGTGTAACGAGAATTTCTTTATCTTCAATTTGTTGACCAGGTAGTCAATCTTACTCTCTAAGGTGTCCGTAAAGAGGATGGACGATTTGATGGTGCCTTTACCGAAGCAGGTGGGGCAGGTTTCCGTCGTATTTACATCCATAGCCGGGCGTACACGCTGGCGTGTAATCTGCATCAGTCCGAATTTACTGAGCGGCAGGATGTTGTGACGTGCTCTGTCTTTCTGCATGTTGGCACACATACGTTCGTAAAGCTTCTGTCGGTTTTCGGCTTCATTCATGTCGATGAAGTCCACCACGATGATACCACCCATATCCCTTAGTCTGAGCTGGCGTGCCAGTTCGTCGGCTGCACCCAGATTCACTTCCAGTGCGTTGGCCTCCTGCCCGTTGGCATTCTTGGTGCGGTTACCGCTGTTCACGTCTACTACGTGAAGCGCCTCAGTATGCTCAATAATCAGGTAGGCACCACTTTTGTATGAAATGGTCTTGCCGAATGACGACTTGATTTGTTTGGTGATACCAAAATTGTCGTAAATGGGGAGTTGACCTTTGTACAGCTTCACAATTCCTGCCCGTTCAGGGGCGATGAGGGTTACGTAATCCTTGATTTCGTGGTACACAGCCTCGTTGTTCACGTGGATGTTTTCGAAGGAAGGATTGAACAAGTCGCGCAACAGTCCTACGGCACGGCTGGTTTCTTCGTAAATCAGTGTCGGAAATTTGGTGGCCTTCTGTACTTTTGTAATGGCATCTTCCCAATGTTTCAGTAATACTTTAAGCTCTCCGTCGAGCTCGGCAACACGTTTTCCTTCGGCCACGGTGCGGACGATGACGCCGAAGTTTTTCGGCTTGATACTCATCAACAGTTGCTTGAGGCGTGCGCGCTCTTCGCTCGATTTAATTTTTTGTGATACGGAAACCTTGTCATTGAAGGGAATCAGCACGAGGTATCTTCCGGCAAAGGAAAGTTCGGAAGTCAGTCGCGGCCCTTTGGTAGAGATAGGTTCCTTGACAATTTGCACCACTACTTCTTGTCCCACCTTGAGTGTGTTGGAAACCGTTCCGTCCTTTTCAAGGTCGGGAAGTATGGTTGCTTTGGTAATGGGATTCAGCTTCTTCTTGTCGCTTAAAGTTTGCTTTACGTACTTCTCTAACGAGTTAAATTGAGGACCCAGGTCCAGATAATGAAGAAAAGCGTCTTTCTCGTAACCCACGTCCACGAAGCAGGCATTCAGGCCGGGCATCAATTTCTTGACGCGTCCCAAATACATGTTGCCCACCGAAAAGGAGATGTTTCTTCCTTCGCTCTGGAGTTCCACCAGCTGCTTGTCTTCAAGCAGTGCAATGGATACCTCTTTGGGCTGTACGTCTACAACGAGTTCGCTTGTCACAATAATTGGCTTTTAAATGATTCAATTTACTACTTAAACAAAGAACAAACCCGCGAGACATTTTGCTTCACAAGTTTGTTCTTTATTTTGTCCTTCAGACTAAAAATTACTTTTTGCTTTTATGTCTGTTCTTTCTTAGTCTTTTTTTACGCTTGTGCGTAGACATTTTATGTCTTTTTTTCTTCTTTCCGCTTGGCATAGCTTCAAAATTTTTATGGGTTAATACTATTGTTTATTATTTCTTCACTGAGAGGGTGAACGTTTTTGCAGGCTTAAATGCCGGAATGTTATGTTCCGGAATGATTATTGTAGTGTTCTTGGAGATGTTGCGAGCAGTTTTCTGAGCTCTTTTCTTCACTACAAAACTACCAAACCCGCGGAGGTAAACATTTTCATCTTTGGATAAAGATGCCTTTACTGCGTCCATGAATGCTTCAACGGTTGTAAGTACGGTTGTCTTATCAATTCCGGTGTTCTTTGTAATTTCGTTTACAATATCAGCTTTAGTCATTTTTCTTTAAAAAAAATATTATTACTATAGTTTTCCTAATTTTTTGGACTGCAAATATATAGCTTTTCCGTGGCTCTAAAAAATATATTTCGGACAATTTTCTAAAAAAGTCTTGGCATTAAGCTTTGTTAGGCTGAAAATGAAGTATTTTTGCAGCATGAATATTTTTAGCGGAACATTGTTGGACTGGTATGCGGAGAACAAACGCGACCTTCCGTGGCGAAATACCACGGACCCTTATCTGATATGGATTTCTGAAATCATCTTACAACAGACAAGAGTGGCGCAGGGGTATGAGTATTTTCTGCGTTTCATAAAACGCTTCCCGGATGTGGTGTCGCTGGCTGCTGCGTCCGAGGACGAAGTGATGAAATATTGGCAGGGCCTGGGGTACTATTCGCGTGCCCGCAACCTGCATGCCGCAGCCAAAAGCATGAAGGGGACATTTCCGAAAACCTATGCAGAGGTACGTGCTTTGAAGGGAGTGGGGGATTATACGGCAGCGGCCATCTGCTCCTTTGCCTATGACATGCCTTATGCGGCGGTCGACGGGAATGTGTATCGGGTGCTTTCCCGCTATTTCGGCATTGATGTTCCCATTGATTCTACTGAAGGGAAAAAGACTTTTACCGCTTTGGCGGGTGAGGTGCTCGATAAATCCAGGCCGGCAGATTATAACCAGGCAATTATGGACTTCGGAGCCGTGCAGTGTACGCCGCAGTCGCCCAACTGTCTGTTTTGTCCTTTGTCCGGCAGCTGCCGGGCATTGTCTGAAGGAAAAGTGCAGCAACTGCCCGTGAAGCAGCACAGAACCAAGACCACCAACCGCTATTTTAATTATATATATGTACGCATGGGCGCGCATACCTTGATACATAAGAGGACGGAGGACGATATCTGGAAAAATCTCTTTGAATTGCCTCTGGTTGAAACGGAAAAAGATTTATCCGAAGAGGAATTTCTGGCATGTCCGCAGTTTCATGCGCTGTTTGCAGAGGGAGAGGTGCGGATGGTCCGTACACTGCTTCGGGGGGTGAAACATGTATTGTCCCACAGAGTGATTTACACCAACTTCTACGAGGTTACTCTGCCCGATAATTCGAGCTCCTTCTCAAGTTACCAACGGGTTGCAGTCGAAGATTTGGGTCGTTATGCGGTGCCCCGCCTTATACATGCTTTCTTGGAGAAATATGTATAAAAGTTGTTTGTATTCTTGCATGGTGTGAATATTCTCGTTAATTTTGGCAGCAAATTAATAAAATAGAAGCTTATGTCAGTAAATAAAGTGATATTGATAGGAAATGTGGGACAAGACCCTAAAATAACCTATTATGAAGGTGGAAACTGTGTTGCCCAGCTTTCTTTGGCCACTACGGAGAAAGGATACACTTTGCAGAATGGTACGCAGATTCCGGACCGTACCGAATGGCATAACCTGATATTCCGTGGCCGTTTAGGCGAAATCGTTGAGAAATATGTGCATAAAGGCGATAAGCTTTACGTGGAAGGTAAGATACGTACCCGTTCTTACGATGACCAGGGAGGCATCAAGCGTTATGTGACTGAGATATTTGTCGACAATATGGAGATGCTGACTCCGAGAACGGCAACTCCCGGTGCTGGCCCTTATGCGCCGCAGGCGGGAGCCGCCCCCCAGCCACAACAACCAGTACAACCGCAGGCTGCCCCTGCACAAGATAACCCGACGGACGACTTGCCGTTCTAATTGTTTAACTAAAACCAAAATCTTTGGACCCAGACGCTTATTTATGCCAGTTGGCAGATGTTTTTAACGGTATATCCGTACAGACTCCTTCTATTTCGGCCGTTGTAGCCATTGTGTTGGCAGGTTTGCTTTTGCTTGTTTCCGGTTTTGCATCAGCTTCCGAAATAGCCTTTTTCTCTCTTTCTCCGTCAGACCTGAATGCAATAGCGGAGAGAAAGCATCCTTCGGATGAGAAAATCAGTAATCTGCTGGACAACAGCGAACGTTTGTTGGCAACGATTCTGATTACGAACAACTTCGTGAATGTAACCATAATCATGCTCTGCAACTTCTTCTTTATGAATGTGTTCCAATTTCATTCTCCCATTGCAGAGTTCCTCATTCTGACAGTAGTCCTTACATTTTTGCTGTTGCTTTTCGGTGAAATCATGCCTAAGATATATTCGGCTCAGAAGACGCTGGCTTTCTGCCGTTTTGCCGCTCCCGGCATCACGTTTTGCCGTTCCGTATTCTATCCGATGGCATCTATGCTGGTACGTTCCACCTCTTTCTTGAACAAGCATATGGTCCGCAAGAACCATAACATATCGGTCGATGAACTCTCGCATGCGTTGGAGCTGACCGACAAGGCAGAGCTTTCGGAGGAGAATAATATTCTGGAAGGTATCATCCGCTTTGGCGGGGAAACGGCCAAGGAGGTCATGACCTCTCGCCTTGATGTGGTGGACCTGGATATCCGTACCCCTTTCAAAGATGTGGTGAAGTGCATCGTAGAGAATGTCTACTCCCGTATTCCCATCTATGCGGATAGCCGTGACAATATCAAGGGGGTGCTTTATATCAAGGATTTGCTTCCCCATCTGAACAAAGGGGATAATTTCCGTTGGCAGTCGCTTATCCGGCCCGCCTATTTTGTGCCCGAAACCAAGATGATTGATGATTTGCTGCGCGATTTCCAGGCAAACAAGATTCATATAGCCATTGTGGTCGATGAGTTCGGTGGTACGTCGGGCATTGTCACCATGGAGGACATTATTGAGGAGATTGTGGGCGAAATTCATGACGAATACGATGATGAAGAACGTACATATGCCGTACTGAATGACCACACTTGGGTATTTGAAGCCAAGACCCAGCTGACTGATTTCTATAAAATAACGAAGATAGACGAGGAAACGTTCGATGAGGTGGCAGGGGATGCCGATACGCTTGCCGGACTTCTGCTGGAACTGAAGGGGGAATTTCCTGCTCTCCATGAAAAGGTGACCTACGGCCGTTATGAGTTTGAGGTGTTGGAGATGGACAACCGCCGTATCCTGAAAGTGAAGTTCACAGTAAATGCCCCGGCAGAACCCAACTCTTCTTCCCTTTAATTTTTAATTATTAATTTTTAAATTGTTCCGTGCCCCTCTTCTTGCAACATACCGCTCTTCCCTGTCGATGGGGAATTTGGAAAACGGAGGAATCTCCGGAGGAATTGCTGGCCATGCTTCCTCATCAGGAAGTATACCGGGAAGGTATGCGGCGCTTCACCGCGGCACACCGCCGTTTGGAGTGGTTGGCTGTCCGCGTATTGCTTTATACTCTGTCGGGAGAAGAGAAAGAGATTGCCTATCATCCCAGTGGGAAACCTTATCTGGCGGATGACTCCGCCTCTCTCAGTATTTCGCATACGAAAGGTTATGTGGCTGTTGTCTTGGGATTGCCGGGTCGGGAAGTGGGTGTTGACATCGAGCAGTATGGTGAGCGGGTAAGGAAGGTGGCACATAAATTCATGCGCGAAGATGAACAGCCATCCGTGTTTCGCGGAACAGACACTTGGTCACTGTTGCTGCACTGGTCGGCTAAGGAGACCATGTTCAAATGCCTGAATGCTTCCGAGGTTGATTTTCGCGGGCACATGCGCATTCTGCCTTTTGCTGTAAATGAAAGCGGCGTATTCTCCGCCGAAGAATATCGTACGGTGGAGAAACGCCGGTTCACTATTCATTATTATTTGTTTCCGGATTTTGTCTTGACATTGAGTCTGTAAATCTCTTACAGCCTTTCCAGTTGTACCGTGAAGTGTCTCATCAACGGAGCTTCCCAGGTGATGCGCACTCCGCGGGTAATACTTTCCCGTTTGTCATATACATTTTTCAAAGCGGCTGCCACCACATCCATGTGGTTGTTGGTATACACGCGGCGGGGGATGGCAAGCCGAAGCAAGTCCAGGCCGTTGAAGCGGTTTTCGCGGGTCACCGGGTCGCGGTCTGCCAGCAGATACCCGATTTCGCAGCCGCGTATGCCTGCTTCCAGATAGAGCTCAGCGGTCAGTGTTTGTGCCGGGAATTCTTCTTTGGGCACATGTGTCAGCACTTTGGGGGCATCCACAAATATGGCATGGCCGCCTGCGGGACGTTGGTAGGGTATCCCGTACTCATCCAGTTTCATGGCTAGATAGCCCACCTGGTGAATGCGGGTTTCCAGATTGTCAAATTCAGTATTTTCATCCAGGCCGATGGCAAGGGCGTTCATGTCACGACCGTTCATGCCTCCGTAAGTAAGGTAGCCTTCGAACTGCACGCAGAAGCCTTTGGCACCTTCATACCAGTCTTTCCGGCGGGTGGCTATGAATCCGCCCATGTTGACAATACCGTCTTTTTTGGCACTCATCGTCATACCGTCGGCAAGGTCAAACATCTCGCGGGTAATTTCCTTTATGCTCTTGTTGCGGTAACCTTCTTCTCTCATTTTGATGAAGTAGGCATTTTCCGCAAAGCGTGCCGAGTCAAAGAGAACGGGCTTGCCGTACTTGTCGGCAATGGCGCGGACTTCGCGCAGGTTCTGCATGGAAACCGGCTGGCCGCCTGCAGTGTTGTTGGTTATGGTGACGATGACGAACGGTATCCGTTCGCTATGTTCCTGTAATGCTTTTTCCAGTTTTTTAGGGTCTACATTGCCTTTGAAGGGAATTTCCAGCTGTGTCTGTTTGGCTTCGTCTATGGTGCAGTCCAGAGCCAATGCCCGGCGTCCCTCGATATGTCCTTTGGTGGTGTCGAAATGGGAGTTTCCCGGCACAATGTCGCCCTCGTGCACCAAGTAGGAGAAGAGTACATTTTCGGCAGCGCGTCCCTGGTGGGTGGGGATAATGTATTCAAATCCGGTGAGGCGGGTGATGACTTCCTTCAGTTTGAAGAATGAGGTGGCTCCGGCATAGCTTTCGTCACCCAGCATCATGCCTGCCCATTGGCGGTCGCTCATGGCTCCGGTGCCCGAGTCGGTGATGAGGTCGATATAAACTTGTTCCGATTTGAGTTGGAATACGTTGTAGTGGGCCTCTTTCAGCCATTGTTCGCGTTCCTGGCGGGTACTTTTGCGGATAGGTTCCACCATTTTGATTTTCCATGCTTCGGCAAATGGTAATTCCATAGACTCTGTATCTTTAATAATTTGACAATAGGTTAACGGATAAACCGATTATTGCGGTTTAATGTGCCGAATTTAGACAAAATCTATGTAATAACCAATTTAAATATGACTTTTTGTAATGTAAATGTCCGGACGAAATCACTTCGGCCGGACATCATCAAATAAACTTGGCAGAGTTTATTACCTTCTTTACTTTCTCTGAATTAGGTTTGATGAATGAAATGATGGACGGTTTGTCCGGCTCATTAGACTCAACGCTTTTTCCTCGAAAGCAATGATAAAGTATGCATGGCAGGTCTTCTGACTTGTTTCTGTTGCAGGCGCCTTCCCGGAAGAATATTCCAGTGGCATAGAGTAATTGTCTGCAACGTTGCACGAAACTTACAGCAGCGGGACTGTCCAGGATTTACACCTGATTCCCTTTTAATCGCTTTCCCAGAAGAGGGGGAGCGAACCAATGCATGACAAAGATACGGATTCTTTTTGAGAAAACAATTCTATGAGTGATAAATTTTCTTCCCCTCTCTCTTTCTTTTTGCCGACAAATTGGCAAGGTTTTGCCACCCTCTTGGCAAGACTTTGTCACCGCGTTGGCAAAACTTTGCCATAGGCATGGCAAAAGTTTGCCAAAAGCATGGCAATAGGTTGGCAAAATTACTCTCTGATTGATAGTGACTTAAGGCGATTTAAGCAATCCGTCATGTCGGTAAGGTGAAAAGATACCAATACAAGCCACACTTGCCACAAGAACCTTCTCCGGAGGTATGCAAAGCATTTTGTTTGGTGTGGTAAAACGGGCTGTTATCTCTCTTTTGCCAGTGTGAATACAAACTCCAGTCCTCCGCCTTGGTTGTTTTTGGCAGAGATGGTGCCTCCGTGAATAAGGACTGCATTCTTCACTATGGCGAGCCCCAAGCCGGTGCCGCCCAACTTGCGCGAGCGTCCTTTGTCTACACGGTAGAAGCGTTCGAACAAACGGTTCAGATGTTCGGGAGAAACGCCGATGCCGGTATCGGCAAAACTGAAATAGTAGTAATTCTCGTCTTCGCGGAAACAACTGATGTTGATGTGTATGTTGGTGCCGGCATAAGCGATGGCGTTGTCCATGAGATTGCGGAAGATGGAGTAGAGTAGAGAGTAGTTGCCCCGCAACTGTATCTTCGGTTTTAGGGAATTGACAACGGTGATTTGCTTCTGTTCCAGTTCCAGGGACACTTCGTTGACGATGTTTGAAACCAGCATGCTGATGTCCACCTTTTCCATATCAATCATGTTGGCGGCTTCGTCCATGCGGGTCAGTACGGATATGTCGCGCAGCAGGCGGCTCAGGCGGTTGCTTTGCGCGTAGCAGCGTTCCAGGAAGACCTGCATCTTTTCGGGTGCAATGTTTTCGTTGTTCACGATGGTTTCCAGATAACCTTGTATGCTGCTTACGGGGGTTTTCAGCTCGTGGGCGATGTTCTGGGTCAACTGCCGTTTCAGCCGTACTTGCTCTTCTTCCTGGGTGATGTCGTTGATGGAAATTTCAAAGCTGAGGTCTTGGAAGATGATGCACTCCACGATGAAGGTGCGTCCGTTCTTGTTGATGTGTACGGACATCCTTCGTTCTTCGTTGTAGGAGGGGCGCTTCTGCGCCTTGTTGATGAAATCCGTTATCTTCTGGAATTCGCAGATGGAGAATATCTCTTCGGTAGCCTGCAGGTTGGAGTCTGAAATCAGATTGCCGTATTGGGTGAACAGATTGTTTACCAATATCTCCTTTTTGTCTCTGTTGAATACGCCCAGTCCTTCGCGGGAGGTTTGCAAATGGGTGATAAGCTTTTCGCGCTCAATGTAAAGCGCCTCTTTGGTTTCGCGCAGGCGCTTGTATATCTGTATGATATGCTGCGAAATCTCTCCAAGCTCATTGTGCGGAAAGGCGGCTTGTATGTCCATGTCTATAGGTTCGTTCTTGTCGGCTCTTTTGGCAAACTCGCGCAGGTGGTTGATGGCGCTGCCCAGTTTGGAGGTGAATTTGTAGAAGACGGATATCAGCAGCAGTGATACAATGACCGTGAACCAGATGTAGTGTGGGTCGGCAGCCAGATTGTTCATCAGGTTGACGTTGTAGGGGAGGGCTGAGCGGATGATGCAGCCTTCGTAGGCGGTGGCAGAATAGAAATAGGTCTTGCCGGTGGTTTCGGAGATGCGCCGTAGGTCGTAGCCCTTGCCGTCTTTCAGCGCTTTCTGCACTTCGGGGCGTTTGATGTGGTTGTCCAGTTCATGGCTGTCGTTCTGGGAGCTGTCGAACAATACGTTGCCATGAAGGTCTACCACAGTGACGCGCAATTCCTTGTTCACATGCTTGGAGATGTAGCTGTCCAGCATGGAAGTCCATAGGCTGTCGGGGAGATAACGAAGTTCCTGGTGTAGTCTGTCATTATAGTCTTGCAACTGCGTGTCCAGTAGCTCCACTTTATATTCCTTTTCCCGCTGATACTGGTAGGCGATGAAGCATGCGGCGAATATGAGGAACAGTGAAATGACCGAAAGGAAAAGCTTCCGGCTGAAGGACAGAAAGTGTCTGTCGTTATTCGGCTTCGAAACAATATCCATATCCCAAGCGTGTTACGATGCATTTGCCATAAACTCCGATTTTCTTGCGTAGGCGTGTGATGTTTACGTCGATGGTACGGTCCAGCACATATACTTCATCACTCCAGATGCGGTTCAGTATATCCTCGCGCGAGAATACGCGTCCTTTATTCTGCAAAAGCAGCAATAAGATTTCAAACTCTTTTTTGGTGAGCGGTGCCTCTTCACCGTCAATGCAGACTTTCTTCTTGATGACGTTCAGCACCAGTGTCTTGTAGACAATCTGTTCCGGTGCATGCTCTGTCTCTCCTTGTTGGGTGCGTCTCAGTACGGCTTTGACACGTGCCGCTACTTCGCGCAGCGAGAAGGGTTTGGATATATAGTCGTCCGCTCCCAGGTTGAAGCCAGTCACGGTGTCATTTTCCGTATCTTTGGCGGTAATGAAGATGATGGGTATCTGGGCCGTCTTCTTGTCCTTCTTCAGCATACTTGCCATTTTGAAGCCGGAAATTTCTCCCATCATCACGTCCAGCAGTAGTAGGTTGTAGCTGCCAATGTCCATTCTCAGAGCTTCTTCGGCAGAGTTCGCCGTGTCCACTTCGTAGCCTTCGTTTTCGAGGTTGAACTTCAGAATTTCACATAAGTCTTCTTCATCATCCACTACTAAAATCCGGTAATTGTTCATTGCTTTGTTGTTTATGTATGACAGGAATAAAACAATTTTCTTGTCACAAAGTTAAACTTTATTTCTTTTTATCGGCAAAAATAGTGCAAACCGAATGCAGAATTTTCATGTTTACATGAAAAGTTGTGCCGAGATGCAGGCCATTTCTGCTTTCTGGGTACAAAAGTGAGGCTAATTTGTTACGGAATGATGAAACAAGTGTTACATTTGGGTTACATTAAATTCCCGTTTATCTAAAAGCCCCGTCACATTAAAATATTATCTTTGCTTCGTAAATACTGAATTGTATGAAAGAACTTATGTATATCAGGAGTTTCTCTAAGAGACATTTGTCGGTTATTATGGGAACTCTACTTTTAGTGATAATCGGCTCTGTCTGGCTGAATACGGCTACTTTCCGCTCGGGATTTGAGATTACGGATGAACTGGGCGGTAATATATTCCCTTCCAGTATCCTTTCGGTGGCTACTACCGATGCTCAGGTCATAGTGCCGGTAGACTCCATGTATGTAGGTAATCCGAAGTCCTGCATCGCTGTCCGTGTCCGTTCGAGGAATGCTTATAGCCGGGTGCGGGTAGAGGTTGCAGAGACTCCGTTCTTTTCCCGTTCCGTGTCGGAGTTTGTGCTGGCAAAACCGCGTACGGAGTATATTATCTATCCTGATATCATATGGAATTACGAGGCTCTGAAGAATAACAACCAAGCGGAACCCATCAGTGTGGCCGTTATGGTAGAGATGAACGGCAAGGATTTGGGGCAGAGGGTGCGTACTTTTTCCGTTCGCAGCATTAATGAATGTCTGTTGGGGTATGTCACGAATGGTACAAAATTCCATGATACCGGCATCTTTTTTGCAGCATATGTAAATGAGGAGAATCCTATGATTGACAAGCTGTTGCGTGAAGCGCTGGATACGCGTATCGTCAACCGTTTTTTAGGCTATCAGGGAGGTGCCGAAGTGGTGGACAGGCAGGTTTATGCCTTGTGGAATGTACTGCAGAAGCGTAAGTTCCGTTATAGCTCGGTCTCCAATACGAGCCTTTCCAGCAATGTGGTCTTTTCACAGCGTGTGCGCACGTTCGATGACGCCTTGGAGTCCTCGCAAATCAACTGTGTGGATGGAAGTGTGCTTTTTGCTTCTCTGCTCCGTGCCATCAACATAGAACCTATATTGGTGCGCACCCCGGGGCATATGTTTGTAGGATACTACACGGATTCCAGTCATAAAGACATGAATTTCCTTGAAACGACCATGATTGGTGATGTGGATTTGGATGATTTCTTTCCGGATGAGAAGCTGGATTCTACCATGGTGGGCAAATCCCAGAACCAGATGTCGCGCATCACCTTTGACAAGTCCAAGGAGTATGCCAATAAGAAGTATGCCCAGAATAAGGAAGGTATTCATTCCGGCAAACTGAACTATATGTTTCTGGAAATATCCAAAGAGGTGAGAAGGAGAATACAGCCGATAGGGAAATGAGGCGTAGAATGCAAACAGCCGATTTTCACGAACCGGCCGTTCCAATCATCATCTATGAATGAAGACCGTTGAGAGGCTTCAATGAATTAAAACTGAACACTAGTGATTTCTATTATAAAATTTATCAGCGCTGAAAGTATATGTAGCAGGTGTATATGTCTCTTTACCCTCAGTGTCTTTTCCATTAACAATTGCCCTTTTGATTGTTGGATTTTCACGGTTTGCATTTCTCACACTCATGCTACGTGCTGTCATGAAATAATCTGTACCATTATATATGTCACCACTGATATGGAAATTCCACAACATGGAAAGAGACCAGTTTTTATAAGTGAAACTTGTATATATTAGTATTATGCTGAAAAATAAAATGTTAATGTAGATTATATGTGGAATTTATTATTGTTAATAGTCTAACACTATTTTTTGATGAACTTATGAATCATTTTAACTAATTTGCTTTTTAGAATCCTTATCCATACTAATATCCCCACGTAATCAAGTTCTTTTTATATAAAAAGATTTATGAATATGCTTTAATGCGTAAATCAAATAGTTCAAAACATTGCTATATATAAATGATAAATGTGATGTGTTTTTCGTTTTTTCGCATCATTGAGATATATTATATACAAGTACGGCATTAATATGATTAAGAGTTAATGCTTTGAATAATTACTAAATAGATATTTAAAACTTTGCAAAAATATAAATGCAAATGTTTTAATATTTATTTAGTAATTTTTAATTCGATTGATGATAGAATTTCTAAATTAATTCATATGTTTGCAAACAAATCCAAATAATAGAGCTTATGAAAAGAAATTATTGCTTATCATTAGTGTTGCTTGCATTGTTTGGGGTGTCTGCACCTTTTGCTGCTAATGCAGCTGTTGAAAGTGTGCTAAGTTCCCAAAGTACTCAGCAAGCCAAGAAAATCACAGGTAAAGTTTTAGATGCGGCAGGCGAACCCATCATCGGCGTTAGCGTGTTAGTAAAAGGTTCTGGTACCGGCGCTGTGACGGATATTGATGGAAATTTTCTGTAGAGGCGCCGGTGGGTAGCACATTGGAGGTATCTTTCATTGGCTACAAAACAGTGACATTGAAGGTGACGAACGCCACTACTTATACTGTGAGTTTGCAAGATGACTCGCAAGCGCTGGACGAAGTGGTTGTGACGGCAATGGGTATCAAGAAAGAGCGCAAGGCTTTGGGATATTCAATGGAGGATGTGAAGTCGGATGAATTGATGAAGATGAAAACTGCCAATCCTATTTCATCCCTTTCGGGAAAGTGGCCGGTGTGAATGTTACTCAGTCATCCGGTGCCGCTGGTGCGGGCGCTCAGATTATATTGCGTGGAGGAACGTCGGGTGCTGAAGGCAAAGACAATCAGCCGCTCTTTGTGGTGGATGGTGTTATTTTGATAACTCTTCATCAGTGGTGGGCAATTCGGCTTTCGATGGTTCCATGCGTTCTGCCTCTACTACTTCCAATCGTTTGATGGATATAAATCCCGAAGATATAGAAAGTATGTCGGTGCTCAAAGGCCCTGCAGCTGCCGCTTTATACGGTTCACGTGCAGCCAACGGAGTTATTCTTATCACTACCAAGAAAGGTAAAGAGGGCGTGGTTGAAGTGAATATCAATTCTAAGTTTACTGCTTCATGGGTAAAGAGCCTGCCGCAAACGCAACGCCAATATGCCCGTGGATATATGGAAGACCAATATGATTCAAAGAAGAACTATACTGGTACTGTGTTTAATGACTTTGCTTATACTTCGTGGGAGAGAAGTCGAACGCAGCTACTTATGATAACATAGGTGATTTCTTTCAAGGCGGAAACATTTTCGATGAAAGTGCCAGCGTAGCCGGGGTACCAAGAATAGTAAATTCTATCTTTCAGGGTCTTACTATGATCAGGTAGGTGTTGTGCCCGAGACCGGATACAAGAAATATGCTTTCCGTTTCAATGGTGAGCAGAAGGTGGGGATTTTACCTTTAACGCCAGTGCCGCATATAGCGATGCTCATACGGACCGTACTTTGACGGGTGCCGGGCTTTATAATTCGAGTGGTAATGGTGCTCTTTATGGTGTGTACAACTGGTCTCCTTTCGACCGAATGACCCACTATCAGAACGAGGATGGTACCCGTTATCGTTTGTTTGGCGATCGTCTTGATCCATGGGACGAACGCGACAACCCTATTGGATTGTCAATCGTAACCACATGTATGACGACATCGACCGTTTCAATGGGATGCTCAGTATAAAAGCCGATATTGCCAAATGGTGGTTTGTTTCTTATAAAATAGGTATTGACCGTTATACCCAAACTGCTTCCAACCGTTTGGCTGCCAATGGCGTGCTTAAACAAGTGTGGCAAAAAGGTATGATGAGTGACAACACCCAGCAGTTCCGCTATATGAGCCATGACTTTATGTCGAACATGAGCCATAAGTTCGGTGATTTCGATTTGAATCTTTTGTTGGGTGCCACAATGGACGAAACCAAGACAGACCGTAGCTCGATGATGGCTTGGAACTTTTCCGTTCCTGATTTCTTCTCATACGCCAATGCCAGTAAAGACAATAAGCAATTCACACATGCAGCTACTAAGAAACGTTTGGTAGGAGCTTTTGGAGAATTCCGTGCATCATGGAAAAATATGCTCTATCTCACTGTGAGCGGTCGTAATGACTGGACTTCTACTCTTCCTCTTGAAAACCGTTCGTACTTCTATCCTTCGGTAAGCGGTTCATTCGTATTTACTGAAGCCTTGCAGCGACTCGGTTGGCTGGATGACAGTGTGCTCAACTTTGGTAAATTGCGCATCGTGGGCCAAGGTAGGTAAAGATACCGGTGTGTACGAATTGGAAACTGCCTTATGGCCTACGGGTACCTATCTTGACGGTACGGTAGGTGTGGGAAATACTTGGACACGCGGTAATGACAAACTGAAACCGGAAATGACCAAGTCTACCGAAATAGGCGTGGAATTGAGTTTCTTCAAAAACCGCCTGCACATAGACTATGCTTACTATACCAACGATTCATATAATCAGATTCTTGCTCCTCGCGGTCCGCAATCTACCGGTTACATCTTTTGGAGTATCAATGCGGGCAATGTGTATAACAAAGGTATGGAACTCTCTATTTCGGGAACTCCCATACAGACTAAGGACTGGACATGGGACATTGGCTTGAACATGGCAGGTAATCGTGGTACTTTGGACGGGCTTCCCGAAGGTATGGGCGTGATGTATGTTACCGATGTGCAATATGCCGGTATGCAGGCAGCCTCGTTCAGCGGTGGAGATTTTATGGGTATTGCCGGTACCAAATGGAAACGTAATGACGCCGGTGAGGTGATACTCGACAAAAACGGTATGCCTACTTATGACAAAACCCTTGTAGCAGTAGGTAATCGTGAGTCATCGTTTACCGGTGGATTGAACAACACCCTTACTTGGAAGAATTTTACTTTCAATATGCTATGGGAATTCCGTGTAGGTGGCGATGTGGTCAACGGTACTCAATATGCTATGGATAACAGCGGTGTGAGCCAGTTCTCTGCCGATGTACGCAATCGTTCTCTCACTGTAACGGGTGTCAATGCCAATGGTGACCCAGTGACCAATACTTGGGAGGCCGATAAAACCTATACTTTTAATGGAGTACAAATGAGTGGTTACAACATCATTAAGGATTACTATCAGAACTATTATTCTAAGGAGTCAGCCAACTATATTACCGATGTCAACTCTTTGCGTTTGCGTTCTGTTTCATTGAGCTATGAGTTTCCTAAAACGTGGCTTTCCAAGATTGGATTTGTAAAGCGTGCTTCGGTATCGGTAGCTGCTACCAATCTATTGCTCATCACCAATTACGACGGTGATCCTGAAGTGGCTGCCGCTGGTGCGGGTGTAGGTGGCTCATCATCAGTAGGATTTGACTACTGCGGTGTACCTGCCACTTCTACCATGTCATTTGGCTTGAATCTTACTTTCTAACTCTTAAAAAACAGAAGCAATATGAAATTATTCAAATCTATGATATTATGTAGTGTGGGTGCCCTTATGACTTTGTTCTCGGGGTGTAGTGACTGGCTCGATGTAAATGTCGATCCCGAAAATCCCACAGCTGGAAATGCGACCTATGATTCACGATTGGCACATATTGAATTTTATACCAACAGTGCCACTCAGTTTGCTGCTTGGCGTTCCAGTATGTCTATGGGCGATTGGACACGCTATTATGACGGCGGTACTTATTGGAGCATGTCTTATTGGAGTCCTCAGACCGGTGCCGTTACCACTCCCTACCAATGGTGGTTCTGTGGAGCTGCTGTAAATATTCCATTTTTGATTGACAAGGCTACGGCAGCCGAGGCTTGGCATTATGTGGGTGCAGCTCGCGTAATTCGTGCCTATGGTTTTATGCTTATGACAGACCTTTATGGAGAAATGCCTTACAAGTCGAGTGAGGCTGAAGCCGGTGTTACTCCTACCTATAATGACGGAAAAACAATCTATTTGGGCTGTTTGGCCGATCTTGACACCGCTATCGAGATGTTCCAAAAAGAGCAAGGGTCTGCGACAGCTTCGTTGGCTGTAGGCGATATTTGGAACGGTGGTAGTGTAGACAAGTGGCTTAAATTGGCATACTTACTTAAAGCACGTTACATTAACAAGCTTATTAAAAAGGGTGAAGGCAGTTATCTTGAAGGGAAATACGATGCCGCAGAAATCTTGGCTTGTCTTGACAAGGCTCAGCAAAGCAATGCCGACAATACCGTATTCAATCATATTGATGCCAATAATTCGCATGATGTATTGGGATGGGATGAACCGGTTGATTATTCACCGCTCTTTTCTGTATGTGGCATGAATGCCGGCTATATGCCTACCAAGATGCTTTACGATAATCTGACAAATTTTGCCGGAAGTGGAATAGAAGATCCGCGTGCCGATAAGATTTTACCTTGGGCATATTCGAAGCAATCAAGTAATTCACCCGCAGAGGTGAAGTTCAAAAACGGTTGGCGTCGTTCTATGGGTGTAGATATGATTGGCAATGATAGTCCCAGCCTTACCGGCGGACCGTTGCGCTCGAACTTCTCGGCAGCCAAAGGTTGGTGGATTGACAGTGAATCTTCTACCCGTAAGGGGGACACTATTTATGTAGAGTGTACCAGTCAGTGCAAAGCTTATCAAGGACGTCCTGATTTACTTTATCGTCGCGATGGCACTGATGCCTCTCGCGAATCGGGAACTTTCTATACTCGCGTGTCTTCTCCACCTATATTGGAACCTATGCCGAAGCTTGTTTCATACGTGCTGAAGTACTCTTTAACCAAGGTAATAAAGGAGCGGCTTTTAATGCTTATAAGAAAGGTATTGCAGCCAGTATCGACGGTATGAACGATAAGTTGAAAGTGTGGTGCCGTGAAGATGCCAATTTGGAAGCATGCCCTCGTTCTCTCCTATGACGCAAACCGACATTGACAACTATTTGAACAATGGTATCGGCACTGAAGAGAATATTACTTTGGGCAAGATTCTTACTCAAAAGCGTTTGGCATTGCATTTTTCCATGGAAATTTGGAACGATATGCGTCGCTACGATTTTAATCCGGAGCTTTTCTTAGGCTGGGGTATTCCTGCACGCTATGGCGTTGATGCTACTGCCCAAAAGAATATTCCGCAAGGTAAACAGTTCCGTCGTTGGCAGCAATGCAGTCATGAACTCAACTACAATACGGCCAATCTGCAAGCTATCGGTGCCACTGTTCCGGGAGCTGATACTTCAATTGCACTTTGGAATGCTGCCGAGGACGTATGGACTTTACCCGTATGGTGGGACAGTGCCCAAAACTAATTTTTCATTGCATTTTATTTTGTGATACAAATTCATTATCTTTACGCCCAAAATGTGGATTTTAAGATATAGTCCTTAATTCCGCAACACTATTATAAAATATTTTTTTTAAGTACCTGAGCAACAAAAAGTTGCTCAGGATTTTGCCATGTCAGAGGATTCACTTAACTTAGTGTTGCAAAAAAATAATCAAACAAAACCTCATCAGGCATGGCAAAAATACAAATAAAATCCGAGAAGCTCACTCCTTTTGGAGGAATATTTTCAATCATGGAGCAATTTGACTCCACATTGTCATCTGTAATCGACTCGACACTCGGTCTAAGGTGTAGCTCGTTCGGTTATCAGTACAGTGAAATCGTCCGTTCCCTCATGAGTATCTACTTCTGTGGTGGCTCATGCATTGAGGATGTCACTACTCATTTGATGAACCATCTCTCGCTCCATCCGACACTTCGTACTTGTAGTTCTGATACTATCCTCAGAGCGATAAAGGAACTGACGCAAGGAAACATCTCATACACATCAGATACGGGTAAGAACTACGATTTCAACACGGCTGACACACTCAATACCTTACTGCTCAATTGTATGTTTGCATCCGGCCAACTGAAAGAGGGCGAGATGTATGATGTTGATTTCGACCATCAGTTCATAGAGACTGAGAAGTATGATGCAAAGCCTACATACAAGAAGTTCCTTGGTTATCGCCCTGGCGTGGCGGTTATTGACGACTTGATTGTTGGCATTGAGAATAGCGATGGTAACACCAACGTTCGTTTTCATCAGAAGGACACGCTGAAGAGATTCTTTGAGAGATTTGAGCAGAACGGACTTACAATCAATCGTTTCAGAGCTGATTGTGGATCATGTTCCGAGGAAATCGTGGAGGAAATAGAAAACACAGCAAATCCTTCTATATCCGCGCAAACCGCTGCAGTTCGCTCTACAATGACATCTTTGCTCTTAGAGGCTGGAAGACTGAGGAAATCAATGGCATTGAGTTCGAATTGAACTCTATTCTTGTTGAGAAGTGGAAGGGTAAAGCATACCGACTTGTGATTCAAAGACAGAAACGGATGGACGGTGTGCTGGATCTTTGGGAAGGAGAATACACATACCGTTGTATCCTGACTAACGACTATGAATCTTCCACAAGAGAAATTGTCGAGTTCTATAACCTTCGTGGAGGAAAGGAACGTATCTTCGATGATATGAACAATGGTTTCGGGTGGGACAGATTGCCCAAATCCTTCATGGCAGAGAACACTGTGTTCCTTCTTCTTACGGCACTTATCCGTAATTTCTACAAGGCCATTATCCACAGACTTGACGTAAAGAGGTTCGGACTCAATGCAACAAGTCGCATAAAAGCGTTTGTCTTCAGGTTTGTCTCTGTACCAGCCAAGTGGATCAGAACATCAAGGCGGTATGTGCTGAATATCTATACCTGTAATAATGCTTACGCAGATATTTTTCAGACTGATTTTGGATAACGCCTACAACTTATGGGTATGATACTGCGTATTGCCTCAAGTCGCATAGTGGGGCAAGGGGATATTGTGGGCAGAAGTGGGTATTTCAGCCTCAATTTATCTGCTAATTCAGTGATGAGAGGACGTTTAGACGCAAGAAGGACGCTGAAGAGCTTAGTTGCGGATTTGAGGATAGTTAAGATATTGAAGGCTCTAATGGTCTTCATTCATAGATGATGATTGGAACAGCCGGTTCGTGAGAATCGGCTGTTTTTTTGTTTCGTTTGTTTGCATATCAACGGCGGTAATATGTTACTTTTGCCCTAAAACCGAAGATAGGCTGCACCTCAGCATAAAAAATGGACAAGTTCATTTTATTTTGCATTCGGTTTGTACTATCTTTGCGAGAAATAGCTGAGATGGTAGGAACTGTCTTTGCAAAGATTAGTCTATATATGGAACAAAGCAAGAAATTTATCTCTCCGGGGGCATGGTTCTCCATGACTTATCCGGCAGACTGGAATGAATTCGAGGACGGGGAAGGCTTCCTTTTATAACCCCAATGAGTGGACCGGTAATTTTCGCATTTCGGCTTTCAAAGGGAATGCTACATATGGCAAGGACTCCGTGAAGCAAGAGTTACGGGAAAACTCCTCTGCCATTCCGGTTAGGATAGGCCGGATGGAATGTGCATATAGTAAGGAGATGTTCGAGGAAGAAGGTGCGTACTATACTCCCATTTATGGATAACGGGCGCGGATGAAGTTGCCTTTGAATGTTCGTTTACGGTGAAGAAAGGAGAGCCGGTTGCAGAAGCGGAGAAGATTATCGCTTCGCTGGAAACGCGGAAGGATGGAGTGAAGTATCCAGCGGAGATAATTCCGGTGCGCCTTTCGGAAATCTACCAGATTAATGAAGCATACGAGTGGGTGGATACTACTATAAAGGAATTGTTGAAGAAGGATTTCCAGGAGCCGAGGAAGACATTGCCAAGATGCAGCAGATGATGGAAGAAAGCAACATCGGTCCTAAGAAGAAGGATGCATGGCTGGCTTTTGGCATCGCGCTTTGTGTTATTTTCGCCAATGAAGTGGACGGTATGGAATGGCGTACCTTGGTGGACGGAAACCGGGAAGCGCCCATATTGCTGAACACGTCTACCGGTGAATGGATAGACCCCATGAAGCTGGTTTGGAGCAAAGTAAAGGCAGGAGGTAAAGTGAATCTGCCGGAGATATACAGCTCCTTGTTCTAAGGTCCGGTCATCTCGGTACTGTGATTTTCAACTTTCAATTTTCATTTTCAACCAAAGCATTGGCAGCAGTAAATTCAATTCTTCAGGTGGAAAACTTGACCAAGTCGTTCGGTGACTTGGTACTATTCGAAAATATTTCTTTGGGCTTGTCCGAGGGACAGCGTGTCGGGTTGATAGCCAAGAACGGCAGTGGCAAGACGACATTGCTCAATATCCTTTCCGGCAAGGAAGGGTATGACAATGGCACCATTTCCTTCCGTCGTGATTTGCGTGTGGGTTATTTGGAGCAAGACCCACATTATCCCGAAGACCTGACCGTGCTCGAAGCGTGCTTCCATCATGGCAACAGTACTGTCGAGTTAATCAAGGAATATGAACGTTGCATGGAAACGGAGGGCATCCCGGCTTGACGAAATTTGGTGCGTATGGACCATGAAAAAGCTTGGGAGTACGAGCAGAAGGCGAAACAGATTCTGTCTCAACTTAAAATACGTGATTTCAGTCAGCACGTAAAACATCTGTCCGGCGGGCAGTTGAAGCGTGTGGCACTTGCCAATACCCTTATCACTGAACCCGATTTCCTGATTTTGGACGAGCCTACCAACCATCTTGATCTGGATATGACGGAGTGGCTGGAGGAATATCTCCGGAATAACCTCAGCTTGTTGATGGTGACACGACCGTTATTTCCTCGACCGTGTATGCTCCGAAATCGTAGAGATAGACAACCGGCAGATTTATCAGTATAAAGGCAATTACAGTTATTATCTGGAGAAGCGCCAAGAGCGTATCGAGGCCAAGACTGTGGAGATAGAACGTGCCAATAACCTGTACCGCACAGAGCTGGAGTGGATGCGCCGTATGCCGCAGCCCGCGGGCACAAGGCACGCTATCGGGAGGATGCCTTTACGAGTTGGAGAAAGTGGCGAAGCAGCGTTTCAACAACGACAATGTAAAGCTGGACGTTAAGGCTTCTTATATAGGCAGTAAGATATTCGAGGCAGACCATCTGTACAAATCCTTTGGTGACTTGAAGATTCTGGAAGATTTCTCGTATATCTTTGCCCGTTATGAGAAGATGGGCATCGTAGGGAATAACGGTACGGGCAAGTCGACCTTCATCAAGATACTGATGGGGTTGGAGCAGGCAGACAGCGGTACGCTGGACATTGGCGGTTCCGCTTCGGTTATTATTCGCAGGACGGACTTCAGTTTGACGAGCAGATGAAAGTGATTGATGTAGTGCAGGACATTGCCGAAGTCATAGAACTGGGCAACGGCAAGAAGCTGACGGCATCGCAATTCCTGCAACATTTCCTGTTTACTCGAGACACAGCACAGCTATGTCTACAAGCTGAGTGGGGAGACGCCGCCGCCTGTACCTATGTACGGTGCTGATGCGTAATCCCAACTTCCTGGTGCTGGATGAGCCTACCAACGATCTCGATATTGTGACGCTGAATGTGCTGGAAGAGTATTTGCAGAATTTCAAAGGATGCGTGATTGTGGTGAGCCACGACCGTTATTTCATGGACAAAGTGGTAGACCATCTGTTAGTGTTCAACGGACAAGGGGACATCCGCGACTTTCCCGGCAACTATACACAATATCGCGACTGGAAAGATGCGAAAGTCCATCAGGAAAGGAGAAAGAAGCCGCCAAGGCTCAGGAGGACAAGACGGCGAAGGTGCGTCTGAACGAAAAGCGGCGCATGTCTTTTAAGGAAAAACGCGAGTTTGAACAATTGGAGCAGGAGATAGCTGACCTGGAAACCGAAAGAATGCAATTGAAGAGGCTTTGTGGCGGTACTTTGTCTGTGGAGGAACTGACGGAGAAATCGAAACGTTTGCCGGAATTGTCGGACTTGATTGACGAAAAAACATTGCGCTGGCTGGAGCTGAGTGAGATAGAATCGAACTGAAGTTCGAAATTGAAAATTAAAATTAAAAATTAGAACTGAGAAAGTGGAAATCTGACGAATTATCATAGCCATAGCCTTTATTGTGACGGGCGTGCCGGCATGGAGGACTTTGTGCGTTTTGCATTGAGTGAAGGTTTACATCTTATGGCTTTTCATCGCATGCTCCATTGCCTTTTTCTACGGCATGGACTATGGAGTGGGATATCATGGACGACTATCTATCTGAATTCCATCGTCTGAAGGAGAAGTATGCCGGACGTATCGAACCGTATATCGGTCTGGAGATTGATTATCTGAATGAAGCGAGTAATCCGTCCATCGCCCGTTTCAGGAGTTGCCGTTGGACTACCGTATTGGTTCTGTACATCTTCTCTACAATGACAAAGGGGAAGTGGTGGATGTAGATGTACCTGCGGATACCTTTAAGACCATTGTAGACGGACATTTCTGCGGTGACTTGGAGCATGTGGTCCGTCTCTATT